>JAEEGK010000074.1_pt1 | contig 222263 bp, 198 predicted proteins | sample 8958771 | NCBI WGS metagenome assembly JAEEGK01 (sample SAMN16246547, study PRJNA631951) | gut metagenome | biome: gut microbiome; feature: rumen; material: SC-attached | host: Bos | place: Iran: Karaj | collected 2018-10 | reverse complement strand
GTATAATGATTTTTAATAAATTCAAATTCTTCATCACTCAAATCACTAGCAGCGTTGCGGCCACTTTCATCAGCAAAATCACTGTAATTTTTTTCTAAGTTAGCAATTTTTTCTTCCACTGTTTGTTCTTCTGCCATAACTTCTCCTTCATTTTTCTTTGTGTTTTCTTGCTCGGCGTAATGTTCGCGAACATACGTCGCAATATCACCTGCATCTTTAATGGCGGCAAAAAGAATATTTTTGTCTTCTTGGATTGCTTCGGTCCAATTTTGGATATAAGCCGAATGGTTCTCAAAGTGCTTGCCGTCAATGTTTAGATCCAACTCGTTTTGTATAAACAATGACGCAAACTCCGCGCGCAATTCTTCTTTGGCATACTTTTCGCTGCCAAATTCACCGGACATATCACGGTTTAATCGGCTTGCGTGGCCGGTCGAATGTGCAATTTCGTGCAAAGCGGTTGCGTAGTAATCGTCTTTGGTTTTGAAAATTTCAATCGCCGGTAGGTGAATCTTGTCTTCCTTGGTGGAATAATACGCCCGGTTCTCACTGTCATACAGTACCGGTGCTGCACTGTTGGCAATCACACGTTCAATCTTTTCGTTTTGCTCGGCCATTTCTTTGGCGCTCAATTTTGGCGCCACATATTCTTTCAAGCCACTGCACTGCTCTGCATTAAAAACACTGTGTAAACTAATGCTGTATCGAATGTTATCGAGAATGTATTGTTCCCGGTCATCTTTGGATAATTTATTGATTTCTTTCCAATTCGGTTCAGTTTTAGTTTTTACATCGTATTCATTCCAATGAAAAATTCTTGTGGATTTTTCACCAGCTTTAACTTGTGCGCCAAGTTCCTTGGCTTGGTTAAAAGTTAGCCAACGTCGGTCTTTGTAATCTTGTTTTTTGGCTTGGATATACAAAGCAATTAAGTTGGTGCCATTGTACCTTTTGCCGGTTTTAGCATTAACTGCTGCACCGTTATCCAATCCGTGCCAACCACGACTCCATTCCAAAGTGTTGTTTTGGATTTCTTCCAAAATACGGTCGGCTATTTGTTGGCGTTCAAACTCGATTTTCTCTTTATAGTTCATCTGGATTCTCCAGTACAATGATTTCATCGGCATCATCTTCGGTTTCACTTTTTGGTTGGCCAAAATAATTAGCTAACGCTTCTTCAGTATTTTTCCTTGTGTTTTCATCCTGTGCTTTTTCAACAATATCCTTGAAAATGGTGTTCACTATGTTTGGAATCATTTTATTTTGACTCCGTTTGTTCAGTTTTTTTGCTGCTCAAAAATTCAACTTCATCTACGACCAAATTTGTGAAAAATCGTTTTTCATTGTCTTTTTCACTGGTCGAAGTTTCAATATGGCCAGACACACGCAACTTGCTACCTTTGTTCACATACTTAGCAATATGTTCGGCAAGTTTATTCCAAGCTTTCACTTGGATAAAATCTGTATCACGCTTTCCTTCTTGGTTTTTGAATGGGCGGTCAGCAGCAATCGAAAATCTTGCCACATTCGACTCACCTACTTTACTCAACTCAATGTCTTGCGTTACATTTCCAATCAAATCAAATCTGTTCATTGTTTTTGTTTCCTTTTTGCCGTCTGCCCTGAACGGACTTCGTTTTTTCTGGGCTGCCTTTGTGAAAACACAAGAAAAAATTTTTTACATAGTGGCCACCGCCTTTTTCCTAAATTCACCGTGGTGCAAAAATCGAACCACGGCTGTTTCTTCAAAATTTCCCATTGTTTCTCTTGTGTAATTAATATTAAAATTTTTTTTAACATTAAACGCGCGTATAATATTATCGGTATATTTAGTTATACCAGGGGTAGTATCACGAATTATACCAGGGGTGGTATAACTGGCTATACCAGGGGTGGTAAAATCAACTTTATTCATTTGACACCCCTTCCAAAATCAATGTTGGGACACGTTTATCCATAAGGTAAATTCGGCGCTGGATAACTTGGTTTGGATTATCTTTATGGTATATATTAACGCGCTTAATATATCCTTTTTCTTCAAGATGATTTAACCAATGAATAATTGTAGCTTTTGTTTTTGGTTTACCAGTTTTATCAGTGAATGATTTTTCAAAATAATCATTTGAAGCATAACAATAACCTTCTTTATTGGCCAAACCAGCAATTCTGCCATACAAAATTTTTTCATCGGATAATAATTCGTTATCATCTAAAATAACAGCAGGAATAACACAGTAATATCCCATTTTTACTTCTTGCTCTGCCATTATTTTCTTTCTCCTTCGATTTCTTTTTGGTGGTTCTCAAAATATTCGGCAACCGCTATACGAATTACCATACTTAAATTAGGATTTCCTTTAACTTTCAACCCCAGACGAACAGCTTCTTCTTCAATTCGTTTTCGTTCTTGCTCCGAAAATTTTGCAGCAACAATCTTATCCATTTCTTCCTTTCAAGATTGAAATGAACACATAAAAAAGTTCGCTTTCAATCAAATTTGATTTACTAACGAACCATATTTTTTATCGGATTTTTACTGACAAACCTATTGCAAACTCACACAAATGATTTTTTATTGTAGATTTGCCAAACGCTTGTCAGTGGTTCCTGCATTTTAAATTATTTAATACGCTTAGAAAATCTGTATGCCAATCTAAAAATTTTACTAGTAAATTTATTCTTAACAAAGTCGTCATTATATTTTCGAATATTTTCGTTAAGACGCGCAGTGAGGATTTCATCTTTATATTTTGATTTCTTCATTAGATATTTAAAACTAGCACTCGTAAAAGCAATCCAAGCGTTCAGTGCCCTTTTATTTTGAGATATACTTTCTTTACCAGCAGTTTTTTCTAACCAATCAAGAAATACAATATTTCCACTAGAAAATTTACCGTGAATCATACTTCCCTGATTTAATCGATAGTTATAATCATAGTGATTAATAAAAACTACTTTTTTGCACAGACGAAAATATTCATAGCATCTTAAAAAATCCTCACCAAAATGAACACTGGTATCAATTTTAGTTTGACGCATAATTGAAGTTTTATACATTTTATTCCAAACGACATAATGAACTGTTTTGTTAAGAATTGCGGTTGACACAATATCATCATTGTTTATTATTTTTGTACCGGCAAAAATATTGGAAAACGGAATAATGCCATTAATTTTAAAACTTGATGCCACGCAATCAGCATCATACTTAACCATAGCATTATATAAATGCTCAACATACTTCTTTTTAATAACATCATCGCTATCAACAAAAACAAAATATTTAGTTGTCACTTTATCAATTAAATATTCACGTGTTTTGGCTAAACTCTTTTCATTTTCTTTGTATAAAAGCCTGATTCGTTTATCTTCTTTTGCTAGTTGATCAACAATTTTATAACTATTATCTTTACTACCGTCATCTACGACAACAATATCTAAATTTGTGTAAGTTTGTGCCATTACACTACGGACACATTTTTTCACTGTTTTGCTGGCATTAAACATCGGAATTAATACGGTAATTTTTTCTGAAAAGTCTTTTTTCATAAAGAAATTCTCCTTAATTAAATAATTATAACAAATTATTGAAAAAATATAGTAGCGTTTTATTTCATATTTAAAATCAAAAAAAGTGCAATCAATTTGACAGCACTTTTATATTTTTTAACTTAAAATTAACGCAAACCTAATTGTTTTTTCAATTCACGGAATGCTTCAAGATCTGTTTCTTCTAAGTAATCTAATAAACGTTTACGTTTACCTAACATTAAAGTTAAACCACGACGACTATGTTTATCTTGTTTATGAACTTTTAAATGTTCGGTCAACTCTTCAATACGTTTCGACAATAAGGCAATTTGAACAGCTGGACTGCCAGTATCTCCTTCCTTCCTACCAAATTTCTTAACGATTTCTGCAATTTCGTTTTGTGTCATTTTCTGTAACACTCTCCTTTTAAATTAAAGCCGTGTAAAAATATCTCAATCAAAACACCGCAATAATGAATTATTATAGCAAAATCACTCAAAAAAAGTCAACGATTACTTTTTAAAATTCTTAAAATGAAACGGAAAGAACGGCGGTCGCTTTGTAGCAGGTTGTTGTTCTTGAGCCACCGGTTCAGTTTGCGGTAAATTTTCTGGTTGCATATTCTCAACTTGAGCACGCGTTTGTGCTTGATTAGGCGCAAAACCAGATGCAATAATTAACACTTCAACAGTATCACCATAGGCTGGATTAATATCAACACTCCATTTAATATTACAATTTTCGTGAACTAAATTATGTGCCATTGTAACGTAACTTGATACCTCTGCTAGTGGTAATGATTCGTCACCTTTAATGCACATAATCATACGGGTTGCTCCACTAATACTGGTTTCAATTAACGGACTAGCAACAGCTTGTTTAATTGCTTCCAAAATACGATTTTGACCTTGAGCACGGCCAACACCCATATGAGCCAAACCAGCATTACCAAGAACAACTTTAACATCGGCAAAATCAACATTCAATAACACAGGTTTAACAATACCTTCTGACAAACCAATTACAGCTTGACGTAAAGCCTCATCTGCCATTTTAAATGCATCAAGAAAACTAGTTTTAATTGATGAATGTTCAACCAATTTTTGATTAGGAACAACAACATATGCATCAACAAATTTTGCTAAATTTTCGATACCAATTTCCGCATTCAACATACGGTGATTGCCTTCGAAGTTAAATGGTTTAGTCACAACTGCAACAGTCAAAATTCCCATTTCTTTAGCAATCATTGCCACAACAGGTGCGGCTCCCGTACCAGTACCACCACCCATACCTGCTGTAATAAACAATAAATCTGCGCCTTCAATTGCTGCACGAATTTCATCAGCACTCTCTTCAGCAGCTTTTTGTCCAACATCAGGTCGCGTACCGGCACCGAAACCTTTTGTCGTTTTCTGTCCAATACATAACTTTTGTGATGCTTTATTTACTGATAAAGCATTTTTATCAGTATTGATTGCAATAAATTCAACCCCTGGTAAGTTAACACCAGATTCAACCATTCGGTTAATACTATTACAACCACCGCCACCAACACCTACAACTTTAATATTTACAACTGGCGGATCACCAAACACATCTTCTACTTGTTTTGTTGTTTTTAATTCAACTGCTGTTTCTAATTCGTAACTCATAAAATAATTTTACCGATTTTTTCTAATTTTGTAAAACATTTTTACTGGTTTTTACCCGTTGATAATTTAATTTGTGATAACAAACCATCGAACAATGATATCAAAGCATAACCCATAAATGCCATTAACATTACCATTAAATAATGAACCTCATTCGTTAATGCTACCATATGGAACATATCAGGGAAATAGCAGATGGCTAACAATGAAATCACAAATACTGACACATACATTATGCCACGGAAAACATTAAATGGTTTAATCATACGGAACAACATTGCAAAACCAGTTGTTAATACCGCGTAAATAGTCATTGTACTGAAAATATCTGGATCTTGTAGGTTAAAGATATCAAAGAAACGGAAGATTAATAAAGCAGACACAAAAATTACAGCAACAGCAGCAGCAGAAAAAGATGTTTTAATAATATTAAACATAAACTTTCCTTTAATCTGTTGATTATTCCGTTCTAATGCTAACATAAAGCCAGGGATACCAATCACCATCATCTCTAAAATCAATAAATTAGCTGTATCAAAGAAATACGAACCGTTATTAATAAATACACAAGCAATCGTTAACATAATTGTAAGCAAAGTTTTAAACAAAAATAATGACGAAGATTTCTGAACATTATTCACAACACGACGACCCTCTAAAACCACTTTTGGCATACTTGAAAAATTACTATCAAGTAACACTAATTGTGAAACGTTACGGGCTGCTTCACTGCCTGATGCCATTGCAATTGAACAATCAGCTTCGCGTAAAGCCATAATATCGTTTACACCATCACCAGTCATTGCTACCATACGACCGTTGTTTTTAAACTCTTTAATCAATAATAATTTTTGTTCTGGTGTGACGCGTCCAAAGATAGTATATTCTTTGGCTGCAGTTCGCACTTCATTATTTGACAAACCGTGTAACGAAATATATTTTTCTGAACCAACTACACCAGCCCGGCGTGCAACTTCGCTAACTGTAATCGGATTATCACCCGAAATAATACGGATATCAACACCATTATCGGCAAACCACTTAATAGTTTGTGGCGCTTCACGACGAATATTATCTTGCAAAGTAATCAATGCTATTGGTGACACAGTTCCCGGCAAATTATCATCTTTAATTTCTCCAGTACAACGACCAATTCCGAGTACTCGATATCCTTGACTACTAAACTTAGTAATAACAGTGTTTAATTTTGAACTAAGATCATTAAAAATAAATTCAGGCGCACCCATTACAAAAGTTCCTAATCCGCTACCAAATGTAACTGCAGACATTTTTCGTGAAGATGAGAATGGCAACACTTTACGTGCTTTATAGATACATTCTTGTCCAAAATAATCTTTCATTGCTAAAGATGTTTGGTTATTATCCTCTAAGGCATATAACATTGAAGACATAACTTGTTTAAAATCCATCTTTTTACCGTCATTTTTAATTGCAACAACATCAGTAACTTTCATTGTACCATCAGTTATCGTACCTGTTTTGTCTAAGCACAACGTATCAACCCGTGCTAACATTTCAATACAATAAAGTTCACGCACCCAAGTGTTTTCTTTACTTAAATTGATTACACCAACCATCAAAGCCATTGATGATAACAGGAACATTCCGGCAGGAATCATTCCTAAAATTGCACCACTTGTTTGTGAAATAATTTTCAAGATTGAATGTGGCGCAAGTTCTGTAATTGTAATCAATTGTGTAGCAATCAAAGCTATGGTTAAAATACCAATAAAACCACCAATTACTTTAATAATTGATTTTAAAGATTTAAATAATTCCGAACGTGGTGCAAGATAACGACCAGCATTATTCGCAATACTTTGGATATAATTATCTTTACCAATTTTATCAACGTAATATTTTCCAGTTCCACTAACAACAAATGATCCTGCCAATAAACGGTCACCTGGTTTCTTTTGCACAGGCACTGATTCCCCAGTCAAAAGACTTTCGTTTACTTCAACAACACCTTCCATTAAAACACCATCGGCTTGGATTTGTCCACCAGCTGCCAAAACCACAATATCATCCAAGACTAAATCAGCAGGATAAAGAACTTGTTTTTGTCCTTCACGCCAAGCCGTAACTCGTGATGAGGCCACCAAAGTTAATTTTTCAATAGTAAACTTTGCCCTTAATTCCTGAATAATTCCGATAGCCATATTCGCTCCAAAAATTACCAGAAACAGTAAACTGGAAATGCTTATTGGCGTAATTTTATCAGCAGGATTAACTGGACTATCAAAATATTCTGCGGGAATACTTGGTTGTAAAACCGTGATTGAATAAATTAAAATTGCACCAATAATTAAAGCTAAAATATTATAAAAAGTAAAAATATTGGTAAAGAAAATTGCCCCAACTGATTTAGTTGTACCACGCTTGACATAATTTACTAAACAACTATCAATACGACTCTTAACCTGTGTTGCCGTCAAACCAGTTTCCAAATTTGGTTTAAAGCGTTCTGGATTGGTTGGCGGATTTTTTTTCCAAGTCTTGGTAAATTTACGTTTATAGGCATTAATACTTCTCCGACTACGATTAGTGAAAACCGTTTCAGGTATTGGCGCCAATGATCCCATTGTTTCCATAACATTTATTTTATCATATTTGTTATTTTCTAGCAAACAGACTTTCTAATTTGCTTTGTGAAAAAGTTAATAAAATTGGACGACCGTGTGGACACAGTGGAACATTTTTAGTGGCAAAGTAATTTTTCAATAACGATTCAATTTGTACAATAGATAATATTTCACCTGCTCTAATACTTGCTTTACACGCCGCAGTTGCTACTCGATGTTGAATTAAATCTCGCAAATTATCATTAACCGCTGCCTTATCATTTAAAATAATTGTCATAAAGTCTTTTAACGATGCATCTGCCATTATTGCTGGCACAGCTGACACACGAATCATATTTGAACCAAACTCATCACAATCAAAGCCAAAGTTTACCAGTACTGGTTTTAATTCAATAAAACGTGCTAACTCTTTAGGAGTTACATTAATAATCATTGGTGTTAATAAGATTTGTGATTGGACATCGCGTCGATTAACCTCATCAGAAAACTTATCATAGTTAATACGTTCCGCCATCGCGTGCTGGTCTATAATTAACAAATTATCTGCTGTGCGTACTAACAAATATGTTTCAAATATCTGACCTAAAATTGTAAATGTGTTTTTTTGTAAGGCGCTAGTTTGTTCACCGGATAACGGCATATTAAAATTAAAATGGTTTAAAATGTTTGGCGCCGATTTAACTAAATCATCATTTTCATCAGCTAAATTCAATGATTGAATAACAACTGTTGCCGCATCAGTTTGAGTTGGATTATAAGAATGACCAGTTTGAGATAACGGTTGTGATGCCAATTGTTGTTCATTTTGATGTGTACTACTTTTCGTTGTTTCAACAGTATTACCTTCAGATTTAATTTGAGTTGTTGTTTGTGTAATTTGATTTGATGATTGTGCAATTTCAGAAACTTGTTTCAAAAAGTATGTTTCCATTGTTTTAGTCAAAATTTGACGAACAAATTGAATAATGCTATCACGATCGTCAAAGCGCACTTCTCTCTTTTGTGGATGAACATTGACATCAACACGATCTGCTGAAACTGTAAAGTGCAAAACAAAAATTGGATATTCACGCATCGGAAGATAATTAGCCATTGTTTCGTTGACCACCGTAGCAATCAAACCACCATTAACGACACGACCATTAATAATAACAACTTGTCGATCCTTAGTAACTTTAGAAGAACTCAGGTCTGACACATAACCAACAACACTAAGGCCATCGGATTGTCCCTGAACAGCAACTAAATGTGATTCTTTGATGTCATAAATTTGTTGAATTAAAGCACCTAATCCTTCGCCACGATAATCAATAATCAATTGATGATCAACATAATAGCGTAGCTGCAAATCAGGATGTGCAAGAATAATTTCGTGAACAATTTGTGTTACGTGATTTTTTTCAATATTAGAACTTCGTAAGAATTTTTTACGAGCCGGTGTGTTGTAAAACAAATTAGCGACACGAACCGTTGTACCACGGTTACCGCCAGCATATTGTTGTTCATTGTCCTGATTAATTGTCACAGCATATTCTTGATTGTCTGGTTTAGAAGTAAAATCAACCTTAGCAACGGCTGCAATTGATGCTAAAGCTTCACCACGGAATCCCAATGAAGTAATATGATCGATATCGGTTGCTTTAGCAATTTTACTAGTAGCGTGTGGCATAAAAACTTTAGATAATTCGCTTTCAGCAACTCCTTCTCCATCGTCAGTTACAACAATTTCATCAATACCTCCATTGATAATTTGTACCGTAATTTGTTGTGCGTGTGCATCTAAAGAGTTTTCCAACAATTCTTTTACAATCGATGCTGGATTTTCGACAACTTCTCCAGCCGCCAAACGATTATAAATCGCGGGCGGTAAAATATTAATAACTTTCATTTGTTTCTCTTTCCTTCATAATCTTTTTTGCATTTTGAATAATCACTTCCGGTAAACCTGACAATTGAGCGACTTCAGCACCAAAACTATTTTGTTCTTCACCTTTGACAACTTTATGTAAGAAAATAATTTGACCATTTAAGTTGGATGTTAAAACTTTATAATTTTGTACTTGTGAATAAGTGCGTCCCAATTCAATCAACTCGTGAAAATGAGTTGCACATAATGTCTTACTGCCAATCTTTTCAATGATGTATTGTAAAATAGCTTTAGCTAAAGCATAACCATCATTGGTACCAGTACCACGCCCAATTTCATCAAGCAACAATAAACTATCCTTAGTAGCATTATGAACAATGTTTGAAACTTCATTCATTTCCACCATAAAGGTTGATTTTCCGGTCATCATATCATCGCTAGCACCAATACGGGTAAAGACGCGATCTGTTAATGGAATAACCGCACGATAACACGGCACAAATGAACCGCAATGTGCCATAATTACATTTAATGCTACAGTTTTCATATATGTTGATTTACCAGCCATATTCGGACCTGTAATCAACATCGTATTGTTTTCACGATCTAGATTACAATCATTTGCCACAAACTCATTTGTTGGTAAAACACTTTCCAAAACAGGATGTCGCGCTGCATCTAATTTTAAAACACCATCAGTGTTAATTTCAGGCCGCACCCATTGGTTCTTAAATGCTAAATAAGCTAAATCTGCCAAAACATCAATATTGGCAATTGCAGCTGCATCTTGTTGAATAGCTGGAATCTGTTGCTGTACAATAGTTACAATCTCCGCAAAAATTGACTGTTCCATTTTAATAGCATCACTGGATGCACTTAAAATTTTACTTTCAATTTCGCGCAATTCATCGGTAGTATAACGTTCTGTATTTAAAGTACTTCCCTTACGAATGAAACGATAAGGTACTTGTTTTAAGGCATTTAGTGGCATTTCAAAATAATAACCAGCCACCCGATTATATGCAATTCTCAATTTTTCTACACCTGTTTCAGTTCGTTCTTTTTCTTCCAACGACAATAACCATTTTTTGCTCAAACTACCTGCATTCCTTAATTCGTCAAGTTTCTCATTGTAACCATCGTTGATATAATCACCTTCGCTCAGAATGGTATTTGGATCATTTTTGATTGCCCTTAAAAGTAAAGCCCGTAATTCTTCCAAAGGATTTAATTGTAGACCAAATTTAGTCAATAAATCGGCATGACAATTTTGAGCAATAAAATTCTTAACTTGTTTTACTAACTCTAAACCATCAGCAAAAGCTAACATATCTTTGGGATTAACATTACCGTTAGCAATCTTACCGCAGAAACGCCCTAAATCACCAAAGCGACTTAAAATTTCACGCAAATCTTGACAACGACTTGAATTATCTGTCAATTCTTGAACCGCATCTTGGCGTTCAGTTATTAATACTGATTGTTTTAATGGTGCGGTTACCCATTCAGCTATCAAACGTGCACCCATTGGGGTTTTGGTTTTATCCATTACTGACAATAAACTACCAGCCTTAGTATTATTACGATACGACAAGACAATTTCTAGTGTATCACGAGCAATTTTATCTAAAACCATATAATTGTCATCACGCACTAAAGTAATTTTAGTAATGTTTGCCAATTTATTCTTGGCTGTCATTAAAAGATATTCTAATAAAGCTCCTGCAGCATTAACCAATGGTGAATTATCCGCCAAATCAAACACCTGGGTTGTGTTAATGTTAAAATATTTTTTAACTGTTTGAGTGGCTTGTTTAGTAGTAAAAGCATAACTAAAATGTTTCTTTGTAATAACTTCTTTCGGTCGGATACGCGATACTGCATTATCATAGCTATCAAATTGTGCTACGTAAAATTCACCAGTCATAATATCAGCCCACGCTGCATAAACTTGTGTCGCATTATCTTCTTCATAAATACTGGCAACAAAATTATTACTATCAGCGCTGAGCATTGCATCATCAATCACAGTACCACTCGTAATTACACGGATAACATCACGATTAATTAACGTCTTACCATTTGCCTCTTCCAGTTGTTCAGCAATCGCAATTTTATATCCCATTTCAACTAATTTTTTAATGTATAAGTTTGCTGCGTGATAAGGAACACCACACATTGGTGCTTTTTCATCCAATCCACACGAACGGCCAGTTAATGTTAAACCAATTGCCGCTGATACTTTTTTAGCATCATCAAAGAATATTTCATAGAAATCACCTAAGCGATAAAATACAACGCAATCTTGATACTGTGCTTTTAATTCTAAATATTTTTTCATTGCTGGCGACAAGGCCATAATTCACACTCCTTTATCGTTTCGATTTTACGACATTTTTCGCATTATTTCAACCAACTTTGTTGCTCGCGCTTTACGTGTTTGAAACGGTACTTGATTCGGCATTTTGTCGGCTGCCGTACCTGTTCGATTACTGTAAGGAAAAATATAAGCAGCACTAAACTTAATTTTCTCAACGACACGTACTGTTTCTTCAAAGTCCGCTTCAGTTTCACCAGGAAAGCCACAAATAATGTCGGTTGTAATATGGATGTCAGGCAGATATTCGCGTAATAATTTTATTTTATTTAAATAATCTGCCACCGTATATTTACGGTTCATTAACTTTAAGATTTTATCACACCCACATTGCATTGGCAAATGAATATCGTGTGCAATTTTTGGATACGCTGCCATCACTTTTATTGTTTCGACATCAAAGTCTTTTGGATGCGCAGATAAAAAATGTAAAGTAAAATTACCGTCTTGTTGTGCTAATTCAGCCAATAATTGTGGGAAATTAGGATATGCATTAACATTTTGTCCCAATAAATAAATATCTTTAGCACTACCCTTGACTTGGTTAAATTCAGCAATAATTTCTGTTTTAGGACGAATACGTAATTTTCCACGCACAAATGGAACAATACAATAACTACAATAATTTTCACAACCATACGTAATATCAATATAGGCAGTGGCACTTTTTTCAATCGGCAATGTTTGCAAAGCAACTCCTAATTTTTCAACAACACTCATCGCATCATCTGTACCCAGTAAAATATCAACACCATTAATTTTACGTTTAGCTGACAAACAGCCAATAACTGCAATTTTCAAATTAGGTTTTTGGCGTTTTAATTGTTTAGCCAAAGCGATGTGTGACAAAATTTTTTGTTCGGCCGTATTACGTACACAACACGTATTAAAAATGATTACATCAGCCTCCGTATCCGTTTCGGCAATTTTATGCCCTGCTGCCAATAATTGCTGCGTAATTTTAGCCGCAGTATTCACATTCATTTGACAACCATAATTCTTTAGTACAAATTTCATAGAATGATACAGTTTAACACAAAATAACGTGTGGCCAAACCAATTAAATTGATTCGCAAATTTTTTTTAATTACGTTTATTGTCGTATTATTATTAGGTTTGTCGGGAACAATTGCTTTTGCGTTAATCTGGCACAGCGAATCACTTGATACTGAACGCTTAACTACATTATCACAAACCGCAACTTTTTATGATAATGAACAACAAATCATTGATGCTCATAACAGCATTAATTATTGTCCACTGGAACAAATTAACAGTAATTGTGTTAATGCATTTATTGCTGTCGAGGATAAAAATTTTTATCATCACCACGGACTTTCTTTACCGCGGATCGTGAAAGCATTTACTAACAATTTAGCGGCAGGATATTCCAAAGAAGGTGCAAGCACAATTACACAGCAACTGGTTAAAAATACATATTTAACCAACGAAAAAACTTTTAAACGCAAACTTCGTGAAGCCATTTTAGCATTAAAAGTTGAACAAAGTTTTAGCAAAGACCAAATTATTGAAATGTATTTAAATGCCATTTATTTTGGTAACAACGTTTACGGAATTGCCAATGCGAGTGAATTTTATTTCAATAAGACCCCAGCTGAACTTTCCGTGGCTGAAGGTGCAGGTTTAGCCGGAATTATCAAAAGTCCAAGCAAATACGATCCAATAATGCACTATGATAATTTTCAGCAACGTGCCCATTTAATTTTACATTTAATGTATGAACAAAACTTAATTGATGATATCATCTTAGCTGATGCCTTAAATGATACACTAACTATTAACACGCCAATGAACATTTGGTTAGGAAACAATTATCAGACGATGGCACTAAAAGAAGCATCTCAAATTTTGAATCTGAGTGAGAATGATATAATTCACTACGGTTATCAAATTGATACTTATTATCAACCTGACAGACAACAGTTACTATACGATGCAATGAACGAACCAGAATATGATTTAGTGGGGGAAAAATTTGCACTATTATCCACTACAAACGGACAAGTACAAGCTCTATGGTCCTCAACTCCGACAATACTGACTGCTCGTCGTAATTTTGGTAGCGCAATGAAACCATTATTAGTCTACGCACCAGCATTAGAGTTAGGTATCATTCAGCCTGCTAGTTTGATTGATGATGCACCATTAATTGATGCAAAATTTAATCCAAAGAATTCTGACGACAAATACCACGGTTTAGTTTCAGCACGCGAGTCATTAATGTACAGTTATAACATTCCAGCGGTAAAAATTCTAGAAGCAACAACAATCAACAATGCCACAACAATTGCCAATAAAATGGGTCTAAATTTACAAAATGAAAATCTTTCGATGGCTTTAGGTAACACTAATTCAGGTACCACCTTTTTAGAATTGGCTAGTGGTTACCAAACAATTGCCAACCAAGGTAAATACACACCCGCTCGCTTTATAAAAACCATTCGTGATCGTAATGGACAAATAGTTTATTATGATATAACCAACAAATACAATTATGCTCCACAAGCCATAACATCCGACACGGCTTATTTATTAACGGATATGTTGGTCGATACTGTTCGAAAAGGCACGGCACGCAAATTAGCATCGCTTGATGTTCAAATAGCAGCCAAAACTGGGACCACTGAACGTGAAAATGCTGACACTAACACTGATGCAACTTTGGTTTCTTATACACCACAAAATGTCCTAATCGTATGGCAAGGTAATGCAAGTATGAAACCCGAAGACGATCTACCTCGTGGCGCAAATGGCGGCGGTCGTTTGGCTAATGCCGCTAAACAAATTCACAGTGTTATAAGTAATTTAACCGAACATTTTATTTGTCCAACTACTGTGAAAACAATGGCTTTAGATACTTTAGATTATAAAAACGGAACCTTGAAACTAGCGAATATCGCAACGCCAGATTATGAAACAACAATGGAATTGTTTGCATTGCGTTATCAACCCACCACAGTTTCAGAAAATTATTTAGTTACCACTCCAACCATAATTGACGGACAAATTACCAAACAAAATCAAGCACAAATTTGGTTTGAAACATTACCATATCAAACGTATTCAATTTATCGAAATAATGTTTTACAAGCCGTAATTCACCACAAGACAGGTATTTATACTCATATTGATAAAAATCCTCAAGACAGTAACACATATTATGTAACCGCCAGTATTAAAGGCGAAGATCCACGACAAAGCAATCAAATTGAATTACGTTTAATTAACCAAGACTTCAAATCAATTACGCATAGTAAAGCTGTTGAAAACAAACGTGTTCCGTGGTATTTTTAAAAAGATGGAATATTTAAACGATACAGGATTACTTATTGAACAACCAAACAACCTCTATAAACTTTCAAGTGATGCAGTTGCATTAGCAAACTTTGTTGAATGTAAATCAACTGACCGTGTAATTGACGTCGGTTGTGGAACGGGTGTACTAACTTTATTAATTGCTGACCAACAAAAACCACGTGAAATAGTTTGTATTGATATCAACGCAGATGCTGTACAACAGATGAAAAAAAACTTAACCATTAATCAAGCTAAATTAAAGGCAACAAATTTTATTACACTGAATGCAGATGCAAGGCAATTACACACTTTAATTGAAGCAAATTCTGCCGATGTTATTGTTTGTAATCCGCCATATTTTACCACTGGCAAGAAATCACAAAAAAACGAACACATCAGTCAAGCCCGCCACGATGATAATTTATCATTAGATGATTTAGCCACGTTATGTACTCGCAACATTAAATATGGTGGCAACGTGTTTTTTTGTTACCCGGCAAATCAAATTGCTAAAGCCATTACCATTTTTGAAAATCATAATTTTCGCATCAAAACAATTAAATTACTTTCTAATCAAAAAGGTGTATATTTGGCTATCTTTCGTGCAAAAAAAGGTGGCGGTCATCAAACTACTCTGCTTGTTTAAAAAAGTATTCACGGTAAGGACATTTATCACATTCACTTTTTCCTTGGGCATCAATGCTACAAATTTTTTTCATTGCTGAATCAATTTCCTGTACGACCTGTTGTCCTTTCAAGTGGTTGAGATTAATTGCACCACTGGCCAAAGAAACCATCTTATTATCTGATTGTTGTACAATACACGCAAAAACTTCGTAATCTAAATCAATTTTGCTCTGTAATTGATATTCAGTTAGATTACCAGTAACTTTTAAAACTTTATTTATACCATCAATAACTAATGACAACATCAAGTTATTTGCAGTAATTGAATGTTTTAATCGTAAATGTGTTCCATTTTCTAAAGAATGAATTTCAACGTATCCAGCCACGGCACCCGTACGATCATAGAGAATGATATTTTTAATGTAAACAGCCATTGATTAAGCATAACAAACTAGTTCAACAATATTTATGCGAAATTGCACAAATTTTAGCATATTCTGTCGGAGTAATTTGTTCAGGACGTAAGTTTGCATCAACTTTTGCTTCTGCCAAGATTTGCTCAGCTACTGTTTTATCAACATTAATGGCTCTTGATAATGCATTTATCATTGTTTTACGACGGGCAGCAAAAATTCCTTTCAATAATTTTTCTATTTTTGAATCGATTGGTTGATCATTTTTCTTTAAACACACAAATGCACTGTCAACTTTTGGCTGTGGCGTAAATAGACCACGCGGTACAGTTTCAAGAATTCTGCATTCGGCTTGTAATTGACAACTTACTGACAATGCTCCATACAAGTTATTTCCAGATGAAGATACAATACGCTCTGCCACTTCCTCAGCAACCAATACATTAAGTTCACAGCAATTGGGTAAAGCTAAAAACTGCATAATTAAAGGTGTGGTAATATAATATGGTACATTAGCAATTAAACGGAACTTTGGTAAGTAATTAAAATCATATTGCAATGCGTCGGCGAAAATTAAATTAATATTTTTATATTCAGACAAACGTTGATTTAAAATTGGTTTTAAACGCTGATCAATTTCTAAACTATAAATTTGACATTTAGTTTCGGCCAATGCTTGAGTTAAAGTGCCTGCCCCTGCCCCAATTTCTACCACAACATCAGTGGACTGCACATTTAATTTTTTCACGACAGATCGTAAAAAGCCAATATCGTAAATAAAATTTTGCCCTAAAGATTTTTTGTATTCAAATTCCATTTGTATAGTTTATCATACTATGATAGCATAAGATAGTTTATTTTGCAGAAGATAAACTCATACCAATGAAATACTTTTCACTAAAGAAAAACGAAGCAGCACACGGTCAATGTGCTGCTTTTATTTTATAAAAACGATACGCATTTTCTTTGGTTAAACTTTCAATTTCCGAAATTGTTTTACCAAGTACATTGGCCATTACTTGTGCTGTATAGTTAATATATTGAGGTAAATTAACTTCACCACGTTTTGGTACTGGTGCTAAATATGGAGCATCAGTTTCAATTAAAATTCGATTTAACGGAATTGAACGCAAAGTATCGTGAAGATATGATTTACTTTTATAAGTTATGTGACCACCAAAAGCAAAATAAACATCAATTCCAGTTAATTGATTTATCAAAAAACACGCTTGTTCAGCCGTGTAACTCATACAATGAATTAAAACACCATTTTTCAATTTATCGCGATTGGCAATTAAAACATTTGCAGTATCTTCCCAAGCATCACGTGTATGTACAACCAATGGTTTGTGATATCGATCCGCTAAAAAAATTTGATGTTCAAAAACTGCAATTTGCTGCTCACGGGTTGGTAAATCTTCACGATGATAATCCAATCCGCATTCACCAATAGCAACAAATTTAGGTTGGCTTAAATGTTCTGCAACAAAATTTTCAAAATCATTAGCTGAATAAACATCAGCATAGGCAGGATGTACGCCAGCCGTACAGTAAACATTTTTGTGTTCTTTAGCGAAACCGAAAACAATGGGCAGACTTTCAAAGTCCGCCCCAATCTCAACACCTTGATGCTCTTTCTGAACCACTTCGTCAAGTGTTATTAAACGTGGATCAGTTAAATGAAAATGTGAATCAAACACAATTACTCCGCACGTGAAATTTTCAAAATTTTTAATTCAATTTGACTAACAGGTGTTTTGATAATTGCCACTTCACCGACTTTTTTACCTAATAGGGCCTTACCTTTCGGACTTTCATTGGAAATATAATTTTTTTCAATATCAAATTCCATAAAGCCAGTAACCACATAAGTTTCTTGTTTCTTGGTACGTAAATTTTCAACCAAAACGGCTGTACCTAAATTAACTTGACTGGTATTAGCAGTTTTATACGAAAAAACAGTTAAGTTTTGTAAAATCGCTTCCACTTCTTTAACACGGATTTCAAGATTGTTTTGCGCTTCACGAGCAGCAGCATATTCGGCATTTTCCTTCAAATCACCAAATTCACGTGCTTCCTTAATTTGGGCAGCAATATCACTACGCTTAGCCATTAATTCAGCCAATTCATCTTCTAATTTCTTTTTTCCAACCATAGTTACATATCTTGTTGTCATCTTTTTTCTCCTCTTTACCACAATTATGGTTGCGTTATAATATGCCGATTTATGTTAATTTGTCAAGTAAAATACTTTTTACAATCATTATGGCATTAATAGCGTATCATAGACACTACAATTCATATAACGTAATTTACGAGCAAGAATGTGTAACAACTGTGCATTAGTCGGAACTTCTGAAAACAATTCTTTAAATTTTGGTTTCACTATCCACTTTTCAACTAACGTATGTAAATTACGTTCTACACATAATCGTGTAATTTTATATTTATGCGCAACTGATAAATAAATTGATTTTAAATTTAAAGCCAAATCCGTATAATTTTCCAAAGCAGAAATTATTAAATCGCACAAAATTGGAAAACCAACGTATTCTGATGGACAATCATACTTAATCAAAAACTCACTAATTCCAGTTTTAATTCTTTCACCGACGTGTTTCTTTGGACTCATTTTTATATGCCACCTTTTAATATTTGGGGATTAAATGAATATGTGCGTGCATAATTTCTTGACCAGCTGCCTTACCACAATTCATTTTTATATTATATCCTAATGGATGATAAATCTTTTCAATTTCATTCTTAGCAGTTTTAATTAAATCACCGGCAGATGACCATTCTTCTGGTGTCATTTCAAACACTGTTTCAATATGACGTTTTGGAATGACTAAAGTATGTCCTGGAGCAACGGGGAATTTATCGAAAATCATATAACATAAATCATTTTCCGCAATACAGTTTTTTTCTAAATCACAAAAAAGACACATACGAACTTCCTCCACAAGGTAAAATTAAATTTTCTGCTGTTGGCAATCCAATCTCGTAAGTTTGGATTTTGTAGTGTAACCCAATTAAATTTTTTCGCAAAACATTTTCAATAACAGTCGGTTGAACTGATGCTGTATAATTATTGACTAAAATAAATAACGGGTGATCCGATAACAACTGAACACAGTTGGCAATTAGAGGATTAAGATTTTCTGTTAATTTCCAAACTTCCCCATTTGCCCCACGACCAAAATTTGGTGGATCCATAATAATCGCATCATATTTATGTCCACGACGAATTTCCCTGGCAACAAATTTTTGACAATCATCGACAATGTAACGCACGCTTTCGTATGGTATATGATTTAACGCAACATTCCTTTTAGCAACATCAGTCATACCACGGCTAGCATCTACGTGAGTTACAGTTGCACCTGCTTTAGCACAAGCTACAGTTGCTCCGCCTGTATACGCAAATAAATTCAAGACTTTAGCATTAGGATGTTGACTAAGAACATCCATCACCATATCCCAATTAACAGCTTGTTCTGGGAATAACCCAGTATGTTTAAAGTTCATTGGACTAATAATAAACGACAGATTTTTATACTTAATTGTCCATTCTTCTGGAGTCGATTTTAACCATTTCCACGCTCCACCACCCGTTGCTGAACGCAAATAATGTCCTGAAATATTTGGATACTGAGAATAATCGACCGAAGGTTTCCAAATGGCTTGCGGGTCTGGGCGTAACAAAACAATCTTTCCCCAACGTTCTAATTTTTCACCGTCTCCTGTCGCGATAATTTCAAAATCACGCCAAGCGGATGTGTATTTCATTTTCTCCCTTTCCTTCCGTAATATGCATTTCAGTGGCTAATACTTCACGCATAATTCGTGGTTTATGTGCATTTGCCGCGGTATATGTTTTTGCATCTGCAGTTTTCAGATCCACAATAATACGATCAGTTATATCCATTTTTTGATTCATACGTTCCAATTGAATACTACGAATTAATTCACGGGCAATACCTTCTAACATTAAATCATCGGTAATAGTTGTATCTAGAACAACAGTTAAATCGTCAACGGATGTAATTACGAAACCAGAACGTGGAGCTAATTTACGTTCAAATAGTTCTGGAGTCAATAAATCAAAACCAGGAATATTGATTTTTTCACTTGCATCAAATGCAGCGACAATTTCTGCCATTTGTTTCGTATTTTGTAAGGCATTTTTTAATTCTTGAACACGATTCTTTAAGATTGCACCAGCTTTTTTAAAATTTACAGTTAAATATGCTACGTTAAACTTTTCATCATCAGTTACAAGCTCAATTTGTTTAACATTTAATTGTTCTTGAATAATAGATGCAAACATCTTAATTGTTTCAATTTGATTAGTTTTGACATAAACCTTGGCCAAAGGTTGTTTAATTGCAATTTGATTTTCGGCACGTAATGACAAACCTAAACTGATAACTTGTTTAACAAAGTTAACTGACTCTAATAAACTAGTTTTACTCTTAATTTTTAACGGAGTCGGATAGTTAGCCAACATTACCGGAGTTTCTCCTTCACCAAAACAGTTTTCCCATAAATATTGAGCATAACTCGGCACAATTGGCGTTAACACAATTACTACACTACGTAAGGCATTAAATAAACACCAATAAGCATTCATTTTATCCTGATCTTCACCATTTTTCCAATAACGACGGCGATTAACACGAATATAAAAATTTGAAATATCTTCAATAAAATCATCGGTCAATTTAACGACTTGATGAATTTTAAAACTATCGTAGGCTTCACGTGTTGCTTGAATATATTTATTAGTTAATTGAACTAACCACAAATCAATTGGTAATAAATTGTCAGGTTGATAATTATTAACATCTGGATGATCTACCAAGGCGTACGTTGTATAGAAAACATATGCATTCCAAATTGCTAACAAACGACGTTTAGCATCTTCTGCAATACTATCACCAAAACGCATATCTAGGGTTGGGTTAGCACTTGCAAAAGCATAACGCAAAACATCTGCTCCGTACTGTTTTACCATATCTTCAATATAAATTTTACGTGGTCCAGTCTTTGAGAATTTTTTACCATCCTCATCTACGATGGTTGAATGTCCTACCACATTTTTATATGGAGCCTCCCCAGTCAAAACAACTGACATAAACAACTGAGCATAAAACCAAAGGCGAATTTGTTCTTTCATTTCCAAAACCATATCTGCCTTAAATTGTCCCTTCGGTTTAGTAGAAAACGGTGCAATCCCCGCATCTAACCAACAATCACCAACATCAGTAACACGTGATACGGGTGCGTGACATTTTTCACAGGTAATTTGCACTTCATCAATGTACGGACGATGTAAATGAGGTAAAGCATCAACTTTACTTGGATCAATCGCACGTGCTCGTAATTCCTCTTTACTATCAATTACATTGAGATGACCACATTTCTCACAAGGATAAAATGGTAATGGTAAACCATAGAAACGACGTCGACTGATATTCCAATCGCCCATATCTGTTAACCATTGACGCATTGATTTTCCCATAAAATCAGGTGTCCAATGCACAGCATCAGCAGCTTTTAATAAATCTTTACGAATACCATCAGTAGCAATATCATAACCAGCAACCAAACGGAAAATAACATCAGTTTTACAACGCCAACAGAAAGGATAATTATGTGTGTAGTCGTGATGATAATACAATGTTTTATTTTCTAATAATTGTTGAAAAACAACCGGTTCACAATCAACCGTCGACAAACCAGCCAACCATTCAAAATCATCATAGAAAACTCCATTTTCACCAACTGGAATAATAAACGGTTGCATATGTAATTTTGTGCCCAATGCAAAGTCTTCTGCACCACAACCAGGAGCGATATGGACAGCACCTGAACCATCAACTTCATCAACCTGATTCCAAGCCACAAGTTTGTGTTCAAATTGTTGTTTCTTTAATGGCAAAAATGGTTCATAAATTAAACCAACCAAATCTGTACCTTTAATTTTTTCAACTACTTTAACTAAATCATCGCGCAAAACTTTAATTTGTTTTTCACAAACAATCAGCAGATTTTTATCGCTCTTAACTTGACACTTACAATATGTAAATTCTGGATTAATTGCGATTGCCATATTAGCAGCTAAAGTCCAAGGAGTTGTTGTCCAAACCAAAATTCTTTCATCACGACCAACCAATTTAGCCTTAACGAAAACAGCCTTATGTGTACGTTCTTTGTAACTACCACTCATTTCGTGTTCACTTAAACTAGTACCACAACGGGGACACCAAGGCATCGTTTTATAACTTTGCTTTAACATCTTTTTATCGTTACAAATTTTTAAGAAATGCCAAATTGAAGTAATATTTTTATCTGAATTGGTAATATAACTGTGTTCCCAATCACCTAATTGTTCGAAAATTTTACTTTGCTCTGTTTGATGATTTTTAAAATAATTTACGCGTTCAATACACTTTTCGGTAAACTTATCCACACCATACTGTGTAATTTCTTTTTTGTTATTAAGACCTAATAATTTTTCGACTTCAACCTCAACCCACATACCTTGAGCATCAAATCCCCAGACATAATCGACTTCTTTACCAATCAACGAATTGTAACGGTTATAAGCATCTTTTAAAGCACGTCCCCAACCGTGATGTAAACATAAAGGTGCATTGGCCGTAACAGGACCATCTAAAAAATTAAATTTTGGCTTACCACGATTTTTTTCTTTAACTCTAGCCAAAATGTCAGTTGGTTCATAATTATGGTTAAAATCAAATACAGAAGTTTCTTTTTTCATTCTACTTTCCTTTTATAATGTTTATAAATTAACACGATTATTAATAACTTTCAATAATTTTTACTAAATCAATAATATCTGCGTTAGTCAAGAAACCAATCGGTAGTTCCATCGCGGTACCATTATCAGTAATCAAAATTGCTGCAATTTTGCGATTGTTATTAAAAATTGTTAATGCTTGTTCAATCGTAATGTTTTTATGAACAATTGTGAAATGTCCTGTTTGCGGGTACATCCTCAAATAATTTTCAATAGATGTTTTACGGATAAAACTATCCAAATCGTTAGTATCCAAAATTGTCGCTAAATCCTCGATCAATTTACGCCAACGCACAATTCCGACCAATTTATTACCAATATAAGCAGGTATCATTCCGTGTCCAGTTTTACCAGTTTCCTTAATCAAATCGTAAAGACTACGTGTTGCGTCAATTATTGTTACTTGCCGTTGGCGAATAATATCGGCGACCAACGGTGGTGTTGTAATTAGCTTAGCAATCTTTTCCATTAGAAGTACAACATCTAAATGTGGTTCAGCAATTACTTTATTATTATCACTACTATGAACAATTGCATTACGTAAACGAGCAAAATTAATCAAATCATTTTCGTGACTGCGAATAACCGTATTTAAATCCGCACAATGACGAATTAAATCAGAAAACGAAATCGTTGTTTTGTAATTATACTGAATTCGTAAAGCCTTATCAATTGCATTATAGGCATCTAAAAAACGCACGCCCAAAGTTTTAGTTGAATTCGACATATTTGACATATTGTTATTATACACTTATAATTTGCTGTGAGCAAAATAGAAAATCGTATAACTGGCGAATTGACAGTTACATTAAAAGGTTACGGTTTCGTTGATATACCCAATCAAGAGCAAGATATATTCATCGCAAAAGATAATTTACACGGCGCAGTTGATGGTGACATCGTTGAAATCCGTTATATGAAGAAAAAACACAATGACCACCCTGATGCTGAAGTCGTTCGCGTGATTGCCCACCAAACGCAACCAGCTACGATTGAAGGCATAATGAAAAAATATAAATTGATGCCTACCTTTCCTGATGCAGTATTAAAAGAAGCAGAACAGGTAATAAAATTAGATATTAAAGATCATATGTACAACCGTCTTGATTTACGCGATTTACCAATCATTACAATTGATCCTGCCGATGCTCGTGACTTAGATGATGCCATTAGTTTAGTTGACAATCCTGATGGGACAATGACATTGGGCGTACACATTGCCGATGTTTCAGAATATGTAACCGCAGATAGTATTTTAGACCATGAAGCATATAAACGTGGTACCAGTGTTTACTTCCCAGATCGTGTATTACCAATGCTGCCGCCGCAATTATCTAATGGAGTTTGTTCTTTGAACCCTAATGAACCGCGTTTAACCTTATCAGTTTTAATGACTTTAGACAAAAAATATAATTTAGTTAATTATCAAATCAAAAAATCTTTAATTCAATCAACAACCCGTTTTTCATATGACGAAGTACAAGATATTTTAGATGGTAAGTTCAACAACCCTCACAAAGCAATGCTTTTAAAGATGGCTGAAATTACCAAGAAATACGAACAGAACCGTCAAACTCGTGGAGAGATTACATTTAATGTTCCCGAACCTAAAATTGTTTTAGATGAAAACGGACAAATCACTTCCGTCTATTCACAACCACACAATCTCAGTCACCGTATCATTGAAACTTTTATGATTATGACCAACGAAGTTGTTGCTGAACATTGTCATAAAATTCACTTACCTTTCGTGTATCGTATTCACGAAAAACCGGATCCAATTAAGGTAATTCGCTTTTTAAGCGCTTTAACGCCATTTAACGTACGTCACCAAATTGATTTTGAAAACCCAACTGGTTTCCAATATCAAAATATGTTGGATCAAATATCAGATGAAAACGTTAAAATTGTGGTATCAAGTTTGGCATTACGTTCAATGCAAAAAGCCAAATATGATCCAAATTGTGTTGGCCATTTTGCCTTAGGTGCAACCTATTATTGCCACTTCACTTCCCCAATCCGCCGTTACCCAGACTTATTGATTCATCGTATTATAAAAATGCATTTAGATAACCAATTAAACCGTTCGCAACTTGACCGACTTAACGCCTACGTAATTGCGGCCAGTCAACAAGCTTCACAAACTGAATTAGATGCCGTAGCTGCTGAACGTGAAGTTGATGCTTTAAAATGTGCAGAATATATGCAAAAACACATTGGTGAAACATTTGCGGGCGTTGTTAACGGAATTACCGATTTTGGTGTCTTTGTTTACATTCCCGAAAACACTGCAGAAGGTTTAGTACGTACTGAAAACTTACCGACTGATAATTATTTATACCACGATGGTACAATGCAAATGATTGGTAAAAAATCCAAAATCAAAATGGGTGATCCAATTAACGTGACAGTTATCGGCGTTAATTTGCATAAATCCAAAATCGAATTTACCGCAAAATAAATTAACAAATAAAAACCCCAATGATTGGGGTCTTTTATTGAATAAGTGATTATCAATTATTAGTAATTACAATTTCAGAACTTATATAATAACGATTATAAGCATTATTATTTTCCGGTTCAAAGACAATTTGCCAATTACGGTCAGAACTGATTAAATAATTTGCGTTAGTTGTATAATTATCGGATGAATACCATCTACAGTCTTTAAACCAATCATAATAGATTAGACTATTATTTCCCCCCGCCAAATGTTCCTCAGTAACACCATTATTATCTTCATACTGATAAACTAATTCCCAGGTTCCATCAATACCTTGGAAGTCCGTATTGTTCAAATCATGTGTAGGCAGTGCATCTTGAGAAATTGCAATACAATCACTACGGATTTCAAAAGTAATTGATGGGGTTTGATTGTTAAAATGCGTAGTTAATTCCGTTTGAAGTGCAGTAAGTACCGCATCCGGAATGTCTTCTTTATACCAATCAATATCAGCATCAATATCAACAATTTCTACATACATATCATCATTAGGGACAAAATGATATTTTAATCTATAGCAGTTATTTGGTAATTGTGTTGAGCCAGGAACTACAAGAGTTTCATTATTCTCATATTCATAGTAAATTTCCCATTGTCCCATTGCATTAGTAATTGTTTGATCGACAGTGGACGGAACAGCAGTCAATGGCACAACTCGTGTTACTTGGCTAATTTGAATACTATTTGCTAACGAATAATTAACAGAACCATTGGCAGTAAACATCGAACCACAGCCATAAATTGTGGCAAGTTCTTCCGACGTATAAGCTAATTTGTTAATATAAATTTGAATTACATTTTCTGTATTGTAAGCATTTGAATAAGCGGTTCCATTAATTGAAAGTTTAATGTCAACACGATTCCGTGTATAACTGCAGTCACTAAATGTCAAAGTAAATTGATCATTTTGTTCTTGACTAATTGTTGCGCCGATAACACCGTCACTGTTATTATTGTAGATGGAAAAATTAATACTTACATTTTCATCTTTGGTTTTCAATAAGTTAAATTTTTCATTATCAATCATAACAATAATTGTTTTGTTATTATTTGCATTTGGATTATATGTTATTTCCTTGGGATAATAGACACCTCCGTTACCATCATCTTCGGAAACAACTGCCCCATTATACATGCAACGACTTGAATTAATTAATTCATATTCGTCGAAAGTAATTTTATTAATACACCAATTAAATTCAACGTAATTTTCATTACAATCATCAATAACATAGTTAACACTATCTTTCAATGTATAACGAATTTTATAATTATTACCAACTTCGGTTGCTCTATCTGTTCCAGTAATATTATAGAATTTTACATAATTTTCATCAAGTGTAACTGATGGTGATTGTGATGTTCCGTTATATTCAAAATTATCAGTATATAAAATTGGTTTATTAACAATGCCTTGATGCAAACTAACTGTTACAGGGAAAATCGTATTATCTTCGTTATAATATTCACTTAAATTAGTGCCACTGCTAAATTTAAGTTTAGCTTGCAACTTAATACTGCCGTTTTCATCCATATTCGAACAATCAAGTCCATTGATACTGTTACCTTGCATATCATTACCTGTTAATACTAAATCATACCAACCAAATGCGCCACGTCCACCTTCGCAAACGGGATTACTATGCATATAATTCTGCCAAATAACCATTTCACCTTGATCATTTAATGCTTCCGGATATGAAGATTCAATCATAACATCCAATGTTTTTAAGAAATCCATTGAAAGTGCTTTTCCATTTCCAGTCGTGAAAATTGGATTTTCGGTATAGGTATTAAAATAATAATCAATTTTCATTGATAAACTGCTAATAAAATTTTCTACTTCGGTTTCGTTATAATCTTCAAAATTTTTAGAAATTGTGTTTTTCCAAATGAAATCACCCTTTTCAACCCTTAAGAAATTAGATTTTTTGGGTGTAGTGAAACCGTTAGTTTGATTTTTATCAGCATACACAGCAATCAAATAGTAATCACCAGGTTTAAGACTTTCGGTATTAACGACCATTGTGTTATCATCATACATCAAGGGTTGACCATTATTATATTGTGTCAAAGTAATTTCATTACCACTTGCATAATCACTCAAAAATATTTGTTGCATTTGTTTTTTGGCAAAAGTGTCTTCTGAATCAATCTCATTATATTTATCGATTAAGTTATCACCAGCATTAACTACGATATCGGATATACCATCCCAATATGATTCAATTGTTTTATCTTCTGGTGCAGTTGTCGGAAGCGCATATACACTTTTTACGTTAGTACCAGAAACCACCTTGTTAGTTTTTAAATCTTTTACCCAAACTTTATAATTTGATGTATATGCATCATACTGTGCATTTTTATAAGTAGGACAACCATATTTATAAGTTGAATATGGATTATAATTGGTACTATCATTTTGAGCGACTGCGATACTTAAATTAGTGAGGTCCTCTTCAGATTGATTAACTGTAATTTGCAATTCCAATTCACGTCCAGCAATTTGGTAAACAATTTTATAAGAGCCAGCGTCTAAAACTTGATTAAAAGGAATTTTATCGGTTTCTGTCCAAGTTGTTTCCCCACCATTTTCTGGAATTGAACCTAAATAATATTTTTCATTAAATTCACCCAGGCTGTTAATATACTCATAAAGTTCTTTATCTTTGGCATTATTTTCAATGTCGAAATCTTCACTATTCTTTTTGGTTCCGTCTTTAAATTCAAAATAGTATGATACTCGACGAGCTATATCATTTAAAGTAACGCCATAGTCCGCATTAATCCAACCAGTTTGTGAATAGAAATTCTCATTTCCATCAATAACAATGGATAAATTTAGCAATTCATTGGCATTATTACCATTTCCGCCACAGGCTGTTAAAAAAAATGCTGGAATTATAATACAGAAAACGGTCGATAAAACTAATATAAATTTTTTAATATTTTTCATTGTCCCTTTTCCTTTTATAGTTAATCTATATATATAATTAGTATAACAAGATTTAAAGATTTTACAAACAAAAAATTCCGTCAAAATTCGACGAAATTTTACTTAAGTTATTAACGATTATTAATACTATCAACTGGATTCTTTTTAGCAATTTTATATACTGGAAGTAATGTTGAAACAAAAGCAACAGCAAGACTAACCGCAATTAATAAAAGGACTTGCCTGATACCAACCGTTAGTAATGTAATTGTAAATCCTAATTCTTCATAAAGGCTACGATTAATAAAGAATGCTGCTACGCACGTTGCAATTGTTGCTAAAACAAAATTTATCATTGCAATAACAAAACTTTCCGAAAAGAAAATTGAAAAGACATCTTTTTTACCAGCACCAATCGCACGCAGTACCCCGATTTCACGCTTTTTATAAGCAATACTTGTTGAAATAAAATTCATTAACATAAAACTGGCAAACACTGCAAAACCAATACCAATGTATAGGAAAGCCTGTCGCATTCCCAAAATCATATCCGAAAAGTTATCAAGCATTGATGTTGCTTGAAACTGAATATTGCAACCAACGCCGTTAACATTAAATTTCATAATATCTTTTACCAAAGCAAAATCATCATTATTATTTTTCAATCGGGTAATTATATAATCGTAACCATTAAACATTTTGGTATATTGCGTATCCGAAATAGTATGATAATAACTATCTGCGAATCCAACAACATCAAATTCGTAAATAATTTTATTGTCTCCGTTCTCAAGTCTAAGTTTTAAGTCATCGTTCAAGAGATTTTGAAGATTAGATGTATCACCATTAAAATAACCCATTGCCGGACTATCCAAGCCTACAATAATCTGATTATCTTTTAAGTTATTAAGATCAACACCAGTTTTAGTATATTCAATTTTATCAGTAAAGAAATTTGAATTATAATATATTTGTTTTGTTGTGTTATAGAAATTTGAACTTGAAGCACTGCTACAATAACCACTAGGCTTTTCACCAATATAACATTTACCAAAATAACGTTCCGATACATTACTTGTTGTTAAAGTGTTGTATAAATTTGACGAGACATAGCACATATTAACCAATCCGTAACTCACAACTGTGTTAATTTCACTATAACTCATATAATCTTGAAGATTATTAATACCATTACTGACCGAATTGGTGTATTTAGAAACATCTGTATCATCCTTAACAATACCGACAATTTTCAAATTGTAATTATTACAATTAATGGTTTTACCGCTTAGATCACTTAATGATGCAATACCTGAATATGAACGTTTTAAACAATCAAAAATATGCTGTGAAATCACTACCTCATCATCAGCACTTGGATAATTCCCCTCTAAAACAAGATTAAGATTTTTTCTAATGGTTTCATTAAGAGGTAATACACCCGAAATTTGTTGGTTATAAAAAAGATTACTACTATAATTACTTGAAGAAATAGAGGCACCATCAAGAGAATAACTCTCATTTGCACAAACTACTTTATAAAATTGATAACTATCGTGTCTTTCAACTAACTGATTAACAACGTCTTGTGTCAACCCCGCTGGATACTTATTACCATACGAACCTACATCAAATCCCGAAATTGCCAACGTTTTAATTTGAGCCATTTTAATTGATTCATAAGTTGATGTTACGACATCAAAACTAGCCATCGTATCAATCAAACCAAACATTGCAAATGCAACAAACGAAAGTAATATTGTAAAGAACAAACGAATTGGTTTATGTTTCAAAGAACTTGAACCCATTTTAAATGCATCTTTGATACGCATTTTAGAACGAATTAGTTTCAAATCATTTGGATTATATGCTTTTAATTGGATATCAGAACTGGTAGTGTTTTGGAAAACTTCACGATTACCATCATCGGTAATGAAAGCTGCTTTTTTAATTTCACGATTAGATTTATCATCGAATGAAATGATCGTATCTTTCTGATAAGAATTATCGTAAATCATTCGTACAATTTTCGAAAGGTCTTCCTGGTTAGGACGATGTCCTTTTTGAATATGTACAATTTTATTATCAATAAAACTAACTCCAGAAACACTGCGATCACCCGCAACAATGTGTTTAGTATTATCACTGATAATTTTTCCATCACGTAATTCAATGACACGATCACCATAGATTTCAGCAAATTCACGGTCGTGAGAAACAATAATGACCAACTTTTCTTTGGACAATTTCTTCAATGTGTCCATAACTTGTTTACCGGTATTACTATCCAAAGCTCCGGTTGGTTCATCGGCCATAATTATTTCTGGATCTTTAATTAAAGCACGTGCAATCGCAACACGTTGTTTTTGACCACCAGAAAGTTGGTTTGGTTTACGGCGATAATAACCCGAAAGATCAACTTTATCTAATAGGTCGTTAACATTTTTCGGCTTTGCTTTCTTACCTTGCAATTCCAAAGCCAATGCTAAATTTTTTCCAATCGAAAATTCTTCCAAAATGTTATATTCTTGGAAGATAAATCCGATAAAAGTATTACGATAAGCATCAAAATCGCTCTGTTTAAAATCCCTAGACGATTTGCCTTTAATAATAATTTCACCACTATTAAATGTATCAAGTCCACCAATTGAATTTAATAATGTTGATTTACCACTACCACTCTTACCAAGTAAAAACACCAAGCCACGTTCAGGAAAATCGATACTAACATTATCAAGGGCAACAACCCTTTTTACGCCTCTGCCTTTTAATTTATAAATTTTAGTTAAATTTCTTACAGATAACATTTGTTTTTGCCCTTTTATATTTTTTTATTCTGACAATTATTCAGCAGCACCACTCATATTAAAGATACCAAACATAATAAAGAAGATAATCGTTAAAATTGCAATCACAATTGAACAAATAATAATTAAATTACGAATACGACCAAGGTTGTTTTTGTTACGATTTTTTGTATAATAACTTTCACTAGCACCAGTAATTGCATTGGTACCTGTACCAGCATCAGGTGGCGATACTAAAATCGCCACAATCATTACGATGCTAATTAAACTGATTAATCCAATAATAATACCTTGGATAATCGGGAAACTATCTGCAATCCATTTCGGACGTTCCGTTGGAACTAATAATAAATTAAAAAGATTATTTGACATTTTTATACCCTACATTTTGATAAAATTTCATACCAGTACCAGCTGGGATTAACTTACCAAAGATAACGTTCTCTTTAAGTCCTTGTAAATGGTCAACTTTATTTTTAACCGCAGCATCGACTAATACTGAACTGGTTTCTTGGAAAGATGCAGCTGATAAGAAACTATCGGTGCGCAATGCGGCTTTTGTAATTGACAATAAGACACGCGTTGCACGAGCTGGTTTCTTGCCATCATTGATTGCCAACAAGTTCTTATGTTCAAATTCAATGACATCAACAACCGAACCAATTTGGAAATCGGTATCGCCAGCATCTTCAATTTTAACTTTTTTCAACATCTGTCTAATAATTATTTCCAAATGTTTGTTATTAATTGAAATATCTTGTGTTTTGTAAACTTTAATAATTTCTGTAATCAAGTAATCTTGTACTGCCTTGATACCTTTGTTACGCAAAATATCATGAGGATTGAAAACACCTTCAGTTAATGCCGATCCAGGTTCAACAACATCACCTTTCTTAACAATAACTTTCATACTTGCCGGAATCAAATAAGGTACTTCCTTACCTTCGTTTGTTTTAATCACAACTTCAACACGCTTTTCAACTTGGTTAACAGCAACGACTGAACCACCAACATCACTGACCAAAGCCACCCCCTTGGGAACACGTGCTTCCAAAATTTCTTCGACACGTGGCAAACCTTCGGTAATGTTTGAAACCGCAATACCACCACTGTGTTTAGTACGCATTGTTAACTGAGTACCGGGTTCACCAATTGATTGTGCAGCAATGATACCAACAGGTTCACCAACACTAACCAATTCGTGTCCACTCATGTCACGGCCATAACATTTAGCACAGACGCCGTGTTTACATTTACAAGTCAATACGCTACGAATTTCTACTTCTTTTATACCAAGTGCTTCAATATGTTCAGCAGCTTCGTCCGAAATCATTGTATCAGCAGGAACAATAACAGTTTTAGTTTTTGGATCAATAATATCACGTACTGAATAACGACCTTTAATACGGCTAGCCAAATGTTTAACATAACCATCCATACGTAATTCAGTCATTACCATACCCTTTGGTTTTTCGCCCAAAGTTGCAAAACAGTCTTCTTCAGTAACAATAACGTCTTGAGCAACGTCAACCAAACGACGAGTTAAATAACCGGCATCAGATGTTTTCAAAGCGGTATCAGCCAAACCTTTACGACCACCACGAGATGATAAGAAGTATTCTAATGGTGACAATCCTAAACGGTAACAACCTTTAGTTGGAACATCCTCTTTTCGTCCAGAAACGTTTGCAATAATACCACGCATACCAGACAACTGCATAATTTGTTTGTTTGAACCACGAGCACCAGAAGTAGCCATCATACGAATTGGATTGGTCTGACCAAGTACACTGATAACATCATCTTGAATGCGATCAGTTGCTTCTTTCCATAAAGCAATATTACGATCCAATTTTTCATCCAAACTCAACTCACCTTCTGCATATGCTTGTTCAATCTTTTTAACTTTAGCTTCGGTATCTTTAATGATTTGTTCACGATCAGCAGGGATTGTTGCATCGAAAACTGACAATGAGATTGAACCCAAGGTTGAGTATTTAAAACCAACAGTTTTAATTTTATCAATTGATTCACTGGTAACAGTTGCACCGTGAACTTCAAAGATTTTAACGATTAAGTTGTTGATATCCTTTTTCACAACTTCTTTATTAAATTCATAAGCAAACTTATTCTCAGGTTTACTTCGATCAACGATACCAATATCTTGAGGGAAGCATTGGTTAAATAAAATACGGCCAACAGTTGTTTCAACACGACCAAATTCTTCAACTTCGTCCATATTACCTTCAATTTCAAAGTTAGAACGACGTACTTGAATTTTAGCGTGTAAATCCAATTCACCAACATTGTAAGCGTAAATGGCTTCGTTTTCATCTTTATAGATGTTACCTTCACCCTTTGCGCCATCAATTTGTTGAGTCATATAATAGCAACCCAAAATAATATCCTGCGTTGGTGTGACAACTGATTTTGAATCACTTGGTTTCAAAATATTATTTGAAGCTAACATTAAAATACGAGCTTCAGCTTGTGCTTCGGGAGACAACGGAACGTGAACTGTCATTTGGTCACCATCGAAGTCAGCATTGAATGCTGTACAAACCAATGGATGTAAACGAATCGCACGACCATCAATCAATACTGGTTCAAATGCTTGAATTGACAATTTATGTAACGTTGGTTGACGGTTTAACAAAACTGGATGGTCACGAACAACTTCTTCCAAGATATCCCAGACCTGTGGTTTTTCACGTTCAATTAAACGTTTTGCACTACGGCTATGATGTGCTAAACCCATTTCAACTAATTTTTTCATTACAAATGGTTTGAATAATTCCAAAGCCATTTCTTTTGGTAAACCAACTTGATAATGTTTTAATTCTGGACCAACAACGATAACGGTACGACCCGAATAGTCAACACGTTTACCTAATAAGTTATTACGGAAACGACCTTGCTTACCACGTAAGCCCTCAGCCAATGATTTTAATGGACGTCCCTTGGCGCCTTGAACAGCTTTACCGCGACGACCATTATCAATCAATGCATCAACAGCTTCCTGTAACATACGTTTTTCGTTACGAATAATGACTTCAGGAGCGCCTAAAGAAATTAATTTTTTCAAACGATTGTTACGATTAATTACACGACGATACAAATCATTAACATCAGTGGTAGCAAAACGACCACCATCAATTTGAACCATTGGACGTAATTCTGGTGGAGTTACTGGTAATACATCTAGTACCATCCATTCTGGACGGTTACCACTGTGTTTAAACGATTCCAATAAATCCAAACGTTTAATTGCTTTTTCGCGTTTTGCACCTTTACCGCTGGCAATAATTTCGTTACATTCTTTAATTTCTTTATCCAAATCAAGGGCAGCTAACATCGTTTTAATTGCTTCTGCACCCATACCATATTTAAATGCATCAGGACCAAATTTTTCAATGGCTTCGTGTAATTCACGATCAGATAAGATCTGACCATAGGTTAAACCATTTGGATCATTTTTAGTTTTACCTGGATCAATAACAACGAAGGAAACAAAATAAATAACTTGTTCCAAGTTTTTAATGGTCATATTTAATAATGTACCAATTTTGGATGGCACACCTTTGAAGTACCAAATATGAACAACTGGTGCAGCTAATTCAATATGTCCCATACGTTCACGACGAACAATTGAACGTGTAACCTCGACTCCGCACTTGTCACAAACCGTACCTTTATAGCGGATTAATTTATATTTTCCGCAAGAACATTGCCAATCTTTTTTTGGTCCAAAAATTCGTTCGCAAAACAAACCATCTTTTTCCGGTTTTTGAGTACGATAGTTAATCGTCTCGGGTTTTGTTACTTCCCCGTGGCTCCATTCACGAATTTTATCTGGGCTGGCAATACTAATTTTTAAACTTTCAAAATTATTTAATTCAAACATTTTCCTTCTCCTTCTTATTCCTCAAACAATTGTTCAATATCGAACATTTCTAAGTCATCGGCAGCTGGTTCTTCAATTTGTTGTTCTTGGTTGAAATCAATTTCAGTTTCAGTTTCCTCATGATGCTCATTATCGTTATTAGCCAACATTTCAGTATCATCAACCAAAGCATCAATTTTTTCCAATTCAACTTCTTTCTTGTCGGCAGTATAAATACCAACATCAAAACCAAGGCCTTGCAATTCACGAATCATAACCTTACTTGCTTCTGGAATTCCCGGATCTGGTAATTTTGTACCATTAACAATTGATACATATGTTTTAGTACGTCCTTGGACATCATCAGATTTAACAGTCAACATTTCTTGCAATATATGAGCTGCACCATACGCTTCCAATGCCCAAACTTCCATTTCACCCATACGTTGGCCACCAAATTGAGCCTTACCACCCAAAGGTTGTTGAGTAACCAAACTATAAGCACCAGTTGAACGAGCGTGAATTTTAGTATCAACCATATGGTGTAATTTTAACATATACATATAACCAACTGTTGTACGATTTTGGAACGGCTCACCAGTACGTCCATCGTATAATTGCATCTTACCATCCTCTGGCAAACCATTCTTGCGCAACAATTCTTGAATATCATTTTCATTAGCACCATTAAAGACAGGAGTTGCAACTTTCCATCCCAATGTCTTAGCAACTAAGCCTAACGATACTTCTAGCAACTGGCCAATATTCAAACGAGAAGGAACACCTAACGGGTTAAGTACGATATCAACTGGCGTACCATCAGCCATATATGGCATATCTTCAACTGGCAAGATTTTTGAAACAATACCTTTGTTACCGTGACGACCTGTCATCTTATCACCGACTTTAATGTTACGTTTTTGAGCGATAGTAACTTTAATTACTTCGTTAACACCAACATCCATTTCGTCGTGATTCTTACGACTAAAGCATTCAACAGCAACAACAACACCATCTTTACCATTTTCAACACGCAATGATGCATCACGAACTTCACGTGATTTCTCACCAAAGATTGCACGTAATAAGCGTTCTTCAGGAGTTAATTCAGATTCACCTTTTGGTGTAACTTTACCAACCAAAATATCACCAGGACGAACAAATGAACCAACACGAACAATACCACGTTCATCAAGATTTGCCAAAGCGTCTTCACTCAAGTTTGGAATATCACGAGTAACTTCTTCATCGCCTAATTTTGTTGTACGAACTTTACATTCTTTTAAGTGTAACGCAATTGAGGTAAATTTGTCTTCTTTAACAACGCGTTCAGAAATCAAAATCGCATCCTCAAAGTTGTATCCTTCCCAGTTCATATAAGCAACGCACATATTTTTACCGATAGCTAATTCCCCATTACAAGTTGCATAACCATCAGTAATTACATCGCCGGCTTTAACCTTATCACCTTTACGAACAATTGGTTTTTGGTTAATACAAGCTTCTTCGTTGAAACGAGTAAATTTGGTTAACTTATAGAAATCACGTTCGTGGTTATCATCACGTTCAATTACAATTTGATCTGCAGTAACAGAGACCACGGTTCCATCAGCTTTGGCAGTTAACATAACATTACTATCCAAAGCAGCACGATATTCCAAACCAGTTGCAACTAAAGGAACTTCTGTACGAATTAAGGAGACAGCTTGACGTTGCATATTCGAACCCAACAATGCACGACCAGTATCATCATTACTTAAGAAAGGAATTAATGCTGTTGCTAATGAAACGAATTGACGCGGACTGGCGTCGATGTAATCCACACTTTCACGTGGCATATCCAAAATAACATCACGATGACGGCAGGTAACAAATTCATGTAACAAGCGACCATCTTCGGTTAACGGTTCAGTTGCCTGTGCAACATAGAACGCATCTTCTTCATCAGCTGTTAAATAATCGACAATATCAGTAACTTTTCCAGTTGCTTTGTCAACACGACGCAATGGAGCGGTAATAAAGCCATATTCATTAATGTGTGCATACATTGCCAAACTATTAACCAAACCAATTGATTGGCCTTCAGGTGTTTCAACCGCGCAAAGACGACCGTTATGGGTATAATGTAAATCGCGGACTTCACTTGTTGCACGTTCCTTAACGATACCACCTGGACCAACAGCCGTAATTTTACGTTTTTGCGTAATTTCGGTTAATGGGTTATTAGTATCCATCACGTGTGACAATTGCGAAACAGCACAGAAATCACGCAATGAACGAGTGATTGCTTTGGCATTAATAATGTTCAATGGATTAATTGATTTACTGTTAATTTCCATTGTTTGCATTGTTTCACGCATACTGTTACGTAATTTCAACATACCATCTTTAAAGTGACGAGCCATCAAATCGCCAACAGTATTCAAACGACGGTTACCTAAGTGGTCGATGTTATCTTCATAACCAACACCATCACACATATTCAACAAGTAAGAAACGGTCGCGATAATATCATCACGATGTAAATGACGCATTACTAATTCTTTAGCGTTTTCTTTAACTGCTTGGATTTTTTCTGCTTTAGTATTTTTACCTTCCAAAACTTTTAATAAAGTTGGATAGTGAACCAATTCTTTAATACCAGTATCAAATTCAGTACAATCCAAATAGGCATTAACATTAATACGATTGTTACCAATAACTTGAACAGCATCGCCAAGTTCGTTTTTAATGGTAACAACATTAATACCTGCATTTTGAATTTTGTCTGCCATTTGTTTGTCAATTTCGGTATCGTGTGGCACAACAACTTTGCCATTAATTTTAATATCTTCGGCGGCAATATGTTTTAAGATACGGCTGCTAATACACAATTTTTTGTTAAACTTATAACGACCAACAACTGCCAAATCGTAAGTTGGGAATGTAAAGAACATATTGTTCAAACCGTTTTCCATTACTTCAGCATTTGGTAATTCAGATGGACGCATCTTACGTGATAATTCTAACAATGCTTTTTCTTTTGACACTTCCCCATTTTCGTTTAATTTATCAATCGTAGCTTTTAATACAGGATGATGCGCAAAAGTTTCTAATAATTCTTTATCACTACCAAGATCCAAAGCACGCAAGAAAGTAACCAAGTTAACTTTATTAGCCTTATTTGGACTAACAGAAATTACGTTATTGACATCTTTCGTCATTTCAATATAAGCACCGTGCGTTGGGCTCATTGTACATTCAATAATTTCTTTTCCAGTTTTGTGGTCTTTTGAACGATTGAAATATACACTTGGACTTTTAATAATTTGGTTAACGATAACACGCGCAACACCATTAACAATAAAATAACCACTATCGGTCATTTGTGGAACATCGCCCAAGAAGACATCTTGTTCAATAACTTCGTTGGTTTTGTGTCCTTCCGCGTCTTCTTTAAATACTACACGTACTTTAACACGTAAAGGTTTAACGTACATTTGGCCACGGCGTAAGCATTCGCTTTCGCTATACTTAGCATCCTCGCCAATGTAGTAGTCCAAGAAATAGACTTCGCATTTACCCGAATAATCGGTAATTGGATTAAATTCATCCAATACTTCGCGAATTCCTTTTTCTAAGAAACGCTTAAAACTCTCCTTTTGAATGTCTAAAAGATATGGGACATTTAACAACTCCGGCACTTTACGGAACGTCATACGTTCAGTTCTGCCATAGGTGTCCTTAAAAAGTCCCGTCTTTTTAAGATTAACAGCCATTTTTACCTTCCTTAAAAATATATTTTTTGCCGGGCTTTATTTCAATCCGCCCAGTCAAAATTACACAATGAGAAAAAATATCATAATTTCAAAAGAATGTCAAACACTTTTTATTTGACATTCCTTAAAAAAACTTAGAGAAAATCAATCTAATTTGCGTCCCTCTTGGCCAGCATTATTAACAAATTTGGCATACTCTTCGCCTAACTTCCTATTATAATCAGCCACAGTGTTCCCAGTAGAATTTCCAAGTTTTTCACTACGAATTCGAGTTCGAGCTTGATTCATATAATAGTCAGCGGTTGTATTTCGATTAGTTGATTCAATTTTCACGCTTTCACTAGTAGTATTTACAACACTATCTGACGTAGTAACAGTATCACTGTTACCACTACTCATACTGTTGACCCTTTGTTCGCCCAACCATTTATTATAACTAGCCACGGAATTATTGTTAATATCTGGTATTCCAGAAGTAGTATCACTATTACTGTTATAATGTACAGTACGTTCTGGCATCGGTTCAGTAAAATGTTGGTCTCCTTGACGGAAATATTTTTTTACTCCATCATTGCCTTCATAAATTATTTGCTTACCTAATTTACCTTGCAATTCAACGTGTTTCGCATAGTTTTCACCGAGATGTCTTTGTACACTTGCGGTCGTATTAAACTCACCTGAACCAACATTGTTTGCACTATTTGTATGTAAATCATAATTTTCTTGTTCAGGAAAATTCGACGAAACCGGAACATTGGTTGTTTTCCCAGTATTTGGATCAGTAAACGAAGCATACTTACCATCACTGCCGTTGAAATATTTACCTGACAAATCATATTGTTCGCCCTTTGGATAAAAATTTCCTGTATCCCCACCTTGACCTTGAGTGGTTTCTATATTTTCAGGGTTGAAATACGTTTTAGATAAGCCATATTCTCCACCTTTAGGATATTGACCTAAATCACTATGACCACCATTACCAAAATTACCGCCGTTGTTCGATGATGAGAAATTTGAACTTGAGTTATTTGAACTTGAACCGCTATGTTTAACCGCATCGCCTGTCATCGTTGCGCTCTTAATAAAAGCTCCAGTTTCATCAACACGCGAGAACCCATCCAAAAGACGCTTCGCATCGATTTCTCGGTATTCTCCGTCAATACTCAAATGATGAAGAGTGTCTTGATATTCAGTACCTTTGATTAAACCACATTGCTCAGATCGAACTAAAGTATATAATTTTCGTATTACAGCATCAGAATTTTTTACGCCATTTGCATCTAATGTTTCCTTCATTTGATTGTATTGATTCATATCATACAAATCTTCCTGCTCACCTAAATAATATTGTCGATCATTATCAGGATTAGCCGTTGAAAGAGCATTTTTCGTCATTTTGAATTGTGGATCATTTTGATCCATTTCGCTTAATTGTTTTCTGTATTTAAAATCTTCACTATCTTGTTTAGATGTACTATCTTCGCCTTTAGTTTCAACAACGGTCGCCGCAGTCGTGGTTGCGTGCCCACCAAGATTTAATCTGCTTAAAAGTTTACCTGTAATTGTTTGCTTAAAGGTTTCACTAGCAACTGTTTTATTATAACCTATATTAAAACCATTTTCGTTATTAGAGAATGATAGACCACTACCAAAACTAGTACCTAAATCAGCACCAATCCAGGTTGCTGCACCTTTACCGAGAGCGTGTAAACTTGCTTCCCAAATATTACCATTTCCTTTAACCAATTTAACATTTTCACGAAATCGTTTTAGAGTGTCTTTGATACCTAAAAATTTTGATGGAATACGACTTTTTAATTCCTCTTCTTTAAGAAGTGCATTTGCACGGCTCTCAACATCATCATAGAATGTTTTAGCGGCCACAGTTGCCGCCACAATCGGACGTACCCAATTATGCAATCCCAATAAAAGAGCTGTTTTGGCAATTTTAATACCACCTTTAATACCAGCATTTGCTGCAAACGCATTAGCCTCTTTCTTACTATAACCTTGTTCAACCAATGTTTTCTTACTTTTTACACAGTCCTTAACTAAGCCAACAACACTACCAACCGTTGCTGCACCAAGAATTGCCCATCCAATTTTTTTACCAACAACTGGAATTCTAGATATTGCCGAAAACACAGTCGCAGTACCCAAGCTGATACCAAAAGTAGTTGTTATATCTAGTAAAGGATGACTAGCGCGCCAAGCCTGTCGTTTATCCATTCCACTGTGCAACAATTTATTCTCACGCACAACAGCTGGATTTCTTTTTTGATTTTCGGCTTCCATTGCTTCCATACGGTTTTCAACAGCTAATTTGGTGTAAATTTCATCAAACGAATCTTCTGACCAGTGATCGTGTTTTTTTAGTATGCCTTCACGGCGACTAATAGCAAACAAGGTATGATTTAATTCTAGTCCATAACTTGCAACAATTTTATCACGTTCTTCAGGTGTCTTGCCTACCAAACTGCCATCCAAAGCAGCCGATATTCCTTCATGCATATCTTTGTCAACAATATAGCTCCAGGCTTTTTTAATTTTTTCTGGATCAGTGATCTTTTTATCTTTATTATTTTCTTTTAATTTTTTAAACGCATTTGGATCTTGTTGATTAATATATGTTTCATCAAAATCGTTAAGTTTATTTTTAAATTTAGCATTGATTTTCGCCAAGTACGAATCAATGGCATGGGTAGCAGAAAATGCACTGATAATAGCAGCAATATCATGTTCAAAAATAGCCACGTCAAGCGATGATGCTTTATCAAGTTTCATTAATTTTTCTTCGCAAACCCATTTCAAGAAATTCGATTTCTTTTGTTTGGAATTTTGATCCTTACCATAGCTTTTAAATGCCTTACTGGTAATTAATTCCTTGATCATATCAAAAGAAACTAAACCATCACTTTTAGGATCAGTAGCATAACCACACATAAAATCAACAAACAAATCATCAGTTACAGTCTTATCTGAAAAACCAGTTGTAAACAATATATAAGTTGCTTCCGTAAAATCAGCATCTTCTTTTTGCAACTCAGCAGGAATTGGTTCGTCTCCGTAAAAATATTTATGGAAATACATATACAATGCTCTACCAAATTCTGGTGCACGTAATGTATTTGCCGGTGTTCCCTTAAAAAATTTAGAGAACTTAACAAGCAATGGATTGTCGTGCATTCCCTCTGCAATAGTTCTTCGGTTATTCAAATTGTTATTGTTTGTTGCCATAAAATATGGTAGCACAAAAGCACTCAACTAGCAATACAATTCAAGAAAATTTTTTTAGAATTTTTAAAAATTTGTTTTTGGTGCCTTCGCGCGGAATCGAACCACGGACACAGGGATTTTCAGTCCCTTGCTCTACCGACTGAGCTACGAAGGCGTAACTTCATTATCATAACACAACCAAACTAAAATTGCAAATATTAAATTTTAGATTAGAAAATTCGACAGACCCAAGCAGCCAAGACCGCCGAGAAGAAAGTACAAAACAAAGCAATTGGAATTGCTAATCCTAATTTTTTTACGTTGGTTTTAGAAAAATAAATCGTTGCAATATAAAAAACTGTATCACTGCTACCAGCGATAATACTTGCCACACGCGAGATATAACTGTCTGGTCCATACATAGCAATAATTTCATTATAAAGTGCAATTGAACCTGCACCGCTAAATGGTTTTAAAAAGACAAAATGTGCCAATTCATCAGGAATACCAAAGCATTGAAACGCGGGAGCAACAAAACGGCAGATTGCCAATAATAATCCAGATACTTCAAATAATTTTACCGCGACGAGAATTGCTACAATATACGGTAAAATATCCCAAATCAAAGCAATTGCATCTTTTGCACCTTTAACAAACGCCCCATAGGTATCTGTTCCCTTAATACTAGCATAGACAAAAATAAAAATAATAAATAACGGGACTATGTAAAGTGCCATTTAGCGATTATCCTTTTGCTTCTGACGACAAAACATTTTAACCAAAATGATACCAACTAACGTCGAGCAAGCAGATACAATTAGTGTTGGTAAAATAATATTAGCCGGATTGTTACTACCATTGGCTTGTAAAATACCAATAATTGTCGTTGGAATTATTTGTAAAGACGTTGCAGCTAAAATAAACAACATAATCATTGGCGGTGATGCTTTGGTTTGTTCAGGTGTTGCCATATGTTCAACAGCAGCAATTGCAGCAGGTGTAGCTGCTCCAGATGCACCGATCATATTGGCAGCAATATTAGTAGCGACATAAGCATTAACTTCTTCAGTTTGTTTACCAAACAAAAATTTAATTGGCTTTTTCAGAAGTTTAGCTATTTTATTGATTAGACCAGACCGTGTAGCAATTTCAGCAATTGCCATCCAAAAGATATAAATTCCGGCTAAAGTTAACGCCAATATTAATGAGTCATTAATGGCATTTAATGAAGTGGATAAAATCGCATCTGGTTTTTGAAATAACAGCCAAACACAAGATGAAACCATCATCACTAAAAAAATTACTGTCATTTTCCATAATTATGCTTTATAATAATCTCGTTATGAAATTTTATGCAATTGAAGGAACAGATGGTTCTGGTAAAAAAACCCAAATCAAAAAACTATATGATTATTTAAAAGAAAAAGGTGCCGACGTACATATTGTATCTTTTCCAGATTATGACAGCCCAAGTTCTGCTCCTGTTAAAATGTATTTATCGGGTGAATTCGGCGATGACCCAAATGTGTTAGATGCCTACCAAGCCAGTACATTATTTGCCGCTGATCGTATTTGTAAGATGACTAAATTATTGCCACAATTAAAATCTGATGCAATTGTTTTATTTGACCGTTATGTACAATCTAATATGTTACACCAAGCTGGTAAGATTCAAGGACGTACTGAACGTGAAAACTTGATACGTTGGGTTGATGATTTTGAATTCAACACGTTGAAGTTACCCCGCCCTGACAAGGTTTTATTTTTGGACTTACCAACAGCCAAAGCGATGGAATTAATTAGCAAACGCGAACAATTAAAAATTGGTGACGAATACACTAAGGATATTCACGAAGCCAACTATAATCATTTATCAAGTGCCTATAATGCTGGACTTGAAGCTTGCGAACTTTTCGGCTGGCAAAAAATTCAATGCCTTGATGACTTTGGTGAAATTCTCACACCTGACGAAATTCACGAAAAAATTAAAGCCGCATTGGGGTTATAATGAATTATTTAATTGTTACAACCGACCCAGTTAGTGCGGAACAAGAAGCTTTAGAATATGCTAAATCATATAATCCGAGTGATGTTTTTTGGGTTAAGAAGAATGCCGACAAAAAAGAAATCACCGTTGATGTTATTAACGAAATGATTAATCAGTTTAACTTGGCTGCAGTTTCTGATAAGAAATTGTTTATTGTTTTTCAAGCTGAATTAATGAATACCAGTGCGCAAAACAAGTTGTTAAAAACAATTGAAGAAGCTAATGATAATACGACCGTAATGTTTATTTGTCAAAATCTAGACCGCATTCTACCGACCGTACGCAGTCGCTGTATCATCAAATACCATCACACAAAAGAAAATAAAACTTTACAGCAACTGGCACAAGCTAACCCGGACACCCCTGCTATTCAACAAGCAGCCCATCAATTTTTCACAGCCACAACAATTGACGTGGCGATGTCTTGCTTACCGGTTTTAAGCAAACCAGAAAATTTAACTTTGGCACTTGATGCATTAAACAAAGAACTGGCAACCGCCGAATTTTCCGCTGATAAAAAATTTGCCATTTACCAAGCACTTGCTAAAATCTCGCGTAACATTGCCGCTAACTGTAATTCTACCAACACATTTGATTTATTATTGTTAGCCCGATTTTAACGTGAACTATTTACGATGCTTTTCCCAAATTTTACGTACAAATTTTAACGATAATGTTGATAAAGTAAAACCAATCACTGGAACTAATGAACTCAAGAAAATACTCGAAGTTCGGGCAATTAAATATGAATAAAATAGAACGACAATATAAGTCAACACGCAAATCACAATTTGTCTACACCAAGATGTTTCCCACGCTTTGTTAATTTCAACTTTTTTATTGCGCTCTTTAATCGCATTAATTTCTTGTTTTAGAGTTTTAATTTCTTCTTCCAAAATGTACCACCTTTCTATTATGATAGATTATCATATCACTTCAAAAAGCAAAACATATTTTCAATAAAAACAATTCTCCAAAAATTCCAAATTACCGTCGGTAATTTCAATTACGTCAAATGCAACCAAACACGTGTTTGTTAAATTGTGCTGCATTAAATAATTTTGTGCTGCCTTGCGTATATGACATTGTTTGCTAGTATTCACGGCATAACGTCCCGGAATTAAGTCTTTAGAACGATTTTTAACTTCAATAAAATGGACGACTCCATCACGTTCGGCGATAATATCAATCTCGCCGAAACGACACTTATAATTACGTGCAATGATTTTGAAATGATGTTGACGGCAAAATCGTGCGGCTAAATCTTCGCCGTATTGTCCAAACTCTTGTTGTAACGTTTGATGTGTCATAATAAATTATCCAAATTAAATTTACCAATTTTTCCTTCGCGGAATTCTGCCAAAATCATCTTAGCGGCACGACGTGTATCTAATATCCCACCACGCAATAAACAACCACGCTTCTTGGCAATCTCATCGAATGTATTAACACCAAAACGGTTTTTAACTGCCTCAGGTTGCAATTGATTCAAATCTGCCAATAATGTTTGACTTAAAGCAACCGTATCTAAAATATCATCTTTAATTGAACCAACATAGGCTAAATTGCGCGCGATCTGTTGATTAGCAAAAGCCGGCCATAACGTACCAGGTGTATCCAACAGCCAAAGATTATCCGTAATCGGAACCCATTGTTTCGTTCGTGTTACACCCGGACGATTACCAGTTTGTGTTTTACCTTTGTTCGTCATATTATTAATAAAAGTCGATTTGCCACAATTAGTAACACCAATTACAGCCACACGTAAAGTCTTAGTAATTCCGTGCGCTAATTTAGTCTGAATCCGTTCAGCTAATAATTTTTGTAGTGTTTTTACAACAGCATCTGTTCCGCCGCTTTTGACTGAATTGCGCGTTATTACTGCGTAAGGTGTTTTTAATTGCAATGACTGAATAAATTGTTCCTTGACACCGCTTGATGCTAAATCAATTTTATTCAACACAAATAACACTGGCTTACGCCCCACAAAATCATCAAACTGTGGATTAATACAGGATTGTGGACAACGCGCATCTACTACATACACAATGGCATCACATATTTTCAATTCCGCATCAATCATTTTGAGCGTCTGTGCCATATGTCCCGGAAACCAGTTAATGTTAAATTTGTTTTCGTTATTCATAATCATCAATTAGTTTACAATACTTTTAGAATTTCTTCAAACACTGTATAGCCGCTTTCTGCATTAATATGACCGCTGCTTTTAATAACATATTGCTGATTGGCAATCGTATCGGCAAATGATTTTTCTGCAGCATAACTTACATATGGGTCATTATCAGAATAATAACAAGTTATATCTGTACAATAATCTTTTATTATGACAATGTTATCAACAAACATTGGCTTATTCACAGCATCATACATTTCATTAATTCCCAAATATTGATTAAAACCACAAACAAAAACAAGTTTCTTCACTTTTATATTTTTACTAATTAAATACTTACATATAAACACAGGTGCAATACTGTGAGCGATAATAATCGTATTCTCGTTAATGTTTAAGTCATCCAACACTTTAGACCAATTTTCGAAATTTTGTTTACCTACACCAATTGGCATTTGCGGTACTGTAACATTTTGTCCTTGTTTCTGTAATTTACATTTTAACCACGGAAACCAGTTTGAATTTGGTGAACCAAAACTGCCGTGCAAGATTAAATAATTGTTCATCTTTATAATTCATCCTTTTTAATTGAATAAAAGATTAAATCATTACGTTCTTTGGTTGCCTTGTTAATATGTCTTTCACGTAAAACACCATCTTGTTTCATACCGGCTTTTTGCATCACTCGTCCACTGGCCGGATTACCACTGATATGACCACACTCCACTAAATAGAAATCGCATTCATTTAACAGATACTCAATGACACGGCGCAATGCTTCCGTGGCATAACCGTGATTCCAAAATTTCGAACCATAGCAATAACCAATCTCTGCTGTTTTATGTTCTTCATGAACACGAACCACGGAAATGCTACCAATAATTTCGTGATTTTCTTTTAATTCAACAACCCAATGATAACTGCCTTTTTGGTATTCATCAATCCATTTTTGGATAACACTTTTAGTTTCATCAAGGTTTTGATGAACGTCCCAAGCCAAATACTTACAACATTCGGGATCGGTCGCCCAATTACGATACATAGCTTCGGCATCGTCAATTTTAAATTCGCGCAAAATCAAGCGTGCAGTTTCTAATTTTTTTGTATTATTCATAATCTCTCCTTTGTTTTAACGATTAGTAGTATAAGTCTTATATTGTTGAATAAAATTTTCAAAACTGTGACAAAGTTGTTCTAAATATTCTAAATGATGATAATCACGATATTTGGCATTAATTTCAATTTGAACTACATCAACGTCTTTCAGTCCACAAACCGATTCAGTAATTGCGCCACCTTTGAATGGGTCATTGTATTTAACGTTCTGGATACCATTTTCGGTAAAGGCTTCTTCTAATTCTCTAACAGTAGAAAAATCTGCCGACAAATTATTTAACGTGCCAAATTCAAGATCAAAATCGCGAGATTGTGTTGCTCCGTGTAAATCAATAACTAACTTAATGTGATTATCTTTAACAAAGCGCAATAATTCGGTTTTGAATTGGTCACGATTTTCACGATTTGCGTCTAAACCAGTATCTTTAATCTTTACCATTGCATTCACACCACAATGTTGATTTAGATACAAAGCGATGGCTTTCGTGTATGGTTCGCGGAGTTTTACAGTGCCGTCTGTTCTGATTTGTTTCATTGTATGCGGCGCAGTAAACAAGATTGGTAGCGTACCTTTTTGAATTATATAATCGGCATCAAATTCTTGCGTCTCCAAATTATTGATTTCATCTGCAAAATTCATCATCACATTCCAACTTTTTTTCCAATGTACATAGCGTGCCCACAAGTTTCGATGATTTCTTTTATATCAGACGTTTTTTCAATAATGTTAATTATTTCATTAAACATTTTTTCATCTTCAAGTTGATATAGTTTATCTTCCTTTTCATAACCAATTCCTCTGATTGACATTAAAGAAATCTTTTTGAATTTATTACGACTAAATAAATTTTCAACTTCATTTGAACTTGGATAATATCCTTCCTGAAAACCTTTATTGGTAGCATTATTAAATTTTCCAGTCTTAAATACTCCTTGTAGATTAGCAAGGTTAACTTGTTCTGGATGCCGAAAATATCGATCAATAATTGCAATACTACCAGATAAGTATGGAATAAAACTGGCAAATACTAACCCGCCATTTTTCAACACACGGTATACTTCTTGAATACATTTTTGCCTTTCTGTCTCATCCAACAAATGATAAAGTGGTCCGAATAATAGTACAACATCAAATTGGTAGTCTTCATATATCGCTAAGTTTGTTGCATTGACTACATCACAAGATTTAATATTTGGATGATTGGTTCGTTTTACTTTCTCTTTAGCAATTTGAATTAATCGTTCAGATAAATCGGCTAAATACATTTTATATCCACGCTCTGCTAACGGAAAAGTATATACTCCTGTTGCTCCACCAAGATCCAAGATTGTTGCAGATTTAGGTAAATATTTCTGTAGGATTCTCATTGTCATTTCAAATTCTAATTTTCCACTATTATCATTTACCAATCTTTTGTCTTCATTAAATTCATTATAATATTGTTTAATCTTATTGAAATCAGTCATAAGAACCTCCACTTTAATCACATAACTATTATAGGACTTTTATCCAGAAGAAATTGATTCAGAAAAGCAATCAATATTTTAATTTAACATTAAAAGCAGTTTTCAACAAGAAGAATATCTTTAAGTTTATTTTTGCTTAAGTTTGAATTTCTCGGTAACATCAGCACTGGCTTCGTCTTTCCATTTTTGGATTGCAGCGTGATTACCCGAAAACAAAACTTCTGGCACCGCCATTCCATTCCAAACACGCGGGCGCGTATACTGTGGATATTCCAATTTACCATCGACATAACTTTCCATTATTAGACTGTCTTGATTAATTACACCGCTCACATAACGCGATACGGCATCGACCAAAACCATAGCGGGAATTTCGCCACCGGTTAAAACAAATTCACCAATTGAAATCACTTCATCAAAACAAGCGTCAATTACGCGTTGGTCTACGCCTTCATAATGCCCGCACAAAATAATAATGTGTTCATATTGTGATAATTCAACAACACGGTTTTGCGTTAAAATCGGTGCGGCTGGCGTCATAAAGATACGATGTGCCTTATGTTCTGGGTCAATCGCTTGTAAACAATCATAAATCGGCTGACACGATAAAACTAACCCGGCGCCTGGTGAATAAGAATTATCATCAACCTTACGATGTTTATCTGTTGAATAATCGCGGAAATTAACTAATTCAATTTGTAATTTACCGGCTTTAGTCGCACGTCCCAAAATGCTTGTTTGCAACGGCGTAAACATTTCCGGAAATAAAGTTAAGATTGTCCAACGCATTAGACCAACTCCGATTCAAGCGCATTCGCCGTTAAAACCAACGTATGCGTAATCATATTAGTTTCAGCGATAAAATCGTCTTCATTGGGGATTAAAACAAAACCTTGACCATCAACCGCAATTTCGAAAAAATCACCTGCTCCATAATTTTCGACCGATGCCACTGTACCAATTTTTTTACCCTTATGCACTACTTCAAAGCCAATAATTTGGCTGGAAAGAATTTCGTCGGCTTGCAAATGTAAAGCACTGTCCTCCACCATCACAATTTGGTTACGCAACTTCTCGGCTTTCTCAACAGTTTCAACTCCTCTCAAGCGCAAATAAGCAAAACCATTCTGCACACTACCACGCAATACTTCATAAGTATGTTTTCCTAACGACACAGCTTTCAAATCATTAAAAACCGCGGGGCGATTGTAAGTGATACCGACTTTCAGTTCACCTTGCAAACCCCGTGGTTTCAGAACTGTGCCAATGGCAACCAACATTAGTTAAATTCCTTCACTTGTTTGTGAACCATCGCAATAAAGTCTTCAATGGACATTTGGCCTAAATCTTGACCTTCACGCGTACGTACAGCTACTTTATTTGCTTCAGCTTCTTTCGCACCGATAATTAAACAATAAGGAATTTTTTTCAAAGTTGCTTCACGAATTTTCAAGCCAATCTTTTCGTTACGCAAATCAGTTGCAGTACGAATATCAGCAGCCAACAAAGCACGTTTTACTTGTTCACAATATTCATCTTGAGCATTCGTAATGTTCAAAACACGAACTTGAGTTGGTGATAACCAAACCGGCAAAGCACCCATAGTTTTTTCAATTAACATTGCTAACGTACGTTCATAGCAACCAATTGAAGAACGGTGAATTAAATATGGTTTAGCTTTTTTACCATTTTCATCAATGTAGGTCAAACCGAAACGTTCAGACAAAGCAAAGTCTAATTGAATCGTAAACAAAGTATCTTCTTTGCCGTACGTATTCTTGGCTTGAATATCAATCTTGGGTCCGTAGAATGCCGCTTCACCATCGGCTTCAACGAATTTTAATTTGTGTGCCTTTAATGCATTACGAATTTCATTTTGACTCCATTCCCAAGCATCAGGTAAATCAATATACTTTGCTTTGTTGTTTGGATCCCATTTTGACAAACGGATAGAAACATCATCTTCCATTTTCAAAACTTGCAAGAAATATTTGGTTAAATCCATACATTCATCAATGACTTGTTGAATTTGATCCGGACGAACAATAATGTGTCCATCACTTAAAGTATATTCACGTAAACGAATCAAGCCGTGCATTTCACCACTATTTTCATTACGGAATTGTTTAGCGGTTTCAGCAAAACGCATTGGTAAATCTTTATAAGAACGTAATTCGCTACGATACAACAAAATGTGCATTGGGCAAGTCATCGGACGTAACGCCATTACGTTATCGTTCAAAACTTCATCACCAATCAAGAACATTGAATCTTTATAATGTTGCCAATGTCCACTAACTTTGTATAAATCACTCTTAGCGAACGAAGGAGTTTTAACGTGCAAATAGCCACGACGAATTTCTTCGTCTTCAACAAAACGTTGCATAATACGCAAGATGGTTGAACCTTCGGGAGTAAACAATGGCAAACCTTGTCCAACCAATTCAGAGGAAGTATAATAACCTAATTCACGGCAAATGCGATTATGATCGCGTTTTTTAACTTCTTCTTGCCACGCATTATACGCATCTAATTCGCTTTTCTTGGCGAAAGCGACACCGTAGATGCGAGTCAACATTTTATTCTTTTCATCACCACGCCAATAAGCGCCAGTAATTTGTGTCAACTTAAAAGCTTTGATTTTGCTCAAACGATCCACGTGTGGACCAGCACACAAATCGGTAAAATTACCCATTGTGTACATTGAAATAGTTTCACCACGTGGAATATCGTGTAACAATTCAACTTTGTAAATTTCTTTGTTCTTGTTGATAATACGCGATGCTTCGGCACGTGTAACTTCTTTACGTTCGACCGTAAAATCTTCTTTAATAATACGTGCCATTTCTGCTTCAATTTTTGGCAAGTCTTCATCTTTGATTGGTGTTGTAAAATCAAAGTCATAATAAAAGCCCGAATCAGTTGCTGGACCAATTGCCAATTTGGTGTTCGGGTAAATGTTTTTTACAGCATATGCTAAAACGTGTGCTGCAGTATGATTTAGTATTTTATCCATAGCATCAATTATAACACAATGTCGAAATAAATCAAATACCAAAAATTATTAATTACTACGACAATGACATAAACTATTGTTATGAAAATTTCTACTGATGAACGTTTCAAATCTTGCATTGAACATTTGGCATTAAAATTTCACGGAAAAATAATCATAGTAAATGAGCGTTATGTTTTAACCTTAAAACCAACCGTTGACCGTTACAAATTATTTGACAGCATTATTAACCAAATTGTTACTACAATGAAGGCCCATTATTTGCGCAATAAAATCCGCATAAAGAATGACACGCTCATCAAAGTCTTAATTAACTATGACAAAAAATCTGACACAGTAATTGCTGGATCATTGTTTCAATTATCAACCCAAATATTATTAGATTCCATTTATGATTTCGCATTAAGCCGCCTGAAATGCCGCTGGGATGAAGTTATTCAATTGGTCAATGAAAATCACAGACAATTAACTCAAACCGTTTTATTCAATGAGTTATTACGCTTTCTAATTCTGAATATGGATTATCGCATTCCTGAAGTTCACATAATGGTAATTAATAAACATATGACAATATGCGACCAAAAATTACAACCACTACCCCAACTTGATGAAGACATAATTAATGCTTTAATTGAAATTGCGCCAAGACAAATTTTTATTCACACTGATACAAATTTAGCACGTGATGTCATTGAACGCATTGAAACATTATTTCCAAACTGCGTTTGCATAGAATACAACGCAGTGTTATAATTAAAATTATGCGTACTTATAATGTTAGAGTTTTTAACGAAACACAAACAACTAAATTTGATAGTGACATTGCTGATTTAAAAGCAAATGAATATGTTATTGTAGAAACAGAAACTGGTGCTGAATGGGGTGTGGTCGCTGATGAAGGTGTTGAAAAGAAAAAACACGAACCAAACCACGCACAAATTTTTCGTCGTGCAACGACCAAAGATCAAAGCCAAATTAACTTGTTATTAAAGTCAGCGGAATTTGCCAAAGAAAAAGCCACAACGATGGCAGAACAATTAAAGTTGGATATGCGTGTAATGACAGCTCACTATACATTTGATGCCAGTAAGGTTGTCATCAATTTCTCGGCTGAACAGCGCGTTGATTTCCGCGAATTAGTTCGTAATCTTGCCAGTGCCTTACATACGCGCATTGAACTACACCAAGTTGGAGCACGTGATGAAGTTAAAGCCATTGGGGCGTTAGGACCTTGCGGTCAAGAATGTTGTTGTAAACGTTTCTGTCATAACTACCCTGATGTTTCAATCAAAATGGCCAAGGAACAGAACCTATCATTAACTCCTGATAAAATTAACGGCATTTGTGGAAGGTTAAAATGTTGCTTGTCATACGAGTGTAAAAAATGATAAACTTTAATAGATAAATTAAAAGCAAAGGAGCATAAAAATATGAGATGTCCAAACTGTGGTTCACACGATAATAAAGTTGTTGATAGTCGTACTAATGATAATTCTAATTCAATTCGTCGCCGTCGCGAGTGTATTAAATGTGGTAAACGTTTTACCAGTTACGAAACTATTGAGCGTGTATCACTATTAGTTATCAAACGCGATGGCAGCCGCCAATCATTTGATGCACAAAAAATTAAAAACAGTATTATCGCTGCTACTGGTAAACGTCCAGTTTCAATGAAACAAATTGACAACATCGTTGAAAGTATTGAAATGCAAATTGCCAATGCCGCCATTGGTGATCAACAAGAAATTGCATCCAGTGTCATTGGTGATATGGTAATGGAAGAACTAAAAAAGATTGATGAAGTGGCATATATCCGCTTTGCGGCCGTCTATCGTCAATTCAAAGACGTTTCAACCTTTGTTAACTTCGTAAAAAACTTTGAACAAGAAATTTCTAAGAAAATTTAAGCTTGAGTTTTTAACTCTGCCATACGTAAAGCATCAACCATATCGGTAATCTCACCATCAACAAACTTGGTAAGATTGTATTCTGTACGATTAATGCGATGGTCAGTCACGCGACCTTGGGGATAATTATATGTTCGAATACGTTCACTTCGGTCGCCGGTACCAACTTGCGAATGACGTTCAGACGCATATTTTTCGTCTTCTAAACTTTGGTAATAATGTGCTAATTTAGACACCAAAACCGTCATGGCTTTTTCGCGGTTAGCCAGTTGGCTACGTCCATCCTGACACGTTACAACCATATTGGTAGGTAAATGGGTAATTCGGATTGCGCTCTCAGTTTTATTAATGTGTTGCCCACCTGCCCCAGAAGCGCGATAAACATCGATGCGTAAATCTTTTTCATCAATTTGAAAATCAACTGTTGTGGCTTCCGGCAAAACTGCCACGGTTGCCGTTGAAGTGTGGATGCGTCCTTGTGATTCAGTTTCTGGAACACGTTGCACACGATGTACACCGCTCTCGTATTTAAATTTAGAATATGCACCTGAGCCTTTAACTATAAAAGTAACGTTTTTTACCCCACCAATTCCATTCTCTTCAATATCGGTAATCTCCACCGTAAAACCGTTAGCATTAGCATATAACGTATACATTCGTAATAGTACTGCAGCAAATAGACAAGCTTCATCGCCACCTGCTGCTGGACGAATTTCAATAATTACATTAGCATCATCACGCTCATCTTTTGGCATTAATAAAACTCGTAACTCTTGCTCAGTTTTTTCCAATAAAACTTGGTTCTCGGCAATTTCTTCTTTAGCTAATTCTGCTAACTCAGGATCAGTGATTTCTTGTGCAGAGGCAATGTCCTTGTTTAATTTTTGATATTTTTGATACGCTTCAATTGTTGGTGCTAATTTTGATACTTCTTTTGAAATCTGTGAATAGCGTGCCACATCATTAAAAACTTCAGGCAAAGTTAACTGTTCAATCAGTTGCCCATACTTAATTACTAAAGCACTTAATTCTTCAAACATTATACCCTTATTGTAACCACTCTATCGCGATTTGCCAAATCTTTATAAACCTTTACACTGTGATATCCATATTCCAAAGCAATTTGTTCGACTGCAATTGCTTGGTCATAACCAATTTCAAAAATAATCATTCCATTTGAATGTAAATGTTTTTTAGCATCAGTTAAAATTCGACGGTAAAAATAAAGTCCATCAATTCCACCATCCAAAGCAATTCGTGGTTCTTGTAAGGTCCATTGGTCTTCGACCCCAATCTCGGCAGTACGCACATAGGGTGGATTGCAAACAATTAAATCAAATTTTCCGCGCACATCTTCAAATAAATCACTTTTAATAAAATTAATATCCGCACGATGCAATGCTGCATTTTCGACTGCAACAGATAATGCTGCTTCACTACAGTCAACAGCGGTGATTTCATACTTTAACTCACTTTCTCGACTATGTAACCAATCACACAAATAAGATAACGAAATGCCTATAATTCCTGAACCACAACACAAATCTAAAATTCGATAAGGTGTGTGTTCGTTGCCAATTAAAGAATCAGCGATAATTTTCTTTTCAGTTAATTCGACTAGAACTTCGGTATCGTGGCGTGGAACTAAAACATCCGGCGTAACCAAAAACTTACGATTATAAAAATAAGTACTCCCCAGTAAATAAGCCAGAGGAATACCTTTTTTATATTGATTAATAATTTCAATTGCCTTTTTAGCAATTGACTCACTAATATCTTTCACTAAAAAAACATTGGTACGTTTAGCTTCCAATAAATGGCACAAAACTTGGATTACCGCTTCGTGCTCTCCGGTTTGTGCAATTAGTTGTGCTAACTTCATTTTGAATTTGCGTAACGTTTATTAAATTTGTCAACACGACCAGCAGTATCTACAATCTTTTGTTTGCCAGTGTAAAACGGATGACATTTGGAGCAAATATCAATTTTTACAACATTACCTTCTTTGGTAGTTCCGCAAGTGAATTTGTTACCGCAAGCACATTCAAATTCGGCTTCGTGATAATTAGGATGAATATTTTCTTTCATAACGATGATGATATCATATCATATAAAACTTGTCAATCAAATGTCACGAAACTACTCTGACGCAAAAATTCACCATTTACCACATCGCCCGCTCCACATAAAATGATAGCATCGTATTCTACCGCGTGTTGGGTTAAATATTCTGTTAATGCTTGTGGTGTCGCAAGATATTTAACTTTTAATTGGCGGCTTAAATCTAAGGCCCGTCCTCCAATAATTGTTTTACCCCGTGCTGCAAAGGTTTTGTACAATACAAGATTAGGAACAGTCGATAATACTTTTACAAAGTCATCCCATAATGAGATTGTGCGTGTATAAGTGTGTGGCTGAAAAATCATTAAATATTTGGAATATAAATTTTTCGCAGTTTGTATTGTTGTTAAAATCTCACGTGGATGATGAGCATAATCTAAAATCACTGGTGTTTTAACAAATCGTGCAAAGTGTTGAAAACGACGTGCAATACCTCGATAATCCGCGATTGCTCGACAACTTGAATCGAAATCAATTTTACACACCAAAGCACAAGTAATGGCAGCTAAAGCGTTTGCAACGTTATGCAATCCAGGGACATTAGTCACAAAACGTGGAATTTGATAAAACACACCAAAAATTTGGGGATTCAAAACAATTTCAAATTCATAGTTACCACTAACCAATCGTTGTATGTTTTTTGCATGTACATCTCCATAGTCAATACCAAAAGTTATCGTGCGTTGCTTACCAAATAAATCTGCACTGTTTTCATCATTGGCATTTTTAATGACAATGTTACTTTTTGCAGCAAATTTTTTGAAATACTGTTTAATTTTGGAGAGGTTTTTATAACAATCTAAATGGTCAGCATCAACATTAGTAATTACCGCAATTTGTGGTTTTAATTTCAAAAAACTTTTTCTAAATTCGCACGCTTCGGTAATAAACCATTGCTTACCACCAATCTGTAAATTGTCTTGTGCCCCATTATGTACGGTTGGTTCTCGTCCAGCTTGTTGAAAAATTGAACCAATCATTGCTGTAGTTGAACTCTTACCGTGACAACCGGCAATGGCAATCACTTGCCGATAATGGTGTGCAATTTGTGCCAATAAAGTTTCACGATAAATAATTTTTATTCCGTTTTGTCGAGCATATAATAATTCAGGATTATCATCTGAAATTGCCCCATTAATAACTAAATAATGTACTGGTTCGTGTTGCAAATTATTTGCGGAATGACCAATGTAAACGGAAATACCCAATGCAGATAACTCGCGTGTATTAGCAGACTCAACTACATCACTACCTGCAACCTGTTTTCCCTGTTTAAATAGTAATTTTGCCAACGCTGACATTGATACTCCACCGATGCCAACAAAAAAATAACGCACAGTATCATATATGCGTTATTTTTTTATCCTGTTATAAAATTATAAAACGTGGATTACAATAAACCCATATTTTTCGCAACCTTAACAGCACGTGCTAATTCACGTTGGTGAGCAGCACATAAACCAGTTTGACGGCGCGGGAAAATCTTACCACCTTCAGAAATATATTTCTTTAAGCGTGGGTCTTTATAATCGATATACAACGGACGTTTAGCTTCATCTTTTTCCATACAGAATGGGCAAACACGACGTTTTTGGCGTGGAACACGTTTTTCTTTGCGTTCTTCAGCGTTTTCTGCTGCATTCTTTTTCGCTTTGTTTTCTTGACGATTTAATTCTTCAATCACTTCGCGAGTCGATAAATTTTCTCCCATAATCTCTCCTTTTAATTAAAATGGTAACGAATCATCAGCAATTGGTTTCATTTCGACATTATTAGTTTGATCGTATGAATTGCTCGGATTGTCATCTTTACGATTCAAGAATTCGACATCAGTTGCCGTAACTTCGACTGACGTACGTTTGTTACCTTCTTTGTCTTCGTAATTGCGGATTTGAATATCACCGCAAATAGCTACTTTGCTACCTTTCTTAATAAATTTAGCACAATTTTCACCTAACGCACGCCAAGCAGTAATGTTATAAAAATCAGCTTCTTGGTTTCCGCCAACACGACGATTGACAGCGATCGAAAAACGGCAAACGCTAGCGTTATTAGCACCAACGGTTGACAATTCTGGATCACGAGTTAAGTTACCTACTAAAAAAACTTTATTCATAGCAAATTATTCTCCTTCTTTAACTTCTTTGGAATCTTTTGATTCTTTTTCACGCAATTCTTTCTTGGCCAAGTATTCCTCGCGTGCTTTAGCACGATTTTGTTTGCGGATTACATCTTGAGCTAACATAATGTCAGTTTTTGCAATGAACAAATGACGGTTAATACCTTCGGTAATGTTCATCAAAGCTGTCATTTTTGCAGGAACTTCCGGAGCGGCACTAAAATTTAACAGGTAATAAAAACCATATTTCTTTTGGCCTAATTTTTCTACTGTAGTTTGTTCACCTGCCATTTTTTTGAAACCAGCGATTAATTCATCGCGCTTAGCTTCGGCTAGTTTTGCATCCACAACAATCATACATTCATATGATTTCTTGTTTTCCATATTTTACCTCCTTTTATGGTCTAACGCCTGCACCATTGCGATGCAGGAAAAAGATATGTTGTTATCATACAACATAACAGCAAAAAAAGCAACCATAAATATCTTGCGTTAATTCAAGAAGTTTGTTATAGTATCTATACGGCGATGTAGCACAGCGGCTAATGCACCGAGTTCATACCCCGGGTATCGCTGGTTCGATTCCAGCCATCGCCACCAAAAAAACTCAATCAATTAAGGTTGAGTTTTTATTTGCAAATAATTTCATCTAAAAGGTTAAATAATTTTTGATACTCAGCATTCCAAGAAAAAACGACTTCACTACTATTATTTTTTACCATTTCTTTCAATTTGTTATAATCAAGATATAATACTTCGGATAATTCTTCTTTTTGTATTTTCAATTCATTAATTGGAATATATTGTAAAATATAATAATGATGTGAAAAACAATAATTGTTAGGTTCGGTTCTTTTAATTGTTACTATTTTTTTTACTCCATATTGTTTAATATCAACACCAATTTCTTCTTTTGCTTCTTTTTGCAACGCAACTAACAAAGTTTCGTTTCCTACTACATGTCCAGCACATAAAGCAAGTTTATTAGGGTTTTGTTTCTTATTTGGACTTCGTCTTTGCAGTAAAACTCTCTGATTCGCTTTATCAATAACCCACAATGCAACTTCATTATGGTACATTTTATTAGCGTGAACAATGCTACGCTTTTCAAACCTACCAGTGGGTTCACCATTTTCATTAAGCACTTCTAAAAGTTCATCATCTTTATCGGCAATTAGCATAACTAAACCTCTATTTTTAGCATAGCATATTAATTTTAATTTGAAAAAGATTTTGTTTTTATGTCTAGATAACATTTCGACAACGTCGTATTTGACGAACATTCCAACAACCACTGTTCCAAATCGGATTCGTAAAAAATTTGGTTGTTTTTATCGGTAATCACAAATTCGGTTGGATGTTTCTTATTAATCATTTTATAAGCATTAAACAAAGTGGTATTTGATAGAACAGCACAACGCACAAATTGACCGGTTTTTGATTGATTACGATAAGTAAATTTATCAAAATATAATGATTGTTTATATTCCCAATTGATTTGAATCAAAATCATTATCGCAAAACATGTCCACCACCAATTTTGTAAAAAAAGTGCCACAATTAAAATAAACGCAAACACAATATCTGACCATAGAAATATAATCTTCGCTTGAATATATTGTGCCAAAATTTTACCACCATCCAGTGGATAAATCGGTAATAAATTAATCACACCAACAAGAAAATTAGCCGCCACTAAATATTCAAGATAACCAAAGATTACTGGAAAAAGCCAAACCATGACGCCAAACAACAAACTAAATAATAAACTAACAACTGGACCAGTTAAATAAATTACACACTTTTGCTGAGACGTAAGAATTCTAGTTTGTATTTTTAATGCTCCTCCGAACGGCGTCAATGTAATACGTGATACAACTGCTCCGTAATGTTTTGCCATCATCGCGTGTCCAAGTTCGTGTAAAATGACAGCGGAAATTAGTGCCAATAAAAAATCCGTAGCAGTAAAAACAATCGCAACAATAACAGTTAGAATAAACAATGGATGAATTAACAGACGCACAACAAAAATTTATGCATTTTGCGTTAAATTTAGAAATAGTTGTGGATTTTCCAACAAAGTACCAGCACCTAACAATGTTGCATTTTCTTCGTCATTAGCAATCATCGTTTGCAGTTGTAAACTCCAATAAACGGCTTCAGTTAAACCACGAATTTTGGCACCAGTTCCACCAAATAAAACTCCAGTATTTAAAATTTGACGCATAACTTCAGCACTAGCCTGCGGTAACAAGTGATTAATTGCACCAATAATCTGCGCATAAAGAGGATAAATAACTTCGCGAATTTGTTCGGCTTTTAAAATAAATTCAGGGAATTTAGCAAAGCGTGTATCATTTTTCAGTAATGATGCAACTTCATTGAATATACCATAAGCAGTTTCATAGCTGATTTCAATATTAAATTTTTCGGCAACCAAATTCATAATAGCTTCAATACAATTATCAACACCAACATCAAGGATTCCGCTATACAAGATTTTTTCACCTAAAATAATTGCTAAGTCCGTAGAAGTGTCACCGATTACTACCGACATAACCGGAATTTGTTCAGTAAAAGGATAACCGAAATATGATGCCAGCGCAATTGTTGGTTGAATATAAACCAAATCCGAGAATCCAGCATCATACAAAATCGCTTTTTCACAAGCAACACGTTCTTCAGTTTCACCAGGTGCACCGACAACAGCAATCTTTTTTTGTTCCTGATCGTTTAGAATTTTTTTAATCTTACTTTTTAAATTATCGTCGATTTCTTCATTAAAAATAATCCCCAAGCCGCGTTTGTACAGCCGAAGATTATCGTGATTAAAATCTGCAACAATTTCAATAGGCACAAAACTATTATAACTAAATATTTGATAAATTGCAAATTATCTTTTTGAGAATTGCGGAGCACGACGTGCTTTTTTCAAACCATATTTCTTACGTTCTTTCATACGTGGATCACGTGTCAAGAAACCAGCCTTTTTCAATTCTGCTTTAAAGTTAGCATCTTCTTTAACCAAAGCACGAGCAATACCGTGACGGATGGCACCAGCTTGACCAGATAAACCACCGCCATTAACGTTAACAATTGCATCAAAAGTTTTTACATCCAACAATGCAAATGGTTGGTTAACAGTTAAACGCATAAAACCATCACCAAAATAATCTTCCAAAGATTTATCGTTGATGATTACTTTACCTGTACCTTTAACCAAACGTACACGAGCAACACTGGATTTACGACGACCAGTGCCCAAAGTTTGTGCTGCTGCATTTTTCTTTACTGCCATAATTAGTTTGCCTTCCCTTTAATATCAATTTTGCGTGGTTTTTGTGCTTCATGTGGATGTTCCGCATTATTATATACTTTTAATTTTTTGAACATTTCACGTCCCAAAGAATTCTTTGGCAACATACCTTTAATTGCGTGTTCAATTACCCAAGCAGGATTTTTGGCCATTGCTTCTTTTGCTTGAGTATATTTATCACCACCAACATAACCACTATAACGGAAGAAATATTTATCGGTCATTTTCTTACCGGTAAAGATTGCCTTTTCCGCATTAACAATAATTACATAATCACCAGCATCACTGTGTGGTGTGTAAGTTGGTTTGTGTTTGCCGCGCAAAATTAAAGCGACACGGCTGCAAAGACGACCAACTGGCATACCAGCAGCGTCTACCAATAACCATTCACGTTTGGTATTTTGTTTGTCTGCAAAAAATGTTTTTTGTGCTATCATATTTGATAAGTATAGACACTCATGCACATTTTGTCAAATACTATTTATTTTACGATACGACTCTTTTTGTGCACTCTTTCTTCCTTAAACATACTTAAATTAATAGGTTTAATACGTCGACGCATGGTAATGTAAACAGCTAATGAAGCAAATGTAGCGATGACACCAGCACCTAAGATAACGAACATTGTCATATATTCAGTCCAAGTATTAACCTTGCCAATTTTGTCTTCTTTTTCTGTTGGTTTTTCTTCAACAGTTTTTGCACCAAGTCCATAAGTCATCATTCCAGTTGGGGTCATTGTTAATGTCTTGTTGCCATATTCTTGCACCCATTCGTTATAGCCTTCACGATAACTATTAATTGTTGCTGTATCCATACCAGACAATGCCATATATGCTTTAGCTCCAACGGCAACCATACCTGAATTATTAATAGTATTACCCTTGTCGTCCTGGAATACGCACTGAATACCTTTATCGGTTTGACTTGCCAAAATAGCAACAAATATTACATCGCGGGTTGCAGTCATATTTAAATCGTATTCACGGTCTTTCCATTGTTCACCATTGATACCATCATCTAATGTCCAATCAACCTTTGCAGCATACCAACCTTTAATATAATAATTACCAAATAACGTTGACCAGAATTGATTATGATGTTCGTCTTCAATTACTTGTGGCAAAGTAATCAACGCATTTTGTGCAACAAACGCACCTGTTTCACGGTTTTCATAATTTGCAGCATTGAACCATTGTCCTTTATCACGAGCCATACGATAGATTGTCATACCGTCAGTGATTACCCAATCAACGATAAATTTAACATCTTTTGTAGTGAAGAAATTAGCATAGAAAGTCTTTGATGAGTTTTCACGATAATATGCACCACTTGGATAATTGTCGCCATTGTTCGAATTCCAACCATTTGCAACTAATGGTTCATTATTATCTGACATTTTTTGATAAACATTTTCTTCTAACAAATAATCGACACCGTGCCACTTCCAGTAATCTGATGGAGCACTTACATTTGCTGGAAGTGTTGCGCCATTACCACTATATTGAATGTGATAAACTTCATATAGCCATACTGTCATTTCGTGTTCAGCCAATCCACGATAATAATAAACATAGTTTTCTTCTTCTAACCAATCAACTTCAATATTTTTACGGTTTTCCAAGTTAACATAATAAGCATCAACACTTCTGTAGTAACGACTGTTGTTAGTATTAATAGTTTGAATACGAAGTACAGCACCACCATTAAGACCAGTTGAATTAACATCGTCAAAAACACAGAATAAACCATCACCACTATTATTAACCCAACCCTCGTGTCTGAATTGTTCTGGCGTATCATCATAAAGCATTGTACCTGTAAAATCGATCCAAGCACGAACATATGGCAAAGCGCTATAGCTATTTTCAGGCATTATAATATAAACGGAACGATCCTCTGTAATTTGTACTTCATCATAAGCACCATCTTGAGTATATGGATAGAAATTTGGATCCAAGTTTTCACTATCTTGAACAATAACCCTAAACTGATATGTACCCAAAGTTAAGATTTGATTATTCCACGTACGCCAAACTTCATTACGGTTATAATTATCAAACATACGATATTCAAATCTTGAGTGTTCAGTAAACTCAGTTTTTAAATCGTCAGAATATTCATCACTGATTTCCACCGAAACACGGTTAGTTTGTTGATTATAGACAGCACGAACTGCGCCTGAATGCAAGGAAATTGCTCCAATTGTAACAGTAAATGAACCAGTTTCAGGAATATTACCAGCAAAATCAAATATTTTTGAATTATAGCACAAACGATAATAAATCGTATATTCACCTCGATCTTTTGCTTGAATATTATCCCTTACCCAATTTTCTTGCCCTGCGATGCAATATTCAAAATATGGGATATTTTCTTCATTAAAACCATCATAGAAGTCAACAGATGTAGTAGGTGTATTAATCAAGTTTAGTGGTTCTGCTTTATACATTAAATTATACATCGCACTAGGTGCCGTACGAATTGATAAAACGTGTTTTTCCACTAGAACTTCCAAACGTGTACCCATTGATGGATCATTATTTTGTGGTCCGGTGAACACGTTATTATCATCAACAAACACATAATAGTAAACATCCCACAAACCAACTGCATCCACAATTGGAATATCTTCATCCCAATAACGGCCCAAAGTACCTGGAATTTCAGTTGTATAATAAACACAAACGCCTAAACCATTTTCAACATTCAAACGACCAGATACTAAAGCTACAGCTTCGTAACCAATACCATCATAACGTAAACCATAACGTGATTTTGGTGTTTCTTCCCACCAAATCTTACGTTTAGCAATTTCAATCGTTAAAGTATTATCAATGGTATATTGTGCAGTAGATGTATGGTAGTTACCGGAATAATTTTCACTTTGTGTATCGACCCTAACTTCATATTGAATGTAATATATACCAGCATTGATGCGTCCTGGTAATTTTTCACTCTCACCACCTTTCCAGGTGTATTTACCCAATCTAGTATCATAATAATAGAAATATTTACCAGTTAATGCATCTCCGTTTGCATCTACATACCAGAATGCAATTTCAACACCTTCTAATGCTGTACCATTACCATTTTCGAAAGTGAATAATTGACCATATGAAATCAAATCTTGTTCTTTTTCGTTATAAATTAGGTTTAATTTAGCCGCAGGTTTTCTCTGTAAACCATAATTTGAATCGCTAGCATCCCGAGGATCAATATAAACATTAATTTGTTCAATGTACTGTTCCCAATCCCAATTTTCGTCTGGTAAAACACTGTAATATACATTATAACCAGTCGCATCCATACCAGTAATTGTACCGACGAAATCCAAAATGCCCCATTCACTATTCCATTCACCAAAGCCGTAACGATATTGGATTGTTGTACCAATTGCATCATAGTATTCACCTGTCCATTGTTTATTGATTGAATTGAAATATGTTTCAGAATAATAGTAACCAGTTGGATGAAATTTAACTACCGGAGCACTATATAACAAATCTTGCGCAGCACCAGTATAAATTCGACGCGCTTGAACATTATCACCATAATATCCTGGATTAACTGTATATGCAAGTTCTGCCTTGGCAATTGTAATTTTGCCATAATAACCAAAATATTCGTTAATGTTATCACTACCTGATACGTTAAGCCACAAATAGTAATCACCTGCATTCATACCTTGCACATTGATATCGCTTAAGTCATTAGTCCAATTCGTTGGTCGGTCATTACGTGTAGCACCTGTACCCAATCCCCAAAGAACAACAATATTTTCGTTTAAAGAACTGATGTTAACATCTTCCACACCATTATTAATTTTAATTGTTAATTTGCCTTCACTATTCGGTGTTCTTAAATCAGCCAAAACTTGATTTTGCGCAATGTATGATAATCCTTCGTGCAACACGATACCAGAGAAATCATTACGATTATCATTCTTCAATAATGTTGCTTTGCTAATAATTGCAAATTCAGTTGATGAATAACATTTAATATAGTCAGCAACATTACCAGTACCCTCAACTTTAACCCAAATATAATAATCATTAGCATTGATTGCTTTTAAATTCGCTAAATCATCTTCATCAATCCAGGTTAATGGAGCCACTGTTGCATCATTAGAATATCCATATTGAATTTTAGTATAATCAGTGCCTACAACAAGTTGTGCACCATTAGTGCCATTAGTGTTCTTAAAATGTTGAATAAGTTTTTTAAACTCACCACCATTCTTTTCAATTAAAGTGTATGCAGAACCGTTATAGTCATTAGCTGTAAAAGTTAATCCACTTAAATTTATACCATTAATACCAGCTTGAGCAATTGTTACTGAACCGACATAACGTGGGTTAACTTTGGTATGACTACGGCCCTCAGCAAATTTAACCCATACATAGTATGTATCAGCGTATGTTTGTTTTAATTGATCTTTATTAGTATTCCAATCTTCATCTGCTACAGCATTAATATCAATCATATCTGGTGCCAGTAAACTAATATAGTAAGATGCTGTTCCTTTTGGCAGTTCAAGATCTAAAGTTGTATTATTGGTACGCAATTTAATAATTGCACTGGTTTTAATTAAAGTCTGCGCAGTGCCATTATATGTTCTATCATAGAAAGTTGGCATTTCAATCACAATGTTTTGTTCATCAGCAAGAGTAATTTCCGCATTATTAAACAATTCATAAATTAAACCATCAGCAACAATGTTGTTCGATGAAACAACCAATTTTACTTCTAATTTATAGATACCAACTGATTTTGCCTTGGTTTCAGCAAAGGTATTCCATTCATTTGGATTTTCACCTTCTTTAGTGAGGCGGTATTTGACTTCATTCCAATTAATTTCATTTGAAAGATTGTAACGATTATTTTTAATGGCAACAGTTAAATCACCAACTGCTAGCGTTTGGTAATCACCGTTATACATTTTAGTTAACTTTGAAATTCCAGTAACACTTAAATCACTTGCGGTAGCTTGTTCAATTGCAATGCGTTCGCCTGATAAACATACAGTAAACGTTTCAAAGTTACTGTCATCATCGCTAACAAACTTAATCCATAAATAATAGTCACCTTTCTGAGTTTTAGCCAATGTTAAATAGTTTGTATGCCAATCCGTATTTTCGTCTGGTTCCTCAGTTGCACTATTGGTTAATGCATAATAGATTGTACCGATGTAATCATCTTCATTACGTTGATTGTAAGTATTTGAAACCCCGGTTCCCTCTCCATTACGTTTTTGAATTTCAACAACTAGATTTACACTACTTACCAAGTTTTGTTCGAAACCATTATAGTGGTAATAATTCCCTTGATTATCTTTTTGGGCGGTATAAGTTGAATTATTTAATCGAACCGAATTTTTACCTGCACGCGTTATCGTAATCTTACAATTTGCAAAACATTGTATTTTTGCATTATGGTTATCACCAGCATTAACTTTAATCCAAGGATAATAGGTGCCAATTTGACGAATTTTTACGTCGTGATAATCTGATTTCCAATCAGAAGGTTCTTTATTTGGATCTGTCGAAACTGCATATTCAATTGAACCCATATTACCACAAACACTGCTACTGTTGGTAATTGGAGCACCACCAAGGGTCAAAACAGTAGTGTCACTGCCGTGTTGTAATAATTTAAAGGAACCATTACCAGTGAAAACATTATAATCTGCTGACTGATAAACGAAACTTTTTTCACCCGTTGCTGGTGCATTAATTAAAATCTCTACTTTCTTAATTTCAACTGTAATGCACATTACAGTTGAAGTATCTTCAACAATATTATCACCAACATCGCTTAAATCAGGTTTAAAGAACAATGTATAAACACCAACATTGGTTTTGGTAAGATGAGCATCGTTATATTCATAATAAACATCCGGATCAGTGCCATCCCAACGATAAAGCAATGGAAGTTCAGCAACACCACCGCTAACCAAGGTAACTCTTGCCGACCCCTGCTTGACGATATCATTATTATCTTTGGCCAAATAATCACTCATATAGATTGGGCTACCGGTATAATAGACATTATTATCGGCTACAGGCATACGATCAGAAGTGATGGTCGCATTGGTTGGACTGATAACCACACTGACAAACGGATATGCACTGTCATTCATCGTTTGAGTATTAAAGACACAGACACTATTTTCATCATTATATGCCGCACCACGATAATAAACTTTATAGTTACCAGCATCGCGTGCCTTAATCTGACTTGCATCTGTTGTCCAGTTTACTTTTGGTGTAGATTCTCCATCTTTTACTAATTTATATTCGACCAATGGAGCAACCTGTGCGCTAGCACTAATCAATACTTGTTCATTGGTATTATCAGTAATTAAGCCCGTGTTTGCAACCGGAGCAATGAGTGCAAACGAAGTTGTTGCAATGATTTTTGCCGTATCCAGTTTGATATAATTTGTTGCACTAACATTATCATCATTAATCACCAATTTTAACCATAAATCATATGTTGCAACATTAGTTTGTTTAGCGGCTTCAATGGAAGTTACCCATCCAGTTGTACTATCGTTTACAGTAGATGCTGTGGTTAATAAATACTGATGTGATTCAATTGAAGAATAACTTGCATTTTTAACTTTAACTGTTGGAACTGCATTGGTTTTAAATAATGATTGTTCAACGCCAACATATTTTTTCTGGGTTTCATTAAATGTATATTTAAATTCATATTGTTTATTAGCATTAATTGATGCAGCCGGTGTGTTGGATAATACAACAGATGAACTATTAACCCCTAGTGTTAATTTAGAAACTGTAAAACGTACTTTCTCGTCGGCATTAATTTGATAAACTTTTGAACCAGCTGCAACATTATCATTTCCGTTCCAAATAATCCACAAATAATAAGTTCCAGCAGTTTTTACTACTAAATTGGCATAATCGGCCATTGTATATTGTGTACCACTCATTGCCGAGCTACTCTTGCAGATACAAATTTTGAAAGAATTTGAGGCTGCAAAATCTGCTGCAAGGTTTGTAGTTGACGAACCATTAGTTACGCTAACGGTTGGTGCTGCTGTTGCATTAATTACTTTTTGATTAGCATTACTGAATGTAAATTTATGTGTTTTATAGCCACTAGCAACGGTAGCAGCAGACTTAGGAGAATTAAAATCAATTCCCGAGAAATATGTTGTACTAAAATTCTTTAATTGTGAAATTGTGAAACTACCATAAACACGTCCGGCACTGGCTGCAATGTTAGCGCTTGCTTCCCATTTTACCCACAAATAGTAAGTACCAACATTGGTTTGTTTGCTTAATGCAGCAACGCTTGATTTCCACTCGTTGGTAACGGTTGGCGCGGTCGAACCATCGGTGTTAACCGCATAAGAAATCGTGCCCAATGCAATATTACTGGTCAAACTTAATGTACCAGTGGCAACTGCGTGTTCATTGCCATCATAAACCAACGAACTCGTCATAGTAATACCAATTAATTCACTGTTAGTAACTGTATAACCAGCCACATTGATTGTGGCAACTTTAAATTCGACAGCATCTGTCAAACTGTTGTGTTGTTTGACTTTAAACCACAAATGCCATTTTCCACTCTTGTTAACAGTTAAGGCTTTAATTGCATTATTTAAACTAGCGGCCGTATTTGTATCGGTATAAGTTTTTGTTCCATTTTCATAGACAAAACAATAACTAAGTTGGTTATAATTTCCGTCGTTATTGGACGAAATTCCGTTGAATTCAGTTTCACCATTAATTTTCAAACTAATTGATTGAGTTTTATTAAATGGGCTAGCTTCTCCACTTGTGCCATTAATTGTGATTGATTGAGTGTCCCCAGTGAATTCTAAGCCGGTAACTTCAATTCCAGTAGTTGAACTTGATTTAGCAATGATAAATGCTGAGATCAAGGTTTTTGCTGATGTTTTAGAATTAATTTGTGCAGAATTCTTGTTAGGTGCCCAAGTTGCTGTCAATGTATAAGTACCCGCATCTAATGCTAAATTAACTTTAGTATAATCGGTGTTTTCTGTCGTTTTTGTCGTACCATTGAATCCAACGTAACTTAACTTATATGTTACAGTAATCCATTCTGGAAGTGCGGTAGAATCCGAGGCAATAATCGGAGTACCCGCAAAAATTTGGTGAGCAACACCATCATACGTCGGACTAACGTTTTCTTTCACGGTAACATCGTAAGTGGCTTTTGCAATTTTTGCCAAAATATTACCAGCCTTAGTCCAACCTTTAGCAGCAAAAGAAGTGGTAGCTTCAGAACGATAATACAAGTAATAACCACATTGTGTTGTGCCATTACTATAGTAAGCATTTTTTCCAGTTAAAGTACTGATATCGGTATTACCAACAGCTTCAACACCGTTTTCGTCATTACCATTCCAGTTGTTTGATGTCGAAACATAATAGTAAATTGTTGCGGTTTCAACACCACCATTGGTTTGTCCTTTACCAGTAAATAATTGCATTGGACTTCCGGTATACACCAAACCAGTTTTTGCTGCTAAACTACCTATTGCTAAAGTACCATCAGCTTTACCAATGGTCACTACGAAACTTGCGACTTCAGTACTGGAATAACAATCATCAGTTCCGTCAATGTACCAACTAATGGTATAGGAATCAACGGCTTTAGCTTTTAATGCATCTGGCATTGTGGTAACTTCCTTCCATTCGCCACTATTTAATCTGTATTTTAAGACACCATATTGCGCATTAACCGAACCAAGGTCGAATAATGTCAATAAAGCACCAGTATATTTTAACCCAGTCTTTGCCCTGGGCGCAGTGTAACTTTCTGCCGGAATTACTTGCAAGCTGATTGAGACTGGCGATTGTAAGGTATAACGTTCAGTATCGGCAAAACTCTTGTTACCGGCAGCATCCACACCACCCAAAACATAATATTCGATTACATATGAATGACCACCGTTTAAGCCCCTAATCGCATTGGGGTCACTGGTCCATTTACCATTATTATCCGCTACTCCATTGTCGTTGAAACGTACGTTTGGATGGTCAGCATCAACTGTGGTTGGGTTAGTTAATGGCGTACCATTAGCACTACACGGGTCAAGGTATGAACTGCTGAATGCATCTTTAACGCGGTATAAAATTGTACCACCATAACTTTGTCCGCCTTTTTTAATTAATGTTTGGTACGTACCATCATAAACCAAATTAGGTTCACCGGTCGGTTCTCCATTATCAAGAATTTTCGCCGTAGCAGTGGTAATGCTTGCCGTGAAATATCCCGCCGGATCAAGATCGTTATAACCGGCAGCACCAACAACTTTATATTCAATTGTATAGGTACCGATATTGGTCGCCACAATTGTTGTGGCATCGTTAGTCCAATTACCACCGACAAATCGGTACCACAACGTACCCATTACAGTGTTAGTGTTAGGATTATTATTAACATTACCGGCATTAATTAATTGTAACGACTCACCGGTATAAATTACTGCATCACCAGTTTTTGCGGTCGGTCTTGTATATGTTGGAGTACCTTTAATCACAGAAAAAGTAAGAAATGATTCTGAAGAATCTTCATAGTATTCATTTCCAAAGACTTGATAAATAACTCGATAATTACCAACATCCCTTATGTTAAAATACTGCCAACCACCTGAAATCCAACCAGTTTCAGTGTGGTTTGCCGTTCCACCTTCCCGACGGAACACGGTGATTTGTTCATTAGTATCGTTATTATACAATTTAAACTTAATAGTTCCATTGATACCGGCACCAATATTGGTTAACACCGCCTTATATTTACCATCATACGTTAAATCCTTAGCCGCAGGTTTATTAGCATTGTTTAACGTCGCTTGACCATTGGCAATCACAATATCAAATTTAAAGTCAGATGAAATATTATCCGTATATCCATTATTACCGTGGACCATATATTCAAATTTATATGTACCCGGTAAAGTTGCTACGATATCATCAGGATTTGATGTCCAACCGTCAGCATTAGTTCCCGTTAAATATGTTGAGTCGCCTGATTTTTTCAAACGGTAATATAATGTACCATTGGCATCTTCAGTCTCGCCATTATCATTCAATAATTTCTTTTCTTCTGCGTTGTAGATTAATCCGGCCTTAGCAGTTGGTGCTCTTTTTAATTTTGCTGTACTGTCAGAAATTGAGACGTAAATTTCTCCACTACCACCATCTTTAAAATTATTATTTTTCTTGATTAATTTGTACTCAATTTTATATTCGCCAACATCTTTATGCGTAAGATACTCCGACTTGACCGTCCAACCAGCATCTCCTGAAAGTGTTACAACATTACTTGATGCAATTGTTTGACCACTTAGATTCGTCAAACTACTGGTAATCACTTCCCAGCTACCGCTACTATTTTTCTTGGAAACACGGTAATACAAGGTACCAGAATCTGTACCATTAACCGGATGCACAGTACCAACTTTTAACAATAAATTTTGATAACTGTTGTTGTATAACAAACCACTTTGACCAGTTACAGGTACATCTAAATACGCCGTAAATGGCTGAATCACAAATGATAACGTATATTCCGGACTACTTTCGTTATTAGTTGTGTCACTATTGCTCGGCACCGCCTTATATTTTACTGTATAAGTACCAGCACTTGTTGGCGTTAAATCAGTGGCTTTATATGACTCTACTGGTGCGCCACTATTAACAATATATTGTATTTTACCACCCGTACTGGCAGTAGCACCACTTGCCAATAATTGCTTACTCGTACCGCTATAAGTTAAATCAATTGGATTGGCGGTCGGATGCTGAGTAACAGTTAATTTACGTATTGTAACACTTACTTTAATTTCATAAACCGCACTGTTGGCATAATTACTGTTAGTACTTTCAAACCAATATTCAATTGTATAATCACCCTTGTTTGTTTTGGTCAGTCCACTAAGATTACTTGTAGCAGCACTGTCAGCTTGTCCTTGAAATTTATATTTCACCGTACCACGTGCCGTACCAGAGCCCCCAAACAAGATGTCCGTACTATTAATTCCGGTTACGGTTGGGGCAGCAGATAATAATTGTCGACCCTGACCATTATAAACCAAATTATTTTGTGTATTTGGTTTTGGTTGTGAAACCGAAACCGACGCCTTTTCAATTGAGACTTCTATAGGATTGAAAGAAATATTGCCATAACCGACATCACCAATAATTGAGTAATAAATTTTATAATTACCGGCATCAACTGCGTGTAAACAATTTGGATCATTTGTCCACTTACCATTACCATCAATACCACCACTATCATTAAAACGCTTTGCTGTTTCTAAGGTTGCATCAGTCGGATTTGAAACATTGTTTCCATTAGAGTTATTTGGAATAATTACTGTTGTTCCATCTGCTTTGGTTAATTTATAAATTAAATACCCGTGACGAGACGCACCACCACCTTGTTCCGTAAAAAGTGTCTGATAAGTACCATTATAGACGAGATCATTTCGTGTATATAAAGGCTTTAAAAGTTGTGGACTACTCTGTCCCAATTGAACATTAGGGAGCACTTTTACAGGTGCGCTATCTTTATAATTATCATTTCCTTCAACATAACACCAAACATCATAAGAAACGCCATATTGACCAATTGTAATTGCTTTATAATTAGATGTCCAATTTGTATTTCCTGCAGAAACAGAAGTTCCTGCCGTAAAAATGGCATACCTAATTCTCGCACCCATACTCTCATTTGCATTATTTGTTTTTATTGTTCCGCCAGAAGATAAAACCTGAACTGCCTCACCGGTATATTCTAATGGATCAACTTTCTGTGGATATGTTGCAATTGCCGCTGTTCCTTTAGAAATGGACACAGAATAAAATTCAGTAGAAGGATATTCACCATCCTGATAGTTTAATCTAATATCATCAGATGCATTATCTGCGATTGATCCTTTAACATAAATATAATATGTACCAACCGCACTTGCCTTAATATCATTCCAATCAGTACTTTCTGCAACTTGTGTTCCATCAGACTTTGTTAATTTATACGTTACAGTAACACCAGTAGTCGGAGTTGTAACTACTTTACCACTCTTTAATAGTACTATATTCTGACCTGTATAAGTCTTCGCATTACCAGTATGTTTTGCATCACTTGCAATTGACGCAGTTACAGCCAATTTACCAGCTGAAAACAATGCTGTATACGCTGGATCGCTTTCAGCATAATTTTTACCCATACTATCATCAGCAACCGCGGTAACATAGAATTTCACGCGATAAGTATCCGCATCCTTGATATATATATCACCATATGCCGTCGAACTTAAAACATCCGTCCAGCCACCGTTTCCATCGCTTTTTTGCAATACATAATGACGTACATAACTACTTTCCTGAACTTCTTCCGTTTCAGCAACTTTATTAACAGTACCATTACCAGCCAGAACATATATATTACTACCAGAATATGTTCCAATAGGGTTTTTCAAAGCGGGTGCATTTACTACTAATTTAACCTGACTGATTTTCAAAGTACTAAGCGATGTTTCACTTACATCTTCATAAAGTTGTGTACCTGTTGCTCCGCTCGTACCACCATAACTGATACTACCACTACCATCGCCAGTTAAACGTGCCCCCATAATACGGTACTTAACTTCGTACTCTCCGGCAGCATTTCGTTGAAGATTTGCATTAGAATATGTATCCGTCCATTGACCATTCGAAGTCTGATATTCAATTTTACCGGCAGGTATGTTATCCGTACCTGGAATTGTATTAGTAACACTACCCATACTAGCAAACATATTTTTAGAAGATGCATCATAAACCCAATCTGCTTGCTTAGTTGGTGCAGTATAAGACAAGCCTGCCTTTGTTACCGTAACGGTAAATTTATCACTTTCAAAGTAAGCATCCTCATAGTTACCCTTAGTATCTGTAATCATAAAACGCACAGTATAATCGCCAGGATACTTAGCAACTACATCACTAGCTTTCGTATATATATAAGCACTATTATTAATACTATATTTAATCGCTATATTATTTTTGTCATAATTAGTTGTATTTACTTCCGGTGTATTACCAATTAAACACTTAGCGGTATTATCAAATTTCCAACCACTTGCACTTGTTGGCTTGGTTTTGAACGTCGGCGTTGATTTGTTAATGGTAAAATACACAGTTGCATTGGCAGCATCTGTTACTACAAGTGATTCACCACTTCCATAATTAGTTGTATTATTTGACACGGCCTGATATTTGATAATATATGTACCGACATCATATGCACCGACATCCCCATAACTATTATAAGTTGCCTCAGGATCGTAGTTATTCTTGTCATTTTTTTTCAGAACCGTATATTTAACAGAGCCACCACCACTATCACTTATAGTCGCTCCATTCGACATAAATTTATGAAATGTTCCATCATAATTCCACGTAGCACCTTCAAATTCCCATCCGCCGCCTGGGGGGGTTGCACTGAGAGTGCCGGCAACAATTTTGATTTGTTGAGGCGTGGATTCGTAATCTTCATACCCCGTGGTTCCTGTTACTTTATATTTTACCCAATATGAACCGACTTCCTTTCCCTTCACATCGGTACTGCTTGTATATTCAACCCAAGTTGCTTTATTGTCTTTACTTAAACAATAAACAATACTTTCAGCACCAGTGCCTTTCGTCGCTTCCTTTGTAATCAAATGTTGATCTGCACCTGTATATGATAACGTACCGGCATAGGTCGGAGCAGTTATTGCTGCGGTACCATTAGAAACAACATTCAATTCGACAATTGGTGCGGTTGTAATTGTATAGTTGTCGTCGTTTGCAGCTTCGCACGGATCGGTATATTTCATACCATATGTCGGTCCAATATCATCAGTATAACCGGAAGCGTAGATTACATATTTACTTTCCACTTCAGTAGTACCGATGCTACTACGTTTTGGAACATCTGTAGTCCAATCACTCCAAGTAGTTTCCCCTTTATTACGAGTATGGAACACCCACGCAACGCGTATACCTAGCTCATCTTCGGAAAATCTATTATAACTAAAAAAATCATCTTCTTGCAATACACGAAATGGAGTCCAACGATCATTTGATTGTACATCGAGTTCAGCAGTTTCTCTATATGGAACACTGCTACCCAAAGGATAAGCATCAGTACTAGGATCGATACGATAAAAACCCGCATAACTACCACCACTTCCAAAGTACCTTCGATAAACTCTTGAATCACTAGTATTTATTGGATAGCAATTCGGCGTGCATGAACCACCACCACCCCAACCGCATTCAAAAAAAACACTGGGATAACCACCACCACCAGCATAATATCCTCCTCCTCCTCCACATCCAGTTACTTGTACATTACCACTCGGACCAGATAACGTACGTGTTACTCCATCTTTTTCTGCGTTACAACGATATGAAACCCCATTAGTACTTTGATTCGCAGGAGTGCCACCATATCTACCGTTAAAACTTTGTCCCGTAAGAGCTACGATATCAGACACGCACGCCTGCCAAGGAGAAATATTTGGAGAAGACAAACTATATCCTTTAAATGTAGCATCAGTCATCTTTTGGATAGAATTACGATAACTTGCGTAATTATCAACTCCACCATAATCGCAAGCGCCACATCCTCCTCCAGCGCCAGCAATAGCTTTGGTGGTTGAATATTGTGAATTATAACTACTTCCTGCAGCAGACAAGGCAAAGTTACTTCCAGAAACTGCCATAGCATCACCGCCATTACAACTACCTTGTCCACCTGTCAAATTACCACCCGTGGTATATGTTGTTATTGTACCATAATTCGCACTATTTGGTACCTTATAAAAAGCGACGCATGTTGCTCCAATTCCAGGAGACCATGCTCCCGAACCCACATATTGGCCACCAGAATATTGCGAGGTTTTTCCAATACCCATTTCTCCACGGAATAACAACATGTAAACCCCTTTATCAACTTGGTACGTTTTGTTTTCACCCATATAGTGATTTGTTTCACCAGTTAAATCAACTGCACCATTTATGATTACATCTCTTGATGAAATATCAAACCGTTTTAAGACATCATAGGCAACAGTGAAAAGCGCGACAGCGGAAAAAACCACCGCAAGAATTACAATCAACGCTCTTCTTCTTTTGTTCCCCATTTACTTATATTATTTAACCACGTTATCAAAAAAATGTAAAACGATTAATGTTATTATTTAATTGTATAAAGTTTTTTGCGCATTGGTAGGTACACCACTAACGAAGCCACAGTCATTAACAAACCAACACCGAGGATGACAAACATTGTTACATATTCTTGGAAGGAATCTTTGGTTGTTTCTGGGTTTTCGGTTGGTTTTTCCGGAGTTGAATTTGTTTGTAAAGTGAAGGTAATGGCATCATCTGGCGTAGCGTTCAAGGCTGATTGACCGTAGGTTTGCATCCATTCTTGGTAACCGTCTTGGTAGGTAGTATAAGTAGCGGTATCCATACCCGACAAAGCCAGGTACGATTTAGCGCCGTTTGCGACGATGCCGGATGCACTGATTTGTTTGCCTTGTTGATCTTGGAAAACACATTGGACATCGTCGGTAGTTTCTTCCAAGTCAGCAACGAAAGTCATATTAGAGGTGGCTTTCATATTGAAATAATATTCAATATTTTTCCAGTGAGGATCATTAATGCCATCATCGATAGTCCAATCGCCGTCAGTAGTAAACCAACCTTTAATACGGTAATTGTTAAATAACGTGCCAGTCCAGAATTGATTATGGTCTTCGTCTTCAACAATTTGCGGTAACAAGATTGGCGCGTCTTTTTCGACGTAGACGCCGGTCTCACGACTGCGGTCGTTGTTGACATTAAACCATTTACCGGTTTTCAGAGCAATACTGTAAACATCCGTATCGTTCATAATAATCCAATTAATTTTATACTTAACAACATCGGATTTAAAGAAATCAGCATAGAAAATTTGCGACGAATTACCACGGTAGTATGAACCACTGGGATAGTTATTGCCGTTGCCAGCACGTGCTGTATTCCAGCCATTTGGCGTCAACAATTCGTGCGTATCTGTAGTTTCTTTACGATAAATATTTTCTTCCAACAAATAGTCAATACCGTGCCATTTCCAACTTTCATCTGGCGCTACCGTTCCCGTCATTGGAACTGCACCATTACCGCTGTATTGAATATGATAAACTTCATACAAGTAAACACGTAAATCTGCAGTCGGTAAACCTTTATAATAGGTATCTTTTTCTTCGTTCCATTTGACCAAAGTTTTGCGGCGTGTTTCTTGATTCAATTCGTCAGCTGTACGGAAATAGTACGCATTATTCAATGTTTGGACACGCAACACTGCTTTGCCTTTAACGCCTGTCGTACTTAAATCTTTGAAAGTACAGAATAATTTATCGCCGTTAGTATTTGCCCAACCTTCGTAACGATATTGAGTTGGCGCTTCCTCATAAGTCATTGTACCAGTAAAATCAATCCAAGCACGAACGTATGCCAATGTACTATAGGTATTATTTGGCATAACAATGAACACTTTACGATCTTCTTTGATTTCCACAATTTGGTAAGATTCAGTTTGTGTATATGGATTAAAGTTCGGGGTCGGATTAATTTTATCTTCAACAATAATTCTGAATTGATAGGTTCCCATCGGTAATTGTTGACCATCTTGTTGCCAATCTTCCCAAGTACGATTGAGATTGTATTCATCATAAATACGATATTGGAATTTCGCGTACTGGCTAAATTCATTCTGTAATGCCGTAGAATAGCTATCTGCAGCCATTGAGACTGTTTTTGTATTAAGATCATAAGCTGCGGTTACCAAACCTTGCACAATGTACTTAGTGTAAATGACTGCATTAATTTCACCTGACATAGGAATTTTACCTGAGAAATCAAAAATGTCATCATTATAATGTAAACGATAGTAAATTAAATAATTTCCACAATCTTTCGCCATAATATTGTAATCATTCCAAACGTTACAATCAAAGCTGTATTCAAAATATGGCATATCTTCTGGATCGAATACCGAAGCATAATCTGTTGATAATGAATAATAGTAGATTAGATTTTGATATTCTGCTGTATATTCCATATAAGTTGATTCAGGTGCGGTACGAATTGATAAAATATGACGTTCAACCAATACTTGTAAAAGTTCGCCGACTGCTGGATCATTATTCTCTGGACCAATAAAAACATTATTGTGTTTGTTATCGGCATCAAAATCTACGTAGTAATAAATATCCCAAACGCCCGTTTTATCAACCTGTGGTAATTCAATACTCCATTCACGATTTTCTGTATACGGTTTTTGTTTTGAATAATAAACTTTAACACTATTATCGTTAATTTCGTGGTTAAAGTAACCAGCTTCAACAGCAACTTGCATATGGTTATTATATTTCAAACCATAAATTGGTCTTGGGTTGACGTGCCATTTAATTTGACGCTGAGCAATATTAATTTCCAAACCATAAATTGCTGAATCATAATAATTATGATTATTAGTACCCGCAATAATTTGATATTGGATATAATATGTACCGTGATCCGTACGACCTGGTAATTTGCCGTTTTCCCAAACATAGTTGCTAGAAGTTTTGTTATAGTAATAATAATATTTATTATTTGGTTGATCAGTATACCAGAATGCAATCTTAGCACCTTCGTTTGCTGTACCACGATCATTGTCCATTATCGCCAAATGACCATAGGTAATTAATTCGTGTTCATTTTCATCATAGACAATACCAGTTACTGGATTAGGATTATTGATCAAACCAAAATTGTAATCGCTAGCATCAATTGGCGCGATGTACACATCAACATATTCGGATTTTTGATTCCAGTTATTACCAGCAATAACGTTATATGAAACACGATAACGGGTTCCAATATAAGTATTACTAACTTGATTAAGTATTCCAGCATCAATACCTTTTACATTTATATAATTATTAATTGAATTACCATTATTAACCTGATATTGATATTGAACCTCACTGGCCAAATAATATGGTTTTCCACTAACAACTTCATCTGGATCAGTATAATACGTAGTTGTCGTTGGTGCAAAATACGCTACTGGTTCTCTTACCAATAATGATTGTTCAGCACAGTTATAAGTTAGTTGTGGATTAATACCATCACCGTAATATTGTGGTTTAACTAAATATGCAATTTGAGCTTTCGCAATACTAATCTTTGCATAATATCCGGTAAAGTCTTCAATATTATCACTACCCGTCACTTTAACCCATAAATAATAATCAATTGCATTTTTACCAGTTATCCTACTTAAATCGGTAACCCAAGCATTTGCATTTGTCGGACCTGCGTTAGTTTCACTACCAGTACCTAATCCCCAACGCACAACTATGTTCGGATTATAAGTTTCCAGATTAACATCGCCAACACTTGCATTAATTTTAATCGTTAATTTACCTTCAGTATTTGGTGTTAAGTCAGCCAAAACTTGATTTTTACCAATGTATGATAAACCACTGTGTGTGTTGATACCATAAAAATAACTTTTGGTTAAAATTGCTTTAGTAATTACTGCTTTTTCATTCGGGTTATCAATGGCATAGCAACGCATATAATCAGCAATGTTATATTGACCATTTTTGGGATTTGGTTTACCAGTAACTTTTACCCAGATATAATAATTGCCAGCATTACGTGCCTTTAAAGCATCAAGATTATTTTCATCAACCCATTCTGCTGGAGCGATGCTAGGATCACTCGAATAGCCATATTCAATTTTACTATAATCATTGGTACTATTTAATGTATAACCATTACTAAACTTTTGAACAACAATATTGTAATTATCATTCGTTTTTCCAACCAAGGTATGTTCTGCCCCATTATAAGTCGATGAAGTGAAAGTCATACCACTTAAAGTGGTCTTACGTAACTCAGATTGCGGATCCGCTTGGGCAATTGTAACTGAACCAATGTAGCGAGGTTCTAATGCAGTGTGACTTGTACCTTGATTAAATTTAAGCCAAATATAATAAGTTCCCGCGTGAAGTTGTACTAGGTTGCTACCAGTAATTGTATAATGCCAAGTATTATCTGATGTCGTACCTGTTTGTGTTCTAACATCAGGGCTACCACTAATGTAATAATATGCCCTACCCATATCACCAACTAGTTGGTTACCATTCTTCAATCTAACCGTGGCACCAGTCTTAATGATACGTTGATTTTTTCCATTATAGGTTAAGTCATAGAATTCTGGTGCGATAACATCAAGGTAACGTTCATCAACACGATAAATTTCAGCATAATTCGGAGCTACAAACATCGCATAGATTAACGGAATTGTTCCATCAATATTTTGATAATTATTACCAGATTTAAGTGCCAACTTAACGTATAATTGATAATTACCAACTGCTAAGGCTTTAGCGGATAAAATTGCTTTCCAAGAATCATCTGTGGCCAATGGAGCTGATTCGGTCGTAGTTTTGAAGCAATATTTAACATTACCAATGTCAATCTCGTCAGTAACATCATAACCACCAATTGAAACTTTTAATTCACCCGCAATCAAGCCATCGTTGTAACCTTGATTTGCTCCATTAAACATTACACTTAAACCAGTAATTCCAGAAATACTTAGTTCAGAATATTCGGCTTTTTCAATTTTAATTGCATCACGCGTACTACCATCATTAGTAGCATATGTTGTCAAACATTGTCTAATAGTTTCAAAGTTGCTGCCACCATCATCTTCAAACATAATCCACAAATAATATGTACCATATTTGGATTTGGTTAAAGTTTCCCAACTTGTATGCCAACCATTTAATGATTTATTACTTGGATCAGGAGAATTAGTACTACTATCATTCAAAGCATAATAAACATTTCCTTTACGGTCATTTTCCATTGGATTATAACCAGAAACAACATTACCATTGGCATCACGTTTTTGAACTTCGACAACCAAATTAAAATCACTAATCATTTGACGTTCTAAACTATTGTAATGATAGGTTTGTCCACTATAAGTCGTTTTTTTCAAACTAATTGAATTTGCATCGGCAGGTTTAATTGTGATTGTATTTAATTCAAAACAAACTGGATTTAAAGCATTATGGTTATCGCCAGCTTCAACCTTAATCCAAGGATAATAAGTACCTACCTGACGAATAGTAACATCACTATAATTAGTTTTCCATTCGCTAGGTGCTGGTTCAATTTCTGGATTAGTTGAAACACCATATTTGATTACACCCAAAGCACCATAAGTAGTGTCTGATTTATGATTAGTATATTTAATCTTAGTAGTACCATTACTTTCTTTTAAATAAATTTTGTTACCATTTACTTCATAATACAAACTATAATCCATCTCATTCAAGAAAACTTGATATTCCGATGCTGTATAAATTAAATTATCATTTTCCTCAGTTACTAAATTACTGTTTTCAACCTCAACTTTTTTAATTTCAACCGTAATAAATACAGTAGCTGAATCAATCGGACCAACATTATCTCCCATATTACGTGTATCTGGTTTGAAATATAAATGATAAGAACCTGCAGCAGTTTTTTGGGTCAGATTAGCATACGGAACAAAACTATTTTGTGTATCTTCCCAACTATAAAGCAAATTAATTTCCGTCATTTGATGAGTTGTTTGATTCTCATATTGAGCCGAACCTTGGTTAAAGAGGTCATCATTACTGATAGCGTGCCCCGTATAATACACGTTGTTTTTCTTTGAAGGCATCGTCTTAATTGAAGCATTGGTTTGACTAATTGAAACTTCAACATACGGGTAATTCGTTTGATTCGCCTCTAATGTCAACGCATTAAAGATAGTAACACCATTTTCGGTATATGTAGCACCGCGATAATAAATACGATAAGTTCCAGCAGCAACTCTCGTTAAAGACGTTGCATTTTCTGTCCAACTAGTACTTACACCTTCTAGCCAGTACTCTACCGCTGGTTTTGTTTGTGTACTCTTCGTAATCAATTGATGTGCGGTTTGTGTATCAGTCACCAAGCCAGTAATTTGTTTCGGTGGAATTTGTACAAACGACGTTGTCGGAATAATTTCCGCACTGCCAAGATCATAATATTTTACAGCATAAACGCTGGTTGTATTGTTAATTGTAATTTTTAACCATAAATGATAGACACCAATATCTGTTACTTTGGCTGCAGCAATTGTATTTTGCCAACCACCCGTAGTAGCAGCAACAGTAGTTTCATTATCATCTTTAGTTAATAAATATTTAAAGGTTGTTGAAGACGAATAATTAACACCATTAATTTGAACTACTGGAGTTTCGTCTGCTTCAAATAATTGTTGTTGGACACCTTTAAATTCTATATCAGTAAAAGTATATTGATACTGATGTTGACTAACTCCACCATAATATTTTGCGACTTTAGATTGGTTAGTTAAACTGACCAAACTACTTGCATCAGAATTTTTCTTAACTTGGAAACTAATTTTAGTTCCCACAACAGCATTGTTTTGATAGGTATTATTATCAATTTGATAGATTTTAGAACCAGCCGCAACATTGGCACTACCCGACCAGCTTATCCATAAATAATACGTATCAACATTTTTTACGACAAGACTGCTGTAATTAGCTAATGTATAATAAGTACCAGTCATCGTTGTTTGATTATTGCAAACACCAATTTTAAATGCATTAGATGCAGCAAATGATGTAGTAAGATTGTTAATAGTTGTGGTTGTATCTGTACTTGAACTATTAACCTTAACCGTCGGCGTCGAAGAAGCCTTAATTACTTTTTGGTTAGTATTACTAAATGTTAAAGAATAAGTTTTATAACCATCTGCAGTAGTGCTTGAAGTTTGTGGTTCAAAACTAAGGCCAGTAAAATAATAATTAGTAAAGTTTGTTAATTGTGTAATTTTAAAGCTACCATAAACACGTCCCGTCGTTTCAGTTAAGTTATCACTTTGATTCCATTTAATCCATAAATAATAAGTGCCAACATCAGTTTTTGTCGGTAATTCCGCAACCGTACTTTTCCAATCATTATCGACCGTAGGTGCTGTCGTTCCGTCAGAATTAATTGCGTATTTGACACCCGAATAGATTAACGATTGATCAAATGATACTGTAGCACCTGATTTTACAATTTTATATGAACTACCCTTGTAAACACTGCTACCATTTTTAATATCAGCAGAAGTTGATCCAGTAATTGTCAATCCTTTCATTGTCACATTTGTAGCATCATAACGGGTAACATTAATTGTGGCAGCTTTAAAGATGACACCATTCTGTAAACTGTTGTGCGATAATACACTAAACCACAAATACCACGTACCTGCTGTACTGGTGCTTAAGTTTTTAATTGCCGTATTCAAACTGGATGCAGTTGTACAATCGTTAAACGAACCTAACGCTGATTCATCGCTTTCTTGAGTAAACAAATATCCTAATTGGTTATATTCAACGTTATTGTTCACATAATTATTACTAGTAATTCCGTTATATTGATTATTGTTAAATACACTTAAATTAATATTTTGATTGGCATTAAATGGTTTTGCAGAACCATTAGCATTAATTGCCGATGAGGTTAAGGTTAAACCACTAATCGTGATACCACTGATTGAATCAGTTTGTAAAATCTTAAACACAAAACTGGTCGTACTTCCTGCAATTTGTTTACTGTAAGTTTTTCCGGCTTTTGGTGTACAAGTAAATTGCAAAGTGTATGTACCAGCGTTAGTCACTGAATTATCTGGAGTTAAATTTTCAGTAGCACCATTATAACCCACATACGTTAATACAGTTTGAACATCTACCCAAGTGTCATCGGTACCACTATTTGATGAAACAACGTATTGATTACCAGCATAGATTTTGTGTGGCAAACCATCATAAACAACATCATTGTTTTTACTAATACTTACCGAATATGTGGCTTTACCAATTGTCGTATACAACCCAGTACAGCCCCAACCAACTTCATTATATGAGGCTGTGGCATCAGCACGATACCACAAATAATATTTGATTTGATTACCACTGTCATTATATGCTGTGGTTTTGGTTAAGGCACTAATATCGGTACTTACAACATCTTTGTCACCAGGTGCGACCGTATTTGATTGTGTGATGGCGTAATAAATTGTAGCTTTTTCGTCTTTTACAGTATCGGTTGATAAATATACTTGACTAGCAGCTCCAGTAAAGAGTTGTTGATCAGCATTGTTATAAATCAAACCACTAATACCATTCAAACTTCCACGATTAATTCCACCGCCAGTTTTACCAATCGTCACCGTAATGGCTTGAACATAACTATTTTCGTAACCATATACATCCTGTATGTACCAAGAAATGGTATAAGCAGTGGCTTTGATACCTTTAAATGAATCAGCATTCCACTCGATAAAGCTACTACTATCATTCATTCGGTACATAAACGTACCTGTATATCCCGATTTAAACGAACCAGGCGTAATCAAATTTTGTGCTACACCTGTAAACGATAAATTGTTAATTTTTTGTGGTGCTACATAATGTGTTCCTGCTTTCAATTGAGCTTTGGCAACAGTTAACGAAATGTAGCCCATTCCACTGTCCAAATAATCAGCGTCACCTTGAACGTAATATTCAATGGTGTAATAACCGGGGTCATTAACCGTGATATCTTTATAGTTGTATGTAGCAGTAGATACCCAGCCATTTGCGCCACTAATCACATCAGTACCTTTACCAGTAACATTACCATTGGCATCGATAATACTTTGGTACATCTCAATTGGTTCACCGGCATTATTAACAACACGGTATTGCATTTTACCGTGTACTGGAACACCGCCAGATTGTAACAACATAATCGGGGCACCATCTTTATACACCAAGCTAGTACCAGCACTAGCTTTTGGTTCTTGACCAGCACTAATACTTGCGGCCGCCGCACCAATCGTTACATCAAACCAACTGACATCGGTTTCGTGATAATCATAATATAATCTGACACCACTATCCGTAGCACTGACAAATCGATATTGCACCGTATAGGTACCGGGTAAACCACGTTTTAACAAATCGGGATATACACCAGTACCCCAGTCATCAAACCAATCGGCATCTGCCCCTTGATTGGCATCACCCTTGATCCGATATTGCAATTTACCAATTGTTTTACCACCTGTATTCGTCTTCAAACTACCTTGATTGAACAACGCCTTTTGCACCGCAGCGCCATTATTACCAGTTGTATAGACTAAATCTGTACCGACTTTTGCTGTCGGTTTAGTAATTAATGAAGTCGCCGAGCCTTTATTAATAGTAACGGTAAAGAATTGAACCGGCGTGTCATAATAACATTTATATCCACCGACAGTTTTACCTTCAATGTAATATTCAACCTTATACGTATTTGGCAATTCGGCCTCAATTTTTGAACTATCATTGGTAAATGCCACCATTGCATTCGAAACGCCAACTTTGGATAATTGATACTTTAATGTTCCAGTACTTGTATCACTGGTTCCTGCATTACCTAATAAACTAAGTTTTGTTCCATTATACGCTAATGTCGCAGTCGGTGCTGCCGGCTTGTTAGTATCGTTATTACCGTATTTGGCTTGTCCCTGATCAATGGTTACCATAAAGCTGCTTTCGGGGCTATTTTCATAACCGGTACTTTTACCCTTTGCGTAGTAGGTGATAGTATATGATCCCGGATACGTTCCAACAATTTTACTGGTATCTGTCGTAAAGCCTACGTTGGTACTGGGACCAGTAACTTTATAGTTCATTGTTCCCATTGCATTAGCCACGCCAACTTTTGAAAGTAGCCCTATTGAACTACCAACATAAGATAAACCACTCTTGCCTACAGGAGCGGTAACAACAGCCGCCTGATTTGACAGAATTGACGCCGAAATAGTACCAAGGTTACTGGTAGAATAATTACTTGATTTTGTAATCACTTTAAATTCGATTGTATAATTGGCGACATCCTTTACCTTAATATAAGCTATGTTATTTGTCCATTCACCACTTGCAGTAGGAACGCCCGATACATTAAATCGTTTTGCGGTATCAACCGTAGCACCTGATGGATTGGATACGGCAGTACCATTACTGTGTGGTATCACGGCTGAATATGCATTATTGGTTCCCTTTTTCAATATGCGATAAATGATAAAACCATCATCAGCGCTAACACCAGCCTCAATTGTACTTAATAGTTGTTGATAACCATTATTAAACAATTTATCTTCCGCACTTGCCGCTGGCACACTGATTTGCAATTTCTGAATTGTCGCGATAATTGTACCAATCGCACTATTTTCACAATTATCAGTACTGTCAGCGGCAGCACGGTATTGAATGTAATAATTCCCCGCGTTGGTACCCTTTAAATTTGCAGGCAACGTACTTGGCAAATCAGTCCACCCATCAGTTGGCCACTCGGGACTACCATTTGTGTATTTTGTAGGCACACGATATTGCATTTTCCAACCAATACCAACGCTACCATTATCAACTAACAAATTTTTTGACGTACCATCATACACTGATACCGTATTTGGTGTTGGCGCAACGACAGTTGGTGTTCCTTTATAAACAGTAATTGAAATACTTTGTGGATCGCTATCAAGATAATTATTATCAGCAGCAACAATTTTATAATCTAAAATATAGTCACCGGCATTTGAAACAGTCATTTGGTTAATATCAGTATTCCAATTTTTACCAGTAATATATCCATTAACACCGTCACTTTGTTTTCTTAATTTGTATTGGATTGAACCCATTCTTTCTGTGGTTGAACCAAACTTAAAATTAACACTACCCTTCGTTGAATCTGATAACAATTTATGTGTCACAATTGTACCATCACTACCATAACTAACAGTGAAAGTTCGCGTTGGATTTGGGTAAGTGTCAATTGTTGCTTTATAAGCCGCAATCGTTACCGTCATTTCGTATGGAACATGTCCACTAAGCATAAAATATCCATCTGGCCAACCATCTTCACCTACAATATAATACTGGACCGTATAAGTACCGGCCGCCGTAGCCTTCATCTCATTAATATCAATAGCTGTTTGCCAATTACCAGACGTACCAATGCGGTAGCACACAGTTCCGTGATCCGCCGTACCAGGACTTTCTAATAATTGTTGAGGACTTCCATTGTAGACAAGACCAGTATAAGGAACCGGTTGTTGTGTTAAACAAGTAACAAGATCACCAACAGCTACTTCTATACTACGTATACCAGACCGGTTGAAATTTTCGTTACCATCTACGTAAAAATATACTCTATGTTTCCCCGATTCAATTGCTGTGACTGCTGTCCAATCATCTGTCCAACCATTTACAAAATCTGTCGTTCCGTTAGATGATGGTATTTCATCAACTACGTAATAAATCTTTGACCCCATTTTGCATTTCACACCATTATTATTCATTACTTCTATTATAGTCGCGGGCGACTCAAGTAAACAAAGCGGATCAGATGTATAATTCAAATTTTTAGCACCTGTTGGGTTTGTAGCGCCTGCATTGTTCTTGTTAATTACAGCAGTAAAAGAAGTTATCGTCTCAAGGTAGTTTGTTGTTTCAGGAATTTTTGCCCAAACTGTATAATTACCAGCGTCAATGCCATAAATATTACTGTAGCTCGTATACGTACCGTTTTTATCCAGTGAAAACAATATATTAGTACCCGAATTAGTCTCGTTTGCATATCCAGTACTGCCCAAAAAATGAATCTCATTGCCATATTGATACTGATATGAATATATATTCGGTTTAGTTGTAAAACTATTCACGGCTTTGTCAATTCTTATCTCACCGTCCGTGTCAGTATTACCACCGGTCGCCCAAACATCATCGCTTTGTATATAATCATAACCATTAGTACTGTTTTGCGGACAAGCATTACACTTAACTTTGTATACACCTGCCGATTGCTGACTGACATTCGATAATGTGTTAGTGGAAGAAGCTGAATTAGTACCAACACGATATGTTGTGTATTTTATATAATAAGCATTCGTAGGTACGTTTGCATTATTTGCAAGTTTTGTCGTTACACTTCCGCCCGAATCTAATAATTTTTGACTGTTTTTATTATAAATAATTGACGTACTTTTCAAAACAGGAGCACTGGCCGAAAGTTTCAATGGTTTAATTGCTTCTTCAACAGTGTAAGTATACGTATATTCATTCCAATAAGCACTGGCTGCAACTTTAATATCAATACGATAAGTGCCTGCATGTGTCCCTCTTATATTATTTATATCGGGAGTAAACGAATTATTCCAAGAAGTAGTTGTACCACCAGCCGTATAATTTTTAAGACAGTAACTAATATCACCATAACTGCCGCCAAATAATTTAGCATCACTTGCTAATAACTCATGGGATTGACCATCATAAGTTAAATCATAGACATCAGGAAGAGTAAGATCATTAACAGTTAACGTTAATTTTCTTATACTGAAACATTCATAAACCTCTGAACTAGTAGTATAATTTTCATTATTAGCTTCGGCCCAACAATATACATAATAAGTCCCCGGTTCTGTGGCTGTTTGATTAACATCATCTTCACCATAATCTCGATTCTCGTAGGTAAAACGATAATGTATCGTATAATTACTACTGTCAACCCCGGAATTATTCAGCGTAGCTGGTGTGTCTATAATTTTATATGCAGTATTTAATGCCCAAGTCTGATTAGAGTTTAGTTTCGGTTTGTTCATATATAACCGTACAGCATAAATGGTTAAATCATCAGATTGAGTGTATCTACTATCTGTATATAATGTTGGATTTAAAGATACTGCTCGTACTCCCAACCGATATGTACCAGCCTCTGCTACCTTACAATTTGCTTGAACGGTCTGATCAGTGGTTTCTGGTGAATACTCAACCCAATCACCCGACGATGTTTTCTTGAACAATGTATATTTAACGACAAAATCTTGATTTAGAACGGCACCAACACCTCCCGACCTAACCGACGAACTGTAAGAATTGAAATACGTGCTTGCATAATAACCATCCCAATATGGAGTATGATATTCCCCAGAATAATTCCAAGAAATATCATCAGTTCTTGCATACCAATCAATAATATCCAACTGCCCTACGCCAATCGTTCCCCTTAATGGTTCATCCGGTATATAATCTGTACACCCCGGAAGAGTTAACTTCCAAAAAACACAGTATTCACCAGGATTACAAGCAACGACATTTGTTGCATTATCGGTCCATCCTTCATTACCATCAAGATCCTGTCCGTTAGTTAAAACATTACCGGAACTATCAACCGCTTTAAACCAAATACGTCCTCCATTAGAATTTCGGACGGTAGATCCATTTTCAAAGCGATATCCATAAATGCAATCATACTCAAAAACTAGTTGCTGATTTTTAGAATTATATCGCAAATCTGTTAGAAAAGCCGGAATATTTTTTGGAACAACAGTTCCCATAGGATTCAATGTCAAAGTAATCGTTTTTGTTAGAATTGTATAATCGTAATCAGTTGCCGCATTTACAGGATCAGAGTAATACATATTATACGCAGGCGGTAATTTACCATCTGCATTCGCCACCGTTGAACCAGTTGCATATAACACATAACGGCATTCAACTTGCACCCTGTTAGCCGTACCACCAGGGCCAAGAGTTTTTAATTTAATTGATGAAGCATCAGTTGTCCATTCGTTTGTCCACGGATTTTTATAAACCCAAGCAGCGCCAACCCCAGTACTAACAGCACCATTAGTCAAATTTAAGGCAGCGGAATCAGGAGTCCATCTTGTTTCGCTGCTATTGCCAAACGCATTTTCTACCGTAACACCAGGGAAAGTATAACTATTTTCGTAAACACCCGTTACATCCTGCGGTAAAGAACTGGGATCAATTCGATAAAACCATACTGCACCATGTCCGTCACCATCAAGGCATTTGGCACCATTTACGGAATCACTAGAATACAATGGATAAACCCACGGTGAACACGAACCCCCGCCTCCAATTGGAAATCTTTTATCGACCTCTGTATATCCAACACCATTAGAACTAGGGGCACCACCACCACCCTTTCTATAACCACCACCACCACCGGCTCCGTTAACGTACGTAGAACCATTTGCGCCTTGAGTATAAACAGTCACCGAACGTTTATAACCATTACAATTTACCTCATCAGGACCATATCCAGAACCGTCAACACAGCGGAAACCGTCACTATCCTGCGTTGCTGGCATACCTGGACAGTCTTGATTAAAAGCATTAGGATTACCATTATTAGTAGTAACTCCTAAATAACGCGCAACATCTACCCAGTCCTCTCCACTGTATCCTTTAAAAGTTGCATCGGCGGCATTACGCCAGGCTAACTGGGGAGAATCAGATGATTGAATAATATATCCAAAACCACCACCACCACCAGCACGTGAATAACCACCTATATGTGAAGAACTAGTGCTGTAATTACTAGCCAAATATATATATCTTTCCATATTTTGTCTTTCTTCCATTAAAGATCCGCCTGGAGTCGCAAAGTTTGTATCAACTTCGGTACATCCATACCCATCCATACCATAAGCATTATCCGAACCATTCCCAGTTCCACCAGGAATACCAATTCTTATGGTTTGACCATTACCTTTATAAAAACCGAAGCAGACAGCACCACGTCCTGATCCATTATTTGTATATGCTTCAGTACCTCCCTTTCCAGCAAAAAAAACAATATACGTACCATTATCAAAGTTTAAAGTCGTTTGCTCCATTCTAGTTGCGGAATCACCACCAACAACATAAAAAGATGTTTTCCCGGTGGCATCTATTTCACCGCCACCCATATATTGCGTACCAGAGCTTCCTGCTTCAACCGTATTTTCTTCCACAGAAGAAACATTGAACCGTTTTAAGATGTCATAAGCAACAACGAAAAGCGCGACAGCGGAAAATACTACCGCAAGAATTACTATCGACGCTCTTCTTCTTTTGTTCCCCATTTACTTATATTATTTAACCACGTTATCAAAAAAATGTAAAACGATTAATGGAGTTTTACTCGACACCAAACGCGATTTTTTTAACCTGTTCAACGCGTGCCGTTACAATAGAATTTTGAATCAACGGCAACTCTGCAGCAGGTGTCCCAATGCGTGGTGAATACGGAAAAATGTGGATTTTATCCAAACGTAATTTTTGTAAATATGACAATGTTGTCTGAAATGCGGCATCAGTTTCAGTGGGAAAACCAACAATTAAATCCGTACCAAAAGTTGCATCAGGAAAAGCCGCACGTAATGCTTGAATAATATCGGCATATTCTTGCGTTGTGTAATGGCGGTTCATTGCGCGCAAAACTTCATCACAACCCGACTGTAAACAGATATGAAAATGCGGAACAAAGTTATGACATTGGCGCAAAGTATCAATTAAATTAGCAGTCATCATTGGTGGCTCTAAACTGGAGATTTCCCATTGAATACCACACGCATCAACCGCACGACATAGCGCCGCAAAATCTGGATAATAACACAAATTAATTCCACATAAAACTACGGAGGTAACATATGAACTTTGCGCCTTAATCTCTGTTATAACGTCATCAATTGGACGGTATTCAATTTTATTCCTAATATGCGGAATTATACAGTACGTACAGAAGTTCTGACAGCCATCTTGAATTTTAATGAATGCTTTTTCTCTTTGGTGGCGAACCACTACCCCAGTGGTTGAAATTACTGATGTTTTTTTATCATTTATCTGCAATAAATCTGCGACTTCCAGTGCCACCATTTCGGCGGTCTTACGACCAAATGCGCACCCCATTGTAACGATGTGAGCTTGTGGATGGTAGCGTTTAATTTTAGAAACTCCGTAACGTGATTTCTTTTCTGCCATACTGGTAACCGCACACGAGTTAATCACAAAAACAGCTGCTGATGGCAAGTGTGAAATTGCGCCATCCGCAACCATTTGATTAACAATTCCCATTGCATTCAAATTACTGGCTACGGCTTCACTTTCGTAATAGTTCACCTTGCAACCATAAGTAATAATGTACACCATCGGTGCTTGACTTTGCATTGACCTTATTATATAATCCTTACATTATTTTGTAAATTAAAAGCGGGGTGAGAAACAGTGAGTCAAGTCATCGTTGGTGAAAACGAAAGTTTGGAAAATGCTTTGAAACGTTTCAAACGCAAAGTCCAAAAAGACGGCATTTTAGCAGATATGAAACGCAAAGAAGAATGGGTCAAACCAAGTGTTGCCCGTAAATTAAAAAGTGCTAATGCCCGTAAACGTGCACGCAAAGAAGCACGCGGCGCTAAAACCGCACTTTAATTTAATTACTTCATTAAACAAAAAAAAGGACTACCGTAGTAGTCTTTTTTTATAGCTTTTTTTCAGTTTTATTTAGCCAACTCAGTCGCACGTGTCTCACGAATTACATTAACTTTAATTTGACCTGGGTATTGCAATTTTGCTTCAATTTCTTTTGCAATATCTTTTGCCATAAAGACAGCATCAGCATCAGTAACTTGTTCGGGTTTAACGATAACACGTACTTCACGACCTGCCGAAATAGCATAGCATTTGTCTACACCAGTTTTGGCTTTGCAGATGTCTTCTAAATCGTGTAAACGTTTAATGTAATTTTCTAGATTTTCGCGGCGAGCACCAGGACGTGACGAACTAATTGCATCGGCAACTTGGACGATAATTGCTTCTACAGAATGATACGGAACATCTCCGTGGTGAGCTTCAATACAGTGAATTACTGCTTCTGATTCTTTACATCGTTTAGCCAATTCAACACCAATTGAAACGTGGGTTCCATCAACCTCGTGGTCAGTAGCTTTACCAATATCGTGTAATAAACCACCACGACGGCAAACTTGCTCATTAGCACCTAGTTCAATCGCCAACAAACCGGCCAATTGAGAAACTTCAACACTATGTTTCAAAACGTTTTGACCATAACTGTAACGGTATTTCAAACGACCTAATTGTTTGATAATTTCCATTGGTAAGCCGTTAACACGAGCATCATAGGCCGCGTGTTCACCAACATTTTTACATTGTTGTTCCATTTCTTTTTTAGTGCGCTCAACAATCTCTTCAATTCTTGCAGGATTAACACGTCCATCCATAATTAATTTTTCTAGGGACAAACGAGCAATCTCACGACGATACGGATCAAACGAAGAAACCGTAATCACATCTGGTGTATCATCAATAATTAAGTCAACACCAGTTGCAGCTTCAATTGAACGAATATTACGTCCTTCTTTACCAATCAAGCGACCTTTAATTTCATCGCCAGAAATATTAACTGTTGAAGTTGTAATTTCATTACTGGTATCAGTTGACAAACGTTGCACAGCGTTCGTGATAATTTCACGTGCCTTTGTGTCCGCGTTCTCTTTAGCATCTTCTTCAATTTCGTGAATCAATTTTACAGCATCGGCTTTAGCTTCTTCGGTTAAGTTATCAATAATTAATTTCTTCGCTTCTGCCTTAGTTAAACCCGAAACTTTTTCCAGCTGAGTAATCGCTTCAGCTTTAGTCTTTTCTGCTGATGCCAAATTATCTTCAGTTTGTTTTTTTGTAGTTTCAATTTGTGAACGCAATTTATCCAATGCTAATTCTTTGTTTTCCAAATTTTCTTCACGTTTACCAAGTTGCTCTTCACGCGTTAAGATACGAGCTTCCATTCGTTGAATTTCCGTACGACGCTCTCGAATTTCATTATCGCATTCGACTTTTAATTTGTGAATTTCTTCTTTTGCTTCTAACAGTGATTCCTTTTTCATCGTGGCAGCATCGTTAATCGCTTTTTTGGCTAATTCGCTGGCAGCTTGTCGATCTTTTTTCATTTTGCTTGATTGAAGGAACGAGCACAGTAACCATCCTCCACCCAAGCCAATTAACAGAGCCACGATAATGAGGAAAATTGCTAATCCAACATTCATCGTTATTTTCTCCTTTACTTTTTTTTGGGTATGCTTCATTATACCTTTTAGAGGTGCTTATGTCAAAACATATTCCCAATATCATTACTACCGCACGAATTGCATTATTGCCATTTGTGTATTTGTTTTATTTAACGAATTGGTTTCCTTACAGTCAATACGTTGCGATTGCAGTTTTTATTATTGCCGCAGTAACTGATTTTTTAGACGGCAAAATTGCTCGCAAATACAACTTAGTTTCAAACATTGGTAAAATGCTTGATCCAATTGCTGATAAGATGCTGTATTACACAGGTTTATTCTTGATTATTGTAACAGGTATTTTACCAACATGGGCTGCCGCAATCATTTATGTAATTAACCTTTGTCGTGATTTTGCAATCGATTGCTTACGAATGATTGCCGCAACTAAAGGCTCAGTTTTAGCTGCAAATATTTATGGTAAAATCAAGACAATGATTGCCTTTGTCGCTTTACCCTGGTTATTATTACAAGGTTGTTTACCAACCGATTGGAACGGTTTATTAATTTTCCAGATTATCGGTTACATCTTAATCGGTTTACAAACATTCTTCTGTTTATTGTCTGGTTTAATTTATTTGGTTAAAAACCGTCAAGTTTTAGTTGATGTTAAAGCGTAGTATCCACACTGATATTTACTTCTAATTTTACTGGTAAGTTAACCACGCCTTCCATATGACGTTTAACGATTTCGCTAACGACGTTAATTTCTTCAGGTACACAGTCAAACACTAACTCATCGTGAATTTGTAAAACCATTAAACTCTTCAAACCACGTTCAGTCATTTCGTGATCAATCTTAACCATTGCTTGCTTAATAATATCTGCGGCACTACCTTGCATTGGCATATTCATCGCAGCACGCGTAGCAAACGCAACCACATTATTATCTTTTGCATATAACTCGCGAATATAGCGACGGCGACCAAACATTGTTGAAATATAACCATTTTGTTTAGCACTGGATACACAAAGATCTAAGAACTCTTTTACCTTGGGAAACGTGCGGAAATAATTCTTAATTACATTAGAAGCTTCATACAAGCCGCAGTTTAAATCCTTTGCTAAACCGAAAGATGAAATACCATAGATAATACCAAAGTTCACTGTCTTAGCATCACGACGTCGTTCCGGATCTCCAAACATTTTTAAAGCCGTTTCGCGATGAATATCGACACCACGATTAAAAGCATCAATTAACCCCGGTTCACCAGATAAAGCTGCCAACAAACGTAATTCAATTTGCGAATAATCTGCCGATAAAATTTTGCCATTGGGAAAACGCGAAACAAAAATTTGGCGAAAACGATCACTATCAACTTTACGTTGTGGAATATTCTGTAAATTTGGTTCACTAGATGACAAACGACCTGTGGCTGTCTTGTCAATGTTAAATGTGGTATGAATCAGCCCTTCTAAATCGACAGCATTACCATAACCGCGCACATAAGTTGAATACAATTTATATTTGCCACGATATTCCAAGACCTTAGCCGCTAAAGGCACGGTAGGTGCTAAACGCGTTAAAACTTCTTCATTAGTCGAATAGCGAGTTTTGGTTTTAGTCTTTTTATTTAAGGTAACACCTAATTTACGTTGCAAAACATCAATCAACTCCTGTGATGATTTAATGTTAAATGTTTCACCTGCTAATTCGAAAATTTCAGATTCTAAAGTTGCAATATCTTTTTCTAAAGCGGTACCTAAAGCATCTAAAGCCACCATATCGACTTTAACACCATTAGCTGACATTTTATGTAAAACAGGTACCACCGCATCATCGATAGTTTTACTTTCGTCTTTTACATCAGCAAACAAAGGTGCAATTGGCTGCACTACGGTCGAACCACTAACCCAAAGATTACGACGTAATAAACTTTTAAAACCTGCCTTTTCAAATTTATGTTTAACATTATCATCAAATGGAAAAATGAATGGACAATCTTTTAATGCAAAGTTAATTGGCACTTGACAATTAATTTCTGCCAATTTTTTCGATAATTTAACCATTGCGACACTATCGTTAACTTTCTTGTTAACACCAGCTTCAATTACGGCTTCAACGGAACCATAATTTTGGACTAATGTTACCGCAGTTTTTTCGCCAACACCAGTAGCACCTGGAATATTATCACTCTTATCACCCATTAATGCTTTAACATCAATTAACTGACGTGGTGATAATCCATATTCTTTTTGAATTCTATCAACCGTCCATACGTCCAAGTTTGTAACACCAGTTTTAGTTAAATGTAATTCAACATTGGGAGCAACTAATTGTAATCCATCACGATCCGCCGTTAAATTAATCACGTTAACATTTTTAGCTTGTCTCGCAATTGTACCAATAATATCATCAGCCTCATAGCCAGGACATTGATAGATTTTAACTTGCATTGTTTTTAAGATGTCTTTTAACTGGTCAAATTGCACCGCTAAATCTTCAGGCATTTTGTGACGATTAGCCTTATATCCTTGAAACATTTGGTGACGGAAAGTCGGTTGCCTCATATCAAAAGCAACACAAACATATTTTACTTTTAAATCAGTTGCGGCTTTAATAAACATATTTAAAAATCCATAAACCGCATTTGTCGGTATTCCACCGAAACTTAGTTCTCCAACATCGCCACGCCCGCCGAAAGCATAATACGCACGATTCAGTAAACTGTTACCATCAATGACTAAAAATTTATCCACAAATTAATTATAACATAATTAAGCAACTTCAACATCTTTATTTCGTAAACGTAAAATTACCGCTGAAATCAGACCAATCAACGTTTGGAAGACCAAATCGCTGAAAGTGTTCAACCCTAAATTCAAATTACCATCAACCAATGCAAAAATTAAAAATGTTAAAACCATATACAACAGACCGACCAAAGCACCAAACAACCAACCTTTACTTTTGGCAGGTTTAATAGCAATCGCAACAGCCATAAAGATACAAACGACTTTCACAATTTGCATCACTGGCGAAATCACATTGTTGTTTAATCCGGTCAGTTGCAAAATTAATGCAAAACCTAAAATAAAAAGAAGTGTTGCAATTACTGCACACAACACTCCTTTACAAATACTTTTAATCATAGCCAAATATATGGCTAAAACCCGTTAATTATTCTACTGAACAGAATTTTTTGTTATTAGCTTTACGTGTGAACTTAACTGTTCCTTCTTTTAAAGCAAACAAAGTATGATCGTGTCCACAACCAACATTGTCACCTGGTTTTACATCAGTACCGCGTTGACGCACAATAATTGCGCCTGCCTTAGCCATTTGACCATCGGCAATTTTTACGCCTAAACGTTTTGAATTACTATCTCTTCCATTGGCGGTTGAGCCGCCACCTTTATGGTGTGCCATTCTTAGTTACTTCCTCCAATTTTAATTTTTGTATAAGGTTGACGATGTCCGTATTTTTTACGTACGTTATTTTTTGGTTTATATTTAAAACCATTAATTTTGTCACCTTTACCGTGTTCCACGATGGTGGCAGTTACTTTTCCTGGTTTGGTATCAATTTTACCATTGTCATAAGACATCACAGTTGCAACTTCAACTTTGTCGCCAACGTTGCCGTCGATCTTTTCGACCACGACTTCATCGCCTGGTTGAACGTGATATTGTTTGCCACCTTGCATAATGATTGCGTTCATAACGTCTATGATAAAATAATTTCCTGCTTTTGTCAATCATTAATTAACACTGTTACAACATTCAAATAACATCTTTACCAAACGACATATATGTTCTCATTTCACGTAATACCTTTTGTTCGATTCGACTAACTTGTACCTGTGAAAGCTGTAAACAGCGTGCAACTTCACTTTGTGTTGCATTACGATAATACCTCAACAAAATCACTTGCCGTTCACGTGTTGGCAATTTTGCTAACATATTTTTAATCATTACGTGGTCAAGAAATGCACTGTCATCACTAGCCACAAATTTATCAGCCAAACAAATTGTTTCATCATTGTCGTCGTTGTTTACATTACAAGCAAATAATGGCACTGGTAAATGCGATGCTTCCATCGCAAAAATTACTTCTTCTTTTGTCACACCAAATTCTGTTGCAATTTCATCCACAGTTGGTGGTTCTATATCACCACTTTTTAATAATAAATATTTTTTAATTTTAACATACAAAGTCTTAACTGAACGACTAACTTTAATTGCACCATCATCACGTAAAAAACGTTTAATTTCACCAATAATTAACGGCGTAGCATACGTGGTAAATTTTACTTGATACTTAGGATCAAACTTATTAATTGCTTTAACAAAGCCTAAACAACCCAATTGATATAAATCATCATATTCTACTCCCTTACCAAGATATCTTTTCAACAAGGATTTAATTAGCGGTTGGTTTTGTTGAACCAATAAGTTTTTAGCTTGTTCATCGCCACCTTTGGCACGTAAGACCAAATCAATAATTGTATCTTTTTGCATCGGGGTTATTCCCCGCTGACTTGTGCTTTTTCCTTTGTAAAATGTTTTCGCATTGTTACCACTGTTCCGCCTCCATTGCGATTATTGACCGAAATTGAATCCATAAAACTCTGCATTACCGTAAAACCCATACCACTACGTTCATTATCAGGTTCAGTCGTATAAAATGGTTCCATTGCCTGTTTGATGTTAGAAATTCCCACACCACAATCACTGATTGTAACTTCTAACATCTGTGGAAACAATTTACATTCAATCGTAATTAAGTCATCTTTACTTTGTCGCTTTTGATATGCGTGCACAACACAATTAGTTACGGCCTCGCTAACCGCCGTCTTAATATCACTTACCTCATCAATGGTAGGATTTAACCCAACACAAAAAGCTGCCACAACTGCACGTGCAAAAGATTCGTTTTCACTCTTGGCAGGAATTTGCATCGACATTGTATTGATTATTTCATTCATAAATTCGCCCCCTTTAATTTTGGCATAATTTGATATAACCCAGTCATTTGAAAAATACGCTCCGCCTGTATAGACGGATTGGCAATATAAATTGGCACACCACGATCTTTCATCTTTTTATAGCGTCCCAACAATACACCGATTCCAGTTGAGTCCATAAATGATAAATTTGCCAAATCAATAACAATTCGATTGGCTTTAGCATTTAACATTACTTGCTCTAATGCTAAACGTGTGTATTCCGCCGTCTTTTCATCTAGTTCACCATTTAACGAAATGTACAGCACATTATGGTGTGTCCGTGTTAAAACATTCATTGCTCCTCCTTTATGTATCAAGCATAAAGAAAATGTAATGTTAAATAATGACGGATTTTATTTTTTTATTAAGAAAATTGTCGTAATGACAGTAACGATTACAAAACCAATTCCGACACAAACATCAACCAACAAACAATCAAGCAAGTAACGACTCCATAATTTGGATGGCATTAGTAGCGGCACCTTTGCGTAAATTATCACTGACTGTCCATAGATTAATTGTGTTGCGATGTGACGCATCTAAACGCACACGACCAACGTAGACTTCATCGTGCCCTGATACTTGAGTCGGTACAGCGTAATCATCGCAATAAACCACACTTGGCGCTTGCGATAAAATTTGTTTTACACGTACCAAATCAGGACGATGATAAAATTCAACGTTAATCGCAACACAATGACAATTTGCAACCGGAACACGGACCGCGGTAGCCGAAATTTCAATTTCATTACGTCCTAAAATTTTCCGTGTTTCTTTAATCATTTTGTTTTCCTCTTTTGTATTGCCATCTGGCATTCGTACGTCAATATCTGGTAAAACATTATTTACAATAGAATATTTAAAGCTGGGATTACGACCTGCACCGCTGATTGCTTGATATGTTGAATAAACAATACGTTTAATTTTATAAACACGATCTAATGGTGCTAATGCCACCACAGCGCCAATTGTGGAACAATTTGGGTTTGCAATCAGCTTACTTTCTCCGATACTGGATAAATTAATTTCTGGTACAACTAAAGGCACTTCTGGTTGCATTCGAAAAAAACTACTATTATCAATGACAGTAGTTCCCGCTGCTACAAACCTGGGGACCCATTCACGTGCAACATCAGCGCCAGCCGCAAACAATGCATAGTCAGCTTTAATTTCTGCAACACGTGTTGTCGTTAAAGTTTCAATTATATATTCCTCGCCATTGATTATCAGCTTTTCGCCTGCGTGATTTTGACTGGCGAATAGAAAATATTCACCGTTGATGTGACGTTCATTTAAAACCTGTAACATTGTTTGTCCGACGAAACCAGTCACACCAATCACAGCAATTTTAGTTGTTTTCATAGCATTTATATATTAAAATATGTTTAAACTTGTGATGGGGGAAATATGTTGTTTAGCTATGAAATGAAAAAAATTTGGCGACGCGTTTCACCACTTATTGTTCTAATTACCTTGTCGGCGACAGTGATTATTACATTGATTTTAACAATGGTATTACCCTTTAAAATTAGTTACACACCAATTGAATATAAAAATGTTGATACTGCTTATGCCGCACTTGAAACCAAAATTCAAAATTGGAACACGACAAATATCCGTGAACAATTTTCTATTGCTTTTGATACTTTTTACAATGACTACGAAATTATGAATGCTAGTACCTTATATGATACAGATCATATTGTGGATAAATATCACGAAGCCCAAACAACTTTTAATCAATTTTATTTAGATTATTATCTTCATCCGACTTACGGAATTTATAGTCACTATGCTGATTATTTATTAGTGCGTAGCGAATACAATGAAAAATTTAGCGAGATATTATCTACACTTAATGAATTTTTTACTAATAATTATTCTGACAGAAATGACATCGTTCGCAATTTAAGTTCTACTAATCCAACTTGGGAAGACGCCAGTCTAAAAACAATTTTAGAAAATCTCTTTTATGTACAAAAAATTAAATCTGAAGATTTAGCCGAGTTGAAAGCATTTTTCAACACCCACCCTGCTGGTCAGGTTGGTTATGATTATACTGATGCTTATGACTATGCGATTAACCGTTTCTATATAGCGGTAAATACGGGTTCAACTTATGTTGGTAAATTGTCACAATATGCGGGATTTGAAGATTACCGGGACACTATGACGTCTACGCGTGCTTGTAATTTGGCTGAATACCGTATAGAACACGCTGACGAAGACTTTGCAATTCCATTTGAATTTGGAAACATCTACAATAATTCCAATCAAATTAGTTTGTTCGATTTTGTATTTACTAATTTAGAAATGGCGATGATTCCAATTTCATTATTGGTAATGGTTTGGGCAGCGTGCACCTTCTTTACTGATAATAATCAAAATACTTTAATTACACCAGTTACTGCAGGCAAACATCGTTCAACAATTATTCTAACAAAGACCGCTGTAATTTTACTTTTAATGGTAATGTCCCTACTAATCCTAACAGGCATTTATATCACAATTGGTTTATTATTTTTCCGTGCATACGTCAGTCCGGATATTTTATTCTTGTTTAATGGTACTACACCAATAGCAATGTCATCCGCCAATTATTTTGCCGTTTACTTTCTCAATCTGGTTTTCAAATTATTACCGTTGATCGCACTTTGTGGGTTATTCTCATTTATTAAAAGCCGACCTTTTGTTATTGTTGGTTTCACCGCCTTGATTTACGTTGGAATCATACTTTGTAATCAACTTTTAGGTTGGTTCTGGTTCTATCAATTTGTTCCATTAATGGGTTTAGATCCAATGCGCTATTTTGGTGCTAAATTACTCTTTGCTCCAATGCCAAGCACTTATAACCTGTGGTATACATTTCCCATTGTCGTGTGTGGTACCGCAGCAATGTACTGGACATTGATTCATATTTTCCGTCATCACGATTTCTAATTGCCAAGATAAAACCAGTCACATTATAATAAACCAATGGAAAATACCATCGCAGTTTATACAGACGGTGCTTGTAGTGGCAATCCCGGACCAGGCGGTTGGGGTTCTGTATTACTTTACCAAGGCAAAGAAAAAGAGTTGTCTGGATATGATGCCAACACAACCAACAACCGAATGGAATTAACCGCAGTAATTCAAGGTTTATCTGCGCTTAAAACTACCACATTACCAGTTACACTTTATACTGACAGTAAATATATTGTTGATGCAATCAATCAACATTGGTTAGAGAACTGGCAAACAAAAGGTTGGCAAAATACTGCCAAGAAACCTGTAGCCAACCGTGACCTTTGGGAACAAATTATTAAATTAAACCAAATTTATCATCCCACCTACGTATGGGTTAAGGGACACAGCACCAATGCCTATAATAATCGTTGTGATGCTTTGGCAGTTCAAGCCATTCAAGATCATAAATAATATAACTCATTCAACTTTATTGTCTTTTTCCCAGCGACCTTTTTCCGTTGTACCATCAGCATATAAATAAACGCCTTGACCATTTTTTTGATTATTTTTCCATTCACCAACGAATTGTTCACCATTAGCAAAAACTTGACGCCCTTTACCACTACGCTGGTCATTGGCCCAACCACCTTCGTAACCGTTACCATCACCATAATTAAGTACGCCTTGTCCTTGACGTTTACCGTTTACCCAATCGCCAGCATAGCGGCCACCATCAGCATAAATCAATACGCCTTTACCATTTTGATGTCCATTTTGAAAGTCGCCCTGATAAATATTACCATTATGGTAACGATACGTTCCTTTACCGTGAAATTGGTTATCAACCACTTCCCCTTCATATTGGTCATCATTTTTAAAACGATACGCAACTTTTCCTTGTAAAATGTCATTTTCCCAATTAGCTACCATTACATCACCATTGGTAAAATAATAGATACCTCGTCCGTGTCGATGATCACCGTGGAATTGACCTTCATAGCGTGCACCACTTTTGTATGTATAAGCTCCGATACCTTCTTTTTTATTATTTTCAATTTGACCCGCATAGGTATCACCATTAGGATAATTAATAACCTTTTCCATTTTCTTCTCCTTCATCAGTATAAGGACTAGTTGGTCGTAGCGGTAACGATGTTAAAGGTGTTAACTCTCCGTTTGATTGTGAAACACTATAAAAATAGATTGGTTTCGCTGTACCTTCAACGACTTCAGGGGTAATTGTAATCCGTTTTAAATTCTTTTCATTTGGAATATCAAACATAATGCGCGTCATAAAACGTTCACAAATTGTACGTAAACCACGCGCACCAGTTTGTAACTTCTCAGCCATTTCTGCAATCTTATCAATACTTGCTTCATTAAATTCAATTTCCACCTGTTCCACATCGAGCATCTTTTTATATTGTGAAATTAATGAATTTTTGGGTTTAACCAAAGCTTCTTTCAAGGCAGCCCGATTTAAAGCCTCCAAAACAACAACGACAGGAAAACGACCACAGAATTCAGGAATCATACCGAACGTGGCGAAGTCTTCTGCAACAACCTGTTTTAAAATCTCAAAATCACTTAATAAGATTGTATCACGTTCACCCATACGTGTACGAATAATACCTGGTAAATCAACAAATGCTCCACCGCAAATAAATAAGATGTTATTAGTATCCATCTTAACGGTTTGCCCTTTGTATTCAACCTCGGCGATGGTACCCTCAACGATTTTCAACATAATTTGTTGAATACTTTCACCTTTCATTCGGTTAACACCAGTTACCAACTTATCAATTTCATCCAAGAAAACAATACCCATTTCAGCAGCTCGTACATCGCCATTGGTTTTATCCAGCAACTTAACTAACATCTTATTAATTTCTTCACCGACATTATCCGATGCGACAATTGCGGTTGCATCTGCCACAACAAAAGTTGTATTTAAAATTTTAGCCAACGAAGTAACTTGCAAAGTTTTACCAGAACCTGTTGGTCCCAGCATCATTACGTTACTTTTCTTAACTTCAACGCCATCGCTTTCGCCCGCCTGTGCAAATTTAACGCGTTTGTAATGGTTGTAAACCGCCACAGCCAAAACACGTTTCGCGTCATCTTGCCCGATAACATATTCATCGAGTTTGGCAACAATTTCAGCGGGAGTAAAAAGATTAATCACAATATAATGATAGCCGAAAACTACAATAAAACCAAATCAATTTTGGTGGTAAGTATTTACTTTAAAAATTTGGTAAGTTATACTTCCGCTATGGAAAGTGGAAAAAGGATGATGAACAGTGAATCACTTCTTCAACCTGATTCAATTGATATTCACGAAGAACGAGTTCAACACATCATCAGCAAACTTTATCAGATCTTTCAAGATGGCTATCGTCCCGCCCGAGGATTTGAACCATATAATTTTCAATTAGATAATAAAAGAAAAGTATCAAAATTAGTTAACTGCTTTGGACACGTACTAAATTTACGCAACGCACAGTTTAATGATTATAAAATTGGACCTTACCAAATTTATGGTTATTTCCCAAATATTTGTTCTGATACCGACCAACAAGCCGCACAACGAATGTTTGATTTTCTCAAAGAAATTGGTCTAAAAATTGAAGAATGTGCACCTGATAAAACGATTGAAGATTTTCGGTCTTGGAAGATTGCACTTTACTTTGAAAACACGAACCGATTACACAAAGATTTTCATTTCATTTTAGAAGAGAGTCCTGACCTTTGGTCTAGTAAACTTGGGTTTTCTCCCAATATTGAACACCTGCGTGAGAAAAATCCACCAGAAGTATATCAAAACCTATTAACCGATGAATTTAACTACGAAAGATATGGCGCATTTATAATTACTAACCCCAAAGCCGATGAAAACAATCCTTATATTAAAGGATTAGAACAACGAAAACGAAGCTTAATAATTAAGCCAAATCATACGATCATAAAGAAACAATATCTTTTTGAAAGTTGTCCAAAACCAATTACTAAAGATTTATCAAAATAATTAAACAAACTTGTTGTTTAGTATTTACATTACAAATTCAAAGTTATATATTACTACCAAACAATGGATCACGACCAAATTATCAAAGAATACGAAGAACATATCAGACAATATATGTTAAGTCATAATGTACCCCAAACGCAACAAACCGAACATATAATTAGAAAATTATGGCAAGTTTGGCGTGACGGTTATCGTCCAGCCCGTGGTAATGAATCTTATGAATATAGGTTAAAAAACAAAGCATTAGCATCAACAATAGTTAATTGTATGGGACACATTTTTAATTTACGTAATCAACAACTTGATGACTATGATTTTGGTCCATTCCAAATCTTTAATGATTTTCCATCCATCAATCAAGACCCCTACGAAAAAACCGTCAAACAGATGTTTGATTTCATTAAAGAAACTGGTTTAAAAATTGAAGAATGTGCACCAGATAAAACCATTGACGATTTTCGATCTTGGAAAATTGCCCTTTATTTTGAAAATAAAATTATTAATTGTGGCAACCAAAATATTTATCGGCGCGATTTTCATTATCAATTGGAAGAGGGTCCGCAATTATGGTCCAGCAAACTTGGTTTTACCCCTAGTGTTGAATATATAAATACAAAAGAACCACCCCAAGTTTTTCAAAGTTCAATTAGTGAATTTGAACCAACAGTTTATAACCTTTATGGCACCTATCAATTGACTAATCCATACGCTGATGAAAATAACCGCTATTTAAAGCACTTAAATATTAATACATCGTGTGGTTTAAAAAAGGCTCCAGAACTAGACATTACGTTACTGAAGTCTTAAATAACATTAAATTTTCCAGAATTAAAAGTCAATCTAAACTAAAAGTTACTGACACAAGTTAAACCTCCAGTAATGAAAATTCATAATTTGACATTTAACCATAAATTGGTTATTATATCTTGTTAACCGTAGGGGGTTAATTTAATGGTAGAATGGCGGTCTCCAAAACCGCTCATAAGGGTTCAATTCCTTTACCCCCTGCCAGAATACAACTAATGTTAAACCAACTTTAACCAAATTTGATTGAGAACTTTTAAACCTGCTTCTGTCGCGATAATGTTGGTTGGTGTTAATCTAATTAAACCATACTCTTGTAGCAATTTAATCTCCGTTTCTTTGTTATGTAATAAATCACGCGCCACACCACTTCGTAATCTTAATCCCAACATAATTTGTTCTTCACGAATTACTTCGGGAGTGCGTTCAATACCTGGTTCGCGGTGATATGTTAAAATATCATTACTATTACAAAAACGCTGATTATTTAATAGCGAATGTGCACCCGCACCAAAACCGATATACTCACCACCCGTCCAATAAACCAAATTGTGTTTTGACTCGTAACCTTTCCGTGCATAGTTACTTACTTCGTAACGAATAAAATCAGCGGGTAAATTAACTGGTTCATCAGTTTCCAACACGCAATGGTCATCTTTAGTTAAAGCATAAATTGAAATATGTTGAATCATTGCCAAAACATCGGCTGGTGGCGTTACAAACGGGTGATTAGGGATATCCTTAATTAAATCGATGGAAACATTATCGAAATACTTATGAGCCGTTTTAATTGCATCAATTGCCTGTTTAACGTCGTGTAACCGCCCTAAATCGCGTAAAGTAGCCAAATCAAAAGATTGTACCCCAATACTGATACGGTTAATACCTAAACGACGATAAGCCGCACATTTTACATCAGTTAATGAATTTGGATTGGCTTCAATTGTGACTTCACCATTGCAAGGTGGTAAACATTTAAACAAAGTTTCTAACTGTTCTGGAGTTAATAAACTGGGAGTTCCGCCACCTAAATAAATAGTTTTGACTTGATAATCTTGGAAATTAAAGTTTTTGATTTCGGCACAGATATGTTGCAGATATTTATCAATTTGATTAAGCGCCGTACACGACACGAAATCACAATAACCACACCGCCTTTCACAAAATGGGATATGTACATAAACCGACAACGGCTTTTTCATCAGATTTTTAAAATCTCCACAAAAGCTTCACTTGGAATTTCGACATTACCTAACATTCGCATTTTCTTTTTACCTGCTCTTTGTTTTTCCAACAACTTCATTTTACGCGTAATATCACCACCATAACATTTTGCTAAAACATCTTTACGTAATGCTTTAACGGTTTCGCGGGCAATAATTTTACCACCGATTGCAGCTTGAATTGGAACTTCAAACATTTGTCTAGGAATAATATCTTTTAAACGTTCAGCTAATGCTTTACCTTTTTGATATGCCACAGATTCGTGGACAATCAACGATAAAGCATCACAAATCTTACCATTTAGTAAAATATCCATTTTAACTAATTCAGCACGCTGATATCCTGCAGCTTCATAATCCAAACTTGCATAACCGTGGCTGCAACTTTTCATTCGATCGAAGAAGTCATAAACAATTTCGTTTAGTGGAATTTTGAAATTTAATAACGTGCGATTATTATCTAAATGTTGCATATCAACAAACACACCACGTTTATTAGTAGCTAAATCCATCAAAGCACCGATATATTCGGGTGGCGTCCACATTTTTAATGCCACAATTGGTTCTTCGTAATAATCAATCTCAACGGCTTTTGGTAAATTACTTGGGTTAGATACATTTAATGTTCGACCATCATTAGTATGCACTATATAATTAACACTTGGTGCTGTTGTAATGATATCCAAATTAAATTCACGTTCCAACCGTTCTGTGATGATTTCCATATGTAATAATCCTAAAAAGCCAACACGAAAACCAAAACCCAAAGCCGTACTAGTTTCTTTAGTAAATTCCAAACTAGCATCGTTTAATTTTAATTTTTCCAATGCATCTTTTAGTTCTCCATACTTATCACCAGCAATCGGATAAATTCCGGTAAAAACCACTGGCAAAACTTCTTTATAACCAGGTAATGGTTCGCAAGGCATTTCAGCCGAAGTAATCGTATCACCGATTTTAATTTCACTGACAGTTTTAATACTGGCACAAATATAACCAACATCACCAGCACTTAATATTTCACACGGCGTTTGTTTAGGAGTAAAAAAGCCAACTTCGGTAACTTCAAATTCTTTATTCGTCGCTAACATTTTAATCTTGTCGCCAACTTTAACTTGTCCATCGAATAGACGCACTAAACAAACTGCGCCCAAGAAATTATTATAATAACAATCAAATAATAAAGCTTTTAACGGCTGATTTTCGTCGCCAGTTGGTGCTGGTAACAATTCAATGATTTGCTCTAATACTTGGTCAATGTTAGTCCCATTTTTAGCAGAAATTGCCGGAGCTAAACCCGCGGGAATACCAATCACTTGTTCAATTTCAGTACGTACACGTTCTACATCGGCAGCTGGCAAATCGATTTTATTAATTACGGGTAAAATTTCCAAATGATTATCAATCGCTAAATAAGCATTCGAAAGTGTTTGTGCTTCCACTCCTTGGGTTGCATCAACAATCAAGATTGCTCCTTCACAAGCCGCTAAAGAACGTGAAACTTCGTAAGTAAAATCGACGTGTCCGGGCGTATCTATTAAGTTTAAAACATATTCTTCGCCTTTATAATTATATAACATTCGCGTTGGTGTTAATTTAATTGTGATACCACGTTCGCGTTCTAAATCCATACTGTCTAACAATTGGGCTTCCATATCGCGTTTAGCCACCGTCCCTGTAATTTCCAATAAACGATCGGCCAACGTTGATTTACCGTGGTCAATATGTGCGACAATACAAAAGTTGCGAATTCGCTTCACAATTATATCTTAACGTTTTTTTTGATCTAATGCAATGTAAAGATTGTAATATCCAATTTCGCCCGTTGCAGTAAACAATTGCCATAACACATCTTTCAGTTCCATATTTATATTATTTACGCTAAACTATAGTTGTATGCGTGAAACATTTGTCGAACTGGGAATTATCGTTAAAATTGTACGTAGTGGTGATTACGACGCGCGCTTGGCAGTTTTTACGGCAACGGGTTTGCAATGGCGTTCAATCAAAGGTGTTTTTCGTCCCAAAGCAAAATTCGCTGCGGCCTGTGGATTATTTACTGTCGCCGAATTTACAATTTCGGGACAATCTGTTACCAACATCAATGTTTTAGTTGCCCCTTACACTTTAGCCAAAGATATAAACCGTTATTATTTAGCATCCAGTTTTGCCGATGCTTTATTACATTTAGAATTCGTAGAACAAGCCCCAACAGCACTTATCACGGCAGTCAATGCTTACACCGCTTTAGCCACAACAAATGAAAGTTGCTACCCAATTTTTTTAGATTTTTATCAACAAATGCTAGAAACTCTCGGTTATCACATTGAGTTAGATTTTAACCGCGAACATTTAACCCATAGTGTTGCAAAAAAGTTGGTTCAACAAACAATTGATGCTTATCTTAATTTTGTTGATTATCAAATTAAATTTTGCGAAAATTTATATTTAAACGTTTGATTTTTCTTGCGTAATAACATACTTGAATGCCTCAAAGAGACCAAATTTATTTCCTGCATCAAAACGTTTGGCTTTGGTAGTAATGATATTCTTTGTAGGAATTTGGTTTAGTGCGGCAACAATATCTGTTCCTAAAGTTTGACAAAAACCTGACGGTAATAAATAGCGACCGACCGCAACCAAATTACTGGTTGGCTGTGCCGGTTTTTCAATAATTTGTCCATCTTTAGTAATCACACCATAACAATGTGCATTCTCCCAAGGTACAGTTGCTGTAATAATGGCGGGCTGTTGTGTTTTTTGATAAGCACTTAACATTTCTGCAGTTGGATTGCCATCAAAAAATACGTCATCGCAATATGCTAACACAAATGGTTCGTTGCCAACAAAACTGCTGGCGTGTTTCACACAATCTGCCACACCTTGTGGTAAAGCGACACGACGAAAATATAAATTCATATCGCTAAAAAAATTAGTGTTTTTTTCTACTGATACGGCATCCGGTGTTTCAGCGACCCGTCGTGCCAAGTAATCATCAACCTCGTAATTCTTATCCAAATAATTCATTAAACATTCACGTCCACGGCCAATTAACAATAAAACGTCTTTAATTCCGGCGGCCTGTAATTCTTCCAGAATATAATGAATTACTGGTTTATCACCTAATGGTAACATTTCTTTAGGAACAGCTTTGGTAATCGGTAAAAACCGTGTAGCATATCCACCAGCGGTAATTATAGCCTTGGTAATAGTTGTCATATTGCTATATATGACAACAAAAAACACGACGTGACCGTCGTGTTTTAATTGATTTTTGTATTTTCGATTAGAACATAAACATTGATGTTTTAGAACCAGCTTGTTTAGTAACCAAATCAACGATTTGAGGAACGAAAATCAACACAGCAACCAACGCAACAATACCAATGATAGCATAAATTAATTGTGCCTTCGCATTTTTACGTTTAGTCTCATCACTTGCCGTGAAGAATTTGTATGCCAAAACGACTGCTAAGATAACCGCACCAACGGTTAATAAGCCGAACAAGGCAAACATGACATTTTTTACACTATCAACAATTTTGGTTATGTTAGAAGTGTTAACAGTATTTAATGTTTCTGTAGTACTCATCAAACTTTTAAAGAAATTCATTTTTTATTTTTTCTCCTTTTTATTGTTATTTTTAACTATTTGAATTTTATTATACCATAATAAAGTTGTCAAACGATTTTTCACACTTTTTTATGAGTTTTTAAAACGCAAATAATCGTATTTTTGGTCGGTATGAAACAACCGAATTTGTTTAGTATCTTGAACAAAAATCAAGGAATCACCGGTATTACCTTGTGGTTGATACAAGACCGCAACTGGTAAAGCAATATCCGTTTTGTTTTCCGTACTATCAGTATCTTCGTCGTTATTTTCATTTTCATCGGTACTGGTACTGGTGTTTGTAGAAATCGTATCCATTGTACCATTCTTATTAACTTTATAAATTGTACTGCCAGATTGGACATAGATATCATCACCCATTACCGCTAACACTGAATCAACGGTAACTGATGATGCCAACTTTTTAGCTTCACCATTTTCTTGATCAAGTACAATCCGATCGCCTGCAATACTGTAATGATATAATTTATTATCAATCGTACAGAAATTATTGGCATAAATACCAATGGTAAAGTCTTTTTTGACCCACGTACTTTGAATCGGATTTTGATAACTGTAATTTAAATAATTTTGATTAGTAATGACACATAAATCTTTTTCAATCGTCGAAACGTTTTGGCTGGAGACTGAAATAGCAAAAACAAACTGTGCACTGGCGTGGGCGGCTTCAGTATCAACCGGTGTTACCGCCATCGGTGTAAACGTTGTTCCCTCTTCCGCGCTGCCAGAATTACCAATTTCCTCAACTTTACCGCCATTAATAGAACAACGATACATTATATTGCCACGTGCCGTTGCATTTTCACCACGAGTTTTTGTGTAATAGACATAGCCCATCACTCCACCATAAACTTGTGCTAAACTTTCGTTTTGTTTACCATATTGTGTTGCGGTCGGTAAAACTACATTAGAAACACTACGATCTAAAACGTCAATTTTTTGAGTTATGACATTGATTTTTTTAATTTTAGTTTCTGGTTTGTCATTTTTGTTATCGGTTTCATTAACGATTAAATAAATATTTTCTCTAGAATCTGCCCAAACGGTAAAATTCTTAGTAGTTAAATCTGTACTATCCGTCGTATAAATCAAAGTATGATTTTTACCATCCAAATCGACACGAAAGAAATCTAAATAATCAGACATTAGGTTACCGCGATTGTCATAACGGTTATGCGGTGTAACATAAATTAAATATTTACCAAAAACCCACATCGCAGTTTTATCGTGACCAGCGATTTTTGGTACGACTGCTTCAATACCATTATTTTTCTTGCCAATACTTTCCCAATCTTTGACACCAACGACTACAGAATTATATTCCGCATCACCAACTTGCCATTCTTTTTTTTCGTTAGTATTTTCGTCAATATAACTATTATCATATTGATAGTCAAGTACCGGCTTATTATTCGTACCAATCTTCACACGGAAAATACCAGCATCTGGCATCACACCTTTGGCATAATATTCATTATCACCATAAGAAAGATCAGAGATCTTAACACTATCACCGACGAAATATAAATAGTCATCCACCATTACAGAAGCTGTACCATTACCGGATACATAATTTGCCGCTGGAATTGCATTAATACCAGAACGAAATTTAGGTGTAAGATTTGCCACGATTGCCCAAATAATTCCACTCAAGGCAACAACGGAAACCAAGATAATTAAACAGACTTTTTTGGTAAAAAATTTAGCCATATCAATTAGTATATCAATTATCACCCATAAAAGCAAATTTTATTTATTTTATAAAATTAAGATTAACGTAAAGCAACGAAACGTTTTTTGGTTTTATCATCGATCCGAAATGATTCTTTAATTTTGGAAATTGTTTTGCGCTTCAAATGATCTGCAACCCCACTTTTAAGAAACTGATACACTGCATCGGGATAACAAATTGCCACCGTTGCCAATAACCACGCTTGTCCCATATAAACCATATAATCTTCATCTTTTTGTATATATTGTAAAACACCTAAAATCCTTTGGTCACGATAAAATTTCAAACCAAATACATACGCAAAACGACGAACATACACATATTCATTAGTACAATTGGACAAGAAATACGGCCAATACTGTTCAAAAGTGATTTTTTTAAGGTATGATGCAATCATATCAGTAATTGCCCACGATTTGGCAAACTTCATATTACGTTGAACAAAAACCAATTGTTCATCCACGGTTTTACACCGTAACAAACCAATCGCAAAATACGAAAAATCAACTTCTAAATATTTACCAAGTTCAAAATCAGTTAGTTGTAATGTTTCATCGCGGTAGTTAGCTTTAATAATTTTTCTCAGCAATGGAATCCGCACACCGATAACCGTATATTCACTGTTAGCAACCTTTTGTGAAAAATCTGCATACTGTTTTTCGCCATTATCCAACAATAATCGAATATACCCTTGAAAATTCATCAACTTTATTATAAGAAAAAAACTTGGCCGATACCAAGTTCTTTTTATATTTGGAGCTCCCGGTCAGATTCGAACTGACGACCTGCTGATTACAAGTCAGCTGCTCTACCAACTGAGCCACAGGAGCGTGTAACACATTATGCGTTACAATTTAGAAAAAGTCAACGACTGGTTTTTATTTTTTACCAGCCTTTTCAGCTTTCTCTTCTTCTGCTTTACGTTGATGATAGTTTTTATAGCCAATATTTTGATTATCACCACCGTCCCATTTACGACCACCGGTAACCAAAATTCCAATAAATAATCCCAAAGTCATAATAATAGCAATAATTGGGGCAATAATATTGTGTGGCAAAGCAATCGCAAAAGTTAAATTAATCAAAGCTAGTGCCAACATTACCGAACCAGCAATAATTGTCATACGACGAGCAATTACACCTTTACTGCGCATAAAAATTCCACACAATAAATAGTGAACACCAACCGCAGTTAAAAAGATAGTTACCGCCCAATTTAATGAATACCAGCCTAAAATCTCATTATGGCTGGGATAATAATTAGCAATAATTACTTTAGCAGCCCATAAGCCAGCCAATACCACCAATACGAACGGGATAAAAATCCGTGATAAAATTTTTTTGTCCATATTGGGATTATATCATAGTTATAAAAACATAGCAAGAAATATCCCAGCCGCGAAAGCAGCAATTCCAAGCGCACCAAACGTCAATAAAATTTTCCACCAAGACTTTGGCGTTTTACCATAAATCTTACCAGTTTGTCCATTAACATATAGCGGATATTTAGTACCTTTGTATTCGATATGCCCAACATAAACAGGTAACAATACATATTTATAAGTAATGTTAGTGATATTTAAATCCAAATGAATATCTTCGATGTGGGTATTATTTGTTGCATAACGTGCCGTTATTTGGCGTCGAATTGTACTCTCCATTAAATTTTTTGCTTCACTCCAACACTTCTGTGCTTCCTTAGATGGTTGACAAATATTAAAACCTGATAAATAGGATTGTTGGAAAGTTTGACCTCGATTAGTATCATATGGTTGAAGTTTGGCTAATACTTGCGGAGTAATTTCATCATTCGCAAGAACCAAACAATCATCAAAAGTACGTGATATAATATCATTGATTCCACGACGTACAATCTGCGATTGCGTAGTTTCATTTTCATTCACGACAATGGTTGTCGTACTAGTTTGCACCAAAACTCCCGTATATTTCGCTGTAACATTAGCATCAAAAGTAAACGCTGGGAAATAAACACCATTAATTTGGCGATTTTTTAATTGTTGTTTAAATTGTGATGGAACAAAAAAGCGTTTTGATAGCCACGTATTAACTTGTGTCAAAGCATCGGCACGGTTCATATCAAATACAACAACAGTATCAGGACGTAAACCAGGCACTTCAGTCGTTTTAATCAAATTTGATGACCCACAATAATCGCATTTCGCCATTATATCAAATTTAGAAACTACACATTTTGCCCCACAATGTTCACATTGCAGTACAGCTGTTTCTTTTTTCCAAGTTGGTGCTTTTTCCAATAAAGTTTGGAAAGACTTTTCCGCTGAAATCGTGCCAGTAACTGATACAAAGTTTCCACAGTTTTTACAAACTAAACCATTCTTTGATGGATTAAAAATTAATTCACCGCCACACTCTTGGCATTTTTGAAACACCTTTGTCGCTGCAGACATTATAATTTATTACCGCACTCCGCACAGAATTTAGCACCAGGTTTTACCGTAGCACCACATTTACCACAAACATTACCACCAATTTTAGCACCACACTCCGGACAGAATTTTACTTTTGTTCCAACTGCTGCACCACATTCTGGACAGAACTTTTGACCTGCAGTATTGGCTTCATTAGCATCAGGTTCGCTCATTTTAGCAAACATACGCCCCATATTGGCACCCATTCCCATACCAACACCAGCACCAATCATTGAGCCAGCCATACCAGGATTTTTGGCAGCTTCTCGCAGTGCATCGGCTTGAGCCAAACGCATTTCAACATCGGTAGTATTACGACGCATCATTAAAGCAGTATTCTTATCCAATGCTTTTTCCAACTCTTCCGGCATTGAGAAGTTTTCAATATTAAATTTGATTAATTCTAAACCAAGATTTTTAAAATCTTCATTTAAAGCTTCTTTTACGCGTTTTGCTAATTCATCCAAGTTAGCAGCAAAATCCAAAATCGATAATTTACTTTCACCAATCGCATCAGTAATTCCAGAAATTAAAATACTACGTAAATAGTCTGTAATATCTTGCGTAGCAAAAGATTGACCTGAGCCAGACAATTCACTTAAGAAAACATATGCATCTTTTACGCGGAAGCTATAAGTACCAAAACTACGCACACGCACTACACCATATTCTTTATCACGAATTGTAATTGGATTAGGTGTGCCCCATTTTTGATTTGTAAATTGTTTAGTTGAAACAAAATATATATCACTACGGAACGGATTTTGGAAACCATATTTCCAAGACAACAATTTAGTAATAACAGGGATACTTTTTGTATCTAATTTATAATAACCAGGTAAAAAAACATCAGCCATTTTACCTTGGGTAGCAAAAACTACATTTTGCCCATCACGAACCGTTAACACTGATCCTTTTGAAACGTAATCATCTTTCATATCAAATTTGTGAACCAATGTATTGTTTGAATTATCTTTCCATTCAATATTCTTTAATAATGCCATTTACTTTCCCTCCATTTGTTTACGTTCATACATATAACATAAATTTGATAAACAAGCAATAAATTTTCCACCCATTGATATACATAAGGTATGGGCACTATTTGCGATTTATATGATGGTTGGGAGTATTATGTTGCCCGCGCCGAAATTGCATACAGTAAAAATAATTTAACAAACGCATTAAATGAAGCCCTATTAGCCCAAAAATACGCTAATACCAAACCAAGACAGTGCGCAATTAAGATTTTTATTGCTAAATGTTATGCTGCACTTGGTGATTATGAAAAAAGTTCCCAACTATACCGTAGTTTAATCAAAGAAGGAACCTATCTTCCACCAGTAATGATGGGACTAATGTATAACCATTTAGAAGAAAAGCAAAATTTAAAAGCTAAAAATAATATCACCGTTGTTAAACTGTTTGCTCAATATGAGGATTTAAACAGCGATGATTGAAGTTACATTATTATTCCTTGGTTCAGTTATTGGTGCTGGATTTGCAACCGGTGCAGAAATTAACACGTTTTTTGGTGGATTACATTTACCAATATGGTGTATTGCAATCGTTGTTGGACTAATGATGTTTTTAATGATTTCGTTAGAAATTTATTTATTTTATCCAGAAATGAAACCAAACAACTCAAAACCTAATAAATTACTAGATGTCGTGTTTATTATGATATATTTAATACTATTTACCGTTATGACTGCAGGAATACAAAACACAACAAACATAGTAATATGCCTTACCTCACTATTTACTAGTGGTTTAATTGTTCACTTAGGTTTTGAAAAACTATCATCCATTAATAATTTTTTCGTCCTTATCATTATTGTTTTAATAGTTGTTATAACAGCACCATACATATCACAACTACAACAAACACAATTCAATTTTACCGATACTTCTCAAACAATAATTCGAGCACTGCTTTACGCTGGACTAAATTGTTTTATGTTTCCAGAGTTAATCAAAGCATCCGCACAAAAACACAAAAAACCAACACTATTCAAGGCAAGTCTCGTAACCTCAATACTAATAGCAACACTTGTCGGCCTAATTCTATCACTAATTCATACCACACAGGTTAAAAACAGCGCAATACCACTCCTAGCTGCCGTTCCTAATTTATTTACAACTACGACTGTTATATTTGCTATTTTAACCAGTCAATATACAGCACTTTTCGCTATCACTCAGCGAATTAAGAAGGTTTTACCAGATAAGGTAAAACCTTCTTTAACAACACCTTTAATTTGCCTATGCGGATTTATTGGTTCGTTTTTTGGCTTCAATCGCATCATTAAAATTACATACCCAATCATTGGGGCTTTTATTTGTTTTTACTTGTTGATTTCTTTTTTACTGAAGATGTTTTTTCATCGTTAGTTTTCGTTTCAACTGATTTGATATTTGTCGCTTTTTCTGCAACTTCCAACATTTTTTCGGCATTTAATTTATTGATAACCTCTTCATTAACAATACCTTGCACTGCCTCAATTACAAATGTCATCTCAACAACACTCTTATCACTGCCAATGTTTAACGTTACAGTTTTAAAACCTGGAGCCTCTTCACGAATTTCTTTAATTCGTCCTAACAAACCTGATGCCATTTTAACCTTAACACCAGGACGCAATGTGTCCAACATTGCTGTATAATCCTCTTGTGCTTTCTTTTGGCGACGGCCTTGTACTAACATCAAAACCACCATACCAATTAACAAAATTCCAATTAAAATATAAGAAACAATATTACTTCCCATAAAAAAAATTATATCTTAATCTTAAAGTTAATACAACCTATTTTTTCATTTTTTATATAGAAGCTAGCAACATTATTACTGCATAATTATTTATGATCGGCATCATGGTAAAAACGTTCATAAAATGCCTTCTTATAAGCCAAAAAGCGATTATCTTGAATTGCCGAGCGAATATTTTTCATTAACTGCAATGTCCATTGAATATTATGCAATGACAGTAAACGTGCTCCAAACATTTCACCAACAGTAATTAAATGGCGGATATAAGCCTTGGTATAATTACGGCAAGCATAACACTGACAACCGGATTGAATCGGTGTAAAATCGGTTTGATATTTTTGATTACGTAAATTAATATTACCATCATCCGTTAACGCCATACCGTGTCGCGCCATACGTGTCTGATACACACAATCAAACATATCAATACCATTTTCCACGCCCTCAAGAATATAATCCGGTGTTCCTGCCCCCATCAGATAATGAGGAACATCAGCTGGTAGATGTGGAGCTAAATTTTGTAAATGCTCCTTTAAAACAGCAAAAGGTTCACCAATTGCCAAACCACCCACTGCAACACCGTGTTTAATATATGGTCGAGCGTTTTCTAAACTTTTCAGACGCAAATCTTGATAAAAATTTCCTTGAATAATTGGAAACAAAGCTTGCTTTGGATTGTTATGAGCAAGATAACATCTTTTCAACCAATTTAATGTACGCTCATCTGCAGCAATTACATCCTTTTTCGTAGCTCCGTATGGACTACAAATATCCAACTGCATAATAATATCAGCACCAAGTTTATGTTGGACATCCATATTACTTTCAGGCGTAAATTTAAAAATTTTACCATCAATATGGCTTTTGAACGAAACCCCATCATCATCCACTTTACGTAAATTTTCCAACGAAAAAACTTGAAAACCTCCACTGTCAGTTAAAATTGGTCTATGCCAATTCATAAACTGATGAAGATCACCCGCCTGTGCCACAATATCGGCACCTGGTCTCAAAAAACAATGATATGTATTTGCTAAAATAATTTGTGCCCCGGCATCAGCTACTTCTTCAGGAGCCAACCCTTTTACCGAAGCCCGAGTACCAACCGGCATAAAAATTGGTGTTTCAATTTTACCATGCGGAGTCGTAAAGACACCAGTTCGAGCAAAACACTCCGTAGACTTTCCTGTAATTTCAAACGAAAAAAATTCATTATTCATAATCAAATTCCTTACGCTTATCAACCTTGAATAATTTTTGGATTAAATCATCTTTATTATCCTTTAAATACAATATACCATATATTGTATTTATTATTGGCATAAAAACACCATATTTTTGTGCCAACAGATACATAGCCTTGGTTGTTCCAACCCCCTCAGCAGTACCAATATTATCAGATAATTTATTTTGAATATACTCTTCTCCATAACGACGATTATGACTATTTTTACTAAACAATGTTGCTTCAAAATCACCCAGATGACTCATTCCAAATGCTGTCATTCGATTACCACCCATTTTTTCAATCAATTGCGACACTTCATAACAACCACGTGCCATCAACGCACCCTTAAGCGACGACTTACCCAGACCATCTAAGAATCCAGCTGCAATTCCCATAACGTTTTTTGCAGCAGCACTAATTTCAACACCGATCAAATCATCACTATTTAAAAATGAGATTAAAGGACTTTCAAACATGTCAATCAGTTGATTAACAATTTTAGAATCATCACCCGTCATAATCATTAAATTGGGTTGCCCTGCTGTTAGTTCCTCAATATGTCCTGGTCCAACCCAAACGCAAATATGATTATTATCGGCTATGTTCTTACGCAGGACTTGACTTAGTCTTTCTTCAGTATTCTGATCAATCCCTTTCATACATAACACAAAGGTTTTATTTTGTGGTTTACATTTACCAATATTTTTTGAAAACTCCTGCATTCCTTGTGCACTAATCGCGATAATAATAACATCAGCAAAATTTAACGCTTGAGTTAAATCAGTTGTATACTGCAAAGTTTTTGGCATTTCAATATAATTGTTTTTCTTTGTTTTCATCAAATCAACAAAAAACGGATCTTCTGCACGTCCCCACATTAAAACTTCATTGTGCAATTTTTCAATTTGATACCAAGCGTGGAACGATGCCCAACGTCCGCAACCCAAAATACTAATTTTACTCATATATTAGTATATCAATAAATCCAATTGCAAACAATTAAAATCTGCGCCATAATATAATATGGGTTTATTTAACTTATTGAAAAACGGTTTAGTTATTGAGAAGAAAAAAGTTCAAGAAGAAACTGAGGTCGAAACAGAAGAAGAAACATCTGAAGAAGAATACACGGAAGAAGTTACTAACGAGACAATTGATCAAACACCGTCGCAACAAGAAACATTGATACGACCAACTATGCATTCTACTGCAGAAGAACAACGTTTACAAGCTGCATCAGTGCTCTTAGGTGATAATGGACTAACGCACGGTACAACTCCATCATTAATTCAAATGACACAAGCGACACCAGTTCAACAACCGGTTCAAGCACCTGTTGAAGCACCAGCACCACAGCAACAAATTTTTAACACACATAATAATTTGTCTGGAAATTTTGACAATGCACTACTTGGACAAGTTAGCGCTAACCAAAATTTATTAGTAATCGCACCGCAAACGCCGGCAGAAATTTCGACAATTTTAACCAACTTAGCCAATGGAAACGCGTGTATTGTATCATTATCAAGGTTTGCTTTACCAGATGCACAACGCTTTCTAGACTATATCTGTGGTTTTGTGAATGCAATCGGTGGTATGATTATGCAAAAATCGGCGTCAGAGTATATTCTCGCGCCGAAAGGTGTTAATATTAAAAATAGTTAATCTAAATTAATTTTCGTCACTGTTGGTTAAAACTTCTGCCCCTTGTGTAGTAATTAAAATTGTATTTTCATAATGGGCACTTAATTCTCCACGTGTTGAAATGACTGTCCAACCATCTGGTGCAATTTTTACCGCATTACTTTTACCGTGAAAAATCATTGGCTCGACACACACAGCTGTGTTAGGTTGAAATTTTTTACGCACGTGTTGTTGTAAATTTGAATTACGCACGATGTAATTAGGAATTAACGGGTCTTCGTGTAAATTTTTACCAATACCATGCCCGCAATAATCTTCCAAAATGCTGTAATTACCAATGCTTTTAATATAAGTCTCAATCGTCTTACCAACAACGGCAACTTCTGTTCCAGGTTTAATTTTATCTAAGGCACGATAAAAACAGTTACGTGTAACATTAATTAATTCTTGAGCTTCGTTTGAAATTTTACCTACTGGAAATGTACGACAAGCATCAGTACAAATTCCATTAAAACCCGCGCCACAATCAACTGTGATAATATCACCCTCATTTAATACTTTATCAGTAGGAATCCCGTGAATAATTTCTTCATTAACACTGGTATTACAGGTATACTGATAATCGTACACACCTTTAAAGCATGGATAACAATGATGGGCGACAATAAAATCTTCAGCCATTTTATCCACCTCTCGCGTAGTCATTCCAGCATGCAAATTTTGGCGGATAAATTTAAATGTTTCCGCCAAAACCTTACCTGCATAACGCATATGAGAAATCTGTGCTGCTGTTAATTGCTTCATAATTTAGCAACAACGTCCTTTACCATTGCATAGGTATCAGCTGGTGTGTTTTCTAACTTATCGTGAACTACAAATAATTTATTTGCGGCGCGATAGAAATCCAGGATTTCGCCGTTATTTAACTTAAAATTTTCCAAACGTTTTTGAATAAACTCCGCTTTATCATCATCGCGTTGATATAATTCACCACCGCATTTTTTACATTTATCGATTTTATCCCATCGTGCTGCGTGAATTGTACCACATTGGCGGCACATATAACGACCACCCAAACGTGTTTGTACAATTTCATCAGTAACATCAATTGCGATTACTAAATCGATTTTCAAAACTTTATCCAAAGCTTTTGCTTGATTTAAAGTACGCGGAAATCCGTCTAAAATTACACCTTTAACACAATCTGGTTGTTTAATTCGATCTAATAAGACTTCAATGGTAACTTCATCAGGAACCCATTTACCAGTTGAAACATAAGATTCAACTTTTTTACCGAGCGGTGTTTGCTTAGCAATTTGTTCGCGAAATAAATCACCAGTTGAAATATGTACTAAGCCAAAATCGCGGACTAAAAAGCCTGCCATACTGCCCTTACCGCAACCACTAGCACCATTTAAAATAATATTCATTTTTCCCCCTTATTTGGGCTCTTATTTCAAAAAGCCCTTATATTGTTTCATCAACATTTGGTTTTGAATTGATTTATCAAATTCCAAAGCTACTGAAACCAAAACCAACATACCAATTGAAGTAAATGCAGTAGTCAAAGCATCACCTTCAATTGCCGGAATATTAGTAAATAATAATGATGGAATCATTGCCACCAACATTAAGAACACTGCTCCAAAGAATGTAATACGATGAGACACTTTCTTTAAATAATCAGTAGTTGGTTTTCCGGGACGATATCCCAAAATAAAACCACCATTACGCTGAATTTGTAATGCAACTTCCTCAGGGTTAAACATTAATGTTGCATAAAAATAAGAGAAACCAAGAATTAATAAAGATGTAACAACAATATTAATCCAAGTACCAGTTCCCATATAGGTTTGATACCAATCATAAGCATTAATTACACCTTTATTATTAAAGGATAACAACATTTGCATAATCAATTGTGGGAAATTAACTAATGCTGTTGCAAAGATAATTGGCATTACGCCAGTTGCGTTTAACTTAATTGGAATATTAGTAGATTGACCACCGTACATTTTGTTACCTTTTACTTGTTTAGCATAAGTAACTGGGATACGGCGTTCTGCTAAATCAAACATAACAATGAATGCAAAGATAAAAACCAATAATAAAATGAAGACGATTGGCGTAACAATAGCATCAATTCCTTCTGTGAAAACCTTAACAACACTATTAGTAAAAGCGGTAACACCTGAAGTCAAAATACCAACAAATACTAACATACTCATACCATTAGCGACACCGATTTCGGTAATTTTATCACCAATCCAAACAGTTAACATTGTACCGGCGACTAACGAAATCACAACCAAAACTTGAATTAGGAAATCGGGTGCAGCCGACCACAATAAAGTTTTACTGCTAACAGTATTAATTGAAACAACAATCGCAATAGCTTGAACAATTGCCAAAACCAATGCGACATAACGAGTAATCACTGCAATTTTTTTACGTCCTTCACTTCCCTGTTTTGACAAACGAGCCAAACCTGGGACAGCGACAGATAACAATTGAATTACAATGGAAGAAGTGATGTATGGAGAAACACCAATCGCAAACCAAGCACCTTTAGATAATGCACCACCAGTCAATGACGACAACAAACTTAAAAAACTGTTTGAGCCAGAATTATTAACCGCATTAGAAAAGACGCTAGGGTCGATTCCAGGAATAGGTAAGAAACATCCTACACAATAAACCAACATTAACCCTAACGTCAGTAAAATTTTATGACGCAAATCTTTTTGTGCAAAGGCTTCGCGCAATGTTTTTAACATTTCTTAATTTCTCCACCAGCTTTTTGAATTTTCTTTTCAGCTTCTTTTGTCCAAGCGTTAGCGGTTACTTTCAAAGCAACATTTAATTCACCATCGCCCAAAATTTTGATGCCATATTCACCCACTTTGGAAATTATTCCCTTTTCCAATAAGATTGCAGCATCAATTTTGCTGTTTGCTTTAAATTCATTTAAAGCACCAACATTGACAATTGCATATTCCTTTGAGAAAATATTTGTAAAACCGCGTTTTGGTAAACGACGCATTAAAGGCATTTGACCACCTTCAAAACCAGTACGTAAACCAGCACCTGAACGTGCTCCCGCACCTTTTTGTCCACGGGTAGATGTTTTACCCATACCGCTACCGATACCACGACCGACGCGACGTTTTTTTGTTTTAGCCAACGGATGTGGCGACAATTCATTAATAACCATTATTTACTCCTTAAATAATTTCAACTTTTACCAAATGTTCCAATTTTTTACAAGCGCCCAAAGTTGATGGTAAATTTGGTAATTCACGAGTATCACCTGGACGACTTAATTTCAAAGCTTTTGCGGTACGAATTTGACGTTTGGTACAAGAAGCCAAACCGTGAACCATCGTAACGCGGATTTTACCATTAGCAACTGGCTTAGCAATTTTCTTTTCTGCTACTTTCTTTTCTGCAGTTTTAACTTCTGTTTTTACAGCAGTTTTGGTTGCAGCAACTTTAGTTGCAGTTGCTTTTGGAGCAACAGATTTAGCGACAGACGCTGTTTTAGTAGCGGTTGTCTTTGTTGTAGTTGATTTTACAGCAGCGGTTGCCTTTTGAGCGGTTGCTGCTTTGGTTGTTGTTTTTGTTGTTTTTGTTTCTGCCATTTTTAATTTCCTCCTTAAATTTCTTCCACGTTTTTACCGCGTAAGCGTGCCACTTCTTCGCGTGTACGCATTTTAGTAATGGCTGCCATAGTTGCTTTAACCACATTCATTGCATTGGTTGAACCATAGCATTTAGCTGTTACGTCTTCATAACCCGCTAATTCAAGAACAGCTTTAACTGCCCCACCAGCAATTATACCAGAACCACCTTTAGCAGGCAATAATAATACACGAGTAGTACCGAACTTACCAACAGCACGGTGAGGAATTGTGGCGTTACTAATTGGTACATTTTTAAAATTCTTTTTAGCATCGCTTTCAGCTTTCTTGATAGCTTCGGCAACTTCACGAGCCTTACCAGAGCCAACCGCGACCATTCCTTTTTTATTTCCCATCACGACAACAGCATTGAAACGTAAGGTACGACCACCGGCAACAACTTTTGTAATACGATTAACACCAATTAATTTGGAAGATAAACCGTTTTGTTCGTCTTCGCTTTGTTGACGTGGCTTACGAGGACCAGCGTTCGAATATAATGCCTTTTTATTGGTTTCACGCGCACTAGCACGTAATTCCTTACCTGTTGTTGATAACAAAGTATCGGCACTAACTGCTTCTTTCTTAACTTGTTCTTCCATTAGAATTTCAATCCTCCTTTTCTTGCGCCTTCAGCTACTTCAGCAACACGACCAGTGTAAACATAACCATTACGGTCAAAAACAACTGTTTTAATCTTTTTTGCCAAAGCATTTTTTGCTAATTCTTCACCAACAATATGAGCGGCTTCACGTTTGGTTTTACCTTTAATTAAGGTTTTAATAGCCGGCATGTTGGTATTGATAGCTACCAAAGTTGAACCATTAGCGTCGTCAATTAATTGAGCATAAATATGCAACAAGCTACGATAAACGCACAAACGAGGACAAGATGCAGTTCCGACAATGTCGTTTTGTCTTTTGGCACGTTGTTTTCTTGCTAAATTTTTATTTTCTTTCTTAATCATTGTTTACTCCTTATTTCGCACCCTTAGCGCCAGATTTACTTTCTTTACGACGAACACGTTCACCACGATAGCGAACACCGTACATATGATAAGGTTCAACTGGACGCAAATCACGGATGTTACCTGCGATTAAACCGACTTTTTCCTTATCGATACCGTTAACAGAAATAACTGTACCAATACCTTCTTTACCCAAATTCAATTCGTTAATTTCGGCTGGTGTTAAAATTTTAAACTTAATACCAGGTTCGCATTTAATTTCAATTGGATGTGAATAACCCAAGTTTAAAACTAAATCTTCACCCTTTAAAGTAGCTTTATAACCAACACCATTCAAAATCAAATATTTTGAAAACCCTTCGGTCACACCAAGAATCATATTTTGGATTAAACGGTTATACAAACCATGCAAAGAACGACTTAAATTAACATCATTACCGCGTGTAACTTTAATTTCGTCGTTTTGAATTTCCACATCAATAGGAGTACGAATTTCACGTGATAAAGTATTATTACCCTTTGTAACGGTAACGATACGATCCGCATAAGTAACTTGCACTCCAGCGGGAATTTTAATGATCGTCTTACCAACTCGACTCATTTGTTCCTCCTTACCATACCCAAGCGAGTACTTCCCCGCCTAAGTTCATCTCTCTAGCTTGCTTGTCAGTCATAATACCTTTTGAAGTTGAAATCAAAGCGATACCCAATCCTGACAATACGCGTGGTAATTCTTCAACCCCAGCATAAACACGCAAACCCGGTGTCGAAATACGACGCAATCCTTGAATTACTTTTTGTTCTCCATTTTCAAGTTTAAAAGTAATTTTCAACATTTTTTTACCATCGTCAGTAATGTTTTTCACTTCTTGAATGTAACCTTCTTTCTTCAACACTTTAGCTATTTCAGCTTTGATATTGGAATAAGGTACAACAACATTTTCGTGACGAGCACGAATCGCATTACGAATACGTGTTAACATATCAGCGATTGGATCAGTTGTAACTACATTTGCCATCTTTTTCTCCTTCTCCTTTTACCAACTTGCTTTAGTGAAACCAGGAATTTCACCATTTGCGACTTTTTCTCTGAAACAAACACGGCAAATGCCATATTTTTTCAACACAGCGTGCGGACGTCCACAAATACTACAACGTGTGTAATCACGTACCGCACACGGTTTACCGTTCAAACGTCCTCCACGTTTTTGTTTTTCTTTTAACGCAGCTCTAGCCATTATTTAACCTCCTTTTTGAAGGGCAAGCCCAACTCGTCTAATAATTCCAAGCTGTCTTCTTTGTTTTTTGCAGTAGTAACAATAGTAATATCCATACCACGTACTTTCTCAATTTTTTCGTAAGAAATTTCTGGAAAAACCAATTGTTCTTTGAAACCAAAAGTATAATTTCCGAATTGATCAAAACTCTTACGTGACAGACCTGAGAAGTCACGAACACGAGGCAAAGCTACTGAGCAAATTTTGTCAAAGAATTCATACATAATTTTGTTACGCAAAGTAACTTTTGCACCATTCTTTTGACCTTGACGAATTTTGAAGTTTGAAATACTTTTCTTCGCCGTAGTAACCATTGGTTTTTGACCAGTAATCAAAGCCAATTCTTCAACAGCAGCCGTTAAAGATTTAGTATTATCTTTGACGTCGCCCAAGCGGGTATTAACTACGATTTTAACCAATTTTGGAACAGCATTAACGTTGCCATATTTGGTTACCAATTTTGGCACGATTTCGTTTACATATCTTTCGTGTACCCGGTTAAGATATTTTTTAGTTGCAGTTTTTGCTGCAGTTTTGGTTTTCTTTACTTCTGCCATTGATTATTTTCCTCCCTTAGCGGTTTCTTCTGTGTCAGCCTTTTTTGCCGCTGGTTTCTTAATCGTCGATTCAGCTACGTGTTTGACTTCACGACGTTGTAAAGGTTTCTTGACAGTTTCTTCTGTCTTCGTTGCAGCAGTTTCTTGAGTTTCAGCATCTTTACCTTTTGCTTTAACGAACTTTTTATCTAACACGTTACCGCATTTTTGACATACACGGTGTTTAACATCATTTTCAGTTTTATGGGCAACACGTGTTGCTTTACCACATTTACTACAAACAACTTGCACATTAGAGATGTTAATTGCACCTTCCATTTTTTTCAATTCAGATTTTTCACCTTGTCGGCGCATTTTTTTGTGTTTTGTAACAATGTTTACACCTTCAACCTTACAGGTATTATTTTCAGGATCAACTGAGATAATTTTACCTTTTTTACCTTTGTAGTTACCAGCCAAAATTAAAACTGTATCACCTACGCGGACATTAACTTTTTTAACTGTATTTTTCATTACAATACCTCCGGTGCTAAGGATACAATTTTCATATATCCTTTTTCACGTAATTCACGAGCGACAGGTCCAAAAATACGAGTGCCTTTTGGATTACCTTCTTTATCAATGATTACAGCTGCATTATCGTCAAAACGAATTACTGTACCGTCTGGACGTTGCGTCGGAGACACAGTACGTACAATAACACATTTAACAACATCACCCGACTTGACTTGACCGTCAGTATCGCAATTACGTACTGAAGCAATAATGGTATCACCGATACCAGTTGAACGATGCCAAGAGCCACCAACATTATGGAATGCATGCAAAGTTTTTGCCCCTGTATTATCTGCACAATTCAAAATCGTTTCTTGTTGAATCATCTCTTCCTCCTTACTTAACCTTCTCTACAATACGTACCAAACGGAAATATTTATCTTTCGACAAAGGTCTGGTTTCCATAACTTCAATAGTGTCCCCAATTGAACATTCATTTTTTTCGTCGTGGAATTTGAAACGTGTAGTTTTGGTTACGACTTTTTTATAAAGCGGATGTGGAACTTTACGTGTAATTTCCACAACACCCGTTTTATTCATTTTGTTAGAGATAACAATACCTCGCAAAACTTTACGACTGTTACGAGTAGCATCCTGTTTAGTTACACTTGCTTTAACAACTTTTTTTGTTTCAGTTGTTTTGGCTGTAACTGTCTTTTTTGCTTCGGTCGTTTTAGCAGCAGCGGGCTTTGCAGCGGCTGATTTAACATTTGTAGCCATTATTTAGCCTCCCTTATTTTAAGCACGGTTAAAATGCGCGCAATATCTTTTTTGACAGTTTCCAATTGTTTTGGATTTTTTAATTGACCAATTGAATGTTGGAAGCGTAAGTTAAACAACTCTTGTTTCTTTGATTTATAAGCAGCATTCAATTCAGCTTCTGTCATATCGTGATAGATTTTTGCCTTATCCATTTACTACCTCCACTTTTTCAGACGCGGTCGTATCTTGTTGTTGTTCACGAGTAACAATTTTGCATTTTACAGATAATTTATGCATACCTAAACGCAATGCTTCACGTGCATCAGCCTCTTTAATACCTTGGATTTCATACAGAACACGACCAGGTTTAACCACAGCAACCCACAATTCTGGATTACCTTTACCACTACCCATACGAGTATTAGCTGGTTTCTTAGTTACGGATTTGTGTGGGAAAATGTTAATGAAAACTTTACCACCACGTTTTGTGAAACGAGTCATTGCGACACGGGCTGCCTCAATTTGGTTTGAAGTAATCCAACCCGGTTCGGTTGCAACCAAACCGATATCACCATAAGTCAACTTATTACCGCGAGTAGCTTTACCACGCATACGGCCACGTTGAACTTTACGTCTTTTTACTCTTTTAGGCATTAACATTGTCAGTTCCCTCCTTCTTCGCTAATTTTGGTACAAATGATTTAGAATAACCACCCGAATTTTTTAATGGATTCAATTCTTTCTTCTCACCACCATCGTATTTACGAGCGGTATAACCACCATTATTTCCACGTCCGTTAAACTTTCTTTCTTCACGGTTAAAGTTGTTCGCACGTGGTTCACGTGTTGGACGTGCTACTTCACCACTACGAACACGTTTACCTTTTACTTCACCATTACAGATCCAGCATTTTACACCAATCACACCAAAAGTTGTACGTGCTACAGCAAAACCATAATCAATATCACTACGTAATGTATGTAATGGTAAAACACCTTGTTGATAGTGTTCTGAACGTGCAATATCGGCACCATCCAAACGGCCAGATAATTGGATCTTAATACCTGTTACGCCGTTCTTCATTGCTTTTTGGATTGCCATCTTCATTGTGCGACGCCAAGCCATACGGCGTTCCAGCTGACTAGCAACTGATTGAGCTACCAAATCAGCATTAATATCTGGATTTTTAATTTCCTTAACATTAACTTCCAGAGTTTTTGGACCAATAATTTTTTGCAATTTTTGATTTAAAACTTGAATATTTGCACCTTTTTGACCAATTAACATACCAGGTTGTGAAGTGTAAATATTAACAGTAACTACCGAATTACGACGTTCGATCGCGATACGTGAAATACTGCAATTATTCAATCCAGCTTTCAAACCATATTCGTCGTTTAAGAATTTACGAATTTTATGATCTTCTAAAATGTACGCAGCAATATCTTTTTTTGGAGCAATCCAAGTTGCATTCCAGTCCTTATTAATACCGGTACGAAAGCCATTAGGATTAACTTTTTGTCCCATTATTTAGCCTCCTTTTTTGCCGCCGTAGTTTTCTTTGGCGTGCTGGTAGCAGTTTTCTTCACTGCTGTAGTTTTCTTTTCTGTAGCCACCGCTTTAGTACCCAAAGGTTTTACTGTATTTGTTTGATTGGTAAGTGGTTTTTCAGCCTTGGTGGTTGGTACTGAGTTTGTTGTAGTTTTTGCAGTAGTTGCTTTTTGTTCGTTAGTTTTATTTACTGATTTAACAACTTTTTGACCAACTTTTAATTCATCCAAACGAATTGTAATGTGACAAGAACGTTTCAAAATACGATCTGCACGACCACGAGCGCGTGGCATCATACGTTTCATTTGAGGTGCGTTAGTAGCATAACATTCAGCAACATACAAATTATCTTTTGACATCGCCAAATTGTTTTCCGCGTTAGCAGCAGCACTATTTAAAACTTTTAACACAACTGGACTAGATGATTTGTTTAAGTTTTTCAAAAGATTAACTGCCTCTTCGTAACTCTTACCACGAATTAAGTCCAAAACGAATCTTACCTTAGAATTTGGAATACGAATATAACGGGCAATTGCATAAGGGCGTTTGTCGCGGTTAGCTTCTCTACGTTCTTTTCTTTCTTTAATTCCTCTGCTCATTTTGTTACCTCTTTTAACCTTTTTTACCTTTTGCCGCAATGGCTTTAATTCCGCCGTGGGCTTTAAAAGTACGAGTTGGTGCAAATTCACCTAATTTATGACCAACCATCTCAGATTTAATATAAACAGGGATGTGTTTACGACCATTATGTACCGCAATTGTGTGTCCAACAAACGACGGTAAAATTGTGCAAGCACGACACCAAGTTTTCAAGACCTTTTTCTTACTTTGATCAGCGTTCATCTCTTCAACACGACGAACTAATTTTTGATTTACGTAAGGTCCTTTCTTAATACTTCTACTCATTATTTATCCCTCCTGCTTACAATGAAGCGACTTGACGGTTTATTTTGTTTACGAGTCTTATAACCCAAAGTCTTCTTACCCCAAGGTGATACTGGAGAAGCAAATCCGACAGGAGATTTACCCTCACCACCTCCGTGTGGGTGATCACACGGGTTCATAACCACACCACGAACAGTTGGACGTACACCCATATGACGTTTACGACCTGCTTTACCCAAAGAAATCAATTCGTGATCCAAGTTACCGATACGACCAATTGTTGCATAGCAAGCTTCTGGTACACGACGAGTTTCACCGGAAGGCATTTTCAAAATTGCATAACCATTATCGCGACCAGCTAAAGTTGCATACATACCGGCTGAGCGAGCGATCTTTGCACCTGATCCTGGTTGCATCTCAATATTGTGAATCATTGAACCAACTGGAACAGCTGACAATGGCATAGCATTACCAACTTTAATCTCAACTTTATCACCGGCGATAATTTTGTCACCTTTTTTCAAATCCAATGGTGCAATAATATAACGTTTCTCACCATCGACATAATGTAATAAAGCAATATTAGCGGTACGATTTGGATCGTATTGAATTGAATCAACAACTGCCGGCACCATACGTTTATCACGTTTAAAATCAATTACACGATAATGTTGACGATTACCACCACCAATATGGCGAGTAGTAATACGGCCGTAAACGTTACGACCGCCACTTTTCTTTTTAGTGGCTAACAAACTTTTTTCAGGTTTAGCGTTTTTGTCAATTTCTTCAAAAGTCGAAACGGTTTTAAAACGTGAACCCGCACTTCTTGCATTAAATCTCTTAATACCCATTCTTCACTCCTTATTGCAAACTCTCGAAGAATTCGATCGGTTTGCTTTCCTTTGTTAATTGAACATAGGCCTTTTTCCAAGCCGATTGACGACCTTCGTATTTGCCCTGACGTTTAACCTTACCTTGGTAGTTAATCGTCGTAACTTTTTCGACTTTTACGCCAAAACATTCTTCAATGGCATTTTTAATTTGAGTTTTATCAGCATCAGGATGTACCACAAATCCATATTTTTTAGCTTTAATTGAGGCGACGCTTTTTTCGCTTACCAATGGACGAATAATTATATCGTGAGCAATCATTTTGCACCTCCGTATTGTTTTTCGATAGCTTTAACAGCGTCAACCGATACAACCAACATACGATGGTTAACAATATCCATTACTGAAAGTTGTTCACCGGTTGTAACTTCCACGTGTGGAATATTTTGTACCGCACGAATTAACTCCACATTATAAGGATTAACAAACATTACTGATTGATTATCCAATTTTAATTTTTCAATCATATCAGCAACTAATTTAGTTTTACCCTCTTTCAATTTCAAATCATTAATTACCAACATTTCTTTATCAGCTAATTTAGCAGAAATTGCTGAAACAAATGCAGCTGATTTTTTCTTTTGGTTGATTTTAGTCGAGAAATCACGTGGTTTTGGAGCAAACACAATACCACCACCAGTGAATTGGGGACCCTTAGTTGTACCTTGACGAGCATTACCAGTACCTTTTTGGCGGTATGGTTTTTTCTTATGTCCACGAACCTCGGACATTGTTAAAGTTGATTTAGTACCTTGACGTTGGTTATTGTTCAAAGCCACAGCGACTTCGTGAATCAAAACCTCATTACGTTCAGCACCAAAAACTTCTTTACTAACTTCTAACGTGTCAACTGTTTTACCAGTCTTATCAATTACATTAAGTTTCATTTGTTACCTCTCATTGCACTTTTTGCTTCTTGTACAGTAACAATACGACCAGCAGGACCAGGAATGCTACCCTTAATCATTAAGCAATTTTTTGCAACATCGACTTTTACCACTTGCAAGTTTTTTACAGTAACTTGTTCGTTACCATATTGACCAGCCATATGTTTATTTTTCCAAACACGACCCGGGAAAGTACGACCACCAATAGAACCTTGAGCACGATGAACAGGACCACCACCATGGGACATACGTCCACGAGCATTATTCCAACGTTGAATTGCACCAGTAAATCCGTGTCCGTGAGTATTAGCAGTTACATCAACTAAGTCACCCGATGCAAAAACATCGCATTTAATTTCTTGGCCTAATTGATATTCATTTGGATTTTCCGTAACAAATTCACGCAAGACTTTTTTAGGTGTAACACCTGCTTTTTTAAAGTGTCCTTCTTCTGGTTTTGTCGTTAAATTTTTCTTTTGTTCAATTGCACCAACTTGAATTGCATCGTAACCGTCAGTTTTTTGTGTTTTAATTTGAGTTACATAGTTTGGCGTAGTTTCAACAACTGTAACAGGGATTACTCTGCCAGCTTCATCAAATAACTGCGTCATGCCAATTTTTTTACCAATTAAATATTTTTCCATTGCGCATTACCCTTACAGTTTAACCTGAATGTCCACGCCCGCAGGCATTTCCAAACGCGTTAACGCTTCTACGACTTTTTGGTTTGGATTGTAAATATCAACCAACCGTTTGTGGGTGCGAGATTCAAATTGTTCACGGCTATCTTTATATTTGTGCGGACTGCGAATAACCGTTACAACTTCACGAACGGTTGGCATCGGCACAGGACCAACAATTTTTGCACCATTTCGTTCTGCAATTTCACGGATACGACCACACACAGCGTCAATTGCTTGATAGTCAAACCCGGACAATCGCACACGAATTTTTTGTTTCTGTTCAGCCATTTTCTTCTCCTTATTTTTTTATCATATTTGGGTTTCCTGTTATTGGCCGTGTGTTTCTTTTTTCGCACGCAACAGGCTTGCCAAATGCAGATTTAATATTATACGTTTTAAAGTTATCCGTGTCAACACTTATTCTTGACCCTGTACCCACCATTCCATTTTCCCGTTAAAAAACACCACTGCTCCAATATACAGTGGTGTTTATATAATTTTAATTTGCATTATTATACGTAGAATATTTTCATATTTAACATAAACGAAATCGCTTGAATCAGATATGATAAATGAATATGAATATTCTTTGGTGTACAATCAATCACAATATTATTACCTTCTTTACGACAACCGTATTGTTTCAAAATCGCAACCAAGTTTTTAATCACATCTGGTTCCGATAATTCAAAAATTTGGTCCAACTCTTTTAAGGTCGCACCTTCATCGCTCAAATAAAAACGACCGTCATTAGTAACAATTAAATAAATTTCATATAATCCTGAATCGGTTTTATACATTGGAACCGCAATTGGATATTTTTGAGAATTAATTTTGCCAACCTTAATTTTATCACGAATAAAGTTTTCTAATTGTGTTTCTAAATTCATATAAATAATTATATAACAAAATTCTTATAATTTCAAAACACATTTTACAGCTAGATTAAATAAGTGTTCCCGCATATCATTACGTGAATGCCAGTTACGATAATCCCAACCTTCCTTGTGAACAACATCACCCGCATATAACAATTCTGCACATTGCAATTTTTTAAATTCAGCAACCGCGTAATACGCGGCACATTCCATTTCAACAGTAACGCAACCTTCTTTGCGACGCATTTCCACTTTATCAGGCGTTTCCCGAAATGATGCATCAGTTGTCCAAGTTTTAATTTCCAAGAAATCTTCTTTTTCACTTTGCAAACAGGCTATCATTTTCTGACGTACTGTCTCGTTAATCACAACTTCACGTGCAGGTGGTAAATAATGGTAACTTGTTCCCTCATCACGAACAGCAGCACGCGCCAATAAAACTTTATTACCAGTTGTTGCATCGTCCAAAGTACCGGCTCCACCACAAATTACAAATTTTTCAACTCCCATTGCCGATAAAATTTCCAACATACGTGCAGCCTGCGGTGCTCCTAACGGACATAATAAAACATAAATTGATTCAGCCGGAGTATCTAATTGATAAACTTCAGGACGCTTGCCTTCAATGCGCAATTTAAAAGCCTCAAAAATTTTGTAACTTGCTTCTAATTTTACGACAACGTCTTGAAAATAGGTAATCAAACAACGTTTAATCGGGCGACGATTCGGATAGATATCAGTCTTTGCTACCGTAATAGATTGTTGATTTTGATCATATTCTAAGATAGGATACGCTGCAGGTTGAATAGTATTACTTGATTTCTGTATCATTACGCGTTCTTCCCCATTATTAACCATCATATTGTGCAAGTCGTTTTTATCCATACTAAAATGTTACCTTTCTACTATATTTTTAGCAAGCATATTTATAATTAGTGTTAGCTTTTTTCCAAAACTTTTTAATCGCCGGTCAAGATGGTTTACGGATTATTGCTACCGCAGTATTACCGGTACTGTTCCCTTTTCTCGTTCTAACCAGTTTAATTCTCAATTTAACTAATACGACTCGACCTTGGTTAATCGCTTTATTAGCATACTGTTCGGGATATCCAAATGGTGCTCGTTTAACGCACGACCTTTACCAACAAAAACGGATTACATTAACCCAAGCTCAACAACTTCTAATTACTACAGCAACGCCAAGTCCTGTTTTCGTTATTGCCACAGCAGGAATGGTTTTTCTGAACAATCTTAAATTAGGTTGCATCATTTTTTTTTGTGCAGTGATTAGTGCAATTGGCAATGGCTGGCTTTGGCGACAATCACGAACAGAACAACAATTATCAACACCACTTATAAAATCAAAGCGTACCCAATCTTTTTTTACAATTTTTAGTACATCATTAACAAGTGCAACATCAGCAATCATTAATGTTTGTGGTATTGTGTTATTTTTTTACATCGCAACACATTCATTGCATTTACCAACAATTTTAACGGGATTATTAGAGATGACTACCGGAGTAGCGACCACCACTAACCCATACTTAATTCAATTATTTGTAACTTTCGGCGGGCTATCAGTCGCAATGCAGCAACAAGTTTTTATGCAAAGTCTCCAAATTAAATTTCGTACTTATCTAGTCTATAAAATTACACACTCAATATTAGCGTGTGGACTGTTGGCATTAGTACTATTACTTCTGAATTAAATAAATCCAAGTTCTACCATATTGACGTGCTTGAATAATTTGCGGATGAATCAATTCACGATCAGTTTCAAAAACAATCAAGCCGCTCTTAATAGCTTCAATAGCCCGCAAGCCATAATCACTACTATATGGCGGATCTAAAAAAATTAAATCAAATTGGCCATTCAAAATTGTCGTGAAATCTTTTTGTGTTAAACGATAATTTTGCCAACTATCTCCTAAATTTTTCTTTATAATTTTCAGTGCATCAGCATCGATATCATTAAAATGCACAAATTTAGCTCCACGCGACAAACACTCAATGCCATAAGCACCAGTTCCAGCAAATAAATCTAGCACATTGATACCATTAAAATCTAAATAATTACTCAGTAAATTAAAAACATTTTCTTTTACACGATCTGTAGTCGGTCGCGTGTTTGGCGTATAATATTCGACTAATTTTTTTCCACGATGCGTTCCAGCAATTATCCGCATATCAAATCATATATCAAATTATGATATCCGTACAAGTTAATTTACACACAATTCTTAAGAATGTCACAACAATCAAAAAATTTTTATGTAAGGGAACTAAATTTTGTGCTGTTGTTAAAGACAATGCCTACGGTTTCGGCTTAATTCGGATTAGCCAACTACTTGCTCCCTATGTGGATTGTTTTGCTGTTGGTTCCATCGCTGAAGGAATTACACTCCGAAAAGCAGGAATTAAGCAAGATATTCTTATCTTGGGAATTTGTACTGACATACTTAATGCAATTAAATACAACCTAATTATTACTATTGAAAATACTGAGCAAGCAATTACATTAAAAAGACACAAACTACATCCACGTATCCATTTAGCAGTAAATACAGGAATGAATCGTTTTGGATTTAGTTCAATTCACGACTTTCGTGAAACAATATGTCTGCTCGCGCACGAACAAGTTGAAGGCATCTATACACATTTGGCATATGAAAGTGATCATCAAGCGGCAATTAAAACTGCTCTTGAACGTTTTAATAAATTCGTTCAAATTTGCCGTAAGCATTTTCCAAACATAATAGTTCACGCTGGTTGCAGTGGCGTAGTTAATTACCCCGCTGCTCATTTTGATATGGTACGCATTGGTAAAGCTTTATACGGCGGTGTTAGCGAAACACATACTGCATTAACAATTACGTCACGAATTATTGCGATAAAGAAAATTAACGCTGGTACCACTGTAGGATATAACGGAACATATACGACAGAGAAAGCGACAGTAATTGGCATTGTCCGTGGTGGTTACGTCAACGGAATTCCTACTCAATTTGCTAATAAAGTTAAAGTATTAGTTGGAAAACAATTATGCCCAATTATTGGCCGCATTTGTATGGACTATTTCTTTATTGATGTCAGTCAGATTACCAGCCCCCTAACACAAACCGTAACTATTGTTTCAACACATCCCGGACAAACATTGATGGACTTATCCTCACAATCTCAAATGATTACTTGTGATTTATTACATCAACTAACAACATCACTTAATTAATAGATTGTAAAAGTGATATTCGGAGCTTTCTGACGCAATTCGGCAAACTTTTGATTCCAAATTCGGTCATTATCAACCGAAACCATAACTGAATGTTTAATTGTATTATCAAACGCATTAATATCAACCTTAGTAATATCAACAGATTTCATATTGATTTTATCAATACTACGGTGTAATTCGCTAAACGCCTTGGCTTTAACTTGAACATCAGGATTAGTGAATTTAATAGTAATTTTTACTGAAGAATCAACATCACTACCAAAATTGGCAAACGCATAGCCAGCAATAATTTTTTCATTAAATTCCATTGTGAAATTTGAACCACTGGTATAATACACGTGCAACAAGGTATCAATCCAAACAATTTTGTTATTTTCACCCTCCACTGCAGTATTCATAAAGATACCATCACCGACGCTGGTAAAACGACGATTATTAGCTTGATCATTCATTAACAAACTAACAATTTCGTTATTGCGCATAACTTTATTACCTTTAAAAACTTCGTTGCCCAAACGACGCAAGTATGGAAGAGCCCCCTCTTCAAAAGCAACACGGTATAATGAGGTACACGATTGGAAAGCGCCATTACCTAACGACTCAGTTGCAACTGGTAATACCAGACGAGAAATTACCGTATTATTTGCAAACGCAAAATTACCAATTTTTAATTGATGTGGTGTACCTTGTTCATTGTAATTATAATAAATATCACGGCCCTTGTGAGCGAAAGTAATTTGATCGGATTTAACACCACTGAATGCATAATCACCAATCTCACTAACTGCACCACCAATTGCAATATCAGTATATGGAGTATGATCAATATTGGTAATATCATTAAAGGCACTACTATTGATTTTAGTAATTGGTACCATACGACCGTTATAATAATTAGCAAACGGAATATTTAAACTGTTAACGTTAGTATTAGTAATACCATTAGCAGCAAATGTATTATTTCCCAAAAGTACATATTCAATTTCTGGTGTGACCTTTTCATACAAAGCATAATAAACGTAAACACCTTGACTGTTAGCCACCCCACTGCATAACGTAGATTGTGCCGTGTAATTTGGTAAAATTCGCAGTTCAGGTTCAACACTGTTCCATAAATTTGGTGTTGTTGAATTAATTTTCATAGTTTTAGTTGTCCAACCAATAAACTGATAAACTGCACTGCCCAAGGTGATTTTTTGATCCAAGCCAGGTAAATAGATATCACCCAAATTATTAGAATTAAATAAGTCAGTCATTTGATATTGTTTTTGTTCAGCATCCGTAAAGACAAATTGGCTGGCAGTATATGTATCTTGATAAGTAATAAATTGTACTGGATAAGCACGCCAAGAACTTGTCGAGCTAGCATCAAATTGCAAAACATATTTATCACCAATCACTGCATCATCAATGCCAACTTTATAAATTTCACCAATACGGAATAATTTACCATTAAATTTCCAAGCAACAAATTGAAACCACGGACGATTAAAATTGCAATAATTATTATTCTGAGCATCAAACACACGGAACGTCTGACCATATGCATATTCGACATCAAAGGTTTCAGAAACTGTTTGACCTTCTTTATAGGTAAAACGGAATGTTTTCATATAAGGTTGAATCATCGGTCCTTTATGTGGATTGGTCGCAGTGGTAAAAAGTGGAATATGATTCGGAATACCTAATAACACAGTTAAATCAACTGAATCATTTTCCGCAGTAACGCTCTTAATTGAATTCCAATTCAAGCCCATTAACGCGCAAGGCTCAATTTTAGTAACTGTATTTTCAATCGGTAAATTATTATTGGTATAGGTTAAATTGTTTAAATGTGAATGAACAGTTTGCAAAGCATACATAATGTGAGTTTTGGTATTTGGGTTAGCTAAACTATCAATGTAATAAACAAAACCATTATCTGTAAAAGCATACCACGTTGTTGTGTTAGTAGTATTACCAAACGTTACTGAGGACAAATTCGATAATTTACCAGATAATGCTTGTGCATCAATTTGTAATGAATCATCGTTTTCCGTACTTGCTGGTAAAATAATTTGACGAGCATTAACATCATAGATAGCTTTCGCATCAATTTGTAAATTAGTATTTTTGGCTAAGTTAATTACATCCAAATTATTAATATTTGATAAAGCATATGATGCGATACGCGTAATGGCTTGGTTATTTAAAAGGTCCAATAATGTTTGGGTGGTCAATGTTGTATGACTTGGCACACCTAATAAAGTATGACTCGGGGTAACCAATAATCCTGACACACTGGCCGCAAAATTATATTTTGTACTAGCGTCAAGTACGCCAGTAATCATATTATTTTCAATAGCACGATAACCTTTTTTGACACGGTATGCTTCAAAAGCATCACCAATTACAGGACTACCGGTAACCGTTAAATTATCACCAACATAAAATTCTTTAATTGTGTTGCATTGAATTGCACGTGGCTTTAAGACAATCTGGCTACCACTATCGGCTGGAACAATAATTCGCACTTCACGATCACTGTTGATTACAAGACCACCTGTTTCAATTGTATAGTTACCTCGCGGTAAAGCCACAATATCCACACTACCATTAAATTCATAGCCGTTAATCAAACTACTTAATGCTAATGACAACACACGGTAAGTACGATTACCAACAGTATATTCTTGCACCTGATTACTATGAGGAAGACGAATTGGATTGATTGTAAAATCAAAATCAATTGAAGGTAAATATTCACCAGGAAACCATATTTGATTGATAAATTGTGATTTAGTATCCTCATTAACACCATTAAATGAATTAGCATCAATTTCCCAACCAATAAAGTTACGGCTATCTGCCATCGTTAAATTATTATCATCAAGTACTGCCAAACCATATTCTGTGAATGCATCTGAATCATAGCCAACAGTACGTCCACCAATTTTAGTATTAAGATAATCATCATTGCTATAAATTGGTAATTTAATCTGCGTATGATCGTTCAGTACGCCATTAACAATTGATTTCAAAGTATTGTATTTAATTGTGGCATAATCAGTTGCATAAACTGCATACAAATTCAAAGTATAATTCAAGTTAGAGTTATGCACCGCGTAACGATCTATATCAATGGCGTATTGCAAACTAACAGTATCAATATGATCGACCAATTGCAAATTCGGATTACTGCCATTGGTGGCATTGTAATTATACACATCAAAGATTACCGCTGGATTGCCAGATTGGTGATCACGTTCAAACGACCAACCAACAAAGGTACCCCATTCATCAATGTGGGTTTGAATACCTAAATCTGTAGAATTTAATAAAGCAACCGAATGACCATAATTATAAGTTGAACCACTATTTCTTAAGAAATTACCGTTATGATCATAGAACACTACTGCAATTGATTTACTTTCATCCAAACTACCACGCACGGTAATTTTCTTAGCCCCAACAGGAACGCGAGTTGTGGCTTCAATTGGAATATAGTTACTACCATCAGTTGTATACGACCAACTTAGAAACGGACGACCATTGCTATCAAATGCAGCGTAACTACCATTAATTAATTTTTCCGAGAAAGGATAATAATTAAAGAAACGTTCGCCTTGCGCTAAGGTAGTTGTCAATCTTGTTAAATCAACATTTTGGCTGATGTCTACATAATTACCATTATCACCGACAGTGAAATCATATTCAACCGTTAAAGTCAATTTGGTTTGCGCCGCGTAAATATGAACTTCCAAAACGGGATAACCATTTTCTTCTTTTTCAATCACTTCCAGTTGAGATAATACCTGAGGTGTTAATTGGTAAGTTGAAACACTTTTATCCACAACTTGGTTTCCAATTTGCCAACCTTGTGCGGAATAATAGCTGTCATCTTTAATCGGTAGCAATTCAATTACACCACCTGAATATAACGTTTCGTTATTAACATCTTTAATAAAATCATCGCCAGTTGGTCCAAATACTTCACTGTTGTCGTACTTTTTATAAAACCTAACACGTAAACGACGTGGTGTCCAATGAGCGTGTAGTGTTTGATATTTTGTACCAACCACAAGATAATCGTTAGGATATAAAATTTCAGTGTCGTTCTCCAAAGTCCAGCCAGCAAAATCATAACCAAACTTTACCGGTTCTTCTGACACGATACGGACACGTTGATTAAAACCACCTTTCATTAAAGTGAAATCTGGTCCGGTTTCAGTGTGCCAACTACCCCCATCAAAATCAAAATCAAACAATAAACGTTGGATATGCCATACTGCTACAAATTCAATTACCGTTGATTGAGTTTGTGTATTGAAATTAGAAATTGTAAATTTTTCACCAGCATAATAGACGCGTCCGCTCTGGTCTCCTTTAATCTGCCAACCACTAAAAATATGGTCAGGTTTCAAATATTTTTCACTATTTAAAATTTCAAAACTATTTCCAATTTTACTAATTAAAGTAGTTGTTACAGGACTATTATAATGGTAATAACTAGGAACTAAATACAAATCGTCACCATATTCAAATTTGACAGTAACGTTAGTAGCTGATGATTGATAATTAACCTCAATGTTAATTCCCCATTCATTTTTGAAGTAAATATCATTACCGTTAGCATCAATGGCAATTGATTGATTATGTCCGCCAAAACGGTCGGTCGTTAAAACGTGATGCACGCCATTGTGATCATAAAAAGCATAACTTAAAATTTGTTGATTAAAATATAACCAAATATTGTTACCTGCTGAATCATATGCTACAGGATTCTCAACACTCAAATTACTATAATCAACGTCACCAAAATTCTGATATTCAGTTCCAGAATTTAAATCGGTAAATGGCTGTACTGTATAATGATATACTGAGGTATCATCCCAATAAACTGCATCCAAATTTAAATATACTTGTGGTTCGGTTCGATTGTTTGGAGCACGTAAATCATTTGCATAATAATACCATAATGGATCCAAAACATCCAAAGTCTCACCAGCTTCATAGCGTTTCTTTACTTGACTTAGCAAAGCCGCTAATTCTGGTTTTTCATCTGCATTCGCATAGTTTTTTAAAAAACCAGCACGGATTTGCCAATGTGAAAAATGAGCTGAAGGATTATTAGTGAAAACTGGCAAAGTTACATTTTCTTCACCAAGTTTAAATGTAAGTGTTGCATAACAATTATTTTGACCTTGATCATACAAACGGATGTTAATCACACGATAGTCCAACAAAGCCGTAAAAGTAGTACGATAATTTGGTGGGTAAAATTTATTAGTGTCATTAATTTCAATTGTTTTAATCGTGTTACCATTTTCGTCACGTTGTACCCAAGTCCAAGTTCCGGCTTTACCAGTTGCATCTGGCGTATACAACAAATCATTATAAGTGTTATTAGCATTTAAATATTGCCAGCCAAGAAAACGCGAAAAGTTATTATTGGGATCAATTTTATACCCCGAATAGTCAACTAAGTTTTGGTTGTCCTTAGCATAATCATCCAGTACACGCCAATTTTGATTTAAATCATTAGCAGTTAATCCATCAACACTGGTATCAAAAATATTAACCTCTTTAAAATTAACACCACACACCGACAGTACAGCATATTTTTCCGCACCATCCCAAACAGCGTATAAAGTAGTATCCTGCATTAAACCTGTTGAATCCTGCAAAATTTCAGCACTGTTAGGCGATAATGACCAACCTAAAAAATAAGAACCCGGTTTTAACGGTGTCGGTAATTCGACATTGGAACCTTTTTTCATCTTAATGGTTTCAATTTGTTGTGCATCAACGCCTGTTTGAAAATAAACTTTAATGTTTTGAAAGAACAATAATTGCGAAAATGCAATCACAAAGAAAACACCCGTCAACGCAGCAGTAATAATACGGGTAAGCTTAAATCCACGATGTAACTGTTTTCCTTTTGTATCCCCCATTACTTAGATTAGTATATTACACTTATCGGTTTTGTTGCAAATAAAAATCCCGCAATTTCAAACTGTCTTGCGCCATAATACTATCACTTTCGCAGATGACAACATCGTCACCTGGACGTTGTCGCATTAACTTCATTACCAAATTTAAATCAAAACCAAACTGCTCATCCGCCAAAGTTAAATGGCGAATTTCACCCTTCAAGTTAAATTCAATGAATGAAATATGAAAGTGTACCTGCGGAAAAATTGCCAGTTGTTGGAAAACACGCTCCAAGTCCAACTGTCCTTGCGCGGTACAATTCATATGCCCTAAATCTACTGTTGGCATTAAATGTTTAGGATCAATTGCACACAATGTACAAATTTCATCAAGGTTACCAATTTGGGTGTACTTCCCCATTGTCTCCAAACACAACCAATAGTCATCAATACCATCATTTTGTAAACGCTTTAAAATTATACGTAGACTTTGATGACAATTGTTTAATGCTTCCTCACGCGTCATTTGCATTTGACAACCGGTATGTACTACTAAACGTTTACCGCCCATTAATGCTAGTAATTCTAAACTGCGTTTAATATAGTGATAATTTTTTTCGAGATTAGCACTATTAGCAAGATTAATATAATACGGGGCGTGAACAGAAATTTGTACACCATTTGCGGCAGCCTGTTTACCAATGATTTGAGCTGTTTTATCCGTCATACGAATACCACGACCGAAACTAATTTCATAAGCATTCAACCCCATTGCAGTTAACCAACGTGGCGCATCAACGCTAGACTGATTTCCATCCGCATAAAATTTTATATCATTACCTGACGGACCAAAGCGTACCATTTTAGAATTCCTCCAATAGTTTTAAATTATCGATTTGTACTCTGTCAAGTCGACAAGCATCAGTTAATTTAAAATTACCAACACAAGTACGAATAATTACCGCTGCTGTAGCTACAGTTCCTAAGCGCATTGCCAATACCTTAGCTAAACTGCGAATATATGTACCCGTCTGACATTCAATCTCAAAATAATTAGCATTTGGTGGCAACTGAAACGTTTCACCAATTGCTACCAAATCTCGTTCGCATTGTGCTGTATCTAATAACTCAAAGCGCGTAATCTTAACCATCTTTGTTGGTGGTACAAAATCGATTCCTTGTCTTGCCAATTCATAAGCTCGTTTTCCTTGAATATGTACTGCGCTAAACTTTGGTACTTCAATTTGAATTTCACCAACCATTGTGGGCAAAACCATAGCGATTTGTTCTGCCGTCGGAATAATTTCACTGCAGGCAATCAATTTTCCCTCACTATCCAAAGTATCTGTTTCTTGTCCCCAGATTACTAAAGTACGATAAACCTTGGTCGGCGCGTGTAATTGATTAGTTAATTTTGTTGCACGACCACATAATAATACTAATACCCCACAAGCTGCGGGATCTAATGTTCCTAGATGACCAACTTTTTTTAAGTTTAAACGACGCTTCACAACTGTCAAGGCTTGAAACGATGACATTCCACGTGGTTTACATAAGTTGATGATTCCGTCCAATTTAATCAATCACCTTCGCAAATTCCGCCAATAAAATTTTCAGCAATTGTTTTAATGAACCACGATAAGTTGCTCCACTGGCGTTGCGATGCCCACCACCATTTAATTGTTGTGCAATTTTTGCAACATCAATTTTTCCCAAACTACGTAAAGATACATTAAATTCCCTTTTAGCTAATTCGGTAATAAAAATACTACAAGTCACGCCATTACCATCAGTTGCATATTTAAATAAACCATGACGTGATTCATAATTCAAATTCCATTTTTTCACTGCACGATATGGTAAGACAGCAATTGCCAATTTACCACCAAATGCAAATTTCATTTTGCGTAATACGTAGGCAATAACAGGAATATTATGCCGATCATAAGCACGAAAATTTTTAAAGTTAATTGTTTCAATATCAATTTTATGTTTTTGCATTAATTCTTCAACAACGTGATGTGTATAAGCTGTTGTATTAGAAAACAAGAAGCAACCAGTATCACAAGCAATACTTGTATACAAAGCAGTTGCCATATCTAAAGTAATTTTAGCCTTTAGGAAACCAAACAATTGATAAATAATTTCACCTGTACTAGCATACTCAGGCATATCCACTAAAACATCTGCATTTTTAAAATTTGGTTTAACGTGATGATCGATCACAATGATGCGGTCTGCCTTAGCGGGTAAAACATTCCAAGCACCCAAACGCTCAATATCACTTAAATCCAACACAATCAACAAATCAAAGTGTTCAATGTCTCCGTGTAAGTTAAATTCACGAGCCTTTTCCATATAAAAGAATTTTTCTGAGATTTCACCATCGGCGAAGATGGAAACAGTTTTACCTTTGCTTTCTAACCACTCAGACATTGCAATACAACAACCAATACAATCCCCATCAGGATTGTGGTGACCAACCACGGCAATATTTTGTGCGTGATTAATGAGATCCTTAATCTTATCAACTTCTGTTTCTAATTTCATTGTTTATTACCCCTTGCAATTTGTGCCAATAATTCGTTCACACGATCAGCATTTTCTTGTCCTTTATCTTGAATAAAAACCAAACGTGGCATTCGACGTAAATTAATTACTTTAGCTGTCTCGCTACGAAAGAAACCTGTTGCCTTACGAAATTCCTCTAAATGGTCAGTAACATAAACATCACAAACACTACCATCTGTACTTAGCTCCGTGCGTAAAATTGTGGCACCACGTAATACTGGATGATTAACTTTAGTCATTAAAATGTTTGACAACGCGCGATACAAATCAGCGTTGATTCGTTCTTTGGCGATACTTCTCATCTTAGAATTTATACTCCTTACCATTGAAGATGATTGGCAGTTGTTTTTCGCCAATAACATCAAACACGTCGCCCACCTTTAATTCAGGTGCATCTTTTAATTTAATACCACAATCCGCACCCTTTAAAACTTCTTTTTGGTCGTCAGTCTTAATTTTCAAACTTTCAATTTGATATTTACCAACCTCTGTTTTACCACGCAATAAAACAACTGTTGAATTGCGCATCACCTTTCCTTCAACCACGTGGCAACCAGCAATTTGGCCTGCTGCTGAACTCTTAAATAAAGCACGTACTTCAACTTTACCATAGTGTTCAATTTCGTATTGTGGTGTAAACATACGCACCATTTGTTCCGTAACAAAGTCAAATAATTCGTAAATGACATTAAACGGATAAATTTTAACCTTTAACCTGTCAGCATTCTTTTGAATTGCGGAATTAGTTTTCACATTGAAAGTTACAATTAAGGCATTAGTAACTGAGGCTAAATCCAAATCATTATCAGTTACGGCACCAACACTCTTAGAAATTACACTAACACGTACTTCATCACTTTGGATATTGGCTAAAGTTTGTTCAATCGCTTCCAAACTACCAGACACATCAGCTTTCAATATAATGTTTAATTGTTTTTTGTCAGTATCTTTCATTGCCGCCAATGGATCAAAACCATCAATTGATTTTCCCATACCAGCTTTTAAGATTTTCTCTTTATTTTTACGTTCGCTAACAACTTGCTTGGTTAATTTTTCATCAACCACGTAAACATCAGCACCTGCGGTCGGTACTTCATTAAAGCCAATTACTTGCACTGGCATACCTGGAGTTGCAGCCTTAATTGCACGACCACAGTCGTCTTTCATTGCGCGCACTTTACCACTAGTGGTACCAGCTAACAAAGTGTCACCAACTTTTAGTGTTCCATTTTGAACTAAGATAGTTACCACTGCACCACGGGTTGGATCCATCTTGGCTTCAATAATTGCACCACTAGCTTCTTTATCATAATTAGCACGATAATTATTAATGTCAGCCAATAACAAAATCATTTCTAATAGTTTATCCACGCCTTCACCGCTGACAGCCGAAACTGGCATAATCATTGTACTACCACCCCATTCTTCGCCGATTATGTTGTATTCACTTAATTGAGTACGGACGCGATCCAAATTAAATTCTGGTTTATCACATTTAGTAACAGCCACAATCATTGCTAGATTCTGATTTTGAATATGGTGAATTGCTTCTACAGTCTGTGGCATCACGCCATCATCACCAGCCACAATTAAGATAGCAATATCGGTAATCTTAGCACCGCGAGCGCGCATTTTATCAAAGGCTGCGTGACCAGGTGTATCCATAAAGGTAATTTTTCGGTTACCGGCGACTTCTACTTGGTAAGCACCAATGTGTTGAGTAATACCACCATTTTCCCCAGCCGCCACCGAACTATGACGAATGCGATCCAACAAAGTTGTTTTACCATGGTCAACGTGCCCCATAACAGTTACCACTGGTGGACGTGGTTTCAAGTTTTCATCATCCGCATCAACTTTATGCATTGCAGTAACAATTTCTTCCGAAGTTTTTTTGTTACTGCGTTCTAATTTAACACCAAACTCATCTGATACTAATGACGCCGTATCAAAATCAATCACACTATTGATTGTACACATTTCGCCAAGTACCATTAATTGCTTGATAATTTGATTAACTGGCTTACCAATTTTTTCTGATAAGGTTTTAATTGTTAAATCATCACCATCGATGACCACGATATTTGATTTTTCAACTTTAACTTTACTGTCATTTTCCTTACTCTTTTTAGTACGGAAAACACGAGTTAACATTCTTTCTTCAATTTCTTGTTCTTCAATAATACCACGACGTAATAAAGCCCGACGATCCATCGAACTACGTTGCTCTTCACTATTGCTATGATTTTTACCTTTACGTTTATTATCAAAAGTATTAGTTTTGGGAATAAATTTTTCCGTAGGACGTGGTAAGTAATCACCGCCAGTGGCGCGTGTTCCACCCACAGTAACATTTGGACGTGGTGTCCCAACCGGATGTTTAGCTCCGTAACCATTAGCCGTTGCTTGACCAGGCGTCCAGGTACGCATCGGCTTACCAGGGCGTTGACCATTGCGAACCATCTGATGTTGTCCGTGGTTAGGACGTGCTTCACGGTTAAACGGCGTTGGTTTCTTATTACGTTGCATACTAGTATCAGGTTCACCGGGGCGACCAAATAAACCAGATTTTTGATATTTGCGTTGCGGTTCAGTTGGTGCAATTTCCGGTGTCGAAATTATTGGTGTAACTTTTTCTACTCTTTTAACCGATTGATTAGGTGTAGGTACATTAGTTTGTGTTGCCTTCTTCCCTGCTACTTTAGCATCATAAGATTTTTCCGCGCGCATTTTTTCAACTTCACGTTGTCTGATTAATTCTGCATATTTTTCTTGATTAATTTTCTGGCGCGCCTCATCTTCTTGTTTTCTTAAATTATCGTTAGCCTTTTGACGCAGATTGACCAAAACGACTTCCAAATCGCTACAGGTCTGTTGGCATTGTCCCCGTAATTTTTTAATTTCAGGTAACAAATCGCCAATCGTTTTAATCGTTTCTAAAACTGCCATAAATTAAATTATATACTTTATTTAAATTATATGCAAGTCTTACGTGAATAAGTAGTTATCGACCAGTATGACCAAAACCACCTGCTCCACGCGTTGTATCACTTAATACATCCGTTTCAATTAATTGTGCCTGTACATATGGCATAAAGACTATTTGTGCAATACGATCACCATTTTGAATGGTACGATTTTGAGTACCGTGGTTATGCAAAATTACCATCACTTCACCACGGTAATCAGCATCAACTACACCTACCTTATTGGCAGGAGCCAAATCCTGTTTACAACTTAAACCACTACGCGCATAAACTAAACCGACTAGACCAACTGGAATTTCGAAAGCAACACCGGTTGAAATAAATTTAGTTTCGTGCGGAGCTAGTGTTACTGGTTCATCCAAAATCGCATACAAGTCTGCACCAGCTGCGCATAAACTGCCATAGGTTGGTACTTTAGCGTTAGGATGTAACTTTTTAATTCTAATTGGTGTTGTCCAAACTGAATTATACTTACCCGTTTTTTTTAATTTCACAATTATTTTTTCTCCTTATTCTCATATCCACATAACACAACGTGTTTGGCTTTTAATGTTTTTGGAATATCAATCACGCGTTGATTTGATGAACCACGATATTGCAACATCGGACTTGATAATGCTTGTTTGAATTGACCATCAACCAGGACATCAACATAATCAAAGATTTTCTTATCAACCACATTTTCATACAAATATCCCGTCCAAACCCATAAAGTTTTCTGGGGAAATTTCTGTTTAAAAGCACGTGCAATTTCAATGGTACCGGCAATATTTTGTGGATGCATCGGTTCACCACCCAAAATTGATAAACCTTGTACATAATCCGCTTCACACAATTTTAATAATTGTTGCAATGTTTCAGCAGTGAATTCTTTACCACCAGCAAAATCGTGTGTTTCAGGATTAAAACAACCGGGACATTTGAAAGTACATCCTTGCAAGAAGATTGACACGCGGACACCTGGTCCGTTAGCAATATCCATCTTACGAATCTTATTATAACGCATTAGGCATCCTTATTATCCAAGTGTAAGACACGTTCTTTAATTTCTTGCGTACGACCTTTATTCCAGAAATTAGTACCAATATAACCACAAGTACGACGTGCAACATTCAATTTAGCGTGATCACGGTTACCACAATTTGGACAATACCATTCCAAGTTTTCATCAATTAGAATTTCACCGGTATAACCACATTGTTGGCAATAGTCTGACTTAGTATTAATTTCGGCATACATAATATTGTCGTAAATGAAACGAATTACTTCTAAGACTGCATCAAGATTATTAGTTAAATTTGGTGCTTCAATGTACGAAATAGCACCACCCGGGCTGAGACGTTGAAATTCACTTTCTAATTTTAATTTTGAGAAAGCATCAATTTCTTCAAACACAGGAACGTGGTAAGAATTGGTGATGTAATTGCGGTCAGTAATACCTTCAATTTTACCAAAACGGCGTTGTAGGTTTTTCGCAAACTTATAAGTTGTACTTTCAATTGGTGTACCATAAACGCTGTAATCAATATTTTCCGCCGCTTTCCACATCTTACATTTATCGTTCAAACGTTGTAAGACTGCTAAGCCAAATTGTTTACCCTCCCCATTGTCGGTATGACTGTGACCAGTCATATATTTCACACATTCATACAAGCCAGCATAACCCAAAGAAATGGTTGAATAACCGCCGTGTAATAAATCGTGAATACTTTGACCTTTTTCCAAACGAGCTAAGGCACCGTGTTGCCATAAAATTGGCGCAACATCACTGGTAGCTTTTGATAAACGTTCGTGACGGATTTGCAATGCTTCGTGGCAAAGTTCCAAACGTTCATCCAAGATCTTCCAGAACTTATCCATATCTTTTTCAGCTGATAAAGCAGCATCAACCAAGTTAATGGTAACCACACCTTGGTTGAAACGGCCATAATACTTTGGCTTACCTTTTTTATCTACATAAGGTGTCAAGAATGAACGGCAACCCATACAAGGATAGCATTGACCGTTACCGTTAGCATCAATCTTTAACTGTTTCATAATCTTTTCTGAGATGTAATCTGGCACCATACGTTTCGCAGTGCATTCGGCTGCTAACTTGGTCAAGTAATAATACTCACCATTTGGATTTATATTACTTTCTTCCAAGACATACAACAATTTTGGGAATGCAGGTGTAATATAAACACCCTTTTCATTCTTCATACCTTGGATACGTTGACGTAAGAATTCTTCGATAATCATCGCCAATTCTTTTTTGTATTCTTTGGTTTCACCCAAATACATACAAACTGATAAGAACGGTGCTTGACCATTGGTGGTCGTCATTGAGTTAATTTGGTATTGGAAAGTTTGTACACCATCGGTAATTTCTTTCTTTAAATCTTCTTGGGCGAACTTTTCACATTGAGCTTTTGATAAACCACGATCTTGATAACGCTTTAAATGACGATTATAACTATCACGAACAAACGGAGCCAAATGTGTTAATGTAACAGTAGCCCCACCATATTGACTGGATGATACTGCAGTAATTAATTGTGTTGCGATAGTCATCGCAGTTAAGAAACGATGAGGGCGTTCAATCATTACACCATTAATGTTGGTGCCGTTCATCATCATATCTTCCAAGTTAATCAAATCACAGTTATGCAAAGCATTTTGCGCAAAGTAATCCGCATCGTGGAAATGGATGATACCTTCATCGTGCGCCGTAACAATATGACGTGGCAATAAATAACGACGTGTAATATCAGTACTGGTAATACCGGCGATGTAATCGCGTTGCGTGGTAACCACGTGAGCATTCTTATTAGAATTTTCTGTATTCCAATATTCATTTTCGCCATCAATCAATTCTTTAATGGCCAAGTCAGTTGTATTGTTTTGACGCACCAGTTGGTGAGTATAACGATAAATAATGTAGCACTTTGCTAAACTATAATGACCGAATTTCATTAAGCGTTCTTCGATAATATCTTGAATATCTTCAACCAATAAACGTTTCTTTTTTAATCCCGTAATGTATGCCAAAATCTGTTCAATTTCGGCTTCGGTCGCCTGTTCCTTTTCTTCTACTTCTCGATTTGCCTTTTGAATGGCAACTTTAATTTTATTAGCATCAAAGTCAACAATTTTTCCGTTTCGTTTTACGATTTGCATGTTTTCTCCCTTTTAATGCCGGTTTTGCGACCGTACATCTACATCATAAAGATATTTATGCAATTTGTCAAACATTTTTACAACATATTGTGGTGTATTTTTACATATACCACAAGATATGAGTTAAGTATACTCAGTCGGCACGAGTATTGGATTACCTAATTAATTATTATTATCATAATACATAAATTTGATTAACGCAATCATTTATCGGATAAAAAAACACACCAATTGTACGATTTTGGCAAAATCACATAACTACCATTACCGTTTAAATTTAATTTAACCACAATATTAACAAATTTCAATCACGATTTATATATTCTATAAAAGATTCAAATGAATTCGATTTACAAGAGAAAACCCAAACATCAATACCATTATTAATATTACACGGATCAGCATAAACCACAACATCACGATCCTGGGTTGTAGTAAAATAAATATCCGAAAAATCAGGATTATATCTACCTAAACTATGCCAGTTACTATCAGCGGCATATTTAGCATTGTAAGCATCAACGAATTCTTCATAATAATCAGACAATCTTTTATTTTCTTCCTTATTTGAAATACAAATTTCAGGGATATAGATTTCATAGTAACTACATTCATCGAAATAAACAATTTCTTCTAGTCTTCCTTCATATTTTCTAGGACAATTAAAAATATCTAACAACACCTCTTTATAGTCATCTCCGTAACTGTCAATAAATTCTTGTTGCGTAAATTTTCTATAAGTATCATATGAACCTTCATAACTCTTGGCATATTGAATTTTCAACCCTGGTTCTTCTGGTTCAGCTGCCGGCTCGGAATGATTAGTTTCATTATTACAAGCCATCAATACAAGTGGAATAATGAACACCATTGACAAACACATCAAGATTTTACTAATTTTTTTCATTGTTATAAATTTCTCCTTTTTTTTGTTTGTATAACTTGTTTTTGGCGGAAGGAGAGGGATTTGAACCCCCGGTGCCTCGCAGCACGCCTGTTTTCAAGACAGGTGCATTAGACCGCTCTGCCATCCTTCCTTACTCGGATAGTATAAAATATCTTTAAACAATTTACAACTACAAAATCTCATAGTAAACTGTTTGCATTCGGAAGAGTCGCATAGTGGTCGAGTGCGCTCGCTTGGAAAGCGAGTATGGTGCAAGCCATCGCAGGTTCAAATCCTGTCTCTTCCGCCATTAAAGGATAAGAAAACATTAATATGGGAAAATTGGAACATTATTCAATTGGTAAACGAAATTTAAGTGCTATTAACCACTGGGAAGAATTAAATAGTGAAACTTTCCGTATTACAAAACCAACCGTACTTTGTTTTGGTGGCAATATGTCACTCAAACCACGCGATGCAAACTATATGTGTCGAGTTGCGCAAAACCTAGTTGGCATTAAAGAGCCACATTTTAAGAATGAGTTAGGAACAACTCGTGATGTTGATTTTGTTGGTATTGGTTACGGAGATGATGAAACCATTGGTTTTGGTAAAAACCAAAAAATCAGTCCAACGAGTTCACTTACCGACGAAGAAATTATCGAACTAGCCAACAACATTTTTACACCACTTTATTTCAATGAAATGATGCAGAAACGTTCGAAAGAAGAAATATTAAGAAATTTTAACCAAATTACTTTCTTCTCTCATTGTTACGGAGCTGCCGAAATTTGTGTTTTAATTCGCCAAGTATCTAAAAATATGTTAGCTGTTGGATTTGATAAACAAACTATTGAAGAAGCTATTGGACAACTTTATTCTGTCAGTTATGCTCCGTGGCAAATAATTCCCTGTCCCGGATTACAAGTCATTCCAGAAAAAGACCACACCATTTTCGGTGGTCCATCACGCGCAAAAATTTCTCAAGAGTTTCTTGCAAATCGTCATTTATATTCAGGTACTGGCACAGTTGCCTTTAAGGAAAATGATTATTTAGTTAGTTTGATTACCTCAGACATTACACCAACTGCAGAAGATGAACACCCAATCAGTTATATTGAACGTGATAATAATTGGCATATGCTTGAGCCAACAGTTACTTACGGTGAAGAAGTTTCACAAGCTATCAGCGTTGCTTTATCTTATTCAATTGCTAATAGCATTCACAATCATAATAATCCTTTATTTACACCACGTCCTGATTCTGACAAAACATTAAGCCGTATTCAATCAATTTTAGGTTCAACACAAAACGCTAATTTCACTCAAGCAATTGAACAAATCAAAGAAATTTAAAGAGAAAGGCAATCCATAAAATTGGTTTTACAGTCCCCGTATTTTTAAGTTACAATAACTCTGCTAGATTTTAAATCGTGATTTTAAAATAATAAAAACAAAAGGAATTCATATGAAAACAATTGCAATAGTTACAGACTCCAGCGCAGGTATTACACAAGCCGAAGCTAAAGCTAACGGCATTGTTGTCGTACCAATTCCTTTTACCATTGATGGCGAAGAATATTTGGAAGATGTAACCATCACCGCGCCGAAATTTTTTGAAATGATAACTAAAGCCAATAGTGTTAGCACTTCACAACCTTCACGACAAACCCTAGAAGATACGTGGCAAAAATTATTACAAGAATACGAATATGTAATTTACTTACCAATTACCAGTGGGTTAAGTGGTTCTTGCCAAAACGCCATTGAATACGCCCGTCAATACAACGGTCGCGTTCGCGTTATTGATAATCTACGAATTTCAGCCCCGTTAAAAATCAGTGTTTATGAAGCCGCAAAGATGGCAGAACAAGGCAAAACAGTTGACGAGATTGTTCATTATCTCGAGACAACAAAAGATAAATGTTCAATTTACATTACTTTGAATACTTTGCGCTATTTACGCAAAGGCGGTCGGATTACCCCCGCTGCTGCAGTGCTTGGTGATATGCTTAAGTTAAAACCAATTTTGTATACTCGCGGTCAAAATTTTGATAAGAAATCAATTGCTTTAACTATGCCACAAGCCAAAAAGAAAATGATGAATTACATCAAGAATGAATTACAAACCGAATTTAAAACATACTACGAACAAGGTAAAATGGCTTTATTAATTGCTCATACGGCTTTACCTGATAGTGAAATTCAAAAATTCAAAACTGAAATTATGGCTGAGTTTCCACAAATGAAAATTCTATACAGCGACCCACTGTGTTTAGCAATTGGCTGTCATACCGGACCAGAAACACTGGGTTTTGGTACTTGTCTCTGTGATTATCTTTAATAAATAACAATCATTCATTATTCAATGCTACTGGTTTCATCTGTTTCATCTGCCATAAAATAACTTGCTACTTCATTAATTGATTCGAGAGTAATATACTCCTCTACTGTGTACATTTCATTATCAGCACGTGATAGTTTAAAAAAACGTAACTTAACATCGGGTTGATTTATGTCATCTGTCGTCGGTTGGTTTTTACGTTTACGGAAACTGTCTAAAAACTGTTTAACAGCCGACGTTTTTGTTTTCGCATTTTGTTCGGCAGCAATTTGTGCTTTTGTCTTGGGACCATCACCCAAAGTGATAGCATAAAATGAGTTTTCGTCAATGAACTTACGGGCAATAATCATTTGTTTACCACCGTCTTTTTCAGCCAAACTAAAACCCGTTAAATCAAAATTAGTGGTTTGATCATTGTTTTCCATTATAATGATTTACCTCCCGTTTCGTTTTGTCGCTTTTGCGTTTCTGCCATTTGTGTTATTGCCGCTTTCATTTGTTGATTGTTACCAATTTGGACAATGTATCGCATCGTTTTGAGAACCACTTTGTGAAGAACTGGATATTCCACTTCATCTGGTGTTTTACTGGTTGTCAACATTTCGTCTTTAACAAAATTGAAAAATTCAGAGAAATGATTTTTTAAATACAGCGGGTCAAATTTTGTTATAGCTTTACTTAAAATTTGGTTAATTTCCGCATCAGTCATCAGTTCTTCGCGGACACAATAATCATAAACTACACTCCTTTGGTTAGTTTTGGTCGAAATAATTTGTTGGTCATTGATTGATTGAGTTGTTGTTTTGGCCCGGTAACTAACTAAATATTCCATATTGCTTTTAATTAAATCCGGATCAAGATAACGCCATTGTTCATCTTTTGGTACTTGATATTTATTTATATAAACACTTTTTTCAAAACGCTCCCAATCCAAACCCATCATTGAACCTTTTAAAAGCATCTGACCATAATCTTGTATAATTTTCGGAACAAAATCATTTTTTTGCTTGTTTGGTAATTTACGATCACTTAACGAAAAAATTAAATTTTGCAAAGCGTAAATACAGCGTGATTGGTCTTCTATGGTCATATCAACATCACTCATTTTACGAATGGTATCAATCTGTCGTTGTAAAGCAACTTCTGCCTGTCCAAAAGCGCTGGCACTGGTAGCATCACGAATAATTTTTAATGCTTTTTCTAAATCATCAAACTTAAAAGTTTTATGGTGCACCATAAAACTAAGAGCTTGTTTCATTACATCTTTTTTATCTTGAGCTTTTCTATGAATTTCATTTTCACGATTAGCATCCAAATGCACTTTATTAGCTAAATCAGTCCAGTTAACTTGTGTTTCATTTTGACTTAGTGTTTGCTCTGTCGTTACAAAGTTATTCCCCATAGCATTATAGTAGCACAAATGACGATTAACCAGCAAATATAATTATGGTTTTAAACGGGTCGGACCACGGAAAATAAAACAACTTTCTTTAACAGTTGGTAAATCTAACATACGAGCAATTAAACGTGCTAAACCAATTGCAAAACCACCGTGCGTTGGTGCTCCATAACGGAAGAATTCTAAGTATTCTTGCATATGTTTAGGATCAATACCTTTATCAATAATATTTTGCTTTAATTGTTCATAATGATGTTCACGTTGCGCCCCACTAGTAATCTCGACACCTTTGTAGATTAAATCGAATGAACGATCACCCATTGTGTAGAAAGCGCGAGCTGCGTGTGGATAATCAGTAATAAAAACAAAATCTGAACCATATTTTTCTTTAGCATATTCCCCGATTAAACGTTCGCCATCTGGATCAATATCCCCCAGTGCGGCCTTTGGCATTTCATAATGTTTTTCTTCACGCAAAATACGATAAACTTCTTGTAAAGTTAAACGTGGAAATTTAACGTTTGGCGCCGCCACTAAATCACCAAATTGTTCGTGTAATTTAGTAAATGTTGCGGTCAGTAATTGTTCCTCAATATCCATTACATCGTGATGGTTATCGATGTGCGAAATCTCAACATCCAATGCAGTAAACTCAGTAGCGTGGCGTGAAGTAAAACTACTTTCAGCACGGTAACATTCGCCAATTTCAAAAGTACGATCAAATCCCGCCATCATACTCATTTGTTTATATAATTGCGGACTTTGGGTTAAATAAGCTGACGTACCGAAATAGTTTTTAATTTCAAATACTTCACTACCACCTTCACTGGAAATTGCAGTAATTTTTGGTGTATGAATTTTAATAAAACCGTGGTCCGTCAACCAATCAACCAGGTAACGTTCCAATGCTGTTTGCACTTTGAAAATTTGGGCTTTAGCCGGATCACGTAAATCTAACCAACGGTAATCTAAACGTAAATCTAAACCACTTTCTTTATCAATGGGTAATACAGCTTCGGAAACACTATCTACTTCAATGGTGTCAGGAATAATTTCCAAACCGCCCAGTTTTACATAATCGTTTTTAACCGCAGTACCAGTTACCGTTAAAACACTTTCGACAGTTACACTATCAATAATTTTTGCAATTTCTGGTAATTTAGCTTTTTCTACCGTAATTTGTATTTTACCCGTAATATCACGCAAAACAATAAATTGCATTGCACTCTTATTGCGTAAGTTTTCTACAAATCCAGCAATCTTAACTTGCTTACCAGCTTGAATATCTTTAATCAAAGTTCTTTTCATCTTATTTTCTCCTTAACGTAATTCCCCAACCGCACGTGGATGTAATTGAGTATCACGTATATTAGAGATACCGGTTAAATACATCAACATACGTTCCAAGCCTAAACCAAAACCACTGTGTGTTACCGAACCATATCTACGCAAATCCAAATAGTTACGGTAATTATCTAAGTTCATTTTACGTGCTTTCATTACCGTAATTAACTTATCATAATCAGCTTCACGTTCACTACAGCCGATGATTTCACCAACACCAGGCACTAACAAATCAGTTGCCGCAACAGTCTTACCATCGGAATTCTGTTTCATATAAAAAGCTTTAACGTCGCGCGGATAATTAACAACAAATACTGGTTTTTTAAAATATTCATCGGTTAAATAACGTTCGTGTTCGGTTTGTAAATCAATTCCCCATTCAACTGGATAATTAAATTTCTTACCTGATTGCTTTAAAATCTCAATAGCTTCGGTATAGTCGACACGAGCAAAAGCATTGTCTGCTACATTACGTAACTTTTCGACTAAACCTTTCTCATAGAAATTATCAAAGAAAGCCATTTCATCAGGACATTTAACCAATACTTCACGAATGATAGATTTAATCATATCGCGCGCAACATCAATAATACCATCGATATCCGTAAATGCCGCTTCGGCTTCAATCATCCAAAATTCTGCTGCGTGACGTGTTGTGTTAGAATTTTCGGCACGGAAAGTTGGACCAAATGTATAAACACGTCCTAATGACATCGCAGCTTCTTCAGCCTCCAATTGACCAGAAACCGTTAGACTTGCTGGTGCCCCGAAAAAATCACCTTGAAAATCAGGAGCGATAACTTGGAATGACTCACCTGCACCTTCAGCATCGCCACCAGTAATTAGCGGAGTATGAATATAAAAGTAACCGCGGCTTTGAAAGAAATTATGGATTGCCATCGACAAAGCATTACGCACACGAAATAAAGCCATAAAAGTATTTGTACGCACACGCAAATGTGGAATCGTACGTAAAAACTCTAAACTAGTCTTTTTCTTTTGAATAGGATAATCGGTTGCACAATTACCGATGATACTAATCTTTTCTGCATTAATTTCGGCATCATCAGCATTATGGTAGGCTGATACTACAACACCACTCACAGTAACTGCTATTCCTAAGTGCATTACACCATTTAATGTTGCTTCGTTAATTTTTGTATTACCTTCTTTTTGAATGACAATTTGTAAAGGTTTAAAAGTACTACCATCGTTCAGCTCCAAGAACGACGTTGTTTTAGATTCACGGAAGTTTTTGACCCAGCCGGAAACCTGTACAGTCTTACCAATGTAAAAATCCTTTTTACTCTTTAACATCTCGATTGTTGTTTGTTCCATAGCAACGATTATAAACGATAATTTACGATTTGACAAACCCCAATCTATTCGTTATTATATAGATGTTGGTTATCTGCTCTGGTAGCTCAGCGGCAGAGCAATCGGCTGTTAACCGATCGGTCGTAGGTTCGAACCCTACCCAGAGCGCCAACAAAAAAGTGTCGCAATCGCGGCACTTTTTTTATGTAATTTTTTTTGTTTACGCTTTTTTTGTACGTGATTTACTAACTGACCTAGTTGCTTTTTTAGGTGCATCATCGTCATCAAAGTCATCTGCATCCTCATCATCGTCTTCGTCTTCGTCATCGAAATCCATTTCATCGTTTAATTCATCATCGTCGTCCAGATCATCCAATGGATCACTTAACTCATCACCGACATCGTCATCATCCAAACTATCATCGTCGGTAATACCAGCAACATTCAATAATTCTAAGTCGTCGTCATCAACTGGTGTTAAATCGTCGTCATCATCAGTTGTATCATCGGCGGTGTTTTCTTCATCATCGTCATCTTCATTAGAATGTTTATCACCGTACATCTCAGAAATTTCTTCATCGCTTAAATCAGTTTCAGCGTAACAGGTTGAACAAACGGTTTCGTCTTCAGTAATGTAATTAATTTTACAAATTGGACATAAGCCCAACTCTGCGACTTTTCCAGCATCCAACAAGTTATTGGAAATTGATTTCATTTTTTGTTTGCAGCTGGCGCAAATTTTTTCCCGTTTCGTGCAATAGTTCAAATCGCACTTTGGACATTTAATATACGTCTCTCCCATAATTGTACATATATATATTCCCATTTAGTCAGAATGTCAACAACAATTGTTAAATTGTAATGTATAAAAATGTATATCACGTTTAATTGCGTAATTCGTGTTTATCCGACAAAATATTACTTAATATGTCGTAAATCGACAAAAAAAATGGAGGATGATGATTCTATGAGCGATATTAATGGAATTTCACAAGTCGAATCAGCGATTGCTACACTTTCGCGCGAAGATTTACAAAAGGTGTTGTTAACAATGGTACATTCACACGAATTACAATCAATGACAGTTCTGAATGATTTTTTTAAGAACACTAAAACGGATGAAATGCCTTCGATGGATAAACAAATTTCAAAAATTTTTGTGTCGATTGGCATACCACCACACATTAAAGGTTACCAGTACTTACGTACTGCCATCAAAATGTGTACCAAAGATACAACAATTATTTCGGCAATTACAAAACGACTTTACCCTGATGTAGCCAAAGAATACGGGACAACAGCCAGTAAAGTTGAACGTGCGATTCGCCACGCCATTGAAGTCTGTTGGAACCGTGGCAAAATTGATACCATTAACAATATTTTTGGCAGTCAAGTTTTCACTAAAAACGACCGTCCAACGAACGGCGAATTCATCGCCCTACTCGCCGACAAATTATTACTCGACGACTGCCACGAATAATTTATTTATTAAAGATTTTCAAATTCGCTTTGGCGCGGTAACCTTTTAGCCACGGCGGCAACTAAGCCTTTAAACAATGGATGCGGACGATTTGGACGCGAACGCAATTCAGGATGGAATTGACAAGCAATAAAGAATGGGTGTGTTGGTAATTCTATAATTTCAACCAAATTGGCTTGTGGGTTAATACCACTAATCACCAAACCAGCTTTTTCAAATTGTGCACGATAGTCATTGTTAAATTCGTAACGATGACGATGACGTTCTTTGATTGCCGTTGTGCCATACAATTTTTCTGCTAAGGTACCAGTTTTAATTTGACAATCATACAAACCTAAACGCATCGTACCACCTTTATTCTGAATATTCTTCTGTTCGTTAATGATGTGGATAACCGGATTTTTGGCATCTGGTGCAAATTCAGTGCTATTTGCATCTTGCAAACCACAAATGTTGCGCGCAAACTCCATTACTGAAGTTTGCATTCCTAAACAAATTCCCAAGAACGGAATTTGATTTTCACGAACATATTTAATTGTGGCAATCTTTCCCTCAATACCGCGGTTACCAAAACCACCCGGAACAATTACTCCTTGAACATCTTTTAGCCAAGCCGCAGCTCCATCACGTTCAATATTCTCTGCTTCAACTAATTTCACTTTAACACGAACATTATTTGTAATGCCAGCGTGTTTCAATGCTTCGGTAACACTGATATATGCATCTGCCACAGCCACATATTTACCCACGATGGCTACGGTCACTTCAGGTAAACTGTCATCGCATAACTTTTCAACCATTTGACTCCATTCTGTCAAATCACATTGATTGGTCTTCAAGTTTAATTTCTTTAAAACAATTGTATCAAAATTTTGTTTTGCAAACATCAACGGAACTTCATAAATGGTACGACAATCACGATTGTGAATAACATCTTCTTGATTTTCTAAACCACAGAACATCGCAATTTTATCACGGTGTTCTTGATCAATCTCAATTTCCGCTGTTGTACGACAAACCAAAACGTCAGCAAAAACACCTTGTTGTTGTAAATCTTTAACACTATTTTGTGTTGGTTTAGTTTTAATTTCACCACTAGAAGCGATGTACGGAATCAAAGTTACGTGCACAGAAACACTGTTACCAACCCCTAATTCACGACGGAATTGTCGGATTGCTTCAATGAAAACCGCTTGTTCAATATCACCAACAGTACCACCGATTTCAATAATGACAATATCTTGTCCTTCGCCAATAGCACGCATATATTCTTTAATTTCGTTGGTTACGTGTGGAACAATTTGGACCGTGTGTCCTAAGTAATCGCCACGACGTTCTTTAGTTAGAATACTAGAATAGATTTGTCCTGAAGTAATCCCGGATTTACGTGAACAGTTAATATCCAAGAAACGTTCATAGTGTCCAATATCCAAATCAGTTTCAGCACCATCATCAGTAACAAAAACTTCCCCGTGTTCATACGGACTCATTGTACCTGGGTCAATATTCAAATATGGATCAATCTTCTGAACCGAAACTTTATAACCTCTTAATCTTAATAATTTACCTAAACTGGCCGCGGTAATTCCCTTGCCTAATCCTGAAACAACACCGCCCGTTACAAAAATATATTTTGCCATAACGGGATTAAGTGTAACGTAAAATTTGTCGAAATGTCAAAGTCTTTTTAAAATTGCAACCTTAATATGTATAAAATATGAACAATAAAATCAAACGAAGAATCTGGGCTTTTATCATCGCTAGCATCTTAACCGCGTTTATTGCTCTAACAACATATGGTATCGGTAAATTACTCACCAAACAGCCAACATTGACACCATTACAAGCTGCTGCCCAAAATTACGGGACAATCAAACTTGATTGTAATTACAGTGAAACCAGTCATATTTTGGCTGTCAATCAAACGACAACCTACATTAACAATGCAACACAAACTTTATATGAAATTAGATTTCATTTATATGGCAACGCTTATCAAGCCGACGCTACATACCCCGCAGTGGCTCCATCTGAAATTGATCGTGCTTACCCTAACGGCTTTGATACAGGTTACGCCAAGGTCAGTACTCCACACATTTTACTTGGTGGATACGATAACACAGTAATTACTGTACCATTAGAAAGCGGGTTAAAAATTGGTGAAAGCATTGATATTGATTTACAATACACAATCAAGTTGGCCAACATCAAACACCGTTTGGGTTATACAGACAATACCGTTAATCTTGGTAATTTTTACGCAATCCCAGTAGTCTACGATAATGGCTGGCAAATATATCCTTACAGTTACAACGGAGATCCGTTCTATAATGAACCATACAATTATGATGTCACAATAACCGCACCCGATGGTTATACCATTGCCACCAGTGGAACCGAAATCGGCAAAAATCATTTTCAAGGATATTTACTTCGTGACTTTGCCATCGTAATGTCACGTGATTTTAAAACTTTAAAACGCGAAGTTGGTGACACAATGGTCACCTATTATTATTTAAATGACGATATTCCAGATATTAGTTTATATACGGCGTGTAATGCCTTAGCATACTTTTCCAATACCTTTATTGATTACCCATATCCTACTTTAAATATTGTACAAACCGATTTTTTAGAAGGTGGAATGGAATATGGTGCTTTGGTATTCCTCGCTTTAGATGTTACCGACCAATTACAATATCAAACAGTCATTGTTCACGAAATTGCTCACCAATGGTGGTATGGTTTAGTCGGCAACAACCAAATTCGTACTGCCTGGATTGACGAAGGTTTAGCCGAATACTGTACAGCGGTTTTCTTTGAAACTCATCCCCAATATGGCAAAACATTAGCAAGCATTGCAACCCAAAATAAAAATAGCATCAAAATGTTTGAAAGCATTATGGACGAATATGGTGTCAATTACACCCGCCAAATGTATAAAAGTTCCAGTGATTATCGAATGCCAACCGAATACACAATTAACACTTACGCCCGCGGAATGCTATTGTTTTATGCTATCAGTGAAATGGTTGGTTATGAAAATTTAAATGTGGCACTAGCAAAGTTTGCCACAGCCAATTGTTATAGTTTTGGTACAATTAATGGACTAACACATACTTTAGAAGACAATTTAGGGTATGATTTAGTCAAATTTATTAACAATTATCTTGCAGGACGTCAAGATACAGTGTTATAATTTGACGATGAATTTAAAAACATTTGACAAAAGCACACGCTTAATGAAACAAGCCGATTTGGCAATTCAGGGACAACCTTTACAAGGTAACACCAACACAACAGTGATTGGAATTTTAGATTGCACTCAATATGGTAATGCTTCTATAATACAAAACTTAGTTTGCGGCATTCGTCAAACTGGTGGCGTAGCACCTACGTTTAATTTGACTAATTTTACTGATTTGCAACGTTTATCACCAGCAACTGCAAAATATGCATACGATTTTTACAAAGCACTAGCAACTAATGTGGCAGGTATCATCCGTACTCAAATGTTAGATGGCGTAGTTGCGGTGGTCGATAATTATGTCACAGGCTTAGGAGTTTTACTAGGCTGTACCAAAACCAACTGCCCAGTATTATTAATGCCAACTGGGATTAACCACAATTATGATGTTTGTTTAATTGAAGCTGCTGGCAAAATTGCTACCCGCGAAATTAAAGCCAGTGATATTGAAAAAGTTGCCGACACCTACGCGCACAGTAACGGTACGCCGTCAATCGATACATTGACAATGGACTTTTATCATATGGTTGAAGCATTTGAGTTATCAATTCCAGGCACAGCCTTAATGACAACCAATTCCGGTGAAACTTTAAACTTAGCTTTAACAACCAGCAACAAGATTATGGAAATGGCTAATGACATTATTACGACCAAACGTTTAATTAGTAAACGTACACTAAATGAAAAGTTGGCACAATACCAAACTGCAGGTGGCAGCATAGCCGGTTTATTAATGTTCAAAAATATCTTTGAAGCAGTCGATGTAAAAGTTTCTCCCAATATGTATCAATCATTAAAAACGACGCTAGCAGATCAAGCATACGTTGTTTCAGATAGCACTGCTCCGTTAACGATGACCGGTACAGCGTGGGTTTACTCCACCATCGCTGACGCCATCACTGCTTTAGCATCCAACGCCATTGATAATGGAATTGTTGTTTTGCAATGTTGTACAGCTTGCGATGTTTCCATCGTTGCTCACACAATTAAAGCAATGGGAAAAGCAGATTCAATTGCCTTAATGACCGATGGATTTTGTGCCGCTACCCCAGTTTTAACGATTGCCAATATCACACCTGATGGTTATGCAAATCAAGATTTTGCTAACATTCAAAATGGTGATGAGATTGAAATCGATGTCACCAAGGGGCGTATCAATATTAATGTTAACAGTAAAGATTTGAAAGTTCGTGCCAAACGCAATATCCTGAAAAAACGTGAAACTTATTTTTAATATTGCCAGATTAGCATTTTAGTTTTGGATTGTTTATCTTTTGATTTACAAAAACAAAGTTTTATGTTATAGTAAAACTTAGTAACAATCCTGCTGTTGTAGCACAGTCGGTAGTGCACCGCCTTGGTAAGGCGGAGGTCGACGGTTCAAGTCCGTTCAACAGCTCCAAAGATAAAAGACCTTTATGCAAAGGTCTTTTTTAGTTTGCTCCTACAAAATGACCGTTTTTCACCTTCAAATGACACAAAAAATTAAAAATAGTAAATTTTTTATGAAAAATGCTTGCAAGTTGATTAATCACAGTTTATAATACGTCTATTATGGCACAAAGAGCTTATTTCGGACTTAATTTTATTCCGTCCTTGTTAATCGCAATTTTACCAATTGTTAGTTGGATTATTGGTATCATCATTTGTTTTCAACGTGAACAATACACTTATGCAATTATTCGTATTATCTTAGGTTGGTGTCCGATTTTCTGGATTCTTGATATCGTTAGCATTTGTGTCCACAAAGATTTAGTTTGGTTAGCATAATTAAATTTTACGTTTTTCGTTAATACCTAGCGCAAAACCACAGGGGTTAGGACATTTAAAATTTGGGAAGGTGCATTTAGCACCTTTTTGCATTTTAGCCAATTCTGCTGCACCAGCGTGTCCCATACTTGCCAATGCCGCTTGATAACGATTTAATACATCGTTAACAACACGTGTCGTTTCCAATAACACGGAAGAACATTTACGTTCAATTGCTTTCAAAATAAAATCTTCTAAGTTTCCCATTTCACTAACGTTGACTAACATCGCCTGTGGATAATGATCACGTAAACGATCTAAATCAGCCAACCACTCTGCACGTAAATCAGGTTTATCGGCAATTAATTCTGGTACATAAAATTCTAATGCTTTTGGTACTGCCGGTGTTTGCATATAATATTTCAAAGTACGGTGACGATTCAAATGCATATAAACCGCAAACGAACAGCGAAAGTTCGTAGCATAAACGTCACCAAAATATTCAGTTACTGGTCGCTCGCGGAACATCGAAATTTGACGTCCCTTACCATTCTTAGTTAATTGTTCATCAATATAACCAGTTTTTTGTAAAAGCTTCACAAATTCAACGATGTACGGATATAATTTTTTTTCAAAAGGATGCGAACTCTTTGCGATCCGTTCTGCATAATTACTGAAAAAGCCGTATAAATAATTCAACTGACGATAAGAAATAGTATGTAACATTGAAACCATCGTAAAACAACTAGTCAAATAACGTGCATTTTCCATCGCTAACTTTTTAATTTTATTATCTGTAAAATATTGTGGAAAGTGGTTTTGGTATTCATCACGAATCAAATTTTCAAATTGATTTAGCCATTTATCATAAACTTGTTGTTCATCTTCAGGTAACGGATGTAACGTATATCGTCCACTCTTAACTGAAGATACCATATAACGTTCGTTATCTAACATTCCTTCCAAAACCCGTGGAATACAATGTAAATATAAAGTAATTGTTGCGTGGTCATATACGCTATGATGGCCATTGGTCTTGGTCATTTCAACCCGGCGAAAAGTTTTTGCTTCATCTTCCGCACGTAAAGTTGCAAAGTCGTGCGCCATATAGCACACCCCTGCCGCCATACCCCCAAAACGATCTAATTCCTTTTTAGGTGTTTGATAATCAGGATGCGTAGTTGCAATTACTGTTATTTCCATATTTAATATGGTATACCGACTAAAAAACAATTGTCAAATTAACATTTTATTTTAAAAATATGTTGAGAAAAACCGTTAAGAGTAGTATACTATGGTTAATATGAAAAATAAAAATAAGTTTAATTTAGGACAAGATGATTATCAAATTTCTTCGGATGAACCGTTAGATTTAGATGATGCATTAAGCGTATTAGAAAAACGTTTAGATTCTGAACAAAGTGATACTACCAACAAACCTCTCAGCGACATTACTGCTTTGGCCGATCCTTCGACCTGGCATAAACGCGTAGTAGTGATTACTGGTGCCTCCTCAGGAATCGGTTTAGCAGCCGCTCATTGTTTTTCTTTGTATGCTGATATCGTTTATAACCTATCACGTGAAAAAGGTAATGACGACAATATCAACTTCATTGAAACCGATGTTTCCAACCCAGATTCGATCAAAGAATCAATTCGTAAAGTTTATAACAAAGAAGGTCAAATTGATGTTTTAATTAATAACGCTGGAATTGGTTTATCTGGTGCGGTTGAAGAACTATTAACTACCGATATCGTAAAAGTAATGAACACTAACTTTTTAGGTACAGTCAGTGCTTGTCAAGCCGCAATCCCATTTATGCGTGAACACCGTAAAGGTAAAATTATTAACATTTCTTGTACAATGGCTAATATTGCTCCGGCTTTTAATAGTATTTATTGTGCTAGCAAAAAAGCAATGGAAACCTTTACCATTGCTTTACGCAAAGAAGTTGAACCATTAAAAATTGACGTAGTTACGGTGGCTTTATCAACCTGTAAGACAAACTTTACCGAAAATCGTATCAAGCAAGATTCAACCAATAAAGCCTATCGCTATCGTATTAGTAATGATATTGGACGTTTGGAGTATGCCGAACAAACCGGAACACAACCCGAAACAATTGCTGAAGAATTATATCGTATCAGTAATAAAAAAGCATATCCTGCGCACACCATTACCATTAAAGGTAAAAACCGTGTTCGTGCTTTTTTCGGTAAACTAGTAACTAAAAAATAAAATTAACTTAATAAAGGGAAAACAATTATGGTTAGTTTAGACGAATTACAAAAGAAAATTTATCAAAATAAAGTTAATAAGCATTTTAACTTAACCAATATCCACCAAGAATTTTGTTATATCTACGGTGAAGTCGCCGAAGCTTATGATGCTTGGTACAAAAAGATGGGAACCGAAGCCATCAGTTTAGAATTGGCTGATGTCGCCATTTACACTTTAGGTTTAGCTGAAATGTTAGGAATTTCTTTAGAAGATGCCATCTTAAAGAAAATCGCGATTAACGAAAAACGCGTTTATATTGACGGCAAAAAAGTTGAACCGACCGATACTACCCCAACAAAAGCATAATGTCATTTTAACAATATAACAAAAAAGCGAGGTATAAAACCTCGCTTTTTAATTAACGCTGTAGAAATAATTAAGCACTTTTTTTAGTTTTTGCATTTTGTGCTTTGTTCAATGCCGCAGCCAATTTGGCCTTTTGACGATTAGCTTTATTTTTGTGAATTACATTATCAACAGCAGCTGCGTCCAAAACTGAGAAAACCACATTCAATTGAGATTCTGCGTGTTTTAATTCTTTTGCAGCCAAAGCTTCTTTGAACTTTTTAATTTCATTTGAAATTTGCGTTTTAACGGGACGATTTTGTGTATTTTTTGTTTTCGTCACACTGATACGTTTAATTGCACTTTTGATATTTGCCATATGACAAGTATTATACACTGGTCAGCCTAAATTTGCAAGTATTTTCTTGAAGAAGTTTTTTTGTTAATTTGCCCATAATAAAACTATGCAAACAATCACTGATTTAGCTTGCGAACTTTTACGTCGTCCCCCACATAAAATTAACGGTTTAACAGTTACAACCACCGAAGAAGACGGCGTAATTATTCAAACCACCACCATTACCACGCCATCGGCAGCACATTATATTGGCAAACCAATCGGAACTTATCACAACATTGACTCGACACAATGTAAACCGCGTAAAATCGTTCAATTATTGAATCATAAATTATCACAATTAATTACCGACCCCAGTAAAATTTTAATTATTGGACTAGGTAATGATAGATTTGTAGCCGATAGTTTAGGGCCTTGTGTAATTGAACAAATTAAAACTGGCAAACATTTAGTTACATTCGAACCACGGGTTTTTGGCGAAACTGGTATTAACTCTGTCGCAGCAATTCACGCTATTACACGTTTGGTACAGCCGACTGTTGTGATTGTAATTGATAGCTTAGTCAGTGCTACTCCGACCCGAATTGGCACAAACTATCAAATTTGTACCAGTGGTATTACTCCAGGCAGTGGCATTGGACGCGATAATCAAACAATTAATCGTAAATTATTAGGCGTACCTGTTTTGGCCATCGGCGTACCCGTTTGTACTATTATGACACACCCCAAGAACCGCCTTTATCACGTTGTACCAAAAGACATCGATTTAGTTATACATAATTGTAGCCAAATTATCGCTCGCAGTCTTAATACTCTGGCGTTGCAAAATCCTTACGATGTAGCCAAGCCTTAACAATTTTGTGTTTACCAAAAATGTTTTTCATCTTACCAACACGATTTGTACTTGGTAATTTATCAACACTTCGTGCTAATAATTCTCCTTCTTCAGTCTTGACAACCAAATCGTCCCCTGCCCGTGCAAAATTTGCAAAGATTACCTCCTCGCCTTTTGCCATTCCAGCCGCGATTGCCAAACCTTTACGATAACGTACCATTTTATCAATATCACTCATTGGTACTTTTTTAGCGTTACCTAAGTTGGTTACCAATACGACATAACCAGTATGTTCTGCCGTTGAAATACCTGCCAGCCAAGCAGTATCATCCATTTGGATACCTTTTACACCAGAAGCAATACGACCTTGAACTGGTACATCGCCAGTAGCAGCGTTGAGGACGTTACCAACATTGGTTACCATTAAAATGGTACGGTTCTTAGGCAGTCGTTGTACCGCCAAAATTTCATCATTACGATCTTCACGAATCTTATAAACATCAAAGACTGATTTGATTACCGAACAAGCATCACTAAATTTTGAACGTTTAATCATACCAGTTTTCGATAACCAAACTAAATCATATTCAGGTAAAGTATCAGCTACAGCCGGATAAATTGCTACAGGAAATTCTTGTGGTAATGCCGTTGGGAATAAAGTACGTAATGCCACACCCTTATCTTTTAAACGACATTCTGGAATATCGCCACCAAACAATTTGTAGCATTTACCCAAGTTGGTAAAGATGTGCAACAATTTATCAGTTTGTGTTAAAACAGCAACACTATGCACCTCTTGTTCTCGCATATTATCATAAGCCGCAGTATCACTCATATTAAAGTGTTTTTTCGTCAAACGTTGAATATTGCCAGCTGCTGTAATCGTCAAAACAATATCTTCAACTGGTACTTCGTCATCATCTGCTGTAACCAAGACATCTTCTAACTTATTTACAACGCGAGTGCGGCGATCCACTTTGTAACGTTTTTTTATTGCTAATAGTTCAGTTTTAACCACATCAAGCTGCAATTTCTTACTACCAATAATTGCGGTCAAACGTTCAATTAATTCACGCAATTCTTTCAACTCTTGTTCCAATTTCAAAACTTCCAAATTGGTCAAACGTGCCAAACGTAAATCCAGAATCGCTTGTGCTTGACGTTCGGAAAGATTGAAACGTTTTTGTAAACGGTCCCGCGCTTCACTGGTATGTTTACTGGTTTTAATAATTTTAATAACTTCGTCAATATTTTTGACCGCAATCATCAAACCTTCTAAGATATGTGCGCGCTCTTTTGCTTGATTCAATTCAAAGACAGAACGTTTGTAGATAACTTGACGTTGATAATTAACGTAATATTCAATAATTTGCAACAACCCCATTTGGCGTGGCTTACCTTCAGCAATCGCCACCATATTATAGTTAAAGTTGCAACGTAATTGAGTATATTTATATAACTGTTCTACAATTTTATATGGGTCAGTATCTTTACGCAATTTAATCAAAATACGCATACCATTACGATCTGACTCATCACGAATTTCAGTAATGTTTTGTAAATCACCTTTTTTACTTTCACGTAAATCAGCGATTGTCTTTTGCAATTGAACTTTATTGACTTGATAAGGTAATTCAGTAATTACAATGTTACGTTTATCGCCTTCGACCTCAATATGGACTTTACCAGACATCACTACTTTACCACGACCAGTTTCATAGGCTTGAATCATATTATCATCGGCCACAATCCAACCAGCCGTTGGGAAATCTGGACCTTTAACAATTTTAAGAATTTGTTTTAAAGTAATTTTAGGGTTATCTATAAAAGCAATATGAGCATCAATTAATTCACCCAAGTTATGTGGTGGAATATTAGTTGCCAAACCAACAGCAATACCGCTGGTTCCGTTCGTCAATAAGTTTGGGAAACGTGCTGGCAACGTATCTGGTTCAGTATTACGATCATCATAAGTCAACGAATATGTCACCGTATCTTTATCAATATCACGTAACATTTCTAAAGCTAATGGATCTAATTTAGCTTCAGTATAACGCATAGCTGCAGCCGGATCACCATCGTCTGAACCAAAGTTACCTTGTCCCATAATTAATGGCATATTCATACTAAATGGTTGCGCCAAGCGCACCATTGCATCATAAACAGAAGTATCACCGTGTGGGTGATATTTACCCAAACATTCACCAACAATTGCCGCTGACTTACGGAACGGTTTATCAGGCATTAAGCCCATATCGTTCATCGCAAACAGAATACGTCGTTGAACAGGTTTTAAGCCATCTTCAACCCGTGGTAATGCACGATCCAAAATAACGAACTCACTGTACGGAATCATACTTTCGTGCATAATTGTCGCAACGGATTTTTCAATAATACCATCACCAGCATCGCCGTCGTCACCACCATCACCGGTGTTGTTTTGTTGATTATTACCACTATCACTAGTGCTTTCAGAGTTAGATACTATTTCAGTTTTACGGCTTTCTTTTTCTGCTAATAATTTTTGGCGCCGTGCTTCTTGTTCAAGAATTGGTTTCATAATGGCCGCTTGGCGCGCAGCTTCGGCCTCGGCCTTTAAATCATTTTCAGATAAAGCCACTACTGCATCAATATTTGCGATGTGCGTGTGACTAGCATTTTCCACAACCTTACTGACTTCGTTCGGAACCTCATCCAAAGTTAACGCCGTATCTTCGTTAATCACTGGTTTCTCTGGAGTATTTGTCATGATTTCTTTAGTTTCTGTTTCCAATGGTGTTTCAATTTTCTCGACTGGTTTATTTTCAACTACCACTATATTTTCGACTTCAACATCGGTAGATTCTGGAATTTTTTCTTCAACAATTGATTCATTGGTTTCAGATTCATTAACCTCAGGGGTTGATTCTTCCGCTACTTCAGTGTTGAATACTTCGGTTGGTTCATTCTCTATTACCACACTGTTGGTTTCTAACGGAATATCATTGTTTTGTGCGTCAGTTGGTAATAAATCTTCCGTTTCCTGAACATTGCCAATTTGGTCAGCTACTTCATCAGATACAGTTTTATCATCAAAACTAACCGAATTCTCATCATCTAACAAATCATCAAACTCACTCATTTGTTGTACCTCCTAGTTTACTCTTAACTGCTTTAGTTGCGGTATCATCCTGTTTATTAAAATTAGCGTACTTACTGATATAGTTACGACGGCTCTCAATGTCATCACCCATTAAGGTAGTAATTAAACGTTCGGCTTCAGCGGCATCGTCCAGGGTAATACGGCACAGTTTACGTGTCTTTGGATTCATTGTTGTTTCCCACAATTGTTCCGCATTCATTTCCCCCAACCCCTTATAGCGTTGAACACTAGCACCTTTAACTTTTTTGGTAACTTCTTTTAATTCATAATCATCATAACAATAATGACTATAATCTTTTTTATAAACTTTAAACAACGGTGGCATACCAGTGTAAACGTGTCCTTGCGCAATTAAATCTTTCATATAACGGAAGAAGAACGTTAATAAAATTGATCGGATGTGGCCACCATCTTGGTCCGCATCAGCAAGAATAATGACTTTATGATAACGCAAATTGTCTAGGTTAAAATCTTCACCAATTCCCGTGCCTAACGCACCAATTAAAGTACGGAATTCTTCGTTTTCTAACACTTGGTCAATCCGTTTCTTTTCTGCATTTAATGGTTTACCACGTAACGGTAAAATTGCTTGAATACTGCGATCACGTCCTTGCTTTGCAGTACCACCCGCGCTATCACCCTCAACTATAAAAATTTCATTCATTTCCGGACGGCGACCGCTACAACTTGCTAATTTACCAATCAACACGCTACCATCAATACTATTCTTACTACGCGCAATATCTTTGGCTTTACGTGCGGCTTCACGAACACGTGCCGCTGACTTAGCTTTATTAATAATAATTTCTAATAGATTTTTCTTTTCGGTTGATTTATCAGCATCTTTAAAGTATTCCAACAAACTATTATAAGTAAAAGTCTCCACCGCGATCTTAGCTTCAGGATTACCAAGTTTAGTTTTGGTTTGACCTTCAAATTGGACTTCTTGCATCTTAATAGCTAATACCGCTGTCATGCCTTCACGGTAATCTTCCCCCTGTAAGGCATTGTCTTTATCTTTGAAATACCCAAATTGTTTTCCCAGTTGGTTAAATGCACGAGTAATCGCACTCTTGAAACCAGTTTCGTGAGTACCACCTTCCGAAGTAGGAATGTTGTTTACATACGAGAAAATACTTTCAACAAAACCATCTGTATGTTGAATTGCGAAAGTTATCGGCATTTGATCACTTAACCCAGAAATAATAAATGGAGCTTTGTATAAGGTGTTTTTGCCTTCATTAAGATATGAAACAAAATCTGCTACACCACCATCAAATTTGTAAACACATTCACGAGAAAATTCAGCATCATCAAGCGCGATCCTTTCGTCAATTAAAGTAATCTCTGCGCCTTTATTTAAAAAAGCCAGTTCTTCCAAACGTTGAGAAATAATTTTATAATCAAATTTGGCGTGATTAAACATTTCCTCATCAGGTAAAAAGTGAACACGTGTTCCATTTTTAGTGGTACGACCAATTGCCTTTAACGGTTCATCGGCTACACCCCAATGCATTTGTCCGTCTTTTGGATTTAAATGTGGCGAAAAACGCACGTAATGTTCTTTACCATCTTTATAAACCGTAACTTCACAATAACTAGAAAGAGCATTAACAACCGATGCACCAACTCCGTGTAAACCACCCGAGAAGCTATAGTTATGATTATCGAACTTACCACCCGCGTGTAACTCAGTATAAACCATTTCGACGCCCGAAATGTTTAATTCGCGATTAATATCGACCGGAATACCACGACCATTATCTTCTACTGTAATTGAATTATCAGGATGAATAATAACTAATAATTTATCACCATAACCATTAGCGATTTCATCAATACCGTTATCAACAATTTCCCATAATAGATGGTGCATTCCTTTTGAGCCAGTAGTACCAATGTACATTCCTGGACGTTTTCGCACCGCATCAAGTCCTTTCAGTAGTGTCAAATTACCAGCAGTATATGCTTGTTTTTCGTTTGCCATATAATTTATTATATCACTTTTCGAAAAACCCACAAAACAGTTATTTTACACAATATATAGCGGTTATTACAATCCTTTAACTACTACATATAGTGCGTAATCCTTTATAATTGCAACCATTTTTTGCACTTCAGCTACCGAATAAGCACCTTCAGTTCGACATTGTTGAATTTGCCAACATAATGCTCCATTAACAATACTTCTCCCCATTTCGAACAAATCAGAAGCTGTTAAACGTGGGCTTAACGTGGTCCGTAACATATAAGGTATTTGTTTTTGTTGCTTAAGCAATTGCACTGTATTCAAAACAGGTTGTATCAATACTCCAGTCATTGATAAATATTTAGTAGGCGGTGCTTTAACATCTAACGCAACATAATCGACCAGTCCCATTGTGACAACTTGACGTACCACATCAGGGCGCGTGCCATTAGTATCTAATTTTATTAATAACCCAAGCGAACGTAAAGCACACAGTAATGGAATCAATACAGGTGAAATTGTTGGTTCACCACCACTAACAACTACAGCCTCTAACCATTTTTTACGCCGGCGTAATTCATCAAAAATTTTAACAAAGGCTAACCGATTTTGTTTTGTATCAAGAATTTGATAATTATGGCAATAATGACAGCGCATATTACAACCTGCCAAAAAAATAACTGCAGCCATTTTACCAGGATAATCAATTAAAGATAATTTTTGCCAACCTGCCACTTTAATTGATGTAATTTGATCCTGCCAACTTATTTGCTTCATTATTACCTCAATGTTTTTGTTATATGGTATTTTCTTCGATCAAAATATTCTTGTCGTTTTCCTGCGTTATAGTTTGCTACTGGTCGTAAAAAACCGACGACACGGCTCCATACTTCAGTTTCCGCATTACAAATTGGACAACGCCAATGTTCACCCGCTAAATAACCGTGTGCCGAACATATCGAAAAAGTTGGTGTAACAGATAAATACGGAATTTGATATTGACTAAAAACTTTTTGAATTAATTGTTTAACTGTTGCCAAATCATCTAGTTTTTCACCAGTATAAAGATGAATCACTGTGCCACCCGTATATAATTTTTGTAATTCAGACTGTAATTCAAGCATTGTAAAAATATCGTCGGTATAGCCAACTGGCAACTGCGTACTGTTGGTATAATATGGTACCTGACTTGTTCCTGCTGTAATAATTTGAGGAAACTGATGACAATCAATCTTAGCTAAACGACTGGCGACATATTCAGCAGGTGTAGCTTCTAAATTATAAACATTACCTGTTACTTCCTGATAGATACGTAATTTACCCCGTAAATAATGCATTACTTTTTTGGCAAAACGTTGTCCTTCCGCACTAGCAATTCCAATCTTTTTTAAATTCAATAAACATTCATTCATTCCTACTATACCAATTGTACTAAAATGATTGTACCAATACTTACCTGTACGTTGTTTAATACCTCTTAGATAAAAAGCACTGTAGGGATATAAACCAGTCTCAGTTTGTTGTTCAACCATTGTCCGCTTAATTTCCAAACTTTCCTTTGCCAAATCGGCTATCTTCCCTAACTGGATAAAAAATTCATTTTCATTATGTGCTTCGTACCCTAAACGAGGTAAATTAATTGTTACGACCCCAATACTACCAGTCAACGGATTGGAACCAAACAAACCGCCACCGCGTTTACGCAACTCCCTAACATCTAAACGCAACCGACAACACATTGATACAGCATCTTCAGGATTTAAATCTGCATTAATGTAATTTGCAAAATATGGTATTCCATACTTTGCACTTAACGCGGTTATTTGAGTCATCACTGGGCTATCCCAATTAGTATCTTTAGTAATATTGATTGTTGGAATTGGAAAAGAAAAAACTCGACCTTGATTATCACCGGCCAACATAACTTTACAAAATGCTAAATTAAAACGATCCATTTCGGTTTGATATTCACCATAGGTGCTTTCTTGTACTACACCGCCAATGACAACTGGGACATCACGTAAAGAAGCGGGACAACGAATATCTAAAGTAAGATTTGAAAATGGACATTGGAAACCGGCCCGTGTAGCAACATTTAAATTAAAAACAAATTCTTGTAAACATTGTTCCAAATCTGCATCATTTAAACTATCGTAACGGATAAATGGCGCTAAGTACGTATCAAACGAAGACCACGCTTGTGCACCTGCTGCTTCCCCCTGCAATGTAAATGTTGCATTAACAATTTGCCCTAAAGCCGAGCGTAAATGTTTTGCAGGAGCAGCCCCGATTTTTCCAACTACACCTGTAAACCCTAAAAGTAACAATTGACGTAAATCCCAGCCCATACAGTATGGACCCAAAAAACCTAGATCGTGAATGTGCATAGCCCCGTTGCGATGGGCATTAGCAATTTCAGTTGGGTAAACCTTTGATAAACAATAAGCTTTTGTTACTGCCTCACGTAAATGCAAATTTAGACCACTAATAGATCGAGTAGTATTAGCGTTATTTTTCACAGTAGAATCATCTCCTTGCAAATATTTTGCAAAGAGATTGTTAACCATTACTTGACTATCCATTAATTCATCTTATTGATGATGGTTAATTTTGGTGTTATTTAGTTTCTAAAGCTTGCGCTAGAGCCTTAGCTAATTGGTCAGGACAACTTGTACCGCGACCACGGCAATCAATTCCTTTTAATTTTGCAATCAAAAGCCGGGCATTTTGTCCCTCAGCCAAAGTCGCTACACCGACAGTATTTCCAGGACAACCGCCCACAAATTGTACGTTATGTACATTCTCACTTTCATCCAACTCAAAACGAATTTGCATTGAACAAACTCCCTTAGGTGTATAACTAAACTGTCGCATTATCGTGTTCCTCCTGTTCTACTTCTACCAAATGATTATAAATAAACTCATAGACCTCTGGGGCTTTATCCTTCCAACGTGCAGCCGCACGAATTGCATCAGCCCTTGATGGCACCCGTAATTTCAATTCCATTAAATTATACGGACCGGTGTAATCCTTAATCATAAAGACTGCAGTTTGCGTACCATCCGAATTTTTAAAATAATCTATACGATACTCCTGACTGCGTTTCATTCGCAATTTGTTTTCGTCTGTATATTTAATAATTCCTTCACGAATTGATGCCGGAATTTTTGTCCAAAAATGAGACAAACAGTCACGACCATCCTTAGTTAATTGGTACATCAAATCGCCTGAAGTGTTTTTTGCCACAACGAATTTAACATCAACAATTTTAGCTAATGCTTCGCGATAGTCCATATAAGACATTAGATCGGGATTGGACATAATAATTTCGGACAAAGTGTTTTCCGATAAAGGCATTTCCATTTTTTCAAAAATGAATAGCAAAATAATCTTGCGAGTAATCTCGTCGGCAACAAAAAACGTACTACGATTGTTATTCACCAGTCAAATTATATAATAGTTCCTTAAATCTGGCAAGTTTCTCTTGTTCCTGTTTGACCAAATCAGTCGGAGCTTTAGCCAAAAAGCCTTGATTTGCTAGTAACTTTGCTGCACGAGCAATTTCCGCACGGTAAAATTCAGCTTGAGCTTTAGTATCAACTGGAGTAACTACTGGTTCAGTTTTTGGCTTAGGTTTATCCTTACATTCTTCAATATATTTATCGCAGAAATCCGTCCAAAACCATTGTTGCAATTCATTCGTTGCTATACCAAATTCATACTTTTCATAACGACGGGTAATTGTACGAATAATTTTATTTAAACTAACTTGCATCCAATGTTTAGGATTTTTCATTGGTGTTGGAAATGTTTCAAACGCTAAATCACTATTGTGTCCCAGTTCGTGCCAAACTTGTTCGGTAATGTACGGAGCAATTGGATGCAACATTTTTAAGAAATTTTCCAAAGCCGTAACTAATAACTCATTGTCTTTATGCATCAAAACAAATTTAGTCGCATTCCAAATTTTATTCATAAAATGGCGTGCCTTAGTAATTTTTTCATCACCATAGTTAGGATCGCGATCCAAACTTGAACCAAATAGAACAGAATAACGTAAAACATCACAGCCATATTCGTTAATAATATCCAGTGGGTCAATTCCGTTACCTAATGATTTACTCATTTTACGACCCTGACTATCACGAACCAAACCGTGGAATAAAACGGTATGGAATGGTAATTGTTTAGTATGATATAGTCCAGAAAAAACCATTCTAATTACCCAAAAGAAAATGATTTCGTAAGCAGTAACCAATACATCTGTTGGATAGAAATAATCAAAATCTGCTTGATTTTTGTTTAAAGTAGCGAATGGCCACAAAGCTGACGAAAACCAAGTATCTAATACATCGGTTTCCCCTTCAATTGGAATGCGATGCCCCGAAAGCAATTGACGCGAAATACACCAATCTTTAATGTTAGTTAACCAATTCAAATAAATTTTTTGAAATTTCTTCGGCACAATATTCAAACCATTGTTCAAAGCATCAATTGCTGGTTGAGCTAATTCACGCATTCTAACAAACCATTGTTTAGAAATCGCTGGTTCAACTGTTTGATGACAACGATAACATTGTCCAATATTAGACACGTGTTTCTTTGTGGCAATCAATAAACCTTGAGTTTGTAAATCAGCCACAACCGCTTCACGAGCCTCAGCAACTTTCATTCCCGCATATTTACCAACATCACCACACATAACACCATTTTCATCAATTACCTTTAAATGTGGTAAATGATGGCGTTCACCGACTTCATAGTCATTGTGATCGTGTGCAGGAGTAATTTTCACTGCCCCGGTACCAAATTTCATATCAACCGAAGCATCGGCAATCACAGGAATTTCCCGATTAGTTAACGGCAATGGTACAGTTTTACCTATCAAATTGTGATAACGTTTATCATTTGGATTTACGGCTACCGCGACATCACCGAATAAAGTTTCCGGTCTGGTGGTCGCCACACGTAATGGTCCATATTGAATGGTCCAAATCTGGCGTTCTACTTCAGCATATTCAACTTCAATATCTGATAAAGCAGTATGACAGGTTGGACACCAGTTAATCATACGTTCGCCACGATAAATATAACCATCCTTATACAAACGATGAAAAGCCTTGTTAACTTCCTCTTTACAATGATCTTCCATCGTAAAGCAGAAACGCGACCAGTCACAAGACAAACCTAAACGTTTGAACTGGTTACAAATAATTGGTGTGTAATAATCATACCAATTTTGAATCCGTTCCATAAATTGTTCACGTGTCAAATCTTGTTTATTGATACCCTCTTTTTTCAACTGATCAACAACTTTGGCTTCAGTAGCGATTGCTGCGTGATCCGCACCAGGTAACATTAAAGTCTCATATCCTTGCATACGTTTAAAACGAATAATTGCATCGATAATTGTGCAATTAAAAGCGTGACCAATATGCAACTTACTAGTAATATTCGGTGGTGGCATAATAATCGTAAACGGTTTCTTGTTTGGGTTTACCTTAGCTTGAAACACGTTATTCTTAACCCAATAATCATTATAATGAGCCTCACAAGTTTTGAAATCAAAAATTTTGTCCATCAAAACAGTTTACTATAAACCGTAAAGTTCTGCAACCTGTTCCCTAGTCGCTAACACTTCACGAGCTTTACCATTACCGAAATCGGCACCAACAAAACCAGCCCGTTCAAGTTGATCCATAATACGGCCAGCACGACCAAAGCCAACCGAAAATTTACGTTGAATCTCTGAAATTGACAATGTACGACGAACATTATTTTCACGCACTGCATAACGCAGAATTTGTACTAATTTCGGATCCTGGTCATTACCATTATCTGGTCCACCTTCACCATTAAAGCCACCGGCAGCACCACCCTCAGGGATACCATTCAAAATTAAATCTTCAATTTCTAAATTGAAATCAGCTGGATTCTTTTCACGAACAAAATTAGTGATTTGATGAATTTCATCATTAGTCATATAACAACCCTGAACACGATCAATACCTTTGGCGGTCATAAACAACATATCACCACGTCCCATTAAGGTTTCTGCCCCAATCGAATCTAAAATGGTACGACTATCGACACCACTTAAAACACGGAATGCGATACGCGTACCAATATTGGCTTTAATCACACCACTAATTACATCAACACTTGGACGCTGGGTTGCCAAAATGATATGAATACCGGCAGCACGGGCTTTCTGTGCCAAGTTTTGAATACAGTCTTCAACTTCTTTTTTGTTACGCGACATTAAATCAGCAGTTTCATCAACCACCATTACGATATATGGCATTGCCGGAATTTGGCCATTTTTATATGCCGGTAATGCTTGATATAAAGCGATATTATTAACGTGCTGTCCTTGTAATAAGTCATAACGGTGATCCATTTCACGAATTAACCATTTAAACGCATTGACCGCGTGAGTTACGTCTGAAATACATCTTTCCACTAACATATGTGGTAAACCATTATACATTCCTAATTCAACACCACCCTTCATATCAATTAAAACTAACTTTAATTCTTCTGGGCTGGATTTAAAAATCAAACTGGTCAAAATCGTGTTGATACAAACTGATTTACCCGAACCAGTTGTACCTGCAACCAATAGGTGTGGCATTTCTGCCAAATCCGCAATAATTGGCTCATCATTAATATTTTTACCAATACAAATTGCCAGTGGACTCTTATGCGAAATAAACTCACGTGAACCTAATAGATCTTTAATCGAAACTGTACCGATCATATGATTAGGAACTTCAATTCCAATTGCATTCTTACCTTCAATTGGACTTTCCATACGCGTGTTATTAGTTTTTAAAACGAAGTTCATATCATCACGCAAGTTTTCAATTTGAGCGACACGGGTGCCCAATTCAGGTACAATCTCAAAACGTGTCACAGCAGGTGCCACACTAAAACTATGAACCCGTGCACGTACGTTATACTGCTGGAACAACTCATTTAATTTAGCTTCTTTTTCACTGGCTTCTGCATTAAATTGACTTAAATCCATACTTTGTGTGTGAATTAAATCCAAAGTTGGTTTAATGTAACGTTTGTTTTTAAACGTCTCCATTGTAGGTTCATTGGATACTGTCGGAATATCCAATGTCAACGAAGTTTGGTTGTTAAGATTTTGAATTACGGATGAATTGCGACGACGATTTGATGCCGGATTAACATTACCCATTGTTGAGCCAGGAGTATTAGGTGGAGTCCAATTACTATTAGCACCTTGCCATTGCATTCCACTATTTTGTCCCCACGTGTTAGTTTGTTCCCAAGGGTTAGTGGCCTGAGTTGCAGGATTCATAGGTTGTACTGGTCGTGGCATTTGCGACATTCCATTCGGCATACCATAATTATTATATTGATATGGTTGCGGACCTACTGGCGCTTGCGGCATAAAACTTGGCGCAGGTGGTACAGTTGGTTGAACATTTGACCAACTATTACTATCCAAGCCCTGCCATGGAATTGCAACCCCATTATTGTACATTTTTAAACCCGGTGCGGTACTGGAAGCATTGGCCGAAGCCTGATTAATCGCATCAGGAGATGTTAAATCTTTCAATGGAACTGGACTATCAGCATTAGTTTTGAGATTATCTTGTTTAGGTAAAGCACCTAAACCTAACAAGCTTTTATTAGCATCAAAATTACGACGATTTTCACGCATAATTTCTTTATTAGTCATTTGTAATTTTTCGTATAATTCTGCCGTGGTTTTTGCATAATCATTCGTTGTATCACTTTCCTGGGTTTTAGTTTCCATTGTTAAAATGCGTTGTTCACGATTAGCAACAATGACACGGTTAACAACCAAAATTAATCCCACTAAAAACAACACACCTAACAACAAATAAGTACCAAGTGTTCCCGAAATAATTAGCAATAAATACGATGGCAACGCAAAAACGACTCCCCCTGGGGTTAAAGGCGAACCAGAAAAACAATAGTTCAAATAATGATTGAAATCAGCATTGTTACCACCGTCAATGACTGCTTGTGTGAAACCAACGTGCATTGCGGTAAAAAACGATAAAATCATTACAATTGCGCCAAATAAATATTGGCGATTAAGATGAATTCGTTTACCGGTACGTAAACAAATTCCTAACACTGCAGTTAACAACAGAACACTATAAGCATAAATTCCAATAACACCATACACGAAATTGGTTACAACCCCACCTAAACGAAATAACATTACTAAAGCAGCAATGACCGATGTCCAAATAATAACATCGCCCCATGGAAAAGGTCGTTTTGCATTCTGAATCTTAGTCCGATGGATTGTACCGTCCATTACCTTAAATTATAAACAAATTTTTAATTTTCGTAAAATATTATTTACCGACAATTACCGTAAGAATTTTGTTTTTGTCTAAATATTTTTTTACAACAGCATTAATATCTGCAACAGTTAAAGCATCAACAATTTTCAATTCATCCTCATAACTAATCACTTGATTACGAGTTGCAACCTGTTCCGCACAACGGCCATTAATACGACTAGTAACTTCTGCATCAAATAAACGTTGCATATGCCATTGATTGCGATATTTAGACAATTCTTCCTCGGTGATGCCATTATGCACCACATTGTCAATTTCCTGATTAACCACCTCAATGACCTTTTGTGTATTTTTCGGAGTACAAGAAAATACCACACTAAAACTACCACCAATATCGGATAATTCCATATCAGTGGTAATTGAATAAACCAATCCTAATTTTTCACGCACGCTAATAAACAGACGACTACTCATATCACCACCAAACAGAATTCTAAACAAAGTTAACGCATAGCGATCTTCGCTGTATTGATTACAAACTGGAATTGATAAAATTACGTGTTGTTGTTCAGTATCTTTTTTAACTGGTAACACCGTAGGTGCCGGCTGAATCGCCGAAATATTTTGGCGTTGATTAGGTCGTGCAGGCTTTTGACTCATAAACGGCAAATAATATTTTGCCACCAAAGCTTCCGCTCGCTCTAAAGAAATATCACCCGTAAAAGCTAAGATGGTATTTTGTGGAACATAATGCTTCTTAACATATTGATAAATGTCAGCAGGTTGATACTGTTTAATCGCCTTGGCATAACCAGCCACTGGATGTTCATATTTAGTGCCACGATAAAATAAGGTATTCATTCGATCATACATTACCGACATCGGTTGATCTTCGTGCATTGCAATTTCCTGTACGATTACGTCACCTTCTTTATCAAAATCATCATTCTCAAATTTTAAATTAAAATACATATCTGAGAACAAATCAATACAAGCTTCAATGTTATCCGCAACAGCTTTTGTATGGTAGCAAGTTGCACTTTCACTAGTCCAGGCATTATAAAGCACCCCTAAACGGGCAAATTCATCAATAATCTGTTGACCAGTTCGTTTAGTTGTTCCTTTAAATAACATATGTTCGCAAAAATGAGACAGCCCTTCTTCGGCTTTAGTTTCGTCACCGCTTCCTGCCATTACCAACATACTAAAAGCTACGCTTTTAAAATTTTCCATTGGTGTAACTACCAATCGTAATCCGTTAGGATAAGTTTTAATCGTTGTGTTCATACAGTTATGATAGCCAAAAACATAAATTTACGCAAATCATAATATGTATAATTAAATGTCTAACAAAAAAGTTGTCATCACTAATTCGATTATTTGCAGTATTTTATTAGTACTCGGCTTTTTAGTAAGCACATTAAACGTCAGCCATACTTATTTAACGGTTACTGCACCATTATCTAATGGCAAACGTGATAGTAACCAAATCGGTCTAATGTTTATTATTGATGACGCTGAACTGGCTCATAATTTAACGCCGATTTTAGAGACTTTAAATCGCGCCGAAGCCACTGCAACATTCTTTTTCACAGGAACAGCCGCCATTAACAATCTTGAGTTATTACAAAATTTAGCCAGTAACCATAAATTAGGTAATTATGGTTTTTCAAACATTGCACTTAACATAGCCGATAAAAATCTAATTACTGAAGAAATTCGTCTAGGCGATGCCTTAATTAAGTCATTAGTTCATACACAGATGCAAGTATTTACTCCACCAAATAATTTATTCAACAAACACACTTTAGCGATGGCTCAAAATTTGGATTATACTACTGTATTACCAACTGATCGTGGAGTTGTTATTGACTGGAAAACTGCCACCAACAATGTTGTTTTATCTTATGCCACTTATAATGTACAAGCTGGTGATATTATCGTCTTAAAACCAACAACCGCCACTATGCAATGTTTTTCACAAGTGGCGGCTGATTATTTAACTAAAGGCTTAAAAATTACTTCGCTGGAGCATCTTTTGCTGGTGTAGATGTAACTATACGTTGTAAATCAATTCGTCCCTTATCATCAATCTTGATGACCTTAACCTTAATTTTATCACCAACTTTAACAACATCTTCAACCTTATTAACACGTTCTTTAGCTAATTTAGAAATATGAACCATACCTTCCAAAGTTTCGGTTAATTTAACAAAACAACCAAAATCCAAGATACGTACTACGGTGCCTTCAAAAGTTTGGCCAACTTCTGGTTCTAAGACAATATCCGCAATAATCGCTTTGGCTTTTTCCACCATTGCCGATTCTGCACCACCAATAAAGACTTTACCATCTTCTTCAATATCAATCTTAACACCGGTTTGATCAATAATTTTATTAATTGTTTTACCACCGCTACCAATCACATCTTTAATTTTTTCAGGGTTAATTTTGAAAGTAATGATTTTTGGTGCATATTTAGAAACTTCTTTAGCTGGAGCTTTAATTTCTGCATTCATAATCTTCAAAATTTTCAAACGACCTTCACGTGCTTGTTCCAACGCTGTCGTAATGGTTTCTTTATCAATACCAGCAATCTTAATATCCATTTGAATTGCAGTGATACCTTTTTCCGTACCGGCGACCTTGAAATCCATATCTCCATAGAAATCTTCAACACCTTGGATGTCGGTTAAAACGGCAACTTTGCGGCTATTCTTATCTTTAATTAACCCCATTGCAATGCCGGCAACGGCCGATTTAATCGGAACACCAGCATTCATCAATGACATTGAACTACCGCAAACCGAAGCCATTGAAGAACTACCATTACTGGAAAGAACTTCACTAACCGTACGAATCGCATAAGGGAATTCTTCTTCACTTGGCAAAACAGGAATTAAAGCGCGTTCTGCCAAAGCACCGTGTCCAATTTCACGACGACCAGGAGCCTTCAAAGGACGAGCTTCACCAGTTGCATATGGTGGCATATTGTATTGGTGCATATAACGTTTTGCTTCCTCATCATCAATACCATCCAATTTTTGTGCATCACTCAGCATACCCAAAGTACAAACGTTTAATACTTGAGTGTTACCACGAGTAAATACGGCTGAACCGTGTGTACGCGGCAATAAACCAGTTGTTACCCAAATTGGGCGAATGTCTTTCGTACCACGGCCATCGGGACGAATACCTTGATTAAGAATTTTTTCACGAACAATTTCTTTTTTGATTTTGTTCATTACTTCAATAATATCATTTTTGCTTTCATCCCAGATGTCAGCAAATTTATCGGCAACAATCATTTCAACTTTATCTTCTTCTGCACGACGTTTCAAAGTATCAGTTTCTTTCAAAGCAGTTTCAATAAAACTGGTAGCATAAGCACGAATCTGCTCTTCCAAATTTGCATCCACAGTATGCAAGGCAACTTTACGTTTTTCTTTACCAATCTTCTTGGCAATACCAACTTGGAATTCGCATAATTTTTTAATTTCCTCGTGTGCAAACATAATTGCATCAATCATATCGGCTTCGGTAACTTCGTTTGCCCCAGCTTCAACCATCAATACTGCTTCGCTTGTTCCGCTAACCGTTAAATGTAAATCACTTTGATCTTGTTCCAAAGCAGTTGGATTACAAATTAATTTACCATCAACACGTGCAACTTGAACGGCACCAGTTGGACCATTCCAAGGAATATCACTAATTGTTAAAGCTACCGACGATGCCAACATACCCAATGGTTCAGGCGCAACATCTGGGTCAACTGATAGAGTGGTAACTACCACTGCAACATCGTTGTGTAAATTCTTATCAAACAAAGGACGCAAGGGACGATCGATTAAGCGACTTGTCAAAATTGCTTTATCGCCACCGCGTCCCTCACGTCTTGTAAATCCGCCAGGAATTTTACCTACTGAATATAATTTTTCTTGGAAATCAACGCCTAATGGAAAGAAATCAATTCCATCACGCGGCTGATCCGCCATTGTTACGTTAGCCATAATTACGGTTTCACCGCAACTGACTAAGCAAGTACCGTGCGCTAATCCACATAGAGCGCCGGTCTCCACAGTTACTGTACGATTACCAATCGTAGTTGTCCATTTTTTATTGTCCATAAATTTTATTCTAGCACAAGTTTACAACTTATGCAATTTTTTATTCGTCTGCGTCCGGCTCTTCATCTTTCAGACTGGGAACGCAAGAAAATAAATGAACCAAAATTGCCCAAAGTTTTTTAAAGAACCTTTTAAAACACGCTTTCATTGCAATTACCCCCTTTTACCGTACCCGACTACGGCTGCCAAATCTGACACGATAGTATTATCGTGCGTTACTAATAATCGTAACTTAAATTGATCACCATTCAAATGGATACTGATTTTTTGAATTTTGTCAGCAGCTTTGATTTGAATGTTACGCTGTGTGCGATTGGAGGTAGCCGTTAAAATTAAATTGGCGTTTGTCTTCAAGAAAATTTCGCGTAATGTTTGAGTATTTGTCGCATACCCTAAACTAAACCAATCACTTTCCCAATAATTTTGAGTACTACTAGCCAGATTAGCTTTTAACAATTCACTATCATCATCCAAATGTTCCAAAACAAAGTGACGATTAACCGTTAATAAACCATTTTCACAAATTACTAAGAGTTTTCCCCGATAATAACGAATATCCAAACACAAACCATAATTGACTGGTAAATAAATTGAGTTGTCCAAAAAATTCGTTGGTGTCCATTCACTTTTTAAATCAACTGAATAAACAATTCGTTCTTGGTTCTGAGAGACCATAAACAAACGATCTCCAACCACAGCAATTTGTTTGGGATACACTAATTCTTCTAAAGGATGAAACTCCATATCTAAATCACTAGCGTAGAATAGACCACTATCGTCGCTGGCAGCAAAAATATAATGTCCCCATTGCGTAACGTGATCATAACCATAAGTTGGTTGCGGTTCACCCAAACTGGTTAATTGATTTTTAGTACCTTTTAAACCAGATATATGATTGGTATAAATTGTGTTTTTCTTTTTCTTGACAACTACTGGCAAGGCGAAGTTGTCTAAATTAAAGCGTACACTACGATAATTAATGAACTGGCAGGATGCGGGATTTACCATTTTGCGCCTTAAATAATCCAGCGTTATATTTTTCTTGCCAAATTTTCCATTCGTTAAACATTCCAGCAACAAACGCGTATTCTGACAATATACCATAAATCACTGTAGCCTTATCTAAGCCATAATCCTCAGGAGTAATCGTTGCGGTATCCGAAGTTACCCAATTTCCCATTAAAGAGTTCAAAACTAAACGAGCACAAGCAAACAGTTGTTGGTAGTTATCGTCAGTATTGGTACTTTGCCAATTAATTGGCAAGCCCAAAATATCGTTAGCCCCACTAATTAAATCTCTCAAAATCATATTTTACGTAATCCTTTATTTTGGCTTTCATTGCCTGAATTTTTTTATTTTGTTCTTGAAAAATTGCAGCATTACCTTCGTCAATTTCCCGTTCAATGTCATCGGCATTTTCCCGCCGCGTGCGTTGCGTATAATTTAATGTACGCACATCCAAATCATTGAACGGGACGACGAAAGCTAATTTACCACGCCAAAAGATTTCATAGCGTTCGCGCTCACCATTCCAGTAAATTTCATACAACGGATCAATTTGTTGAATTCGTTCTGCAATATGAAACAAGTCGTGATAAATTCTTTGCATATAACATTACTCCGCTTTGGATGCTAACGCTGAGAAGTTACTGCAACGACCTTGTAAGAACGGTTTATCACAAATCAAATCAGCATATTTAACCAAGGTTGCCATATAGGTGGCTTTACCAGGTTGTTGTTTTAGGATACTGCCATCCTCATTGGATAACCAAGTCCAGTCACATAGTTGATGCATAGCAAATGACTTACTGTTTAAAGCATATAAGTTACCTGCTTTACATTTTACATCACTGTATAATGGAATACCATTGAAGGTAAAACCGTGGAAACCACCCGCCAATTCAGCTGTCGCAATGTTAGAACGAGTGCTTTTTAATGATTCAAAAATGGCTTTCTTAACACGTGGATGTGTTAAAATGATATCTGCCGGCATACTTTGACAGTATTCTTCGTATGCATCCAAGAATTCCAAGGCTGCTTCTTCATCCAATACGTGCAAGTCTTCACTGTTATCACGGTAATTACACGGTGCAATTTCTGGATAATCGTTAGCATTAATACCATAGAAATTTTGTAAGAAAATTGTATCAATACCATTCATACTGGTGCCGTCATCATCAAACGAGTAAATATAATAACGGTCAGCTTTGTTATCCAACAATTCATCACTTAACGTAATAATGCCAGTACTGGTATTAACACTGCTAACTAAGTTATCTTCGGCTGGATCAATAATTGTTTGACCCGCACCATTTTGTACGGTCAAATGCATTCCGACAGTAAAGTTATTAATGTATTTACTACCAACCTTAATTGATTGACGGCCATTGTTTTGGAAAGCATCTTCGTCAAAAACGGCTAATAATTTTTTACCGTTTCCATACAACATCGAAGTAATGTTATTTTGTGCAGCAGCAACTAAATTCTGCATTTCACCACCTAATAAAGAAGCAAAAGCATTTGGATCTAAGGAAGCTGCTTTCAACGCCTTATCACTAATTTGGAAAGTACCGTACAAATTTTTCAAAGGTACTGATAATTCAATTGATTTTTCGCCATCACCAACCGGTAAGTCACCAGTTTCTGTACCAGCACCGACCGATGCTGTCCCATAGCGAATATTAACCGTCGCATTTTTACCGCTCGCGATGCGCGTATTCTCTTCAATCATTGTTAAAAATGGGTTTGTCTTTTTATTAATGTCGTTAATTACAGTATCTAAATAGATATTTCTTAACGCATTTTCCGCAGTTGCAGTTGTAATCATTTTGAAACTCCTTTTTTAAAATATTCACACGCCAACCGATCAGCTTGCGCCAAATTCGTTGGTTTTTTTGCTTTAGCAAAGTCAAAAGCCGACGAAGAACTGGTAATCACCGTTGGCGCGTCCGCGCGGTTGTTTGATAATAAATACTCCCTAATAATTTCTTCCCGGCTGGGTATGGAGTTTATTTTTTGTTCCAGTTCTTTGTAAGCCTGTGCCTTTTTTGTGAATGCACTTTGCAATTCACTATAAGATTTTTGGAGTGCATTGATGTCCACTGTGGGTTGTATCTCCGCTTGTTCCAAAGGTCCATTTTCAGAATCATTGATTTGGTGAATAATTTCATTTTGATTTTCCATTTTCGACTCCTAAAATTGCTAAGATTTTTGCACCAACCTGTTCATAAACGTCTTCAATACTTTGAATTGAACGACGCAATTGACGTTTAGCTTGTTCACTATAAATTGTCAAAGTACCTTCACCTACCGTAGCACGATTAGACATTGCAGTTAAAACATCACCACAACTAATCGTGTTAAATTCATTTAATAAGCGGTCTTCCTCTTTGGTCAATTCGTCCGGAATACTACCCGCTTCCATAAACTTTGGTTCACGATAACCTTGTTGATAGACGATTATTTTTCCTGGACATAAGCCATCAATTTCCAAACTATCCAGATCAACACTGCCATCTTCAACGGCAACTACACCACAAGCCATTCGACTCATAAATTCCGCGCGACGATTTTTAATGGCATTGTAAGCTCGTTGCACTGGAATTACCCGGTCTACTACAGATTTTCCGAAGAATTGACCAGCAACTAATTCACTAGTACCACGCACAAATGGAAATGGATAAGGTAGTTCTCCATCATAAACCAGTTCTTGATTACGAATAATTGTTAAATGATCACGCGTCCATTTTTCAATTACTAATTGATCATCAACATTTTTGGCGTGAATAATAGAACTAATTTCTTCTAAGTTAGAAACATCTAGTTTGTTGGGATAAATTTCAAATGGCGAACAAACTGTAATTGCTGGTTGATTATTAATTTTAGTTACCTTGTAAAAAACTGAACCAGTTACTTCTTGCCAAAAATTACCTTCCTCAATCAAACGTTTAAAACGTAATTTATCAAAGACAGCCCGAACTAATTCATCTTTAACTTCAGGTTCAACTTCAGCTAAAATTGCCAATCGATTTTCCACTAATGGTCCAATGTGATTAAAACTTTCGGTAGATTGCCAATAGTATTGTTTTGCGTAACCTAAATATTGGTCACCATTGTAAAAATTTAGATTTGTCATCCATTTGTTTTCTAAACCGATGCGTGCAGCCTTACGAGCTTCATAATCATTAATTACAGCATCAATTAATTGTTTTTTACTTTGCTTGCTTTGCATTTTTCCTCCCTGCAAGTATTAAATCACAGCTTTTTTCAACTGAAGCGTTTTCCTGCCATCAATTTAATTAAATCTTTCTTACCTTGTCCTAAAGTGTTTAATGATGTATTTCGATGATAATTAACTCTTTGCCAATCCATTACAATATAACGTAGTGCATCAATCGTATGATCATTGACCTTTTGCGGTTGTTCACCATCACCCCAGTAATAACCGCGTAGTTCACTAATCAAATGCACACAATTTTTAAAAATAAATAAGCTACGTTTGCCTTCCGCATTGCCAAATAGTGTTTTCATTTCTAACAAACCCTGTGCCAAATTCTTATTTACATTGGCATCAACCAATAAACCATAATTACGATACTGTGCGGCTGTTGATACTTCACAAGCTGAAGTTTTCTGATTAGCGGCACTATCTATCAATATTCTAACTTGTTGCAAATCCCAGCCTAAATCAACAGTGCGTTGCAAAATTGCTTGACTATGCTCAGCTACTGTCAAACCGGCAACTTCATAATCACTAACAACATAAAGATTTTCTCCAACAATCATAGCCCATACTACCGCGGTTGGATTACGATAACCGGGATCAATCGCCAAATAATATGCATCGGGTTGTTCAAACATAATTGGTTCAATCACGTTGGCAATATCAAAATTAGGAAACACTAATCCGTCTGCTGCCACAAAACGACCATAACGCCGGCTTTCTAAGACCTCAGGTGGCAAATTAGCAATTAGATAATGTTTTTCTTCATCAGACAAATAAGGATTATCATCCCAACTCATCCAAAAACACGCTAAATCTGACTGTCGTTCTTGGCGTAAATAGATTCGTTCATAAACCCAACTACGTCCTTTCAATGGTGTCATTGTCACCCAATGCACACCACCACGATCCAACAATCGTAATAAACATTCATCATAGATTTCTTCAGGTGGTTCTTCGTCAAACCAAACATAATCCAATGAAACGCCTTGAAAACGTTCCCTACCTTGTTCGCAATTACGAAACCCAATTTTACTAATTGTACCAAAAACATTGCGCACCAAAATAAAATCAATTACCCCGTGTTCTGGAGCAAAAGCACTACCCGAAACCATTACAGTTTTCACAATCCATTCAGAAGGTAAATATTGTAGAATTTTAGCTTGTGCTACATCACGTTGTACCTGTCTGGTTAAACTGACCACCCAACCATCACACGCGTGATCAATTTTAATAAACGGATGCAATCCAGTGGCATACCAAATTGTTTCTATTGCTCCGCAAACACTTTTTCCAGTCCGGTTACCGCCAAACACAAAACGACTTTTCGCTAATGATTGATGAAAAGCCAATTGTTTTTTGTGCTGTTTTGGCAACTGATTAGGTGTATTGGACTGTACTACTGAAGTTGGACGCACCTTTTGTTCAATTGCTAAATGTGTCCAGTCGTTATACTGTAATAATGGCGCACTGGCCGACAAACTTTTTAAGTTGATGACATCATTTTCCATAATTTTCCCCACAGCACCCATTAAGATAAGACTATGTATCCGTTGTACTTCTATATTTGTTTATTGTTCTCTGTTTCCAGTATTGTAACATTAGTTTTGTTGGCGATTTTTCCGATTAACCTACCTTTTGTACCTAAAACAACAAAACAAACACAATCTGTAGTTCGTCCGCGCAAAGCACGTAGCCCAACCCACAATCTGCACAAAATCAATTATTGGGATCCACCTTGGGAAGACGACGACGAGGACCTTTAACCATAACATTAAAAAAGGCAGTTAGAGCTGATAACTGCCACCAATGATTAAAATTTTAAATTTAACGGAAATCTTTGAAAGTAGGTTCCTGAACAATTTGTTGAACAATTTCCAAAGCGTGTTTTTCAATGCGTGAAATGTAACTACGACTGATATTTAATTGTTTTGCGACCTCACGTTGCGGTAATGCAATGTGATCATTTAAACCATATCGCAAACTGATAATTTTGAACTCACGTTCACTTAACCGTTCGTGCATAGCAACAATCAGTTTTTGCATTAATTGATGATGCATTGCTTCATCAATGTCACTCTGCTCTTTATCATCCGTGATGATATCAACCAAACTAATCTCGTTACCATCGTGGTCATCTCCTAAACTTTCATTTAAAGATCCGACTTGTTGATGTTTTTTAGAAACACGTAAAAACATTAGAATTTCATTTTCTATACAACGTGAGGCATAAGTTGAAATTTGTGTACCTTTATCGGGTTTGAAAGAATTTACGGCTTTAATTAGACCAATTGTACCACACGAAATTAAATCGTCCGCTTCAGCTGCTCCATTATATTTTTTTACCACGTGAGCAACTAGACGTAGATTGTGCCGAATAATTACATCTTTGGCTTGCATATCGCCTTGCCAAAATTTTTGGAAATAAACCAACTCATCTTTTTTTGACAAGGGTTTGGGAAAAGAATTCTTATCATTAACCAATCCCGAGAAAAAAAGTACCTTTCCTAAAAAAGTGATGAAATTTTCAAAAATCATATCACACTCTATATGCGTAGAAAGGCAAAAGTGTGCTTAAAGCAAAATACAAATAATACCACCCTTGCCGTTATTGACCACTTTACTAATCGTGCGTTTCATTTGTTTCATTGCGTTGGCTGGCATATTCGCAATTTTCGCACCAACACCTTCTTGCATAATTTCATCTAAAGATTTACCAAAAATCGGAGTTTGCCAGACTGCTTCTTTATTAGTTTCGTATTCGCTTTTCAAAAACTCCAACATTTCTTTAGATTGTTCTTGTGTACCAATTGTCGGTGTAACTTCACTGCCGACATCGACTTTAATAATGTGTAAACTTGGTGCAGTTGCGCGTAATTTTAAACCGTAATTTCGTCCGTGCTTGTATAAGCGAGGTGTATCTAATTTGTAACTATCTAAAGTTGGGACTACAACGCCATAGCCTTTATTTTCCGCATCATCAATTGCGTCTTTTAATTTGTCATACTCTTTGGCCTTGCCAGCCACTTTTTGAATGTACGCCATCAAATGTTGCTCGTTTTGAATGTTCAAACCACTTTCTTGTGAAATCAATTTAAAATACAAATCATTTTTTGGAACAAGATTATAAACAATTGTGCCAGTTGCTACATCAATTTCACTGGTCTCAACCACACTAAAATATGGGCTATCTGCAAAAACATTAGCTGGATAATTGTCAGCAATACGACGAACAGTTTTTGTATAACGGCGCAAACGTTCAATTGAATCAACAATTACCGGATGATTTGCCGGCATTACTTGCAACCAAGCAGGTAAATTAACCTTAAAGCCAGTTACTGGGAATTCTGCTAAAATTCCATTAAAGATTGAACTAATGTTTTCAACATTAAGTTTTTCAAAATCCATACTTAATGCTGACACATTGAATTTTTCACGGATCTCATTACAAACATTTTGGCAAATATCACTTTTGGGTGATTTACTATTAACAACGACAACAAATGGTTTACCATATTGTTTTAATTCAAAAATTAATTTAGCTTCAGCATCAAGATAATTTTCTCGCGGTAAATCAGTAATTGTACCATCGGTAGTCACAACAACCGCAATTGTGCTATGATCAACGATAACTTTTCTTGTGCCAATCTCAGCGGCCTGGTCGAATGGTATTTCAACATCACTCCACGGCGTTTTTACATTCCGTACGTGTCCACCTTCTTCTAAACCACTGACACCATCAATCATATATCCAACACAGTCAATCATCCTTATTCGCATTGATGCATCACCAACTTTAATTGCTACAGCACGATTAGGAACAAACTTGGGTTGTGTCGTCATTACTGCCGTACCATCAGCCGACTGCGGTAATTCGTCAATGACACGTTGCTGTTCATAACTATCTTCAATATTGGGAATTGCCAGTTGCTGCATAAACTTGGTAATAAAAGTTGATTTACCACAACGGACAGGACCAACTACTCCTAAATAGATATCCCCATTGGTGCGGGTTGCAATGTTTTCAAAAACCTGATTATTCATAGTCATAATTATGAATAACCAAGTTAAGTTATAACTTAATTTTCAGAATGTTTTAACTAAACTGTGGGTTGATTTTCTGTAGTCACTGTTACATTCTTTTCTGTTGGCTTATTTTTCTTTAAAGTAAATTTATTTTCTTTACCCGTTAACAAACGCACAATGTTTTTACGGTGTGAATAAACAATTAACGCAACGCAGGCGCAATACATAATGATTACTGGCGCAGTCAAAGGCGCTTCAATACACAACGATAAAATTGCCCAAGTAATTACACCCAAAACTGTTGACAAAGACATAATGTGCGTAATGATTAACAACGGAATATAAATTGCTGCTACTACTAACATCACAAGTGGATTTAAGAAGAATGCCAAACCAATCCAAGTAGCCAATCCTTTACCGCCTTTGAACCGATACCATACGGGGAATATGGCACCAAATACGGCACTCAATCCCATTGCGAGAATTATGATATAATGACTTTCAGTGTAAAATGTAAATGCACCAGTATAGAAGCTAACAAATAGATAACCAATTAAAGCTACAATGGCACACTTTATGCATTCCAAAATAGTTACTAATAAAAACCATTTGAACCCCATAGCACGTCCAACATTAGTCGCGCCAGCATTGCCAGATCCGATTTTAGACAAATCAACATTTTGTGATTTTGTTACAGTTTTGGAAACATTAAAGCCACCAATCAAATAAGCCAATGGACACAATAAAAACAACCACCAATACATTATTCTTTCTCCCGATTCCTTAATAATAATTTAACTGGCGTACCGGCAAAATCAACCGACTTACGTAGAGTATTTTCCAAATAACGTAAATAAGTTTTTCCAACCAAATTTCTATTGTTAACAAACAAAGCAAAAGTTGGTGGCGCGATGGCAACCTGTGTTGCGTATAAAAACTTCGGACGACCACTGGCTTTGAATGGTGGCGGAGTCATTGCAACAGCATCCAAAATAATGTCATTTAATTGTCCGGTTGTAATCCGTCTTTCAGTATTAGTTAACACCTTTTCCACCGTTGTCATCACTTCCCCAATCCGTTGTCCCGTTAACGCGGAAATATAGATGGTTTGGATATATGGCATAAATGCCAAATCTGCCGCCAACTTTTTATCAAAATCTAATTGAGTATAACTATCCTTGACGACTAAATCCCATTTATTAATTACAATTACCGAAGGCTTGCCCGCTTCGTGAATGTATCCTGCCAAACGTACATCTTGCTCGGTCAATCCTTGTGTTGCATCGACAACCAACAAAACGACATCACTGTTTTTAATACTATGAATTGCACGCAAAACACTGTAGTATTCAACCGTTTCAACTTCCACACTACGTTTACGACGAATGCCAGCTGTATCCGTTAAAATATAAGGTTTACCACAATAATTAAATGGACTATCAACTGCATCACGTGTCGTGCCTGCAATATCACTAACCATTACGCGTTTTTCACCTAATAAGGCGTTTACCAACGAACTCTTACCAGCATTTGGGCGACCAATAATAGCGATGCGCTTAACGTTCTCTGGAGGTTGTTGGCGTAATAAATTTTTAATGCGTAATTTTTGTACCACAGAATCCAATAAGTCCCCTAACCCAGTTTTTTGTGCACAAGAAACTGGTAGCGGATCACCAATACCCAACTTATAAAATTCGGCCAAGGTATTATCACGTAACATTTGATTATCTAATTTATTGACACACAAAACCAATGGTTTATTAAAAGTACGCAACAACTTGACCACCTTCATATCATCGGCAGTTACACCAACCATTCCATCCACAACTAAAATTACAACATCAGCAATACCAACAGCAATTTCGACTTGTTCTTTAATGTGAGCATTGAACACGCCCTCTTCAAATGAAACTCCACCCGTATCAACTAAAGAAAAATTATTTCCTGCCCATTCACAATCTGCATAAATACGATCACGAGTCACACCTGGTTGATCGTCAACAATACTTTGACCATTTTCAGAGATAGTATTAAACAAGGTTGATTTTCCGACATTAGGACGACCTACTAATGCTACAACAGGAATCTTAGCCAACTTGCACCACCTCTATTCCCGCGTATTTAGCAATGTCTTCGCTGTTTTGGTCGGGATAACCATATTTATAATAAATTTTATCAACACCGATTACGGCTAAATTTTTCATACAAATTAAACAAGGTTTGTGCGAACAATAAACTGTTGCACCTTGTAACGCAATCCCTTTACGTGCTGCTTCACAAACGCAACGTGTTTCTGCACAAACAGCATAGCAAAAACCAGGTGCAGAGCCACTGGGAATATGATTCTTTTCACGCAGACATCCACCAAGAGACGCACAATCTGGTGCCCCTACAATGATACCATTTACACCAGATACTAACACTTGACCATCTTTTACCATTACGCAGCCGACTTGATGACGTCCACAACGTGAAGTTTTAGCCAGGTCTTCTGCCATTTGCATATAATCCATCATTCTTAAGTATACCCAAAAATTGGGTGGCAGTAAAACGATTGTTTGCAAACTTTTCGTGTTATGGTAGCACACGAGGAGAAAATAAAATGAAAATTAAACCATTGTTCGACAGAGTACTTTGTAAACCTGTCATAGAACAAACCAGTAAAGGTGGAATTTATATTCCAACTACCAATGCGGAACGTCACCAAATTATGACCGTAGTTGAAGTTGGAAATGGTTCACCAGTCGCAATTGGTGATAAAATCATCATCAATAAATACGCTGGAGCAGAAATTTCTGCAAATAACGAAAAACTATATTTAGTACAAAATTTCGACATTATTGGAGTGATTTATGAATAAAGCACAACGTTCCTTATACCGTGGTGTTAACAAATTAAATAATATTGTTAAAATTACAATTGGTCCCAATGGACGCAATGTAATTATCGACCGCAATAATGGTAGTCCCTTAATTACTAATGATGGTGTTACCATTGCCAAAGAAGTTACCTTACCTAACCGTTATGAAAATTTAGGTGCAGATGTCATTAAACAAGCCAGTCTCAAAACTAACATTGAAGCTGGAGATGGAACAACATCAGCGATTGTTCTAGCAAGCGCAATCATTAACCAAACTCGACGAGCAATAATGTGGGGATATCAACCGATGGTTTTAAAAGATGCTCTACTGTCTGCTGCACGTAAAGCTCTGGATTTGTTACCACAGTATGTACGTCGCATCCATAAATATGAAGATTTATTACGTGTAGCAACTAATAGTTGTGCTAATGCTGAGGATGGTGAATTAGTAGCTAAAGCTCTGACAAAAATTGGACCTGATGGTTTAATTTCGCTAGAAATGAATCAAATGGGTATAACACAATTAAACTTTACCAATGGTGTGAAATTATCTGCTCAAATTGCATCACCTTATTTAAAAACCAAATCATTACACAATGCTAAAGTTTTAGTTACATCTAATACGATTAAATCCATCCAAGAAATTTTACCGATTTTGGAAGATGCTGTGCAAAAACAAACACCCTTACTTTTAGTAGCGGAAGACTACACACCCGAAGTAATTAATGCTTTAGTTTTGAATCGCGCGAAAGCAGGTTTACAAATTGTTGCCGTTCGTTCTAACGCAACAACTGATTGTGCAGTTATTACTAACGCAACCTTAATCGATCCACAAAACGATTTAACTTTGGCCCGTGCGACTACGACTCATTTAGGAAAAGCAAGCCAAATAATATTCGAAAATGAACAAATGATTATTTTAAGCGACGAAAAAAGTCCGACTTTTGAGCAACATATCAATCTGGTTAAAGATGAACTAACCGCTGCGACTGACAATTATCAACGTACACGACTCAAAGAGCGAATTGCTAATTTAACAACAACAGCTTGTGTTATCAGTGTAGGTTGTCCGACCGAAGCTGCAACAATGGAAAAACGTTTACGAATTGAAGATGCAGTAGCGGCAACTACCAATGCAATGCGTGATGGCGTTGTTATTGGTGGTGGCTTAACTTATTTAAAAATTGCCAAAGGTCTTAGTAAACAAACAATTGGAGAACGAATCTTAAAACGTGCTTTACCAGCAATTTATCGTCAAATCAACCATAATTACCATTTTAATACTAAAACCTGTACAGCGATTGATGCCGCTACTGTCATTAAAAGTGTCATTCAGAATGCGACTTCGGCGGCGGCGATTCTAATTACAACAGGTGAAATTATTTCGAACGCGATTTAAAAATCATTCCAACAACTAAACCCGACACGATTGCAACGGCAATACCTGCTGACATTGCCGTCAGTCCACCCGTAAAAATTCCCAAAAAACCATATTTATCAATATTTTCAAATGTGCCTTTAACTAAACCAGCGCCAAACCCAGTAATTGGGGTGGTAACACCAGCACCAGCAATCTTTTTTAATGGTTCAAAAATCATACATACTTGCATTATTGCTCCCAAAACCACAAAAGATACTAAGATACGAGCGGGTGTCCAATTAGTTTTTAAAATTAACAACTGTCCTAAAGCACAAATCAAACCACCAATTAAAAATGCCCATAAATAAATCACTCCGTTACCTCCTCAATAACTACAGCATTTGCGATTCCTGGAGTACTCTCCCCTTGAAAACTGGTTGTTGGTGACAATAACGCACCCGTTGCCATAAATAAAATTTTATGGTATTCACCATTACGAAATTTATTCATAATGAACCCATTTAAAGTGACTGCACTGCAACCACAGCCCGAACCGCCCATATCTACTTTTTGACTGGCATCATAAATCAATTTACCACAATCATAATAATTTTCGCCCAAATCATAACCCTGTTCCTTCAATAAATCACGCAAAGCCTCTTCTCCGATTTGTCCCAAGTCACCAGAAAAAATTGCATCATAATCGGACGGTTTAGTTTTTGTATTTTTAAAATGACGCATTAAGGTATCAGCCGCAGCCGGCGCCATTGCTGCTCCCATATTGTTGACATCTTTAACTCCATAATCGACAACACGCCCAATCGTACCACACGTTACCGCAAAACGTGATTTTTGTTTAGTTGACAGAACAGTTGCTCCTGCACCAGTAACTGTCCACTGTGCAGTTGGTGGTCTTTGGTTACCAAATTCTAAAGGTGTCCGATATTGACGTTCTGCCGTTGCAAAATGTGAACCAGCAACTGCAACTGCTGTTTGTATCACGCCGGACTCTAAAAAAGTTGCTGCAGTTAATAACGATAAAGCCATTGTTGAACAAGCCCCATAAACTCCGACATATGGTAAACCAATATCACGCATCGCAAAAGAAGATGATACAATTTGGTTTAATAAATCACCAGCGAATACAATATCGGGTTGCACACCAGCTACTTGGATGGCACCTTGAATCGCGGTAATGAAGAATTTACGTTCCGATCCCTCGTGAGTTTTTTCGCCAAAATATTCATCCTTAACAATTCTAGAAAAAGTATACCCCAAAGGTCCTTCACTTTCTTTTTTACCTACTACTGAATACCAACCAATAATTCGTGGTTTTTGTTTAAAAATAAGCGTACTCATAAAAACAACCCCACAACAAAATATCCCAAACCACATAACATTGCGACTGCTACACCAACAACGATTACTGGACCTGCAATTTTAAACATATTGGCACACGTACCAAAAATAATACCTTCCTTGCGAAATTCCATTGCAGCACTGGTAATACTATTAGAAAAACCAGTAATTGGTACAATGGAACCACCCCCAGCAAAATAACCAATTTTATCATATATCCCCAGTCCAGTTAAAACGGCAGCAAAAAAAATCAACGTTGATGATACTAAAGCACTAATTTGAGTTTGATCGTAACTCGGCAACCACATATGATATAAAGCGTTTAAGCCTTCGCCTAATAAACAAATCAAACCACCAACAATGAAAGCTCGACACAAAGAACTCCAGATTTTACTTTTGGGTGTAATCTTTTTGATGTACTCAGCATATTCCTGTTTGTTCATACTGCAATTATTGCCAAACTTAAGTAAACAATACGACCGGTTCGCCTTTTTTAATGGTAGTATCCACCACAGGAAATGATCCAGTAACCATTGACCCATCACCATCAACTTCAACAAATAATCCAGCTTTTAACAAAACTGCTGTAGCCTCTTCCACGGTTAAATCTTTAACTTTGGGAACATTAACCATTACCTCGCCAGTACCATTTTCATATTGCATATCAAACGGAAATTTCTTATAGGCCGCAATTTGCCGAAAAATTTCACCAACATAAGGTGCAGCCACAATACTACCATAATAAACTCCATTACTAGGTTCATCAACATACAAATAACAAGCATAACGTGGTACGCCTTGTATGGATAAATATCCTAAAAACGACGAAACATATTTTCCGGCAGCAATATGACCGTCGGCATACTTTTGTGCTGTTCCTGTTTTACCACCAATTTGATAACCTGGAACCGCAGCTTTTTTACCACTACCTTGACTAACAACCCCGTATAATAATTGACTTAAAGTCGTACTGGTCTGTTCAGAAATAATACGTTGTTTAACATTTGAATCTAATACAGTGTCACCGATTTGATTTACAAAACGTGGTGTGCGTAACACTCCATCGCCCACCAAAGCACTTACGGTCGCAATAAATTGGATTGGAGACACAGCAATTGCTTGCCCAAAACCGATGCGTGCTAAATCGACATCACGTACACGATCTTTGTTTAATAAAATTCCCGCGGGTTCACCATAGAAATCCACACCTGACTTAATACCAATGCCAAAGTTTTCTAGATAATGATAGTAACGTTCTACACCTAATCGTAAAGCCAAGTCCATAAACACACAGTTACACGAATTATTGACACCTTCTGCTAATGTCTGTGTACCGTGTCCTTTAGTTTTCCAACATTTAATTCGTTCACCTGCGATGGTACGACTACCACTACACACAAAATGGTCATCTAAACTGACAACACCTTCTTCCAACGCTGCCGCTAAAGTAATGATTTTAAAAGTTGATCCTGGCTCCAAAACATTGATAATTGGTGAATTTTTAATTTGTGTCAATAATTTAATAACATCATCACGCGGTTGTTCATTTAAATCATAATATGGTGCACTAGCGGAAGCTACGACACCGCCAGTCGTAATATCATAGACCAAAGCAGCTACTGTTTTAGCATTATGTTCAGTATAGGCCTTGGAAATTACATTTTGGACAATGTTTTGAATCCCCGCATCAAGATTTAATTGCAAACTTTTTCCAGCAACCGATGGAATATAATATTCCAAACCATCCTGAACCTTAACACCGCGCAAATCGCTTTCCGTAGCAATGCGTCCATCCATTCCGCGTAGTGTGGTATCATAATATGCTTCTAATCCCTCTTGTCCATAATTATCAACGCTAACAATTCCCAACACTTGTGCCCCAACCCCACCTAACGGATAAGTTCGTTGATAAGTTTGACTTAAATAAACACCATCTAAATTAGCAGCAATCAGTTGTAATGCTGTCGGTTTATCCACTTGCATTTTAATTAACCATTCACTTACCGTTGAACTTTGGGCTTTCTTGAGAATTGTTTCATAAGATAACCCCAAGATATTGGCGATTGTCCGTGCAGTACCCGCTTTATCTTTAACCGCAACTGGTCGTAAATAAACACTGTACGTCATTGTTGAAGTCGCCAAGACCAAACCGTTAGTGTCATAAATCGTACCACGCTCTGCCATTAATGGTAAATCGCGATACCACTGTTCCGCAGCTCGTACCTTTAAAACCTGACCAGTTAAAATTTGTAACCAGATTAAACGACCACTTAACACCATCACAATTGCCATTGCAACCGCAAAAAAAGCGGACAAACGCCGCTTTTCACTGGTTACTGTATAAAGTCGCATATTTATATCTATGATTAGTTTTAGTTAAATAGACGGCTTAATGAATGACAAAGCCAATCAAAAAACGAACTATCAACTGTTGTTTGATTGGGTTGACTATAAGTACTTTCATAACTAACCTCATAAGCAGTACTACTATTGGCACTGACATTTTTACGTGCCTTAGCCAAATTACGTTGTTCTTCGGATAATGATTTTTCTAATGCGGTCGTCTCTTGCGTTAAAGCATTAACTTCAGCTGACATTGTTACTAAATTAACAATGTTAACTACAAATAAGATTGTCATTAATAAGAAAATTGATGCCAAAATCGTAGCTGCCACAATGGTAGATTTTTTAAATTTAACCACATATTGGACACCTTCCTCTAATTTAGTATCTAAAGGACTTTCAACTACAGTTACACTTTTAGTTGTTTCTTCAACTGCCTCTTCTGGTGATGTTGCGGTTACAGAAGTAGCGGCTACCGCCGAAGATAAATATTCACTGCTATCAATATAGGGACGTACCACTTGCGGCTCATTAGTAGCAGGTACTTCATCAAAATTTTGATAAGGGCGTAAAGACGTAGTGTCGACAACTTGCGGACGCGTAACAGACATTGATTCAGGTTCGTGATAGCGCGCGAAAGTTTGATATTTAGTCGGTTCACTAACCGTACGAACTGATTGTTCAGGTGCAGGGGCGGTCATAACTGGAGTTACTTGCGGTTCACGGGCAAACAAAATCGCGGCTGCCTCTTCTTTGGCAGAAGTGATTCCCGGACTTTCAACTATTGTTGCCATTCCCCTCCTACAATTTACAAATCACGCGCAATTTTGCCGAAGCACTGCGCGGATTAGACTGGGCTTCTTTTATTGTCGGACAAATTGGCTTCTTTGTCAACAATTTTACGGTCGCATGATGCCCGCAAATACATTGCGGAATTTTAGGTGGACACAGACAATCAGTTGCCTCACGTTTAAAAGTTTGTTTCACAATTCGATCTTCTAAACTATGGAAACTAATGACTGCTAAACGACCATTTGGTTTCAACATTTGAATAGCACCATCTAAAAATTTTTGGATACTATCTAATTCCTGGTTGACCTCAATCCGTATAGCTTGAAAAGTGCGTTTGGCTGGATGTCCACCAGTTTTACCATAACCAGCAGGCACAGCGTTTTTGATTACATCAACCAAATGTCCCGTACTACGAATGGGACGTGCAGCAACAATTGCGGCGGCAATCCGGCGAGCATAACGTTCTTCTCCGTATTGCCAAATAATATCAGCTAAGCGTCCTTCTGGATAACCATTAACCACAGTATCAGCAGTTTTAGTTGCATCAGTATCCATTCTCATATCCAAAGGCGCATCTTGCGTATACGAAAAACCACGTTCTGGTGTATCAATTTGGTACGATGATACCCCGAAGTCAGCCAATATTGCATCAACACCATTAATTCCTAAACTTGGCAAAACATCAGCAATGTCGCAAAAATTACACTTAATCAAACGAATTTCAACATTTGGGACATCAGCCAAAACCTTGGCACTAAACTGCAAAGCGGTAGTATCCCGATCTAAACCAATCAGAGTACCACCGCTAATTCTCTTAACTATTTCCCGACTATGACCTGCACCACCTAAAGTAGCATCGACCACAATCATATTTTTTTTCAACTGTAATGCCTCTAGGCATTCAGATAACAAGACAGGAATATGCTTGAAGTTAAGATTGCCTGGATCAATAATCTCCCCACTTATCATCGACCCAAGCCCTCCTAATGCCTTAATTGTATACCTTACTGCGATATGACGCAACTTTTTTATAACTATCGGCGCGAATGTCTGTATCTAATGCTTCTAACAACTGTGCCGTGCGTTTATCTACCATTTTTGGCATTTCAACAAAAATTTTAACAATTAAATCACCAGTACCAACCGAACGTAATTTTTTGACACCTTTACCACGAATACGTCGTACGTCACCGTTTTGTGTATTGGGTGGTACTTCAAAATCCATAAAGCCACCGATTACTGGAATTCTAACTTTGGTTCCTAAAATTGCTTGCGTAAATGTGATTGGTAATTCCATATATAAATCAAAGTCTTCACGAATCAAAATTGGATGTTTAGCGACGTGCACACGAATTTGTAAATCACCAGAAATTCCTGCAGCGCCTTCTGCCATATTACCTTCACCATTAATGGTTAAAGTTTGTCCATCATCAATACCCGCTGGAATATTAATTTTAGATGTAACCTGTTTTTTGAAACTACCTTTACCACCACAGGATTTACATTTATCGGTAATAACTTTACCGGTACCGTGGCAAACCGGACAAGTTACCACATTCTCAATCACTGTAAAGCCACCTAAACGTTGTGTTTGTTTAACTTGCCCAGCACCGTGACAATATGAGCAAGTTTGTAAACTATTGTCATCTTTCGCCCCAGTACCGTGGCAATCTGGACAACGTTCGTTACGGTTGAAAATGATATTTTTTGTGGTACCATTACAACTTTCTTCAAAGGTTAAATCCATATCAATGATAATATCACTACCGCGGTTAGCACGTGCACGCGAACGACGTCCGCCAAACAGACCATCAATGCCTTGGTCAAAAATATTTTCAAAAATATCACCGAAACCACCAAAGCCACTGAAATCAAAGCCACCAAAACCACCAGCTCCGCCTGCACCACCGCCAAAGTGTGGACCGTCAGCTGAACCAAAACGGTCATAATTGGCTTTTTTCTGCGCGTCACTTAAAATTTCATAAGCTGCGTTAATTTCTTTGAATTTTTCTTCCGCTTCTTTATTATTTGGATTGGCGTCAGGATGGTACTTTTTCGCCAAACGGCGATATGCCGACTTTATTTCGTCGGCACTCGCTGTTTTACTGATTCCTAAAGCTTCGTATGGATTTGTCATTATTATTTATCTTGCGCTGCGCCAGAATCTGCGTTGGCTGCTCCTTCAGTATTTGCACCTTGATTTTGTTGGTACAATTTCATTACAACTGCTTGAGTTGCTTGGGTAAATTCACCCATTTTCTTTTTGATACTATCAACATCGTTATCATCTGCAATATCTTTCTTAAATTTTTCGGTGGCATCAGTTAAAACTTTTTTATCATCTTCACTGAGTTTTTCACCGTTTTCTCGAATTAACTTTTCAATACCCAAGATGGCACCATCAGCCATATTTTTTGTATCAACTAATTCTTTACGTTTTTGGTCTTCAGCAGCATTAGCTTCAGCTTCTTTAATTGCTTTTTCAATATCTTCCTTACTCATATTAGTGCTGCTGGTAATGGTAATTGATTGAGATTTATTAGTACCCAAATCTTTTGCCGAGACTGAAACGATACCGTTTGCATCAATATCAAAAGTAACTTCAATTTGTGGTACACCACGTGGTGCCGGTGGAATATCGGTCAACATAAAGCGTCCCAAAGTTTTGTTATCCGCTGCAAATTCACGTTCACCTTGCAAGACGTGAATGTCAACACCAGGTTGGTTATCAGCAGCCGTCGAGAAAATTTGGCTCTTTTTGGTTGGAATGGTTGTGTTACGTTCAATCAATTTGGTACAAACACCACCTAGGGTTTCAATACCTAAAGACAATGGTGTTACGTCTAATAACAAGACATCTTTCACATTACCGGTTAAAACACCACCTTGAATTGCAGCACCGATTGCCACACATTCATCGGGGTTAACACCTTTAAATGGTTCTTTACCAGTCTTTTGTTTCAATGCTGCCACAACGGCTGGAATACGGGTTGAACCACCGACCAAGATTACTTTTGCGATATCGCTGAATGTTAATTTTGCATCTTTCATACAAGCGTCAACGCATTTCATTGAACGGTCGATTAAGTCCTTGGTCATATCATCAAACTTGGCACGTGTTAAATCAAATTCCAAGTGTTTTGGACCATTCGCATCGGCAGTAATATATGCTTCACTAATGGTAGTTTTGGTCATACCGCTTAAATCAATCTTAGCTTTTTCAGCCGCTTGTTTTAAACGTTGTAATGCCATTTTGTCTTTACTTAAATCAATACCATTCTTGGCTTTAAAGTCTTCCACCAATAAATCAATAATACGTTGGTCAAAGTCATCACCACCCAAGTGTGTATCACCATTAGTAGCCAAAACCTCGAAGACACCATCTGCTAAATCCAAGATGGAAACATCGAACGTACCACCACCTAAATCGTAAACTAAAATCTTTTCATTTTTAGCACCATCTTTATCCAAACCATAAGCCAAAGCAGCTGCGGTTGGTTCGTTAATAATACGCATTACGTCTAAGCCAGCAATTTTGCCTGCATCCTTAGTTGCTTGACGTTGACTATCATTAAAGTAAGCTGGAACAGTAATTACCGCTTTACTTACTTTTGCGCCCAAATAAGCTTCAGCATCATTTTTTAATTTAGTTAAAATCATCGCAGAAATTTCTTGTGGAGTGTATTGTTTACCACCCATCTTTACTTTTTCCGCTGTACCCATTTTACGTTTAATTGAAATAATGGTATCTTCCGCATTAGAAACGGCTTGACGTTTTGCCACTTGTCCGACAATACGTTCTCCCGCTTTAGTTACGCCAACGACAGATGGTGTTGTACGACCACCTTCGCTGTTAGCAATGACCACTGGTTCACTGCCTTCAATAACTGAGACACAACTGTTAGTTGTTCCTAAGTCAATTCCAATAATTTTGTTTGTTGTTTGCATTTTTTTACTCCTTTTTATTTTTATTAATGATAATTAGTAATGTTTTCTTAATTTTTTATTTAACTGCTATGCTCCCGAAACTTTTACCATTGCTGGTCGCAATACGTGACCGTGGAAGGTAAAGCCCGCTTGCCATTCTTCAAGAATTTGATCAGGCGCAACCCCTTCAACTTTTTCCACAGCGGCAGCATTGTGCAGTTTAGGATCAAATGGTTGATCTTTGGTCACAATTCGTTCGATACCAAGTTTTTGGAATAGGTCGTCCAGTTTTTTGCGGATAATTTCAAATCCAGCCAAATCAACGGGATCAGCAATCTTTTTTCCTGCTTCCACTACTCCATCGAAAATTGGTAACAATAAATTAATTACATAGGTTTGACCATCCTGGAACGCAGCAGCTACAGCATTTTGATTACGACGTTTGTAGTTCTCAAATTCAGCTTTTTGATATTTTGCTAAATCTAAATTTGCCTTGGCTTTAGCTTCCAAATCAGCAATTAACTTTTCAGTTTCAGACAGTGTATCCTTTTCATCGACTGTCTCTACTTGAGCATTTTGTGATGCGGTCGTTTCCTTAGTTGAAGCAACGTTATTTTTTTCCTTCATCTTTACCTCCTGTTTGCTCGACTAATAAACGTTGTTCTTTGGTTTGAGATAACAACGCATACAAGGCAATGATTAATTGTTTATAATCAATGCGGTCTGGACCGACCAAGCCGATACTAGCAACGTTTTCACCACAGATGTTGTAATTAAACTTGACAATTGAACTATCTGCCAATAATTGATCGTCAATTTCTGCGCCAATAACCACTGTATCGTCAGCATCTAAAGCCTTACTCATTGTGGCATCGTCACTAACGGCTTTACTAATTTGGCGCACACGTTCAATATTGTTATACTCAGGAATTTCTAACAATTTAATGGTGTTTAAGTTGCGATCTATGTTAGTGTCAATAAACTTTTCCAATTGTTTACTAATACCTTGGCATAATTCATCAAAGAAAGACAAATCTTGTTTAATGGTATTGGCAATGGTTGACAAGTTTTCCAACATTTCACGTAATGTCATTCCGCGTACTTTAGTATTTAACGCAGCACTGGCATCTTCAGCTTGTTTATCCGTTAACGGGATGCTGGTATGCAAAGTACCGTTTAAACTACCCGCACTGGTCTTAATCAAAATCATTGTATCACCTTCAACTAAAGGAACTAACGTTACATTGACCACGTGCAAAGTCGCAAACTTGGTTTTTACCACAACTGGAAAATTGAACGCAGCGGAAATTTTTTCGGTTAAATCTTGCACGATTTTTGGTAAACTTTGTACCCTTTCTGATACCGTATTTGCCGCAAATGATAACTCGCCAGCTTTAATGTTCATTTCGCCTAAAATTTGGTTAACGTAAGCACGATAACCCATTGTAGTCGGAACACGTCCACCGCTAGTATGCACTTGGCGCAAGTAACCCATTTCTTCCAACGTCTTCAAGTCGTTACGAATTGTTGCTGATGATTTAGCGAAATCGCCGCGACTAGCCAATGCACCAGATGCAATCGGCGTCGCATTACGAATGTATTCTTCTACACTCACCATTAACAAACTTTCTAACCTACTTGATAGTTTAGCCATTTGCTAGCACCCACCTCCTTGTACTGCTAATATTATATGCATTTTTTAGCATTGTCAACACTTTTTTGCTAACTTTTTTATTTTAATGGTTAATACAAGCCCCATTCGGCCAATTTTTCGAAACCACCGATTTGCTGTACATACTTACGTGCCACTTCCACAATTTCAGCATATGGTTTACCATCAACTACGACATCACCAATGGCACAAGACAATTCCACGGTTTTTCCAGTTTTTTGTGCTTGTAAGAAAGCGTAAATATTAATGCTAACATCGGCTTTAGATAAATCCTTACCGTGCAAACCACCACCAGTAACACTATGTCCGAGGTCACTACCTAATTTACGGTTTGTCGCGCCCGTATCAACATCAGTACCACCCGTCCAATTTCCTAATGGATTCACAATTGTTTCGTAACCAGCATCATCATATTTTTGTTTTAACATGATACTGTCAGCATTACTTTGACAAATTACCAATTTTTTACCGTCCAAAATATATTTACCATCATACGGATTTTTGGCGTAAATTTCACGCGCAATTTTTGATAAAGTTTTTTCTTCATCACTTAATGGAACACCTTTAAAAATTCCATTATCGCCACAACGTAATCCTTCACTCTGGTTCATTGCCAAGAATGGATCTTGTGGAACGACCTTTAAACGTACTTTTAATTCTCCTGCAATGCGACGAACAATTGCCTTAACATCTTTACGACGTAGTTCAACACTAGTTTCAGCAATAATTGTACAAAGTCCGTGACCGACCAAAACTTCAACCGCAATTCGTGGATCTTGATCTTGTTGATAAACTAAATCAACGATTGCACCAGCAATACAATCAGCAACTTTATCTGGATGAGCAGGATTAACTTTTTCAATCATTTGTAAATACCTCTTTTAATGTTTAGTTTTACTCTGTAAATTTCGGGAATTTGAAATAATTGGGTTATGGTCGGGGTGGCGGGAATTGAACCCACTGCCTCTTGCACCCGAAACAAGCGCGATACCGATTCGCTACACCCCGTGGTAATACCACCTTATCATAAATCAGTTGACGAAGCAATAACTTTATGAAAAACTGGGGTATTTTATTACTAAAATTTGGGGGAAACAAATGAAAAATTTAATAAAAATTTTGGTATTATGCCTAATTTGTGGCATCACAACTACAATTTTAACGGCTTGCGGACCAAAACTTGATGCCTTAATTAACCACGATTTTTTACAAGATCAAATCAACGACAGCACGGTCGAAACACCTGATAATACAGAAACACAACCAGAAGTAACTGTCTGCCAACATCAACACTGTGAATGGCACATTATCCAAAATGCTACTTGCACTACAGACGGTTCAAAAGCATACATTTGTTTAGATTGTAATACACAACTTAATACCGAAATCATTCCTGCTGCTCATCATTATGATGATGGAATCATCACTACTCCGGCATCCTGTCAACCTGGCGTGATGACTTATACCTGTATTGAATGTGGTGATACTTATACAAATCCAATTCCAGCCGTCGACGAACACCATTATGAAATAACAATTATAGAACCAAATTGTACAGAAGACGGTTATACACTGAAACAATGCAGCGTTTGTGGTGATAAACAAATCACAGACAAGCAAGCTGCCATCAGTCATCAAGAATCAGATGAACATCCACATCAATGCAAACATTGTGGCAAATTATTATTAACTACCCCATTAGAAGACTTAAATGATTCTGTTTGGTATTTCAATAACGGTGCAGGCAGCGGTTTAGAAATTCATTTTGGCACAAACAAATATTTGGGTTACCGTTACAAAACCAAAGAGGGTACTTATGCAAAAGAAGACACAGAAAAATATTTTGGTTCTTATCAAATTCTAGACTATCAAAACGGAGACGGCACAACTCGTTATGAAATTGAGTTAAAAGATGATTATCTGAAAGATCAAGATAATGCTGATTACATTTATGTCTTAAACTACGGCGAAAACGATAACTGTTATTATTTACATTTTGATGGCAATTTCTTTAACAGTAAAAATTATAAGGATATCACTTTAAATTTTATTGGATACGAGTTATAATATGATGATGAATTTAAAACAGATTTTGGAACAACGTTTACAACAGATTGAACCAACTGCGACTATCTCGGTTAGTGAAAAAGCTGATTTTCAATGTAACACGGCTTTTATGCTAGCAAAACAACAACATTGCAACCCCGCTGAAATTGCTAGCCAAATTGCTGAAAAATGGAACCAGCAAGCGAGAGATATTGCGGTTGCCAGCACAGTGGGCGGATTTATCAATTTCCAAATTACCAACCAACAGTTAAGTAAAATTGCCCAAGACGTTACCCAAAATCACCGATTACCTTTGGCAGAGCAAAAACCACGCACTATATTTTTTGATTATGGTGGCGCAAACATCGCTAAAGAATTACACATCGGACATTTACGTTCCCCCATTATTGGTGAAGCTTTGAAACGTGTTTTCCAAGCCTTCGGACATAAAACAATTGCTGGAGTATATTTAGGTGACTGGGGCTTACAAATGGGTCTAGTCATTGCTTCCATTATTGAACAAGGCATTAACGTTCACGACGTAACGTTAGCGATGTTAGGTGAAATTTACCCTGCAGCTTCTAAACGTAAAAACGTTGACAAAGAATTTTACGAACGTGCCGCCATGGTAACGGCTAAATTACAAAATTTTGAAGAACCATATTACAGTATGTGGAAAGTACTACGAGTTTTATCGGTCGACCAAATTCAAAAAAATTACGACAAGCTAAATTGTACTTTTGATCTTTATGACGGCGAAAGTACCTACCAACCCAATGTAAAAAAAGTTATTGAATTATTGCAAAACCAGGGGTTAATTGAAAAATCACAAGGTGCATTAATTGTTAATGTCGCCCAACCGGATGATCAAAAACCAATGCCACCAGTAATTGTTCAAAAACAGAACGGCGGTGATCTATACGCTACCTCTGATCTTTCAGCAATTTATACTCGTACTCAACAATATCACCCTGACCAATTTGTTTATATTACTGATGCTCGTCAAAAATTACACTTTGAACAAATCTTCCGCGTAGCACGAATGGCTAACTTAGTTCCTGCTACCACTACACTAACCCATATTGCCTATGGCACAATTAACGGAAAAGATGGTAAGCCATTCAAAACCCGTGAAGGTGGCACAATAAAATTAGAAGACATTATGGACACAGTTGCTAATGCTACCACTGAATTTGCGGTGGGACTTTCAGCCATTAAATTCGCCGATTTAATCAATCAAGTACATAAAGATTACATTTTTGATTTACAAAAATGCGTTTCCTTTGAAGGCAAGACTGGGCCTTACATCTTGTATACCATTGTTCGTATCAATGCCATTTTTAATAAAGCTGGTACCTTCCAATGTAACTTTGCTAATTTAACGCAATATATCGACGATTCAATCCGCAAAGTGATTATTAATGTAATTAAATTAGCCGAAGCTTATAATGTTGCATTAAATACTTTGTCGTTAAATGCCATTACCGATGCCATTTACAATTTAGCTAACAGTTTCACCGTCTTTTACACTGACCACAATATGATTCACGAAACCGACAACGCAAAACGTGAATTATATCTTTCAATCGCGCAACTAACAAAAACAGCCCTAGAAATCGGGCTGCATACTTTAGCAATTGATACTGTAGACAAAATGTAATTAAAAGAATTTCTTTAATTCATTATCATAAGTTGTAATTGCGTGTTGATTACGATATTCATTGATTTTACTTGTACGATAGGCGCTATAATCACGTGGATAATAATATGCATCAACGATGGTATCAAACAATGTACGTTTACCATAAGAAGTCAAAGTAGCAAATAAAGTATCCGCATAATCAGTTTCCAATAAACTAATGGATGATTGTTCCAATCCTTTTACGCCAGTAAAAATAAAATCACTAACATCACGAGTATACATAATAATGTGTGCGCCATATTCAGACCAAACTAAACCGGAAATTTCACCTTTAATTCCCTCATCAAACAATGCCAAACTGGCTTCGGTAAATGATTCCACCATCGTGTTGTTATCTTTGTTACTACTCATTAAATATTCAGTTTTAGGTTTAGAATTTGAATCAAGTTGTTCCAGATTTTGCATACCTGGATCGGTATTATATTTATTAATGAATTCACGGAAAATTTGATATTTTTCTTGTAAATTGTCGGCTTTGTCCAAAGCAGTTTGTAATTCAATTAATACGTCATAAGCGGAAACACCATTACTCTGCGTTTCGGCGTAAATACTATCGAGATTATTTTGATATGAAGGATTTTGCTCTGCTTCTTCTTGAATTTGCTTTACAGTATCTTTTTGTTCATCGGTAAAACCAATTAAAATGTGACTGACCGTAAATAAATTATTAGCAACATCTTGTGGAATGTAATAAACATCGGCCAAACCTGAAGACATTAAAGTTGATTCTAAACTACTATCAGGGAAAAGTTGTTGTTGCTTAATTGCATTACCAACGTTACTCTTATAATAATTAATTGCTTTTTCCGCGATGTTTGTCGCTACTATTCTTCCACAACCATAATAAGCCGGAACATTGCCAGCGGTTTCTCGATTAGCATTAACTGCATCACACCAATCTGCAAAGTTGCGACCGCGGTTTAAATAAGCATCCCACGCAACAACTGCATCATTGCCAGACAAATCAGTAAAGCCCAAATTATAAGCAGTACTAATTCGTTCTCCTAAAATTGAAGTTTTATTCGAATTTACCATACGGTCGATTTCACGATTCAAGACTGCACGATCATCTTGTGATAAATATCGGAAATAATCATTTTCAGGCATTAAATAATCGCGTTCGGGTGCCTGCAATTTAGTAAACCCTGATTCTAACGATTTTAAATTACGTACAATTTGCGAAATTGCATCTCGGATATTTTTTGTCGAAGCAACACCGATTGTTGCTGGCACATAATATTGATAATCTTTCAAAGACAACATTCCGTTACCGTCTTCATCAGCATAACTTGATAAATCCATTGTATAGATTCGCTCACCATTTTCGTAACCAACTAAAATACTTGGCTTGTATGGTTGATCAACATCCGCTGTTTCAGTTTGATCTTCATCGGTTTGATTGTCAGTATCTTGTTTATCTTCAAGATTCAACGCTTCGTAAACCGCAGAGCGGATTGAACTATCTAAAGATTGATAAGCCCGTTTTAATGCTAAAGCTTCTTCCACTTCACGAATAGCACCAAAACGTTCTACCGATATTTTTTCCAAAATCTTATTGTTTAATAATGCATCGGCGATGTAGTCCAATAACTTCTCGGTCGAATCATAGTATTGAGCATATTGATAACCCCACTCCAAATAACCATAATACAATTCACGACGAGAAACGGATAAATCATCATTGGCTGCGGTTTTAACCATTATGTCAGCACTATATTTTTTATCCAAATTTACCGTAAACAAAGAACAGGCGGAGAAACTAATTGTTACCACCAAAATTAACGCAAACGTTGCTATCCTTGTCCAAACTTTACGCATAAACATTTTATATTATAAACCAAAACCTTTAAAAATTACAATGGAAATTTTAGCCGTAGATTACATCTGTCTTTCATCAATTACTGCTTTTGTGATTTCCTTACGATAATCTTCAATTTTATGTTGATTGTATTGATCTCGCATAGCATAATTTTGCAAATCATTTTCTACAAATTGATTAATTTCCGCCATAACTACATCTACCGTAGTTTTGTTATTCGTTAATTCACTGAGTATTTGTTTAAAACAAATTCCATTAACAAAACGATTGCTCATATCATCAATAGTTTCATTATTAATACCCCTGTTCCGTATATGAAAGATATCCTTTGCCATTTCGCGTCTGGCTTGTTGTTCATCTAACGATGCTGCATATTCCAACGCCTTAAATTCATTTAAGACATTAACCAAATTTTGGTTAGCAGAATTATTTTTGTTTGCTTCAATAAAAGATTTAACTATTGCATTGTTTTTATTTTGATCTTCCGCAAGAATATGATTTTCTAACATATTATAGTATTTAACATTGTTAAAATCAGAATTCTCCGGCTTTGGCAACTTATTAGCCAAAACATCTTCAGCAGTTTCAATACGTTGTTGTAAGTATTTCATCTGGCTTTCTAATGCTGTTTGTTGATTATCAACAAGACCAACATTTAATAATGAAATTTTATGTAAATTAATGCGGTCAGATAGTAATCGTGCTTGAGTTTCATTGTAGAATTCACCGGCAACATTCAATTTACCGTTGGCTCTGTATTCTTTCATCGCTGGCTGATAATCAGTTTGCCAAACTTCTTTTTTATCTTTCTCATTTTCGTCGACTTTAACCGCTGTATCTTGTGGTAAAAATTTATAACCGGTCATTCGTTCAACAAATGCTTGCGAAAAGCCGATTGCTTGCAAATTGCCATAAATTGTACCCAGATGGGAATTAATGCGATCAAAAATTGCTTTATAACCACGCCAAGGTCCTTTCTTACCCAATTTAAAGAATTTCCAGTTATAGCGCACTGCTGCTTTTTTGCCAGTAATATGTTTAACATATTTACGACCTGACGCTCCCATTAAATTACCAATCAGCGTTTCCCCAATATTTTCAGTTTTTGATTTGTCCTTCTTATTACCATTTTTTGCTTCAGACCCTTTTCTTTTCTCCGCTTCTTGCTCCATTGAACGGTTTTGGAAGAACATTGCAATTTGCTCCTTAGTATTACCAGCAGCTAAACAAACGTCTTGCATCGTTAAAAAACCATTTTGGACTAAAACATTAAATGTACTAGAAAACCCTTTATCTTCTGCTTCCGCTAATGCTTCCTTTAACTGCGGAGGAATCTGATTTCTAATTTTGAGGCGACGAAGACACTCATCAACAGAGTTCTTCATTAAAGGACCATTAGTTTTCAAATAATTTAACGTTTCGTCTTGAATTCCTTGACTTAGGAAAGCATTGGCAACTTGCTCATCGCAGTTATAATAGGTTTTGAATTCAGTTCTTAAATATTCTTCGGCCTGATCCAAGTCATACTGACGTTTTAGCTGATTATATTCAGCATTTTCATTATCAATTATCCATTTTTCAAATTTATCTTTATTATATTTGTTAGGATATTTACTTAAATATTTTTCAAAATTTGCGCAACGAATCTGATTCCAAATCGTTTGAATGGTTTGTATATCTGCTGGCGTCAATTTAATAGGTTTTTGTTTTTCGTCGACGGTTATTTTTTGATGAATTACACCTTTATGCAAAGTATCAATGACTTTTCCTACAACGATATCATTATTTAAACCTTTACCTGTTGTTAATTTAAACGCAAAATCTTCTCTATTATTATCGTCTATCCCGAATCCTTTAGCCATCATACCTTTAATGGTTTGACGATCAAACTTCGTAGTTTCAGCTAAAGCAGGAAAATGTTCGTGATCACCAACACGCACAGCAACAGCAATGGCAATGGCATCATAGATATCCAACAATTTTAGATTTGGGTTTTGCAGACTACTCTCAATTTCAGCTTCGGTTTGTTCGCGCCAATTTCCTTCTTTATCTGGAATTAACACACCGATACCTTTGAGCGCATTAACAAAATATTTTTTTACGTTAGGTGATAAATTTGCCATAATGTTTTCCATAATTAAATTATACTGCCAGCAGATTGATTTAGCAATATCAATTTAACTTTTTTATTAAGAAATTTTACACAATTACAATGGCTGATGTTCATAATCATCAATTGCCGTTCTTGCCGAATTACCGATGGTAACGTGGCTTAATTTAGGTGTACGTTCACTGGTGATCAAATTTTCTGTCTGATAATTTTCATCGGTAATAGCTTTAACATCTACCCCTTCATTGATAATAACATCACAATCGTGATCCACCAATTTAACCATTGCTTCAACCGGCGTCAATCCTAATTCTTCAAAAGTTCCGGCAGCTTTTATCATTTTTAATTCTTGCTCTTTAGCAGATACGCGTTGTGCAATTCCCGTTTTGGCCAATATTTGGTCCGTTTCCTTTTCAGCATTACGATATTGATAATAAAATTTCGCAAGCTTTTCCGGCATAGTTTTTAATTTTTGATATAATTTACGCTTTGTAAAGAAACGTTCAATTAATGTAAATTTCTTTTCCTTTAGTTTTTGATATTCCGCTTGTGCATCACAATATTTAACATAACTATTATTAACCTCATCAAACATCCGCGCATATTGATATTGTAATTCTTCACGTTCTTGATCGACTTCTTCAATTTTAATCTTTTTTATTTCATCAAACATAATATGAAAGCCATTATAACAAATTAAACTGCCATTGTAAATAGGGAGATTAAACAGTACGATCGTCGATGCCTTTGCTTTGTACATATTGGACGGCTTCGGCTTGAGTCATTGCTGTTATTTTTAACAATTCAGCTAGGTTTTTCGTTTGATGAATTTTAATCAAATTAAATTCTGTAATTGAAATATTAGGGACAACTGAACGAAGCCTGTTTTCCAAGCGTTCAATGGAAATTTCCGCGTTATCAACCCGCTTTTGAATCATATCGTACTCTTTGGTAACAGTTTGGAATTCAGCCGATGCCTCTTGATAAATACGATAATTTTTACGGTCACGTTTATAGAATAAGCGTTTTAGGAAAGTTGTCTTTTTCCCCATAAACTTTCCACTTCCCCAATGGTCTAGGTATTCCATTTTTAAAAATTTTCTTTCGCAATCTTTTTCTTGAGGTGTCAAGACCAATTTTCCCTCTAAAACACGAATTTGGTTTTGTATATCCCTTTCTTCCGTCTTTAAGCGGTCATATTCCGCTTGCAACTCTTCCATTTTGAGTTGCTTGACGACCTCAAATAACTGCTTTTCATCATTAAACATCTTATCTAATTATACTAAATTCAATTACCAATGTAAATATGCAGCGCAAAATTAAATTAACCATTTGATAATGATTTACATCGTGCGATCGGCTTGCATTGTGTGCGCACGTAAGGCACTGTTAATTACCATTTGTTCCATAAATTCATAATGCGAAACACCGGTTTTTTGTTTAAATTCCGCACCATCCCCCTGCATAACTGTCTTTAATTCCATTTCTTCTTCGCGCGATAACGGCATACCTGCCTGACGTAATTTTTCCGCCAAAACATCAAATTGACGGTGGTTCGCGATAATCGCACCATCATAAATCAATTCCGGAAACCTATCGACTACGCTTGTTTCATTTAAAACATTAGCTAAAAGACAATCAAAATCACAAATCTTTAACGGTTTACGTAAACGCTCAATATCAGAGACTGATTGAATCAAATTATTTTCAGTTAACATTTTCAAAATGGCAATCATTTTATTAAGATTTATTTTCAAATGCTCATCTTCAATATCTGCCGAATTACTATGTTGCACTTTGTTCAGTTTTTCATGTTGAGCAATATCAAAACATTGTCGTTGGCTTTCCCAGTCGTCCCACCCCCATTGTCCAACACCTTCCGCCCGATACCCCAATTGTGACAAAAATGGTGCCGCCAATCCCATGGCATGCTCTTTTTTATAACCTAAAACATGTACGTGCGGGTTTAATTTTTTAACGGCTTCAACTTCATTGGCTGGACACAAAATCCAAGCATTTTGTGTCAAATTAACCCCACCTCGGGTATAAGTATCATTTGGCATCATCGCACCTATCTGTTCATTCGGAATTTCATTGAATGGTTGCAAAATACAATAACGACATTTATCCCAATCTCCAAACCAATGCGACGACACTTCATCATTCATAGACCAGTGTACAGTGTTACGTTCTAAGAAATAACTATACTCATATTCTTTTCCATCAATTGTTACTTTTTCCGTACGTTTGACACCGGCTTCTTGAAGTGTACTGATATAGTTATTTTCGGGCACAACATCCGTTTTGTGGACGGCGCACAAAGCTGCTTTACCTTTAGTTTCATATTCACGGGGACGTTCAAAAATTGCGTTATCACTTTCATCTAAAAGCGGAACAATATTATTGTGCTCTAATAACTCAATTGCTTGAATTGGGTTAATTCCTAAATCGGATAAACATTTTGCACTTTCAATCAGATGACATTCTTGAAAAGCATCTTTAATTTTTTGCAAGATTCCGCTGTCGGCAATCTTTAATTTAACTTGTTTTTCAGCAATTTCCAGTTCACTGGTCAATCTTGAAATTCTATCCGGTAAGGTCTTCAACTCTGCTAATGCATTTTGGTATGTTTGATATGCATTACGTGCTTTTGCACTAAATAAACGCTTTAACACAGAAATATTTTGATGATAAAATTCTCCACTTTGATTTTTTTGGTTACTTTGCAAACTCTTTAATCTTGATTTATAAGCACTTATTTTATCACTCAACACTCTAACATCAGTAGGCAAATTCATTACTTCTTCTTCGGCTCTCAATGTTTGTAAGTTGTCCTCTGCTTCCGCCAACTTTAATTTTTGTACATCATTAAACATCTTAACTGATTATACTAAAATTCAATTACCAATGTAAATAATTAAATTAACAATTTGATAATGATTTACATCGTTTAGCATAAAATATATGGGATATTACCAAAGGACCATTGAATCACTATCTATTTGTGTTGGTTTGTATTCTTGTTCAAAATCAGGTTGAATAACTTGAGGAGTAGTTACATCACCCATAACACACTGATTCTCCTTATCAAATGAACGAACACCGCTATTTAACATAATCAACTTTGCTAATTGATATGCATCATTTTCTTTTCTAATAGCACGTGCTTTTTCCGACCAATAATCCGTAATCTGTTTTTGCAAGGCATCAATTTCATTAGGATTTAACGGCATACCCGCACGAGCCATCTTGTCGGACAAAACCTCAATGTTACGATGGTTAGCAATAATCGCAGTATTGTCAATATTTTTTTGCTTTGAATCAGAGTACCTCTGCATTATATTATAAAAACAATTTTCAAAACCTGTCGTTTCAAGTTGTGGTTTTAAGCGTTCATAATCTTTTGGCGACTTAATTAAATGATTTTCTGAGAACATTTTTATAATTGCAATTGCTTTATTAGTTTGAATTAAAAAATCTTCATCTTCACCATCTGTTGATGAATAATGTTGTACTGAATTTAAATGCTCTTTATTGATTAAATCATTAAGTTGTTGATTGCTTTCACCGTCATTCCATGTTTTTTCTCCCACTTCTTCAGCACAATAACCTAATTGTGACAGAAATGGATTAACTAAACCCTTGACACTTTCTCCAACATAACCCAACACATGAACATTTGAATTTTGTTTCTTTATTTTTTCTACTTCATCAATCGGACACAAAATCCAAGCATTTTGAGTCAAGTCAATGCCGCCTCGGGTATATGTATCATTTGAAGTAACAGATGCAACCTTTTCAATTGGAATATCGATAAATGGTTGTAAAATAGCATAAGGTGTTTTGTCCCAATTTCCCTTTTCGTGTGAAGAAACTTCCCCATTTAATGCGAAATGAACAGTATTTCGTTCCGTATGATAACTATATTCATACTCTTGTCCATCTAAAGTTATTTTTTGGTTCTTCATAACCTTATTTTCTTTATGTGTTGATAAACGATTATTAACAGGTACAACATCCGTCTTACGCACAGTTATTAAATCATTCTTACTTTGGAAATGGCGTGGGTGTTCATAAATCATACAATCACTATCATCCAACACAGGCGTAATACCATTATTTTCCAAAATTTCTACTGCATCCGCTGGTGTAATTTCTAACTCAAACAATGTCTTAGCATTTTTAACTCTATCAACGGAACTTTTTTCAGCATTTTGAGATTCTAACTCTTTAAGTAGTAATTGTTGTATATCTCTAAACATAATTTATTATTACACTTCTTCATTTACACTGCAAGTAATTCATAATTTCCCCAACAAGTTGATTCTCAAGTTTATTTTCGACCGTGCTACATTGAATTATTCAATTGGTGCCCAAGTCAAAATAAATCAAGGTTCGACTGTGTTGTTAGTTTGGTGCGTCGTGAGGGAGTCGAACCCCCAACCGTTTGGTTCGAAGCCAAATACTCTATCCAGTTGAGCCAACGACGCAAACACCATATGTTAACAAAAAAAGCCC
>JAEEGK010000072.1_pt1 | contig 223880 bp, 194 predicted proteins | sample 8958771 | NCBI WGS metagenome assembly JAEEGK01 (sample SAMN16246547, study PRJNA631951) | gut metagenome | biome: gut microbiome; feature: rumen; material: SC-attached | host: Bos | place: Iran: Karaj | collected 2018-10 | reverse complement strand
GCGGGTGTCTCGAGCCCTCCCGACTGGAAGGGGTCGTGACGGACATCGCCCAGAAGTGCGCCGGCATGCGAGCCCGTGCCGTCTATGTAGGGTGCATTGCTGTCCGGCTCGTTGGAGACAAGGAGCTTGGGGACCATTATCTCTTCTTTCGGGCGCGAATACTGAAGTGCCATGAATATGAAAGCCGCGCCTATGATACCCATTAGGAGCTGACCCGTGATAATCGCGTATCCGAGGATACCGAATATCAGTATCATTACGAGGGTATTTCGGGTCTGGGCATGCTTCTTTGCCTCGGCCTTGAGACCCGCGACCATCTCTCTTCCGCTTCCCGCCTTGAACGTGCGGATAATGGGGACATTCGGGTCGTCGCCGTTGGGGTAGACCAGAATATCCTGCAGATCCTCTTTGGGAAGGAGTTCCGCCATCGCTTTCGCAAGCATCGATTTACCCGTTCCCGGAGTTCCTATCATCATGACATGGCGTCTCTGGGTTGCCGCCTTTCTGATGACCTCAACGGCATGCTCCTGTCCGATTACCTGGTCTATAAGCCCTTTCGGTATCTCGATGTCGGCGGATGTCTCTATCTTATCCAGATCGATCTCGTCGAGTTTCATGAGCGGCTTGCCGGAGTTGTTCTCTCCGCCGTTGGCTGCGGTCGAGGACGCGCTTATGTTTCTTATGGTTATGACCGGGCGGTTATCTCCCTGAGAGGGTGCCGACGGATCGGGGGTCACGGGCATCTCGTGCTCGGGTGCCTTATTCTCGTGTATCTTATGATCTTCCTGTTCTTCAGGAGCTTCCGCCGCTTCGGATACGTCGGGCTTTGAATCGGATACGGACTCAGACACTGTCCGTCCCGATTCGTCGCCGGTTGACTCCGCCGCGCCGTCACCTCCGGATAAGTCTTCCTTATAGATGTCTGCGCGTGACTCCTCAGCGCATGACAATACCGCATTCCGACTTATATCAGACCCTGTAATGCCGGAGTCGCGGAGGGGTGTGGAAACGGGGTTTTCAGACAATTCCCGTTCATTTAATGGAGGATTTATATTTTTATCGCTATCATCCATGGATCAATACTACCTCTTTTAAACGATAGTAATTAAAAGATTCATTCGTGATAGTTTAAGTACTTTCTATAAGAGGCACAAGCTATGAAAATACTCTGCAACGAAAAATCTCAGGTTTTAGCCGCAAAAACTGCAAAATGCACGGGTCTTGAACTTGCCGCAACCGAATTCAAAAAGTTCCCCGACGGCGAGCTCTACATAAAGACCGGAAAGACGGATGACGAGACAATTCTCATCTCGAGTTTCAATGACAGCGATTCCTTCATCCAGACCCTTCTCATGATAGATGCCTGCGAGAATTCCGAGGTTACCCTCGTCATCCCGTATATGGGCTATGCAAGACAGGACAAGAAGTTCAACGACGGCGAGTCGATAAGCGCAAGAGCGATTGCAAGGGCACTCTCCGACGGCGTCAAAAAAGTCTACACGATAAACAACCACGAGAAGGACAACCTTAAGCATTTCAGGGTTCCAGCCGAGGATCTGACGCTGGCGCCCTATATCGGCAAATACATCAAGTCGCTTGGTCTTGACGATCCCTTAATCCTCGCGCCCGACGCGGGTGCTGCGGATTTCGCCGCCGACGTCGCACGCGGTCTTAATTTCGACTGCGACCACCTTCAGAAGACACGTCATTCGGGTACCGAGGTCACGATGCAGCCCAAGGAGCTTGACGCAAACGGCAGATGCGTCGTTATCGTCGACGACATCATCTCCACGGGCGGCACGCTTGCGACCGCATCGGGTATGCTTAAGGCACAGGGTGCGGTCAGTGTCCATGCCGCATGCGTCCACGGCGTTTTCGCAAGCGGCGGCTACGCAAGACTCAGTGCGGGCGGTCTTTCGTCGGTTGCCTCGTCCGATACCATCGAGTCGGCATCTTCGGTGATTACGGCAGCCGAGTGCATCAAAAACGCGATATTTAAGAACTGAATTTCAGGAAACATAACCGAAAACGAGGGCTTCACATGAGCGAATCCGATGAAAAGGGGCAAAGTGCCGGAGGCAGTAGCGCCGCGGGTGCCGCCGGTGCCGCGGACGAGCAGGTTAAAGTCCTCGATTCCTCTTTCTTTTTTCTGGATATTCCGATAGCGGGAACAAAGTTTGCCGTGCCGCCTTCGGTGGTCGCCGAGATGAAAGACCTGCGCTCGAAGTCGAAACTTGACGCCATGCTTGAGGACGGGCGTCTTTTCGTCTCGGAGGCGTCGCCTTCGACCAGAAAGCGTGTTGTTGCGGCTTCGAAGAAATCCGGCGATTACGGCGTTATCTCTGATACCGACTGCGACGTGGTTGCGCTTGCTCTGGAGATCGGGGGCATTGTGGTCACCGACGATTTCGCACTCTCCAATACCGCTCAGACTCTGGGCCTTACCGTAATCCCCGTTCAGATGCGCAGGGCAAAGAAGCGGCAGTGGAAGTATCGGTGCACGGGCTGTCTGAAGTTCTGCGACGCTCCCGGTGTCTGCGATGTCTGCGGCTCGGAGATAATACGGATAAAGTAAATGCGTTATTGCGGATTAAGCCGCGGCAGGCATCGGCGCATAAGGTTAACTTATAAGGTTCAAGATCCAACTCTAATTTATGTCATCACTCGATGAACTCATAAAGAAAGCAAAGACTCTGCACTCCGAAGGACGCAGCACCAGTCAGATTGCCGATGAAATGAGCCTTTCGGCAGAGACCATCACATGGCTTCTGACACAGCAGAAAGGCGAAAAAGCGGCGCCGAAAGATATCGTCATCGACTGGTCGGCGATAAGCAGCTGCTCGGATACGCTACACGATGCCGCCGCAATGCTCTATAAGAGATATATCCATGCACTCGAGGCGGAGCTTAAGGACGACGAAGACATCTGCGACAAACTCCCCGAGGTCATTGTGGGCGTTGCACACTCGGGTATCCCCATTGCCGCGATAATCGCGAGCGAAGATCCCGAATCGCGGTTCACGATGTTCCACCCGAAGAAGCATGCGACCGGCGACAACCCGACGGGTTCGCTCAACAGCAGTTTTGCCGATGTGGCGGGCAAGAGATGTCTCATTGTCGATGACGTAATCACAAGCGGCAATACAATAAAAGAGGCTGTGGAGATAATACGCAGCCACGGCGGAACGCCCGTTGCCGTCTGTGTCCTCTTTGACAAGCTCGGCGAGAAGGAAGTCAATGCCGGCGGCGTCAAAGTCCCGATATACTCGCTTGTGAGAGTCAGCAGAATAGACTGAATATCATATCTTTTCATTTATTCATATCCGTTCTTTTTTGTCAGTTTTTCACCATTTTTCCATCATTTATCCATCATATCTCCATCATTTTTCCATCATTTTTTCATCATTTCCCACGTTATACTGCCTGTTTTCATTACGGATTACAGGTATTTTTTTCGGGACATAACGGACACAATCAACAAGTTATATATAGAATTACAATTCAACATTTGAGGAGAACTTTACAGAGGAGCATCTGCAAATGTTAGCAGGACAACCTATAGTAATTCTAAGAGATAATGTCGAAGTAACAAGCGGAATGGAAGCACAGCACTCAAATATCATGGCTTGCAAAGCCATTGCGGAAGCTGTCAGAACAACGCTTGGTCCACGCGGAATGGACAAAATGCTCGTCTCACCGACCGGCGATGTAGTAATCACAAACGACGGCGCAACAATCCTTCACGAGCTCAAGGTAGAGCACCCCGCAGCCAAGATGGTCATCTCCGTTGCCGAAGCACAGGATGACGAGGTCGGAGACGGAACCACAACAGCCACAATTCTCATCGGCGCCCTCATGGAAGAGGCCGAATTACTGATGAAGAAGGGCATTCACCCGACCGTCATTGCAAAAGGATACAACCTTGCAATGCACAAGGCAATCGAGGTCCTTGAGGCAAACGCAATCAAAGGCAACATCAAGAAGAAAGACCTGCTCGAGAAGGTCGCGGCAACCGCAATCACCGGCAAGTCAATCGAGTCGATGAAGAGCAAAATCACACCGATCATAGTCGATGCCGTACTTAAAGTCGCACAGAAGGACGCGACAGGCAAGAACAACACGGTCGACGAGGACGATGTAAGAATCAAGACAATCGTCGGCGACAGTCTCGACGATGCCGAGCTTATCGAGGGATTCCTCATTGACAAGACACGCTGTGACTCCGGTATGCCCAAGCGTGTCTCAAAGGCAGTGGTCGCACTTCTTTCGCAGCCGCTGGAGATCAAGAAGACCGAGACAAAGTCGAAGATTAAGATTACCTCATCCGAGCAGGTTGCGGCTTTCTCCGAGCGCGAAAAAGCGGCATTAAAGGCATTTGCGGATAAGATCAAAGCCTCCGGCGCCAACGTCGTTCTCTGTCAGAAGGGTATCGCCGACGCCGTCCAGTACTACCTTTCGCACGAAAAGATTCTGGCAATTCAGGATGTTCCCGAGAAAGACATGAAGGCATTTGCACGCGCTCTCGGCGGCACTATCGTAAACACACCCGATGACCTCGGAAAGGACGTATTCGGCACGGCAGACCTTGTCGAGGAGATGAAGGACGTCAAGGTCACGAAGTTCATGGGCTGCAAGAAGGCAAAGACCGTCACAATCCTCATCAAAGGTTCCAACCAGATATTCGTCGACGAACTTGAGCGTGCCGCATATGACGCCGTCCGCGTCGTAATGGATGCCATCGAGGACGGAAAGTATGTTGTCGGCGCCGCGGCAATCGATACCGAACTCAATCTCGAGATCAACAAATATGCCGCAACCGAAGGCGGAAGGGTTCAGCTTGCAATCGAAGCCTTTGCAAGAGTCTTTGAAGCAATTCCGAACACTCTTGCCGAGAATGCGGGTCTCAACGCAATCGATATCATCGTCGACCTGAAGAAGGAGCACACAGCCCACAAGAAATACGCGGGTATCAACGTCCTTACCGGAAAGGTAGAGGATATGTATAAGGCGGGCGTTCTTGAGCCTATGCGTGTCAAGAAGCAGGCAATTCAGAGTGCGGCAGAGACGGCATCCCTTCTCATCCGCGTCGACGACATGATGATCTCAAAGTCGGCGGCACAGATGGCAAGAGAAGGAAAGGCATAATCCCATAATATTTTTTCAATATCTTTTTTCACATCTTCTGTCACATCTGTTGTGATAGCGTTATTTTTATCAATTAACATGGACAATATGTAATGTCGGATTTATTTTGAGCCGAGATAGTCTAGTCCGGCAGGGCGGTGGATTCGAAATCCACTGGCGGCAACGCCTCGGGAGTTCAAATCTCTCTCTCGGCGCTTTTACGTTTTTTCCTAAATCTGAGGAAAGATTTTTTAAATTTTAAAAATACATGGATCGCCGTTCAATAGTTTCTTATGATTATCTCGTTAATCTCTCCGCGTTTTCCGGCATCGGAGTTGATTCTGCGACTTGCCTTCACCCTTTCGATTACAAAGCCGTCATAGAGGTCGTCGAAGAAACCGTCTTTCGGGTCGGTGTTCTTCGGGTCGGAGTTGCTGAGCATGAGCCTTGCGCCGGCATCGCCGCATCTGCGGAAAAACTCCGCGAGTCTCTTCTGCGAGCCGTCATCGAAGGTATCCGCCGCATAGCTGTTGAAAGACGCCGTTCTGCTAATCGGGCGATAAGGCGGGTCGAGATAGACGAATGCCCTCTCTCCCTGCTCCTTTATCGCTTCTTCGAGCAGGGTAAAATCACCGCAGTGTATCTCCGTATTCGAGAGAAGCCTGCCGTATGCGAGGATAAGGTCGCGGTTTGCAATCCTCGGATTTTTGTATCTGCCGTGGGGCACGTTGAATAGCCCCTCGGAGTTAACGCGATAAAGCCCGTTGAAGCAGGTGCGGTTTAAGAAGATGAGCTCCGCGGCATGATACACGGACTGCGACGGCGAAAGACTCCGCTTTTTGCCCCTGAGGGATTTTCCGCCTCCGCAGAATCCGTCCGTGCCCTTCGCCGCGTTGAAGGAATCGCGGTGCCTGAGGTAGCACTCCTTTCGCTTTTCGGCATCGAGCGGGAGGTATTCATCCGCGAATTCTTCCAGAATCCCGATAAGTTCGGCAGGGCGGTGTTTTACGGCATAATATACGGTGTAGAGGTCGCGGTTGATGTCGCAGATATGGCACTTTGAGAACCGGCATTCGGAGTTCAGATAAGAGTAAACGGCGCCGCCGCCTACGAACGGCTCGAAATACACGGTTTTTGCATCGGCGATGCCGTCGGGCAGCCGTTTCACAATCGCGGGCAGAAGCTGACCTTTACCCCCCGCCCATTTCAGAAACGGCTTTACCTTTTCGTGCACGCTGTCTTCCCGCATTTTCAGTGCCTCTTTCCTACACGTCTTGTCGAGATACCGGACCGTGACCCGACCGAATCGCAAGACGCCCGCTAACTGTAACTGTATAACTGGTATGCCATGAGGCAATATGATATTATCACCCGCCAACTCACCAAGAATTATTAGGAATAAATGAAAAACCTTTGATAGCGGCGTTGTAAATGCCGACGGAGAATAACGCTTATGTCAGATGTAATTATCCTCAACGCAAGTCCGAGAAAGAACGGCAACACCGAGATACTCTGTAAGGAATGTGCCGATGCACTCGAATCCAACGGAATCAGAACCGAGATAATCTCGTTTACCGGCTGCGAATTCACGTCCTGCAAAGCCTGCGGATACTGCGGCAAACACGGAAAATGCTCGATTGACGACGGGCTCAACGATATAATCGCCAAGATTCGCGAGGCATCCGGTCTTGTCGTAGCCTCGCCGGTCTACTTCGGCACCGCACGCGGAGACCTTATGTCCGCAATACAGAGAATCTCGATGGTCTCTTACGGCGGCGACAGATTCCTTTCCAAGATGGTCGGCGGTCCGATTGCCGTCGGCAGACGCGGCGGTCAGACAGCGGCGCTTCAGGAACTCCTCATGTTCTACTTCATCAACGATATGATAGTCGTCGGCTCGGATTACTGGAATATGGCATTCGGCAGAGAGAAGGGCGAGGTTGCGGATGACGAGGAAGGCGTCCGTACGGTAAGAAAGTTCGGCGAGAACATTGCACTCGTAATCAAATCCCTGAACGGATAACCGTAAAACGGAAAAAAATATTTTTTTTTTAATTTGTTTGTTTTTTAGTTTTATCAGATTTATTAGTCTTTTTTACTTTTATTTTTTAATTTACTCGTTCATTTTTCTTATTTTATTGCCTCAGTTTCCGAAGAAGGTATGGAGGAAATCCTTCGCATTCAACTGACCGTATCCGCCGTATGCCGCCGCTTCCGCCTCGGAATATACCTGACAGCTGTCGGCTTCGACGCCAGGACCCATGATTGCAAACGGAATCGGATCCGCGGTATGCGTCTTGAGCGCAATCGGGGTGGGGTGGTCGGGCAGAACGGCAATCCTGAGCTCTTCGCCCTCGAAAGCATCGAGGATTTCGCCGATGACACCGTCAAGCCTCTCAATCGCAAGCACCTTCTCCTTCAGACTGCCGAGGTGACCTGCCTCGTCGGGCGCCTCCACATGCATGTAAACGAAGTCAAGACCGTCCTTTAAAGCCTTAATCGCGTAATCCGCCTTTGCTTTGTAGTCGGTATCGAGGTAACCCGTTGCCCCCGGCACCTTGATGGTCTTCATGCCCGCACATACCGCAATGCCGTTTAAGAGGTCGACTGCCGAGATCATGCCGGCGCTGACGCCGTACTTCTCCCTGAAGTTCTCAAGGACCGGCTTTTTGCCGCCGCTCCACGGCCAGATCTGTGTGGCTGGAGTCTTGCCCTCCGCAATCCTCTTCTTATTGACGGGGCTGTCCTTAAAGACCTCGCGGCTTATCGCGACGCACTCCGCAAGAATATCTTCGTCGCCGCCTTTGGGGACGTATTCCGCAATCTTCTCGCCGGTGATGTCATGCGGCGGTTTTGTCGTCGCACCTTTGCCGTCGCCGATAACGAGCAGATTCCTGTAGCTTACGCCCGGATATCCGCGTGCACGTGCGGGTAGCTTCTCGTTTAGCTCCTTAAAGAGAAGTGCACCTTCCGTCGACGAAATGTGCCCCGCCGAGAAATCGTTCATGACGCCGTCGGTGACATTCACGAGGTTGCAGCGGTATGCAAGATCCGCGGGTTTCAAATCGATGCCCATGCTTACGGCTTCGAGCGGACCGCGTCCGGTGTAACATTCTTCGGCGCGGTAGCCGAGGACGCCCAGATTTGCGACATCGCTTCCCGGGTCGAACCCCTGAGATACGGTCTTGAGCATTCCGCACCGTCCGCGCTCCGCAATAAGGTCCATGTTCGGAGTGTTGGCAAATTCGAGAGGCGTCTTGCCGTCTATCTCATCGCATTTCCAGTCCGCCATTCCGTCTCCGAGAACCACAATATACTTCATTTTATCCTCCGGAAAATCTAAGGTATTGTCTATTTTTATTCGTCTTCTACCGCATTTTTCGCGGTCGAATTTTTTGTTTACTCTATAACATTGTCTTATCGGATAATATAGTGTGTTTTCTGTGCAAAACACACGGACACACACGGACACACACCTACCCGAACCGACCGACATCGATCGGCATGACCGGTATCGACCCGAATGAACCGAATTATCCTATTCTATCCTATTCTATCCGATTCTATAAGATTCTGTCCTATTCGAAATAATTCAGTTCGTCCAGGAGGGATTTTACCGCACTTCTGACCGATTCTTTTGAGGTCGTCTCGGGCTTCCATCCGAGCGCCTTCAGTTTATCGACGCTCAGCTGCATCTTCGGGACATCCCCTACCCAGCCGCGTGTTCCGCCGGTGTATCTGAACTTGACATCGGAAAGCTTCATCTCGCTTACGACAATCTCGGCAAGCTCGGTTACGCTTATCCAGTCTTCCGAGCCGATATTGTAGAAATTGAAGGTATCCTTCGAGTTATCGACGGCGAAGAGGACGGCATCCACGCAGGCGGAGACCTCGAAATACGACTTCGACTGCTTGCCGTCGCCGAGGATCTCGAGCTCTTTGGGATTGTCCGTGAGTTTGTGGACGAAATCCCAGATTACGCCGTGACTGCTTCTCGGTCCGATTATGTTTGCGAACCTGAAGACCACCGCCCGCATATCGAAGGTGTAGGCATACGAGGCAATCATCGCCTCCGCCGCAAGCTTCGAGCCCGCATAGATTGAGATGGGTATCATCGGGGAATAGTCCTCGGGTGTCGGGATTACGTCCGCCTCCCCGTAGACCGTCGATGTCGAGGTGAAAACAATCGTCTTTACGCCGTTATTTCTCATTGCCTCGAGGACGTTGATTGTCGCCGCCGTATTGCTCTCAAAGACCGGCTTGGGTATACCTGCGCTCGCACGGACGTCGGGGTCGGCGGCGATGTGAAAGACCCTGTCGGCGCCGGCAAAACTCTTTTCCCAGCCCGATTGTGCCCTCAGATCCGCGTTAAGGAACTCAACCCTTCCCGAATCAATGTGCTTTTGGATGTTCTCAAGTCTGCCTGCCGAAAGGTTGTCGATGACAAGTATTCTGTCACCGCGTTTAACAAGAGCGTCGACAAGGTTTGAGCCGATAAAGCCCGCTCCGCCCGTAACTATCGAATACATTTTCTCCCCGATTGATGTAGATTGTATTGTTTCGTTCTGTTATCGTCCGCTGATTTCGGATTTCCATATTAGTTTGGTAATGTTTGATTATATACTTTTGAGTAACGGATTTCCGAATGCGACGGCAGACTCTTTCGTTATACCGTCGGGTACGGGTGATATTCTTGGACATTCCAAAATTCCGAGAAATAAGCAGTAAGTAAGAATATAAAGGATACTGCACAACATTTGAGAGAATGGATAAAAAAATTGCTTCCGGACTTCTGGATGAGATACGGAGTAAAAAGCCTCTGATCCACCACATAACCAATTACGTCACGGTAAACGACTGCGCCAACATCACAATCTGTGTCGGTGCATCGCCGGTCATGGCAGACAGCATAGACGAAGTTGAAGAGATGACGGGTATCGCGAACGCCCTTGTCCTTAACATCGGCACCCTCTCGGCTTCGCTCATTGACTCGATGATTGCCGCAGGCAAAAGCGCAAATCGTAAAGGAATCCCCGTTATTCTCGATCCCGTCGGAATAGGGGCAACGAAGTTCAGGACCGAGAGCGTTCTTCGGCTCTTAAAAGAGGTAAAGTTTGCCGTTATTAAAGGCAATGCGGGTGAGATAGGTGTTCTCGCCGGCGCTCAGGCTACGGTTCGCGGTGTCGATTCGGGAAGTCTCGAAGGCGACCGCGTCGAGGTCGCAAAGAAGTGCGCCGAGCTTACCGGCAGCGTCGTCGTGATGACAGGCGAGGTCGATATCGTCTCGGACGGCGAAACCGTGCTCACGGTCTCCAACGGTTGCAGCAGAATGGGCGCATTATCGGGAACGGGCTGCATGACGGCGTCCGTAATCGGGGCCTTCTGTGCGGTTACCGACCATTATCTCACTGCCGCGGCGTGCGGCGTTGCGCTCATGGGTCTCTGCGGTCAGAAAGCGGCAGTCTACGCAAAAGGACCCTACTCGTTCAGGGCAGGTCTTGCCGATGAGATGTCACGCCTGAAATCCGTCGAATTCGCAGTGGATGCCAAGATTAAGCATATTAAACCATAATCATTTTAATCTTTTTTAACATCATAAAATACCGTAATCGTGGTCAAAATGCCGTCGGAATCAAACTCTCACGGAAATCCTCATGGAAACGCCCATGCAAATTCCCATGCAAATCCGCATACAAATCCGCATACAAATCCAAATCCCTACGCACTTTACGTCGTCACCGACATAAAAGTCTCGGGGGGACTTTCACATGAAAGACAGGCGGAACTCTGTTTTGCGGGCGGCTGCGATGCTCTTCAGCTCCGAGAAAAGGATACGGACTATGAAGGGCTGATTGCGACCGCAAAGAACATTGTTGCCTTAAAACAGCGTTTTGAAAGAGAAAACCCGAATTACCACCCGCTTTTTTTCGTCAACGACAATATCGACGTCGCCGTAAAGTCGGGTGCCGACGGTGTCCATCTGGGACAGGACGACATGCCGCTCTCCGAGGCACGCAGGCTTATGCCGAAATCAACCGGGTTTCTCATCGGCATATCGGTCGGTAACGTCGAAGAAGCCCTCCGTGCCGCAGCCGACGGCGCCGACTACGTCGCATTAAGCCCCGTATTTGACACGACCTCCAAGGATGACGCGGGGAGCGGAAAAGGGCTGAAGATGCTCTCCGAAATCAGAGAGGCAGTCGGCAATGATTTCCCCGTGATTGCGATAGGCGGCATCAATGCCTCGAATGCAAAATCCGTGATGGACGCGGGCTCGAACGGCTGTGCGGTAATCTCGGCTGTTCTTGCAAAACCCGACGTGACCGCGGCGGTAAAAGAGCTTCGGAGAGTTATCCTCTCCTGAAATTACCCGCAAAAATTTGTTTTTCCCTTTTCAAAAGCCAAAAGATCAGTTTTCGCCGCCGAGATCCAGCTTCTTCTTCAGCCAGCCGCCGTGGCGGAAGAACAGGTAGTTGGTCGTGCACATGGATATCGAACCCAAAACGATCGCATACCAGATAAAGTCAATCGGAAATTTGTTGATCATCAGGAAATACGCCGTAGAGCACTGTATTATGAGCATACCGATGATTGCCGAATACATTCCGGGTCTTGTCGCGCCTGCGCCGTTCATGGCGAAACCGAGCATCATCGCGGTCGCAATCACCCAGTAGGAGAACGGAATCACGTGCATGAAGCTTATACCCACGCCAAGATCCTCGCCTTCAAGACCGAAGAGAACAAGGATGTCCGGGGCGAAGATAATGTAGATTGCCGCAATCACGCAGATGAAGCCGGCCGAGATAGCAACGGCGTATTTGACAGCCTGTTTGGCGCGATCTGGTCTCTTTGCACCCAGATTCTGACCGACCATGATGGCGATTGCCATGCCGAAACCCCAGACAATGATGAGTCCCAGCATATCGAGTCTTATACATACGCCGTATGCCGCAATCGTAGCCTCGCCGTAGAAGGCAATAATCCACATCATAAGCATGAAGGATACGCTTCTGACACCCATCTGAACGGCGCTCGGAACGGCGACAAACAGAATATCCTTGAATAATTTAGGATTAAACGAGAAATTCACGGGCAGTCTTACGGGACTTGACCTGTAGGACGGCAGAAGATAGATAATCACTGCGAAGATGGCTATACCGCATGACCTTGAGATTAGGGTGGCATATGCCGAACCCGCAATTCCCAATGCGGGCAGACCGAAGAAACCGTCAATCAGGGCAGGATTCAGGATCATGTTGACGATATTGATGGCAATCATCACATACATCGGAGTCTTTGAATCGCCGCTTGCCTGAAATGCGGTCACAATAAGCATCAGTATGATTACGGTAAAGATGCCTGAAAGAAGCGGTGTGAGATATTCGGCACCTTCTGCGGCGGCAACGGGATCCTTGCTTAAAAATAAGAGAATATCATCAGACAGGAATATACCCGTAAATCCGAGAATCAGAGAGATTACTGCCGAAAATATAAGGGAATGATACAGTATTTCAGGGATTTTATCATAATTGTTCGATCCGTAAGCCCGCGCTACGAATGCCGCGGTTGCAATCATAAGCCCTAAGAAAAGGACTCTCAGCACCATCATGAGCGACATGCTCACCGATCCGCCCGCAATCGAGGCTTCGCCCAGATGCCCTATAAAGTACATGTCGACGATCTCAAGAACACTGAGAAGGGCGTTGCTCAATATAATCGGCAGTGCGACTGTCAGAAGGGCTTTTACCGGATTACCTTCGGTAATGATGTTGCCATTACCCGATTTCCCTCCATGCTCTTCGACGTGCTTGGGATCAATCTCTTCGGTAATGGTATCTACTCCTGCGGCGATTTAAGATAATTCAAATTTAGCCTTAAAGTATATCATACATTGCATTCATTCGATATTCACGCGGCTTCAGGATGATATCTCTGAAACAGAATGGTAAACAGGATGGTAAAATAGGTATTTTTGGAAATATTTTGATGACGAAGATTCAGTTCCCGCCGCCCAGGTCCAGTTTCTTCTTCAGCCAGCCGCCGTGGCGGAAGAAGAGATAGTTGGTCGCGCACATGCAGATCACACCCAGAACGACCGCATACCAGATACAGTCTATCGGATAGCCGCTGATCATCAGGTAATACGAGGCAGAGCACTGGACAATGAGCATGCCGATGATTGCCGAATACATTCCGGGTCTTGTGGCGCCGGCGCCGTTCATCGCGAAACCGAGCGTCATAGCGGTCGCAATCAGACAGTACGAGAGCGGTATCACATGCATGAAGCTTATGCCCACGTCAAGAGCCTCGTCTTCAAGACCGAAGATAAAGAGGAGATCCGAGGCATAGATGCTGTATATTGCCGTAACTATGCAGATGAAACCAACCGAGAGCGCAACGGCATATTTGACAGCCTGTTTTGCGCGGTCGGGTCTGTTTGCGCCGAGATTCTGACCGACCATGATGGCAATTGCCGTTCCGAATCCCATGACTATGATGAGTCCCAGCATATCGAATCGTATGCAGATGCCGTATGCCGCAATCGTAGCCTCGCCGTAGAAGGCAATTATCCACATCATGAGCATGAAGGATACGCTTCTGACACCCATCTGAACGGCGCTCGGAACTGCGACAAAGATAACATCTATGAGCAATTTAGGCTCTAATTTGAAATGCACGGGCAGCCTTACGGGTCTTGACCTGTATGCCGGCAGGAGATAGATAATACCCGCGAAGACAAAGATACCGAATGCCCTCGAGAGAATTGTGGCATATGCCGAACCCGTTATTCCGAATGCGGGCAGACCGAATAAACCGTTAATCAGGGTCGGATTCAGGATGATGTTGACGATGTTGATGGCTATCATCACATACATCGGAGTCTTTGAATCGCCGCTTGCCTGAAATGCGGTCACGATAATCATCAGTACGACTATCGTAAATATACCCGTGAGAAGTGGCGCGAGGAATCGGGCGCCTTCGGCGGCAACTTCGGCATCCTGGCTTAAGATTAAGAGAATGTCCTCGGACCAGAATATACCTATCAGCGCAATGATTACCGAGACTATTGCCGCCATAATCAGGGAATGCGCCAGAATTACGGGAATGCGGTCATGATTGTTCGAGCCGTAGGCGCGGGAGATGAATGCCGCCGTCGCCGTCATCAGACCGATGAAGACGGTCATGAGCACCATAATTACCGACATGCTCACCGAACCGCCGGCAATCGAGGTGTTGCCCAGCTGTCCTATGAAGTACATGTCAACGATCTCAAGGACACTCTGAAGAGCGTTGCTCAGTATAATCGGCAGTGCGACTATGAGAAGGGCTTTTATAAGGTTACCTTCGGTAATTATATTGCCGTTTTCCCCCTGTCCGCCCTGCTCTCCGGACTTGGGGCTTATCTCTTCGGTAATGATCTCATCTCCAATTTCGGCAGTAAATTCCGCCACGCGCAATCCTGTTTCGGCGTATTGACGGCAATTATCGGATATAATGTATTTTCAGACGCCGATCCGCTGTCGATGTGTAAACTGATTTTGACTTTATAGTATATCAGACATTACATTCAGCCAACAGGGACTTGTTTTTTTTGCCGCTTTGTTTAATCCCGATGAGGCATGCAATCACGGAAACTATCACGGATAATATCACGGGTCTTGACTGAAAATATTAAAAATATTGGAAGTCGGGTAAAATAAAGATAAGAATGATTGATTTTATATTTGTTCTTCGTACGGAATCACGCGGATTTGTGGATTTGCTGTTTGCTTATTCGCGTATTGAGGACTTACTCGGCCGTGTAGTTGTCGAAGTATCCCTGAATCAGAACAATCGGTGTTCCTTTATCGCCGCTGCCCGACGTGAGGTCACAGAGTGAGCCGATAAGGTCGGTGAGCTGGCGCGGGGTTGTTCCTTCCGAGACCATGTTGCCGACAAGGTCCTTGTCCTTGTTGCGTATGTATTCCTTGATTGCCGATTTGAGCTCGTCGCCGCAGAGCTCGGCGAATTCGTTGTCGGCAAGATACTTGAGTTTTACCTCATTGGGCTGTCCGGAAAGACCTGCCGTGTATGCCGGCGACACTACGGGGTCGGCAAGTTCCCAGATCTTTCCGATTGGGTCTTTGAATGCGCCGTCGCCGTAGATCATGACCTCTATGAGTTTGCCCGTCTTTGCGACAAGTTTCTTCTGAACGGCGTCGACGAACTTCTCGCAGTCTCTCGGGAAGAGCTTTACTTTATCTTCGGTTGCCTTGTTCGAGCCGAGCAGACCGTATTTTTCGTTGTAGCCGCTGCCGTTTACCGGTGCGTTGAGGATCTCGTCAAGACCGCAGACAGCCTCGGCACCCGCGGCTTTTAAGAGTCTCTTTGTGCGTTCGCGGGTGTGGATGTCGCATGTGAGGATATTCTTTGCATACGGCAGAATTGCTCTTGCGTCGTTTGCGAATATGACCTCGACCTCGGCGCCGCAGTCGCGGATAAGGTCGGAGTAGTATTTTACGTAGTCGACGCCGGTGAACCTGTGGACGTTGTCGCCGAAGAGCTCGCGGTAGCGCTCGAGTGTGAGGACGTCTTTGTAGGGGTCGACTCCTTTGGCGTCAAGAGCGTCCCACGATATGAGGTGGTTGCCGACCTCGTCGGAGGGGTAGCTGAGCATGAGGACTACTTTCTTTGCGCCTTTTGCTATGCCGCGAAGACAGATTGCAAAGCGGTTGCGGCTTAATATCGGGAAGATTACGCCTATGGTGCCGCCCTTGAGTTTTGCTTTTACGTCCGCGGCTATGTCGTCGACGGTTGCGTAGTTGTTCTGCGAGCGTGCGACGACAGCCTCGGTTACGGCGACGATGTCGCGGTTCTCGAGCGTTATGTGCTCAACTTCCGCCGCTTTAAGCACGGACTGCGTTACAATCTCGGCGAGATCGTCGCCGCTTCTGATAATGGGCGCACGTATTCCGCGTACGACCGTTCCAATCATTCTTTCCATGGATAAATAACCCTTATAGTTTATAGAGCGCATTATTCATAATTTTTTCATATAGGGCAAAGGGGGAAGGGGGAATAGTCTAATTTTAGTTTGTGGTGATGAATGATGTGGTAAAGCAAAAAATGGCATACATAGCTGCATTTTTGGTGTTAAATATTTAAATGAAAAGACAATATGATTGAAATTAAATGACAGGAAATTTTTTAATTGTCATTAATTAATCACATAAACTTAGATATTTCAATAGGAGCTCCTTCCCGAGATTTATCGCTCATGTCTTCTAGTCCACGATTCAACAGGAACTGAATCATTCTAAATGGGCATTCACAATTTGGATGCCTTGAGATAACAACCATACGTAACGATCCATCGTTATCTAGACTTAGTGAGTCCCATTTGTTGAATGTTGTACCTTCAAGCGCTGGAACTTCATCCATGCCAGCATCAAACCCTTGGGCTATAGCATAGGCAGCACCAAATTTTGCAGCCATCTTATCCTCTGAGAACAGGTGCTGTTCATCCTTTAAGCGTCTCAAAAAAGCTTCTGCTTTGTCTGTAACCCGTATATTAGAAATGTCATCCATCAATATTTCCTCCCGATAATTGTTTCATGGGGAGTACCACGCTTTAACTCATACTGTTGAACCAATTGATTACCAAGACTCACAATTGCCTTTTCTGCATTGATCTCTGTATCATATACAAAAAGCATTACTTGATTTGCCATATGCGGCAAATATTTGATGATATTAGCTTCATGCACGGAGTCTATTCGACCAAACGGAGAATCCATGACCACAGGTCCTTGCAGGGGGGCGTTTTTATGCAACGCACCTATTAAAGAAATTGCCACAATTTGTTCGAATCCAGCCGATCTCACGTTAATAATTTTTCCAGATTCGTGTTCTATATTAAGGCCATAATTGTCGTTAATTATTAGTTTTTTATAAGAGGGATCATTGCTCAGATTTATGAATATTTCAGTAGCATCCTCTTCCACTTGTTTTTTCAGATGATTCCTATAGGTATCCAAGCCACCATCAAATAACTCACTAAGCCTGTGGCAAAAAGAAGAATTCTTTTGCGCCTTTCTTAGTTCAGCACTAATGCCCGTCATGCCATTAAGTTTATCGCGCATTTTTTTCAGATCGGCTTCCTTCTGAAGAATATCCTTCTTTTGCTGCTCTATACACTGAACCTCATTTTGCAATAATTTTAGTGTTTTATCATAACTCTGATTAAGTTCTTCTATCTCTTTCTTTTCCTTTGCATAATCATCAAAGTCATGCTTCAAATCTGTAATCTTTTGTTTAGCGTCAGCAATATCAGTTAGGCAGTCCATAATGTCGGATTCTATAACAGCGATTGCATCTTTACCACTTGGAACATTTATTTCGCTTAAAACTTCGATAGTTTTATTCAATTTCTGATACTCTTGTAATTCCTCATTGGTTAATTCTGGATACTGCGATGTAAAACGATCTATTTTTTCTTGCACACGTTTTAGTTCGGCATCATCAAGTGAGGTGTCACAAACGACACATACTTTTTCAGAGATCGATTTTTTGAATTCCCCAAGCATATGCCCCGCTATGTTGTTTTGCTTTCTCTTTTCATCAAGCGTAGTTATGCGCTTACTTTTGTCGTCGATAATATATACAACCACATCATGCAAAGCATATTTCCACGCATTTGCAGAATATTTTTCTTCAATTTGCTTTCGATATGAATTGAGATTACTTTCTCTGTCTTTGATGAACCTTTCTTTTGCTTCAATATCAGAAATCAATGTTTTGAGTGCATCATTTTTTTTCATCTCTGCATCAATTGATTCGAGTTCCATACTATATTCATGCTGACAGCCCTCGTGTTCTTTTAGCGATTTTTTCAAAGTTTCCAGTTCATTTGTGGCTCTTAATATTGCATTTCCAATATTCTTACTGTCTTTATCTGCCATAGAGGCTGTAGTCATTTCTTTGTCATATTGAGCAGCTAAAGTGTTGAGATCAGTCAATGCATTTGTTAGCACAGGAACTCCAAGTATTTCTTCAATTGCTGTTTTGATCTTTCTACCAATCGCATCTTCCTCCTGTAACAAACTCTCGTATTCTTCCAAAAGTTCTCCGTCGAAAAGAAAGAATCTTGAGACCTCTCTCGGCATAATAGAATTCAAAATGTGTTGGGTGTTATTCTGACTGAGAATAGTACCATCGCGCCATAGATTGGGAGGTTCTGCACGATAATTTTTGGGATTGTCGGGATCCCTTGTCGGATCAATAATGCCATATTTTCTTGTTAAAATATACCTCATTCCCCCATATTCAAATTCGAGTGATACGTAGAACGAACGCGTAGTATTGTCTGCCCAGTTGATCATATCCTTTGGTGATATTTTATTGTTGTGACGCCCTTTTATTTCCTCAAAAAGAACATATCTTATGGCATTTAACAGCGTTGTTTTTCCATAACCATTGTTCCCCCACACTAAAGTTACCCCATCCTTATCGCTAAAATCGATTTCTTTTGTTCCTTTGTAACAGCCAAAATTATGCATAGTAAGTTTTATGAATTTTAACATTTGGCCACCCCATTATCTTAGAGCCTCATTGTTAGCAAGATATGATGAAACTATTTCAGTTACACTACGCATTCCATCAGATCTTGAATCCAGTTGTTCATATTCTGCCATAATGATTTTTTCAATCAATTCCATAGGAATATCTGGATATTTTTGTCTGCGAACAACTTCGACATTAGAAACCAAATCATGTAGGTCATTCAGCTTCGGCATCGTCTTCAAACCCTCCTTCTAGCATTTCTTCTATATTTATATCATACTTTATCGCATACGATTTTAATTTTGTCACACAATCTATCTTGTTTATTGCCCAATTTCCGAACTGAATTGCTCTTGCTAACTCTGTTTCAAGTATTGACTGTTGTTTAATATTATCTGGATCCATCGCATTTGGAAGAACTATAGCGTCAAATAAATAAGCAAACAATTTACCTTTATCATCGGCTTTTCTAAGGATCCGCCCCCTCCTTTGAATAAATTCACGGGGATTCTTTGAAGATGCAAGAATAAGTGCGTGTGTCGTTGAAGGAATGTCTACACCCTCGTCCAAGCATTTTATTGATACGAGAACACCCCCATTTAACTCGAAATACCTAAGGGTTTCTTTTTGATCGCCTTCCATAGAAGAGTGGTACTCATATGCAATCGCACCAGTATCTTTGGTTTCATCATTAATTTTTTTCAAGACGGCCTTCAACTGTTCTTGATTGTCACAATATACTATCCATTGCTGACCGGGTCTAAAATGTTCTTTGATCAATCGTTGTGCTAAGTCGATTTTTCCAGAAGCGTGCTTAACTATTTGGGATCTTTCGCGCATCAACCTCTTTATCTTGCTTTCCGCAAATATCTCATTTGGAGCAGCATCAGGGTGTGAAGACATGAACATCGCGACTTCACGACTGATCCGTTTCGAGTAATCATTCCATTTATCCTGTTCATCATTAGTCAGTAGAATTGGCACTGGATAATAGTAATACGGCGTAAGAACCTTGGCTTTTGTTATTGCATCCTCTAAAGTGAATGTATCAATAATACCGCCAAAATAATCGAATAATTTTTTAGTTCCGTCTGGATCACCATATCTTTTTGGTGTTGCGCTTAGTCCTAATCTTGATCCCGCCTGTAATGTTAAAATTCTTTGGTGCGTATATGATCCCAACGTGTGTACTTCATCTGCAACAATCAACAAATTGTCACCTTGATTTATGTAGTTCAAGAAGTCAGGCGAACAAGCAGTATCCGCTGTTGCAATCACTATTTTTCTGCGATTGCGACTTGGCGTAGAAAATGTATATAAAGTACCATTTTGCTTCCAGCGGATATTCCCGTCACCACATAGCAATACTTGAACAGCATAGTCCTCAGTGAAAGTATTTGTTATTTCTTTATACCATTGCTCAAGTAACAATGCTGAGGGCACTATCAAGAGGACAGAATCGTGTCGGGAAAGAGCTTTGCTGATTGCACAAAGGGCAGTGTATGTTTTTCCGCTACCAGTGGAATGCTCTAGTATTCCTCGCCTTCCATTTTGAACCCATTTCTTTAATGCATTGACCTGATGTTTTCGTGGTTTGCGACTGTGCGAGTTTCTTTCGGCTCTCCATCGATCTGCTTCAACATTTTGTTCGATTAAGTTATCAACTATACTTTCCCAATGTTGTCCTTTTGACACATCTTGCAAAATTTGTTTAGCCTCATCTGGCAGATCATACAGCTTAACACTATCGTGTCTTTTTTCCCACAGGTCATTAAATTCTCGCGTAATCTCCAAGACTCGTTGTGAGTCTCTCTGATCAGTCCACCCCGTGTAAACTGAAACTGACTCTACATTTCCATCAGCATATAAGCCACTGAAAGTCTCGTTCATTGAGCCCTCGAAAGCGATGCAATTACCTTCAGAATCAGTGAATAATCCAGTTTTCATATGGAATAATTTCTTTAAATCAGGATTGCCAAAAGTTGATCCAACAGCTATCTTAATATCTAAAGCATTTTGAGAGATTAGACATGCCAAAACCCTGCATGGATCAACGAGATCTTCGTTGGAGAGTATTTCATCAAGTTCTTTTTTTAATGCTTCTGCTGCTGTGAATGAATCTCTTGCAAGATAACCTTCTTCTGCCGCGTTTTGATCATTATTGGGAACATATGGACAACAAATAAGCCTAATTGTCCCCCCGCCCCTTATAAATTCTTTTAGACCTTCCCATGCTATTACAAATATAGTACTTCGAAAATATCCAGAAATACGATCATATGAAACTGCATTTTTTAGTGCAGGTACAAAGAAATCCGCAGCAATGTCATCACTTATTTTTGTGTATCGAACTTTAAAGTCCATATCTTTGTACAACATATTCATTCACCAATAAAGCGCAAACAATCCAGATCGCTTCGCATTTTTATCGCGTCGATCAAATATTTTCCTCTGGCAGCAATAACTCGTTCACCATTATTTTTATCATAAGTCGCTATCTTTGAAAGCATTGCGTCGTATATAACTGAACTCTTAGTTTGCACATTTGCATTCATACAAAAGTCTTTGTGCATTGTCGCGTCAAAAATGACAAACACATTATCCTCAGGATCATCTTTAATAACGACTGCAGACAGTATTATAAAACGGTTATCTGACTGATCAAAATTTCCTCTGCCTTCTTGAAATGGAACATTCAAATTAAATTTGTATTCATCTGCGGAACGCCCGCCATGAGGATTAGAGCAGGTAAATAAATAAACTCGCAAGTCAAGTGGAAACGGTTTGTTGATGGATATATCTAAAGGACGCATAAAAATATCGCTGTGTTCAATTACAGCATCGCCCAACGCATTTATAAACGCTTGGTGTTGCAATGCTCTTGCAGAACTAACTTTTGCCTTCAGAGTCATATTTTCGTCTCCCTTTTGATATGTTCCAAAATTTTCGAGGAATGGTTAACATATACTTCACAAACGTCAAATCCAATAAATCTTCTACCTAATTTAAGTGCAGCTACTCCGGTGGTGCCTGTACCCATCCAAGGATCCAATACAACATCACCAGAATTGGTACATGCTTTGATATATTTTTCAGGCAAATACACAGGCTGAACCGCTTGATGTATCTCCTGCTTTGAAGACACTGCTCCTTTAATCACGTTAAGCGGTAAAGCGCCAAGAGGATTGGGATTTATTGTTTTTTCTTTACGCACATAGGTTAACCCATTGGTTCTGGGTTTGTAAATTGCATTGTCATATAGCTTAATTGTCTCTTCACTATAAGGTCTCCTTATCGCGTCAAGATTTATTGTCCATTTTTTTGCTTTGGAAAACCAAAGGATCTGCTCATATGCATCTTGACATGCGACTCTAAGCCCTGTAGGTACAGGATTTTCCTTTACCCAAATTTCTATGTCAACACAAGAAAAACCATACTGTTCCTCCAGTAATATTGCCATTTTTTCTACAACAAGTGATCTTTTGGTTGATGTTTTGCTAGTTGATTTTTCACGATTTGCTTTGACATTTATTACCAGAAAACCGTCATATGATAACTTGTCAAAAGCCACCGATAGGAATGGATCCATTTTTTGCAAATACTCAGACGATTTCCACACTCCATAATCTCGTTCAGCATTTGGATATGGCGGAGAACCATACACAAGCTTTACTGATTTGTCAGGAAGTTCACTCATCCCTTCCGCACCATCAATACACTTTATTTTATAATCAGCCCTCATTTGATGTGTTCAACTCCATTTTCATCCTTGCTTCAGACAATTCGCAATAATCCTTGTTTGTGTCGATCCCTATCCAATGACGATTGTTCTTAGCGGCAACTACAGCAGTTGTCCCCGATCCAGAAAAAGGATCAAGTACCAATTCACCTTCATTTGTTCCAGCTTTAATGAAAAATTCAGCCAATTTCTCTGGAAATCGCGCAGGATGAGAAATCCCTCGTTCTTTGCAAAATTTATAAAAAGCATCGTTACTGCTAGTGTTGGCAATCTCTATGACGCTCCCCGGATCTGATCCCCCGTTATTTTTCCACGCTTTTGAAAGATCAAACGAATGCGTACTTGGTCTTAAATGGTCATATCTACTTCCAGAGCATTTACCCTCTAGGAATTTCTGCATATCTTTGCTGTATGGTTTTCTAATTGGATCCATGTTAAATGTCCAATTATCACCCTTACTAAACCAAAAGCAGTATTCATGAGATTTCTTTGTCCTTCCATATTTCCCAGTTGAATAAATATTTGGGGGGGTGGCTGGATTATACCAAATGTAGTCCCTAACTAGTTTAAAGCCTATTTCGTGACACAGTTTGATTACCAATTCAAATACATAAAGTTGCGTTTCCCCTTTTACAACTTTATCGTTTATGTTAAGTACGAAAGAACCTGTTTCATTAAGAACCCTATAAAATTCGCGCGCTTTAGGCATGAACCACTCAACATAGTTTTTTGGTGGAATCTTGAATTCATCAGATCCATAAAAACGCTGGTCAGCATATGGTGGAGATGTCAGAATTAAATCCACGCAAGAATCAGGATAATCTTTGAGAATTATCTCACACTTTCCATTTATGAATTTGTCCATCATGTCTGGGGATATTCTCATACTCTGTCTCCGCCTAAGCAACATATAACGTTAAGACTCTATGCAGGTTATTTTTTCTATATGATTCGTTCAGCCATAATTATATCTTATTAATATTTCTCTTGTATGTCCATAATTGACAAAAAACGTTAGTAAGATTTGTCCAATGTAATCAAATTCCCAAATGTAATCAACGAAAATGATTTATTTCGCCGACGAATATTTTTAATCATGAAGAAATTAGCATTAATACTCGGATTTTTGGTAATTGCCTTAGTCCTTGCATGCGGTTGCACGACTACGTCCACGTCCTCATCCTCATCTTCGGTCAGTATAACGCTTCCTTCCGAGGTCGTCATAACCGGAACATGGGAGATCAACAAAGAAGACCTGTCTTCGAATCCCATGCCCATCGAAATCGAATTGGATGCCCTCAATCAGGGCAAATCCGATGCAAAGAATGTTCAGGCAGACATAGTATTCACCTATGACGATAAGACGATACTGACCGAAAAGGCAGACATCGGAGATATATCGGCAGGAAATTCAAAAGAATTCAAAGCGAAATATATGCTTGACATTCCGGAGACCTTCGACAGAACCAAATTCGACATGACCATAAGCAACATTTACGTCGACGGTCAAAGCCTGAATGAGTAAATAACTCGTCGAAACAATCCGAAATTATTCAAAACATCAAAACTCTTTTTTTTTTGGCATTTTTATTTTTGCGATATTCCGATTGACCTAAAAGTGGACCCGGGGGGATTCGAACCCTCGATCTCTGCCGTGTGAAGGCAACGTCCTAACCAGCTAGACCACAGGTCCCTGCATAACTCGGTTCGCGGCAGATCAAGTCACTGCTCATATGCGACTTATCCGCGTCACCGCGAACAACAATATTCATTGCAGTTATCTCATATTAGATTTTTTCATTATTCACGCCCGCATCAGTGAATATTTATTTTTCAACGACAATTCAAACAGTAATGAGAGATGAAGACAGGCTGATACTCTCGGCAACGACGATAACCGCTTTCATGACGCCGTTCATGGGTTCCTCCATCAATCTCGCAATTCCCGCAATGGGACTGGAATTTTCGGGAAGCGTCCTGCTCCTCTCGTGGATAGTATCCGCCTATCTTCTTACGTCGGCGCTCTTCATAGTCCCCATGGGACGCTTTGCCGACATGCGCGGACGCTGGAAGGTATTCGAAGCCGGCATCCTGCTCTTTGCCTTAAGCTCGCTCATATGCATGCTTGCCCCGTCCGCCGCCGTACTGATACTTGGCAGAATCGTTCAGGGTATCGGCAGCGCAATGATATTTGCAACCGCCGTTGCCATCATCGCCGTCCATATCCCCAGAGAACACCGCGGATACGCACTCGGCATCAACGTCGCCGGCGTCTACCTCGGAACCACACTCGGACCCTTCCTCGGCGGATTTCTTACCGAATATTTCGGCTGGAGAAGTCTCTTTCTCTTCACCATAATTATCTCGGTAATCGCCATGGCAATGACCCTTCATGTCGCCAAAGGCTTTAAGGAAGAGAAGAGTGCGGAAAAATTCGACATACTCGGCTCGGTTATATATGCGGCGATGATACTTAGCGCAATGCTTGCCGTAAGCATAATCTCGCAGGCAAGCATACCGCTCTTTATCGCCGCCGTCATCCTCTTTGCGGCATTCTACAGGCACGAACTCCGCCACGAAAACCCCGTTTTTCAGATAAAACTCTTCAGGGGCAATAAGAGATTCACTTACTCGAATCTGGCGGCGCTGATAAACTACAGCTCGACATTCGCCATCGGCTTCTTCTTCAGCATCTACCTTCAGACGGTCAGAGGATTCGACCCCATGATCTCCGGCATGCTCCTTATCTCGCAGCCCGTATTCCAGATGATATTCTCGATATATCTCGGCAAACTCTCCGACAAATACGACTCGGGAATGCTCGCGGCCTTCGGAATGGGTCTTATCACGGTAAGTCTGATTACCTTCATCTTCATAACCGCGGATACGCCGGTATGGATACTCATGATTGCGCTCTGCATCACGGGAATAGGATACGGCTGTTTCTCGGCGCCGAACACCCATACGGTAATGGACAGCGTCGAAGACAGATCGTCGGGCGTGGCATCCGGCGTTCTGAGCACAATGAGGGTATCGGGCATGATGATCTCTATGGCGCTCGCATCCCTCGTATTCTCCATCGGCGTCGGATCCGCCGTCCTGGCCGAAGCCGATCACGCGGCACTGGTATCCTCGATAAATCTCGGATTTATCCTGTTCTTCTTCCTCGGCATAATCGGCACATGCTCAGCGCTGATATCCTATAAGTCGCCAAAACGGGCATAAGGATCTCGGACATAAAGGCATAAGCACGGAATAACGACAAAACGAGCAGCAAATAAACAGCAGATATACATCAAAGAGCCATCTAAAGCGCAACTGAACGAGAACAAACAAAAAGAACACAGAACAAACAAAAAAACAGAATATTATATTCCGGTTAAATGACTTTTTTGAGTGCACCGACCGGGAATTGAACCCGGGCTATTGGCTTGGAAGGCCAAAGTCATGCCACTAGACCATCGGTGCAAACACAATCGACTTGTGCCATTATAGATTGAAGTTTCTTCTTATTAATTCTTCTTATTGGCAATACTCACAAAAATACTGCCGAAAACGCGACTGAAAATATCAAAACGGGAAATATCAAAAATATAAAAATATAAAAAAGGGATTTGTATCGGCGTCAGTATCCGCGCATCTCGGATTCAATCTTCTCAAGCGCCGCAACACGTCTCTCGAGGGACGGGTGCGTCGATAAAATCTCCATCAGGCTCTTTCCCGTAAGGGCCGGAATGATGAAGAACGCGTTTGCGCCCGCGACTTCCTGCTTGTACTTCTCGGGAACGCTGTCCATTCTGCCGCTGATCTTGTTGAGCGCCGAGATAAGCGCACGCGGATTGCGCGTGATGACCGCACTTCCCCTGTCCGCAGCAAACTCGCGGTATCTTGAGAGAAGAAGCATAAGAAGCGTCGAGACAATCCAGACCGCGATTGCAACAATGAACATGATAATCCATGCCCCGTTATTGTTGCGTCCGTCGAGAATGTTCATAAAGAACGCATTGTGGATAATAATCGACGCAACCATTGCAATGAAACTTGCAATAGTCATCGTCAGGATATCGCGGTTCTTGACATGCGAAAGTTCGTGCGCCATGACCGCCTCAAGTTCCTCCTCGGTCAGAAGTCTCATGATTGAGTCGGTAGCGGCAACAACCGCATGGCTCGGGCTTCTTCCCGTCGCAAACGCGTTAGGAACCGACGACGGCATGATGGCAATCCTCGGCATCGGCAGATTCGCCTCCGTGCAGAGCTTGCGAATCATACGGTGAAACTCGGGATACTCGTTTTCTTCGACGATCTTGGCGCGGGTCGTCATCAGCACAAGCTTATCGGAGAAGAAGTACTGGGCAAACGCCATCACGAACGCAAGACCTATCAGTAGATAAAAGTGTCCGGGGAAGAGGAGGTTGATTACACCTATAAAGAAGATATAGACTAAGAGAATCAGAATCCATGTAAGAAAAACACGTCCCGTAAGACCCCAGTCTCTCTTCCATTGATTTGTACTGCTTACATTGAACATATGTACAATATAATTTGCGTATCATTGTTTAAATACATCATTACGTTATCAAACGGCATTACGGCGCCCGGGATGACGTCCGAGATTACCCACAGATCTCGCCGTGATACGAATCGAAATATTTTAGAGAATAATCTCAGATACTCATTATCATGGAGGAAGATGCAGAGATCGAAAGTCTGGGTGATGCCGCCTACGGTATCTTCGAGATTTTCTTAAATCGGGGACTTAAAGAACGCGGACGCTATCTTTTCGAGAGAGTCGAGAGCAATGAGGATTTCTTTGCCGACTTTAAGAGCATCTTCCTTGAATTCGAGCGCGACTACGGAATGCTTGCCGACGCACTCACAGAGACTTTCGAATCCGTGGAAGCCCTGTATGAGAATTTCCGCGCCGGCGAAGGCGTAATCCCGTCCAAAACACAGAGGATGTACTGGATTGTTCAGGACGCACCCGAAAAGACCGCATCCCCCGCACCCGCAGGTCCGGACGAAGACGACAGGGGCGGCAAATGGCTGGTCTTTGCCGATGCTGCCGAAGCCGACGAACTCTGGAGAAAGATTCGTGATGCCACCGCCGCAAACAACCTCGGCATCTGGGCAAAAGTCTCGACAGCAAAAGCACTGCCAGAATCGGACGACAACAGGGTAGTTATCTATGTCAGCACGGCAGACTGGTCGGACGAGAAGGACGTCATGGAAATCCGCGAAAAACTGAGAGCCTTGGGCGTCGAGAAAAGAATCGGCTACAAGAGAAACATCGAGACCTATCAGGGCGAATACTCCGAAGGCGGCAAAAAAGTCACTTACTACAGCGCTTAACAGTGCATAATTCAGTGAATAATTTTCGCGATAAATTAGATTGAAGATCGGATCGTGCTGATCAAATCCAAAAAAATATTTGCGGGGATTTTCCGTGAAAACCCGCCGGAATAAGAATTATGCTTTTCTCTCTTTGTTCTTCGGTCTGAGATTGTCCGAGCCGCACTTGCGGCATGTCTTTGCACGCTTTGCATTCCTTGCATTGCATTTCATACAGACCTGCACATCAAGGAGTCTTGCTTCTGCTTCCGGGAATTTTGCCATATTATATACCCCTGAGTTAACTTTCAGTTCTATATACAACGACGTATACGATATTAATATTTTTGGAACGGCGGTTTCAAAATCTGTGAATGAGAAAAATTACGCCCGAAAAATACCGTGAAAAATCGCAAAAAATCCGTGAAAATGCGTGAAAATATGTAATAATGCGTAAATAATGTTTTTAAGAAATTGGCAGAGAAAATGACGGGGGAATTATGCGCGGTTTTGCACATACCACTTCTTGAACTCGGTGAGCGCACGCGCCCTGTGCGAGATCATGGACTTCTCTTTGAGACCTATCTCGGCAAAAGTCCTGCCTTCATACTCGAATATCGGGTCGTATCCGAAGCCGTTGCTTCCGCGCGGCACCTTGGTTACCTTTCCCTTTACCTCGCCCTCGAATACGAATATCCCTTCGGAATCGGCATAGGCAATCGCCGTCACGAAAGTGCCGTTCCTGTCGGGAAGTCCCGCAAGAAGCGAGAGAATGCCCGAGATGCCAATCGTATCCAGCACATAAGCCGAATATGCCCCGGGAAAACCCTTGAAAGCGTTGATGAAGAATCCCGTGTCATCGACGATAACGGGTTTTTTCAGGAGTTCGTAGGCTTCATGCGCCTTGAAACGCGCAATCTGCCCCACGTCGTCGCTCTGAATCTCGGTAAGATCCATATTTATGTGATCGACGCTGCATATCCCCTCGAAGAATGCCGCGACTTCACGTGCCTTATTCTCGTTTCCGGTCACCACTGTGATCTCATTCATATATCTCCTCGACCTGCCCCTGTTTTTATAATTTTTAAAATGCCGTTATAAGATATAAAATTATACCAAAAAACAATAGGATTTCGATCGAAAATCCTGAAATTTATGAAGTACACGCTGTGAACTTAAGAGAGCCCCACAGGAATTAACCAAGACATGCCCATAAAAAGTCAAAAAACAAAATATTCTGAGGAATCCTTTGAAAAATATAATTTTTAGGATTTATCATATTTGTTATGCGCTGACCTGTAAAAAATTCACACCTTTGCCTAAATTATGATCACGCGGTAAATCATGCAGGCAGTTATACCGCAGCGCCAACCTCATCCAGTCGAAGCGTCTCCCGAATCTTAAAGCGGACATAGAGATACGACCAGACAAAAGCGACGGAATCGCCGATGATGTAGCCCAGAACACATCCCCACCAGACGCCGTACTGTCCGAGACCCATGAATTTTCCGAGAAGGAATGCGAATATTGCCACAAAGACAACCTCGCGGCAGATACTGATGCACAGCGAAGTTCCGCCCTTGCCGATACCCTGGAAGAGCGAATTCGCCATAAGCCCCAGCGCCGAGAACGGATAGTAAAGGCACATAATCTGCATGAAAAATACGAAATCGCCGATAAGATGCGCTCCGCCTTCGGTATAGGTGAAGAGATACGCGATGTTCGGCGCAAACACATATGTGAACGCACCTATGACCGCGCTTATCACAATACCCATTCCGACGCCGTAAAGAAGCGTAATCCTGAGATTGTCGTATCTGCCGGCGCCGAAGTTCGCACCGTAGACCGAGATTGCCGCAGTCGCAATCGATACCAGCGGCACGAGCGCCACCATCACGACCGTCCACGCGCTCGTGTAGACCGCGACCGCATCCTCGCTTGCGACATCGACAAGGAGCAGATTGATGACAATCACGGCAATCGCGATGAGAAAATACTCAAGGCTTGCCGGAATGCCGACAACGAGCATATCTTTGATGATCTTGCCCTCGAATCTGTAGCAGTTCCAAGAGAATCTGAAATAGGAGTCTTTTCTCACGCAGAACCAGTAGAGCATTACACAGGAGACCGTCGCAACCGAGATTATCGAAGCCCATGCCGCGCCTGCAATCTTCCAGTCCAGCACGTAAATGAAGATCGGGTCAAGGATAATGTTCAAAACAGCCGACGCCGCCATCGCATACATCGGCCGCTTCATATTGCCCTCCGACCTGAAAACCGCGTAACCTATCTCGGTAAACAGGAACATCACCGTTCCCGTAAAGAGAATCTGCGCATAGGTAAACGCCAGATCGATTGTACTTCCCGCTCCAAGGGCAAGCAGAATCGGCTTCAAGAATATAAGCCCGGGTACCGTAATCAGAACCGCGACTGCCGCCGTCAGAATAAACGAGTGCATCGCGGCGTTGTCCGCCCTTACCCTCTCGCCGGCGCCGATAAGCCGCGAAAGAAGCGAGTTGACACCTGCACCTATGCCGGTACCGAGACCCAGAACCATGATGATAAGCGGCACGGTAAATCCGACCGCGGCAAGAGCGTCGCTTCCCAGACCCGCCACCCATACGGCATCGATGAGATTATAGACCGACATCAGCATCATCGCCGCAATCAGGGGAATCGAGAGCTTTATGAGCGCGATCTTCGGATCGCCGGTGAGAATCTCCACGCCTTCGGTGGTTCCTGCGGTCTCGTTGATTTCGGGGATTTCGGGGATTCCGGTTTCCGTCTTCGATTTGCTTTCGCTATCGGCGGTGGGATCGGTCACATCTTTCAGATCGCTCTTTTCGCTCTTTTCGCTCATCTCGGTCATATCGGGCATATACAGCTTCCTTTTAGGATATACTAATAATCCCGTGGAAAAAGGAGTTCTTCGGGATACCAGAATAGATTGGACCGCGACAGATATAAAGATAACAAGATTTACGAACGCAACAAAATTTACGAACGGAAACGACCGGGTTTAGCGAAAAAGAGAATGCCAAAAAACATAAAGATTGGAATAATGATGTTTGATGATTATCGGGAAGCATTGAAGAGTCTGATCATGCCGAATCACATGCGGGGAAAAGCATGCGACAGGTATGATCAAAGATCAAATGAACTGAAATAATCGGATCAGTTCTTGGACTTCTTTGCACCGCCGCAGCCGCATCCGCAGCCGCCGGTTGACTTCTTCTCTTCTTTCTTTTCCTTTTTGTCTTCTGGTTTCTTACATGCCATAAGTTATCATAGTCGTGCCAAGTATATACGCTTTCTTAACGCGGCAAAAAATAAAAAGCGTATTTTGGGCTTATTTCAAATCCGAGCGAAATATGCCGTTTAATCGTGCCTGATTTCGAACGGAAAATAAAAGAAATCCGAACCGAAAAACGGTGCGGGATCAGTGCAGATAGCGACCGCGCATCTTTATCTCGTCGACACGCTCCAGAACATCCGCCGCATCCTTAAATGCCGCGGCATAGCCTTCCGAGAATGACTTAAGAAGATGCGACATCTCGGGCGCCGTGCTCTCGAGCGTCCTGAAGAAGACATGCAGATCCACGCCCCTCGACTCAAGCTCGGTCGAATTGTAGGCAAGACCGAAATCGATGACATACGGCTTTGATGCCCCGATACCCGTGTCATCCGCGACTATGATATTCGAGGTCGTCAGATCCCCGTGGATTATGCCGCCGGAATGAAGCCTGCCGACAGCAACGCCCGCATTGTAGACGTTTTCGTCATTGAGAACAAGCTTGAGCATACTGCCGCGGATATTCTCCATAACAATCGAGTCATGCGTAATATCGCGGATAACGGGGGTTGCCACACCGCATCTGCGGGCAAGGGATATCATACGCGCTTCGGCACGCGTCCTCTCGGCAATCAGACGCCTGTCAAGCTCCGCCGTGCGGTAACCCTTCGAAAGACGCCGCTTGAGAACGTTTCTGCCGCCGTCGCATAGCGTCACGACCGCCTCCGCGCCTCTTGCGTTGCCGCATTCTATGCGGTTTGCACGCTCATAAGAAAGATTGCCCGTATCACTGCGCCAGCGGACTTCCACATCGTCGGAACGGAAATTCGGATTGACCGCGGAATCCTCCGGAGACAGAGTCTGCCCCGCCTCAAGCATAATCTTCCCCGTATATGCGATCATCGCACCGTTATCGCCGATATACTTCCGTTCGGGCACATAAAAGCTCGCGCCGCGCTCATCGCACATCTCGCCAAGCATCTCCTGAAGACGCCGGTTTGCGCCGACGCCGCCGACGAGCAGCACCTCATCCTTTCCCGAATGGGCAAGCGCCCTCTCGGTAACCTCGACGCACATCGCAAACGCCGTCTCCTGATAGCCGGCGCAGACGTCCTCAATCGGCGCCTTCGAGTCCTTTGCCGCCGACATCAGCCCCGAAAACGCCAGATCCATACCCTTCACGGTATACGGAAGACTTATCGGACTGCCCTCTTTTGCATACTTCTCGACGAGCGGACCGCCCGGGTGCGGAAGACCCTTGCTCCTCGCAAACTTGTCTATCGAGTTCCCGAGTCCTATATCCAGAGTCTCGCCGAAAATGCGGTAACGCGATCTCAAAAATCCCAGAACCTGCGTATTTGCACCGCTCGCGTAGAGAACAATCGGATCTTTGCAGCCGCAGGCAAACCTGCCTATCTCGACATGCGCAACGCAGTGATTGACGCCGATGAGCGGAACGCCGAGCGTGAGCGCAAGCGTGCGTGCCGCAGTTCCCACTGTCCTCAGACAGGGACCCAGACCCGGACCCTGCGAGAAGGCTACGCCTGCAATCTTATCGAGATCCGTCTCGGAAAGCGCCTTCGAGACGACTTCCTTTAAGACCGAAGCATGATGCTGCGCCGCTTCGCGGGGGTGGATACCTCCGGATGGCGGACTGTAGGGATTCGAATAAAGAGAGATTAAATCCTCTCCGAAAACAGAGGCACTGAGGTTCCATGCCGTCCCCTCAATTCCAAGTATTTGCCCTCCGGGCACTCCTTCAGGCATTATTCCATATTGTTTAATTGTTGAATTCAGTATAGCCGCACTTGCCGCATGCCAGTCTGTCCTTGTGCTGTGCCATAAAGACACCTGCACCGCAGCGCGGGCAGTTCTTGCGCTGTGCAACAGCCTTGTCGCCCTCAACCTTGTACATCGAGGAGCGCTTTACTGCCGCTGATTTTGCCGGTTTCTTTGCTGCCATATTTATGCCTCTTCCGCAGGTGCAGCTTCCTTAGCCTGACAGCGCTTGACCACATACTCAAGCTCGGTAGCCTTAAGCTCGTCTGCAGATCCGTAAATGCGTGCGGTTCCCTTGATCTCCTGTTTTCCGAACTCGCACCTGAATGAATCGACAACGCATTTCTCCGTCTCGATATTGCGCAGTGCGCAAAGCTTTCCTAAAACATCCTGTCTTGAAGGGGTCGCGCCTTCATATTTAAGGACAAATTCAAGCTCCGTGCGGTTAAGAAGCTTGTTTTCGTTGTCTCTGGTAAATTCAAAGTCCATCGATATCCCTCAAATATTGTCTACCGTTTTATTTAAAACCGATTGAAAAACTTTCTTAAAAGACCGTGCAAATCGATTTTCGATATGCTCTCATAGGGCAGAGTCTGCACAATCCCTTCTCTCGAAATATGAAAAAAGCTCATTTGCCTGTTTTTTTGCCGCATCGTCTATGATTTTGACGACTACGCCTTCACCAGGCTGACCGTAAAATACCGCGCTCTCTGTAGGAAGCATCCTTACAAGCGGAATCACCGCCAGATCCTCCTCGCCGTTGACATGAACGAGCGCGGGCTTTGTGTCCGTTGAGTACGTAGAACATTCTATGGCGCTCTTAAGCGCATCTATCAGTTCATCCGTGATATATCCCGCCGGGTTCGAGACCTCAAAGCGTTTCACGCTCAAAGCCTGCGTGGAGAGATGCGCATCTCTGAAAGGCACGCGCATAGTGCTCCCGTCTATGACGCAGATACTCGGAATAATGCCTTTTTTGACGATACTCGAAGTAACGACGTCGCCTACGGCATAAAGCCGTCTGTTGCCGGCATACAAAAGAGCGCTCTCGATATCCGGAAAGAGAACTCCGAAAGGAGCCTTAAACCTGACCCGATCTTTCTCAGGCAGATACCACATGATAAAAAAGTATGATGCCGATTCTTTCAGCGGACTTTAAGGGCATACCTGCCCGGCATGTCTATGTTCATCTTCTCAGCAATCTTCGAGTGTTTAGGGTCGACGATATAGAGATATCCCGCCCAGTCCTCGCTCAAGTTCGAACTTCCGCAGGTAACGCATGCCTCGCCGTCGACAACGTGGTGACAGTTGCGGCATACTCGCAGAACCTTCTTAGTTTTTGACGCCATCGGCTACATCTCCGCCATGTAAAAGATCTTCTTCAAGCCACGTGCCGGTACCGAGACCTGCCTGTCTCATCGTAAGACCGACCTTCGACTCGTGCGGGTCGCGCTCGGAAAGACTCAGCGATACGACACGTGCGCGCACGGTATCGCCGACGCTTATCTTTCTCTTGGACTCCTGACAGATGAGAGTGTTGTTCTTCTCATCGTAATTTATGAAATCGTCGGAGATCTGACTTACATGAAGCATTGCATCGATGGGTCCGAGAGAGACGAATGCACCGAAACTTGTAGTCTCGACGACCTCGCCCTCGATAACCTCCTGCATTGCAAGGCGCAGCACAACCGCGTCGAACTCGACATAGTAGTAGACGGCGCCGTCGCCCGGGATGATGTCGCCCTCGCCGATCTCGTGAATCTCGGTAACGGCGATGAAAATACCTATCTCTTTATCGATACTGCCTTCGAGCTGTCTCTGAAGTTCATCAAGGACAACCGACTTCAAGTCCTCTCCGAGACGTCCCGGGGGCACGCGCACTTTATCCTGAAGTTTAATCTTATAATACATATTTCACCTGTTTTTCATTCAGCGGATTTATGCCGGTCAATCAAGATTCGCGTCGGGCTGCCGCCGCACCGTCCCGCCGACGTGTCAACGCCGGATACGGATTGAAATCGGGTCGGATTTCGGTCGGAATTAACGCCGCGCGCGAAGAAATCTTATATCTTCTGCCGGAATGACTCACACCTGCGGAGTCTGATACTGTACTTATTTAGCTTCTGATTATATCAAGTGTCTTCTGGTTGCGAAGAACAATGATGTCTATACCGCATCTGCTCAGCTTCTTCTTCAGACCGCGGTCGTTCGTCATGACAATACATCCGGAATTCTCCGCAAACATGACAATCATGTCATCCACGGGCACGGTTTCGCTCGGATTGTCGCAGACCGTACACCTCTGCGAGAGCCTCAGACCCACTCTTGCCGCGGACGCGCCGCGCCCTCTGCCCTGCGAGAGTCCTTCAAGCTCGTTGACGACACCGCGCAGGGTAATCGGCTCATAACTGCCGATAAGCATCTCGGTCTCGGTGAATACGTCTACGCCGAACTCCCCGGGAATCATGAGCGCATTGGCATCGAAAAGAACGCGCGGCACGCGCGGCATCTCGTCTGAGGTCTGAGTGTCCATAAAAAAATTTGAAATCCCTGATTTATCGAATTTTTCGGATTAATCAGATTAACCGGATTTTCTGATTAATCGGATTTCTGATTAATCGATTGGAATCAGGATTTGTCTCCGAGGAGAGTTCCCATTCCGATAAGTCTCCAGCGTCCGCCGACCATTCTGCTGATTGCAATGCGCGAGCCGACCTTGACGCAGACCGGTCTCTTGAGATCGACCTCGACGACATCTTTCTTTGCGCCGGCAACAACACCCACCGTGACTGCGGTGCCGACCGAGAGCATGAGCGGCTCCCTGTGCTTTAACGGCTCGATTACGAACTCGTCATCGGCGCCGACAACCCTCTCCATGAGCGAGACCTTGAATGAGAGTTTGCTCCAGACCGGCGGCAGTTTGCCCTCAAGACCCACGACCTGACCGGAGAGCGCATCGCTCTTTGTAATAGCGGGGTCAAGCTTGGTTCCGATAGCGATAAGACCTCCCGGGGTGGCCTCCGCGATTCTGTTTACACCCGAGTTCGTCGTCGTAATCTTTGTCAGAATCGGCTCCCAGCGGACCTGATTCTCCGTCTCGACCTTTCTGCCCGGGCGAATCTCGATATCGTCGCCCTCTTTAAGGACACCCTGAATGAGCGAGCCGCCGATAACGCCGCCTTTGACATCGCGCCAGTTGCATCCCGGCTTATTGATATCGAAAGATCTTGCGATAAGCATCACGGGATCCTGCGTCGGATCGCGCTTGGGAATCGGGAAGTACTCGTCGATAGCCTGAAGCAGAACGCCGATATTGATTCCTTTCTGTGCGGAAACGGGGATAATCGGCGCATCCTCGGCAATGGTTCCCTTCACGAACTGCTTTATCTGTTTATAGTGAGCAAGTGCCTGATCCTGCGAGACGACATCGATCTTGTTCTGAACAATTATGATATTCTTGATTCCTACAAGCTCCAGAGCCATTAAATGCTCTTTTGTCTGCGGCTGCGGGCATTTTTCGTTCGCGGCAATGACGAGCATGGCGCCGTCCATGATGGCGGAACCCGAGAGCATTGTCGCCATGAGCGTCTCGTGACCGGGCGCGTCGACGAACGAGAATGTCCTGTAGGGGACGGTCTCCGCGCCGCAATGCGGGCAGACTTTCGCGGACGAATAGGCATCCGCGCCCTCACAGTTGGGGCATTTGTATACGGTCGCGTCCGCATATCCTAGGCGTATGGAGATGCCGCGCTTTATCTCTTCGCTGTGTCTGTCCGTCCATTGTCCCGTAATTCCCGCTACAAGAGTGGTTTTACCGTGATCGACATGACCTACAAGACCGATATTTATATCCGGAATAAATTCATTGCTCACTGATTCTCAGACCTCCTTGGATATTGCCGAACCGCAATCAGATTTTGTGGTCGTGCCGCCGGTTTAGGCGGATATGATTGAATAAACCGGATTACACAAAACAGTTCGGAATTAGAAGTTGATTTCTGCAGTAGTGTATGACTGTAAAAGGAATAAAACTTAGCATATTCACTCCCGGAAAACGTAAATGCGCATGTGACTTTGTCACGGATTACGACGGTTACGGTGAGGTTTGTTAAATGTTTGAGGACGAACGATGAAATGTTTGCTATAAATATATTCGGCGAATATCGACATTTTATGAAAAAACTTTGGGGAACCTATGGAGTGTCTGCACAATAAGTAAGAAAGAATAATATAAATGTACGCAAAAAGTAAAATTATGTTATCAGGGCATGACGTGAGTCCATGATCTCTGATTAAGGTGAAAAATATGGTACATGATTCAGATCTCTCAAGAATAGGCATATCGCTTCCGAAAAATCTTCTCGACAAGTTTGATGAAATACTGAATTTAAGAGGATATTCTTCACGTTCCGAGGGCATACGTGATGCTATCCGAAGTTATATCACATATTATCAGTGGATGTCCGATGTCACCGGCGAACGTCAGGGAGTCATCACCATGGTCTACGATCACGAGCACCGCGGTCTTATGCAGGTCCTTACCGAGATTCAGCACGAAAATATGGACATTATCCAGTCCTCGCTTCACTCCCACGTAAGCCATGACAAATGCCTTGAGATTATCCTCGTCCGCGGCGATGCCGGCGACATCAAGAGGATTGCCGAGACGCTTATGGCGCAGAAGGGTGTTGACTCGGTCAAACTCACGACAATACCGATTGAGGACGAAGCACACTCACACTCGCACTGAAATCGGATAAGACTGCAAAACACATCATAATGCAAAGTAACTCGAATAAGTTAAAAACAGCATTAAAAATACTTTTTTCAAATTATTGCCATTTTCAAATTGTTGTCATTTTCAAATTGTTGTCATTTTCAAATTATTGTCATAACAGATTTAACAATTTTTACGGATATTCAATCTACGAATATTCAAAAAATATGGAATTTGTGTGAAGGATAAATAATTCTCAATACTGTTTACTATTCCGATTATCCGGCGCCGACGCCGTTTACGTTGTCGAATGCGTCGCTGATATCCTTGGCATTCATGTCTTCCGCACGCTTGAGCCTGTCAAGATCGGAGAACTCTTCTCTTACCTGTTTTTCGGCAACGGCTTCGGCGCGGATGAGCTTGTCGATTCGGTATCTCAGTCCGGTCGAATCGAGTGTCGCATATATTCCGCCGATACCGCTACCTTCGTCGGGAATATTTTCAAGCGCAACCACGCGCCCCGTTGTTCCCGTGCTCGGATACCTCACGATATCTCCGACGGCAATTTCACCTTCTTTCATCAGATGATATTTTGTGTCTTACGAAAATATAAGCATTGATATAAACATTAAAGTCGAATTTTTTTCAATGAGCGTTATCACAATCAATAAAGTCAAAAAAACGGATACTGCCGCAGAAGACGGATACTGCCGCAGATCAAAGAGTTCCGGGGAGACCGCGGAGATTTTAAAGCCTCTCATGCAGGACATCGGCGCTATCGACTTCTTTGAGATAACATCACTTGACAGACTCGGAATACCCGTATATACAACAGCAAGACCGCGTGCGGCATGGGGCGGGGCACGCATCCACACGGCCGCGGGCGTCACACCAGCAGATGCAAAGGCGGCATCGCTCATGAGCGCAGTCGAACGCTTCAGCTCCGAATACAGAAACGACGCAATGGAGTTTTCAAGCTACGAAAGACTCGGTCTTACACGTGCCCTCGACCCCGCGGAACTCATACTCCCGCGTTCCCTTGAAATCGGCGAAGAACTTCACTGGGTTTTGGCAACCGATCTTATGAGCGGGTTTGACACGGATGCACCGGAATCAGGAACAGAAGGAGAAACGGAGAACATAACCGATTATTTCACCCTAACCGACTGCGCAGAGATGTATATCCCCGCAAACGCGGTCTTCCACCCCTACGACCCGCTCGGAATGGCGCAGCAGCTCTTCAGGAGCGATTCCAACGGTCTCGGCGCGGGAAACACGACGGAAGAGGCAATTTATCATGCGCTCTGCGAGGTCATAGAGCGCGATGCGCTGAGCGCCGCCGAGAAAAGCCGCAACCTGGGGAAGAAAGTCATAATCGACGATAACGCGCCGCAGGTCTTAAAGAACCTTCTCGCAACCTTCGAGAATAACGGCATCGGCATTAATCTCTGGAGTCTGCCGTCAAAAGGATCGGGCGTGACCGTCGCCGCCGCCTGCGACGATTACACGACCCGCGATCCCGCAATGCTTGTCACAGGCTCGGCATACGACCTATCCCCGGTTAATGCCGCAATTAAGGCACTCGTCGAGGTGGCACAGAGGCGTGCCTCACGCTTAAACGGCGAGTATGCCGATAAGAACGCCGATCAGAAATCGCTTCTCGAGAGAGCCGGCTATGACAGACTTAAAAGAATCAACTCAATGTGGTTCGGGTCCGCGAATGCCGAATGCGAGACATGCCGCATCTCCGAACTGCCAGATCCGAGCACGGATTACATCAACCGCGACATAGGAATCATTCTCTCATCGATTCGCGACAGCGCCGAATTTGTTTTTGTCGCCGATCTCACAAAGGTAATGCCTGCGGTACGTGTGGTTATCCCCGGCTTTGAGATCTCCTGCGTCGATCCGTCAAGAGTAAAGAAGACAACCCGATAACAATCACAATCCAATAACAATCCAATATCTGAATAAAATCACAATCCAATAACAATCCAATATCTGAATACCAAAAAACAGAGAATTATTTTTAAATAATTTTATCGGATTTTTAAAAAATATTGGAATTTTTTTCTTTTTCTGCCGGCGGTCAGTTCACGGTAAGACCGTTCATCACGGCATCCTCGCTTACCTTAAAGGTCTGCTGTGTGCCGCGGATTCTGTAGTCACCGAGAACCTTGGTTCCGTAGTTGTTTCCGGTTGTGGAATACGGAACCGTGAAGTAACCGTCCGTGCTGCGCTGAGAATATGTAAACTTACGTCCCTGATCCGACTCGAGATCAATCTCGATTATGCCGTCGCCTTTAATCTTTGCACCTTTGACATATTCAAAGACCTTGACGTATTTTATGGTCTTGGCGTTGCCGATCGGCGACGAGGGCGACTCATGGATAAGTCTGTAGTGCTCGAGTGCCGGAACTTCACCCGAAGGTGCCGTCAGTGAAAGACTGTAGATTCCCGCCCCGTATCCTGCCCTGGCATTTGCATTGTAGGCATCAACCGCTGCCTTAGCTTCGGCATAACTCATCTCCTGAGCCGCAGTAACAATCGGAATGGAGATTGAGTAGAGACTGCCGTCAACGTATTCAACGTAGTATACCGATGACGGATCGACCATGGAACCGTCAAGGTTGTGCAGCCTTGAGATCATCGTATTGTAATACTTCTCCGAGTAGAGGTTTCCGGTGCTGATTGAGTTATCCGGATTTACCATGGCGAATGTCTGCTGATACGGACCCGTACCTGCACTCGAATTATACCATGTGCACATTGCCCAGAACTTCGCCGTGTCCATCTCGGCATCCGTGATTACATAGCGTGTATCCAGGGCGTCAAGTATGGCGTTGGATGCCGCCTCATCCTGCTGGATGAAATATGGTGCGGCACCACCATATATACCATCGTATATACCTATGACACCCTCCTGGAACGGGTTTGAATTCGGCGCACGCTTGGATATGAAGGTTATCCAGTGTCCGTAATCCCACCAGGTCATGACACCGTAAGCCTCTTCCGGATTCTCATACGAGTCGCGTGTGTAGATTGCGTAGTAATCAATGCCCGTATCGGGCGTATTCTCACCCATCCAACTCAAGGCTTCTTCCCAGTCGGGTGTCATTCCGCCCTGTTTCATCGCATATCCGAGGGCAATATCCTGTGTTCCCGAGAAATATACGAAAGGAAGCGAGAGAAGAACTGCAAAGATTAATACACCTGCGGATAACAGGTTTGCATTCTCTTTTTTAGAGACCGGCTTTGCTTTCTTTGCAGTCTTCTTTGACTTTTTGCCGGCGGCAGTCTCTTCGGCATTGTCCTCCGAGGCTGAAGCAGTCTCAACTTCGGAAGACTTCCCGGACTTTTTCGACTTTATTCCTATAAGAAGCAGAAGATCCTTCAGACCGTATTCCGCAGCCCATGCAACGAAGATACCGCCAAGAAGTGCGACGTTAACGGCAAGATAATACTCATACCTTATCTGAATCGTCGTAGCATAGAGCATCATCAGCGACCAGATTATGACAAAGAGATAGATCTGTTTGGATTCTTTCACGAATCTGTAAACTGCCGCTATGAAACCCAGCACCATAAGGATAAGTCCGAAGTTGAAGGATGACCATGCACCGTCAAACTCCCAGTGTTTTGCCTCCTGAATTGTAAGAAGATTCGCGCTGTATCCGAAGAATGAGTTTAATCCGTCGATTACGAACGCATAGATCTCGGGTGTCACAAAGATAACAAACAGGAATCCGGCAACGCACATACCTGCGATTGCACCTGCATAATAAGAGAGTGGTTTCTCTCTGAGACCGCGTTCAATTACGTATAAGACAACGGTTGCAAGAATTAATGCGAGATAAGCCACGGGATGACCCAGAGAGTATCTTGCCAGACTCATTCCCGCATGGTGAAGTCCTATTATGAAGAATCCGAGTATTGCAATTCCGAATGTGACCGCGTTGAGCAGCACGAGGTATTCGGTTGTCCGGCCCTTAATTCTGTCCCAGATAAACTGAAGTCCGGTGTAGATTGCGGCAATTAGGGCATACAGAATCATTGTCGGCATATTGGCAAGACCGATGACATATGCGATACCGCATAAGACCGCTATAAGTGCGGGGATTTTCAGGCTTTCTTTATCGCCGAAATCAATCGGATGCTCTCTCACATATGCGATATAAGCGATATACATCAGACAGAAGAGTGCGCCGAAGAAGGTCTCGGCGACATGGTGATCGACGAAACCGAATAAAGAACGGTAAAGGAACTGACCGGCGACGATTGCCGTGAAGAGTGCGGTTATTATACCGGTCTTCCAGTCTTCGACCTTTTCTCCGACAAAGTACATCAGAACAACGGTTGCGGCACCCATCAGCGCCGGCAATGTGGATGAGACATACATTATGTCGTAACGTGTTGCCGCGCCGGCGATGATACACATGATTGATCCGATCATCGGGAAGAGCGGACCCCAGAAGTTGTCGGTACCGTAGGGGTAATATGTCATCGGGTCAAACCACGGATACTGAAGAGAGTTGGCAGTCATTGATTCAATCTGCCTCAACATGTACCACGGGTCGTTTCCGAGCAGATTTGGCAGGGTCTCCGTAAATAACCCGTCTGCCGGAAGCATCCTCACCCATAACGCAAATGCCGTAAATACGGCAAGCAGGGCAATGAGGATAATATTTCTCAACTTTGCAATTTCGGATATATCCATAAACTATTCCTTATTGATATCTTGATTTGAATCTTTTATAGATTTTTATGATTTTTGTAATCCGCAAATGCAACAAAACCATATTAACGGAAAATATCAAATAATCTCTTACATTATGTGCGGAATCGCGGGGCAATACATATTCTCGGGGAATGACGCGGATTCGGATATTTCCTCCAAACTTACCGATGAATTAATCGACGCCATGTCCGAATCGCTCTCACACAGAGGTCCCGATGATTCGGGTAAATATGTCAGCGGTCGGATATCTCTTATACACAGACGACTTTCAATCATCGATATCACTCCCGAAGGAAAACAACCCATGTCCAACGAAGACGAAAGCGTATGGCTGGTATTCAACGGCGAGATCTACAATTATCTCGAACTCAAAGAGGAGTTAATCAAAAAAGGACACATATTCAGGACAAAGACCGACAGTGAAGTCATCATTCATTCGTATGAGGAATGGGGTCATGAATGTCTAACGCACTTCAACGGCATGTGGTCTTTTGCAATCTGGAATACAAATACCCGTGAACTTTTCTGCGCACGCGACAGACTGGGCATAAAGCCATTTTACTATACAAAGACGGATTCGGCGTTTATCTTTGCATCCGAGATTAAGGCACTCTGCTGCGAAAAATCCGTCGGCAACATAGTCAATGACGCAAAACTTATCACATTTTTGAAATGGGGGCTCTCGGATTACGATGAAGAGACGATGTTTGAAGGGATTTACCAGCTTCTTCCGGGTCATTATCTGACAATCAGCGATGACGGGATGAATATCGAAAAATACTGGGATACCAATCCGTTGAATCAGATTCACTCAAAAGAGATTAAGGATGATGCAATCGCCAAAAAATTTTTGGACCTGCTCGACGATTCGGTAAGACTTCACATGAGGAGCGATGTCCCCGTAGGAACATGTCTGTCGGGAGGTTTGGATTCATCCACAATAACCGCGCTTATAAACCGTCAGATTGCGGATGCCGCCGAAAATTTGGATAATGTGCCGGTTCAGAACACTTTCTCGGCTGTATTCGACGATAAAAGATTCGATGAGAGTCATTACATTAAAGTGATGACCTCTGCCACGGGCGTATCGTCTCATATGATCTCTCCCGACCCTAAGGAATTATGGAAAGATCTGCCGCATCTGCTCTACTCAAACGATGAACCGTTCCTGCAGTTGACGCTTTATTCGCAGTATTGCATAATGCGTGAGATAGGTCGAAATGTGAAGGTTGTCCTCGACGGCCAGGGTGCGGATGAGATGCTTGCCGGATATATTGCGTATTTTTACTGCTATGTGGGTTATCTGTTAAAGAGCGGACACATTCTCGGTGCGGCAAAAGAAGGCATCGGCATCCTGAAAAATCACAGAAGTTTTCTGAGATACGCCATCGGTCAGCTCTTTATCCGCAAAAAACGGAGAGGGCTTATCATCGGCGAAGAAATTCCCCTCAAGCGCTATCGGGGACGTCTGAATCAGGCATTGAATACGGACTTGAAGAGCACGAATCTCCCGTATCTGTTGCATTGGGAAGACAGGATGTCCATGGCATTTGCCGTGGAGGCACGCGTGCCTTTCCTCGATTACAGGGTCGTCGAATTCCTGAGCGGGCTTCCCGAAGACCAGAAGATCCGCGGCGGCGTCACAAAATACATCCTGAGAAATGCAATAAAAGGCGTTGTCCCCGAAGAGATACGGTTGCGCATGGACAAGAAGGGTTTTTCGACACCCGAGGAGGTCTGGATGAAAGAAGATCTGAAGGAAAACATCCTTTCGGTTCTCGATTCCGAATCATTCAAGTCTCGAAAATACTGGAATGCCGATGAAGTATCCCGCGCATACCGCGACTTTCTGGACGGAAAAAGCAAGTATTCATCCGAGATCTGGAGAATCGTATGCACGGAGATGTGGCTGAGAATGTTCTTTGATTCACGTTCAGACGGATGTGCTCTCCCAAACCCGCATGTCTTTGCCAAGGTTTAACAGACCGATCAGTAAGTAGAACTGGTTCAGTATGAATGCCGCGGCAAGTGTCTTTTTGAAACCTATCATGAACAATATGCCGAGAGCCAAAAAGATAAGCGCATACAGCGGATTAAATAAGAAAAGTCCGATTAAAAAGAGTATTCCTCCGGCAAAGAACACCGCGGGACAGATCACATACATCATAAATCTGAACGGATAGAACTTCTTTGCAAAAGGTCTGTTGACGTGAAGCATATCGCGGTTTGCGAGAGTTGCCTCGATTAAACGCTTTGCACGGCGAATTTTCTGTCTGTACTGTTTTTTGATCTTTTTGGGGATTATTTCGTAGACTATCGCATCTATCTCATAGACTGCCCGGTATCCGCGTCTTATTGCTTCGAATGCCGTGTTGGCATCATCGGCACCCTTCCTTTCGTTTATAGAGGAGACCATGCCTTTTTTAAAAGCCACAAGTGCTCCGTTGAAGTTATAGGTCGAGTCGACCGCACTCTCCCAGTCGCACATGCGCCCGTAGAAGTTCCTGTAAACTCCTTCCAGACTGCCGAGCTTTTCGGCGGCGGAGACCGATTCCGGAAGGACTTCGGCACAGACGGCGGCAGTATCTTCGGTATACATGAGACGCGATATCAGGGTTCTGAGAGTCTCCGGTCTGAAGAACTTGTTGGCATCCGTCGTTGCGATGATATCGTATTTTGCAGTCTTTATCGCGGCATTATACGAGCGGTTTGTTCCTTTGCGCTCCGTATTGGTAAAGAACTGATACGATATACCCGATTTATCCAGTGCATCTTTTGCCAATTGACCCGTTCCGTCACTTGAGCAGTCATCAATGAATAAGAGTTCATATTTGTTTAACGGATAATCCGATTCGAGTAAGTTTGCGATTCTTCTTTCGATTACGCCGGATTCGTTGTATGCCGAGATTACTATGCTGACATTCGGGAGTTCGGCATCGGATAATAGCGTGATTTTGGCTGTTTTTTTACCAAACTTTATTCCGCAGAGGTAATACAGGTAAGGCACGGATGCTATTGCAATCAGTATTACCGAGAGAATTATGTATTCAAAGCCGTTTGGTAAATTCATCCACATATTATTGCCACTCTATTTTGACGATATTCTATTTATCTGCGCCATTATGCATTTATGTTATCTTTCAGAGCGCCATCATTCAGTTCGGATTATTCTCTGATTATTATCTGATTATTCTCTTTCACGTAACTCCGCACCAGCGGCATGGAAAGATGCCGTCTTGCAACCGGCGGCACCTCGTACCATACCTCGGCAATCTCACGCGGTATCTCCGTAATCTCGGGTTCAGTAGCCTTCGCGCCGCACTTCCTGCACTTATAGCCCTGACCGCGACCTGCGCTTGTCATCCTCTTGCCGCAGGCGCAGATCGGCGGCTTTGTAACCGTATCTTTTGCAAGACTCTGAACGCGGATCTTCTCGAGATTCAGACTGCCGTTCTTGTAACTGCCGCAGACGGTGACGAAATCCCCGCGCCTAAGCTTCCTTACGATATCCCTGAAATTCTTTGTCGGCTCATAAGCCATGCATTCAAGAATCCTGCCGGCATCCCCTTTATCGGCAATCGGCATATCCGTGACCTTAAGCAGGACATGACCGCCCTCAAGGGTCGCCGGAGTCTCCAGAACATGGCAGGGCAGGCGATACGAACAGCCTTCCTCAATCGTCGAGATATCGCCGTCAATCAGATGCGCATCCGTGCCCTGATTCGTGCGCCAGATCATCTGCCGTTCGGGATTTTCGGAGATTATGCAGGACCGCGCCTTTGATACCGCATCGGGAGAGCAACCGCGGATGCCGAAGAGAACCGGGTCGGGGGTATGCGGCACGCAGACAACGGCGTCGTTGACGGGATCCACCGAGTCCCATGTCTGCGGATATGTCTCTCTCTCCGCCCTGAATATCGAATCGCGGTCGAACTCCCGTATGCCCTTCGACTTCGGATTGCGATATGCGAGGAGTTCATAGGTGAAATCCGGCAGGTCGGCGGAGACTGCCGCGGTTGCGCCGATAAGCCCGCGCCCGAGTTTCCAGCCGCGATAGAGGACATCGGATCTGCCGTCCAGAAGCGCCTTCACCTCATCGATTGTGCAGAAATGGCGGAGCGCCTTCTCATAGAATGCGTGGGATATCGGCGATTCGCAGACGACGGCGCCGGGGTTCGTCTTTTCGCAGTCAAACTCGGCGTATTCGTCGATAAGCCCGCAGACCAGTTCGAAGAGTTCTTTTTTCTCATCGGCAATACCCAGTTCGCGTTCACTGCCGTCCCCGTGCCCTCCGTCATTGCCGCGTTCTCCGCAGCGGCTTTCAAGGACTATGCAGACCGACGCATTGCCGCGGGTCTTAAACGGCGCATTAGGATTCAGGCGTATCAGAAGCCTGTCCGCGATTGTATAACCGAGATTTTCCAGTCGTTCGCAGAGCAGTGCGCCCAGATACGTGGTGCACATACCGTCGGGCGAGTCCGTATCATCGATACCGATACGAATCCGCGGAACCTTTGAAACGGTATCCCGATATATACTGCCTGCCATATAACAGATTTATATTCAACTTCGGCAATCATTAACCTGTGGAAAATTAACCTGTGAAAAAACGCATGAAACGTGCCCAACGACGGTGTCGGCGCCGGCGCGCTCTCATCGCGCCCTGTGATAGGCGGCAGTTAAATCCGTGAGGGGCAATCGGGAAGATGCCAGATAAACAACCGAAACAGGTACGTAAAGGATATAGAGAGAATAAATAGAGAGAATAAAGAAAAGATCGGGAAGGGCAATCCTTATCTGTTAGTCTGATAATCATAATCTAATCAAAATGTCGCACGAAAGACTCCTTCAGACTGTTGTAAGCGTGCTGATAATGGCGGGCTACAACGTATCGGAGCGCTGTAAGATGCGCCCCCGCAGTTTTGATCTCATTGCGAGGAAGGGCGAGACCATTATCATCATAAAGATAGTGCCGCATATCGACAGCGTGGGAGAGGAGAGTGCGCATAACTTTGCTTTTATAGCAAAACACCTCAATGCGACGCCTATTATCATCGGCGAAAAGGCACGCGACTTTGAACTGGAGCGCGGTGCGGTCTATCTGCGCTACGGCATAATCGCGACGAGCTCCACGACATTCTATGACTTCTTCGTCGACAACGTGCCGCCGCTCGTATACGCACAGCCCGGCGGTCTCTATGTCAATATCAACGGCTCCAAACTTCGCGAACTGCGCGAGAGCCGCAACATGTCGCTCGGCGATCTTGCGGGATCGCTCGGAGTCTCCAGAAGGACAATCTCAAAGTACGAGAGCGGCATGAGCACAACTCTGGATATCGCAATCAGGCTTGAGGAGATCTTCGACAGCGCCATCGTCGAGGCCATCAATCTGCTCTCGCACGGCAGTGCGGGCGGACTGGAGGCTCTGCTTGACTTCGGCGGCAAAGGAAAGGACTCCAAAAGATCAAAGAACGGCGCCGCGGGTCAGGCTGGCGGTAGCGAGATCGCGGGAATCGGTGCGGGTGCAGGCACGGGTGCCGCGGTCGAGAGCGGTAAGGGCACGGCTCTGAGCGCCTCTTCGGATGCGCCGGGCGCCATCAGGATGCCGCAGGACTTCGAGAGGATGGGAATCATCACGCATACGATGCAGAGAGCACCATTCGAGGCACTCTGCTTCTATGAGGAATCCACGATTCTCACGGGATACGGCAGTTCGCAGAAAGCGCTCAAGCGCGCCGCACTCATAGGAAACATTTCGGATATCATAGACACGAAAGCAGTCTGCGTCCTCACCGACTATCAGAAGCGCAAGAAGATAGGCAGGACACTCATAATCAGCGAGGAGGAACTCGGAACACTTGACAACGGCTCCGAACTCATCGCGCTTATCGATGAGTCATAGACCGCTTATCGCAGTCACGGGATAAACCGCGGGATAAACGGTCGATTCATCCCGTTCATTTTTCGGATTTTTCATGTATTGAACAACAGCAATACATAACTTTTATATAGAACTACAAACCACTTTTTTAGGATAATTTTAGGAGAATATAATCAATGGCAGCAAACCTTGGCGGACAGCCAATTTTTATATTAAAAGAAGGAAGCCAGCGCACACGCGGACGCGATGCGCAGAGCGGAAATATCGCGGCAGCTAAAGCAGTTGCAGGCGCAGTTCGTACGACACTCGGTCCGAAGGGCATGGACAAGATGCTCGTCGACACAATCGGCGACGTTGTAATCACAAACGACGGTGTAACAATCCTCAAAGAGATGGATATCGAGCACCCCGCGGCAAAGATGATGGTCGAGGTCGCAAAGACACAGGACGACGAGGTCGGCGACGGAACAACATCGGCAGTAGTCATCGCAGGCGAACTCTTAAAGCAGGCAGAGACACTTCTCGAGCAGGACGTTCACCCGACCGTAATCGCACACGGTTACAGACTTGCGGCTGACAAAGCACAGGAAATCATCAAATCAATAGCAATCGACGTAAAGCCGACCGATATTGCAATGCTCAAGGCAATCTCGGGAACTGCAATGACCGGCAAGGGCGCCGAGGCTGCAAAAGAGAAGCTCAACGAGCTTGTCGTCAAAGCAATCACAATGATCGCCGACCCCGACGGAACCGTTGACACCGACTTCGTAAAGGTCGAGAAGAAGGTAGGCGGCACAATCGACGCATCCGAGCTTATCGAGGGTGTAGTCATCGATAAAGAGCGTGTCCACCCCGGCATGCCCAAGCAGGTCAAGAACGCAAAGATTCTTCTTTTAAACGCACCGGTTGAGTTCAAGAAGACCGAGGTCGACGCAGAGATCTCAATCACATCACCCGACCAGCTCCAGATGTTCCTCGACGAAGAAGAGAACATGATCAAGTCGATGGTCGACAAGATTGTAAAGTCGGGCGCCAACGTCCTTGTCTGTCAGAAAGGTATCGACGATATCGCACAGCACTACCTTGCAAAGGCAAAAGTCCTCGGTATCCGCCGCGTAAAGAAGTCGGATCTCGAGAAACTTTCACGCGCAACCGGCGCAACAATCATCTCCTCAATCGATGCAATCGAGGCTGCCGAACTCGGAAAGGCAGGTCTTGTAGAGGAGAAGAAGGTCGGCGGCGAGGAAATGATCTTTGTTACCGGATGTAAGAACCCCAAGGCGTGCACACTTATCGTCCGCGGCGGCACAGAGCATGTTGTCGACGAGCTTGACCGCGCACTCGAGGACGCTCTCCGCGTTGTCTCGGTTGCGGTCGAGGACAAGAAGTTCGTTGCGGCAGGAGGCGCACCGGAGATTGAGCTTTCACTCAGACTCCGCGAGTATGCAGCCACACAGGAAGGACGTGCACAGCTTGCAATCGAGGCATTTGCAGCTGCCGTTGAGATTATTCCGCGCACACTCGCAGAGAATGCGGGTCTTGACCCGATTGACATGGTCGGAAAACTCCGTGCCGAGCACGAGAGCAAGAAGAAGGACAGCAAGACATTCGGTCTTAACGTCTACGAAGGAAAGCCGGTCAACATGCTTAAGGCAGGCGTCGTTGAACCGATGCGTGTAAAGACACAGGCAATCGCATCCGCTGCGGAAGCGGCAATCATGATCTTAAGAATCGATGACGTAATCGCGGCTTCGAAGATGGGCGCGGGCGACGCACCCGAAGGCATGCCGGGCGGCGGCATGGGCGGAATGGGCGGCGGAATGCCCCCGATGATGTAAGCACCGCTAATATAACACACTGAATATACCAAAATCCCAAAGATAAAATAGAATACAAACCCGAATAAAATACAAAATCAAAAAAACAAAAACCCAAAAATATTTTTGAGTTTTTCTTTTTTTAGTCAACTTTCAGTTAACCGCTTTAACGATTTAAGGCATCAAGAGATTTAAGGCATTAAAAAGCGTTAAGAATTATTTTGCGAATGCCTGTGAAAGTTTGGACATTGCATATCTGAAGCCGCTCGAGTCGGTCAGTGTCTTGCCGTCGGGAAGGAGGGTTAACTCTTCCGTAATTCCGTTCAGCTTCGAGAAATACTCTATTTTGTATCTCTGCGCATTCGTCGCATTGTCGGTTCCGATGTGTTCCCAGCCGAAAGGCTCTTCAAAGAGATATTTGTCGCCGTTTTCGTAGAATATCAGAATGCCTCTGCCGTCACCGACAAAGGAGTATTCTATCGAGTAGCCGTTGCCGTCGAATTTGTTCACTTTTCCGGTCGATACCCATGTTGCCTTTATCGTATCGGGAGATACGGGTTCCACGGTCAGGGACGCTGCCGATGCCGTATCCGTGCCCTGAGAATCTGAGGTAATCACGGAACCTGAAGGGTTAGGCGGATTTGCGGTTGAGGTGCATCCCGCGGTAAGAATCAGCGCCGCCATTGCGAGAGCAACGAGAACGGCTGTTGCGGAAAAGTTACTATATATGCATCTTTTTGTGCATCTTTTCATGCATTAATGTAGTAAAAAAAGTTATAAAAGGTTTTCAGAGTTCGGAGTTCACAGATTTACGTTCAGACCGAGGATGTTTTTCTTTCCGGAAAAGACGTCTTCGGCGATCATGGAAAGACCGCGTGCCGCACACCATTCGTCGTAGACCGCGACTTTTTCGCCCAGAAGTCCCTCGATTTCGCCGAAGACAACCGGCGCGAGACTTCCCGCGAGTGCGACCTTTGCGCCGCGGTTGAGGAGTTTGAGCGATGCGCATTCCATCGCCGCAAACATGGCAATCGTGCTGTTTTGAAGTTCTTTCGGGACGTTTGCGCCGGCGCCGGCGTGCATGAACGCGTCGTTGGCGCTCCATTCGCCGTTGTCTATCTTCCTTATGCCGTCGACGTCGATTGCGCCGTGCGTGGTGCCGGGCGCAAATATACAGGCATCGAATGCGCCGACGACCTTGCCGCCGCTGACAAGGAGCGAGACCGTATTCGAGCTTATATCCGAGATTATGACGTCGCCGCCGAGGTCTTTCGTAACGGCGTAGGCAATCCCGAGTTTTTCGGGACTTGTCTGATGCGAGTATACCTTGAATCGCGGATCGGTCGGTGAGTTCCTGTGAATGCCGGGGATGACCACCGCGGGTATGCCGCTGCGGGCTATCTCGTCATAGACTTTCGTGCCGCCGCCGATGTGCTCCCCCGCACCTTCGCGGGTGACGATACCGCGGTTTTTGACGGCTCTGATATCGGTTATCTCCGAGATTGCATCGCCCATTGAGTAGCAGACGGCGATACCCTCAATATCGTCAATGGGACATAGTTCCTCAAGCTGAGTATACTCAAAGGAGATTGCATCCCTGCGCGAGATTTTGAAATGATTGTTGCCCGATGCAAAACGCATTGCGGTTGTTCCGTGATCAATGCCTATGAACATAACTTGAATACTCTTCGTTTTTTGAATGTATGAATCTTGGTAATCGATGTCGCAGGGACTTTTTTGAACGTGTGTTGGGGAACATGCCGAAAATTACTCCCATTTGCCCGCGCATTTTTCAAAAATATCGACGCAAGTACCCGCAAAAAAAGATCCCTCGAAAAAGTGTACTGTCACTACATTTTTTCGTGGGAAAAAGTGTACTCTCGGTACATTTTCTCGTGGGAAAAAGTGTACTCTCGGTACATTTTCTCGTGGGAAAAAGTGTACTCACCATACAGTTCCCCATACGGGTGAAATATTATTTCACCGCATTCAGAAGCCGCGCCGCATTTATTTCACTATCGCCGTTGACAATACGAAAATATCTTTATAGAGTGCGTTATTATAGTAACGTACTGATAACTCCGCAAATATATCCGCAAGAAATTCGGGGAGGGGCTCATGCATATGCGTTTGAACAGTGAAGAAGGCAGAGAAGAAGGTTTTACCGGACTTGAGGCGGCTATTGTCCTTATAGCGTTCGTAGTCGTAGCTTCGGTCTTCTCCTACGCCGTTCTGGGCGCAGGCTTTTACACCACTTCCAAGACGCAGGAGGTCATATATTCCGCCGTCGACAGCGCGGGCTCAACTCCGCAGCTTATGGGCAATGTCTACGGAATACGTGATACTGACGGAAAGCACCTTCACGGCGTCCAATACTCGGTCGTTCTCGCTTCCGGAGGCAAATACATCGATTTCAGCACGCTTGACGTAACATGGAGCACACCGAACGCGGTTACTTCACTTGCGGCAAACGAGCCCCTAATAGTCAACGGACGCAACGATGTCGTCATAGGTCATTGGGGAATTGTCGGAATTAAGCCCGACAGTGCCGCAGGGGACGTTTTCCTTGAGCCCAACGAGATATTTACCATATACGTAAATCCCAACAGTTCGGATGAGGTCGCCGTCGGAGAAAGATTCACCATCGAGATGAAATCTCCGAAATCCGGCGCATTCGCAATAACACGCACATGCCCCGATCAGCTCGACCCCATAACCGTGCTCAACTGAAATCATTTAAAAATCTATTTTTACGCTGTTATTTGCCATCCCCAATGCATATTCCCATTCATATATCCGATTATCCGGACCACATATACGCAAGTATAATAACTACAGTCGCCATAAAAGACTGTTAACGAAGAAACAAAGGAGAGCAGAAATATGTGTTCAGGAGCAGGACCAATCGACGTTGAACTCGCCGAAAGACTGAAAGGCAGGAAATACAAGTGCAAAAAATGCGGGGCAACCTTTGAAGCGGTGGGCAAACATCCCATGTGCCCCACATGCGAATCCGAAGACGTAGCCGAGGTCTGAAAAGACCTCAAACGTCTGTTAGGACAAAATTACTTTTTTATCGATTCATGACGGAGTCGGAACTTTACCCGTTATACCGTGAATCGGATGCCGGAACCGACGGCGACGATGCCGCATATCTGTTGATATCGTCAACGAAGTCGCCGGCATTCATACTCATAGGGCAGGTAAGCAGGCGCTTTGCGCTGTGCATAGAACTTCAGGAGAGGGAAGTCTGTCAGACTCTCATGGAAGGTGACATGGTAGCCGTCTCCGCTCCCGAAGGCGGGGAACTCCGCCATGCCGCAATGCTCCTTGAGCTTGTGCGCAGTTACCGCCAGCCGCTCCTCGTCCTTCCCAAAGATCATGCCGGATCGAAGAGACTCTCCATGGTGGTCTCCGCCGGCAACGAAATTATCCCTAAATGCACGATAATCCGCGGAACACATCCCGAGCAGAACGTCATCTGCTCCTCCGAAGAACTCTCGGCACTGTGTTTTCATGCCTCAACCGACGGCGTGATGGTATCTTACCCGTCAAAAGATATCTTCAAAGCCGAGATCATCAGATACTCGGAGATATTCTGAAGACGCACGCAGACGCAACGGCATACACGGGCATCACAACATATCCCATATCACATATGGAGAATATCGGACGGAATGTCTCGAAATTACGCGACATTATCCCGTATCATACCAAATTCTGCCCTCGCGATAGCGGTACAAAAAACGCGGCAGTAAAAAAACGTCAATTTTTTCATTTTTAAGGAAATTTTTCTCATTTGTATACAACATCATTCCGACAGTGAAAAAGAAGCCGAAATAATGACATTTTTACGCGCATAAAATGACAAACATTAATAGACTTCTTTTCAGATAATTTATGCATCGCCGTGAGAGGAGGGTTGGATGAAAACTGAGGTTCTCAAGAGCATCAAAGATTCAGAAGAAGAGTACAAAAAACTGATCAGCAATGCGCAGGAAGACAAAAAGCGAACAATCGCAAATGCCGAAGCGGAAGCTGAAAATCTGATTGAAAAAGCACAAAAAGATGCTGCAGAGTACAAGAACAAGCGTATCGCAGACGCACAATCCGATGCAAAATCAAAATCTGCACAGATTGTAAAGGACGGCTCGTCAATGGCTGAGGCCAAAAGACAGAAAGCAGCTGCTAACCTTGACAAAGCAGTAAACCTGCTTGTAGAACAGTTCAAGGTGAAGCTAAATGTTTAAAGTCCAGAGGATGAGCAAACTGCTCATCGCCGCGTCCAAAGATCAGCTTGACCCGATTGTACGTGAGTTGTACCGCTACAATATCTTCCATATCGAAGATTTTGTCGAACAGGACGCCGAAGGCTATGAAGGGTTCAGGATTGGCAAGCCAATGCCCAACGCATCAAAGACTTCCGGAGATCTGTTAAGGATACGTTCCATTGAAAACATCCTCGGCGCAAACGCCGACAATGCGGACAGAGGAACGTTGCAGAAAGCAGACGCTCTCCACAAGAGTATCGGAGATTCTCTCCCCGAGATCGAAAAGGAAGTCAATTCTCTTGTAGCAAAGAGAAACGATCTCGAATCGAAGGTTCGGGACTGCGATCAGAAGCTTGCGGACCTTGAAGCGTTCAGGGCATTTCCGTTTGACCTTTCATTGTTATCAGGCTATGAAGGTTTTGCCGCAATTGCAGGACATATCCCCGCGGATGTTGAACTGCCTTTCGACTGTGAAAAGTTCTTCACGAAAGAAAGCGAAGGCAATCTCTTAGTTGCTGTCATCCCGAGATCGAAAGTCGGCGAAGCGGAGACATTCCTTTCGGAGAAGGGATTCGTATCCGTCGCCATACCCAAAGAGACCGGTGAGGCAAAAGCAAGGATTGAAGGGTACACTCATGAGAAAAACAGTCTCAGCGATGAGATTGCAAAAATTAACGAGCAGATTGCTCAACTGAATGCAAAACACGCATCATTCATAGTGGCGTGCGATGAACTGCTCACGGCAGATGTGGAGCGTGCGGAAGTACCGCTCAGGTTCGCCACTACAGAACAGACCTTTGTAGCCGAAGGATGGGTTCCGTCCGACAAGGTGCAGAGTCTGACGGCTGACTTGGAGAGAGTTACCGGCGGCAAAGTCTCGGTAACCGAAGAGGAAGTCGATTACGAGAAAGAATCGGTGCCTATCGAATACGACAATCCCGACTTCTCAAAGCCGACCGAGGCTTTGATGGATATCTATTCTAGGCCGCAGTACAACGAATTCGATCCGACACTTCTTGTGTCGATAGTCTTCCCGTTATTCTTCGGATTTATCCTCGGAGATATAGCATACGGTCTTGTACTGTTACTGTTAAGTATCGGTCTGCGCGGCATGGTCAAAGACAGCATCGCAGGCAACCAGTTACTGGACGTTCTCAGAAACGCAAGTCTGACCAGTATATTCTTCGGAGTGTTATACAGCGAATTCCTCGGATTTGCATGTCCGTGGGAGCCGTTTATCATGAGCCGTCACTTCAGCATAGGTGTTGAAGGCGGACACGGTCCCGAAGCAATTATTCTTCTGATTGTAACCGCATGGATAGGTATCCTGCACGTGACACTCGGCAGAATACTTCACATAAGAAACCTGTATGTCCAGCTCCCGAAAGGCGAGCACAGGAGCAAACTTGTCTTTGCCCAGTTCGGCTGGATTATAGTTATGTGGGGAGTACTGCTTCTTATCTGGACGATAGCGGCAATTCCGCTGATGCCGGATCTTACGGCGGCTCCGCAGGTCGCAAACTTCAATGCGTTCCTTGTATTGGGTGCATTGATGATTGTTATCGGAATTATCGGTATCGGACGCGAATCCGCACTCGAACTCATGGAACTGCCCACAAACATCGTAAGTCATGTGCTCTCATACACACGTCTTGCGGCCGTGGGTCTTTCATCGGTCGCAATCGCGGCTGTAGTCAACTATATCTCAATCAAGATGATGATTGAACCCGGTATGGCTGACCTGAACGTGGTCGGAATCGTTATGATCGTCGCGGGTCTGGTAATATTCCTGCTCGGACATGTGCTCAACACGGCTCTGGGTCTCCTCGGAGGCGGTCTGCATTCCATTCGTCTGCATTACGTCGAGTTCTTCACCAAATTCTATCAGGGCGGAGGCAAGAAGTACATGCCGTTCGGAAAGATTCGCAAGTTCACCGAAGAGTAATTCAGGTTGGATAAGCACGTAACGAAGCGCAAACAAATCAAACAACCAAACAAAAACCGAAAAACAAAGAATAATCTGAAAAGATAAAAAAAGGTTAGAAAACTCAGAAAAACGAGGTATTAATCATGGCAGTAGAAACAATGACAATTGAAGTAGCACAGGCATCCGCAGTCGGATTCAAAGCAATCGGTGCAGGTCTCGCAGTAGGTCTTGCAGGTATGGGTACAGGTCTCGCACAGCTCGGTATCGGCGGTGCGGCAGTAGGCGCAACGGCAGAGAACAAAGAGATGTTCGGTCTTGCACTTCTCTTCACGGTTATTCCGGAGACAGTCGTTATCTTCGGTCTTGTAGTTGCACTTCTCCTTCTCTTCACATAAATTAAAAGGAATATCGGGAGTATTTGACAATGGCATTAGATGCTGTAGTCGGTGAAATAAGGAACAAGGGTCTCAACGAGGCAGCGGCTATCAACGCGGAAGCGAAAGCGGAGGCTGACAAGATATTGGCTGATGCAAACGCCAAAGCGGCGGCAATCAAATCCGCAGCGGAAGAAGAGGTCAAGCGTACGGTCGCACAGATTGACGCACGCGAAGTTGCGGCGGCAAACCTTGCCGTCAAGCGCGAAGTCCTCAACGCCGAGAAAGACCTTCTTGACAAGGTCTACACCGCGACGATTGACGCAATCAACGCTCTCCCCGACGATTTCCACAAGAAAGCCGTCAGAGAGCTTTGTAAAGCGGCAGCCAAGGAGATAAGCGAGGGCGTATTCTACTGCAATGCACGCGATGCACCTGCAGTCGAAGCGGCGATTTCCGAGCTTAAGACTCTGTCCAAGTTTACACTGGCAGGAACAAAAGAGATCTCAGGTGGCGTCATTGCCGAGAGCAAAGACGGGCAGCTTCAGCTGGACTTCAGCTACGGCGCTTATCTTTCAGACGTCTGGGAAACCGGACTCAAAGACGCATCCGAGGCTTTATTCAAGTAAGGAGGGAGAAAGATGGCTGCAGTAAATACTACAGGCCCGGCTCCCTACATATACGCCTGCACACGTATGCGTGTCCGCAAGGCCGCACTTCTTCCCCGCGAAGAATATATGCGTATGCTGAATATGGAGCTTCCCGAGATTACCCGTTTCATCGAAGAAACAAGGTATAAGGCAGAGATTGATGAGCTTGCCTCATCGTTCTCCGGAGTCGACCTTATGGAGAATGCACTTTCGTGGAATCTTGCAAAGGATTACCAGAAGGTTCTCGAACTGGTCCCGGGGCATCTCAAGCACTTTACCAAAGCGTATCTTCTGAAGTGGGATATCAGGAATGTGCTTACACTTCTCAGAGCCAAGATACAGGGAGCTTCCGTAGGCAAGATCAAAGAAATTCAGATACCCGCCGGCAGTCTCAACAAGACGGTGCTGGACAGACTGGACTCCGAAGATTCGACCGACAGAATCCTCGACGGCTTAAAGGGACACATGTTATACGGTGTCTTCGAGCGCGAGATGTCTGCCGCTGTTGAATCGGGTTCTTTCGCACGCATGGAAAACGAGCTCTACAAGGCATACTACTCAATCCTCTTAAAAGAGGCAAAGAGCGGTGTGAAAGGCGGAGCGGCTTTCCTCAAATATGTCAGGCTTGACATAGACACGAAGAACCTTGAGACCGTTTTCCGCGTAAAAGGCGAGAGCGACGGTGAAAAGATTCGCGAACTCATGATTGAGGGCGGAACTTTTACACTCGACGAGCTTGTCCGTTTTGCCGGTTCCGAGTCGCTCGACGAGATGATCGATGCAATCAGGAAGAAACTCAATACGGAGGCTTTCGACTCCGCATTCGAGGCGGTCAAAGAAGCGAAATCGTCACAGGGCGTGGAAGTAGGTCTGATCAAGGCCAAACTTACCGAGATGGACAGAATATCAAAACTCTATCCGATGTCGGTTGCCCCCGTGATTGCGTATCTGGAATTAAAGAGCTACGAGGTTTCAAACCTTCGTGCACTTGCACGCGGAAAGGAATCGAACCTTCCCTCCGAGAGCATAGAGGCTTGTATGGTGGTGTGATATGGAGATAGCAGTAGTCGGAAACAGTGAGTTCATACTTGGCTTCCGCCTTGCCGGAATCCAGAAGACCTATGCCGCCGACAGTGACGAGTCACTTGTCGAGCAGGTCAACAGGGCAATGGGCGACAAGGACGTCGGCATTATAGTACTCAAAGGTGAAGATATGCAAAAACTCCCCTTCAGGCTTCGCACCGCGCTTTCGGAGTCTGTAAAGCCGACTGTCATCGCCATAGGCGGCGAGACGGGCGGACTTTCAATGAGAGAGAGAATTAAGAGATCAGTGGGTGTTGATCTGTGGAAGTAAAATCAAAGACAAAAGGAATTCTAAAAAGGATCTCCGGACCGGTCGTTACGGCTGTCAACTTCGACGCACACATGTATGATGTGGTCAGGGTTGGCAATGAACAACTCATGGGTGAGGTCATCAAGATCGATGGCGACAAAGTTATCATCCAGGTTTACGAATCGACCGACGGTGTCCGCCCAGGCGAACCGGTAGAGAACACCGGACTTCCTCTGGCAGTTGAGCTTGGACCGGGTCTCCTGACAAGTATCTACGACGGTATTCAGAGACCTCTGGAAGTGCTCATGGAAAAGATGGGCAGTTTCATCGAACGCGGTGTTAACGCACCGGGTCTTGACCATGAAAAGAAGTGGGACTTTAAGCCCGTAATGAAGAAAGGCGACGAGGCAGCTCCGGGCGCCATCATCGGCGAGGTTCAGGAGACAAACATCGTAACCAAGATCATGGTGCCGCCGAACTTCAAGGGCGGAAAGATCACCGAGATCAAGAAGGGATCGTTCACGGTCGACGATATTGTCTGTAAACTCGATTCCGGCGAAGAGATCTGCATGATGCAGAAATGGCCGGTACGTGTCCCCAGACCCGTTATCGAGAAGAAGAACCCGGACGTTCCGTTACTTACGGGTCTTCGTATCCTCGACGGTCTCTTCCCCGTTGCAAAAGGCGGAACAGCCGCAATTCCGGGTCCGTTCGGTTCCGGAAAGACGGTTACCCAGCAGTCGCTTGCAAAGTGGTCCGATGCCGAGATTGTCGTCTATATCGGATGCGGTGAGCGCGGTAACGAGATGACCGAGGTTCTTACCGAGTTCCCCGAACTCGAGGACCCCAAGACCGGAAAGCCGCTCATGGAGAGGACGGTTCTTATCGCAAACACCTCGAACATGCCTGTGGCGGCACGTGAAGCATCGGTTTACACCGGTATCACAATCGCGGAATACTTCCGTGACATGGGATACGATGTCTCGCTCATGGCGGATTCAACCTCCAGATGGGCAGAGGCAATGCGTGAGATTTCATCGCGTCTCGAAGAGATGCCCGGTGAAGAAGGTTACCCGGCATATCTGTCGGCACGTCTCTCGGAGTTCTACGAGCGTGCGGGACGCGTTGAGGCACTCAACGGCAACATGGGTTCGATCACCGTTATCGGTGCGGTCTCACCTCCTGGCGGAGATTTCTCCGAGCCTGTCACGCAGAACACACTCCGTATCGTAAAGTGTTTCTGGGCACTGGATGCAAAGCTCTCGCAGAGAAGACACTTCCCGGCCATCAACTGGCTCAACTCATACTCGCTCTATCTGAACTCGCTCGGAAAATACTACGACGAGAAGATCTCGCCGGAGTTCAACCCGATCAGATCATGGGCAATGGAAGTTCTCCAGAAAGAGTCCGAGCTTCAGGAGATCGTTCAGCTCGTTGGTTCGGATGCACTGCCCGAGACCGAGCAGGTAACAATCGAGGTTGCACGTATGCTTCGTGAGGTCTTCCTCCAGCAGAACGCATTCGATGCCGTAGACGCATACTGTTCGATGGAGAAGCAGTTCGACATGTTAAAGGCAATCAGAAAGTATGCCGACCTTGCATACGCGGCTCAGAAAGCAGGCAGTCCGATTGCGGCAATCATCGCCGTCAAGTCGAAGAACGAGCTTGCACGTATCAAGTATGTCGCCGACTACAAGCCGGAACTCGAGAAGATTCTCTCCGATATGGATGCGGAATTCGTTAAGATCAGGGAGGCGTAATTCAGATGAAAGAATACCGAACAGTAACAAAGATTCAGGGACCTCTCGTATTCGTCGAGAAGACCGAGCCTGTTGCGTATGGTGAACTTGTAAACATCGTTCAGTCCGACGGAAAGGTAAAACGCGGTCAGGTTCTTGATACATCCGATGAGATTGTCTGTGTCCAGGTCTTCGAGTCCACGGCAGGTATCGGTAAGGATGCGGGTATCCGCTTCACGGGCGAGACCATCAAGATGCCGGTCGGCAGAGATATGCTCGGACGTATCCTCTCGGGTTCGGGTAAACCCAAGGACGGCGGTCCCGATATCGTCCCCGAGAAGAGACTTGATATCAACGGCGCGGCTATCAACCCGTATGCGCGTGCATCGCCTTCCGAGTTCATCCAGACCGGTATCTCGACAATCGATGCGACAAACACTCTTGTCCGCGGTCAGAAGCTGCCTATCTTCTCGGGTGCGGGTCTGCCCCACAACGAGATTGCTCTTCAGATTGCCCGTCAGGCAAAAGTGCCGGGCTCATCCGAAGAGTTCGCGGTAGTATTCGCTGCAATGGGTATCACTAAGGAAGAAGAAAACCAGTTCATGGCGGACTTCGAGCGTACCGGTGCTCTCGAGCACGCAGTCGTTTTCCTTAACCTCGCGGACGATCCTGCAGTCGAGCGTTTCATCACCCCGCGTCTTGCACTTACAACCGCAGAATACCTTGCATTCGAGCTTGGTTTCCATGTCCTGGTTATCTTAACCGATATGACCAACTACTGTGAGGCACTGCGTCAGATTGGTGCGGCACGTGAAGAGGTCCCGGGAAGACGCGGTTATCCGGGTTACATGTATACCGATCTTGCATCTCTCTACGAGCGTGCGGGTATCATCAAGGGCAAGAAAGGCTCGGTTACCCAGCTCTCGATTCTGACGATGCCGGGCGACGATATCACACACCCGATCCCCGACCTGTCCGGTTACATCACGGAAGGTCAGATTGTGGTTAACCGTGAACTTCACAGAAAGGGTATCTACCCGCCGATCAACGTCATGCCGTCGCTTTCACGTCTTATGAACCTCGGTATCGGTCCCGGAAAGACACGTGAGGATCACAAGAAAGTCTCCGATCAGATGTATGCGGGTTACGCCGAGGGTGTGGACCTTCGCGGACTTGTCGCCATCGTCGGTAAGGATGCACTTTCCGAGCGTGACCAGCGCTTCCTCGAGTTCGCGGATGCGTTCGAGGACAAGTTCGTCCGTCAGGGACACGACGAAGACCGTTCAATCGCCGATTCGCTCGATATCGGATGGCAGCTTCTCTCGGCACTTCCAGAGGAACAGCTTACACGTATCGACCGCGATCTTATCCAGAAGTACCACCCGAAGTACAGAAAATAAGGTGATCTGATATGGCGCTTAATGTAAAACCGACACGTTCCGAGCTTATCGATATGAAGAAGAAGATCAAGCTCTCCGAACGCGGTTACAACATTCTCAAGATGAAGCGCGACGGACTTATCCTTGAGTTCTTCAAGGTGCTCGAAGACGCTAAAAAGAGCCGCGGTGCTCTTGTCGAGGGCTATGACCGTGCAACCAAGATGATTGCGGTTGCAAACACGGTTGAGGGTTCAATCAGAGTAAAGGGTGCGGCGATGGCCGTTAAGGAAAACCCGCAGATTACCTTGAAGGAGAAGAATATCATGGGCGTTGTCGTCCCCGATATTGAGGCTTCTTCCGTAAGAAAGACGGTTACCCAGCGCGGTTACGGTGTTCTCGGATCGTCGCCGATTATCGATGATACGGCGGAGGCTTTCGAGGAGCTTGTCGAGGCCATCATCGAGGCGGCCGAGATCGAGACCACCATGAAGCGTCTTCTGGACGAGATTGAGTCAACAAAACGCCGTGTTAATGCTCTTGAGTTCAAGGTTATCCCCGAACTTAAGCAGGCACGTGACTTCATCAAGATGAGACTTGATGAGATGGAAAGGGACGAACTTGTTCGTCTCAAGAAAATTCGGGCCAAGAGCCAGGCAAAATAATTTTTTTGCCTTTTTTGGCTCATTTCTAAGGCTCGTTTTTTCGGAATTTTTGCTTTCGCGTTTGTTTTGAATTTTTGTGTCTGTGTTTTTGCAGGATTTTTGTGCTGTGTTTGTCCGGTTTTGTCTCTTTTGCGTTTTTTAATGATTTATATCGGCGGATTTTGCCGCATTTGGTTTGGCATATTCAATGAGACTAAATAATTCATCCGCCTAAATACTGTTATCTATGATAACGGAACTTCTCGAACTGATTTTCGAACTGTTTCTGGCGTTTCTGATACCCATAATAATCATCGCCGATATCTTCTTCGGATTTGTCGTCGTGTTTGTGGAGAGGAAGAGCCCTCATGCCACGATGGCGTGGCTGATGATTCTGTTCTTCATCCCGATACTGGGAGTTATTCTCTACATCTTCTTCGGACAGTCCTTCTATCACGACAGGATGTTCGAAGATCTCGGTGCAACGGAACGCAATATGAAAGAGTTCCTTGCGCAGCAGAAGAAAGATTTAAACTCGAAAGATTCACCCGTGTATCAGCATCTGCCCGAAAGATACAAGCGTCTTATCGAGATGAACATGGGCGACGGATCATCCCCCATTTCAGTGAATAACGAGGTTAAAATTTACTCGGACGGCAACGAAAAATACAAAGACCTCATTGAAGACATATACGCGGCAAAAGACAGCGTCCATATGGAGTATTATATCCTTAAGGACGATGAAATCGGGCGCGAAGTCTTCAAGGCGCTGACACAGAAGGCATCCGAGGGCGTTGAAGTCCGCTTCCTCGGCGATGCCCTCGGGTGTGCGGGTCCGCGAAGGTCTTTCTTTAAGCCGCTCCTTGATGCCGGCGGCAAAGTAGCTTTCTTCTTCCCCTCGCTCATACGCCTGAATCATCCGCGTATCAACTACCGCAATCACAGGAAGATTGCGGTTATCGACGGCAAAATCGGTTTCATCGGCGGATACAACATCGGCGACGACTACTTAAGCCGCATACCCAAGTGGGCACCGTGGAGGGATGCCGCGGTCAGAGTCACGGGTGACTGCGTCTACTCGCTTCAGTCCAGATTCCTTCGCGACTGGAATTACGCGACCCGCAAAAATGCCGATTACAACCTCCTATCATGCTCAAACGAGGAATTGGAAAGGTATTTCCCCGCGATTGCCGACAGAGTCGATTCATACCTGAATAATAGGACTGATGCCGGCGGAGATGCGGGCGCATCCGATGAATCCGCACGTTCGGGTTTTGCCGGCGTTCCCGCTCAGATTGTCTCGGGAGGTCCAGATACCTACTGGAATCCGATAAAAGACATGTATGCGAAGATGATCTCGGTTGCGACGGAATCAATCTATATCCAGACGCCGTATTTCGTGCCCGACCAGACCATTCTCGAATCCTTAAGGATGGCGGCGCTCTCGGGCGTGGACGTAAAGATAATGTTCCCCTGCAAACCCGACCATATCTTTGTCTACTGGGCGGGATACTCCTATCTGGAGCAGTTGTTTGACGCCGGCGTCAGGGTCTTTGTCTGGAAGGAGGGCTTCATTCACGCAAAGACAATTGTGGTCGACGATAAATGCGGCTCCATAGGCAGTGCAAACTGGGATATCAGAAGTTTCAAGCTGAATTTCGAGTCGAATATAATCATGTACGACGAAAATGCGGCAAAGACAATGAAGGATCTCTTCATAAAAGACCTCGAGTCCTGCGAGGAACTGACACAGGAGAAGATAGATGCCCTTCCGCTTATTACAAGGATAAAACTCTCGATATCCCGCATATTCTCGCCGGTTCTCTGAGTTTCCCAAAAATTCGGACCTTTTTATTTTTTTGATTTTTTTACTTTTTTTGATTTTTTTACTTTTTTTGATTGCTTATTTTTGATTATTTTACATTTTACGCCGTTTCAGACCCGCCGTTACTCTTCCTTTTCCGCAGTGTCGTGGATAATCTTATGCGCATTATAATGCGAGACAATGGCGTCTTTGGCGCCGGGGATAAAACTCCACGCGATTACCGCGGCGGTTGCGCTCTTATGTGCGGGATTGTCGGATCTGCCGATGACGATGTTTTCATGCCTTTTAACGGCGTTTAAGTGCTCTTCTACACTCTGCGTCCCGTATGTGCCGCAGAGAACGCTTCCGACATCGCAGAGAAGGTGAGCGTCGGAGCCGCCCGTAAACGCCGGTCCGCCCGAAAGCGCATGTTCCTTTGCATATCCTATGGATTTCAGATTGAGCCCTTTTATCATTCCGCCGCAGATGGCTTCGATGCCGTCAACGTGCTCAAGGACGCCGTTATCCAGAGTACCGTTGAGCAGGCACTTTAAGACGCCGCGGTTTATGCCGTAGTATCCGAACGGATGGGCGGCGACACGAAGGCAGTCGAAGTCCTCCGCCAGAATAAGCGTGTCAATGACCCGCAGATGCTTTCTCATGGTCGGCGAGAGCTTTCTTTTTTCGGCGCAGAGTCTGTCGTTAAACCCGCAGAGGTCGTCTGCCGTGTAGAAATAGAGAAGAAGATGCGGTCCTTCGCGGGTCTCGAGTTCGACGGCGGGAATTATCATGGGGGCGTCGCCGTGCAGGCATTTTTCGGCTTCGATAACGCCGCTTATCACATTGTGATCCGTGATTGCCGAGTTTATACCGCGATTTTTGAGATATTCGATTAAGTGCGGGACTTTCGTAAGACCGTCGGAGTGATTTGTGTGCAGATGCATGTCAAAGAGCGTATAGCCTTCGTTTCTGAGTGATTCGATATCCGGAGTCTCGAAAAGTATTGTTCCGTAAGGGGTTTTCGGCGGCATCTTTGACGGCATTTTTAAGGCTCTTTATGTGAGTATATGTGTAGCAGACATTTTATGAAACTTCTCATACGGGCATAAGCAGTCCGTGAGGTTAATGGAAAAAAGTGGTGTGTTGCGGATTAAGAAACCGGCATAATGCCTCTTAATCCGATGCATTCGTCATTAAAGCAATCGAAAACTGTCGAGCGCTTCAGTTGAACGGGTGTACAGCCGCGTCCTTCTTGGCGAGGATCTCGTCGACCGAAGGTTCGCCGTTTACCGCACGCTTGATTGCGAGCTTGACCGCTTCGTAGTTCCAGTCGTGAATCTTCTTCTTGTCCGTCGCATCCCATTCGATGAAAACCGATGCAATGATGAGGAGGTCATCCGCTTTGTCCTTCGGAATTATGCCTTCCTTGACACAGTCCATGACCGCCATTGCCACGGCATGCTGCGCCGGTCCGAACATCAGGATCGCCTGATTTGCGTGCTTCATCGTGACCTTGTTTATCATCAGCGTCTCGGGCTTTGTCGGCAGATTCGGGGTGACGACCGCCAGAAGCGGCGTGTGCCCCCTGTTCGGCGATGCCAGAGCGTTTACGAACGCCGATTCCACACTGCTTCCCTTCGGTCCCATAACCAGATCAATGTGAGCCACTTCGGGTCCGCTTCCTACGAGCGCTTCTCCAATCAATACACGATCAAATTTCGATTTTTTGCTTGTTTCGGTCATAATATCCCATACCTTGCAGGTTTTTGCGATTACCCTTGCGTTTTTGAATCCTGCTTAACCTGCGTAATTTTGTCAATACTAATTAATGCGATAAATAAGAGTTTGATGGGGTCGGTTATACGGATTTATAAGGCGAATCATCGGAGAAGTTCACTTCTCCTTTTAATATTTCAAAAAACAGAATGACTTTTTAAAATCAGACATGCCGGCGGTTAATTGCTGCCGCCGACAATCCGATTATTTTTATTTTGCCGGTGTTTCGTTTTACTGTTGTTTAGTTGTAATATCGTAATATCAAACGCTTCAGTAGAACGGGTGTTCCGCCGTGTCCTTCTTTGCGAGTATATCGTCGACCGTAGGTGTGCCGTTTATCGCATTCTTTATTGCGAGTTTGACAGCCTCATAGTTCCAGTCGTGAATATTCTGTCTGTCTCTCGCGTCCCATGCAATGAAGACCGAGACTATGATGAAAAGGTCATCAACCACTTCCCTCGGGATCGTGCCGTCGGCGACACAGTCCATGACACCCAGTGCTATCGCATGCTGCGCCGGTCCGAACATGCGAAGCGTCTGATTTGCGCGTTTCATCGTGACCTTGTTTACCATCAGCGTCGCGGGTTTTGCAGGCAGATTAGAGGTCAATATTGCAAAAAGCGGTATGTGTCCCCTCTGCGGCGATGCCAGAGCCTGTACGAACGCGGCTTCCACACTGCTTCCTCTCGGTCCCATGACGAGATCGAGATGTGCCACTTCGGGTCTTTGTCCAACTAGCGCTTCGCCGACTAATACGCGGTTAAATTTTGATAAGTATTCTGCATCCGTCATAATCATCCCTCAACATACAGGCGTAATCCAATGATGTTCTTCCTGCGTTATTTTGCTAATACTACTTACACATATATATAAGAGTCGGTTAACAGACCCTTTTCGCTGTTATATTGGAGCCATATGGAGGTCGGTTTCAGTTTTCGCTACCGGCATTATACCCGAATCGATTATCTTTATAATTTCGCAGGTAAATGAGAAGATAGGAGCAGATTACATGGAGTCGGTTATCGAAGCACAGGGTCTGACAAAGGATTACGGGGAACTGCGTGCCGTTGACGACGTCAGTTTCAGCGTGCCGAAAGGGGCGGTCTTCGGACTTTTGGGTCAGAACGGGTCGGGAAAGACGACGATTATCAAGATGCTCACGGGGCAGGTGAAGATTACCGAAGGCGATTGCAGTATACTCGGCGTATCCCCCAAGGTCGACCCCGTAAGAGTCCGAAGTCTTATCGGAATCATACCCGAACAGGAGACGCCGCCGAGTTTTCTCACGTCGATTGAATATCTGCAGTTCGTTGGCAGGATACGCGGCATAGCGGATATCGACGAAAAAGCGGAGAAGTGGTTTGATTTCCTCGATTTCTCCGACAAAAAAGACGTCCTCTGTAAAGACCTCTCACGCGGAACCCGCCAGAAACTGATGTTTGCGCAGGCGTTTCTGGACAGCCCCGAGGTTGCCGTCATAGACGAGCCGCTCATCAATCTCGATCCCGTCATGCAGAGGAAGGTCAAGGATTTCCTCAAAAGCTACACGAAAGATGGGCGCACCGTCTTTATCTCCACGCATATCCTCGAGAACGCACAGGAGATCTGCGACAGCTTCGCCGTGCTCCACAAAGGCACTCTTCTTTACACCGGAAGTGTCGCCGAGCTGAACGAAAAGGGCAAAAAACTCGACGATCTCTTCCTTGAGCTCGTAAACCGCGCCTGAGGCGGAGATGAATAGGTCAACTGACGGAGATTAAGATGTTTGAGATTTTTGTCTGCATGCTTAAGGAAGAGTGGCGCATGCACTCGACGCTCTTCGGCAATCTGAACTTCGCGCTCTTTCCGATTCTTATATTCGGCATGGCATTCATGGGCACCTTCCTCATACCGTTTACGTCAAGGCTCATGGACGTAAACATGCTCGCGGTCTCGATTCATTCGATGTACTGCATAATGGGTCTGATGGTCGGCTCGTTCGGAATCATGGGCAAGGAGATGATGAACCGCAGATTCGGCCAGGGCAGTCTGCTGATTCATTCGGCAAGGAGTCTGCCGATATCCGAGCGGCGGCTTTTCGCCAACTTCGTCGTCAAGGACACGCTCTATTACTTCATGCTCTGGATACTGCCGTTCTGTCTGGGATTTCTGATTGCGTCGCCGTTCAACGCTATATCCGTTCATTATCCGCTTCTTATGTTTGTCACCGCAAGTCTGGCGTTTCTCACCGGCATGTGCACGGTATTTATACTCTCCTCCGTATACTCGAGGAGCAGGGCGGCGCTCTACACCGTAATTGTTCTTGCCTTCGCCGTTTTCGTTGCGCTTTACCTGATAAGCGGCGATATCATGAGAGTAATGCGGCTCTTCATGCTGCCCTCGGAGATATTCCTCAACTTCTCATTCCCGCTCCTCATCATATCGGCGGCGGTAATCATCTTCCTGTTTATCCCCGCAGTATTCCTCTTCTCCCCCGAGACTCATGCGGGAGAAAAAAGATATGTTGCCGCTCTCTGCCCGCTTTACGACCGCCTGAGCCGACTACCCCTCATTCGCGGCGGAATCGGGGCGGAGAAGGCGGCGGGGGCATCGGCATCCGCAGCAACTGCATCCGCGGCATCCGATAAGGACTTTGTCTATAATGCGGCGCAGAAAGAGCTTACCATAATCGCGAAGGACTTCATAGACCTTCACCGAAGCGGTATAGGTATAGGACAGACGCTCTTCTCGTTTGTCCTGCCCGTAGGTCTCATATGGCTAGTTCTCTCGGTGCTCTCCGATGTTCTCATGCCCGAGCAGATATTCATGGTAATTGCGGCGGTAACGGGAATAATAGCCTCGACGATGTATACGTGGCTTACCGAGTTCGAGTCGTTCTCGGCATACCTCTTCCTTCCCGTAAAGGTCTCCTCGATAATCCGCGCCAAGATTAAGACTTTCAGCGTGCTTCACGTCGTTCCCGCGGTATTTCTGACAGTCATTGCCGCCGTCACGGGCGTTTTGGCATCGGCGGTATTCGCAATCGTATTCGCCTTTTCGGTCTCATACTATGCGCTCGCGATAATGGTGCGCTATTCGGGACTTTCGCCGTCGCTGATGCTCTACAGCGCCTCTTTCTTCCTGAGATACTCGCTCTTTCTCATGCCGCCCGTCATTATCCTTCTGGGGCTTGCGTTTATCGCAACCGGGTTCTCGCTTGCGGCGCTGATACTCATAATTCCGTCGTATTTCCTGCTCAAAGGCAGTTTTGAAAAATGGGACAGGGAAGACCTGCCGGGATTCTGAAAAAAAAATTTTTTTGTTTTATTTTTATTTTTGATTTTTTGTCTGCCGAACTGTTTTGAGTTTGAGTTTGAGTTTTTAGTTTTATATTCAGTTTTATTTTGTTTTATTTTGTTTTTTTCTCAGAGCGTCTCGGCGCCGTTCATGTACTTGCGCAGGGCTTCGGGTATGACGACCGTTCCGTCCTCTTCCTGATAATTCTCGATGATTGCGCGAACCGTTCTCGTGGTCGCAACCGCCGTACTGTTGAGAGTGTGCAGGAAGTGCTTGGTCTCGAAGTCATGCGCATCGCGGACGCGGATGTTCAGCCTGACCGACTGATATGCCGTACAGTTCGAGCAGGAAACAACCTCGCGGTATGACTGTTCGCGCGGCATCCAGACCTCGATATCGTATTTCTTTGCCGCAACCGTTCCTATGTCGCCGGTGCAGATATTGACGACATGATACGGCAGACCCAGCATCCGGAAGAAGTCCTCGGCATTCTTGAGGAGCTCCTCGTGCATCTTCCATGAATCCTCGGGCATACAGTAGATGAACTGCTCGACCTTGTTGAACTGGTGAACCCTGAAGAGTCCTTTCGTATCCAGACCGTGAGAGCCGATTTCGCGTCTGAAACAGGGGCTTACGCCGGCAAGTCTGAGGGGAAGCTGTTTCTCCTCGAAGATCTCGTTCATGTACATCGCAGCCATCGGGTGCTCGCTCGTGGCAATCAGGAACTCGTCGTCGCCGTCGATCTTGTACATGACGTTCTCGAAATCAGCCAAATCGGTAACTCCCTCGTAGGCGGCGCGGTTCATCATGAACGGCGGCAGAATCGTGGTAAAACCGCGTTCGGTCAGCATGTCGAGGGCAAGGCGCTGGAGTGCGAGATCGAGAAGCGCCGCATTTCCCTTGAGGATATAGAATCCCGAACCCGAGATCTTTGTCGCACGCTCGAAATCGGCAAGCCCTTTCTCGATGAGAAGTTCGCCGTGGTTCTTTATCTCATATGCGGGAACCTTAGGCTCTCCCCATCTCTTTACCTCGACGTTCTCGGTGTCGTCCTTTCCGACGGGCACGCTCTCGTGGAGGATGTTGGGGATACGCATTCTGTAAAACTTAATCTTCGCGTTTATCTCCTCAATCTCTTTCTCGTATTCCTTAATCTTCGAGGGAAGGGTCTTTGCTTCCTCGAGGAGAGGTGCGATGTCGCCGCCCGCCTTGCGTGTCTCGTTGATCTCGCGGTTGATGACGTTTCTGCGGTTTCTCATCACATTTAACTCGGTCTGCATCTTCCTCGATCTCTCGTCCTTCTCGAGAAGATCGTCAATCCATGCGAGTTTTTCGGCATCGCCGCGCTTTCTGAGGTCGGCTCTTACAATCTCGGGATTGTTGCGTATAAATTTCAGTTCAAGCATAACTTCCCTTACTATATGTCAATAATACAGGTTATATCTTTGCGGCAGTGTCACGGCATACCCGCATCATACGTCCACATCCGCCGACATTCGACCGCACATAGCTTTATTGTGCTCAATCTTTGAATATATAAACATGAGTCTGTTCAATCTTGACAGAGAGAAATGTATCAGTTGCGGTCAGTGCGTGGAGATCTGCGCAAGCAACCTTCTTGTTATGAAAGATACTGAGTATCCCGTGATGCGTGAGGGCATGGAGGAAAGATGCCTGAAATGCGGTCACTGCGAGGCGATATGCTCCGGCGGTGCCATCGATATAGAATACGAGGGTGCGGGAGCCGTGCCGGATGTCAGCGGCGTCAAAGGCGAAATAGGCTACGAGCAGTTTGCCAAACTGGCATTTTCGCGCCGCTCCTTGAGGAACTTCAAGAGCAGGGCAATCGAGCGCGAGAAACTCGAGAAACTCTTTGAGATTGCAAGATATGCGCCGACGGGTGTCAATATCCAGTCGGAGTCATGGATTGTCATCAACGACCGCGAAAAGGTTGAAAAGATTGTCGACGCCATAATCGGATGGGCAAAGGCGGTCACGGAAAACCCGCCGAACGAGATGATGAAAGGTCTCTGCGAGCATCTTATTGCCGCAAGAGAGGCGGGAAAAGACCCGATATGCCGCACGGCACCGTGCCTCATCGTGGCTTATGACAGGGTCGAGAACACGTTTGCGCAGATAAACTCGGTCATTGCGCTTGCCCAGATGGACCTTGCGGCGCAGACACTGGGTCTGGGAACCTGCTGGGGCGGTTTCGTTCAGATGGCGGCATCCGCATCCCCGCAGGTCGCAAAGCTCATCGGCATTCCCGAAGGTTTCGCCCCGCAGTACGCACTCATGGCGGGCTACCCGAATATTGAGTTCAAAAGGATTCCCAAGCGAAATACCGCAAGAATCATGTGGAAATAAGCGCGGTGAAGAATGGTCTTCGATTGCCTTCAGTGCGGCGAATGCTGCAGTTATCTCGGACAGGTGCACACCCTTGTAAAGCAGATCTCGGATACGGAGTTTCTGGTCAGAAATGAGTATACGAATGTCGAGGATGTCGTGACTCTCGACCCCGACAAGACGGACTGGTTTGCCGACAGGAGCATATACGAGATCTGGCCCGAAGCCTGCCCGTTCCTTCGTCCCGACCCGAATATGCCTGGGAGGATATGCTGCAGCGTTCACCTCACGCGTCCGGAGATGTGCCGAAGTTACGGCTGCTGGAGGGTTCTTATCCTCGACGGCGACGGAAAACTTGTCGGCAGAATCATGGGTCCGCATTTCCTGCGCTCCGAGGATGAGGAACTGCACAGGTTCTGGGACGCGAACATAAAAGACCTGAAATGCGATACGCACGCGGAATGGGACAAAAAGGCCTTTGAGATCCTTGAAAGGCACGGATACAGGATCACGGACACCGTACCCGCCGATATCAGAGAGCGGCTCGATATCGCCTGCGGCATCGTGCACGAATAATACCAATAATACCAATATACTTAATGACCAATACTTAAGCACAATAATCGCGACCGTATAAGAAGAATATCCATAAATTTTGTATCTCTTCCTGCACGAAAACGGGCATTTACAGGTGTATATTGATGAAATTCGGAACACTGGATGATATCGAGACGGACAACAGGACCGTTCTTCTGCGCGTTGACTTCAATTCCCCGATTGACCCCGCGTCCAATATTATCTTGGATGACAAAAGGTTTCGCGAGCACGCTCCGACCGTGAAGAATCTCGCGGACGCGAAAGTCGTCGTACTTGCGCATCAGAGCCGCCCGCAGAAGAAGGATTTCACTGACCTGTCCGCGCATGCACAGAGACTCGAACGCCTGATCGGTCGCCCCGTGACCTATATCGACGATATATTCGGGAAACATGCGCGTGACAGCGTGAAGATGATGGATGCCGGCGACGTCATAATGCTCGAAAACGTGCGCTTCAATGCCGAAGAGAACATCAAGATGTCCCCCGAAGATGCCATGAACACCCACCTTGTCCGCGGTCTCTGTGCCATGGGGGATGTCTACGTAAACGATGCTTTCGGAACGGCGCACCGCTCCCAGCCGACGATTGTCGGAATTCCGTATGCCATGAAGTCGGTTGCCGGAACGCTCATGGAAAAGGAGGTACGTGCGCTCTCGCGGGTCTTCACGGACGCTCCCAAACCCGTCACTTTTGTCCTCGGCGGCACCAAGGTCGATGATTCGATTAATGTCGCTCAGAACGTCCTCGAACGCGGTATCGCCGACCGCGTCGTCATTGTCGGCGTTGTTGCCAATGTATTCCTGCTCGCCAAAGGTATCGATATCGGTGCCCCTTCTGCCGGACTCATAGAAAAACTCGGATATAACGGTGAGATTGCGAAAGCCGCCGAGATTCTGCACAAATTCGCCGATAAGGTAATCCTCCCGGACAATGTGGCAATCAAGAACGCCGACGGCGTCCGCGAAGAGGTCGACGTGAAGGATATCCCGAAGGACTGTCCCGTTCTGGATCTCGGTCTGGATTCCCTTGTCACGTTCACGGAACAGGTCAGAAGTTCGGGAACGGTCGTCTTTAACGGTCCTGCGGGTCTCTTTGAGGACGAAGTCTATTCCACGGGAACATACGAACTTCTCAAAGCCGCCGCCGAATCGGAGTTCTCGGTCGTCGGCGGCGGTCATACCGCGGTCGTTGTCGAGTCCCTCGGCATAGACGACAAGTTCAGCCATATTTCCACGGGCGGCGGTGCCTGCATAGAGTTCCTTACCGGCAAGAAACTCCCCGCAATTTCCGCACTCGAGAAGAGCTGGGAACTTTACGGGAATAAATAAATTTAAAAAAAATTCAAAATATAAAAAAAACGTTTTTCAGTCGATTGAGAACTCTCCGTCCTCAATCATCTCTTTCAGTATTTCGCAGAGTTCCTCGGCACGTCTCCTGTCGGAAAGTCTCAGTTTTATGGGGATGCACATTCCTTCTTTAATGCCTTCCTTAATGCCTTCTTTACAGCCCTCTTTAATCGTGATACTGCCCGTATTCATCGAATAGACCTCGCCCGGGCAGGTATTGAGGCATCTACCGCAGGATATGCATCGCGACTGAATAGTGCCGCCGCCGAGGATGACGGCTTTTCGCGGGCAGAGTGAACCCGCGGGGCAGCCGCCGCAGTAGAGGCAGTTTAAGGGATTTACCTCGATGCTCCGGTCGGCATCCTGCCACACGGCGTCGTAACCGGCATCGCCGACATGAACCGATTTATCGAGGTCGATAACGGGCAGGGGGATATCTTTGTCAGGAACGGAGAGTGCCGCCATCGATTCGGAGTCGAGGACGGGGATTGCGACGGCAACCGCAATAACCGATTCCCGACCCGATTTTGTGGCAAGTCCGCCCATAAACTCCGGCATCATGTCTTTAATATCGGCGCTGACCGAGAGTGACGGTCCTTCGACCTTTACTCCGGCAAAAACACCTTCCGGGTCTTCGCCGTCGTTTATCGCCGTAATCGTGCCGATGACGCCGTTTACGAGGATTTTTGTCCCCGCCCCCATTGATCGCAGGTCGGGATCGTTTACGAACGGAGTTATCTCGCCGCAGCCGTATACGAATGCCTCGGAGAAGTCCGCTCCGAGCGGCTGGAAGAGATGCTCGTTCTTCAGGGGCTTTTCGCCGCCGTTGACAAGAGCACAGCCGTTTTCGCCGGCGCCGATACATGCGTACAGCCTCGCGGAGACGATATCCTCGGGGAAGATTATGTCCTCGACGATTCCGTCTTTTCCGTTGACCGCGATCTCTATTTCTTTTCCCTCGGCGATATCGCGGAGAAGGTCGCCGGTGCAGTAATTCTTCGGGATTGTCTCCGATGTTCTGTCGGGGGATACCGCCGCGGCTTCAACCGTGACCTCCATCGAACCGTCATCGTTTACCTTTCCCCGGATGCATTCGATGCCGTTGAGCGATAGTGACGTACAGTCACGGTAATCGGCGCCGCCAACCGCAGGTATGGTCATTACGGCACTTATGCCCGAGATAACCGCGCAGGTTGCGCACGTGACCAAATCAACGTCCCGAAAGTTCGGGGTTTTTCCTTCGCGAACGGCATTTTTAAACTCCGCCGCCGTCATTACAACGGCGGTTCCCGCCGCTATCTTCTCATTGATCTCCGAGATCGTCCTCTTCTCCTGCGTAAATATCCGTCCTGTTTTTCTTCTATATGGTATCGCCCCATTATCATTCTATTGTTTCGGTAAAGTTTCGGTAAAACTGCGCTTCCCGCAGTGAAACGGTGCAGGGTGCGGCTGCGGCATGCGATAATTCTCACGCGGCAATAATGATACTAAAAGTGTCTTAAGATGTTCTTTCGGCGCTTTTCGGCAGATATAACTTTTTTTGACGGTTGTCCGCAAAGTTTTCAATAAATTACCGTTCACAAATACAATTGGATTAATTCACAATGTGTATAGATACATACAGGTAATTTTTTAATCTATTGAGCCATACTTTATGGAAGGATGATCCGATGTTTTCCAAGAGAATTTTCGATATAGGTTTCAAGGATGCACTTGACGAAGAGCTTTCCCGAAAAGGAATCTCCATAAAAGAACTTGCCGAGCTTGCCAATATTCCGCCGGCGACAATATACAAGATAACATCAGGTGACCGCGACCCGCGTTTCTCGACGATTCAGGCGATTGTTGCCGCGCTTGAGCCGAACGAAAACCGCTTTGTGGCGGTTATCGCCGCCAAATTCCTTCTTGACGAGGTTGAATCGCAGATGGTTAAGATCGGCGACCGCGAATACAAAGTCAGGGGCTATCCCGCATATACGATGGAAGAGTGCATTGTCTCGGCAGTCCGCGCCGAAAAAGAGGGGGCTTCGGGAATCGTCTGCGCTCCAATTCTGGCGTCAATCATCGAGAAGGTCGTCGATGTTCCAGTCGCAATCATGAAACCCGAGGTCGGGACGATCATCGGTGCACTCCAGTCCCTCAATCACAGAGTATTATAGATTTAACGGATTTTAAAGGATTTTAACGGATTTCTTTTTTCGCACAATTTCCGGGGTTGAACTTCCTTAGATTCAACGAGAGCGAGATTACCGTAATCGAACTCAGTATCATCGCCGCACCCGAAAACTCGGGTCTGAAGACTATTCCGAAGAACGGATACAGGATGCCTGCCGCAACCGGAATCAGGCAGATATTGTAGAAGAACGCCCAGAAGAGGTTCAGTCTGATTCTGCCCATAATCTTCTTTGACAGGAGGAGGAATCCGCGGATATCGCAGACCCTGTCGTTCATGAGGACGACATCGGCGCTGTCCAGAGCAATCTCCGTTCCGTTGGAGACCGCAAGCGCAATATCGGCTTTTGCCATCGCGGGCGCGTCATTGATGCCGTCGCCGGCAAAGAGCACCTTGCCGTAGCTCTTCTGATATTTCTCGACCGCGGACGCCTTCTCGGTCGGCAGAACGCCGAAGGAGACATTTTTCTCCTCGATACCCAGAGCCGAAGCCACTGCCTTTGCCGCACCTTCACCGTCGCCGGTAATCAGCGCCGCCGCATAGCCGTCAGCCTTTACGGCAGCTATCGTCTCTTTTGCGTCCGGCTTTATGACATCGGAGATGACAATGCCCGCAATGACGCATCCGCCGGCACCCGCCGCAGATGCCGCATTCGCGTCATCTGCGGCTCCCGCGGCTCCCTTGTCCGACAGACCCGTCCGCGCAAGAATTACCGTCGTGCTGCCGTCGGACTCATGTTCTTTCAGTTCCGCGATGACATTATCAGGGACGGCAACGCCGAAACTGCGGACAAAAGCGGCATTTCCTACGGCATATCCGCGACCGTCAACAACTCCCGATGCCCCGCGACCCGCGTGCGACCTGAAATCCGTGACCTGCGGCACTTTCACGCCGACCCTGCCCGCCTCGTCCGAGACCGCTGCGGCAATGGGGTGCTCGGACATTGCCTCGATTCCCGCCGCAAGTGCAAGGACCGAACTTTCGTCATCCCCGTTAAAGGGGATTACCTTCGTTACTTTCGGCTTTCCGACCGTCAGCGTTCCCGTCTTGTCAAAGGCAATACAGCGTATCTTATCGGCATCCTCAATGACCTCGCCGTTCTTGATGAGGATTCCCAGTTCGGCACCGCGTCCTATGCCTACCGCGACCGCGGTCGGAGTCGCAAGACCCAGCGCACAGGGGCAGGCAACCACGACGACCGAGATGAAAACGGTCGCGGCAAAAAGCGGCGTTGCATTCAGCAGGAAATACCAGACGCACGCGGAAACGGTGGCGATGAGCAGAACCGCGGGTATGAAATACGAGACCGCGGTATCGGCAATCCTCTGAACATGCGGTTTCTGACGCTGTGTCTCCTCGACAAGCCTGATAATCTGCGAAAGAAGGGATTCGCTGCCGGCTTTGGTTACCCTGACGACAGCCGCACCGCCCGTATTGATGGTACCGCCTATGACGCCGTCGCCGACTGCCTTTTTTACGGGCATGGGCTCGCCCGTTACCGGGGACTGGTCGGCATACATCTCGCCGCTTACGACGACCGCATCCGCGGGCACGATGCTGCCGGGCTTTATCATGACAATGTCGCCGGATTTCAGAGAATCGGCGGGAACGGTCACGTATTCATCCGCATTGTCCGCATCACCCGCATCCGTCTTCAGAAGCGCCGTCTTCGGTTTAAGGGATATAAGTTTCTTTACGGCATCGTTTGTCCTTCGCTTGGCGCCGCCTTCGAGGAAACGACCGAGCATGAGGAAAGACGCGAGCATAACCGAGGTTTCGTAGAAGATGAACTCGCCCGAGAGGAAGATGTTGAATGTGCCCAATACCGAGGCAATGTATGAGACGCCGATACCGAGCGCATACATGAAGTCCATATTGAGCGAGCCCGTCCTTAAGCCCGCGAATGCCGATTTAAAAATAGGATATCCGAGATATAAGACGGTCGGCGTGGCGATGACAAACATCACGTACCGCGACAGTTCCGCGGGCACTATGCCCGCAAACATTATCACGACGAGAACGGCGGAGACAAAGAATCCGATAATGATTCTTCTTATGCTGTCCGCTCTTTCCTTTTGAATATACTCGCTGTAAGAAGAGGCTTTTTTACCGCCGCGGTCTCCTCTTTCGGATTTCCGGTCCTTTTTACTCACTTTTACTTCTTCTGAAGAAGTCTGTGAAAGATCCCCGTGATTTTTTTTTTGCCGCCCTCTTCCGCATCGTCGGCTTTGTCACCGACGGCACATCCGACAGCGCAGGCGTCCCCGTCGCCCGCATCCCCGAGATCGGCGGTGCTCACCGCTTCGCCGTCATCTCCGATGTATTCGAATCCGTATTTGCTCAGAGCCGCGGCTATTTTGCCTTCAAGGTCCGCATAATAGCGCTCTTCGTCCTCAAGGTCGGAGTATGAAGGTGCGACCTTTATGAATCCCGAGTTGTCGGTGATGTTGATATCCGCAAATATGACGCCGTTTATCCCCTCAAGACCGGTCTTGGCACGCTTCGCACAGCCTGCGCAGTGCATGCCGCCGATGTGCATCTTCTTCTCGAATGTGAAGACCGAAAAACCCGTATCCGAGACGGTATCGGCAATTTCGGCGAGTGTGACGGCTTTAGGATCCCACTTTATGTCCGCACTCTCGGTCGTTATGTCAACGGCGGCATCGATTACGCCGTCTCTCTTTGACAACGCCGTCTGAAGGTTTTTCGCGCAGTTTGCGCAGTGCATGCCGGTGATCTTTAACCTCATGCTCTGAAATTCATCGGAATTATTTTCCATATCGGTTTCAATCCCCTGTAGGTATATCCTAATATATTCCTTTTCGTTAATGAAAGTTTTTTATTGCGACAGCCCTAATAATCCGCGGTTTTCTGAAAATAACCTAATAATTCCGAAAATGTCTGCGGCTTCCGAAAAAAAGGTGGGGATAATGGTGCGGGATGATTTCCCGCATGATTTATTGCCCGCTGGGGGTCGGGATAACGGGGTATTTAACGTGGTAACGGGGTATTGCCGTTATATACCGTTATACAATCAGTTTTGCGGCATCCCGTCCGCTCATGCCGACCTTTATGCCGATCTTCTCGCCCGAAGGGTTTACCGCCGCAATCGTGCCGTTTAAGAGATCGTTTATGTCCGCAACCGAATTGCCCGAGGGTTTTACTTTTGCCGCGGGATAGGCAAACTTCTCGAGTCCGTTGACGTCGAAGGCGCCGCATCCGATAAGTCCCTTATCGGTCTTCACGAAGACCAGATTCACTTTTCCTATGGGTATTACAAATCCTTCGGCGGTTTTGCCGTCGATCTTAACATCTTCTTTCATCGGAATATGATTCGGGATTCCTGCATATAAGTGATTAGGATACCTGCGATTCATACGGATAATGACGGACAATGCGGAATTTATATCCGAAAATTACAGGCGGAAATTTGCGGGAGTCATATGCAAAAGTTATAGCAAGTAATAACATCTCTCGGCAGTAAACCCTTACTGATGCCTGCAATAAAGAATCCCGATGATTTCAGAAGATACCTTGCCGATTTTTGCAGCCGCGGCGGGTCGCGGGAAGATACGGGAGAATGCAGGACCGCGGTCGCCGACTCGCGGAATACGGGGGTAAAATATTTCACGAACAGTTTCTGGACGGCAAAACAGCGGCAGGCATCTTCAATCCACGAAATATCATACCGCGCCTGTTTTAAGCCGCAACTGCCGCATTTCTTCATAGATCTGCTCACCGACGAAGGGGACATTGTCTACGACCCCTTTACGGGAAGGGGCACGACGGTCATCGAAGCGGCGCTGATGAACCGCAGGATTATCTCGAACGATATCAATCCGTTGAGCAAAATCCTCAGCAAACCGCGTCTTTTTGTGCCGCGACCGGATGAGATCGCGGGAAGGCTCGATGAAATATTCAAAAACGCGGATTTGTATCTGAAAAAGTCGGATTTCACCCCCGAACTTCCGATGTTCTATCATCCCGCGACCGAATACGGGATAGCTGTGCTTATGAATTATCTGAAATTGCGCTCGGATTCCGGCGACGCCGACAATATCGACGACTGGATACGGATGACGGCGACCAACCGCCTTACCGGTCACTCCAAAGGTTTCTTCTCGGTCTATACCCTGCCGCCGAATCAGGCGGTATCGATGGAGAGTCAGATTAAGATAAATCAAAAACGCTCTCAGATTCCCGAATACCGCGATGTCGCCGCTCTGATACTGAAGAAAAGCCGTAATCTTCAGAAGAATCTGACAGACGCGGACATGGAAAATCTCGCGGCTGCGGGCAGTTCGGCGCGGTTTTTAACCCGCGATGCCTGCGATACGCGGGAGATTGCGTCCGCGTCCGTAAAACTTACCGTGACCTCGCCGCCGTTTCTGAACATCGTGCAGTACGCCGCGGACAACTGGCTCAGATGCCGCTTTAACTCGCTTAATGCCGATGAAATCGGCGAAAGAATAACCATGTCGTCATCTCTTGCCGACTGGTGCAATGCAATGCAGAAGGTCTTCGACGAGCTCTGCCGCATCACGGTCAACGGCGGCTGGGTGGCATTTGAGGTCGGCGAAGTCAGAAAAGGCGAGGTCAGACTCGACGAGAGCGTGATTCCGCTGGGGCGCAACAGCGGTTTCGAATGTGCGGGTGTTCTTATCAACGAGCAGAATTTCACTAAAACATCCAATATATGGGGAATCTCGAACCGCAAACGCGGAACGAACACGAACCGCATTGTCGTTTTTTACAAAAAATAAGATTGATTACTTACTAATGATTTTTGACCGGTGATGATTATTGTTGATTTTTGCGCTTTAGCGCCAAAGTCGGAATTTACCCGAATATTTCTTTCTTCACGGCAAGTCTGAGGACGGACTCGGGGATATTTCTGTATATGCCTGCGCAGTGCGGCCCTTCCACGACATCGCCTTCGGTCCCGCTGCCTCCGCCGCCGCAACCTGCGCATGCCATGCCGCAGTATTTCGAGGGGTCGGGGATGGGCACAAGCTCTTCCAGTTTTCTGCCGTTTATCGTGACGATATGACGCCCTTCCTCCGATGCCGCCTCAATCTCCTCGTATGTGAAAGAGGCACTGTCGCGGTATATTGCCGCAATCTCGCCGACCGCGTCCTTGATGCTCTTCATCGTGTCGGAGCAGACCGGCGGAAACACCGTCGGGTCGCCGCTTTTCAAGAGAACAATCTTTACGTCTTTCATATTCCTCTTCGGGTTAATTTCAGGTTATTTTCAGATTATTACTTCAGAATTTCATGATGCCGAACTGACCGTCGACCCAGTCCGAGATAGCGTCCCTGACCTTCCTAAAGCCCGCCGTTACCTCATCTTTCGGACCCGAGAAGAGATACGGGTCGGCAAACCGCTGATCAATCACGAATTTCGCGTTTATCGACTTTTTGACGTCATCGCTGCAGCTGCATGTGATAACCGCGACATCAAAGTATTCGTCTTTGTAATCCCTGACATTCCTCGTTTTTTCATCCGAGATATCGATTCCAATCTCTTTTAAGACGGCAATCGTTGTCTCGTTCACGCTTGCGGCGGGGTTGACGCCGGCGCTGAACCCCTCATATCTGTCGCCGTAGCGTGCATTGAGGATTGCCGCCGCCATCTTCGAGCGACCCGCATTGTGGTTGCATACGAACAGAATCTTCTTTTTTTCGGTCATTTTTCACACCCTTTCGTTTAAGATATTATATTGTATGTTTTTTAATGGGTTGCCGCTCCGATATATCTGATGTGTATGCGGCAAACGGATGCGCCAAAGTACTTTCAGTACTTTTTTCAGCGTTCTCCTTCTTTTTCATTCGGATGTGCTTCATACGGATGTGCCGCGGCTCCCTTCTCCGCGGCGCTCTCCGAAGAGACATTTTCCGAAGAAACGTTCTCCGAAGAGACATTGTCCTTCATCAGTTCGGGATAATAGCGCTGACCCACCTTTTCCTTGTTGCGCTGCCAGAGGAACCAGCACCCGATGATGGCTGCGGCAATCAGGATAATCGCAAGGATTCCGAACCACATGTTGTAGATAAAGAGCCGATACACATACTCCGAGCCGAGCGCTATCGAGTAGCAGCTGATGAGACTGCCGACAATGACGGCTAACATGATGTTCTTACCCGGCATTCCGATCATCTTTCCGATAATCGGGGTTGTGAGACCGCCGGTGCCCTGAAGCGGAATTATGACGAATATGGTAAGACCGACCGAGGAAAATCCCTTGATCCACGGGTGCTTCTCGAAGAAACTGCTTCCGTTGTCTACTATGGTCTTCATCAGTTTCGTTCCGAAGAACGGTATCTTAAGCGCCAGTTCGAAGTTAAGGACCATGAACAGTGCGCATAGGATATCAATTACGGCAAGAACCGGCGCAATCAGCCACCACGGGATTACGCCGGTCGCAATCGCTATCGGAATCACCGATTCCTTGCCGGCGGGGGGGATGAAATAAACCGCCATCAGTCCAGTTAGGAGGAGGAAGACATCCCTGTCCAGGAACAGAAAGAGCACGAGAACAAAAACGGCGCCGAGAACAAAAGGAATAAAGAGACGGAAAAGAATCCTCGCCGTACCGCTCATCTCATGAATAAACGAGAGAGGCTTTCCTTTTGTATCCTGCATGTCGATAATTATTGGTTTTAAAGGTAAATTATAGTATCATTATGGGATCGGGATAAGGCCATGCCGTCGGGTTTTCGGTCAGTATTTGAAAGCTTTGAATCTGAAGTCGTGAGAAATACTCACGGGTTGAAATTGCCTGTTATTTTAATCCGTTTGTGATTTCAACGCTCCAAAATCGTCAGCAACTTGTTGACGATTTCATGATACATAAATCTATTTACAAGCGGATGATGATCGCCAATTGCCTGAAAATGCCTGCAAAATCCGCATGCCAAAAAAATACAAACCAACCGGCAAATATGAAAAAAAGATAAGATTCTCAAATAAGTCTACTTTATCTCCGAAATTCTTCTCACTGCCTCTTTGAGTGTATCCATTCCCGCGGCATAAGAGATTCTTATCCAGCCCGGAGCATTGAAAGCCGTTCCGGGGGTCGAGGCGACAAGACCCTCTTCAAGCCAGCGGTTTGCGATTGCGAGGTCATCGCCGTCGACCTTGATAAACGCGTAGAATGCACCCTCGGCAGGCGCGGTCTGATAGCCGATATCGTTGAGAGCGCCGATGAGGTAGTTGCGGCGGAGCTCAAACTGCTTTCTCATGTCCTCGACGCAGGTCTGGTCGCCGCGAAGTGCCGCAACGCCGCCCCACATCGCGAATGTCGTCGCCTGACTCGTCGTGTGCTGCTGAACCTTGGTCATCGTCTTTGTTATCTCAAGCGGCGCATGCGAATATCCGAGCCTCCAGCCCGTCATCGCGTATGCCTTCGAAAAGCCGTTGACCGTGATTGTTCTCTCGTGCATATCTCCCATGGCGGCGATTGAGAGGTGTTTTCTGCCGCCGTAGACGAGCTTTTCATATATCTCGTCGGCGCATGCGATTATGTCGTTGTCCTCGCAGATATCCTTAATCAGCGCAAGTGAATCTTTGTTTAAGACCGAACCCGTCGGATTCGACGGCGTTGTAAAAATAAGCATCTTTGTATTTTTGTTGACCTTCTCGAGAATCGTGTCGTCAAGCTGGAAGGTCTTTAAATTGAGCGAATGGTGAACGGGCTTTGCGCCGGCGAGCATTATCATCGGCTCATAGCTCACCCATGATGGATCGAGAATGATTGCCTCATCCTGCGGATTCAGACAGGCTTCCATTGCCTCCGAGAGATTGTTCTTGGCGCCGCAGGCAACAACGACCTCGTTGGGCGTCGCCGTTATTCCGTTATCCTTTGCGAGTTTGTCGCAGATTGCCTCGCGGAGTTCAAGAAGACCCTGACTTGCCTCATAGTGCGTCTTGCCGGATTTCAGCGCGTTAATGCACGCCTCGGTAATGTGCGCCGGCGTGTCAAAGTCGGGTTCGCCGATGGAAAGCGATATTACGTCCTTACCTTGCGCTTTCATCCTTCTGGCCTTGTCCGTTATCTCCATTGTCGCGGACGGCGGTATCCGTGATATCTTCTCTGAGAGTTTCTTCATATTTATGCACGCAGTTTCTTTTTGGTAAATAGATAAGCGCTTGAAATCTTAATAAATTGATTGTATCATCAGAACGGGTCGGATGATGAGGCGGAATGATGAAACGGGATTTTCGCCGGAAAACCGGTTGAAAAAAGATTGTGATTGTGATTTGAACAGGTAAGTGCGGATACTTACTATATGCCCGCTTACTTTAATCTCTGAACGAGTTTGACCGCGGCTTCGACCGCACGCTTTGCGTAATCGATTCTGTCGCATGCCTCAAGGCGTGTCATTCCGGGTCCGGAGATGCCGAGCGTAACCGGCTTGTCGAACTCGAGCGAAAGGTCGATGATCTTCCTTGCCGCATGGCCGACGACGACCTCGTCGTGCTGGGTTGCGCCCTCGATGACACAGCCGATAGTGACGACCGCGTCAATGTCCTTTCTCTTCAGCAATTTTCTGATTGCAAGCGGCATATCGTATGCGCCTGGGACGTAGATTCTGTCGACAACCTGAGCACCGAGGAATTTTGCGTGCTCTTCGCCTTCAAGCTCCATCATGTATGTAAGGTCGCGGTTGAACTCCGCGACGACAAATCCTAATTTAACTGCCATATGGTCTCACCTTATATGTATGTACTCTAATTATCTCTGATAGGTTTTAATCTTTATTCATTGTTGATATGCTTAACACATTTTGTTGCGGCAGAGAGACACGGTCCGAAAGGATAGCCTATTGCGGTTCAAAACGATGCCAAAAAAAGATTTTTAGAATTTTCAGATGAGTTAACTTTCAGTTTCTTGCTGGACCGGCGTCCTCGAATCCCTGACGCTGACCCGTACCTGCCATCTTTATGAGCTCGTTCGGATACATTACCAGACGTATGGCATTGAGGGCATGCTCGCGTGTTCTCTGTTCCGCAAGCCATGCCAGCTCGTTATTGTCTTTTGCCTCGTCTTCGTGGACGAAAACTTCTATAATATGGGTATTTGTCATGAGCTGCGCCCGAATCAGACCCTGTGATGCCTCATGGGCACACATCTTGTCCTTATCAACGGCACCGGGCATTCCGAGCGCCATCACGATTTCGCAGCCCTCCTCCTCGATGAGCTTCTTGCAGGCGACCGGCAGGTCCTTTACCCCGGGCACCGTGCGCCTTACAATCGAAAGACCCGCGGCGTGACGCTTGAGTTCATCGATTGCCACTGCCCCCATATTGACGCGGGCGAATGTTGTATCGCAGACACCTATCTTCATATTATATCCTTATTTTCGCTACTTCATTATTCTTTTGCGGACGTCCGCAGCGCATCAAACGAAGGAATCAGTATTTCAGGACTTCGTTTGCCGCCGCAAGACCGCAGGACTCGAATTTCATGCCCTGATCCTTTAAGGACTTGCCTACGGCGCCGAGGACTGCCATGACTTCCGCAGGACCGGTCGCGCCCATGGTTCCGATTCTGAAGATCTTGCCTTTGAGTCTGTCCTGACCGCCCGAGATCTCCATGCCGGCTTTCTTGACGTCGTCGCGGAGTTTTGCGTCGTCGATTCCCGCGGGATACTTGAATGCCGTGACCGTGTTGGAGTATTCGTGGTATTTGTCAAGCGTCGGGAAGAGCTCGAGACCCCATGCCTTGCCTGCGGCACGGACTGCCGCCGACATATTCCTGTGGCGTGCGATTCTGTTCTCGAGACCTTCTTCTTCGACTATTTTGCATGCCTCTCTGAGTGCGAAGAAGAGCGGCACTGCCGGCGTATACGGGGTCTCTTTCTTTGCGGCGCTCTTTTTGTATGCCTCAAGGTCGAGATACATCGGCTTCCATGCCGCGATTCTCTCCCATGCCTTATCGGAGACCGCAAGGACCGAGAGACCGGCGGGTGCCGCAAGACACTTCTGCGAGCCGAGGATTGCCACATCCGCGCCCCATGCGTCAGTCTCAACGACGTCGCCGCCGATTGAGGTTATTCCGTCCATGATGAAGAGCGCGTCGAACTTCTTACAGAGTTTGCCGACCTCTTCGGCTGGATTCTTTATTGCCGCGGACGTCTCGTTGTGGACGAGGGTGACGGCTTCGGCGCCGTTCTCGAGCTCAATCTTTAACTGCTCGAGGTTGAGCGGCTGACCCCATTCGGACTCGACCATGACAGCCTTGTCCGAGTAGAGTTTGGAGATCTTGCCGAGTCTCTCGCCGAACTTTCCGTTGACGAGGGATGCGGTCTTCTTCTTTGCGCAGAAGTTTGCGACCGCCGCTTCCATACCCGCGGTTCCCGAGCCAGAGAGGATGATTATGTCGTTCTTTGTCTTGAAGATGGGCTTTAACATATTTTCAAGGTCTTCGAGGCATGCGCCGAATTCCTTGCCACGGTGGTTGATTGCCTGTCTTGACATTGCGAGCCTTACACGCTGGGGCATGGGTACAGGTCCCGGCATCATTAGAAGTTTTTCGTCCTGCATAAAAATCAGTGTATTATATTTGTCGCTATCTGATTTTATGTTAATGTCCGTGAATGTCCACGGGCACCGAAGCTGCCCGCCGCCGACCGCATATCCTATAAGGTTAAAAGATACCGCGAATATACTATCATATATGGCAGATATTGCAATAATTTCCGGTTCGGCATCGGATCAGAAGATAGTCGATAAAGCAAAGGCGGTTCTTGACGAAAAGGGCGTTCCCTACGAGTACAGGATAATATCGGCGCACCGCAACCCCGACGAGCTTGACGAATACGTGAAGACTGCGCAGGTAAAGGTCTTCATCTGTATTGCGGGACTTTCCGCGGCGCTTCCGGGCGTTGTCGCCTCAAAGACCGATAAGCCCGTAATCGGCGTCCCCGTATCGAGCGCTCTCGGCGGTCTTGACGCGCTCCTCTCGATTGTCCAGATGCCTAAGGGTGTCCCCGTTGCCTGCGTGGGCATCGACAATGCGGCAAATGCGGCGCACCTCGCCTTAAGAATCCTGAATATCAGGTAATTATACTGCAATTAACCGAAATCAACCGCAACAACCACAATTACAAAATCAATCACAATCTCTTTTTGAAAAATGGAATACCGAAAAAATAGGGAATCGGGGTTAAGGATTAAGGATTACCGAATAGGATTGCCGAATTTCCCGATTCAGAGTTTTTTATCGAGTATCTTGATTGCGCAGAGGTCTCCGCACATGGAGCAGGTCTCGATTTTGCCGTCGCGGTCGTGAATCTTCTTTGCATGCTCTCCGTATGCGGCAATCTTAAACTGCCCGTCCCAGTCGAGAGCATGCCTTGCCTCCGCCATTGCGGTCTCGCCGGAGTTAAACCAGTCATCGCCGAATCTCACCCTGTCGCCGACATGCGCCGCAAGTTTGGCAACCCGCGTTCCCTCGCGTATGTCATCGACATCGGGGAGGGCGAGATGCTCCGAGGGCGAGACCATGCAGAGGAAGTCCGCGCCGTTCATAGCCGCGATTGTGCCGCCGATTGCGCCGGAGACATGGTCGTATCCCGGGTAAATGTCCGTGACCAGCGGTCCCAGAAGGTAGAGCGGAGCGTAATTCGTGACCTCTTTTATCATCCGCACATTGTAGGCAATCTGGTCGACGGGGATATGTCCCGGACCTTCTATCATGCGCATGACGCCGGCATCCTGCGCACGCTGTGCGAGTTCGCCGAGATTAAGGTATTCCACGGATTTGGCGCGCTTGGCCGCGTCAATGACCGCACCCGGGCGCATGCCGTCGCCGAGCGAGATGATGACGTCATACTCCGCGAGAATCTCAAGAAGGTAGTCGTATTCTTTATAGAGCGGGTTTTCCTCGCCGCTCTCAATCATCATGGCGGTGTGAAAAGACCCGCCCCTTGAGACGACGCCCATGGTGCGTTTGTCCTGACGGAGTGCCTTGAGCGTCTCGCGGTTGACGCCGCAGTGAAGCGTGAGGAAATCCACGCCCTGTTTGCAGTGGTCGCGGATGGTGTTGAAGAGGATGTCGGCGGTGACATCCGCGGCATTGCCCGCACGCCTTACCGCCTCGTATATCGGGACCGTGCCTATGGTCGTATCGAATTTTAGTATCTCCGAGCGGATTTTGACGAGGTCGCCGCCGGTGGAGAGGTCCATGACGGCGTCCGCCCCCTCGTCGATGGCACATTTTGCCTTCTTTATCTCGAGGTCGCTGTCGCAGCGTGTTCCCGAAGTGCCTATATTGACATTGACCTTGACGCGGCAGCCTTCGCCTATGGCGCAGTTTTTGTGCTCCCGAATCTTAAGGGAGGATATGACGGCATGCCCCGAGGCGATTGCACGCCGCAGTTTCTCCGCGTCGATTCCTTCCGATACTGCCGCATTGTATACCGTTTCGGGAATGCCTCGCTTACATTCCCCGATGAGAGTCTGCATGATAATAGTTTAGTACCGTGAGTCTAAAAATAACTACTATGCATATCGAATTCATTGAAGGAAAGGGGTATTATTCAAATTCGTATATCTGCGGCAATATCCTCGTCGACGCGGGTCTGCCTCCGGAATTTTTCGCAAAATACAAAGCGGATATAGAGACGATAGTGATAACGCACGCTCACTATGACCACATTGAGCACGTAAAGGAGATCTCGGAACTCTGCGATGCGGAGATCTGCATCCACGAACTCGATGCCGCCGGGCTGACCGACGATTCCGTCTCGCTTGCGGGGGCTTTCTCGGGGAGGTCGCCGGGTATTGCCGCCGACCGTCTCTTAAAAGACGGCGACAGGGTAGGAAACTTCGAGGTGATTCATACGCCGGGTCACAGCCGCGGAAGTATCTGCCTTTATGACCGCGAGGATGAGAGTCATCCGCTCATATCGGGGGATACGGTCTTTGCGGACGGCGGATTCGGCAGGATTGATTTCGCCGGCAGTGACGAATCGTCAATGCGGAGTTCCTTAAAGCGCCTCTCGGAGATCGATGTCGGCGGGATCTTCCCGGGTCACGGCAGGGTCGTCTACGGGAACGGAAATAAACATATCCGAAATTCGCTGGAAAGTTTCAACAGCATGTATCCCTGAATACATCATAGAACATCCTTTTTTTAGGATTTTCTCCGCGGATCTCCTTTGGTTAACCGAACGGGATTGCGTGAGGAAATTTTTTTGCAGTTAGGTTTATATGTGAATCAATCTTATTTTCAGATAATTATCATAAAAATTCCGCCGCAGGGACGGTCCCGATGCTGCGGCCGAGATGCGTATCAACAATGAGGATCGACGCCGAGGATCGGCCGATGCGGGTCATTTCGGTGCAGTCTTCGGATTTTTGCCGAATGGACACGATAGATAATCTAAATAGTAAGAACAATAATTATTATGTTCAAGCAAACTATTTGCGGCGGCAGATAGGCTAACGAAAGGAGTCTGAATAAAATATGGCAGAGATTACGGTTTTGCGTTATTTTGAGAGCGAGGGCGGATATTTACTGCCTGCCGAATATACAATATCTTTAAATTCGGCAAAAGATGAGGACTTAAACGGCGTTTTTTCAAGCTACCGCGCTCTTTATGCGGAAGCCGAAGATAAGACGGTGAAAGTCCGCGTTCCCGAGGATCCCGCACTGGTTCACTCCATATATACGGAGATCTGCGAGATGGTGGAGTGGGCATACGGCATCGACGGCAGCGTGGTTTTTGCGGGATGCAAGAGCAAAGATTCGGGATGTTTCGATTCCGTACCGGATATTACGATTCCGGGTGTCACGGACATTCCCAAAAATCCGGATACGTCAACGTCAGGAGCATCGGAAAGTGCCGAAACGGAGGAGGTTCCTGCCGCGGATATCCCGGATATCGCGGATGAAGACGGCGTCATAGACGTTACCGAAAGTGTCATTATCACGGATTCTGGTGAAAATTCGAAGACGGAGACGGCCGATGCCGGCGCGGATTCCGAGACCGATACGATTGCCGAAGCAGAAGCCGATGTCGCGGATACCGCCGATTCCGACGCCGCTGGCGAAGATATTCCCGAAGAGATACCCGTTGTCGAGATAGCGGATGAGGACCTGCTCTCTCTTGCCGATGAGGGCGGAGAAGATGCGGTTGCCGAAGCCGAGTCCGATATCGCGGATAACGCCGATTCCGACGCTGACACGGGTCATCTCCCCGATACGGGTCTGGGCGACCTGGACGATCTCGGCGACGATCTAATCGCCGAACTTAACAGCACCGAGATTTCGGATACTGAAGGAGATGCGACTGCGGCAGAGGCTGAAGCGGAGACTGACTTCCTCTCACTCGAAGACGAAGAGGGTACGGAAACACCTGCGGAGATTGCGAATGCCGAAGTCCCGATTGCCGAAGCAAAAGACGCGGGCAACGAGGTTTCAAGCGCAGGTCTGCCAGAGGATTTCTCCGTGGACGAAGCCTTTGCCGACGAAGAACCTTTGTCTCTTTCTATTGACGAGGAGTTTACTGACGGCGAATCCGAAGAGATTACGTTCGACGGCGAGATCGCGGCCGACGAAAGCACGGGTTCGCTCCCCGATTTACCCGACGGCGGTCTGATTGAGGATGTCGGCGAGATTGAATCCCCCGATTCCGAAGAACTCCCGCTCTCGGATTCCGAGATACCCGCATCCGAAGGCGAGATTGACTTTGACTTCACGGGAATGGGTCCCGAGTCGATAGTTACCGCCGACGATGCGGGCGATGAGGATGAAGCGGATACCGGTGCGGGCGCGGAAGCAATTACCGCGGACGCAGAATTACCCCTCGATACGGAGGAATTGCCGCTTGACACCGAAGAGTTGCCGCTCGAACCGGAAGGACCCGTTGACGACGGCTCCGCAGATATCGACTTCGACACTCTGGATGATATCGATTCGCTTACCTCAACGGAATTCGAAGCGGATACGGAAAGCTTTGAGGATATCCAGGAGTCGGGCGCGGACGGCGGCGCCGACGAACTCTCACCGGACGGACTTGATTCGGACAGCGCAGGCAGCGGTGAAGCGGTCGGTGACGGCACGGATATGCCGGATCTGATCCCCGAGCCCGAACCCGAGACTGCGGCGGCGCCCGAATCCGACGACGTTCCCGACTTCGGCGACGAATTCAGCAGCGAGGACAATGCCCTCATAGCAAGCATCCTCGCCGGCGACACGGATCCCTCGGTCGCGGGTGCGGGTGCACCGGCGGCTGCCGCTCCGAAAGCCGCAACTGAGAGCGTCCCGGAGAGTGTGACGGACACTGTACCCGAAACCCCCGCCGCACCACCAGCACCGCCCGAGCCGGAAGTGCCGCAGCCTGATCCCGAATCCGAGGAAGGTCTGCTTGCCGCCGCGGCTCAACTCTGCGCAAACGGAGAATTCACACGTGCGGCGGCCAAATACACACAGGCTCTCGAACTCAACCCGAACAACAGGGATACGCTCATCAGCCGCGCAATCACCTATTCCAACAGCGGCAAATGGGCACAGGCAGTCGCCGATTTCGAGAGCGCCGGCGGTATAGACGCCCTGTCCCCGAAGAACCTCGTAAGACTCGCCGACGCCTACAAGGGCTGCAAAGATGCCGACAAGGCACTCATGGTCTATGAGAAACTCTCAGCGATGATGCCCGGCAATCAGGAGATATTAATCCACAGATTCCTGATTCTGAAGGAATTCAAGCGCTATGAAGAGGCTGTTTTCCTTCTCTCCCAGATGCGGCAGGGCGACCCGACCAATACCAACCTTATCTATGAGACCGCGGGCATACACGAGATCCTCGGCGATAACGAAGGCATTCTCGAGGACTACAACGCCATCCTCGCGATTGACGAGGGTCAGATCGAGATCTGGGTCAAGAAAGCCGTCCTTCTCGTGAAACTCGAGCGCCTTGACGAGGCGCTTGCCTGCTACGACCATCTCGTCAGCTGTAAGCCCGATAATGCGGGACTCTGGTATTCCAAAGGACTTGTCCAGATGTCCGTCAAGGATTACGAGGGCGCTTACCACTCGCTCGATGTCGCGCTGGCGCTCTCGCCCTCCGATGCCGATGCGATACACGCAAAGGCACGCGTGATGACCGAACTTCACAACAATGACGGCGCTCTCGAACTTTACGAGAAACTCATCCGCGACGGAAACGTCACGGACGGAGTCTATCTGGAGATTGCCGGCGTTCAGAAGAATATGGGCTTATACGACGAGGCAATAAAGAGCTACTCGCATTATCTCAAGGTTGCCCCCAATGATCCCGAAGGTCTCCGCGGCAGGGGCGACTGCTATGCCAAACTCGAGATGTTCAGTCAGGCGGCGACGGACTACAGGCATCTCCTTAATGTCGATCCCGATAACGGCGAGATTCTCTCGAGTCTTGCCTCTATCTACGAGAGTCTGGGCAGATTCGACGAAGGTCTGAATGTCTGCGAAAAGATACTCGCGATATCCCCTAAGTCCGAGGAAGCCCTCCTGGCAAAGATGCGGTGCCTTAAGGGTCTGAACAGGACTGCCGACGCCGTAAAGGTCTACGATGACCTTATCGCGCTCAATCCGCGTGCCGATCTCTATGCGGAGAAGGGCGCACTCCTTGCCTCCGCCGAAAGATTCGACGAGGCCGTTCTTGCATACGAGGACTCGATTGCCCTGAACTCCGCGAACAGGGTGACGATTCTCGACCTTATCGACCTTCTTACCGACCTTAACAGGTATGCCGAGAGTATCAACTATTACGACATGCTCATCAGACTTGCGCCGGAGGAGACAGACCTTCTTCTCTCGAAGGGAATTGCGCAGGTCAATGCGGGGCTTTACACCCAGGCGATTGAGACCTTCGATGAGGTCATCGCCGCAAAGCCGCAGGATCCGCTGCCGGTATTCAGGAAAGGCATGGTTCTGCTCAGGCTCAAACGCATGGACGATGCGATGAGATGTTACCTCAAATCTCTCGAGCTCGACCCGTCCTACGGCAATAACTGGCTCAAGATGGGTGTATATGCGACAACCTTCATGGATCAGGATCTTCTGAAAGGTCCTGCGGCATCGGAGACCTCGGAGAGTTCGGCGCCTGCCGCCAAATCGCGTAAGAAGGCAAAGAAGGCTGCCGAATCCGAAGACTTTGCGGATGAGGATGCGGATTATGCGGATGATGCCGGAGACGTTGCCGGTCGTGAGGAGTCGCGCCGCAGGTCTAAGCCCGAAGCAGGGTCGAAAGCCGCAGGGGATGCCGATGCATACGAGACTGCCGAACCGAAACATGAACCCGCACCGCAACCCGCACCCGCGCCGGTTGCCGAGAAGCCGACCGTAAAGAAGCCGACGGCGGAGGATCTGAAGAATCCCGCATACCTCTACGAAAAGGGCGTGGCGCTCACGAAGGCGGGCTATTACCCCACGGCGCTCAAGTGCTTCGAGAGAGCAATTGAGCTTGACAGCGAGAATCCGTCGTATCACTTCTCGCTCGGCGTCGTCTGCGGCAAACTTCAGGACTATAAGAGGGCACTGGAATGCTTTGATACCGTCCTTTATCTCTCACCGGGTCACGAAGGCGCGATAAAAGGCAGACTTATGGCGCTTAAAAGAAAATAGGCAGAAAACGACTTAAAAACATATAGACGGAAAACGTCGAGAATTATTAAAAATATTAAAAATAAATTCTTTTTTTAGCAGTTCTGTTTATTTTTTATTTTACCCAGAACATCCACGAGGGCTTGGGGATATACTCTTTTCCGTTCTCATCGCGCTTAATCTCGGGTGCCGAGGTCTTGCTCTCGATTGAGGGCACGGACTGCTTGACCGCCTCCTGAATTGCGGCACTGTGGGCTGCCGCCTGCGCCTCAAGGTGGTCTATCATCTGGGTGAGATCGGTGATTCTCTCATCCTTCGAAGCCGCAATCTGATCGGCTGTCGTGACGCTCATTGCCTCGATCCTCGAGATGCTCTCCTTTAAGTCCTCGATACGCTGATCTTTTTCGGCGATAAGCTTCGTGAAGGTCTCGCGGAGCTCGATCTGAACATTGATATTATCCTTAAGTGCGGTAATCTCTTTCTTTAACGACTCTATCGTGGAAAGGTTACCGTCCCCGGTGCATCCCGCAGCTTCCGACCCGCAGGTCTCAAGGTATCTGATACATGCATCGCGAATCCAGTCGGATTTTTTTGCATTTACTTTCTCCGCGGCTTCATCGATTTTCTGTCCCAAACTGTCTTCTACTGTAAAGATAATTCTCATTTTATCACCATTCATTGATCATTGCTGGTAGCTGTCTTCATATTCGTACTTATCTTCTGATTCACGGCAATCTTCGGGTTTCCTTTTGCAAGTTCGGCGGCTCTTCTGAAACATGCGTCCGCTTTCTCGAATTCCTGCATCTGCGTATATGTAACTCCGAGATTGTTGAGGGCTGCGGCATTGTTCGGCTCAAAGGAAAGAACTTTGCCGAAACTGATTGCCGCCGCGCTTAAAAGTTTGATATGAAACTGAGAAATGCCGCGTTTGAACCAGACCCGTGCGTCATTTTCGTCAAGAGCGATAGCTTTGTCAAAGCAGTAGAGCGCTTTCTCGTGAAGCGCCGCATCCGCCAGACTGACTCCTTTGTTGTACCAATAGCCGACACTTACTTTCATCCTGTGTATCACCAAAAAGATGCCACCATGTTGCCGCCGCAAATCGTCGCCGGTAACCGGAATCACACCCGAATCCTGCTTAAAACGTTCACGGCGGAAATCTGACTGATTAATATATAATATCGACTTCATATGATAAATGTATTTGTTATCCCGCGCTGCATTTATCAGGGAATATCAAAGAATTTCTGTCAATAATCAATGATTCCGACATTTTACGCGACATTTGCGTTTATGTCGCGAAGACCCGCGAAGACTCACTAAGACCTGCAATGAACTGAGAAGACTTGCGAAAATCTGCAATAAACTGCGAAGACCTGAGATGACTTGAGATGACTTGCGAAGACCGTGAATACATGTGAATACATGTTAAGACCTGTCGCGAACGTTTGTGAACGGTATTAACCGTCATGAACCGTATGAACTGTTTCGAAAAGAGGTCTTATATATCATCATTATAAAGTATTTGTAATTATATCATCGGTAAACTACGGGATCGGCAGATTGCGCCATACGTAAACTGCCAAATCCCGTCAGGGCATCTGCAGGTCAGATTGTTACATTATTTGCAAATACGGATTTTTGTAATACGGAATTTGCAGACAAGGTGCCGTACCTGCTGTGCATGTAATATAACGGAGAATAATATGGGTGTTGATGAGATAAATCGGGTTCTTATCAGGGCATTGGAAGGCGATACCTCCGCAAGTCTGGATGCGGACTCAATGGAAGACGAGTATCGCGAGCTGGCACGCACGGTCAATGCCGCCGTTAAGATGCTCGAGAAAGCCAAAGAGGCTGAGATTTACAAGAAAAGACTGATTGCGTTCATAACTCAGAATCCGCAGGCAATCGCCGTTCTTGTAAAAGACAAGAGCAGAATCGACTTAAACAAAGAATACGAGCGTGTCTGGCGCGGCAGTTACGACGAACTGATGGCAAAGAAACTCTACGACTTCGACGTGACGATTACCGGCGGCGACGACTTCTATGCGTCATTCGAGACAAAGAGGAATGCCTGCACCGAGATGGAGGTCTCGTGGGCTGACGGCGTAAAGAGGAATCTGAGGCTTTTCCAGACGCCGATTCTTGACGAGAACGGCGAGATAGATGTCAATTACTACATCTATCAGGACCTGACCGCCGAGGTCGCGCTCAACAAATACCTGAGCACCGAGATCGACAAGATCTCGGAGAATATCGAGAAGATATCGAAGGGCAATCTGGATATCGACCTTTCGGTCGGCGAAAGCGACGAATACACGCACAATGCCGCGGAGATGATACACAAGATCGCCAACAGCATCGGCGACGCAAAGACGGCAATAGAGAATCTCATCACGGATGTCGAGTTTCTTTCGGACTCGGCAATTACGGGAGATCTCTCAAAGCGTGCCGATTCCTCGAACTATGAGGGACATTTCAAGGGTGTTATCGACGGTTTCAACCAGACCCTCGACATGATTGAGGGTCCGCTCAGAGAGTCGATGAAGGTCGTCAAGTTCTATGCGGATAATGACTACAGGGTGCGTTTCTCCGACGATGTCCCCGTCGCGGGTGACTTTGACGAGTTCAAGAACTCCATCAACGAGCTCGGCGATAAGTTTGCGGCCGTCATCTCCGAGGTCAGAAACGCGGTCGACAACGTGAACCACGGAACCGTGGAGATTACACGCGGCTCGGACGAGGTGGCGAAGGCAACCGAGCAGGTCGCGATGACCAGTCAGAAGTGCGCCGACATCAACCGCGACGTCCTCAAGAAGATGGAGAATATCCAGAGGCAGATTGCGGAACTTTCCGCATCCAACGAGGAGATTGCCGCGACTTCGCAGGATGTTCTCAAGAATGCCGAGAACATGGCGACAATGGGCAGTGAGGCTCAGGTCCTCGGAAACGACGCGAATCAGAAGATGGAGTCCGTTCAGGACATTACATCCAAGAGCGTTCAGGAGATTAAGGATCTCAACGAGCAGATAAAGGAGATCAACAACATCGTCAAGATGATCAATGAGATTACAGGTCAGATCAACCTCCTTTCGCTCAATGCCGCGATTGAAGCCGCACGTGCGGGTGAGCACGGCCGCGGTTTCGCAGTCGTCGCGGGCGAGGTCAAGAACCTTGCCGCCGATGCGAGAAAGGCGACCGACCATATCGAGAAGGTGATTACCTCGATTCAGAAGAACAGCCGCGAGACAGCCTCTGCCATCCAGGAAGCGAACAACAGTGTTCAGAGTGCGGTCGTGAGCGTAAATGCGACGATAAAGGCGCTCTACGAGATAGTCGGCGAGTCGCAGCAGGTGACGACGGATATGGGCGAGATTGCGCGTGCGATTGAAAATCAGGCGAATATCGCCAATATCGTCGTCGGCGCCACCGATGACGGCGCAAAACAGACGGGCGAGAGTTTAAAGGAGGTCGAGGAACTTGCGGCTCTTGCGGAGGAGACGAGCGCTTCGGTCGAGGAGATAGGCAGCGCCATCCACGAGGTAAATTCGATGGTGAACTCGCTTACCGAGAACATGAACAATTTCAAGATCTGATATTTCAGAATACGATATTTCAGGATACGATTAAGGAATCGGGAATGCAACGGAATGCAATTCCCGACAATCACCCATCCGCATTTTTTGAAACCTTTTCTTCCCGCATATCGGCAGATTGATAGAATCGAAACGGGCATAATATTAGACAATACCGGAGAGATATCGGAGAGAACTTTCGAAAGCCGATCCGAAAGAATACGGTAAGATACACCAATAATATACGGTATAAATACGGTAAATACGATACGGCAATACGGGATAAAGCGGCATGAACGATGATTTTGCTGGGAATGGGAGCGGTCCGGACATCGGCAGGGCGGAAGAGATTCTGCGGAAATACTTCGGATACCCGGGACTCTATCCCTATCAGCGCGAGATTATCTCATCCGTGCTTCAGGGTCGGGACGTTGCCGCGGTTATCGCTACCGGCGGCGGCAAATCCATCTGCTACCAGCTTCCCGCGCTCATGTCGGAAGGCGTCTGCGTCGTCATATCGCCGCTGATATCGCTCATGAAGGATCAGGTCGATTCCCTGACGGCATCGGGGGTCAATGCGGGTCTGCTCAACTCGACGCAGGACTATACCTCGCATACCGAGGTAACCCGCAGGATGCAGGACTCGACAATCCCGATTGTCTATGTCTCGCCCGAGCGTGCCGTGACCGCGGCTTTCATATCGACGCTGAAGCGGACGAAGATCTCTCTTTTCGCGGTCGACGAGGCGCACTGCATATCCCAGTGGGGTCACGAGTTCAGACCCGAATACCGCCGCTTAAGCCTTCTCAAGAAGGAGTTTCCCGACGTTCCCGTCATAGCCCTGACCGCGACCGCTACCCCGATTGTCCGCGACGATATCATAAAACAGCTCGGGCTGAAGAATCCGATGGTGTACGTCGGCAGTTTTTACAGGAAAAACCTGCATTATTCCGTGATTCCGAAGAAGGACGCACTCGGGCAGATTATTGCCTATATAAAAAAGAGAGATGCCGACGACTCGGGAATAATCTACTGTCACAGCCGCAAAAATGCCGAAGAGATTGCGGGAAAACTCGCTAAGGCAGGCATATACGCACTTCCCTATCATGCGGGACTTTCGAAACAGGCACGCGAGAAGACGCAGGACAGGTTCATCCGCGACAATGTCCACGTTATCGTCGCAACCGTGGCTTTCGGCATGGGAATCAATAAGCCCGACGTGCGCTACGTGATTCACTACGACCTCCCCGACAGCCTAGAGAACTATTATCAGGAGACGGGACGCGGCGGTCGTGACGGTCTCGATTCGGACTGTATCCTCTTTTACAGCCGCGGCGACCGCGCAAAAATCGAGTATTTCATCTCGGAGATATCAAGCGGCGTCCAAAAGAAGACCGCCGTAAAAAAACTCGATGCGATGACGGATTTCTGCGAGAGCAAAGAGTGCCGCGTCAGGATGCTCCTCGATTATTTCGGTGAGAAAAAGGAGGGGTTCGCCTGCGGCACCTGCGACAACTGCCTGCATCCGTCCGAGGAGTTCGACGGCACCGATATCGCCGTTCTCGCAATACGCTGCGTGGAATCGCTGGAGATTCCTTTCGGAGCGGGATATATCGTCGATATCCTGCGGGGCTCAAAGAGCCGTAAGATTAAGGAGAAGGGGCATGACAAATCCCCGTATTTTGCCGCGGGCGCACACATCCCGAAGGAGAACTGGGAGAATTACCTGAAGGAGATCATCAATGCGGGCTATCTCTCGCGGAAGGGCACGAAATACCCCGTTATCGAGCTTAACAGCCGGAGCGACGACGTGCTTTCGGGAAAGGTCAGGGTAAGCCTCTACCGCGACGCGGTTAAAGCGTCCGGCAGCAGCCGCAGTCGCCGCGGATCGGTCAAAGACAGACTGCCTGTGCCCGGCGCGGGCATTGCGAAGGCGGATAACGGCGGCATTCCCGACACCGCACTCTTTGACAGGCTCAAGAAACTTCGCAAGGAGATTGCGGACCGTAAGAAGCTGCCGCCTTACATGATATTTTCAATCGCAACCCTTGCGGAGTTGTCCTCGAAATGCCCGCAGAGCAGGGAGGAACTTCTAAAGATTAAGGGTATCGGCGAGCACAAGGCGGACGAGTTCGGAAAGCTCTTCACGGACGAGATTTACGCTTACCTCAGCGGCGGCGCGGATAACGATGCCGCATCTGCCGCTCCGACCGCCTCCCCGGTCCCCGCCATGACTCCGCCGCCGAAGAAGAGCAGCGACATCACATACGAGATGTACTGCCGCGGCATGACCCTCGGTCAGATTGCGAAGGAGAGGGATCTCGCCGCGGGGACGGTTGCCGTGCATATCGAGGAGAAGATTCGCGAGGGCGCCGATATCAACATCGACGATCTCGTGAGTGCCGAAAACCGCGACGCCGTTCTCGCCGTCCTTGAGAGTTACGGCGATTCGATATCGATTAAGGACATTCGGATTCTCACTGACAGCAAGATTCCCTATGACGAGATTCGCTTTGTTGTCGCCCACAAAGCCGCAAAAAACGCAAAAATATTGAAGATAGACTGATGGCAGATTGAAGGTCGTGCGGTTTACTTCAGTATCCGATAGTCCGTCGTCCTCTGCTTGAATTCGCGCCCGATGTCGACGGAGAGGCGTTCCATCTCGGCGGGGCTGAGATAATCCGCCTCGTTTCCGCCCGCATCCTGCGAGACTTCGTCGGTAAACATGGTGCCGCCGAGGTCGTTTGCGCCCGAAAGCAGTAGCATCTGGGTGAATTTCTTGCCGAGTTTGCCCCATGAGACCTGGATATTGTCGAAATTATCGAGGAAAAGCCTTGATACCGCACAGAAGAGAAGATCGGCGCGTCCCGTAGCACCCGCGGGTGCAAGCCCTCTTTCGTAGAGCTTTGTATTTACGTGGAGATAGGGCAGGGGGACAAGTTCGGTAAATCCGTGCGTCTCGTCCTGAATGCCGCGGAGCACATTGAGGTGTTCGGCGCGATCGCGCTCGGATTCGACTGAACCGTACATTATCGTCGAGGTCGATTTCAGCCCGAGAGAGTGGGCTTCGCGAATAATCCGCGACCATTCCGCGGTTTTCACCTTGGTCGGGCACATTACGTCCCTGACACTGTCGACGAGGATCTCGGCGCCGGTTCCCTGAAGTGTTCCCAGACCGGCGTCGATCATCATCTCAATGACCTCTTTTGTCGAGATTCCGCTTTTTGTCGCGGAATGCGATATCTCGTCGGGGCTCATGGTGTGTATGTCGACGCCCGGGAACTCTTCGTGCACGAGACCTATGATATGCGCATAGCGCTCCGCGTCAAAATCGGGGTTGACACCGGAGAGAAGGCAGATTTCGGTGACGTTGCGCTCTTTTGCCAGCCGAATCCCCTCGCGGATCTGCGCCTCACTCCTGAGATATGCGTCCGGGCTTGACTTCGGTTTTCCGAACGCACAGAATCCGCAGAGGTTTTTGCAGATATTCGTCACGTGGACGTTCTGGTTTCTGACATAGGTTACGGTATCGCCCGCTTTTCGTTCGCGGAGTTCGTCCGCCGCATCGCATACGTCGAAGATTCTGCGGTCGGTCAGCTTGAGAAGCGATGTTGCCTCGTCGACCGTCATCCTGTGACCTTCGAGAGTGTCGCTCAGCAGTTTTTTCAGTTGAGTTTTATCAGGTACCCCGTTCATTTTTCCCCCAATCACCGTTTTACAATAAGTTCAGTATCCCCCGATTCATGGCTTCAGGTCATACGTAAATCAGGCATGTAAATCCGGCTCAGTCTTTCTTTGAGCCTTTTTTGCCTTTGTTACTTTTTTGATTATTTTTCGTATCATTACTTAAATCTTTCCCGCGTTTTTCGTCGCGGTTGCGGATATACAACTCATGGATGACCATGATTATAATCAGTATTATCGCGAATTCCACGATATGCAGCGGCGCATAACCGACATACGGTATCGAGAAGAAGGCTTTTCCCACGACCCATTCCTTCTTTACGGGCTGAATCATGCCGACATTCGTCAGACCCGCCATCTGGTCGTATACATTGTTGTTGTCGCCCTTGGTGATGTAGCCGCTGATGTCGGAGGGCTTGGATGCGTCGGCTTCGTGCCATGAGATTGCCCTGTGAATTATCGGGTGCAGGTTGCCGCGTCCGTTGGGTTTGTAGACGATGACATCGCCGTATACCTTATTTCCCTGTCTGTCGGGATTTTCGTTGTATTTGCCGTATCCTATGACCGCTCCCTCTTCGCTTGTCACGATATTGCCGAACCTGTCCGGCGCCACCACGATTACGAGGTCGCCGACGTTCATGTTCGGCACCATGCTCTCGGATTCGACGGCGACCACCGCGGGCCACGTGCCGCATACCGCATACAGTCCGAGCACGATGAGACCGACTATGCAGACAACGCAGAGGATATCGCGTATGAAGCTCATTGTCGGGTCGGTTGTCTTAAGAAATTTCATGAGCGGGTTTTTGCCGCCGGTATCGGTTGTATCGGTTTTTCTATCGTTTTCCGTATCGGGTATTTTCCCTGACTTGTTCTGTTTTGTCACGGCATTCATCCATCTACTGCTTTACAGAATAGAAAGCTATCATCGGTTTTAATGTTTCTTATATGTCGCGACCGAAGGTGCGGTTGCGGCAGGACAGCAGGTCAGCGTGGCAGCGGGCAGTCGAAGAGCGGGTCACCAGATGCGGGGGAAAAGCCTTATAGAATGCTTTCCCATTTGAGATTATGACCGATGTCAGTCGTGACGAATTGAAAGGGAGGGTAATCTCCCTTAAAGAGCTTGTTAATTATCAGGACGGCACCGTATCGAGCAGAATGATTGTAAACCGGAGTGCGGGGAGCATCACGCTCTTCTCCTTCGACGCGGACGAGGGACTCAGCGAGCATACGGCGCCGTATGACGCCGTCGTGACTATTCTCGACGGCGAATGCGAGGTCTGGCTTTCGGGCGAGACCCATGTCATGAAAGAGGGCGATACGATTATCTTTCCGGCGAATGCCCCGCATGCACTCTCGGCGATAACGCCGTTCAAGATGATGCTTATCATGATAAGGGGAGAGCAATGAACGCGGACGAAGGGAAATACTGCATAGTATGCGGCGGCATGGTGCCCTCCGGCTCGGACGTCAAGCAGATTGAGATAGACGGCAAGATGATAGGTATTTACTGTCTTGACGAGATAATTGCCTATGTAAAATCCCAAAATCACGATTCCGAGGCAAAAATAAAAGAGGAACTGCTTGCCGCAGTCTCGAAGAAGAATTACATCCCGACAAAGAAACGCGATGATTATGCCGCGGCTTTACTGAAGGAATACAAAGCGAAAAAAGATTGAATCGATAAAAAACAGCGGGGGTCAGCCGCCGAACAATCGTATGAGGATTGCCGTGACTCCCCCCGCACCCGCGCCGATACCGAGACTGAGACTGTTTTCCACGCTGAAAAGCGAGAACAGGGTGCACTTTCGGGATTTCTCAAGAGCCCGAAGCCGCCTGTCCAGTTCATTCTCACGCTCTTTTATCTCCGAAAGCGCCGCCCGTATCCACTTTACGTCGCGGTTTGTCTCAATCAGCATCTCCCGTGTCGATATTCCGTGCATAACCCCGAAAACCCCCGTCATCATGCCCGCAGAAGAACCTGCTATCCGCAGTCCGCTTTCAGGCATTCGCACGCAAAGAGAAAATTCACGAATGATACAAATAACGTCGATAATGTCTGTTTCCACTCATTCCCACTCAATCATCGCCGACCGACAAAATCTCACCGGCATTATCCGTCATTCATGCCCATACATGCCGATTCATTCTCCGCATACGAAATGCCCATGCTTAAATTAAGGTGATAATGACCGCAAAAATGCGGAAAATCATTTCCGCATAAGTATACGCATAAGTATACGCATCAGCCCGCACTCAGGCAAGAGCGGGGACGGTATCCGCCCAGTTCTCGACCTTTTCAAGGATGGCGTCGCTCTCGAACGAGGATATTCTGACCTTTGTGCGTGAGAAGGTAACATAGTATATCTCGCCGTTTGCGTCATGGCATTTCAGCAAGATGCCTCATAATATTATCGATCATGACATGTTGAAATGAAATATTCAGAACGGGGAATTCAGCACCCCGAGAAGTTCCGCGACGCTGCCGACGACCTCCCCCGACTCTTCGAGCATGAGATTTACCGCCTCGTTGTCGCCCGTGCGCCTGAAATCCGTCCTCAGCATGATAATCCGTTTTCCGGCGGCGAAGGCATAACCTATCTCCCATGCCGTTCCCGAATCCGCATCGGCGCCGTCGATGACCGCGACGACGATATCGCATTCTTTGAGGGCTTTGAGGTTATACCCGAAAATCCGTCCCGTCTCCGCCCCGTCGCGTGTGGAGGAGTCATCCCCGACCTCCTGCGGCAGATGGACGAGATACTTTTTATCCCGCAGAATGCCGGCAATCTTCGCATTAAACTCGCGTTCCGCCTCGGAGAAGAGCGGCGCCGCGAGATATATTCTGTACATCGAAAACTCACTTACATCATAGGCGGGAATATCCGAAAAACGTTTCATAAAAGCGCCGCGGCCGCGTTCCTTCACGTCCGTGATATAGACCGTGTTAACGCCGCAGGACGGTGACGAGTCGACGCCCACGATGCATGCGGGCATACTGCCGCGCCTTTCAAACTCTGCCCTCACATCCTTCTCCATGCGGTCGAGAATTGCGGCAAACTCCTTAGTATTGAGCCTTTCGAGGAAAGAGCCGGGCTCTCTGTCCGCACCCAGATAAGCGGTCTCGGGGCATGGAAGAAAGAGGGTTTCAATGCCGCAATCGCGGCAGCGGTCAAGGCATCGGTTGAACATTGCGATATCGGATGGCTTTGTAATCCCTTTTGCCCGAAGATTCGGGCTTTTTACGCAGGCCGCAATCAGAACATACATAATTTTCCTCCTTTTTCCCCTTTATGCCGCGGTGCATCCGTGCATCCGCATCTCCGCATGCGGATGAACTACAGATGAACTTATACGATTTTAGTTTTAACAATAATATGATGATGCCCCTTTTGGCATGGCGCGACAATACCTGTGACCCGCGCGTATGCTCGGTAAAGAAACTGGAACGGTTTCGGATGATAAAAGTCCACTCCAAGATAAGCGCGATTCCGAGGAACTCGCTTATCCTCGACCCTACCGCAGATCAGGCTCTCTCACCCGCCGACAGGATAGCGCCGTCTCTGACGGCGCTGGACTGCTCGTGGGAGGCGCTTAATACGGGGATTGTCGAGGGTTACCAGCGAAGGCGGGCGCTGCCTTACCTCGTCGCCGCCAATCCCGGTCATTTCGGGCGTGCCTTCATGCTGAACTCGGTCGAGGCTCTGGCAGCCGCATTATATATCATGGGGGAGAAGAATCAGGCGCATGATATACTCTCGAAGTTCAACTGGGGTCTGAGATTTCTGGAAGTTAACGAGAATCCGCTCAACGAGTATGCAAACGCCAGGGATTCCGCCGAGGTTGTAAAGATTCAGTCCTATTATTACTGAATTAATTGCCGAATATCATTACTTAATGCCATTTGAACCTCATTGCCGAACGCCGGCATTAATGATAAAAAGGAACATATAAAGGAACAAAGGGGGAGATACGAAAATGACCGCGAATATACCCGAATACGTACCTGACTACGCCGATATATGGCGCAGGCGGATGGAAGAGGTCTTCGAAAGCGACGAGAAGCACGGCAACCGCGTGAAGTGGGACTCCGTGGAGCACGCAAGGTCTTACTGGGAGAGGACGAAGAAAGACCGTTGCCGCCCGCTGAAACAGCTCGAGACCATAAACCTTCGGAAGACCGAGCGGTTTCTGGACATAGGCTCTGGTCCCGGGACTCTGGGCATTCCCGCCGCGAAGCACGCCCGCGATGTCGTCTGCGTTGAGCCGTCTTTGGGAATGTGCACGATAATGAAGGAGAGAATCGCGGAGGAAAACCTCGCAAACGTCACCGTCGTTCAGAAAAAGTGGGAGGACGCCGATCTTGAAAAAGACCTCGGCATCACCGAAAACGGGTTGTTCGACGCCGTTGCCGCGTCGTTCTCGCTGTCCATGGCGGACATATGCGAACAGGTTCGCCGTATGGAAAAGGTCTGCCGCGGCAGAATATTCCTCTTCTGGTTCGCCGGCGAATACATCTGGGAGAATAAGGAGTTCGGTGAGTTCATGAGGTCAATCGGCGCCGCCGATTTCTACCCGGGACCGAAAGCCGACCTTCTCTACGGCGCTCTCGCTCAGATGGGCATTTACCCCGATTTATACACATATTCCCTGAGCCTGCCCGACGAGTATCCGTCCGCGGATGTTGCCGCCGAGAAGATTGCACAGAGGCATGCCGTCTCCGACCCGAAGAGCAGAGAGAAACTTCGCGAATGGCTTAAGGCGCATTTCGACGGCAGAGTGACCCTTCACGGAAGGTCGCAGAGGGTCTGCATTCACTGGGACGTGAAGAAAGAGTAATAAAAAGAATAATCAAAAGTCCAATAATTCAAATCCCTACACTTTTCTTTTCCGAATTACGAATATGGCCGCAAAGCAGAGGATTATGACTGCGGCAATGATGATCTGAAGCCCTCTGCCTTCTTTGCCCGGGGAGTCGGGAGCGATGATGCTGTCCGCAATCGAGATGATTCCCCCGCCTTCGCGGTTTTCCCAGTCGCGGTCGAAGACTTTGGAGTAATACTCTCCGATTGTGCCCGATTGCCCGCCGCCGACGCCGCCCGCGAGGATAACGCCCGCCTCGCGGTTGTATGACGGCGAGTTCTCGTTCCAGTTGACCGAGCTTACGAGGACTCTGTCGCGGTCGGCGATGACGCATTTATTGTGAATCTTGAGGAGTCCGCTCCGGTCGAGATCAATCAGCGCCGCCTTCAGATCCAGGTTTTCCTTCGCGGCGATGCCGTTTATGTAATCCGCCATCTCGTCGTTGTCGTCGTCGCCGTCGGTGTTGTAGCGGTAGGAGTCGAGGAGAACGCGGACCGAGACTCCGCGTCTTGCGGCATCAATCGCCGCCTCAAGATACGGGTTTTTGCCTGTCGACCATTTCGTGATGTATGCCTGCTCGATGTAAAGCGATTTTTCGGCGCTGTTCACGAGTTCGGGGATGAGGTATGAGGTGTCGGGGGAGAGCACCGGCGTTACGGTGACGCCCGAAAAGGTAGCGGGTGCAAAGACGATATCCCCGCGGTCTGCGCCGCCGACGCTCTCCTCGGCTCTTGCGCCGCGAATTTTCTGCGGGTTTGCGGCGGCATAATCCTTCCAGTCCGTGACCCAGCCGCCCCTGATATCGGTCTCGAAGACCTCCGTGAAGTATTCCGCGACCGCGGCGCTCTCAATCAGCGCACCGAAACCGCGATTGCCCCTGCCCGAAAGTCCCGCGGCATCTGAGTACGGAAAGCCCGTATTGCCGAAGTTTTCGCTTGCAATCAGGAGTTTTTCGCCGTCGATGACCATGTATTTGGCATGGTCGAATCTGTAGGGCGTGTGGTATATGCCGTTCTCCGTGGATACGAGTTTTACGTCGGCGCCGGCGTTCGAGAGCCGCGATGCCGCGTATATGCTCTCCGGCGAGAGTCCGCCGACGGGGCTTCCTTCAAGGAGGATTCGTGTCTTTATGCCCGCGGCAATCCTCTGTTCCAGAATCTCCGTGATATCGGGGTTTGTGAGTTCGTAGACATTGATGTCAATCGTCTTTTTCGCAGATGAAACCGCGTCGGAGAAGACCTTATACGAGCCGTCGGGCGCGGCAAAGGCGGTTACCGCCGCTCCGTTCACCGTCCGCGGTTCAAAATCCGACTGACCGATATAATACGGGCGGATATCCCAGACTCCGGTGGCGGCGTCGAGCTTATGCACGCGCCCTTCGCCCTTTTTAATCTCGTCGGATGGGTAGACTATCTCCTGCACGGTGACGCCGTTTATTGTCAGTTCGAGGTTGTCGCCGCCGTTGCCCATCTGGAAGTTGCCGGTTCTGACCGCGTCCCTGACCGACGGCGTCGTATCATACATCTCGTAATCGGGGTAGTATCCGTGAACGTCACGGAATGCGGCGCCCTCGCGTGCCACGGTAACCGCGCCCGAAAACGCCGCACCCTTCGGGAATCCGACGCTCCCTTCGCCGTCGGAGACCTCAACGCCGCCGAGGCTTCCGCCGCCTCCGAGGACAAAATACTCGTCGCCTTCGCCCTTGAGGTAGGTGTCGGGGCAGAACTCGGTGATTCTGATATCGTATGCCGACGCCGATGCGGTCTGGCATATGCAGAGCATGAAGAGGATGCCGAGGATAAATAAAGGAAGATATCTCTTAAAGACAGAGATCGCGTTTTCTCCTTCGTTTTTGCGGCGCTCCTTTCCTTTGCCCGATACTGTTTTGCCGTGCATGCCGATACCCGATATAATCCGATAAAAGTAATAGGTGAACGGGTTTTTTAGTATTTTGTATTTTCAGTTGCAGTATCCTGTATTTTTGTATTCCCGGTAATTTCGGTATTTGCCGTATAATTATATCGCGAAGAAAGATCATATCTGAATGAACTGACAGATTACCGGTGACGGATGAAGATGAACGGAGAAGCAGAGGGAAGCGGCGCAATCCGCGGGGGTAACGCCGCGTCAGCGTCGGGAGGGCGCCGGCGGATACTTGTCGTGAAGGTCGGCGGCAGCCTCATGGATAAGGTCTCATCCGTAATCGCGACTCTCAAATCCGCGGCGGACTCTCCGAACTGCGCCTTTGATAAGATTGTCCTTGTCCCCGGCGGCGGCATCTTCGCCGACGAAATCCGCAGCATGAACGCCGATGACGAAACCTCGCACTGGCTTGCCGTGCTTGCCATGGAGAAGTTCGGCTATCTCATCTCGGCGCTCGGCATTCCCGCGGTCGACAAACTTTCGGACTGCGTGAGCGCCGGCGGAAAAACCCTTGTCCTCCTGCCCTATAAGCCCGTGCGCGAGTATGACCCGCTACCGCATTCGTGGGACATAACCTCGGATTCGATAGCGGCATGGGCGGCATCGGAACTTTCGGAAAGACTCGGCGGCGATTTCCGCGTATCTCTCCTTCTCCTCAAATCCGTGGACGGAATAATGCGCCGTGACACCAACACCAACACCACCTCCGCAATCAACACCACCCACACTGCCCCCGCCATCGCCCCCGCCACCGCCGCTTGCGGCGCGCCCGCATCGGATGCCGCCGAAAATTCCGAAATCATCCCCGAGATCTGCGGCATACGCGAGGGTGAGAGATTTGAGGAAGTCGACCCCTTTTGCATACCGTTGATACTCAAATCGGGAATCGACGGATATATCCTCAATGCCCGAAAACCCGAATTATTGACCGCTTTCATTCTCGGTAGGAATTTCGGCGGCACGCATATTCACAGGCACCCATAGAAGTTTTTAAGTGCAGACAAACCGAATTTATAAGTTAATTTTAGGAGAAGAAATATGGATACTGAAAAATGTACTTCATGTAAAGCCCCCCTCTCAGAGCCGGGATGGACAAAATTCACCTGCCCGAAATGCGGTGAGCCTATCTACAGATGCCACAGATGCAGACACCAGAGTGTTTCATACACCTGTGAGAAATGCGGATACCAGGGGCCGTAAACAATGGGTGACGTTGTTATCATAGTCAAGGTCATGCCGGAATCACCCGAGGTCGACCTTGAGGGTCTTAAAGTCGCAATCAAAGAGAAATACCCGGGAACACAGGACATGCAGATCGAGCCGATCGGCTTCGGTCTCTCCTCGCTTAAAGTCGCAATCGTCATCCCCGACGGTGACGGCGGCGCAGCCGAAGAGGCTGAGAAGATTCTCGCAAGCATCAAGGGTGTCGAGAGCGCAGAGATTGTATCCCTGACTCTTACATAATACTATTTTCGCATCAATTTTGTATTAATTTTGTATTAATTAGGAATTATCCGATTTTACAGGTTTATTGTTTTAACTGATTTCAGTGCTTTTACGGTATTTATTGTTTTGACCGTAATTACCGTTATTACCGTTTTAATTCCGATTAAAAAAAGTGTTTGGGTTATTGCGGTTCTTCCCGTTGTCTCAGATTGTGATTCCGTAGATGATCATATAGAACAGTATAAGATCATATATCGAATGGGTTATTGCCGTAAACGTCGTGTGATAGTATTTCCTCAGAATTGCGAAGATAAAGCCCCCGAAGAATACCGAGAGAACGCCGTCCCAGTTGTACTGGAAAGCATGAAGCATGGCAAAGAGGGCTGTCGGAATCAGTATGCCGAATCTCTCCTGAAGAAGACCGCGGACTCCTATCTCTTCACCGAATCCTGCCGAGATTGCTGCGAGAATGGCGGCAAAGGGCGTCAGGAACGGCGCGAAGAGTTTATTGACCGCAGCACTGTCCGTGAGGGTCAGACCCGCAAATTTACAGAACATCGAAATGGCAGTGTCAATGAAGTGGAAGACAATAACCAGAGCCACGCCGACGCCGATTGCAAGCGCGAACTCTTTTGCCGTCGGCATCCTCAAGCCGAGTCTTTCACAGACCTGTGCGGCTGTCTTGCTGACGAACAATCCCGCAATAAGCATTGAGCCGAATATCATCCAGAACAGCGAATATACGTTGACCATGATTCCTTCCGACATGGCGGGGGAATCCGACAGAATGGTAATGCCGTTCGGGCTCGTAAGCGGAGGCTGACCCGTGGCAATCAGCGGTACCGCAAAGATGAAGATTATTGCCAGAATTGTCGTAAGTGCGGTCTTGTGCACGAACGAATCGGGATCTATGGGGATATAACGCGATATCCAAACACGCACCGCCCGAATCTGAGCGGTAAGTGCGAGCAAACCCGCGATTACGACTCCGAAGAAGAGACCGACAATCGCGCCGATCTGACCCTCCATCGACTTCATCATTTCCATACTCGCTTCCTCGGTTATTACCCCGCTGTTCGCGGCTTGTGTCATGCCCGCAACGGTATCGGCAGGCAGGACCGCGATGAGACCCATTCCGAATGTGACAAATGCCATTCCGAGAATCAGCAGAAGCAGCCATATTGTCGTGATTATCTTTAAGCCGTCGTATTTCTTCGATGCGTATGCCAGAATAGCCAGAATTACAAACGGAGATATCTCTACCGCCGCTGCGAAGAAGGAGACTACCCATTCGGGAAGTATGGCGTTACCGGCGGTACCCAAAATCAGACAGATAATCATTCCCGCAATTATCGCGACGACTGCTTTCGGGTTGAAATTGTCGGTTTCGCCGGTTTTTGCGGTCGCGGTGCCTGCATTGTTCGCGTCAGCCGCATTTGCTGCATTTGCTACATTTGCCGCATTTAACGAATTTGCCGCATTGTCCGCATTATTTTCAGTGTTCTCATTGCTATTTTGATCCATTACAAAAACCTCACAGTTAGAGACGGTTCATTGCCGGATATGCCGCTCAGATATGTATTCCCGCAATATTGAGGACAATCAGAAGAATTGCGCCGGGGAGTCCTCCGAGTGCGCAGATAAGTACTGAACCCCATGTGATCGTAAATCCCGACATTCCCAGAATTCCCAGATGGGATGTCAGAACAAGAAGAATGATTCCGAGGATGGAGTTCACTATCAGTGTTGTCAGATTTTTGAGGAAATACCACAGGACTATAAGAATTAAAGCCGCGGCTACCAAAGTAAGCAAAGTCCCTAACATAACAGTAATTTGACGGCAGTATGGATAAAGTTTTTTGAAAAAAGGTTATATGAGGCTTATCTTCCGATAACGCTCAATTCGGAGAACCTCAGATAAGGGATGACACCCGAGCCGAAGTCACGGGACTCTTTTGAGATGCCCGAGAGATTTTTCAGCATATCGAAGATATTGCCCGAGAGCATCGCGGATTTTATCGGGTTTTCTTTGACGCCGGCGTTCATCCACGAGGCATTCGAGAGTTCGACCGAGAAATCGCCGGTAACGCCGTTTGCGGTGTGCGCCCCGACAATGCCGGTTGCAAAGACGGCTTTCTCGTCGAAGATATTTTCGCGTTTTCCGTCAAGGCAGACGTTGTGCGTGCCGATGACGGGTGCACCGCCCGCTCCCGACCGGACTGCGCTTCCCGTGGACTTTTCTCCGTAGCGGTAGGCGGTCCTGAGGTCGTATGCGAAAGCCTCGACGACGCCGTCTTTGACGAAGTCTATCCGCTTTGTCGGGACGCCTTCGGCATCGTAGAGCCTTGCGCTCTCTCCTTCAAAGGGGTTGTCATAGAGCGAGAGTTTCTCGTCGAAGACGCATTCGCCGAGTTTGCCTTCGAGATACGACCTCTTTGAGTGGACGTTTCTTCCCGAGAGCGATGGGATTACGACGGCGCTTAAGAGCTGGCAGACGCTGAGCGGCGAGAGGATGACGTCGTATTTTCCGGTCGCGATATCGCCGCCGTTCTTCGAGAAGACCGCCATCTCGCATGCCTCGCGTCCTACCCTTTCGGGATCGAGGTCTTTGAGGAAACCCGACGAATCGAACTCGTATCCCGTGGAGGTTCCGTCAATGGTCTCCATCGAGACGCCGCAGCCCGTCTTTTCGAGAGAGTACGAAACGCCTTCGGTGTTGGCAACCGTTGTCGTGCCGACGGAGAGCGAGCCCGAGCCGCCCGCTATCTCCGCTCCTTTGCCTTCCGCCGCCGAAAGCATCCTCTCTATGAGTTCTTTTGCGGTCGCAATGTCGCAGTCGGCAATCTTTTTGTCAAAGACATTCAGCGATGAGACCGCGTGCTTTGAAGGCTTTGCCATTCCGCCCCATTCCTGCCTGTCAGAGAACTTTGAGCCCGCTATAGCCGAGTTCAGACAGTCTTCCCAGCGCGACGGGCTGTTTGTCGACGAGCAGCCGATTCTGCCGTCTTTTATGACGCGGACGCCCATTGCCCATGTCTCCGAGCCGCAGGCTTCGCCGATGAGTTTGCCCTTGAGTTCCAGATTTATGCCCTTTCCCGTAACGAAGTAGACCTCGGTCTCGTATCCGAGTTTTCTGCCGGCGTTGAGGATTCTGTCGATTATCTCCGAGCCGTCGTCTCCGTTTGCGATTTTGTTCCCGATTGCGTCCGCCATCATCCCATACCTCCTATGACCGCGTTCTTAAGGAGAAGGTGCGGGGAGCCGTCGGTGACGGGCACGTTCTGCCCGCTCTTGCCGCAGTATCCCGGGTTCATGCGGCGGTCGTCGGCGCAGAGCACGATGTCGTGCAGGGTTTTGAGGATCTCGCCGCTGAGGGAGAGGTCCCTTACCATACCCGAGAGTTCGCCGTTCTCGATGAGGTAGCCGTATTCTGCGTTGAACTGGAAGACTCCGCGTCCCGGGTCGACCTGTCCGCCCCTCGAGCCTTTGAGGAGAATGCCGTTTCTGCACTCGGCAATGACCTCATCGTATGAGGAATCGCCGTTTTCTATGAAGGTGTTGCTCATTCTCACGACGGGGACTTCGCCCGTCTGCGCACGTGCATGTCCCGCGTCGCCGTCGCCCACCGCGGCAAGGGTCTGGCGGTTGTGAAGATAGGAGTTTAAGACGCCGTTTTTGATTATCTCGGTTCTTGCGGGGAGGATACCTTCGCAGTCGACCGGCATGAATCCGAACTCGGGGAGTGTCGGGTCGTCGACTACCGTGAGGATGCCGTTGCCGATTCTCTCCCCCATCTTTCCTTTAAGGACGGAGACACCCTCTTTTACGAGGTCGCCTTCGGAGGCGTGACCCACGGCTTCGTGTGCGAAGACGCCGGCGAGCTCCTGATCCAGAACGGCGTCCATGATGCCGCCTTTCGCGGGCTTTGCGTCGAGGAGGCTTACGGCTCTTTCCGCGGCGCTTCTTCCCTTCTCCGCCTTATGCCGCAGGTTGAGTCCCAGAATCGTGTGCTCGCTCTCGCGTCCCGCCTGTATGATCTCGCCGCGCTTCGCGACCGCCGACACGGAATACCCGCTTCTGCAGATCTCATATTCGTATTCGTTGCCCGAGCTGTCTTCGAAGTGCACGGTGCCGCTGCCCTCCGTGTAGTTTGCCCGCGTATTGATTATGTCTTTGATTGCCGCGGCACGCTCAATCTCCATGAGGAGTCCGCATTTCTCTTCGAGCGAGATCTCGCGGGGGTCTTCCTTCATCGCGGGCACCTTCAGGATTCCCGATTTTGCCTCCGCCAGCTCCACCTTCTCCGCGGTCGCCGAGGCATAGCGCAGCGCCGTCTTAATATATTCGTTTATCTCTTTCTTCGATTTGGAGCCGTAATTTTCTATTGACACGATTCCCCAGCCGCTCTTTTTGAGGACGCGGAGCACGGCGGTATCCGAGAAACTGCCTGACGCGGATTCTATACGTCCGTTGTCTATCTCTATATGCACGGAACTGCCGTTCACATGTCTGATATCGTAATAATCGGGTGATTCCATTATCCTACCTCTGACCGCAGATTTTCGACTATATATTGATTTTAATGTAAAATCATGTTTGTGATAGGGATAATGAACTATCATAAAGACACATGAGAAAATTCGAGGTTATGACGGGTATCTCTGCGATATAATCTGATTGCTTTGCGGATTTTTGGTTAAAATACCAAAACAGCCCCTGCTATCGCGAAACTGTAATGATAGTGGGGGATTGATTGATAAATATAATTAAGGCAGCTAAAGACTAAATGAGGTGAAGAGATTATGTCGAGATTAGCCCCACTGTGTCAATATTGTATCCACTATCGAGGTACAGATCCAAAATACGGGTCATGTGTGTGTGATGCATTTCCAAAAGGCATCCCTGATGAGATATATCTCTACAACTATGATCACAGACTTCCTTTCCCAAACGATAACGGAATACGGCTTGAACCAAACCCCAAATATTATTCCGATGAAAACGAATTCAAGAAAACTGCGGACGAATTTACAATCAAATCAATACAAGAAGTATATGAGATTAAAAAGAACGAAGAAGAACGCCGCCGATATACTGGCGGGTCTGACAGTTTTATAGATGGGTAGGATGATGGAAATATTAATGCTGTAGAAAACAGCAGAAATGGATAATATAGGAGGGGATATTTATGAGTAAATTGGCACCCATGTGTTTATCCTGCAAACATTACAGGGGAATTGATCCAAAAAAAGATACGGATGTGTGTGATGCGTTCCCGGGAGGCATTCCTATTGAAATAATGGATTATAATTATGACCATAGGCTTCCGTTCCCTAATGATAAAGGAATAAGACTTGAACCAAACCCAAAATATTATCCAGATATCGATAAATTTAACAAAATCGCAGACACGAATACTACTAAAATCATGCCGGACGTGGAAAAAATCAAAAAAGAAAACGAAGAATTCCGCAGACTCGGGATTCCTGAGATATTTGTGTAATCTCAGCAGACATTAAATTCTTCAACAGTTCGGAAATCCCGAACGGTTTGAACCAATGCAACATAAGGAGGGATATCGATGGAAAAACCGGCACCCATGTGTTTATTCTGTAAACATTACAAAGGGATTGATCCAAAAAAAGATACGGATGTGTGCGATGCGTTCCCGAAGGGTATTCCTGAAGAGATTTATTTATATAATTATGACCACAGGCTACCTTTCCCGGGAGATAAGGAGGTACGGCTGGAGCGAGACCCTAAATACTTCCCCAATGAAGAAAAATTCAATGAAATTGCAGATATGTGCACGACTAAGATAATGCCTGATGTAAAACGAATCAAAGAAAATGAAGAAGATGAAGAAGACCTGCGTCTGGGGATAAGCATATATTAACTCAAATCTCAACTGTTCGGAAATTCCGAACAGTTCACTTTTAGAATCTTTTTTATTTCTTCGTAATTCTCTCGACGAGTTCGCGGTTTGCGTCCGTGACATAATCTTCGTGGACGACCTGACGCGAGAAGAATGTGAGGATGACCAGAATAATTCCGAAGACTGCCGCAATCGTGAACGTAATCTCAAAGCCCTGCGCAAGAATGTGCCTGAACATCAGGGTCATATCCGATATGGGCTGTCCGACCGCAAGCTCACGGTGACCCAGATATGAGATTGACCCGATAAAGATGAGGTTATAGACGGCGATACCGACAGTCATCGGCGCAAACCTCTCAAGACCCGTAATCGAGGCAACCATGCCGCTCTTTGAGCGCGGCACCGAGTTCACAATCAGATTTATGACTATTGTGCCCATACCCAGACCGAAACCCACGAAACAGAGCGCGGGCACGATGTATAAAAGGGTGGTCGCGATATTAAAGCCGATCATCATAAGATAGCCGACAAGAACACAGACCGTACCGCAGAGGAGAATCATGCGTCCGCCCCTCTTATTGAAGAGCGCACCCGAAACAAGACCGCCTGCCATAAGCGAGAACGAGAGAACCGCAAGCACAAGACCGGAGAACGCGACATCAAAGCCCTGCACGTACTCAAGATAGAAAGGCAGGAGATAGTTCACGCCGCTGTAACTCAGAAAGAGAATCGAGGCGAGCAGATTCAGTATCAGAAAGTTGCGGTTCTTAAACAGCCCGAAATCGAGAATCGGGTCGGCAGCCCTCCTCTCGCAGATGACAAACGCCGCAAGGAATAAAACGGCGGCGGCAAGCGAGGCAATAATCGGCAGACTCGTCCAGCCGAATGCCGCACCCTCCGATATCCAGAACATAAAGGATGCCAGACCGATAAAGATAAAGATTGATCCCCATTTGTCAAACGGCAGGAATTTACTCACGTCGATCTCGCGATCCGCGGGAATATACCTGCCGCTTAAGAGAATCGCAACAATGCCCACGGGCACATTGATATAGAATATCCAGTGCCATGTCAGGTATTGCGTCAGAATTCCGCCGACCGTAGGACCGACCGCCATTCCGAGCGATGCCGTGGTCATGATGATACCCATGCCGCGACCCCTTTCCTCAAACGGCAGATAAGCGGCAATCATAGCGGCGGTTATTGCCGTAATCATTGCACCGCCTATGGCCTGAAACACTCTTGCGGCAATAAGGGCATATAACGAATCGAGAAGAACGGGCAGAAAGCCGCAGGCAAACGAGCCCGTCGTAAAGATTGCAAAACCGAGAATGAATATCTTCCTGTATCCTATTCTGTCGGCGGTCTTTCCGACAATCAGCATACAGCCCGCCATTGTCAGCAGATAAGACGTGCAGACCCAGCTTACCGTGCTTGTCGGAACATGAAAATTCTGCGATATTGTCGGCAGTGCGACATTTACAATCGTTCCGTCAAGAGCCGACATGAAAGTCGCAAGCGAGACGGAGATAATCAGCATCAGAAAACCGCCGGTCGCGGCATTACCCGTGGCATTGCCCCTGCAAAAACCCATAACATAAGATATTCATGACGGTTAATAAATGCGCGCAAAACGTGCAAAAAGTGCAAAACGTGCAAAAAAATGAAAGGCAAAAAAAGATATTTTGGGGAATTATGGGGATTTTTTATTGAACACGACCCAAAACACGACGGGTTCAGATGCGTGCGTACTTTGCTGTCTTGACGCCGTCGATCTTTAAGAACTCGTCCATGACGTTCTGCGGAACTTCTGAGTCGACATTGAGGACCATAACCGCATCCTCGCCCGGGTTGTTGCGTCCGACCTGCATGCCCGCGATATTGATGCCGTATTTGCCGGCAATCGTTCCGAATGCGCCGATGACGCCCGGCTTGTCGTGGTGATACGAGACGATTACGCTGCCGCTCGGCGTGAGATCGGTCATGTAGTCGCCTATCTTGACGATCCTTACCTTGTCCGGCGCAAGCACGTTGCCGCTTATGGTCTCGGTCATCTTATCGGTTTTAAGGGTGATCGTAATCAGGTTTGCAAAGCCGTGAGCCTCGGGCGAGATGGACTCCGAGATCTTAATCGAGTGCTCGGTTGCCGCGAACTCGGCATTGACGATATTTGCGGGGGTCTGAAGGATTGTGTCCATGATTCCCTTTACGACGACGCGGGTGATGTACTTCGAGCCGTTTCCGAACTCCGCCGCCTTGCCTGCGTATTCAATCTCGACCGAGGTAATTCTGCCCTCGACAATCTGAGAGATAAGTTTGCCCATCTTCTGCGCAATCTCCGCATAGGGCTTGATTCTCTCCTGCATGTCGGGCGCGACAATCGGCGCGTTGACGACGAAGTCCGCGCTGCCGCCCTTTAAGACCTCGATACACTGTTCGGCGACCGAGACCGCGACATTCTTCTGAGCCTCGACGGTCGACGCTCCGAGATGCGGGGTGTTGATGACCTGCGGCAGCTCGATAATCTTCGAGTTCTTCGGCGGTTCCTCCTCGTATACGTCCAGAGCCGCGCCGGCGACCTTGCCGCTCACGATTGCGTCATAGAGTGCGTCCTCGTCGATGATTCCGCCGCGTGCACAGTTGATGATGCGGACGCCGTCCTTCATCGTCGCAATCGTCTCTCTGTTAATCATGTGCTTCGTTTCTTTGATGAGCGGCGTGTGCACGGTGATGATATCCGACATCTTAAAGAGCTCTTCGAGGGTAACTACGGTGACGCCGAGCTCCTCGGCTCTCTTGTAGTTCATGTAGGGGTCGTATGCAATGACCTTCATTGCCATCGCATTTGCACGCTTTGAAAGTTCCTGTCCGATTCTGCCGAATCCGGCGATACCCAGCGTCTTGCCGTTGACCTCGATACCCATGAACTGCGAGCGTTTCCACTCGCCTTTCTTGACGGAGGCGGTTGCCTGCGGGATATTTCTGACAAGGGACATCATCATGGCGACCGTGTGCTCGCATGCCGCAAGAGTGTTGCCCGCCGGCGCATTCGCAACAATTATTCCGCGCTTTGTCGCAGGCTCCATCTCGATATTGTCGACGCCCGCACCCGCACGTCCGATGAACTTCAGTTTGTCGGCGGCTTCGATGATTCTGGCGGTAACCTGAGTTCCGCTGCGGACCAGAAGACCGTCGTAGTCTCCGATTATCTTTACAAGTTCGTCTTCGGAAAGACCCGTTTTCACATCGACGTCGCAAAAGGCGCGAAGAATCTCCACTCCCTCTTCTGCGAGGGGGTCACTGATTAAGACTTTAAAGCTCATTTAAAAATCCCACTATTCATTTGCAATTAAAATGTATTGAGTGTTTGCACACGGCATGTCGGGGGCATGAATGCCGAACGCGGGCGGTCGGGGCAGGGGTTACGCCGCGGTTCTGCGGTTGAGTTTCGGGTACTTGCGAAAACTAATTAGTATGGCAAAAATAGATATTACATTTACTTTTACTAAGGTGGTTTAGAGTAAATGAACAATATTGAAGATATTCTGTGGTTAGCAGAGATCAGAAAAGAAGATATCCCGTCAGTAGGCGGCAAAGGCGCATCACTCGGTGAAATGACCTCGGTCGGTCTCCCCGTTCCGACGGCATTCGTCATTACCGCACAGGCATTCAGACGCTTCCTCGTCGAAAGCAAGATTGAAGATCCTCTTTTCGGCAAATTAAAGGGCCTCGACGTCGAAAATGCCGAACTTCTCGAAGCGACCGCACAGGACGTCATGAAACTCGTTTTAAAGGCGAAGATGCCCGCAAGCCTCATAAAGAACATTGAGGAGGCATACAACAAAATGGGCAAAAACGTCGTCGTCGCCGTCAGATCGAGCGCGACCGCCGAAGATCTGCCCGACGCGAGTTTTGCGGGTCAGCAGGAGACCTACCTCAACATCAAGGGTAAGAAAGACCTCCTCGAAGCCGTCCAGAAATGCTGGGCTTCACTCTACGGTGCAAGGGCAATATATTACCGTGCAAAACAGGGATTCGATGACAGAAACGTCGATATCGCCGTCGTCGTCCAGCAGCTCGTCTACTCTCAGAAGGCGGGCGTCATGTTCTCCTCACACCCGATAACCGGAGAGCCGACGACCATCATCGAGGGCTCGTGGGGACTCGGCGAGGCCGTAGTCTCGGGCACGGTCTCACCCGACAAATACGTCTTCGATCAGAAAGGAAAACGCGTAATCGACAAATACATCGCAAACAAGAAGACCGAGATCCTCCCCGACGGCAACAACGGAACGAAAGAGGTTGCCGTTGACAAAAAGCGTCAGGACGCGGTCGTTCTCTCCGAGGACGAGATCAGGAAGCTTGCCAAGTTCGCCAAGGTTGCCGAGGAGCACTACGAATGCCCGCAGGACATGGAGTGGGGTATAGTCGACGGCAAGATCTTCATCCTCCAGTCGCGCCCGATTACCACGATCCAGAGGGACTTAAAAGCGGGAAAGAAGTCGCAGCCGGCGGTTAACGGCAAGATCCTTCTCGAAGGTCAGGGAGCATCCCCGGGTATCGCCTCGGGTGCGGTCGTAATCATCTCATCGATAAAGGACCTCGCAAAAGTCAAGGAAGGCAACATCATAGTCGCCAAGATGACAAACCCCGACATGGTGCCCGCCATGAGAAAGTCGGTCGCAATCATCACGGATGAGGGCGGAATGACCTGTCACGCCGCAATCGTAAGCCGTGAACTCGGAACGCCCGCGGCGGTCGGAACAAAGAACGCGACACACATCTTAAAGGACGGACAGGTTGTCACCGTCGACGGCGAGAAAGGTCTTGTCTTCGACGGCGCCGTCGGTCAGAGCGGTTCCGAGCAGACGGCAGGTGCGGCGGCATGCGCAGGCACTGCGGCTCCGGCAAAGATAATAACCGCGACGAGCATCAAGGTCAATGTCTCTCTTCCCGAGGCAGCAAAGCGTGCGGCGGCAACCGGTGCGGACGGCGTGGGACTCCTCAGAGTCGAGCACCTCATCCTCGGTCTGGGAAAGACGCCGAACTGGTACATCACGAACGGCAAGGAGAACGAGTTCATTGACGAGGTCTATAAGGGAATCAAGATTGTAATGGACGAGTTCAACGGCAAGCCGGTCTGGGTAAGAACACTCGACGCACCCACGGACGAGTTCAGGAACATGAAGGGCGGCGAGAACGAGCCTTCTGAGCACAACCCGATGCTCGGCTGGAGAGGTATCCGCCGCGACCTTCAGTCACGCGACCAGTTCAGACTTCAGGTCGAGGTCTTCAAGAGGCTCTGGGCCGAGGGCTACGACAACCTCGGCGTCATGTTCCCGCTCGTGGGACACCCAAAGGAGTTCATCGCCGCAAAACAGCTCATGGCTGAGTTCGGAGTCGATGTCGAGAACAGGACACTGGGCGTAATGCTCGAGATCCCGAGCAGCGTCATCCTCGTCGACGATTTCATCGCGGCAGGCATCAAATTCGCTTCCTTCGGCACGAACGACCTCATCCAGTACACTCTGGCAATCGACAGAAACAATCAGAATGTTGCCGACATGTACATGCCCAAGCACCCCGCGGTCTTAAAGCTCATCAAGTTCGCAATCGACCGCTGCCGCAAGGCAGGTGTCGAGTGTTCCATCTGCGGTCAGGCAGGTTCCGACCCCGAGATGGTAAAGTGGCTCATCGAGACGGGTATCACGAGTGTCTCGGCAAACATCGATGCCGTCCCCAAGATTCGCGAGACAGCCGCAAAGACCGAAGCAAAACTGATTCTGGATGCCGCAAGAGCAAGACTGAACTGATTGTTATTCCGGCAAATCGGAAACAATAAGTTTTCATATTTTTCACTGATACCACCTTAATCAATACAAAAGCGATATAATGAATCGGAAAGGACGAAGCGAGGACGAACTCTTCTCATTTTTAGCGGAGATGAGGGGAAAAGACAGAAAATACCATAAAGTAATCAGTTCCATGTGCACGATTCCGCATCCGGTTGCGGTGCGTGCCTATGATATGTTCGTGGAATCAAACCTCGGAGACCCGGGACTCTTCAGCGGCACCGCCGAGATTGAGGCATTGCTCGTCAAAAGTATGGGCGAACTCCTCGGATGCGGCAATGTCGGGGGATACTCGACTTCGGGAGGCACGGAGTCGAATATTCAGGCGCTCAGAATCGCAAGGAATCTTGCGAAGGGCAGGACGAAGTTCCCGAATGTCGTAATCCCCGAATCCGCTCACTTCTCGTTCGACAAGGCATGCGACATCCTCTCCCTCGAGATGAGGGTCGTCCCCTCGGACAAAGACTACAGAATGGATGAGGAAAAAATCCCCGATTACGTCGACAAAAACACAATCTGTCTGGTAGGCGTCGCAGGCACGACCGAGTACGGCGTCGTCGACCCAATCTCTTATCTTTCGGATATCTCGGAGGATAAGGACATCTTCCTCCACGTCGACGCCGCTTTCGGCGGTCTCGTCCTGCCTTATATCAAAAACGCACCGGAATTCGACTTCAGACTCCCGGGCGTCGACACGATATCCGCCGACCCGCACAAGATGGGTATGGCAATCATTCCCGCGGGCTGTCTTATGGCACGCGATCCTTCGATGTTCAAGACAACCGAGGTCGATACGCCCTATCTTACGGTCAATAAGGAATGCACGCTCTGCGGCACAAGACCCGGGGCTTCGGTCGTATCCGCCTACGCCGTTCAGGAATATCTCGGCAGTGAGGGTATGCAGAAGGTTGTCGATACATGCATGAAGAACAGCCGCAGGCTCATAAAGGGCATGGCGGAGATGGGCATACCCGTTGCCGCACAGCCCGACGTCAATGTCGCTTCCTTCGTCTGCCCCGACACCCCTGAAGGCTGGAAGGTATCGAGGACAAGGAAAGGCCATATGAGAACGGTCTGCATGCCGCATGTCACGGAAGAGGTTGTAGACGAGTTCCTTGCGGACGTTAAGACAATGCTTGATAAAAAGAATCATTGAGTTTGAAATTTGAAACCCGAGTATTTGATAATCAGAGAAAGAGAGCAGGAAAAGGAGATAGTATGTTTGACAAACTTGTAAAGTCACTTGAGACATGCCCCATTGTAAAGAGAGGAGAATACAACTACTTCATACACCCGATAAGCGACGGCGTCCCGATTGTCGAGCCCGAACTCTTAAGGGAGGTCGCGGTTCTCATGCTGAGGAACTTAAACCTCGAAGGCGTCACCAAGATAGTCGTCGCCGAAGCCATGGGTATCCATATCGGCGTTGCGCTCTCGATGATGACCGATATTCCGCTTACCATCATCAGAAAGAGGGAATACAAACTTCCGGGCGAGATTGCCCTTCATCAGACGACGGGCTACTCCAAGGGCGAGCTTTACCTGAACAGCATTAAGAAGGGCGAGAAGGTTGTCGTCGTCGACGATGTCTTCTCCACCGGCGGCACCATGAGGGCAATCCTCTCGGGACTCGAACAGGCGGGCGCCGAGGTCGTCGATGTCCTTGTCGTCATCAAGAGAGGGGAGCACGACATCGGTCGCGATTACAAATACCTTGTCGAGATAGATGTCGACGAGAACGGCGTTCATGTCCTCAATACACAATACTAAACTCAATTCTATTTTGGAAAGACTTTCCGCGACCGATGCGAAGACGGTTGCCCTTCAGTTTCCCGAAGGTCTGAAACGTCAGGCATGGCAGTTTGCCGACGAACTCAAAAAACACGGATATTCGGTCATAATATCGGGTTCACCCTGCTGGGGCGCCTGCGACCTTGACACGAACGCTCTGAATGAGGCGGATATCCTCATTCACTACGGACATGCGCCCGTTGACGATACTGAAGGGGTCATCTACGAGTATCTGACGCAGGATATCTTTGCCGGCGATGGCGGGGACAAAAGGCTGCCGACCGCCGATGAGTTCACGGCGCTTTTGAAGGAAGCCGTCTCGCTCTTCGGCGCGGAATCTCCCGAAAAGATAGGGCTTGTCACGACGATTCAGCATGTGCATGAGCTGCCGCGGGTTGCGGAACTTCTCAAAGGCATGAATATCGGGGGCGTAATTGCCGAAGGCGGCTCAAGGACACCTTATGCGGGTCAGATCCTCGGATGCAGTTACGGTGCCGCGAGGAAGACGGGATGCGGAAACATTCTCTTCATAGGCACGGGGGTATTTCACCCGACCGGTATTGCCCTCTCGGCAGGGGTCGGAGGGGTCGGCTGCGGGGGAGACCGCCCGAACGGCAAATCCGCGACCGTTGTGGCACTTGACCCGTTCATGAAGAGAGTTCAGCTCATAAACACGGACAAACTCCTCAGACAGCGGTTTGCAAAGATAGAAAAAGCAAGGTCCGCGGAGCGTTTCGGCATTATCGTGAGCAAAAAATCGGGTCAGCGCCGCGAAGAACTTGCACGCCGCCTGCTCTCCCTATCGGATAAGGCTTACCTCGTGTCACTCGGCGAGATAACGCCCGATTCCCTACTCAATCTCGGATTTGACGCATACGTGAATACTTCATGCCCGCGGCTCGCATACGACGATCAGGCACGCTATCCCGTCCCCATGCTCTCGCCGCAGGAGTTTGAGATCGTCTGCGGCGTTCGCGACTGGGAGGATTACGCCATAGACGAATTCGACAATATCTGAACGCGGTCGGGTAAAAGGAAGAAGATGACAAACGAGGTGATGAACAATTAAACTCCGCACCCTTGAGATAAAACTTGAAAGCGTCTCGGGATTCGAGAAACCGAACGCCGCTCTCGAGCAGTACATGACGCCCGCGACCGTAGCGGCACGCATGCTCCACGAAGCGATGATGAAAGGCGACATCACGGAGAGAAACGTCCTCGACCTCGGATGCGGGACGGGGATGCTCGCCTGCGGCGCCGCCATGCTGGAGGCGGCTTACGTCCTCGGCATTGATACGGATGCGGGCGCTCTTAAGATTGCCGCCCGCAACGCCGAAAAGCTCGGCGTTGAGGTCGAGTTCAGGCAGGGCGATATAGGTTCGGATTCCGCGTTTTCGGGGGCATCCGATGCGGAAGTGCCGTTCGAAGTGCCGTTTGACACCGTCGTCATGAATCCGCCTTTCGGTGCGCAGAACGGAAGCGAGCATGCCGACCGACCCTTCATCGACGCCGCCCTTAAAGCCGCACCCGTGGTCTATGCCGTCTTAAACGGCGGCTCTCTGGCTTTTGCGACCGCATACACGGAAGGCAGAGCCGTCATCACCGACAAATTCCGTTGCGAATTCCCCATGAAGAAGACCTTTGCCCATCATACAAAGGACTGCGTAAACATTGCCGTCGATATCGTGAGGATGGAGAGGCTGTAAGTCTCTCTAAGAATCCGCAGCAAGAGAAAACAATAAGAATCTCCGACGGCGATAAGAATAGACAGTAATATTTTGTAAGGATAAGGCAGGGAGCATGGAGAAGAACGTTCGCACAATACTCGGTCTTGCGGCATCGCATGTGGTCAACGACATATATTCGCCCGTTCTTCCCGCGATACTGCCGCTTCTGATTCTTCAGAACGGCTATTCCTATTTCCTTGCGGGGCTTCTGGTTACCGCTCATCAGCTCACCTCATCCTTTACCCAGCCTATTGTCGGCTGGCTCTACGATACCGACAGGCTCACCATCCCGATTCCCGTCGCCATCTTCTTCTCGTCGTTCTTCATGGCATTCATAGGGCTTGTGACCTCGAATTACATCCTTACCATGATGTTTGCCATCGGAGCGGCGCTGGGTCACGCCTTCTTCCACCCGGGCGCTCTGGGACTTGTCAGTCGGCTTGCGGAGGGCGAGCACCGCGGAAAGCTCACGTCGCTATTTGTCATCGGCGGCAACCTCGGCTTTGCGATAGGACCTCTTCTTGTGGGTGTCGCGGTCTCGCTCTACGGCATTAACGGTCTCTATCTGCTCTTCATACCGGCATTTCTGATGATTGTCACCCTCCTTAAGGTTCTTCCGAGAAATTTCACTAAGACGGGTGCGGGGGATGCAAAGAGTTCCGGAGCGAATGCGGAAGCAAAACCCGCATTGACCCCTGATGCGGCCGGCGAAGCGGCGAAAGGCAAATTCCCGTTTAAGGCGGTATCGTATCTCGTGGCGGGAACGGCGTTCAGGTCATGGGTTATCTACGGCTGCATAGCCTATCTGCCGACCTACTTCACTCAGAACGGCATGGAATACGGGCTTGCGAACTTCCTCACCTCGCTCATGCTCTTCTTCGGCGTTGCCGGGCAGTTCATAGGCGCCTCTCTCTCGGATAAATACGGGCGGAAAGAGTATTCGATATTCGGGGTTGCCTGCGCAATTCCGCCGTTTATCCTGTTCATTAATACGGAAGGCATAATCTCGATAATTGCTCTCATGATCTTCGGATACTTCATCTGGACGACATTCTCTGTCACGGTCGCAATGTCGCATGAGATGGCGCCGAAGGGCACGGGCATGGTCTCGGGTCTCATCCTCGGTTTTGCCGTCGGCTCCGGCGGTCTCGGAGTCGCGATTACTGGCTATATTGCCGATATGACGAATGTTCTCTTCGGCATCACAAGTCTGATGGTTCCGATAATAATAGCCCTGATATTCTTCATCCTTGTGCCTTATCCGTATAAGACATTCCGCGTTAAGAAAGAGAAAAAAGACGCGTGAGGAATGCGATAAACGCGGAACGATTAATGATCGGAGTGATCCGATTATTCAATCGGTATCCCGCCGGCTGAAGCCGTGATAGAAGTCTTTTGCCGAGTCCAGAAGGTCGGAATCGGTCTCGTACATCGTGATAAAGCGTATGGCATCCACGGCTTCCGTGTTGCCTATCATGGCGAGGCTCTTTAAGATTCTCTCGCGGACCTGATAATCCGTCTCGGACTTGTAGCGCTCAATCAGCGGTTTTACCGCGGTTTCGTCGCGTATTTTCCCGAGCGATGCCGCCGCCGCAAGTCTTACGCCGCGGGAGCAGTCGGAGAGCGCATCCGTAAGGACGCCCGTCGCGGAGGAATTACCTATTCTGCCGAGGGATTTCGCCGCTTCCTTCCTCACGTAGTGCTTTTCGTCCGCCATCATGGGGATGATTAGGTCTATTACGTCTTTATCGCCGATGATTCTCAATGCCTCGCAGCAGCCGGCACGCACCTTATAGGACGGGTCTTTGAGCCCGAGGATGAGGGCTTCCTTTGCCGCGGGACCTATGTTGGCAAGTGCGGAGACGGCGGCGGCGTGCATCCTCTTGGAGTTCTCGTTCAGTGCCTCTATGAGATGCGGGATGCTGCTCTCGTATTTCAGCCTGCCGAGCATTCTGGCGCAGTTTTCGCGGACGGGCAGCGACTGCGATCCAAGCCCTTCTATGAGATATGGTTCCGCCTGCCTGCCCATTACCTCCGCGGCATTGAAAGCGCCTTCGAGGATGAGCGGGTCGCGGACGTCAAACGAGGATATGAGCGCTTTAATCTGTTCGGGCGCAAAGGTCTCCGTGTTTTTGCCCCTGCCGATGACGTAAGCCGTCTCAGCCACCGCAACCGATCCCGAACCTACGCCGCGGACGGGTGTCCCGCCCGCTCCCCCCGCAGTTCCCGCTCCGCCTGCCGGGTCTTCGGAATCCATCCTTGAACGGAGCTGGGCTTTAACCATGTCGAGCTCGGCACGGACGCTTTCCTCAGCCGTATTACGTTTGCGCATGAAGAGGATGATGGCAAAGTAAACCCAGAGGTATATCAGCGAGATGAATATCGAGAATATTACATCGGCGCCGAGATCGCCTATAAGGAACGAGAGCAGAGATACGAAGATGAAGACTATGAATATCGAGATATGGATAAACTTCTCTTTGGGATACCAAAGCGCGGTCAGAACAAGCGGAATGTAGAGCAGATGCGGCGTGAGCATGGAGAGAATCGGCTTCATATCCGCGTTTGCCGAGAGATTGCCGACTACGGCAAGGAGACCCACGACTATGTAATACATCAGCAGGATGTATGCCTTAAGATAATTGGATCCATCTTCCGTGTCTGCCATGTTAACGACCGCGATTAACCGCGACAACTGTCTGATAAGCGGTTAATATGTAGTGAATATGTGGTAAAGTGTTTATTTATTGTTTAATAAGTGTTTAATTACCGTTTAATTACTTAAGTATTGTTAATTTATCAGATTCCGACCTCGGTCATTTGCGCAATTCATATATTTTATCAAAGCTATCTTATATTAGAAATCGGGTATTTCTTACTCCTATAGTGTAGCGGTCAATCATCCCGGATTTTGGTTCCGGGGACGACGGTTCGAGTCCGTCTAGGAGTATCACAGAGTCTGATCTTTTTGTCTGCTTTTTCATTATGTTTTCCCGAGTCCTGTTTTTCGTGATTTTTGAAAACGGCGATACATCGTAATAATGCGAAACAAATCCCGATAGTACCGTTATACACTTTCGCACCACGCACGGCTAACCTGCTTATATCTGCGGGTATAACATTGTTGTGTCAGGCGGCGGGAAGTGCGGCTGAGTGTCATCAGATACAATAATAACAAGTGTTGAAATAACATTTACGGAGTGTATATCGGGAACGAGTAATGAAATCGCATTCGCTCTTCTCCGATGACAATATGGGGAAAAACCCGCAGAAAGACTCTTGCCTGTCATTTCTGCCGGTTATGAGGTGAAAAACTTGTTGTAGGTTAATGATTAGGGTGTATTTGCTGATACTGCTATGGTACGTGTGTTTCCGGATTGCAATTTGTGTGTGGGTTTGGTTTGAGTTTTTAGGGTTTGTGGAAATTTGTAACCTTTGCCGGTTGTGTTTATGCAATTATGGGGTTGGGGGTATAGTTTAAGGAGTTATGGTGACTATGTTCTGTTTTGGCAAAGCCTGTAATTCCGTCCGGATTACAGAGGTTTAAACAAAAGTCACGGAGTGTTGCATTTGACTTTTGCGATGAATTATGGAATGCTTGAGTCGTTTGTAAGTTATGGTAGCCTTACCCGACGGAATTCGGCTTCTTATATGCCTGTGATGCAATTAACTTCTGCAATTATTTTGATTCGGCGGCGAAATATTGCGGCAATCGGATGGTTGCCGTTCTCCGCTCTCTGCGGGAGGATTCAGGCCCGCATGGTTTTGTAGAGGTTTTTCCCCGCGATTACCTATTGCGTCGGCTCTCACGGTATTGCACATAATTGTTACACATATTATTATTTAAAAGTATTGTCTAATGCCTTGCATTATACTGTGCACTATAGTAATCATTGAACACTGCAATATAGGGTGCATTAACGAAAGCAATAAGTAATGCTGATTTACAAATTAAATAGACAGATATGGACAATTACGCAGATGAGCTGTCGGAGATACTCAAGGTGTTGAAAGAAACGCCGCGCGGCATGTCTGTTTCGGATATTGCGGATAAAATCGGCGTAAACCGAAATACCGTATCCCGCTATCTCGATATCCTCAGAATCTCGGGTCAGGTCGATATGAAGACCTACGGCAAAGCCAAAGTCTTCTTCATATCGCAGCGTGCTCCCTTATCCGCGATGCTCAACTTCTCGTCCGACATGGTCGCCATAATCGACAGCGACCTCTGCGTAGTCCAGGTAAACGACGCCCTTTGCAGACTCCTCAAGGTAAACCGCGACGAGATCGTCGGCAAAGAGCTTCGCAACTCTCCTCTCGTCGGCTTTGACCACCCGATTATCAACGAGCGCATGAAGAACGCTCTTGACGGCGAAGAGACCGTGGACGAGATAAAAATATTCCGCGACCTTGAAGAGCGCTACTATAAGATAAAGATAATTCCGACCGTCCTCAACGACTCCTCCCCGGGCGTCACGATAATGCTGGAGGACACGACCGAAGAAAAACGCGCCACGGAAGCGCTTCTGGAGAGCGAGCGCAATTTCAGATCCCTTGTCGAAGAGATAAACGACACGATACTCGACATCAACGACGCCGGCGACCTCCTCTACGCAAGTCCCAAGATAAAGGAGATAACTGGGCTCTCCGCCGAAGAAACCATAGGAAAATCGTTCTTCAGTTTCATCGACGCCGAATGCGGCGAGCGCTTTAGAGCCGCCATGCAGTCCGCACGCCAAAATAACGGTTCCGAGCTGATTGAATGCAGTTTCAGCGTAAACCGTGACGGCGGACAGGGCGGAGAACGTCAGATAAAGATGGAGCTTTCAATCACGCCGAAGTTCGACGAGATTGGCATGCTCAACGGATACCGCGTTGTGGGCCGCGATATATCGGCACGCGACAGGGCGGTAAAAGGTCTTTTCAAGTGGAAATCCTTCCTGACCTCAATCGTCGACAACATCCCATCGATGGTTGTCGTAAAGGAGGTCGGAAAAGGCACCTACGTGCATTTTAACAGCGCCGCCGAGAAATTCTTCGGAATCGTCGGCAAAAACAGCATAGGCAAGATGGGTTTCGAGCTCTTCCCCGACAAGGTGACGGAGTTCTTCGCCGCCGGCGACAGATCGATTGCCGCCGACAAGGTGCCGGTCTTCATGCCCGAACTTACCCTTAAGGTTAACGGCAGCGAGCATGTCTTAAAGGTCAGAAAAGTCCCCATATTCGGAATCGACAACGCACTCGAGTATATTCTGACAATACTCGAGGATATCACCGAGGAGAAACGCAGTCAGGAAGCCCTTGTCGCACAGCGCGACGAGGCGCAGAGTTATCTGGACGTAGCCGGCGTCATGATTGCGGTAATCAACACGGACGGCACGATAAGAAGGCTTAACCGCACGGGCTGCGAGATGCTGGGCTACGGCGAAGAGGAGTTAATAGGCGCCGACTGGTTCATGACCGTTGTCCCCAAAGACAGAGCAAAGGAGCTCAGGAGACGCTTTGAGGAGGCAATATCGGGAAAGATCTCCATAAATCAGAGTGCCGAGGGTGTTGTCGTGCGAAAAGACGGCAAAGAGACGGGCGTTATCTGGCAGAATACCTTCCTTAAGAACTCTAAAGGGGAGACGGTTGCCATGGTGACCTCAGCCTCTCCGAAGAACTGACTTCGGCAATACTTCGGCAACGGCTCCGCACAACCCGTATTTACAAACCCGGGCATAACCTCTTCGTCAGAATTGCATCCCGAAAACTGCCGATTGAAAATCTTTTTGGTTCTTTTTTTGCGATTTTTGCCGAATAATCGGGGATATTACCTAATCTTAATAACCTTCGAGATCCATATTTTACAACATGCCACGAGAGAATATAATATCCGGCGGTCTTGACGATGCGTTCGGGGGAAGCAACAAACCCGACAAGAGATCACGCGTCTCGGGTAACCGTTCGGAAGGAATAATAGACGATTTCGGCAATGAATCCGGGGGAACAGGTTCATACGCGGGAAAAGGGGGGATGAAGAACGATGCCGACCGGGGGCGAAGGGAAAGACCCTCGGATAATTCGGGGATGTTCGAGTCGTCGTTCGGCAGCAGTACGGGGCGGAGCAGTCCGAAATTTACCTCAAGTTCGTCTATAAGCAGGGGAACCGACATATTTGACACGGATTTCGGCTCGGCACGCGGAAACCGTCTGTCACCCAAGACTCACTCGGTACCGGCTGCTGCGTCGTCGAAGAGCGGCGATCTCTTCGACAGGAAGCCCGCAGCCGGCGCGGGAGACGGGAATGCCGCGGGTCCTTCGAGGGATGATCTGGTTTACGGCAGTGAGCCGCCGAAACCTAAGAGCACGGACGAGTACATGACGAAGGACATGTCCGATATCTTTTCGGACGGCTTCGGCTCGGATGAGGCGGGCTGGATGTCGGCGAAGCGCAAGTTCGGCGAGAAACGCTATGAGAAAAGACCCGACGAGAAACCGGAAGTGTCCTCGTCGAATCTCGGTATCGGCGGCAACGACATATTCGCGACAAAGATTGCGGTAAATCCTCTGGAGACGCCAGCGGATAAGGGCGGACATGCGGACATGTCGAATGCGCAGTCCGTCTTCGGAACGGATGCACATCATGAGCCCGCACCCTCGCCTTACGGTGAGGATGACGTTGAGGAAGAATCGGATTCGGATTCGAAATCGGATCTCCCCACAGAGACTTTACCGGGTGCTTCCGCGGAGATTCCGTCCGGGATTGCGGAGGATTCAGATGCGCCGCAGAACACGCGGGACGGTGCGGAACACGGAGGTATAAGTTTCCGTTCCGAATCGGATCTGCATTTCGGAAAGGAAACCTCCGACGACATCTACGATGATAATTTCCGCGACCGCACTTCGGAGAACCGTCCGAAAGCGGTTGCCTACACAATGGAAGACGATCTGCGTGCACAGCGGCAGATGAACGCCGCCGCAAACAGGGGCGGTTCGGCGAGCAATCCGCTGAGCAATCTGTCAGGCAGTCAGAGCGGTCGGCAGAATATGCCCTATGAGCAGTCCGGCAACGCATCGGACGGCTCGGATTCGGAATACGACGGATATTCCTTCGATGAACTCACGACTCCCGTAAGCGGACCGCAGAGTTTCGGACAGGGTCAAAAGAGTGATTCGCTCTATGCGGGATACAATGCCGCGGACGAAGATTATGACGACATCTTCGAGGACGGGGAGCCGGTATCACGGCAAAACACGGCTGATGCGGTGAATGCGCCGGTTGCGGCAAGACATGAGGAGATGCCGCCGCAGATGCCGGAAGAGAGAAAGGCCCCGGCAAAGAAGTTCAACTACATGGAGACCGACGATTCCGATCTCTTCGGGGATTAACTTCATTTTTTTACTTTTCGGGCAGGATTTTTTTGTCTGGCATTGAACCTATTGAATTTGCGGATTCTGTTGAAACCGTCACTTTCCGCGAATTTCGCCGAAGCGACCGGAGATATCTGGAAGATCTGCTCTTCGACCTCTGGCTCGACAATATCCTGAAGAACAATACTGAAATCACTCACGGAGAAGATTTCGCGGGACTTTCAAAGGTAAAAGGACTTATTGCCCGCGATTATCTCCTGATATTCCTTAAGCATGCCTCATATTCGGTTACGGCGGTGAATCCCTCGGGCATTCCGTGCGGATACCTGCTGGGCAGATGCACCCCGCGTTCGCAACGCTCTTCGGGAAGCGGATATCGCGGCGCGATAAGAAGCATAACGACGGCTTTGCGGCAGTGTCTCAACGTAATTCCGCTGAAAACGAACAGATACGGACGGATTTATCAGGAGCACAGGAGAGATACCCTGCGGGCTTTATCGAGACTCGAAAGAAGCGTCCCCGCAGGCTGCGAAGGCGAACTCATTCTCTTCGCGGTTAGAGAGGATCTCCGCGGAAAAGGTATAGGGTCGCGGCTTATCGCGGATTTTCAGGATTATCTGCGAAGAAACGGATGCGGCGGATATTACCTCTGCGCCGATGACTACTGCAATACGGGCTACTACGAAAAACACGGTTATATGCGGGTCGCCTCAACCGGCGTCGACTACAAGGACGGCAGAGAAGGTATGCGGTTTCATCTCTATGTCCGCGATCTATGAATACAATCCCCGACCGTGATTCCGTGATTGCAATCCGTAAGGGAATTCACGCCGCCTGCGTGGCGTTATCCTGCTTGAAAACCGAGATGTCCGAGAGTTTCTCGATCATAATCTCGCGATGACCGTTGTATATCGAGACCTTGCCCACGGCGGAGACATTGTCCCCTTTATCGATACCGGATTTAAGGGCGGCACCGCCGCTGACAAAAAGAACAATCTCGGTCTCGGGTTTTTCTTTGGACGAAACATCCGTCGGGCAGTCGCGACACGCGTCAATAATCAGATGACCGCCGGTCTTCGTTGCCGAAACCGAGAGAACGGTGCCGTTATACTTCACAAGTTCCTCCTCCTGCGAAGTATTCGTATAGACCGATGCAAAGTCGTATTTGTCGGCGCCGCCGAGGACAAAGTGTGCGCCGGCGATTGCCAAAAGCACGGCACACATGAGCAAAAGTGCCAACCTCTCCTCTTTCTCCGGAATCATACAGTCCCAATCCCCGTCAATAATATCCCCACAGTAATAATCCCGATCAAAAAATGCCGCATCAGACCAGAAGTTTGACAACACCGTATTTCCGTATCTCAGGGGGAACGCCGAACTTCATATCGAAAGCCCGGTTCACATCCGTATTCAGCGTAAGCTCAAAGATACCGTTGGCGGGAACGGTAACCGCAGGATTTGCAACAATGGTAAATACCTCGTTATTCTCGAGAATATCGTCGCCGTCGGCTTTTTGGAACGGAATAACGGAACCGCGCTGGACAATGACCCAGTAACCCGGCAACAGCGGCTGCCCGGTCGAATATGCAAGCCGCTCGACATTATTGCCGTATTTAAACAGGAGATCGGCGTTGTTGAAATCAATGCTCTTGCCGCTCATTGCCACCAGTTTAATGGAAACCGCGGCACTTCCGAGTTCGTCGGGGTGCACTCCGTAGGAATAAATATCGACATCGTAGAGCGTTCCCGGGATATCCTGCATACCGTAGCTGGGACCGTTGCGGACGAGAACACTCTCCATGGAGGACTCGAAATCCCCTATGATACCGCCGGCAGCCTCGTTATTACCCGAATCGGACGGCGTATTCGGGGAAAATACTCCCAACAGCACGTGGGTGACGATCAGCACAACCGCGATTATGATAATCAGCTCCAGAACGGTCAGACCCTCGTCCCGTCCGTATTTTTCGTTGAAGTTATGCGTCATTTCCGTTCCGTATCTTTTCATATTTTCATTTGTTCATATTTCCGTATTTCCGCATATCCGTCTTCCGGATTTCCGTTTTTACATATTGTTCCGTTTTATTCCGTTTCAGGTTCTCTTTACCGACGAATCCGCGGAGGGATTATAAGGCGGGTAGGTAACCGCAAGAAAGATCAGATCTTCCGTTCCCGTATTGGTAACACTCTGATGGGCACCCGATTGAATATACACGGTATCCCCTTCTTTAAAGGACATAATCTTGGAATTGACGACTATCTCGCCCTTACCCTGCAAAATCTGATCCACTTCGGTCGTGCCCTCGATAATATGCGGATCGGTGTGTGAGCCTTTCGGAATCGTGGCATATGCAATTCCGCATCCTATATCGTAATTCTTATTGTATTCCTTAAGTATTGCCGGATTTATCAGATTCGCAACTTTGACGTCTTTGAAGAAGACACCGGGTTCTGCTTCGTCGATTATGATTGCGGTCGCATTCTCGGATTTTACGCGCAGTCTGTCGAATTCCGTGTTATCGGGAAAGATCTCGTTTGCCGGGTTGTAAGGCGGATTGGTTATCGAGATATATTTGAGATCGCTCTTACCGTTGTTTCTGACCGTCATCGGCGTGTTCATGGGGACATAGACAAGAGTTCCCGCCTCCGCGGTCATCAGCCTGCCGTTAATCATCATATCCGCGGTGCCCGAGGTAACGAATATCGACTCGCAGGTATCCTTCAGGAGATGCAGGGGGGTCTCGTGATTCGGCGATACCGTGATGAAAGACATCTCGAAATCGATCATCGGGTATAATCCGTCGGCTATCAGTATGGAAGGCGAGATTATGTTCTCGCAGGTTACATCGTCGGGATTGATCTCAAATGCGGGTATTTTGATGATTCCGGAACGCTCTATGACGATGGCGCCCGAATCGGTGACTTTTGCGTCGCCCTTATCCGCTCCCGTATCCGTTGTCTTGCCCGATTCCGAAACGCATCCGCATACGGCGGCGGATAACATAAGCATCACGGCAATACATACCGCATATGAAATAACCCTGCTCATGAAATAGAATTGACACCGTAGAATTTTAATTCTTCTGAATTTTTTTGGCAAAAGTCAGTGGGACGAAAGAAAATTTTAGAAAAATACGGGAAAAATGCGTAATGTCCGTCCGATTTCGCGAATAAAAGTGTAAAAATGTAATTAGAGAAGTCCGAAGGACTTGAGAGTAACTTCGGGGTTGACACTGCCTGTTCTGTAGACCTTGCCCTCGGTGAGTTCGTTGATGATGACTTCCGCGGGTGAGAAGAGTGAGGTGTCAATCTTATAGAAATCAAAGCCTGCTGCCTTGAATGTGTCGTAGAACGGCTCTCCGTAGGATGAGGACTTGCAGGACGGAATCTTGTCAAGGTAATCGACAATCTCGGGTGCTCTCATTGTAAGATATATCTGACCGTGGTAGATTGTCGCATCGTTCGTGCAGCCCATTGCGCGTGTTGAATCCTTCTTTACCGGCGGAATCGGTGCGGTTCCCATTGCCGCCTGAATCTTCTTCGTGTCAAAACCGAGCTCGTTGAGCTTGTAGATTGCCGTCTCGACGCAGCGTCCGGCGACCTGAATGGAGCCTACAATCGACGCCGTAGGTGCAACGACCGCGCAGACGTTTGAGGGCTCGACATTGCATTTCTTTGCGATCTCGTCCATGACCTCGGCGGTCGGCAGTTTGTCGGATTCAAGACAGATTACGGCGCAGTCGCATTCATCTTCGTATTCGATGACTTCGAAGGTGTGTTTGGGCATAAGCGAGAGAGCACGTGCGGGTCCGCTTCCCATTGCAAAGAAGTTGCCGACCTTGACCGTCCAGCCCGCTTTCTGCGAACCCAGACAGGAGATTGCCGGAAAGTCCGTGTTGATGTCGATGAACGGCATCGGAACGCCGCTGATGTTGCCGTTTCTGAACGTGACCTCGGCAAGTCCGCCCATACATATTTCGGTAAAGCGCTTTCCCGCAAGGTATCCGCCTTTTGTCTTTACACCGCAGTCGACAAGGCGGGCGCCGTTGTCCAGCTGGTGGAATTCTACGTTGTAATCTTCGGGGTACTCGGCGAGTTCCTCAAAGATGTCAAGAGCAAGTTCGTTAACACTTATCATAGAGTATTCCTCTTTCAAGTAGATTAAATCAACAAAATAGATAAGTATTGTTAAATGCAGTAAAGATTTTTTCAGACCGAAATCTCAGCCGAGAATCTCGATGATGCGGGACGGGTCGTAACGCAGTGTAATCAGCCGCGTTCGTCCCTTGCCTTCCTTGTAGTTGAGATTTATCAGACGCATCGAGTCGAATTTCTTGAGTATCTCGGAGTATCTTGTATATCCTATCTTGAGAGAGTCTTTGAGTTCGTCGAAGACCGACCCCGCATTCATCTCCTTCTCCTTCTGAGACATCACGGCAATTGCTTTCAAAAGCCCTTTCTCCTCATCCGATAGGGTCTTTACGCTGCTTGAGAGGTGCAGATATTTCGAGATGAGATATGCGCGGCAGACGTCATCCTTTACAATCTCCTTTCTGGCGTCCTTCTCGGCATTCAGCGCCGAACGCTTGAGCAGATCGATTCCGACGCGGAGGTCGCCGCTCTTCATGGTCTGCTCCACGATTATCTCAAAAATTTCGGATGAGAGAACTCCCGGATAGAGTCCCTGCATGACGCGCTGGTTTAAGATCTCGCTTATTTCGCTCTGGCTGTATGGCGCGAAGTAGATCTCGGAGGGTCTGAATACCGAGGCGACGCGGTTGTCGACTTCCTGCATGAGGTCGACGGTCATGTCCGAGATAATCGTGATGACGCCGATTCTTACGCCTTCGTTTGCCTCGTGCGACCGCAGAAGCGTGTATAAGACGTTGCTTATCTCCTTTTCGTAGAGGAGGTAGTTGGCATCGTCGAGGCAGACGAGCAGCACGGCATCTTTATCGGAAAGAATCTTGCAGACCTGATCAAAGAGATTCTTGAAGGATGTTCCCGATGCCGGCGGGGGTCGTTTCGTGAGTTTTTTGTATATCTGCGAAAAAATTGCGAATTTTGTATTGTCTATCTGACAGTTTATGTAGACGGGGATTATCTTCTTTGTCTTCTCTTCGATGTCGGAAAAGAGCATCTTTACGGTCGTGGTCTTTCCGGTGCCCGGGAGTCCTTTGCAGATTGTGTTGAGCGGTCTTGCCCCGGCAAGTCCGGGTTTGACGTTTATTGCGAGTTCCCGTATCTGACTGTCGCGAAAATCGAACTGCTCGGGCATGTAGTCTATCTCGAATACCTCCACGTCGCGAAAGAGGGTTTCATCCCACATGAGCAGGTCTTTTTTCATGACAGAATTTTATGAGTTATACTGTAATTAAGGATCTGTTTTTTGAGTCGCAATCTGAGTCATATATATCATGTAGAATTCTCAAATAACTAAGCGAAAGTAAGTTTTCGGGCAGATGATGAAAGTTACCCCCACTGAAAGACATCTCTTTATGGGGTGTTTTGCTGATGAAGCAGGGTACTGATGCCCTTTATGTTTATGGATCTCGCGGGTCACGAAGATGTTTCGCGAGATATATATGTCGTGACCGTAAATTCTTAGAGAATGGATAAAACCGTAAGCGAATATCTTTTAATTCTTGTACGCGGCTTTCTGATGGGTGCCTGCGACATTATCCCGGGAGTTTCGGGGGGCACGATTGCGCTTCTGACGGGAATTTACGAGCGGCTTGTGACGGCAATCGGAAACATACGCCCCGATGTTCTTCTGAAGACATTTTTCACGGACAGAAAGGCGTTCGTCGCCGAGCTTAAATACATGGATTTCTTCTTCCTCGTCGTTCTCGTATCGGGTATCGTTGCTGCCGCGGTTACGGTCTCGAAGATAATCTCGATGCTTCTTGAGAGTTATACCGCATTTACGTACAGCTTTTTCTTCGGGCTTATCATAGCCTCCGCCGTCCTGATTCTTCTGGAGATCGGGTCAGTTGAGTCCCGCGGAAATATAGTCGCGGTTGTATGCTCGGCATTGGCGGGTCTTGTCATCGGTTATCTTGCGGGCGGGCTTGAGCCGGCGATGCTCGGGAACTCTCTTCCCGTGCTCTTCCTGACTGGAATTGTTGCGTTCTGCGCGATGATCCTCCCCGGAATTTCGGGGGCATACATCACGTTAATCTTCAATCAGTATGAGTATCTTCTGAATTGTATTCACACCATGAACATAGTTCCGCTGATTGTCTTCAGCGCGGGAGGTATCCTGGGAATTCTGGGTTTCACAAAGGTACTCAAGTTTCTGCTCAGCCGCTATCATGCCGCGATGCTTGCAATGCTCACGGGTCTTATGATCGGCACATCCCGCCTTTTAATCGGCAAAGTGGAGCTGAGCGGAGGTTTTACGACCGCCGTCATCGCCTGTGCCGTTGCGGGAGTTGCCATTCCGGTTATACTGGAATTTGTCAAACGCAATTGCATATCAAAAGAGCAGGCCTCACAATAATGCCGCAAATACCTCTGTACAATTGAAGGGTGCATTATATTTGTCAATCCCAAAATCCATTTCCTTTTTGTGCGGCAATTTTGTTTGGCGAATATATGCCATATTTGCCATTTGTTTTGAGATTATTCCGTGATTTTTAGATATTCTTTTTGCGGGCGTCATGCTAAACAATATATAGTTGTCAACGTTTTCGGTCGTTTCGAGCGTCAGTTTTTTCGTTCGGCGGGCGGCTCGCAGGCACGATTTCGACCACAAATTAAATATATATAGTACGGAGTCCTATTGACTATCATAGACTGTTCAGCGGAGGTGGTCTGAAAAAGCATGTACTGTTATCGTACTGAAAATAATGTGCAGAGAAACATGACGGCAGGTTTTGGTTATCTTCAGCAAACAAGATTTGAATCACCTTTTTATGCGAGAAAAGGTCTCATCCATCCATATTGATAACATAGAATGTCCGTTCGAAACGAAACAAAACGAAAACAAGCAAAAAATTGGTAGTCATTTAACTAAAAGCCTTGATATCGGATAAGGTATCCGAAAAATCTCATAATCTGAAAAGACGATTATCATAACCGAAACCTAAAAACCGACAGGATGATGTATCCGTAATAACCGAAATAGAGAACCGATAATTCGACTCCTGAAAGACCGGAAAATCAACCTATCATAACAACGGAAAACAAAACACCGGAAAATAAGCATCAAAAGCGGAACAAAACCAAAACCTACCGTTTCCTTTTACGTAATACGTATTAATCATCATTTAAACCAAAAAGATATTATTATCCGAAATTCCGGACATTATGTCCGTTTTTCAGGCATTTTTTCAGACAGCGTCCCGTTATACTTTCATCGTATTATAGTCAATACACTTTGTGCATAAGTCTAACCTCGCGGTTATACAATACGCCCGGGGGAATTTGGTCCATTTATATACTCTCGCGAGAACTTTCTAATCAGACGACCACTAAGGGAGGCGGTCAGATAAGAAAAAATAAAGTTGCTTGTAAATACGGGATTATATCCTAAGTAATCCCGAAAAATTGTTTAAACCTTCTTCTGTTGCGGGAAAAGATTTTTCTCATTTTCAAAAAGCCAAAAGTTTCTTAGAATTCCGTTATCTTTCGGCAATTCACATTCAGTCATTAACATTCACTCATTCACATTCGGCTATTCACATTCGGTTGTTTTCCGGCTGTCCCCATACCGTTATACTCATCCGCGATTCTCGTCCGCCGTTCCTCATCCTGCCATGCCCTTCGTCAATGCCTGTCTTCAGTGCTTTTCGTCAGGCACTTTCGGCTATGGTCTTTTGGATACGGTCTTTTGCTATGGGCTATGCTCTTTGTGCATTAATCTAACCTCGCGGTTATACAATACGCCATAGTGAATTTGGTCCATTTATATACTCTCGCGAGAACTTTCTAATCAGACGACCACTGAGGAGGCGGTCAGATAAGAAAAGATAAAGTTGCTTGTAAATACGGGATTATATCCTAAGTAATCCCAAAAAATTGTTTAAACCTTCTTCTGTTGCGGGAAAAGAATTTTCTCATTTTCAAAAGTATCTCAGTTTCGTTAAAGTTTACGTGTTTTATCCGTGTATTATCCGTGCTTTATCGTTGGGCATTACCTGTCACGGATTTTCAAAATTCAAAAAGAGTATTGTTCTTTTGTATTTGTTCGTTAAAATTATTCTTCGGCGGCAATCCGCTCGTCAAGTCCGTTCATAACATCGGCGGTGGCGGCTTTAATCTTCTCGACCGAGATCTTGAACTGGTTGACCTCGTCCTCGCTTATCATAATCGAGACCGGGAATACACCTTTTCTGTTGATGCGGGCGGGCACTCCTATGCTTACGTTTCCGATGCCGTGAACCTCGCTGTTGACGTATGCCGAGACCGAGAGAATCCTGTTCTCGTCGCCGAGCACGGTCTTTACGAGCGTGGCTATTGCGGCACCCGGTCCGTAGATGGTGGCGCCGCTCTTCTCGATGATGTGCGACCCGGCATTAAGTACCCAGTGTACCATCTCTTCTTTCGGCAGGCTGTCGAATTTCGGCAGATTGCTTATCTGTATACCGCCGATTGTTGTCGCGGACCAGAGCGGCACCATGCTTGCGCCGTGTTCTCCGATGATACGGGTGTGAACCTCCGAGACATGGACCTTGAAGTGGTGCGCGACGAAGGACTTAAGGCGCATCGAGTCAAGGTGTGTTCCCAGACCGAATACGCGGTTCTGCGGGAAACCGGAGTATTTCAGCGCAACCGAGGTCATGACGTCGACGGGGTTGGAGACTACGAAGATTATCGAGTCCGGCGCGTTTTCCGCTATCATCTTTGAGTATTTGGCGATTATGACGGCATTCTGCTTCGCAAGGTCGAGTCTGTCCTGACCGGCGCGGCGCGGGATTCCCGCCGTTATTATGACGATGTCCGAGCCTTCGAGGTCTTTGGGGTCGCAGCTCCACTGGAGCATTACGTCGCGTCCGAGTGCCGCGAAGTTGTCGATGAAATCCCATTTCGTGCCTTCCAGCACGTCCTCGTTACCTTTTCTTCCGAAGAGAAGCAGTTTTTTTACGTACGGTATTGCCGATACCGAGTATGCGGCGAACTGACCCACTTTTCCGGAAGCGCCGATGATTGTTACTTTTGCCATGATATCTGAATTGCCTGAATCCGGTGAAATTTTCAATAATATTACAATATCTTCAATATTATGCCCGCAGGATCCGAATGCGGTTACGTAATACTAAGATATAGGCGGATATTTTATTTATAATACATAGTGATGCATCACGGCATCACGATGAATTCAAAATCGGCAAATCCGTCTAAAACGCCTAAAAACGATTGGGACACGCCTGTCGGTGGGAATCGCGTGCCTGAATCCGTTGCATCTTCCCTTCTCCACCCCGCAACCCTGAGGGCACCAGATGTTCACGGTAAGTCTGCTCCCTTCCGGGCCTGAACCGGTCTCCGCGATTCAAAGCGGACAATTCCTTCCGGAATTGAACCAATCTTTTACACTGATCTCTCAGGACGAGGCTTCGCAGTCGGGTTGTATGTTTCAAAAACAGGTCGCCAAAGCCGCCCAACAGACTTCGTCCCCCGCGTATGACGGTTTCGGGCAACAGGTGACGCCTAACCACCCGGACTAGTCCCGTTAATAAATGGGCTTTCCAAAGATAAAAACGTGTATGACACGACAGGAGTTTACCGGTCATCTGTATAAAAATGTAGTGAGTGTATCGGGTGCATTATGTGCATTAAGTGTATTTGGTGTATTTACTGGATATTCGAGAATCTGTCAACGACTTCTTTGATATCGCAGTGTTTTATCTCTATTATCGAGGCGATAAACGCGTCCGCGAACACGAGTGCGGAGGTCTCGAAGAGTGTCCCGAGCCTCATCAGCGGCATTGAAAGCGATTTGGATTCGCCTTTGAGCTGCCTTATCTCGTAGGTGCTGTCAAGTTCCGCGTTATGCGCTTCCGCCGGAAGACATATCACAAGATCGGATATCGCCGCTATTTTGGACTCGGGATGACCCGTAATCAGGCATACGAGACCGCCGATGCTCTTTGCGGTGACGGCATTGTCTATCATCGTTCTGGTCTCGCCGGAACCCGAGATTATTATGAGCATGTCGTCTTTTCGCATGGCGGGGGTGACGGTTTCGCCGACAACGTAGCTTTCCATGCCCAGATGCATGAGTCTCATCGCGAACGCACGCGCAATCAGACCCGAACGACCGGCGCCTGCCAGATATATTCGCCTTTCCTTCAGGATTTCGGCGGTAAACCTTTCTATGCTTTCATCGGAGATGCGTGCGGCAAGATTGGACAGTTCCGAGGTCATCTGCCCCATGAAGTATTTTACACTCGGCATTGGAAGACTCATGATTATACCCGTGATAGGATATATGCGCAGTAAGTACTTGAATTTATTTTGTCGGGATTGACCACGTCACTTTGACGGTATCGGAAATGCCCTGTATTTACAATCCATTTTAAGATCGGGCTGAGTATTGTGTCAATCATGAAACCCTGCCGATGAAAATTTCACTTTCGCACCGCGCACGGCTAGTTGATTTATATACCCTAAGTCAATTCTCTTATCAGACAGGGAGCGGGGACAAAAGCACCGGAAAGAGCGAACGAACCCCGCCGGAATAACAGCAAACAATAGCTGAAACAATATGAAAATCGGAGATGAAATAAAATGATAAGAGCGGGATATATCAGGAGAATCGGTTACCCGGCGCAGGATCGGAACGGAGAGCAGATACAGGTCCTGGAGATCGGACTTTACAACCGCATTTATGTCGTAAGCGTTGCCGAAATAAAGCGGCTTGTCAACATCGGCGGTCAGGCATATGTCTGGACGGTGCGGCAGAACTGGGGACGGTTTCTGGACAATATTGCGGGGACCGCAACAATCTCGGGTTCAAGGAAAGCCGTCAATATACGCATGGAAGACGGCAGGATGTTTACGGTCTCGATCCTCTCGTTGGGCAGCGTCTTAAAAGGCTACAGCACGTCTTCACCGGTTGCCGAGATAGAGCATCCCACCGTTGCCGCAAAGGTAACTTCGGGCTCATATCAGATGCCGCTTACCGCATGGGTATGATGATTCATTCCCGATTCATATCCTGAATCCCGAATCGAATACCCCTATCCTGTTATTTAATGGGAAGTCCTTACATATTGGTATTATATGCCAGACTATGCCGGAGCGCCGCCCCAAGATACACCGGAACCTTATGATTCATCGGAACCGCGGGAATCCTGGGAGAGGCAGTATAAAAGTTCGGGGAATATCTGGGGAGGAATAGTCGATCTGCCCGAACTGCCCGCGGGCACGAGAGTTCTTGAGGCGGGGTGCGGCAACGGCAAGACTCTTCTGGCAATGCAGGGAAAAGGTCTGGATATCTTCGCATTCGACTTTTCGCGGACTGCCGCCGTACTGGCAAAGAAGAACCTCACCGCAAGGATGAGCGGCGAAGTCCTCATAGGCGATGCTTCAAAGCTTATGTTTGCGGCTGACACCTTCGATGTCGTATTTGCGCGGCACATCATAGGTCATTCGTTAAAAAAGGAGCGCTGCGCAATCGTATCCGAGTTCTGCCGCGTCCTGAAGCGGGGCGGTGTCCTCTATTTCACGGAGTTTGAAGCCGCCGATATGAAAGCCTGCGGCGATGCCGTCCCCGAACCGCGGACATACAGGAAAAAAAACGGAATAATGACTCATTTCTTCACGGAAGACGAAGTCCGCGAACTCTTCTGCGGTCGCGGTTACGAATGCGTGTCCCTTCAGACTCACAGATGGGATCTCAAGGTCCGCGGCGCCCGCTACCCGCGTGCCGAGGTAAACGGCGTCTTCCGCAAAAAGTGACATATTTGCTCTCAATCTTTGTTCTGCGCGAGTTTAACCGCCATATCCCCGCTGTCGCGGAAAGCCCGCGTAACCCCCGAAGGTCCGAGTTTAATGCCGCCGAATATCCTTGAAACAATCAGCGCATGCGAATTAAGCCCTTTTACCTCAAGAATGTTGAGAAGCGTCCTTCCCGGGTGTCCCACCTCGCCGTCGTTCTTGAACTCGGACGCGGTCCTGCCGTCGGGCATCTTAAAGAGCATTGCCGAACAGTGATGCGCCGCCTTTTTGTAGAGTTTTTCGTGGATTGCGACGGCATCGGCGTATTCATCCGGAAACTCCAGCAGGTAGAGATGCGCATAGAATCGCGACTTTGAGATCTCGTATTTAACGGCGGCAAGCTCCTGCATCTCTTTATCTCTCCCTTTATCCGTTCCGTGCAAAATCCGTGTAAGTTTAAATACGGATATCGTTGTAAATATTTCTCTGAAATTTCGTGAATAAAAAAAGATACCTTTCGTGCGGCACACAGATGTATACAGTATGCTTATTCAAGCATCTGCATCTGCGTTAAGTTAACGATCGATATGCGGTTAATTTGTCTTTTTTCCTGTTGTTTTTGTTGGCTTTTGCGGTTTGTGTTTTTTTAGTGCGGTAATTTGTGCCTGTTTAGTGCGTAATTCAGGCGCAATTTTGTGTTGTAATTGTGGTGCTTGTGGTGTTGTAATTTTATGAATACGCTTTTTTGCTGTAATTATGGTTGCTATTTTTCCGTTGCTTTTGTATTTCGGAGTTAGTGTGTTAGTGTACGTGCGTTGGAATTAATTATGGATGACTGTTTCATGTAACGGTGCGTGAGTTTTACATGAAATATCGGATGTAGTTTGTGTTTTTTACTCTTTGGTATACCTGCAAAAATCCGTGATTTCTGCGTTATATACATTTATCTCTTATTTTTGTCTTTGACACAGATTCCGAAAAGCTCAAAGAACTCGTCAGGGAGTTTTTTGTCGGAACCGATGCCTCTTATGGATGATCTGTTCATGTTATCACATTTTGCGGTTTTGAAAGTATTACGTTTTAATTAAATCAGATTCTGTTATGACTGCCGTGTAATTTCACAGACGTAAACGGTAAACAGCGCCTTTGCGGCTTATATACGTTATGTGTTTTGCTTTCTTATCCGTAGGCTTGCTTATCACCTCTCAACTTCGCTGATACATACTATCCCGTTAGGTTTACTTAACTGCGTCCCAAAACTCTCTAAGAAGCGTTTGTTATGGCGAATATGATTCGGCAAATGCGACAAAACCTAACGAAAGTGCGCGTGAGAGCGGCGTTCGCATAAAGCATCTGTCACGCATGCGGAAAATAAATGGAAAGTATCCGAAAATGCCAATCTCAAAATCTTTTTATCTGTTCTATACAAAATATATGTGCACAACCGATTGAATGCCGGTGAGGACAATGCCCCCCATTATCTCATGCGGCGGGTCGGTTGACATCATCTCGGGCCTGTAGCTTAGTGGTGGAGCGCCCGGCTCATAACCGGGCGGCCGTGGGTTCGAACCCCTCCAGGCCCATTTTTTTCGGTTTTTACGATTTGCTTTTCCCCATTACTTTTCATTATTCAGTGAATGCCCCCGAGCCTTCGGACAGCCTCTTTTGCGGCATCCCTGACCTCGTTTGAACCGTCGTCAAGGAGCGGAATCAGAAGTTCCTTCTTCTCCCAGTATCCCAGCATTCCGAGCGCAAGCGCCGCCCCCGCACGCGTGTGTTCGTCGGCGTCGGCAAGCATGTCGGTGATTTTCGGCAGGATATCGACGCCGGCGATGACCCCTATTGCCTTCGCGGCGCCCCTGCGCACCCATCCGTCATCGGACGAGAGGAGTTTTAAGAGCGGCGCCGTTGCCGAAACATCACCGAGACGACCGAGAGCGGTCTCCATGACGTAGATTGCGCCGGCATCATCCTCGACCCCTATGCGTTCTATGAGGAGTTCCGCCGCGATTTCCGCATCCGCACCCTGCGCCTCGGCAAGACATTCGGCGGCACGAATGCGGCTTAAGACCGAATCCGAGAATAACTTCGCGGCATAATAGTCAAAGTATGCACTCACGCGATACCCTCTCTGCGCATACACCGACGCCATTGCCGTCTCAAAATCCCTTCTCATCCGCATCTCCCCTATTTACCGCGGTTTCACTCCCGATTTCCCGCAGTTGTACCCGGGTTTTACTCCCGTTTATCTCTATTATACTGCTTTTTCTGCAATATGATATTATTATGGTTTATAACCGCAAATAATAGAGGAACAGATAGTGAATATCCATGGATGAATCATTGTTAGGAACGCCTGTAGTGCAGGCACGTGTTAGAGCTGGAATGACCGTAAACGAGCTTGTCGAGCAGTTCGGAAATGCCCGTGCCTATAACGGCGGATCGCTGTGGCGTGCGGTCAATATCTACGAAAATATGCTTCGCGACAAGGAAGCCGTCAAGTTCTTCGGACTTTCGGGGGCAATGGTCCCCGGCGGCATGGGCGGAATCGTCGCCGACCTCATCGACGCGGGTCACATCGATGTCCTTGTCTCCACGGGCGCAAACCTCACCCACGACACCATAGAGGCAATCGGCTGTAAGCACTACCACGGTACCGAGATATGCGACGACGTCAAACTTCGCGAGGAGGAAATAAACAGAATTTTCGATATCTACCTTCCGACGACGGCGTTCATCAAGTTCGAGGAGTTTATGCAGGACGTCTTCTCCCAGCTTGAACGCGGTCAGAAATACTCGATTCAGGAAGTAACGAACCTCATCGGAAAGAACCTCGACCGCGGTATCCTAGCAACCGCCGCAAAGAAGGATGTCCCCGTCTTCTGCCCCGCACTTCAGGACTCGATGATAGGACTTCAGTACTGGATGTTCAACCAGACCGGCGGCGTCACAATCGACGCTTTCAAGGACATGTCAAAGCTCATGGATATCTGCTTTGCCGCGAAGAAAAGCGGAGCGTTCCTTGTCGGCGGCGGCGTCCCGAAGAACTACATCTTCCAGAGCAGGCTCATGACCCCCGAAGGCTTTGACTACGCGATTCAGCTCACAGGCGACCGCCCCGACCTCGGCGGACTTTCGGGTGCGACACTCGACGAGGCAAAATCGTGGGGCAAGCTCACCGAGGATGCCACCTCGCAGACCGTATACGGCGATGCCACAATCAACCTTCCGCTGATTGTCGCCGCAACACTCGAAAGATTACAGAAATAACGAAACCTGAGAAATATGACGGATCTTATACTTGCACTTGATGTTCTTACACGCGATGAGGCTGTCGAGATAGCCGAGAAGACGGCGCCGTATCTTGACGCAATCAAGATAGGATACCCGCTCGTTCTGGGCAGCGGGCTCTCGATTGCACGCGACCTCTCGCATCTCGGGCTGCCGCTTATCGCCGATTTTAAGGTCGCGGATATCCCCAATACCAGCCGGCTTATCGCCGAGCACGTCTTTGAGGCGGGATTTTCGGGGATAATCACGCAGGGCTTTACCGGAAGCGACTCGGTAACGGCGTCCGTCGAGGCGGCTCACGATGCCGGGGGCGAATGTTATGTCGTGACCGAGATGAGCCATCCGGGCGCTCTTGAGTTCCTCGGCGGCGAAAACGGCGTAAAACTCGCAAAACTTGCGGTGGACTGCAAAGCGGACGGCATAATCGCGCCCGCGACACGTCCCGAGACCGTGAAGAAGCTCCGCGGCGTTATCGGGAATCTGAAGATTCTCTCGCCCGGCGTCGGCGCACAGGGCGGCAGTGCCGAGGAGATAGCGCCGCTCATCGACGGTATGATAGTCGGCAGATCTATTTACACCTCGGACGATCCGCAGGCTGCCGCCGCAAAATACGCATTCGTGCGCAAACTCTGACCGAAAATGCCGACAATGCCGATGATGAGATGACCCGTTCTGATGCGGTTCGCATATGATGAGCCCTATGAGTCACCTGAGGCATTATCATGCCGCATCGGCTGAAAAACGAAAAAATGACAAATTTTGGTTAAATAAGTTAAAAAGGTTAAATCGATGATCTGCGGATTTTGCGGGTTCAGACCTCGCCGCCGCCTCTCTGCATCGTCATCTTGTATTTTTTGACGAGCGCAAAACCGAAATCCTCTTCCTTATCCTTCGGATAGGCAATGCCCGCTCTTTTGATCTCGTTTATGAGCAGTTCCTTTAAGACCTCGCGCGAGGAAGCGCCGCGTTGGTAGACGGCGTAAAATATCATGTCCATCCCGGGAATATCGTATCTTTCGCCGTCGAAGACGATTCCGGTCATGTCTTCGTTGAAGTCAACGGGTGTGTCTTTTGGCATTTATAGTAATTGACTTTTCAAAGGTGTAAATCTATTCAATATTTGCTCCTGTGACTGCTGTTTATGCCCCCGTAACTGCCGTTGTGCTCCTGTAACTGCTGTCCCCGCCCACCCGCCCCGACACTCTCGGGTTGCGAAGGGTTGTGATGACGGTGAGAAATGCGGACAATTGTTTCGGAGCGATAAAAATGTATAACGGAGATCATAACCATTGTGCCGCAAAAATGCCGCGGAAGGATATGTTATATGGGATACTTTTAAAGCCTAGAGTCACTACATTAAATGTATGATTTGGACAGAGGAACAGCTCGAACTTGCAAAGAAATACAAGTCTTTGGAGGATATTCCCGTAGAAGAACGCAGATACAAGTGCCACACATGTAATCATGTCGTCGACGAGACGCCCTGCCCGTGCTGCGGCGAGACCGAGCTTGAGATTATGTGCCCGCTCGACCACTGCCACTGTCAGCACTCCATTGTCGAGAAGATTGAGTATTGTCCGCTCTGCGGTCAGCCGATCTGTCCCGAATGCGGCTCGCACGACGTTTCACAGGTGTCCCGCGTCACAGGCTACCTTGCCGATGTTGCCGGCTGGAATCAGGGCAAACAGCAGGAACTCAAAGACCGCGCCAGATACAACGTGGCATAACCTTTTTCATAACGTGTCATGAGATACACGGTAAAACAAAACACTCTTTTTATTCGCGGCAATTTCAGAGCGGCAAGCACGGGTGTCGGCGGCGGCATCGGCAATGTCGCAACGGTATTCAATCATACGGTGCCGATGGACTTCAACCACGACAATCCGCAAAATTATCTTAATTCGGTCGCAAAAGACGCCGGATTCGGCGACGATTTTTACGGGCTGCTGACCGCGGTCTCGATGAAGAATCTCTGCATCTTTACCTACGGCTATATCACGGTCTTTGTCACGGCGGGCGCGGGCAATCCGAATCCAGATGTTCCCGCGATTCCGGCGTCTTCGCGTCCGCGGTCAAAGCCGGAGTCAGAAAGGTATGCGCCGCATACGATAAACATCATAGTCCATTCGAGAGAGCCTTTTACGGATTCGGCGCTCCTTGAGACGATTGTTACGGCAACGGAGGCAAAAGCGGATGCATTGAGCAGTCTGGGGCGCGATTATTTCGGGACGACGACCGATGAGGTTGTTGTCATCTGCGACCGCGCCGCCGATACGACCGCCGCAGGCGTCCGCGTGCACGAATATGCGGGCACCCTTACGGACTGCGGTTCCAGGGTATATCTCTGCGTCAAAAACGGCGTTATCGAAGCCCTCAGGCGTCACGAGGGCGATGTCAACGCTAAAGAGCCGTCTTTCTTCGTTGTCAGCACCATGAGCGGTCTTAACATAACGGAGTGGAAACCCTATTGCGAATTTTACCCCTGCCACTTCAGGGGTCAGTCCTGCAAACTCTGTTACTGCCCGTTCTACCCCTGCGGCGACGAAGAGCTGGGCGACCTGATAACCTCATCGGACGGCAGTCCCGTCTGGTCGTGCAAGCGCTGTCTTTTAAATCATTACAAAGAGGTTGCGAACTTCATTCTTGACGATACCGATGCCGCGGTCGCGGATGCAAAAGCTTTCGCAAAGGCACGCAATCTGCGGCTGACCGAGAAATAGACCGATTGGCGAAAATTCCGAATGTACAACTCCCTAAAAGCACAAAACGCTGAAAAGCCGCCAGAATACTGAAAAGCCGATAAAATACTTAAAATTTGAAAAATATATTTTGGAATTTACTGCTTGATGCCTAAAGCATCGAGAAGCTCGTCAAGGGGTATGCCGTGACCGGCTGCCGCCTGTCTGATTGTCTCGCCGCTTGCAAGTGCACAACCTACGCAGCCCATGCCGAATCTCATGAGAATCTCGGCTGAACGCGGGTTTTCCTGAAGCAATTCAGATAATGGACTGTCTGCTGTTAATGTCATATCTGATTTAGTATGCATTATTTTTACTTAAATGTATAGATACCGTGCCCTTCAGCCGCGGCTTCGGAACAACTGCTTCGAAACAACATTTCACTTTCGGACCGCGGGGTCATGGTTTTTATTCTATACAGTACTTAGTACTAATTGGAGATGTGAAATTAATGGAAATCGATCCACAGATAGTAGAAAGAATCTCCCGGAAAGTAAGTGATATGGGCGGCGTTGCCAACGAAGCAAAAATCCGTTCCAAGTTAAACCTGTTGATCAACGATCTCAGTATTCCGGCAGATGAAGCCGAGCGCATGGTTACCGGCGAGAGCCTTAAAGAAGTTTTGAAGAATTCCGCATCGGGCAGTCAGAATGCCGAATTCGGAAAGATCGCCGATGCAAACCCCGGCGACTGGGTAAATATCGTGGGAAAGGTTGTCTCTCTCTCGACACCGGTGTCCCCCGCGATGTCTCAGACGGGTATCATTGCCGACGATTCCGGGGCAATCCGCTTTGTTGTCTGGGCAAAGGCAAATGCGCCGACTCTCGAACTCGGGTCATGGTATCGTCTCGAGTCGGCAACCGTGGATGAGTATCGCGGTTCGCCGAGCATGAAGATTCATTCGGGAACGAAGATTGAGGAGGTCGACGAGGTCTGCACCCTTATCCCGCAGCCCGTGCCGATTTCGGGGATTAAGCCCGGCATTGCCACCGTGCGCGTAAAGGTCGTTCAGAACTGGGAGCCGCGGCATGACAGGATGATGCAGACGGGAATGGTCGGCGATGAGACAGGCAGTGTCAAATTCGTGACATGGAAGGATGACGGCAGCACCGCGGTCGAGGAAGGCAAAGTATACACGATATATTATGCCGGCGTCGACGAATATCAAGGACGACTTTCCCTTAATTTCACGGGCGCCACCATACTTGAGGAAGAGGGCGCTTCTCTTGATGTTGCCGACGGAAGCACAACGGTCTTCGGCGCATTTCTGAATATGGGTCCGGGTTCTGGGGTAATCAAGCGCTGTCCGGTCGAGGGGTGCACCCGCGTGCTGAACAGGCAGAACTACTGCCCCGATCACGAGGTGCAGACGGATTTCAGATATGATCTGAGAGTGACGGGCGTGCTGGACGACGGCGTAAACGCAAGGAACATATTGATGCAGAGAGAGGTCGTGGAGGCGGTCACCGGCATTACGCTCGACAAGGCGGTCGAGATTGTGCAGTCAAGCCCGCTGGGACTCGACGATGTCGTCGATAAACTCAAAGAGGTCATGATGGGCAGGTATTTCAGGTGCAGGGGAAGCAACCTTGACGGCACTGTTCTCGTCTCGAGCTGCGAGTTCGTGGACTACGACTCGGAGAAGCATGCGGCGCTGATAAACCGCGCTTCCGAATCCGTGGAAGTCCTGCAATCGGCAGCATCGGACAATCAGGGAGGTAAGGACTGATGACCGACGATAATTTCGGAAATAACGCCGGTTCAAACGGTTCGGGATCGAGAAACGGCGCACAGAACGGAAAGAAGTTCATCCGCGAGCCCGCAAAGCGTGTTTTTGCCGCCGAACTCCGTGAGACCAGATTGCAGTTCAAGGACGGCAGCGACGAGAAAAGCCCCGTCTATGTCATACTTCCGACGGGCGAGCGCTGCAACAGGATATTTTTCTGCGGTCAGATGACTCAGAAGGAGAAGAAAGGCGACGATACGCCGTTTTACACCGCACGTGTCTCGGATCCGACGGGTATCTTCTTCATTAATGCGGGAAGCTACCAGCAGGAAGCGATGGCAAAGATCTCAAGGATCGAGCCGGGCACCTATGTCTCGGTCATAGGCAAGCCCGTTGTCCGAACAACGCCGGACGGCTCGGTCTTTGTCTCGGTAAGAGTCGAGAATATCTCCGAGACCGATATCGATACGGCAAAGATCTGGGTCGATGACGCGGCAAAAGCAACTCTGGATCGCATTGCGGTATTCGGAAAGACCGACGATTCTCAAAAGGCGGACGAGTTTTACGGCACAAATCTCGAAGTGTATAAGCAGGCGGCATATAACGCCCTCATCAAGACCGAGATGTAACGGTCGTAAGAACATAACCCGAATAAAGCCCTAAATCCCAAAATTCCAAAAACCTTAATGTCCAAAGGTCCAAACACCCCAAAATCCAAAGTCCAAAACAATCCGAAATAATCCGAAAGAAAAAGGCAGTGCGGTCGGAAACCCGCATTGTCCGTTTTTTTTGAAAATCACGGTGCCCCGAATGACTTGAATCGCATTTTCGTGGCATCGTCAAAAACTGTCAGTATCGGCAATATTTTTTATATTCAAATTTAAAAGTAATTTCAATACTGACTGCATTGACCGGATTTCGGATGTATTGTTCGTAATCCGTCACTGCCCGCGTGATGAATCGGAAATGGTATCCCGTCGTGAGATTGAGAGTAAAAAAGCGGCATTATCGCGTTACCTCGGGGTATCGCCGGATAAGATAACCGAATCGAAAGGCACTCTCTACTCATTCAAGGCATTCTATCACGGTCCGAACGTCGCGTATCTGGTTCTTACCGACATCGAGGCAAACGTTGCCGCAAGAAGAGCCGTGCGGTCGCGGCTATGGCTCATCTCGATGGAATCCGTATTTGAGTATTTCGGCATCGACGCCTATCCCGCGGATGCTCTCAACAAGATCTCTCACGAAGAGATAAAGAAGATAAATCATGACCTTTCCGTGCTCTTCGAGAAGAGCTGCGGTACGGATGTTCTCGCCGAAAAGATGCTGAAACTCGGAAACCGCGCCAACATCCTCGCCGATTTCGATCAGAAAGAGAGACCTTTCGAGAATTATTTCATATACAGGCTTTTCTGAGCGATCTTGCGCCGCTGAAAAGAAGATTCAGACGGGTGCGGACCGATGTTTCACGTGAAACCTTTCGGACCGCATCCCGTTTAGGTTCTTATTTTGGTTCGTATTTGGTTTTAATTTTGGTTTTGAGTTCTGTCCTGATTTCGGTTATGATTCAATTTATGCCCGGTTTATGCGTCCACTTTAGGGAGTTTCGCAACCGATGCCGCGATATCCGCGTCTGTCGGAATATCGTCGGTCATCCTGCCGTCATTATACATCTGATATGCGACAAGGTCGAAGTAACCAGTTCCCGTGAGTCCGAATACGATGTTCTTCTCTTCTCCGGTCTTCTTGCATTTGAGTGCCTCATCGATTGCCGTTCTTATGGCGTGAGCGCTCTCCGGCGCCGGCAGGATACCTTCAGTGCGTGCGAACTGAACCGCGGCTTCGAATACCGAGGTCTGTTCGACGGCGACGGCTTCCATATATCCGTCATGGTAGAGCTGCGAGAGAATGGTGCTCATTCCGTGGAATCTGAGACCTCCCGCATGGTTCGCCGACGGGATGAAACTGCTTCCGAGAGTATACATCTTGGCGAGCGGGCATATCATACCGGTATCGGCGAAGTCGTAGGCGAAGGTGCCGCGGGTAAAGCTCGGGCACGATGCAGGTTCTACGGCGATGATGCGGTAATCTGCCTCTCCTCTCAGTTTTTCTCTCATGAACGGCGCTATAAGACCGCCGAGGTTCGAGCCTCCGCCCGCACAGCCGATGATGATATCGGGCTTGATGTCGTATTTGTCCAGCGCCGTCTTGGTCTCGAGACCGATGACGGACTGGTGAAGCAGGACCTGATTGAGAACGCTTCCGAGGACATATCTGTAACCCGGGTTCTTGACCGCGACCTCGACAGCCTCCGAGATTGCGCAGCCGAGACTTCCCGTCGTTCCCGGGTGCTCCGCAAGAATCTTCTTTCCGACGTCGGTTGCCTCCGAGGGCGAAGGGACCACGGATGCGCCGTAGGTCCTCATGACCTCTCTTCTGAACGGTTTCTGTTCGTAGGAGACCTTGACCATGAAAACTTTACAGTCGAGGTTTAAGTATGCACATGCCATTGAAAGAGCAGTACCCCACTGACCCGCGCCCGTCTCCGTTGTAACACCCTTAAGTCCCTGCTTCTTTGCGTAATACGCCTGAGCGATTGCAGAGTTAAGTTTGTGTGATCCGCTTGTGTTGTTGCCCTCAAACTTGTAGTAGATTTTTGCGGGCGTGTCCAGCGCTTCTTCAAGGCAATATGCTCTAACGAGCGGCGACGGTCTGTACATCTTGTAGAAGTCGCGAATTTCCTTCGGGATCTCGATGAACGGCGTTGTGTCGTCGAGTTCCTGTTTTACGAGTTCCTCACAGAATATCGGTGTGAGTTCCTCGGCTTTGAGCGGCTTGCCGGTGGCGGGGTTGAGAAGCGGAGAAGGTTTGGTTTTCATATCCGCTCTCAGATTATACCAGTGTGTCGGCATCTCGTCTTCATTGAGATAGATCTTGTAAGGTATTTTGCTGTCTTTCATATATTTCATCCTGCAATTGTGCAGCAATTCAGTTTTGCGGAATTCAGCATTTATATATTTCGGAGATCGCGATTATTTTTCGGGACAAACTTTCCTCTATAGTCAAATGGTGCGTATAGCATTCATCGGTTAAGGGCAGCGTCGCGGAATAATTCAATTCATTAAGGTATATTTTTGTACATGATGCCGCAGTTGAGAACATATTTTGCAGACCCGATTTGATTTAACGTTCCCTGCCCCTGCCCTCTGCCTGCCTGCCTGTCACCGGTAACGTGAAAATATGAAAGTTGAAAATATGAATGTTAAACAGTTGAATTTATAGGGTCGGAGACAATTCTTTTGTAAGCAATACGGAAGCGATATCATGAATAAATTGACATGTCTGACGGCAGTCGCGGCTTTGCTCATCGCATGTGTCGCATTTGCGGGATGCACGGGCACGGACACCGTGAAGACGGCAGCACCTTCAGACGACCCGACCGCTCCGACCGCCACGAATATGCAGCCCGATTGGGATACGGCAAAAATCCACAAGGTAGTTTTACTGCGCCACGGCGAGAGCCAATGGAATAAAGAGAACAGATTCACGGGCTGGACCGACGTCGACATCTCCGAACAGGGAATAAAAGAGGCGCACAGTGCCGGCGCTCTCCTTTCAAGGGAAGGATATACCTTTGATGCGGCATATACCTCGGTCTTAAAGCGTGCGATACGCACACTCTGGATTGCGCTTGACGAGATGAACCTCATGTGGATACCCGTCACCTGCTCATGGAAACTCAACGAGAGGCATTACGGGGCGCTTCAGGGTCTTAACAAGGCGGAGACCGCCGCCGAATACGGCGACGAGCAGGTATTTGTCTGGAGAAGGAGCTATGCGGTCGCACCGCCTGCGCTCACCCCCGAAGACGAGAGAAATCCCGCAAATGACCCGCGATATTCCTCGGTTCCGAAGGAAGAACTGCCGCTGACCGAAAGCCTGAAGGACACGGTCGCAAGGGTAAAGCCCTACTGGGAGAACGAGATATGCCCGCAGATTAAATCCGGCAAAAAAATCCTCATAGTCGCTCACGGAAACAGCTTAAGGGCGCTCGTTAAAATCCTCGACAATGTCTCGGACGACGACATTGCGCAGGTGAATATCCCCACGGCATCTCCGCTGGTATACGAGCTCGACGAGAACCTGAAACCGATAAGGCATTACTATCTGGGCGATAAGGACGAGATTGAAGCCGCGATGGAAGCGGTCGCAAAACAGGGCACGGCAAAGAATTAAGCCGACCGATTATTTCAATACTTTTTTCCGTAAATATAGTTTTTTCTGAGTTTTGCCGATTGCGCCGGACAGTTCCGTATGACTGTGAAAAAAATCAAAGTTAAAGAGTTGTATTTATAGGATTAATGACTAATTTTTTCTGCAATTAATAAGGTGATAACATGAACAAATACACATGTCTGGCGGCAGTTGCCGCTTTACTTATTGCGTGCGTCACATTTGCGGGATGCACGGGCACGGACACCGTGAAGACGACGACACCTTCAACCGCACCTACGGAAGTAGCAACCGCAGCGGCAACCGAAGTGCCGACAGCCGCACCTTCGGCTGCACCGACGGCGACAGGTAAAGATACACCGGCACTTTCCCTGACGAAAGACGATAACGGCTCGGAGAACACCGTCTCCAAAGGCGATATCGTAAAGATTACGCTCGCCGAGAACCCGACAACGGGCTACACATGGCAGCTTGACACAACGGGCTTTGAAGTCGTCAGCGACGAATACGTACCCCCGAACACCACACTTGTCGGTGCCGGCGGAGAACATGTCTGGGAGCTTAAGGCCGTCAACACGGGAACCTACAAGCTCAACGGCATCTACAAGCGCTCATGGGAGCAGCAGACCGCAGATGACACGACCTGGTCTGCAACCGTCACCGTGACGAAAGCAACCGTACCCGCAAAGGAATCCGATGTTGAGCCGGCGCTTTCCCTGACGAAAGACGATAACGGCTCGGAGAACACCGTCTCCAAAGGCGATATCGTAAAGATTACACTCGCCGAGAACCCGACAACGGGCTACACATGGCAGCTTGACACAACGGGCTTTGAAGTCGTCAGCGACGAATACATAGCCCCGAACACAACCCTTGTCGGTGCCGGCGGCGAGCATGTCTGGGAGCTTAAGGCCGTCAACACGGGAACCTACAAGCTCAACGGCATCTACAAGCGCTCATGGGAACAGCAGACCGCCGATGACACGACCTGGTCTGCCACGGTCATCGTGAAATAATCCCAAAATAATCTTTTTTATCGGTTTAGCGTCAATTTTAGGGAATCGTCATTCCCGTGAATCCTTCATGCATATCCTTTATGCGTTACTCCTTCATGCACCAATCAGTCATGCGCCGATTATCCAAAACCACAGCAGGAAGACGGCGGACTGCGCAATCGTGAGCGGAATGCCCACCCTTGCGAAGTTAAGGAAACCGATTGTGCTGCCGTATCTCTCGGCATTCTGTATGATTATCAGATTCGAGGCGGCGCCGAATATCAGGAGATTGCCGGCGAGGGTGCTTCCCGCCGCCAGTGCCATGTAGACCGCGGCATTTGCACCCGAATCCGCCATGAGCGGCAGGAATAGCGCCACGAAGGGCACATTCGAGACAAACTGGCTGACCGTGATTCCGAGCATGTATATCACGGATGCCGAGGTGAAGAGCGACCCCGCATCCGCCGTTCCGAGATTCAGAATGCCCTGAATAAATCCGCTGTCCCATGCACTCCGCATGAGGACGAACATGGCGGCGAAGAAGATTATCGTTCCCCAGTCTATCCCTTTTACTATCTCAAAGCGACGTTTCGAGAACAGAATGACGGGGAGTGCGGCGGCGACCGCTATCATGGGAAGCTGGATGAGCGTGGAGTTATTGAAGAAGCTTGCCGCTCCCTTAAGGAGTATCATGAGCACGAGAACGCCGAGCGAGATCTCGGCAATCTTCGCAAGTCTGCCGTCGGCGACAACCGCAACTTCAGAAGTTTCTGTCGAATCCGGATTCGTCTTTTCCGTCGCGGTGAGGCTTTTGCAGACGGCGGAAAAATCCGGGTAAAAGAGCTTTAATATAGGATATATGAGGAGAAGGGAGATCAGCGTCGGCACTATGAGGTAGGCGCCGAAGACGACAAACGGATTCGCGGATGTCGAAAGACCGCCGAATGCCGCAGAGCCGGCAAAGCCATCCGATAATGCGATAAGAAGATTCTGCGGGTTGCCGACGGGGCTTAGGATACTGCCGGTCGTAACCGAGAATGCAAGCGTGATTAGAAGAATCTCCCCGGGGATATTCATCTTTTTCGAGAGCGAGACCGCAAAGAGCGTTCCGATTATTGCCACGGTATCGTTCATGAGAAATGCCGAGAGGAAACCCGCCGCGGCAATGAAAACGAGGAAAAACCCTCTCTCACTCCGCGGATTTGCAAAAAATCTCTCGATATACGGGTTTAAAGCGCCGCTCTCCGAGAGTGCCCTGCCGACAATGAACGCTCCCGCAAGAAAAATAATGACATCGTAATTTATCGCACGGATTGCGTCGGGAACCGAGATCTGCCCCGTTATGAGCACTGCCAGTGCTCCGCAAAGCATGATATGCCATATCTTAATCCCGTTGCGCATGAAACTTCGGGCGGATATGAGCACGAGAACCGCTATAAGTACAAGTATTGAGATCTGCGTAGATGAGAGATTAGCAGTTAATATGTGATATATCATTCTCATATGCTCTCATACGGTCGCATAAGTTCGTATACGTGCATCACACGGTCATACGTCACATAGTTCAATACGGTCATACGGTCTCGGACGGTCGCATACTGTCTCATGCACACCCATACGGAATTCTGCAACGGGTATCTGCGGATCATAAACTGAAAAAGTACAAGAAATATTTAATTATTCAAAAATTAATCTCTCATTATGTCAATAAATAGCAGAGCATCCCTTTGGATATTCGCATTAATCGTATCAGTTATGCTCTTGTGCATACCGGCATCCGCCGTAAATGCGGACGTAACCGGCGAAAAACTGCTCAATTCGCAGGATGAAGGTGTTGTTGTAAATTATCAGGTAGTTGTCAGCGGTATTCCCAAACAGGCATCTGTTATTGAGATGAACACCGATCTGATTCCGGTTTCGGAAACGACTCTCTGGACGGTCGAGACAGAGGGCATTACTCTTGTTGACGGCGACAATTCCGTCAACAATCAGATCTTAAGACTCAGTGCCGAAGGGGGACTGCCCGAGTCCGTTAAGGTAAGCGTCTCAGGACGTGTGCCCGTTCTCACATCCATTGAGGTAGTGGACGGCGTTGTCGTAACGACGAGGCAGACTCAGAAGACCGGATACATCTACTACAGTGTGAAGGCGCTTGACGCAAACGGCAACATGGTCGGTCAGTCATCGACCGAGACATTCTCGGTTACAATCCCGGGAGAAGCGCAGTTTATGTCGCGTGTGAACGCAATCACGGATACAAATCTGAGAGTCCTCGCACAGGATCTCTACTCCAAGGGTCTTACCGATGAGGCAAACGAAGTCCTCAAATACGCCGAACTTCCGAAGGAGTCAACGATGCCGTTCATGACGGCGATCATAATCGGAATAGTTCTTCTCGTCATCGGTTTTGCCGTCGGAATGTTCCTGGGCGGAATCCGCGCAAAGAACATGCAGGACTATCAGAGTGAATATTGAAATTGAAAAGGAATTTAAAAAACCCGTTGCGGAATAATCGGAATATAACCAAATAAGCAAATAAGCAAAAACGGAGCAAAAAAATGGCTGATGATATTATTGAAGGAAAACCGTTCCAGATGCCTGACGAACTGACCGTAGTTGCGGTGGGCGGATGCGGTAAGAAGCTCATCTCGAATCTCTATGAGCATGACTGGTTCCTTGAGCATTTCCTCTCGGACGGAAAAAGGCTCTCGCTCTACACATTCGATACCGACTCGAATCAGAGGAAAACCGATATTCAGAGGGCGGATGATGTAGAGAAGAAGGTCGGCGCCATGCAGAGGGCGAACAGTCAGATGGGCGGAAGCGTAAAGAGTTATCACTTCCACCTGCCCGATCTCGCCAATGTTGAACGCGTCTCATCGCTTACGTCCGAGAAGATCTGCGAGCAGATGAAGAACCGCCGCGAGAGACCGCTCGTCGATGTCTGGTGGATGAACGATCCCGAATACGGTTTCGAATACGCGTCCTTAAAGAAGGTCGACAGGAACATAGTCGATGATTTCGGCGGCGGCGTCCACAGAAGGCGTGCCATCTCGAAAGCGGTCTTCTATAAGGCAATCACGCAGGGCGGAGAGCAGTTCCCGTCGTTCCAGGGTCACGGACCGGTTGCGATTATCGTCGGTCTCGGCGGCGGCACGGGTTCGGGAATGTTCATAGACCTTGCCCGCTACATCAAGGAGAAACGCGGTCAGGAATCCAAGATCTGGCTCTTTGCCGTGCTTCCTGCGGCAAGCGAGGGCGAGAAAGAGCAGCTCAACGCCGCCATTGCCCTTTCGGAGATTGAATATCTCAATATGAAGGACGACAAGCTCTTCAATTATATCATAGTCTCGTCACTGAGTCCCACGGGTTACGTCGACGGCGGCGACAGAAAACAGGAAGTCATCGAGTTCGACTCGTCCTTCCCCTACATGTTCATCAACTCCTTCTATCTGCCCACGGCGGATATCTCGGCTATCGTCGATGCCAAGAAGGACTATTCGGGATTCATCTTCGCCGACTCTCACGTCATAGAATACCCGGTCGAGAACCTGCGCTCGCTCAAGAAGGGCTTTGAGGACGTCATCGACTCATTTGCGGGAATGTCGGAGAATCGCGGCAAGATCTTAAAGGCGGTCGGCGACTTCTTCGCGACGAACGTGAACGCGTATCCCAACGAGTTCTCCAAGACCGACAGCGAGATCACCCACGACGACGTCAATACATACAGGAAAGAGATTGAGAAGGTAAAGAAGGTCTGGGAGAACGACATTACCGACCTTCTGAACTTCAAGACGCAGTCGATTATCGAGTCCGCGGTCTCCAACAACATGCCCGAGGACCTCAAGGACATAGCGACGATAAAAGAGTACGACAAACTCATCGAGTATGTGGCAAGACTCAAGAAATCGCTCGAGAACGAGTCCAAACCCCACGAGAACGCAAAGGATCAGGAGCTTTACGAGGCTATAAAGAAGAACCTCCAGCTCCTTGAGGTCATGGGCGACCTTCACAAGACCACGCTCAAGGTCAACGAGAAATCGGCGAGGACAGCCTTCGTCAACCTCATCCGCGGCGAAGAGAACTTCGGAAAGATCTCCGGCGACCTCTCGGCACGCGAGTCCGCGTTGAAGGCGGAGATAAGCGAGATTGACGTCAAGATAAAGGCAAGACGCACCGAGCTTGACGAGGTCGAGAGCCTCAAGTCAAAGACCTACGACACAATCCGTTCCGAGATAAGCAACCTCTCGAAGCCGATTGAGGACTATATCGCACTCGGTCAGGGCGGAGGCGGCGACGGTGCGGCAATCGACGATCTCGAACGCGCCTTCCTCGACAAGTTCGCGGCTCTTCTCTTCCTCCTTAAAGAGAAGCTCAGCCTTGCCGACAAGAACAAGGCAAAACCGATTAAACGCGAAGACTGGCTCAAATCATTGCCGCTCGGCGAGATTCAGGCGGATGTCGAGAGACTCGAGCATGCGACCGCGGCAGATTTCGAATACCTTAAGGATCTTGCCGAATCGCTCTCGCTCTACTACTTCAACGAGTATATGACCAAGGTCGCCAAGAAGCAGGGATTTGCCGACAGCCTCCTCGGAAAGAAGCTCAATGTAGAGATGTTCCGCAGCGAAAAGGCGACGAAGGAGGAGAGAATCAGAAAGATCTCCCAGATGCACCCGGGAAAGATCTCAATCCGCGACCCCTTCGACGTCTTCATACAGGAGAAGTTCCTCTCGAGAGAATACGACTCCAAGCTGGGCTCTATCCGCGAGTCCGCGCTTGCGCCGGTTATATCCCAGTTCAACCTCGGATCCGAGGAGAAGGCACAGCTTATCCGCTCCTTCCACGGAAACGATACGGTTGCGGTTCTCACGAACGTCCGTGAGGCTCTCACCGAGATAATCAATACCCGCGAGGGATATACGGCGAAATACAACAAGATAAGCTCGGATATCGATGCCCTGATACAGTCGCAGAAGGATATGCAGCAGCAGATCGAGTTCCTTGCGCACATAGAGGACCTTATCGGCGAGACCTTCGACGCCAGAAAGAAGTTCCTCGCGAATGTCGAGGGCTATGAGGGCGGTCTCAGGGCAATCGACGAGAAGAGGAGGAGCGGCAACGCGACCGTCGAGGGTATGTACCGCACATGGTTCGGCGAGATCAACCCCAATGTGCTCTCGCTCATAAAGGATGACTCCGACCTCTCCGTCCTCGACTACGACGAGGAAGGCAAGGCGGAGATCGAGAAGCTCTACAACATCGTCCAGTGGAAGTACAAGGATCTTCTCGACTCGCACAAACTCGGTATCAACAATATCTCGGTCGGATACGGCAGTGCGGGCACGGAGAGATGGAGCTTTGACAAGGCGGCTCTCGTTGCGGCATCGCCGTCGCACTGGCTCTCGCAGCTTACCGAGAACAAGGGAAGCGACCTCAGACGCGCTCTCGTAAAGCAGCTCGACTTAAAGAGCAATGACAGCGCCAAGGTCAACTCGCACAACTACACCAAGCCGTGGGAGATCTCGCTCACCTTCTTTGCGGCGGCAAGTTTCCTCGACAACATATCTCCGCTCACGACGGGCGGCGGATACTGGGAGAAGTACGAGAGGTCGAAGGAGAACATTCTCCACCACGCACTCTACTTACAGGAAGGCAAGTACGTCGTAAGAAAGAAGACCCTTCTCCTCACCGAAGCCGCCGAGATTGCCGAACTTGAGGCAGGAACCAAGGCAGACGCGGATGCGGCAAGGGAGAGAATTCTTGATCTCTACACGGTCAAGGATATCAAAGAGGCCGTCGGCGAATGATTATAAACAGTAAAAAAAGGAAGATCTACTTTCTGGCGGCACTTCCGCTGAGCATAATCGTGGCATATGTCTTTACCGCGATTGCTCCCGTTTTTAAGGTGCATCCGGCGCCGGGTGAACTCACGATATTTGTGGAACTGCTCTGCGGAATATTCTTTGCCGTCGCAATCGGAATGCTCTTCAATGAGGATTCCCGAATAAACGGATTCATCTACGCCATCGTCTTTGCGGCGGTTCCTTACTTCTACGTGATGATATCCCCGTGGGCAAACATCAGTCTGCTCGTCATGATGTATTCCATAGGCATCATTTTGGGAGGCGTTGCCGTAGTAAAGTCCGTAATCACGAACCGTTATGACTTTCTGGCTCTTATCGCCAAGATTCTTCTGACGGTCCTGTTCCTGACGATTATCGGATTCCTTCTCTACGAGATGTCGCTTGCCGTCATGGACGCCACCGATGCGTATGCGGCGCAGAGCATATTCTTCTTCGGCGCAGGCATCATCCTTGCGGTTATCCTTTACTGGATAGCCATGAAGATTACGGTCGGCGTGCGTGCCTCAGAGATATTTGTCTTCGGACCGCGTTCTTCGGGAAAGACCTACTTTGTTCTGGGTCTGTGGAAGTATATCTCGGATAATTACAACCGCGGTCACACGAACGACGGCGTTGTGCTTACGGGCGACCCCAACGACGACGGCGACGACCTCAAGCTCTCCAATCTATACTCAATCGTGCTTGACGGCAAGATTCTTCCGAGGACTTACCGTTATCAGATGGTCATCTATGAACTGAAGGGAAAGAAGTTCGGTCTGATTCCGGTTAAATGGACCGTGGTCGATTATGCCGGCGAATACTACGACGAGCTCAACGATATCAACTTCAAGAGAGCCATATCCCTGCTGAGCGCGGCAATGAACATCTCGCCCGCCGAGGTGAGGAAAAATGCCGGAACGATGGACTTTGTGAGGTTCATCAAGTTCAATCACGCGGATAAACTCCTCGACCCCGAGTTTACGAAGAGCGTCATCATCGCGACCATGTATGGCAACTTCCTCAAGGCGGGCAAGGTCATCTTCCTCGTTGACGGCGAGAAGATTACGGATAACCGTAAAGGGCATTCCCAGCTTGCCAGGGAGTTCGGCGGCTACATGAAGACCCTCATAGATCTGGAGGACAAGAACTTCTTCGGCGTCTTCAAGTCGAACAAGAAGTTCGCGGTCGTGGTTACGAAGTCCGACCTTGTTCTGTGGAAGAACAAGGAGATCAGAGGTCTTATCCGCTCGATGAATGCGTCAAAGCTCTCGGATGTTCCCGAGAAGTCGAAGCAGGCGCTTGCCATCGAGAACTCGCTCTTCGAGATACTGCGCACGAATCTGGTCTTTAAGAACCTCATCAATATGATGGACGATATCTCGATGCATTTCATCGCGGTATCGGTGGATGCGACAGCCGAGCCCTTCCCGACCGAAGAGGGCATGGAAGAGGAGATTGCGCCGACGGACCTTGCGCCGTGGAGATTCTCCGAGGTTTTCAAATTCGGCAGGTGAGATTATGCAGGATACTTACGGAATATTCACAACCGACGGCGAGATCGTTTCGGGCTCGCTCACTGACGAGTATGCGGTTAATCTTGCCGAGATGCTCGACGAAAGTACGGCTTCGCTCTATATCTCGACCAGAAACGGTGTTCTTCTCATGGGCACGGCGGTCAACGTCCAGAAGAAGGGACGCAGACCCGATACCGTAATCTATCTCGAGAAGAGCGGCTATGACGCTTATCTTTCGCACATAGATCTCTCCTATGTGCAGGATTTCTATGCCCGGGTCAGGCGCACTCTCGAGCAGAACGATTACGAGGTGAGAAATCTCGCCTCGGACGACAATTTCTTCGACGAGAGGAATATGCGGCTGACATCCAAGATGTCGGATATCGGGACGGCGGATTATGCCATCGGCAGACTTCTGCTTGGCAAGAATGTCCTTGCCGTCTCCGACAATCTCTCCAAGTCCGTGGATTACGCCGTCCTCGTTGCCGGAAAGCTCAAGACCTATCTTTCGGCGGGCTTCACCATAGTCGTTGCGAAGAGGACTTTCCGCGATGCCGACCTTATGATTGTGGATAAGGTCTCGGGCGGGTATCAGATTAATCTGGCAACCGAGACCGTCACGGGCGGGTTTATCTCGGATATCTATCGGCATATCGGAGTTTTCGCGCAGAAACCCGATGTTATGCAGGGATTTAGCGGCAGAGAGCCGCTGAACCGTATTGCCGAGAGGGTTGTCACCGAGTTCGAGAGGACTCAGAACATATCGCCGGCGGGCAGGAAGCAGTATGCCGATTTCATAGTTTCGGAGAGGATACGCGAGTTTTACAGTGCGCCTGCGCCGCGTGCATTCTCGTCCGAGAGTTATTCGGAGAGCCGCCGTCAGGATACCAAGTTCGATAAGGCGGGCTATAACTCAAAATGGGTGGTCACGGATTCCGACCGCGATAAAGTGATGCGCGAGTATGAGGAGCATATGGAGAAGAAGCATAAGACGCGCCTGACGGTTATAGGCGTTATTATCGTTGCGCTTCTCGTATGCGGCGCCGTAGCTTTCGTCGTTATCGACCCGCTCGGTTTGGGATTACTGAAGAAAGGCGATCCCCATACGGAAGAGCCCGATGTTCATCAGATTAACCCCTCGGAGAATATTCCGAATACGAATATGTTCGTTGTATTTCCTTCGGATGTCGAAGTCCGGAATATTCCGCCGGGTTTTAAAGCATTCGGCAGTCAGTATAATGTGACTCTGTTTGATAGTCCGCAGTTGGTCAATCTGTCTCTGAATGCCAATCCGTATGCTCTGGACAGCCATGCCGAACTTATTGTGATGAAACTTGACACGGCTACGGGTTATTGGTCGCAGACGGGTACTGTCGACAAAATAAGATCGGATGAGGTCTGGGCGACTCTCCCGGATTCGGGTATATATCATCTGTTTTATCGGATAACTCCCGAGATGACGGTTACGGGAGGCACTCCTTTCTCCGAGCCGACCGCATATCCGCCCGCATCTCCTCAGAGTCCGCCCGATATGCCGAACGATAACGTCAATAACGGCAATAACGGCATTTAGAACTGATCAGGAATAAATTCATTTTTTCGCCGTCATGATACACGCAACAGGGACTAAAAGATTTGTTTACGGAGCGCTTTTAGCCCTGATTCTCCTTCTTTTACTGATGCCCGCGGTGAGTGCCGCCGTCGGAGAGGCATTCAAGATAGAGACCGAGCCGCTGGGCGCAAAGATCTGGATTGACGGCAACTATCGCGGTCTTTCCGACAAAGACACGGTATTTTACAGTTTTGAGACGGGTCCGCATCTCGTCCGTCTGGAACTTGACGGCTATGAGCCTTACGAGGTTGTAAAGACGGTAAGCGAAGGCGCATCCGAGCTTGTGTATCATAAGTTCAAGCCGATTCCGACGACGGGTCAGATTGATTTCGCAAGTACTCCGACGGGTGCGGATATCATACTTGACGGTCGCAATGTCGGAAAAACACCTTATACGCTGAGAGATGTCGAGCCCGGCGAATACACGGTGATTATCAGGCACAGAGGCTATAACGACTGGACGGGAAGGGTTAACGTCGAGGTAGGAAAGTTATCCGAGGTCAAAGCCGAGCTGGTTCCCTCGGATACCACGATATCGGTAACGACCGTGCCCGCGGGTTTCGAGCTGTATATTGACGGCGTTGACGTGGGCACTACTCCGTATTCGGGCACGATTTCGCAGGGAAGGCACGACATACGCATTGAAAAACTTGGTTTCAGGACGATTGAGGAGACTCTCATCATCGGTTACGAGGGTGCGGTTCTGACCTATGTCCCCGAGACCACCATACCCGAGGCTATCGCCGAGGTTGAAGCGGTAATAACCGCGAATCTCAAGTACAATCCCGTATTGGCGAAGGCACTGATTGAAGAAGCCCGCGCCGCATACGAAAAGAAGGATTACGATGAGGCGATCAATCTCACGCAGCGGGCTATGATCGCGGCGGAAGACGTTGACCTCGACGGCGTCAAAAATGCCGATGATATGGTCGCCGAAATCTCGAACAACACAATCTATGTGTTGCCGGGTATCCTCGCATTCTTTATTGTCGTGCTTTTCGCGGCGAACGTCATGCGGCATCGCGTGAAACCGATTATCGTCCTTGACGTCCCGAAAGCCCTGCGTGCCGCCGGGGAAAGCCCGCAGTATCTGAAGTTCTCCGTCGATGCCAAGGGCGGCAAATACCGCGCTTTTGTCTGCACGGTCTACCTCGACGGCAGATCCATGGAGCATTTCGTGGCGCCCGGAAGCTACGAAGTGCTGATCTCGGGGGAGCACAAATCGGTCGGCGAGCACACCGCCGCCGTTGAACTCAAGATATCCAAGACCCGTTACGGTGTCGCCTCCGCAAGAACCGAGGAGACCTACACGGTCTTCGACGACAACAGCATTATCGACAGCGACAGCCTCTCGCTTATGGAAGACGGGGGCGGAGAGAGCGCCGCCGCCGCTAAGAAAGGAAAGAGCGGCATCGGCGGGATGTTCGGAAAGGTCGGCGACGGAACGCAAAAACACATCTCTCTCGGCGATATCTTCGGCGGCATCGCGGCTTCCAAGTCGGCAGATTCGGCAGATTCGACAGTGCCTGCAGATTCGGCAACATCGACAGCATCCGCAAAAGAGGACAATGCGGATAAAGACGGAAAATCCGAAAAAGCCGAAAATGCCGAAAATATCGAAAAGTCCGATGACACTTCGGAAAGCCCGCGACCTAAGAAGTATTTTGCGCCGTACATGAAGAAAAATGCACCGAAAAACGATGCGGACGGCTCCGAAAAGGGATCGGCAATCGATTCCGCGAAAGAATCAAAGAATGAATCCCGGAAAGAATCCGTAAAGGATTCGCCAAAGGATTCAAAAACCGATTCCGAAAAGGATTCCGCAAAAGAGCCGACCGAATAAAAAAAATTTTTGTTTTTGCTGTTTATTTATTTCATTATCCTCTCGGAATCGAGGTCTTCAAAGAGTTTCAGCTCTTCCTCGGTCATCTCGCTGTCCTCGGTCGCATGACGCGGCTGAGAAGACTGATTTGATTGATTTGATTGATTGGACTGATTGGTCTGATTCGACTGTGCCGGCTGATTCGGCTGAGCATTCTCTCCGTCGGCGGAAACATCCGTCACGGTGCCGTCCGCACCTGCTCCCGCGATGCCGTCGTTCTCGGTCGGGAACTCGCCGTCCTGCTGAGCCGCGGCATCGGTCTTCTCCTCCTCGTCGCTGCCTTTATCGTCGGGCAGGTCCATTCCCATCGCGGTGAAGAGGCTCTTTATCCTCTCGTATTTCAGCCACTTCATATCCATCTGGAAGATGAGATCCGAAAGCTCGTTCGCGGCTTTCATGACCTTCCTGAATTCCATCGAGTTTTGCGGACCCGCAACCTTCTTAATCGTCGAGACCGGCGGCTTTAAGCGTGCGCAGATATCGGCAATCGCCTCGATGTTGCGGCTCTGCGCACGGAAATTGCGCGAAAGCTTCTCGTCGCGCTCCTCGACCTCCTTCTCGCGTGTCACGTCAAAGCAGATAATCGCAAAGTGCGTGACCTTTTTGCCGTCGGAGAGCATAATCGTCTCGATATTAAGATAATGCGCCACCTTGTCCCTGATATATGACCTCTCCTTAACCGCAATCTCGCTCGGCACACCCGATCTGTGGCTGTCGAAGAGATCCTTGAAGTCCCACCTGTTGCCGAAGATATCGTTGGGAAGAATATCGTAGACGGGCTTATCGAGCTTGTTCAGGTCGGCACCGAGGCGGATGCAGAGATTTGAGAACGCCGAGTTATAGACGACTATCTTGAAATCCGAATCTATGAGGCAGACCGAGTCCTTGATTGCGTCCAGAACAATCCTGTAATACCTCTCAAGCCCAGATTCGCCCTCGCCGATGGCGCCGTTGGACTTGTATGGGATAAGAACGAAGAAGTATTCGTCGCTGTTCCAGCGATTGCCCTTGACAAACCCGATATTGAGCGACATCGGGAGAAAATCGCCGTCCTTCTTCGTAAGCGTCACCGACTCTATCCACGAGAGGAGGTTTTTCTTCTCGGCGGTATCGGTCCGCAGGGAATCCATCATATCCGAGATCTTCCTGCGGTCGTGCCTGAAGAGATGGAAGATGTCGTAATCCGTCGCCTCTTCGCGCGAATATCCCGTAAGCGCCTGCGCCGGCGGATTCATGCGGGTAATCTCGCCGTCGACGGCGACCGTGATGACGGCATCGGATACAAGCCGCAGTGTCGAATCGATAAGCGCATTCGGCTCCACCTTTTTGATAACGCTGTGCTTGTGAAGCGTCATCTCGATATTGCTGTAAAGCTCGCGGTCATTGAACGGCTTAATCAGGTATCCGAACGGATTTGACCGCATGGCTCTCTTTATCGTCGCCTCGTCCGAATGCGACGTGAGGAATATAATCGGGATGTCGTAGAGGTTATAGATTCTCTCCGCGGCTTCGATGCCGTCCATGTCCCCCTGAAGCGTGATATCCATAAGGACAAGGTCGGGCTTGTTATCCCGCGCCAGCTCGATGGCCTCCTGACCCGTCTGTGCTTCGCCGACCACGTAATACCCGAGATTCTCCAGAGTCTCCCTTATCTCAAGGGCGACAATGCCTTCATCCTCGGTTATCAGTATCTTCTTGTTGGACGGCATATTCCTCACCTGTTATTGATTATTACAGTTTACCTCTGAAATTAATGATAATTTCTGTGCCTTCCGAAGATTCCCCGGAGTTCTTTATCTCGATGACGCCGTTGAGCTGCCTTACGAGAGAGCGGATAATCTTCATGCCCAGCGTGTCGGGGTTGTTGAGCAGGTTGCCGGCGTTCTTCCGTGAACCGCCCGCGACTGTGCCCGCACCGGCGTCCGCGCCCGCGGCAGCCGGGTTTCTGATTCCCACGCCGTTGTCGCGGTATGTGTAGACATATCTGACTTCGCTCTCCGCATCGCCGTCCTGCGCCGTAGCCTGCCCCACTGCCGCCGCTTCCGGTTTCTGCATGGATATGTCTATGGATATCCTGCCCGCTCTCTTATCGGGGAATGCGTATTTGTAGGAGTTGGTTATGAGTTCGTTTGTGATGAGTGCGCAGGGGACAATGGTATCGAGGTCGAAGGAGAGGTTGCTGTCGCCGGTGACCTCGATGCTGATATCTCCGAGTTTCTCGGAATACTCTATCATGATGTTCCTTGCGAGATTTTCGAGGTATTCGCGGACGTCGATCTCTGCCAGACCTTCGGAGCGGTAGAGTTTCTCGTGCACCATCGCCATCGAATAGATTCTCGTCTGGCAGTCGCGGAGCGTCTCGCATGCCTGTTCGTCCTCGGTCCTGTTCATCTGGAGCTTTAAGAGACTTACTATGACCTGAAGGTTGTTCTTAACCCTGTGATGGACTTCGCGGATGAGCATCTCCTTCTCCTTAAGGGATATCCGGAGGTTTTTCTGCGCGACGACGTTATCGGTTATGTCCAGCATTCCGATGATTCGCAGTTCGACCGTGCCGTATTCGTTTCTGAGTGTGCTGTGATAGACCTGGCAGGTATGCGTGATGCCGTTTATGTCGTTGATATGTATGATGAGCGTCCTTTTGTGCGGTGTCTCGGGCGCATCCGGCTTTGTTTTCCGTTCCCGACTTTTCTGTCGCGTGACTTTGCCCGAATTCGTATCCGACGTTATCTCCGTGCCTTCTCCGCCGATTATCGATTCGCACATGTTCATGCGGCATTCTCCGGGTATGAACTCAAGTTCGAAGAAGTTTTTTCCGATGAGAGACCTGCGGTCGTATCCGAAGATCTTGAACTGGCTGTCGTTGATGTCGCGGATAATGTTTCTGGAGTCTATGACTATCATCGGCGCCGGCGATGTCTCGAAGAGTATCTTGTATCTGTTCTCGCTCTTGTGAAGCGCAATGCTCAGAAGCGTGATAATAAGCCCGATACCTATCATTATGACCGCATAGATGCCTGTATCGAAGAGCGTCTCGCGATGATTCATGAGGACGGCGAGTATTACGAAGAGTGCCGTGACCGATACGGTGTAGATGATTCCTTTCCGCTGATATATGAAGGATGCAAGGATAATCGGGATTAAAAAGATGTTTGCGACGCTGTATGACTGCGAGTTGCTTAAGGAGATATAGCTTGCCGTGAAAGCAAGGGCTGTGAGAAGCCCTATTATCATCAGCCAGATAAGGTCCGATTTATCCGAGACTGTTCTGCCGGGCAGTGTGCTGTCGGTCATTTTCAGCGAATCCCTCTTTTCGGGACGGGTTTATTGTCCTGTATGAGATCAGATAGGACGCGAATATATTAAAAAGTCACGTGGAGTTTACGGGAATATATTCGTGGCAGTAGAAGACATCATAGCCATATCATATTAACACAAAGTCGCCTATGTACTTATGATTAAATCCAGAGTCTGCTCGATTACGGTAATCTCTCTCGCTGATTCTGAGGAAATTCAACCCCAGAAATTCTGTGAAAAAGGAAACATGAGGGTTATACAGGAATATTAAGAAATCGGTGAATGACTGATTAAGATAATTGGGATGATTAAAAAATGAAAGAAGAATTATCTTAAATTAAAAAAAAGACTGTTATATTTTTGATTAACTCACTCTTTCCTTCTTCCGGAAACCGCAAGAACGCCGCCGATTACCGAAAGTGCCGCAAAGACCGCGGTCGGTCCGAATCCGGGGGACTGTTTTGCAGCCGACTGTCTCGGCTTAACGGGATTTGCGGGCTCGGTCTTAATTATTACACTCTCACCCGTCTTTTCGTCGGTTCCGAGGATGAGCAGACCGTTATCGGGCGTACCCTGTATGCTCTTTACAGTCAAATCTCCCATATTCTTTGACCAGTCAGTATAACCTTCGGAATCGGTCTTAACTATAATATGCTCAGTAACTCCGGGCTGCGTATCCTTGCTTCCGAAGATGTAAAGACCGCCGTCGGCAGCTTTCTGAATATTGTAGATAAGGTCGACGCCGTCCACTGCCTTCTTTGAGATCGCCTTTCCGTCCTTATCGAGTATGACAACGTAGGGAACATATTCGGCTTCTCCTCCGTTATCAAGGCTCGGAACGAGCTGCGACTCGATTGCGCCCGCCGCATACCTGCCGTTGTCGATCGGCGCTATCGCGGTAAACAGTATCGAGACGTTATCGGTCTTATACTGCTGGTTCCAGACGTCGCCGCCGGTCTCGTTTATCTCCATCGCAAAGGCGCGATACGGAGAGTCATAGTATATCGGGTCGACGTAGCCCGCAACTATGTATTTGTCGTCATTTCCGGTCTGAACCGACCTTATGCGGAACTGTCCGCCGCCGGCGGGGTTGCCGAGCGACCTGTTCCACAGCTCGTTGCCGTCGGTGTCGAGCTTAAGCAGGAATGACTGGAGGTGGTCGCCGCCCATGAGGATATCGCCGTGGGGGAGAACCTCAATCGAGGTGATGACGCCGAGCGGCAGGTGATACTGCCAGAGTTCTTTCGCATCGGCGGAAGCGTTGCTGAGTTTTATGAGATTTTCGCCGTCTGTAAAGAGATATACTCCGCCGTCGGGGCAGCTCTGGAGGAATCTTACCGTGCCGTTTACATCGCCGCCGGAGACATTCCTTACCCACTGAATATTGCCAGCGGTGTCCATTCCGAAGACCGCTCTGCCGTAATCGGTTTTGCCGCCGGCGATAAAGGTGCCGTCGGGCATCTGCCACACGGATGCGACGGCGATACTGACCGCATCGGAACCGTTCCCGAAGGTCGCGATATGCTTTTCCCATTCATACGCGGGACCCATCGTCTGGTCGGCAGCCGCCGATACCGCACAGAAAGTGCAGACCAGCAGCAATGCCGACGCAATCAGGGATATTTTATAAGATATTTTCAGACTCATGTTTTCACCGTAATTTAGAGTTGGTTATAAGGTTAATTAACTGTTATTATTGAATTAATTATTGAATTATTCTGAATTACTGGTGCAATTATTTTTGAATTATCTTACATGGGATTTACAACAACATTCTTTATGGTATTCGAACGTGATAATTTAAGTAATGATAAAGGTTGCAATCAACGGATACGGAACTATCGGTAAGAGAGTTGCCGATGCCGTCGCGGCACAGGAAGATATGGAGATAATCGGCGTTTCAAAGACACGGCCGAGCAGTGAGGCGCTGGTTGCCAACAAACGCGGATACCCGCTTTATATCGCGGATATCTCGAAGAAACCGGCATTCGAGGCTGCGGGGATAAAGGTCGCGGGAACGGTCGAGGAGATGATCGCGGCATGCGACGTCGTCGTCGATGCGACGCCGGGGGGAATCGGAAAGAACAACCGTGCTCTCTATGAGAAGGCGGGCAAAAAGGCCATCTGGCAGGGCGGCGAGGATCACGAGGTCGCAGGCTTCTCGTTCAACTCCTCCTGCAACTACGCCGATGCGATAGGCAGACAGTTTGCAAGGGTTGTCTCATGTAATACCACAGGTCTCTGCAGGATAATAAACGCGGTCGACAAGGCATTCGGCGTCAAAAAGGTGCGCGCAACCATGGTCAGACGCGGTGCCGACCCGGGCGACCCGAAACGCGGTCCGGTCGATGCAATCGTCTTAAATCCCGTCACCATCCCGTCGCATCACGGTCCCGACGTTCAGACCGTGCTTCCGCACATCAATATTGTCACGACCGCTCTCGTGGTGCCGACAACCTTCATGCACATGCACATTCTCTCCATGGATTTGAAGAAGAAGGCGACCAAACAGGAGATTGTCGATTTAATCAACGCTCATCCGAGAATCGGACTCATCAGACACGGTCTGGGCATCACGAGCACAGCCGAGATTAAGGAATACGCATCCGATCTCCTGCGACCGCGCTCGGATCTCTGGGAATCCTGCATATTCGAGGATTCCATCTCGGTCTCCGAGGATAACGAGCTCTATCTCTTCCAGGCGATTCATCAGGAGGCGGATGTCGTCGTCGAGAGTGTCGATGCCATAAGAGCGCTTGTCGGCGATGTCAAAGACGCGGACAAGTCGATTGCGATGACAAACAAGGCGCTGAAATTTGAAGCGATATAATTCAAATCTCAGGCATTCTTTTTTTATCAGCTTTTTTTATCAAAATCGGAAAATGCCGCAGGGCATGCCCCGCAGTGTTGTCCCCGTTATGCCGCCGAAATATGCCGCGGGTCATATGTCGCAGCAAACTTTATCATAATGATCCGCATGGATGAGCATTTCCCCCTTTCAATCGATTTTCATAACCTCGGGAAACAAATTGCACCTCCGTATATGGAAAAGTGAATGTTTTTACCTGCGTCAGACAAATTTTCACAAAATTTAGTACTGCGCACATACGCGCGGAAATTTGAAACGAAGTCTTTATATTAAATTCTCCAGTGGAAACCATGGGGTTCAACGGGAGTGTATTACAACACAAATACGCTTTACTTTTTTTCGGAACGGTTTCAGATCTTCAGATAAATTCAAATGTACTAATAATATTAGGGACATAGATAAAATATCCTAATACCTAACGTATGTAAACAGGATAAATTCAGATAAAACAGGTCTAAAAAACTGGATTAACCCTGCCGGAATCAGCCTTTAAGAATCAACCTTACAGGATTAACCTTACAGAACCAAGTTGACGGCAGAACCTAACTGACGGGGAACCAAAGTGACGTGACTGGCTTTAAAGGATTAAACCGGCAGAAGTAATCATTCGGGAACGGAAAAATGTCAAACGCAGCAGAAGACAATGAGAGGAGAGGAAAACGCGGAGAGTACAGAGGCTGTCACCGATCTCCGGCGGCTAAAAATCTCAGCAGGAAAGCCGAGGATTACCTTGAGGCAATACTGAACGTAAGCCTTGAGAAGGGTTATGCGAAGACAAGGGATATCGCAAAAGAGCTGGGCGTCTGTCCGCCTTCGGTCGTCGAGATGTTCATAAAACTGAGCAAACTCGGACTCATAGAATACCGCAAGTATGAGGGCGTAATCTTAAAACCCGAAGGGAGAGAGATTGCGACCGTAATCAAATACCGCCACGATACCCTCATGGCATTCTTAAAGCTCATCGCCGTTCCCGAAGATCTCGCAAACGACGATGCCTGTCTCATGGAGCATGAACTTCATGCCAAGACCATAGAGCAGATTCACCTCTTCGTAAATTTCCTGAACGAAAAAGGCACTGCAAACCATATCCTTCAGGATTTCGACGAGTTCTGCATAGTCAAGAGGAGCGAAGCGGAGAAAGAGCGGAACTGACGGAATTCCAATTATCATTCCTCAAATATAAATTATCTAACATTAATCATCAAACAATTACCCGATTTTTACGCAAAACTTTCTATTCGATATTTCGGAGCCTGATTTCATTCATTTTCATGCACTTTTTAATTTCGGATAATTTCCGACATTTTAGATTTTTTGCGAAATATCCGAAACTGATTAAGAATCCGCTAAAAATCCTTCCGGATTTAGGTCACCGGTTATAACGACCAAACAAAAAACAGATGAGCGATGAATATATCGAACATCTCAGAATCAAGCAATGAAAAAGTCACCACGCTTGACACACTTCCCCCGAATCACAAGGGGACAATAATGTGCGTTCACGGCGCCGGTGCGTTCAAGAAACGCATTCTAGGCATGGGAGTGGTTGCCGGTACCGAGATTGAGACCGTACGTGCCGCTCCGCTCGGAGATCCCGTGGAATATAAGTTAAAGGGATACTGCCTGTCCCTGAGGAAAGCGGAAGCGAAACTCATCGAGATCGGCAACGTAACGGAGGTAAAACAATGACAACGGGCATATCCGCACGAAATCCGCAGAAGAAACAGGTAATGCCGCTTGCATTCCTGAAACGCGGCGAAAGCGGAGTCGTAAACGCGGTTAACCTCGGCGACGACGTCAGGAAAAAACTCATCTCGCTCGGAATCTGCCAGAACAGCGAGGTCACAATATGTTCGGAGTCCTGCGGCGCCGTAATCGTCAATGTCGGCAGTGCACACTACGCACTATCCAGAGCAACGGCGATGAAGATTATGGTCGGCACCGGCGGCTCGGACGGCGCCGGCGAGGACGGTGTCATCCTCAAAAGCAGGTGCAAAAACAGCGAAACCGTCTCCGATAACGGCGGCAATTTGGCAATGCCCGAACTCGGAACGGGAGCAGAGACATACGAGTTCAAAAAGGTTGCCGGGACGATATAATGGCGGAGAACAAAAAACTGAGGCTCGGTCTTATCGGAAACCCGAATGTGGGTAAGACCACGATATTCAACGCCATCACGGGCGCAAGACAGAAGACCGGTAACTGGCCCGGCGTCACGGTCGAGAAGAAGACCGGTCAGGTCACTCACAAAGGCGTCGATATCGAGGTAATCGACCTTCCGGGAACATATGCCATCACCGCATATTCGCCGGACGAGATAATCGCCCGCGACTTTATACTCGACGAGAAGCCCGACGTCGTCGTTCAGATCGTCGATACGACAAACCTCGAGAGAAATCTGTATCTTACGACCCAGCTTGCCGAGATTACTCCGAATCTCATGCTTGCCTTAAACCTCACGGATTTTGCCGAGGCACAGGGTCTTGCCGTCGATGCGGATAAACTCTCCAAGGAACTCTCGATTCCCGTCGTAAAGACGGTCGGAACCAGAAAGGAGGGTATAAACGAACTCCTCGATGCCGCAATCGGACTTGCCGGCAGCGGCAAAGGCACATGCGCAGGCTCATGCACATCATGCACCTCATGCGGCGGATTTGTCAATTTCAGCCCGAAGACCGAGGATGCGATAACAAAGATCTCCGAGGTTCTTGCAGGGGATGCCTCGCTTACCTCGAAGTATCCGACAAGATGGCTCGCGATAAGTCTGCTTGAAGAGGACGCAAACGTCATCGAAAAGGTGAAGGCGAATTCGGACCTTTATGCGAAGTTATCGCCGGTTTTATCCTCTTACAGCCCCGAAGTTGCCGAAGCCGACATAGCGGACGGCAGATATACCGCGATAAGTGCGCTCACGCAGAAGGTGCGGATCGGAAAAGTCGAGTCCAAGATTAGTCCTTCCGACACCCTCGATCACGTCCTTACTGACAAATGGCTCGGAATCCCGATATTCCTCGCGCTTATGTGTGCGGCATTCGATCTGACCTTCACGTTCGGAGCGCCGTTCATGACGCTCATCGAGACCGTTGTCGGCTGGATTTCAACGTTTGCGGTCGACAATGTCCCGGGACTGCTCGGTTCCATCCTCGGCGACGGCATCATCGCAGGTGTCGGTTCGGTCCTCGTATTCCTGCCGAATATCCTGATTCTCTTCTTCGTTCTCTCAATACTCGAAGATACAGGATATCTCGCAAGAGCGGCGTTCATCATGGACCGGCCCCTTCATGCACTCGGACTTCCGGGTAAAGCCTTCATCCCGATGCTGAGCGGATTCGGATGCAATGTCCCGGGATTCATGGCGGCAAGAACCATCGAGGATGAGAAAGATCGTCTTCTGACGCTTCTCGTGACTCCGTTCATGTCCTGCGGCGCCAGACTTCCGATCTACGTCCTCTTCGCGGGCGTATTCTTCACGGCAAACGCGGGTGAGGTCATCTTCTCGCTCTATCTGCTCGGAATCATTATCGCAATCGTTTCGGCGTTCATCTTCAAGAGAACGCTCTTCAAAGGCGAGCCCGCTCCCTTCATCATGGAGATGCCGCCTTACAGAATTCCGACGCTCTTTGCGGCGCTTGAGCACATGTGGTCACGCGGCGAACTTTACCTGAGAAAGGCAGGTACCTTCATCCTTATAGGTGCGGTCATTGTCTGGGCTCTTGCATCCTTCCCCGTCGGCGTCGAATACGGCAGTCAGGAGAGTTATGCGGGTGCACTCGGAACGGCGATTCAGCCGATCTTCGAACCGCTCGGTTTCGACTGGAAGATCTCGGTTGCGCTCATCTTCGGATTCGTTGCCAAAGAGGTGGTTGTCGGATCTCTCGGTGTGCTATACGGCGCGGGAGATGACGAAGGAGCGCTTACGGATGCTTTGCTTGAAGATCCCGTGATGTCGCCGGTGACGGCACTGACGCTCATGGTCTTTACCCTGCTCTATCTGCCCTGTGTTGCGGCGACCGCCGTCATGAGACAGGAGTCGGGTTCATGGAAGTGGACGGGATTCATGGTTGTTTACACATGCGTTACGGCATGGATTGTATCGTTTATAGTCGCAAATGTCGCGAAATTATTCATCTGAGGTAAAAATGGCAAATTCAAACAAATCCAAAACAAATTCAAATTCCGTGCCTTCGGCAAAATACGGACTGGGTCTGATTGCGGGCATTCTGTATCTTGCCTTCGGCATTATGCAGCTTACGGCAACGGTCGGCTTTTCGATGCCGTTTTACGAGACGCTCTATATCTCGGGCGGTATCTTCAATGCCTTCGTTCTTCTCGTGACCGCCGCCGTCTTCCTGACCGGCATCCTCAGAATGAACAGGAATACCGCGGAGGCGGACGCATTCCTCGATGTCGGTTTCCTGCTCTCGCTTGCGTTCGGCGTCGTGGCGATTCTGGGCACGCTTGCCGGCGGTCTTGACATGTGGATAGGCGAGGAGGAAGAGATTGTTGAGGGTATGCTTGCAACCGTGACGCCGCTGCTTTACATGGTTGTCTTCGGCTTCCTCGGATACTGCCTCTGGGCAAAGGATCTCTTCCGCAAGGTTGTGGCTGCATGAGTGCGGATGCATGTAATGCAGACAATGCGGGCGGCGTAAATCTCATGGCGGAGATAGCAAAGAGTATTGCCGAGGGGGTCTTCATCCCCTCCGTTCTTGCCGCCGAACTCGACATTTCCTCCAAAGAACTTTCCGAACGACTTTTCATGATGGCCCGAATGGGATTTATCGCAAAGGATGCACCGGCGGCATCATCCTGCGGCTGTGCCAAATGCTGCTGCGGATGCAACATCGGCGAGTGTGCTTCCGCACTTTCGGGGTCTAGCTATATACTTACCGAGAAGGGAAAGAAACTGCTGAAAATGTAGGCTTTCGGATTGACTTCATGTCAGTCGAAACCTCCATCAGTGCATAACGGAATAGAATATATTATTTTTACAATTTTTTAGATTTTTAAGAATTTGACCGCTTTTCACCGACCGGTCGGGGCGGTCGGTACGGATACGCACGCGATTAGTCCGGAGTCTTTTACAAGTCCGTCAATATCGCAGAAACCGGATTAAAACGCGGAGACTCGCCGGAAAAAAGCGAGTCGGTTCGGGATTGCGGACATATCTGAAATAGGAGTTTTTATGATAATATCGGCTGCGGAACACGAATTGTTGACGGTTTGGGGTGCATCCGCAATACCGAACCGCACAATCCGCAAAACAAGCCGCCAAACGGTTGCATATATTAGTTACACAAAATGTGTAACAGTTACAAATAAAACATATCTCAATTTCACTCCTACTATATTGTATAACAAAAAAGGGGGTGAGAGTATAACAGATTCTAAGATGGATTCAAAAGCAGCATCAAGAATTCAGTCCGCGGCTGACAAAACGGGAACAAATTCCGATTTTAAAGCACGTGCACAGAGTGCAGCTGCAAAGAACGAAAGAAAATAAAAACTAACAAATCACGAATATAGTGGCAAAATAAACTGTCTTTACTCCTGGAAAAAAGAACCGGCACAACAACATGAGGTCTTCTTCCAAAAAAATATCATATGATATTCCGGCATGCTAAAGATGCCGGGTTTATAATTTTACAATATCCTGTGATGATGTCGGATGCCGCAACTAATCATCCGACTTTTCATCAGATTTTTCAATAAATTTATAGCAGAAAATACCGTCCCGGGTAAGGCGGTACTGCTTTTCTCTGCCGTCTCCTCGTTCCTCAACCAAAGCGGATTTAATCAGTTTACCCATACGCCTTGATTGTTTGACTTTTTGATCTCCCGTTAATTGTCTCATGTCGTTTTCTTCGAGAACACCCATATTTTGGAGCAATTCCTTGTTGTAGAGCCACCCGTCATCATCGCCCCTGTTCCTATCTTTAACAGCCTTTCCGAGTTCTTGAATTATCTTTTTTAACTCAGGATCGTCGGTTAAATCTTTAACCGACATCTTCGGAATGCTCAATTCCATGTAGTCATCATCATCGGGAGTACGTGTGATGCAGACTCTGCCGCCTATCCATATTGCGGCAATAAACATGGATACCGAAAAGAGTGCCGTTCCTGCGGTTACGTTGAATAAGTATTCGGCATCGGGGTTATCGTGGTATATTTTAAAGACGGCATCGCGGATGCTGTCCTGATCCAATTCCGGTAAAATAATCGGTTCGGCAAATTCTTTCTTATCGTCTTTTACTTTACGCTCCAGTTCCTTAATGGCATTCCGAATCTTAGGTCTTTCCTCTTTAAAAAAGTCAGATACGTCCTTGGAATCATCAAAAACAGCTTTTTCGACAAGCACATAGACTTTGGTAGGCAATATTTTGTTGTAAGAACTTCGGTATGTATTGTGTATGTTTGCGCCTGCACTGAATATGAGAATACGCTCTTTTTTTCCTTTATTATCAGATGAATTCGGACCGGATTTCGCGGGCATTTATGATAAATATGCGGTTAAAAATCTAATACTTTTCTAAACCCGACGATCTCCGGATACCGTTTCTATAATATGCATAACGAACTTATACCTTAGTATGCTCGGTGTTGTCAATACAAATGTTCTCATGTATTTCCTCTATGAATCGTATTCCATTGAAAAACGTACCGAATTCCTTACGAAAATTCAGTCCTTAGATAATGATGAAGCCACTGAAGCGATGATAGATGATGTACTTGGATATTTATTCCGAGAAAGGATTACTAGAGATCCCGGTCTCTGTCATCATGTACTTTCCATGGTGATAAATAACGATGAATTTCTGGAAAAAATGCATTCAATTATTCTGCAACTTTACGGAAAGACAGTTGAATATGATTACAACTGGAATTTTCAAAATACGCCAGGGGACGAATATTTTCGCCACTACCAGCCAAAGAAAGCAATTATAAGCCACTATTTGAGATACAGATTGACCGATGCAGAAGAGAAAGTCGACTCCGACAGTGATGAAAAAATATTGGCAATTAATGCAATGCTGGATGAGTTAAATTGCGTAATGCCTTACAGAAAAATCCATGATCCGGAAAGTCTAGGCAAAGACGTGCTGCATGATCCGGAAATCGCAATGCGCAATTGCATGGAATATGTTCGTCAAAATGTTCGCTTTTTTTATTATTACATAGACCGCGACCCCATTGAACCGGATAAGATTTTGGGTTACCAATATTATAACATTTTTTTCACTCCTTTTTCATTCTGTAAAAAGATCTGTTCGGAAATTCTCAAGATTGATCTTCATCAGAATCTTAAAGATAATTTGTCACAACAGTTGAATACTAATTCACTGTGTAAATTTTCTGAAAATTTAATACTAATTATCTGCAATGAATGGTTTACATCATTAAACCATTATGATAAACTGAAATGTCTTAACAAAACCTATCCGTTTAAAAATGAGCATGTTAAATCAATGCTTAACGAAATACGGGAAGCAGGGTTCATTGACATACTGCATTCAGATATACTTGAATACATGATTAAATCAGCAGATTATGATCCCGCAAAAAACGATTCGTTTTTTTATGAAAACACTTCAAAATTGCCCGTTATTGAAAAGGTATCGGGATCGCATAGCCCGAAAGACTACCGTGAATTTTTTACGAGAGAGATTAACAGTTTCCAATTTGAACGTGCAATCGAATTTGCCGAAAAGCACTCTGAATTAGATCCGAATTTTGAAGATGATGGATCGTTTGCTGGCCTAACGTATTATTGGTTATCTGCGGTATATGAACTCAACGAAAATCCCGAATATGTAAAGAAGTATTGTAATAATCGTCTCCGGTTGTCAAGACATGAGGATAAAACAGCAATTATAAAGCTGTTTTTGTCTATGAGCATTACTGAGTGCGAGGGCAAAATAACGGATGAAGTCAGATCTCTGCTAAAAGATTTCGCAGAATACCTTCGTAACGGTAACGAAAAATGCTTTACAAATATTTTTCATGACGATAAAGATGAAATCAGGAAGAGTCTTATTTTAATTTCAGCCAACATTGTTATTTCCACTATTCATTTATGGAAAAACGATGATTTGAAAATTTCATATCTGGATGAAGTTGCAAAAATGATCACCGATGCAGGTCTTGCCAATCTTTCAGTATTTAGTAATAAGCCTGTAGAGTTCTATTTTGCAAGCAGAGAATTTTATCGTGCATTCTATAGTTTTAGTCTGGCAGAGAAATTATTTGAGAGGTTGCTTGCGTTGTATCCCGGATATAATCAGGAAAGTACATATTATGATCTCATTTCCGTCAAGAGAATGCTTAATAAAAAAGATGAAGCAGAAAGACTCGGAAAGGAAGCATTGTCGAAGTACCCCGACTCATTTCTGATACGAACCGGCATGTCGGAATTTTATCTTTATGAGAGCGAATTTTCCAAAGCCAAAGAATATGTCGATGAGGCAGACGAACTGATGTCGAAGACGGATGACGGACAGATGAATGAAATTATCGGTCGTTCATTTAACAACGCAGAAGAACTGAAGAAAAAAATCGACACAATCAAACAGAATATTGATTCATTCAAAGGAGAATACATTTCTTTTAAGAAAATTAAATCCGCTGAAGCTTATAGGATAATGAAGACCGGCGATCATCAGTATTTTAATGCATACAAGAATCAACAGGATGAAGATGAATTGGATTACAGCCCAATTATTATCCAATACGGAAAAGGTATTGAGAGGCTTTTGGATGACACAGTGACACGTCATTTGAGAGACTGCCTGCAACCGGATGAGATTAAGGGATTGCGTAAGGGGTTACAGCATATTTTCGGAGATGCCAAAAAATCAGTAAGTTTGGGTATCTGGCATGAATTCTACGCCAACCTTCCAAAAATCAAGAATAAAAACTTAAGTGATAAATTATGCGATGAATATTACTCTCTGCTGTCGGAAGAAGACAGAGAAAATCTGGGTAAATACTGTTCCGAATTGGCAGAATTGCGAAACGGCGCTGCACATATAACATTTAACTCCAAAGAAGATGTCGACGAGCAGCGCAAAAAGGTGGTGAATTTAATTAATTCAATAATTGATATAACTGCAAAAATTAGGACATAGCAGTTAGCCGCAGATACAGAAAATTATGCATTCAGACTGGATTTCGCGGGCATTTATGATAAATACGCAGTTAATAATCTAATACTTTTCTAAACCCGACGATCTTCGGATACCGTTTCTATAATATGCATAACAAACTTATACCTTAGTATGCTCGGTGTTGTCAATACATCTGCTCTCAAGTACTTTCTGGAAGAATCATACCAGATTGAAAAACGTACTGAATTCATTAAAAGTATACAGTCCTCAGATGATGATGAAGTTACTGAAGCTCTTATTGATAATGAACTTCAAAATATGTTTCTTTTTCGGATTGATAATGATCCAGGTCTGCATTACCATGTAATTTCAGAAGCGAAAACTGACAAAGATTTACTTGAAAAAATACACTCAATAATTTTACAACTTTACGGAAAGACTGTTGAATTTGACAAAATATTTGAGGAAAAACCTGCAGATTTAGTTTCGGAATATACAATAGACTATTTACAATACAGATTGAAAACTGCAATAGATGAATCGGAAAGTAATGAAAAAATATTAGCAATAAACAACCTGCTGGATGGTTACGATAGAAATAAGTGCGACACAGATTATCTGGTTGATAATATTCTTTGTAAGCATGTATTGCCGAATAATCCTGCAAAACTATCCGCAAAATGTCATCAGTATATTGCTCAAAATATTCGCTATTCAAAAATGTATTCTCAATATAGTGATCAGGATCATGAAATAGATCGCATTAATGGATTTTTTTCAATTTACAATTCATACTTTTCATTCTACAAAGATATCTTATCTACAATTTTCAGAATCGATACGTTTTCCAGCGAAGTCTATGATTCATTCTCAGACTTTGAACGTGATCTTGAGACAATTATCCACGCTGAATGGTTTTTGTCTTTAGAGCGAAAAGAAAAAATCGAATGCCTTAATAAGAACTACCCATTTAATGCAGAACATGTTCGCTCTTTAATGACCGAAAGAAATGAATTAGTGGGCATTAACAGTGGTTTAATATTATATTTTATTGAAAAGATGCTTGATACAGGACGAATTGATTTGGCATCAGAGGTCTCTTCTTTTATTGAGAATGATTCTGAAGAAAATGCTTGTAATAATTTGTTAACGAATGCGTCAACGAAAATACGCAATAATGACAAATTTGAATTTGAAGTCTATGACAATGAAATTAAATGCTTTCAATTTGAAAGGGCTAAAAAACTTGCCGAAGATATCTTAAATGTATGTCCAGATCATCCGATATGGCATAAATACGTGATATTATCATATGAACTCTGCGCAAAGGAAGACAGAAAGGAGTTTTGTAATAATCAACTCAGATCATTACACGATAAGAGTAAAATAGTATTATTGAAGTTGCTTTTGTCTATGAGCATTACTGAGTTCGAGGGAAAAATAACGGATGAAGTAAAATCTGAATTAAAAAATATCACTGAAAACCTGCTTTATGATCCAAGAAAATTCGTCAGTATTTTTGATTCTTTAATGATAGATATATTTCCTATAATTGCTGTTTGGAAAAACGATGCAAACGATAAACTGAAAATATCTTTTTTATCAGAAGTTGCAAATATGTTATATAGAGTGGGTTTCTCAAGGCTCACTAAATTGCCTGAAGAATATTTAGTGGCACGAGTGGCAATAGGGTATAAATTAAGTATTACGGCAGAAAAATTTTTAGAGAAATCGCTTAAAAAGCACCAATGTTATCTCGAATCCTCATATTATTATCTGATCTATCTCAAAGGAGTGCTCAATAAGACATCGGAAGCAAAAAAACTGGGCGATAAAGCGCTTCGGAAATACCCGGACTCTATTTTGATACGAATAAGTATGTCAAAACTCTTTCTTGATGAAGCTGAATATGATTATGCCCTAAAGTATCTCAATGAAGCCAAAGAACTTATGCGGAATACTGATGAGAGTCAATTGACTGAAAAAATAAGAGCCGCGGGAGAAAATGTCACGAATCTTCGACAAATGGTTGAATCTCTTAACGAGAAAATCAGTTCTTTTAAAGGGAATTATATTTCTTTTCACAAAATTAAGAACAAATCGTCACGTGCTTATTATACGATGATGAGTGGTGATGATCAGTATTTTGAAAAATACAGGGCACTAGAGCATAATCGTGACTACAGCTCAATACTCATCCTATACGGTAAAGGTATTGAGTGGCTTTTGGATGACATTGTGACCAATCCTTTGAGAAAGTGTATAAAAAATGATAAATCTGCTCAATTCGTGAATGTTTCCTGTCTCAAGACTACGAGATCATTAAGTTTAGGTCAATGGAAATCTTTCTATAAAGACCTGTCAGACCCGTCAAAAATACAAGATGAAGGTCTAAGAGCAAAATTACGCAATAAATATGACTCATTGTTATCAGAAGAAGATCGAATAAAATTAGAGAATTACTGCGCTGAATTATCTCAACCACGAAACGGCGCTGCACATATGACATTTAACTCCAAAGAAGATGTCGACGAGCAGCGCAAAAAGGTGGTGGATTTAATTAATTCCATAATCGCCATAACTGCAAAAATCCCCTCTCAATAACCCCTCACAATAACCGATTCACCCCATACCTCTTTTCATAACGTAACATAACAATACAATTGTTACATAAAAAGTGTAACAGTTACAAATTATCTATATCTCAATTTGTCTGCATATAATATTCTATGACAGCACAAAACGTGGTTTGCCAATCCGAAGATCTCTCAAATGCAAATACTGTCGAATTAATCACCGTAAAATCAGCCAACTGGCATTTTACAACAAGATGCAATTATCACTGTAAATTCTGCTGCAGGCAAAACGCCAAAGGAAATCTCGAATCACCCGAACTTATCGAAGAAGTCCTTGAACAATTAAAAAAACTCGGCATTGAAAAATTAAACCTCGTCGGCGGCGAACCGCTGATGCACAAAATGTTCTTTTCGCTCGTAAGGGAGGCATACCAAAAAGGATTCACGGTCAGCGTAACCACGAACGGATCATTGATCGACGAAAGATCACTCGCACGCATGAAGCCCTACGTCAAATGGATCGGAATCTCGCTCGACTCGGTATCAGACGTTACCGCAAAAGAAATGGGACGCGGAAAAGGTGCACACTTAAAGCACATCCGCGAAATCGTGCCCCTGATTCACGAAGCAGGCATAAACCTCAAGATAAACACTACAGTAACCCGACAGACAAAAGACGAAGACATGCATGAACTGATTGCCGAACTCTCGCCGGCAAGATGGAAGATATTCCAGTTCCTTGAGATTAAAGGACAAAATGACACAACCGCGAATGAATTCGCGATAACAAACGAAGAATTCGAGGCATACCGCAAACGCCACGAAGACGTAATACTCACCCGGAAAGACGGCAGCAAAGACACTCCGATATTCGAATCCGAAGACTGCATGAAGAGTTCATACCTGATGATAGACGCAGAAGGATATGTCGAGAAAGTAACCGAAAACGGCGTTGAACGCATCCCTCTCAAAGACATGGATTTAAGCACGCTGTCGGACGTCGTGGATTACGACGAATACGAACGCAGGAGAGCAAAGTACGAGTGGAAATAACTCTCCGGAAAAAACGCGGTCTGATTTTTAAAATCAGTCCCTTTTGATTTTTTAAAATTTGAAGATTTCTTTTAACTTTTTACGACACTGCCGACTGCGGATATATCCTCACATCCCTTCCGTCATATTCCACTCTTAAAGCGCCGGCTTCGCAGAGGCATTTTACATGCCAGTGAACCGTACTCTTGTCTATGCCGATGGCATCCGAGATATGCTTATTCGATATTCCGGGTCGTTCCTGAACAATCTTCAGAATAAGTCTGCGGTTCTCGTGTCGGGCAACGATTATGTCCGCGATTCTGTTCTCCGTAAACGAACCGTCGTTCCTGAAATAATAGACCTTGCCGCCCTTCTTGACATGGAAAATTTTTCTGCTCTTTTCAAGAATATACAGGTGATATCTGGTCGTTCCTATGTTTATCCCCGTAAGTTCGCCGATCTCCGCGGCGATAATGCCCGGGTTGTCGCATACGGAATCATAGATGATCTTTTTGTTGCCGCCGTCCGCACCCGAATCTGTTGCGTTCTTCGTTCTTCCGAAAAAGAGGAGAGCGTATTTCAGCACACAGATCAGCGAAAAAAAAGTGCCGAGGATCACCGAGACCTTAATCCATAAGGGCAGTTCGGAAAATTCACGAATTTTGTCACTGCCGGAGGTGTCGATATAATCCTCAAAATCCGGCGAATCCGAGACAATGTAGCCGTCCGCATACTGATACACGATTGCTTCGGTTTTTTCGGTCGGAGAAACCGCGACCGCCGCCGAAATTGCGAGAATAAAAATTACCGTGAATAATCCCATGATTGCGGTGTTCCGCTGCATCTTTTCTTCGTTCATGTTTACTCCGTGCATTTAGTGCATTATACTCTTTAACCGCGTTACGCAAGCGATACGTCAAACCGCGTATATATCGTCAAACCGTATAGTATTCGGTTCCGTCAACCCTGTCGCCTTTCACGGCATACCACCATTCGCCCAAATCCACCCCGTTGAGCCTTTTGATGTAAAAGTTGATTATGCCGTTACGCGATCTGTCAAAATCGGCGTCACGGTAGGGACCGAAGATGTGACCCTTCGGCGAATATACGGTAATACTGAGATTGGAGAACGTATCCGACTCCGCCGCACTCTCCGTGGCATTGCGCCGGTAATCGGGATTGACGGATTCTCCCCAGCAGAGTTTGATGCCGAGCGCCGTCGTAAACGAGGTCACATTCTGACTGTGCCACTTAACTTCGTTGTTTTCGATGGTGTTTGCGTCTTTGGGCCAGCTTCTCTTCCAGCGGTTTATGTGCTCTTTCTGTTCGTCGCTCATCTCGGCGTAAAATTCGGGCCAGACCTTCTGCATGTACTCTCCGATGGTCATGTCCGAGCCTTCAAGCTCGTTCATTATCCTTAACTGCTCTTCGGTCGCATTGGCCGAGAGTGCATCCACGGGATCCATCATCAGAAGCATGAGAATCAGCCCGATGAATACCGCAAAGATTGCCGATTTATACACGGATTGATACATTGTGTCCCCCCTTTTGTCCTGTTTGGTTATGTTTTGCGATCTTCAGTCCTTTTCAGTTCTGCTTTGTCAGTTTGGTTCTGTTTGGTTCTGTTGTGTTGCTTAAGTTCTGTTTTGTTCTGTTCGGTAATCATGGAGTCCGATATTGTTTAATGGTCTCTTTGTAACTCAGAAATATAAGCATTTTGCCGCAAGAATACAATATGCGGTCGCGGGACAGGAAATTTTCAGAGGCATGACTCCGTAACCGATTATGTTCATTCCTTTTGCGGCATTCGCCGTTAACTGAGATCCCGTCCCCGTATTTTCCGCTTTAATTTCGTCCGTTTTTTCTTCGTTATTCTCCTGCCTGTTTACTGATTTTACATCGTCGGGCCAGCTTTTCTTCCAGTTGTTGATCTTTTCTTTCTGCTCGTCATCGAGTTCCGCGTAGAACTCGGGCCAGACTTTCTGCATGTACTCTCCGATGGTAATGTCGGTGCCTTCAAGCTCATTCATTATCTTTAACTGTTCATCTGTCGCCACGGCTTTAAGAGCGCTTACAGGTGAACAGATTAATACTGCGCAGAGAAGTAATACTCCGGCAATTACATACTTTGTAGTTTTTTCCATAGACATTTCCTGTCAAAATTTTTCTTGACATATCCTCATATATCGTGCAGGTTAATAACCGCTCTCTGATCCCTATCAAACAATCAGCCGCAGTAAAGTAAACGGCAGTAAAAATCAGTATAAGAAACAGTTAATTGTTTGATGAGGATGAGAGATGGTATATATCGGATAGATAAGATAGAAAAAAATCATGAAATTTACAGCATCACAAATGCCCAGGATTCTGTCCCTGATACTCTTATTGCTTTCTTTATGCACTTTTACGGTATCCGCTCTGGAACTCTCTGAAGAAAAAACGATATTTGCTGCCGATGATACGGAATATCTCGACTATGTCATTGATTCGGGAAACATTTTCATATTTGAGTTCGACATTAACAAGTATATCGACAAAAACGATAGATGGTCAAGACTTTATTTCTATAATATCAGCACCGATAAACTGACGGAATTGACCTTTGAAGACATGTCTAATGCGAAAGGACAACACCCTATCGCAATATCCGGAAACACTGTTTACTGGATAGTAAATCCGGATTTACGATCATATGATCCGGATGTCAGGTCATATGATACAGTATCAAAATCTTTAAGAAAATTATCCGTGCCGCAGTCTTACCCTGACGGACTCGCAGTTGAGGGTAAAACGATTGTATATACAGGTAGAAACTTTCCTGATGGCAATGACGATCCCGACATTTGCATATCAACGGATGCGGGTGCAAACTTTAAACGCTACAGACTCCCTGTCCATCAGGTTAACGCAAAAATCAACGGCAATATTGTTGTCTTTGATGACAGCAGATACGGTCTTATGAGAGAATCTGTCCATTATCTTGATATTGATACTGGGGAGTTTCACCAGATAGGTGATGAAACTAAAGGAATTTACTACTATCCCGATATATCGGGCAGTAATGTTGTCTATATATTTGACCCCGACTTTGATTCTTATCTGAAAGATCAGTATAATGTTAATCAGGAAGTACACCTGACTGATATTTCGACAGACAAGACATCCGTAATTGCGTCACCAAACGCACAAATTACCTCATTAGCAATCGACAAAGACTATATTGTCTGGTGCGATAACAGGAATAAATCCAATTACAAGCTGTATCTTTACAATCTGAAAGAAAATAAAGAGTATTCTGTCGCCGACATAATTGATAAAAACGGAGCGGATACTCATATATCAAAAAACACAATAGTATGGGCTGATGACCTCGATAACAAAAGAGTCGTAAAAATCGTGACAATCCGTGATGACGAAACCATCACGGACAATGGCGGCAACAGCGGCAATGACGATACGGATAACACAGGCAACTCCGACAGCACTCAGCCGCAGAATGCGGATTCGCAAACGGCATCGGGGGAAGTTGTTTGGATAATTGTCTCAGTCGGCATTGCATTAATTGCCGTGGCGGGATATCATGGAAGAAAAAATAACTGAATTGATACTCATAATTATTTCTTTAATTTCTTTATGCGTTTTTCCGGCATCCGCATTGGAGTTATCTGAAGAAAAAATAATATTTGTTGCCGATGAGACAGCATATCCCAAATTTGCCATAGATTCGGGAAATATTTTCATCATGGAATTGTGTCCTGACCAAAACGACGGTCTTTATGACTTTATCATAGGATGGTCAAAACTTTATTTCTACAATATCAGCACAGATAAACTTACGGAATTAACCTTTGATGATATGCCCGATACAAGAGGTCCCTCCCCAATCGCCATTTCGGGGAATACTGTTTATTGGACGGTAAATTCGGATTTACGATCATATGACATGGCATCAAAATCATACAACGAAATACTTGTGCCACCGTCTCAACTGATAGACCTTGAAATTAAGGATAAAACGATTGTACTTACCGCTACGGATTTTCCAAATGACATTGAAGGTCGTGACATTTACATATCAAAAGATGCGGGTGCAAACTTTAAACGCTACAGAATCCCAGGATCTCAATATGGCATTAAAATAAGCGGCAATATTGTCGCCTTTTATGACGACAGATACGGTCAGATGAAAGATACGGTACATTATCTTAATATCGATACGGGAGAGTCGCATCAGATTGGTGACGAAACCAAAGGATTGTACTCATATCCTCATATATCGGGCAATAATATCGTCTACAGATATGACCCCGATTTTTATTCATTTTTGAAAGATCAGAAGGATATGAAGCAGGAATTATATATTACCGACATTTCGACAAACAAAACATCCCTGATTGCTTCACCAAACGCACGAATTCCCTCATTCGCGTTTGATAAAGATTACATTGTCTGGGATGATAACCGCAATAAATCCAATTACAAGATTTATCTTTACGATCTGAAAGAAAATAAAGAGTATTATGTTGCCGATATCAATGGGGAATACGGATCGGCTCCTCAGATCTCAAAAAATATAATAGCTTGGGTTGATGGTGTCGATAACAAAGGAGTCATTAAAATTGTGACAATCCATGATGAGAACTATGTCGATGACGACATAAGCGGCAACAGCGGCACGGACGATACGTATAACACAGGCAACCCCGACAGCACTCAGCCGCAGCAGACAAGTCCGCAAACGGCATCGGGTGAGGCGGTGTTTATTATTGCCGCTGTCTGCACCGCACTCTTTGCCAAAGCCCTGTATCAGAGAAGAAACGATGAATGAAAAATAAACGAACGAAAACCGGAGCAGAAGGAAATACGGGATGTTCAGGAAATAAAGGAAATAGAAATATAAAGGAAATACAGGGAATACGCAAGTGACAGAAGATAATTGCAATAAATATTATCCTAATTGAACGCCAACAATATTGGCAGAAAATATGGACGCATACACACTTGCAACAAGAAATACAGTAGAGATCGTCACCGAAGATGAATTGAGAGCCGTACTTGCCAAGCCCGAAAAATCCGTATATACGGGATATGAGCCGTCCGGCGAGATTCATCTCGGACATCTCGTCACAATAAACAAACTCATGGACCTCCGCGACGCCGGCTTCAAGGTTAAAGTCCTCCTTGCCGACCTTCACGCCTTCCTCAACAAGAAAGGAACGATGGAGAGAGTCGCCGAACTCGCCGACTACAACCGCCGCTGCTTCGAAGCCGTCGGTCTCAAAGGAAAGAACGTCGAGTTCGTCCTCGGAACCGACGTCCAGTTAAACAAAGACTATCAGATAAACACGCTCAGACTCGCCCAGCAGATAACCCTCAACCGTGCCACAAGAAGCATGGACGAGGTCGGCAGAAACATGGACGCACCCCACGTCTCGCAGATGGTCTACCCCATCATGCAGATGGTCGACATCCACACGCTCGGCGTCGACCTTGCCCTTGGCGGCATCGACCAGAGAAAGATACACATGCTCGCCCGCGAATACCTACCGACAATCGGAGCAAAAGCGCCGCTGTGTATGCACACGCCGATTATCAACGGACTTAACGGCAAGAAGATGTCATCCTCCGAGGGCAACTACATCTCGGTCGCCGACACCGAAGAAGACATCAGAAAGAAGATGAAGAAAGCGTTCTGCCCGCCGGAGATTGAGGAAAACCCGATCCTTCAGGTCCTTAAGTATCATGTCTTCCCGCGCCTCGACACCGTTACCTTAAAGCGCCCCGAGAAGTTCGGCGGCGACATGGAATTCACATCCTACGAGGAATGCGAGAAGCTCTACGGCGAAGGAAAGATTCACCCCGCCGACCTCAAAGCGGCATGCACGGAAGGAATCGTCGAAGTCCTCGCACCCGCAAGAGATTATTTGGGTCTGTAAGACAAACGGAGTATGATACCATGATGAAACAGAACAGCAAAAAGAGCGGCACGAAAACGGCATTGACAATATTAATGCTCGTTATTGCCGCCGCCGTCATCCTCACGGCGGGATGCACGGGAACAACAAGCCAGCCGATAACCCAGACTCCGACGCCTGCGGCAACACCCGAGGTTCAGCCGACCGCAACCGAAGCGGCGCAGGTCACAGCCGAGGCAACACAGGCACCCGCAACAAACGGCCCGATATATGCCGCCGGAATGATAGTCACGAACGGCAAAGGCACACTGAAAGTCATCGGCGAATACAACCCCAAGACCGAACGCTACTGCACGAGAACACTCATGCAGGACAGGGACGGAAACGCCTACCTTCTGAAAGACGGCTCGTTTAAGGAACTCGGAAGCGACTACGACGCCTACAAATCCTTCGAACAGCTCTATAACACGGTCTATGACGACTTAAGCGCACACACAGATGCCGCGGAAGAAGTCTATAACGTCAACGAAAAGACCGGTCAGAGAATCCCCGTCTATGCCACAAACGACAGAATCAACCTTGTCGGCTACCTGATTCCGTCGGATGCGCTCACCATGGACTACCTGAACGCAAAGACCGAGTGAAGACCGCGTAAATCCCTATAGAACCCAATTATCTTCATTTTTTACCCGCAATTACCGTGGAATTATCGTGAAATATATAGTGCAATTCATCATGCAATTTATCGTGAGTTCACCGTGCAATTATCGTAATCCCCTTTTCGTCCCATCATCTTTATTTAGCATAATCATCAACTTTTTGTCGGGATCTGACAGATAATATTTGGGCAATTTACCTCTCTGAATATTCACCGACAGTATGGTCTGAGACTTCATGAATACGGACGCGGAATTAATAACGGCGGTCTTCATCATATTAGCCTGCGCTCTGGCAATACAGTTGCTCGGAAGACGCATAAAAATGCCGCTCATAATCGGCTATTTCCTCACGGGAATCGTAGTCGGTCCTTACGGTCTCGGATTGATCGGCGAATCCGGTGTCTCTCTTCTTGCCGAACTCGGCGTAATTCTCCTGATGTTTACAATCGGACTTGAGATTTCGCTTAAAAACCTGCTCAGCATGAAAAAAGTGGTCCTCATAGGCGGCGGATTGCAGCTCTGTCTTACGACCGCTGCCGTCTGGGCAATCATGGTCATGCTCGGTTTTCCCTCGAACACCGCACTCTTTACGGGATTTCTGATCGCTCCTTCGTCGACGGCAATAATCATGAGCCTTTACCAGCAGAGCGGCGATATAGAAAACGCTCACGGAAAGATTGCCCTCGGAATGCTCATATTTCAGGACATCTGCGTAATCCCGATGATGCTCCTTGTACCGATAATCGCGGGCAATTCCTCCAAAAACTTAGCCTTCGAACTTCTCAATCTCGGATTCGGAATGCTGATTCTCGCCTTTGTCCTCGTCGCCGCAATCATCTTCGTGCCCCGTCTCCTGACAAAGGTTGCGTCATTCAGGAACCATGAACTCTTTGTAATAACAATCGTGGTCATCTGCTTCGGAATCGCATGGCTCATGTCGCTTAACGGCGTCTCGCTCGCACTCGGCGCCTTCCTTGCCGGCGTTGCCATCTCGGAGTCCGAATACAGCTACGAGATAATCGGGCAGGTGATGCCGATTCGCGACATTCTGACAAGTTTCTTCTTTGTTTCTGTCGGAATGATGCTTAATCTCGGATATCTTTCGTCACATGTCCTCATAATCGGCGTTATCGCCGTTGTGCTCCTCTTCGGAAAGACAATAATCAATTTCGTCAGTCTGAAGGCAATCGGCGTCATGTCTGCGGTTGCATTCCTGTCGGCGGTAGGAATCTCTCAGATCGGTGAGTTCTCGTTCATCCTCGGTCTTTCGGGTCTTCAGTCGGGAATTGTGGACAACGACCTTTATCAGATATTCCTCACGGTCTCGATTATAACGATGGCAATAACCCCGTATCTCGTAAATTACGCGCCCGCAATCGTCAAAAAACAGATGACGGGAAAGGCGGCGGCGGTTGCGGATGAACCTATTGATTTCGGCTTCGAAACCGCGAATACGGCGACGGATAAGGAACCTGCGGAAACAACGGCAACTGCGGGAACTGTGGAAACGGCGGAAGTAACGGGAGCTTCCGCATCCGCCGCAATCCCTGCCGCATCCGCGGAATCCGCGGGCATATCTTCGGAGATAGCGGGAGAAACACCCGTAAAAAGCTCGCGCTCAACGAAACCGCACATATACAAAAAGCACGTTATCGTCGTCGGTTACGGAATATGCGGTCAGTTCGTTGTCAAAGCACTCAAAAAAACGGGGATTAAATACATTATCCTCGAACTCAATCCCGCAACCGTTGAGGCGGAAAGAAAGAAGGGCGAGGAGATTATCTACGGCGACGCAAGCCGCGACACCATCTTAAATCACGTAAAGGCAGAGAAAGCGGGCGCAATCGTCGTCACGATTCCGAACGGCGAGGTGACAAAGGCAATCATCACGACCGCCAGAAGACTCAATCCGTCGATATACATCATCGCCCGCGTCAGATTTATCTCGGATATTACCGAATTATACCGTCTCGGTGCCGATGAGGTCATAGTCGACGAGAGAGAGTCGGCTATCGAGATCTTCAAGCGCACCATCCTGAAAAGCAATGCATTCACGCCGGAATTGGAGAAAGAACTCGACGTCAGCGTAAAACAGATGAGATTGAATCTCTACGACAGATATCTTGAAAAACCGATTATTGAGAGCGAAAAGAATGCGATCTCCGGAAATAACTCCCTCTTCCGCCCCATGATGCATATGATTCATACGGCGGACAAAAACATGCCGAAATCCAAGAACAGCATAAAGAAGATTGTCGTCGGCAAAAACTCGTATATCTGCGGCAAAAGACTCTCCGAGGTCTCAATACGCGGCAAATACGGTGTTTCGGTCGTCGCCGTCAAGAGAGCGGAGAACACCGATGCAGAACTTACGCCCGACGGCGATACCTTCCTCTACGAAGGTGATACCGCGATTGTCGTCGGCGAAATCGGCAAGATTGACGAGATAAGAAGACTCTTCGACGAAGTCGGAAACTGAAACGCAAATATCCTCTAATCCCATAATTTAATTTGTTTTTCTTTTTTAACGCAATTCTGCCGAAAACTCATAACTTGCGGATAATTGCTGATAACTTGGGGATAATTGCGGAAATTTGCGGATATATTGTCCGAAATACGTATTATCATAGACTCTCCGACGAATCTTACGTATATATCCGACAGATATATCTTACAGATATAAATATACAAAAATCAATTAACCTCTTTGAATATTCACCGACGGGACGGTCTGAAACTTCATGAATACGGATGCCGAACTGATTACCGCAGTATTTATCGTACTGGCCTGCGCTCTTGCAATACTGGTACTTGGAAGACGCGTAAAAATGCCGATTATAATCGGCTATTTCCTTACGGGAATCATCGTCGGTCCTTACGGTCTCGGACTGATAGGCGAATCCGAGGTGTCTCTTCTTGCCGAACTCGGCGTAATCCTCCTGATGTTCACAATCGGACTTGAAATTTCGCTTAAAAACCTTCTCAGCATGAAAAAAGTCGTCCTCATAGGCGGCGGTCTCCAGCTTTGTCTTACGACCGCGGCAGTGTGGGCAATAATGGTGATGATGGGATTTTCGTCAAACACGGCAATATTCATAGGTTTCCTTGTAGCTCACTCATCAACCGCGGTAATAATGAACCTGTATCAGCAGAGCGGAGAGATAGACACTCATCAGGGAAAAATGGCTCTCGGTCTGCTCATATTTCAGGACCTCAACGTCGTTCCGATGATACTTATGGTACCGATACTGGCAGGCTCATCCTCCGAAAGTTTAGGCTGGGATCTCCTAAATTTCGGATTCGGAATGATACTTCTGGGATTAATCCTCGTTGCCGCAATCATCTTCGTGCCGCGTATCCTCACAAAAATCGTCTCGATGAGAAATCAGGAACTCTTCGTAATAACGATTGTAGTCATCTGTTTCGGAATCGCGTGGCTCATGTCGCTCAACGGCGTCTCGCTCGCACTCGGCGCCTTCCTTGCCGGCGTTGCCATCTCGGAGTCCGAATACAGCTATGAGATAATCGGGCAGGTAATGCCGATTCGCGACATTCTCACAAGCTTTTTCTTCGTATCAATAGGCATGATGCTTAATCTCTCCGACCTCACATCCCATTTACTTGTAATCGTCGCAATCGCTGCGGCACTCCTCTTCGGAAAGACAATTATCAATTTCGTCAGTCTGAAGGCAATCGGCGTTGCGTCGACGGTGGCTTTCCTTTCGGCGGTAGGGCTCTCGCAGATCGGTGAATTCTCATTCATACTCGGTGTCTCGGGTCTTCAGTCGGGCATACTTACCGAAGAAGTCTATCAGATCTTCCTTGCAATATCGATAGTCACCATGGCGGCAACCCCGTATATTGTCAAAGCCGCACCCGTTATTGCCGACAAATACATAAAAACGCATGAATCACCGCAGTCCGCGGTAACGGCGAGAGGCAGCCCGTCGGCAAACAGTGCGTCATCCCCAACGGCATCCGTCTCAACGGAAAAAGCCGACACGGTGCCTGCGGCAGACACTTCGGCAGCGGAAACCTTGGAAGCGGAAACCTCAGACATTTCCTCAAAAAAAGAGAGTCGGCACGTGGTTGTTGTAGGTTACGGAATCTGCGGTCAATATGTCGTAAAAGCGCTTAAAAACACGGGTCTTCAATATGTCATAATCGAACTGAACCCGGGAACGGTAACCGAAGAGAAGAAAAAAGGCGAAGAGATAATCTACGGTGACGCAAGCCGCGACATTATCCTTAATCATGTAAAAATCGGCAAAGCAGGCTCAATTGTTGTTACCATACCGAACACGGAAGCGACAAAGGCAATCATAACAACAGTAAGAAGGCTCAATCCGACGATATACATCATCGCCCGCGCCAGATTCGTCTCCGATATTGCCGAACTCTACCGTCTCGGTGCCGATAAGGTAATTGTCGATGAAAGAGAAACCGCTCTTGAGATCTTCAAGTGCATAATCCTGAAAGGCAAGACGATTACTCCGGAGTTGCAAAACGAAATTGATGCCTGCGTAAAACAGATCAGGCGGGAACTCTACGACCGCTATCTCGAAAAATCGATGGCAGAAAGCAGCGATATGAACAATACGACCGACGGGAATAACTTTCTCCTCCGCCCCATGATGCATATGATTCATACGGCGGACAGGAACATGCCGAAATCCAAGAACAGCATCAAAAAGATTATCGTCGGCAAAAACTCGTATATCTGCGGCAAAAGACTCTCCGAGGTCTCGATACGCGGTAAATACGGCGTCTCGGTCGTCGCCGTCAGGAGAGCGGAGGACGCGGATGCCGAACTTACGCCCGATGACGATACCGTCCTCTACGAAGGGGATACCGCGATTATCGTCGGCGAAATCGGTCAGATTGACGAGATAAGGAAACTCTTCGACGAAGTCGGGGAATAAAACACAACATTATTGGAAGCGGATCGAAATCGGAGACGAATACGTATAAGAAACATACACGATTACGTATAAGATACATTCACGATTACGTATACGATACAGACACGAATGCGGATATGATTACGGAGACCGATATGGGCAAAAACAGAGATATTGAAAATAACGGCGGTAACGGCGGCACCGATAAACTCATCGAGAAGTTCGACAGGCTTGTCGAGAAAAAAGGGATTACTCTCCGCGATGCCGACAACTTCAAGGTGATGGAGAATGTCTTCGACGACCAGACCCTTCTTGCCCTCTACAAACTCGTGAACAAAGGAAAGATCTCCGCAATCGGCGGCTCGATTTCGACGGGAAAGGAGGCAAACGTCTTCTACGCCGAAGACGGCGACGGTCATCCGGCGGCGCTCAAGATATACCGCATTCAGTCGGCAAATTTCAATACGATGGGCGAATACATGGCAGGCGACCCGCGTTTTTCGTCGATACGCAAGTCGAAGAAGGAGTTCATATTCGCGTGGACGAAGAAGGAGTACGCAAACCTCATCCGCGCCCGCGATTCCGGGATTAACTGCCCGCAGGCTTATCTTTTCGACCGCAACATTCTGCTCATGGAGTTCTGCGGCGACAGAGAGACGGGGACGGCATACCCGCAGCTTCGTCAGGCGGCGGCAGGCTTTACAAAGTCGCAGGGCGAGGAGATATATCATGCGATTATCGCCGATATGAAGACGCTCTTCAACGGGGCGAGCCTGGTTCACGCCGATCTCTCGGAGTTCAACATCCTCTTCGACGGCGAAAAACACATAATAATCGATATGGGACAGGCAGTCCTTCCCGAGCACCCGGGTGCCGTCCGCTATCTGATTCGGGACATAAAGAACATTAACCGTTTTTTCAGCCGGTTCTGCGAGCCGCTCGAGGATGAGGCGGTCTTTAAGGAGATAGTCGGCGCCGAGAGAATGCAGCCGTAATTGCCGCGTAAAACGTATATAATCAAATAAGTCAAATTAATTGATATGAAAATACGAAAAATCAAATTCTCAGGTATAACGGTAATACTTGCGGTTCTTCTGATTGCATTCCTTCTTGTCGCGGGATGCACGCAGAATGCCGCTACACAGACCGGCACGCAAACGTCTGCAACAACGCCCGCAACTACCGCTCCGACAGGGCAGGCAACGACCGCAACCCCGACGGGGGATTCCGATTCGCCGGAATACACGGTCGATGCCTCCTTCGAAGGCAGCGGTAACGGTGGTATCTCCACAGATCTTAAGGGCGGCATTGTCCGCATGCTTAAGGTAACCCAGCCGAAATACGAGAAGGCTTCCGTTGTTGTCACGACAGGCGATGCAATCTATCCGTTCGAAAACGAACTGACCAAAGAGGCCGAAAAGTCAATCGCCGATGCCAAAAACGCGGATGAATCCGTTGCCGACGCAAAATACATCTGGACGCAGGCATTCTACGTTCCCCAGGACATGAAGACTAATTTTAAGATAGAGACGACCGGCGACTGGAAGATTGACATAGACGTGCCGCTTGCGATTAACGCGGTTCCCCCAATCGGCTTCAGGGGTGCCGGAGACGGTTCATCCTCCTTCTTCCAGATCAACAAAGGCGATTATACGGTCGATGTATCGGTTGAGGATGCCGACAAACTCTCGATAAGCCTTGTGAGCTTCGACGGAAAAATCTACGCGCTTGATATACCGAAGGTATTTTCGGATTCAAAGGAAGGCACCCCCGGCAGCGTAAAAATACCGTTGAAAATCGATGAGAGCGGCAATTACCTCGTAAATGTCGCGTGCAACGGCATGTGGGAGTTAAATATCGCGCCTGCGAGCGCATAATTGAGATAAAATTAATTTTTTTATTTTTTTTAATTTTTTTATTTTCAGAATTTTTCAGAATTTTCATGCTTATTATTGCTTAAATTGCGTCATTCATCGTCATCGAAGATGAACAGTTCGTCTATGGTGGCGCCAAGCACCTTTGCGACGTCGTGAGCGAGTTTGAGCGAGGGGTTATACTTTCCTTTCTCAAGGAATACGACCGTCTCGCGCCGCACTCCGACAGCCTCGGCAAGCTCCGCCTGCGTGAGATTTTTCATAACGCGATACTCGCGAATCTTCGTCTCCATATTTCACCGCCCGTCCTTTTTCCCCGCATTCCCCATAAGAGAGATTGCTGTCAGTAAACATCCCCTTTCGATGCGAAATATTTCTGGAAGATGATTGTGCTTACGGGCATAAGTATGATAAGTATGCCCGTTATCATCTCGACCGTGAACGTGACCGCCTTGAAATACGAAAGCCAGAAGGCGAGTATGATTACGAGATAAGTCAGATACCACGAGTATGCCATGCCCCATGTGCCTATCTTGAGGGAACGTTCGTCCTGAATCTCGCGATCCGCCGGTTTTCTGTATCCCGCAAAGCAGATTATGAACATGATGAATCCGCCCGTTATCATCATCTGGAAGTTGTCGCCGGCTGTCACCGTAAGTGCAAGACCGGTTATGATCATCAGCAGACCGAGGATGCTTCCCGCAAGCAAAACCGCCTTCTTACCCGTCATCTTCGCCGCAATCAGAGCCAAAATCAGTACCAAAATCACCGAGGCGAGACCGATTAAGTTAAAACCCGCGCCGGCTCCGGTGACGTAAGCCGCGATTATGACGATTACCATCGCTGCCGCGGATAATGCCGCCGAGATCACATACCTTCTCTCATTTGCGCCAAGCTCCGAGAAACGCTTCGGTGCGAATATGCCCGCAGTTTTCTCCGATTTATCCGTTTTGCCCGTTTTGTCTATTTTTTCTTCGCTATTTTCTTTGCTTTTTTCTTCGTTTGTCATATCCTTATCTCCAAAAGTTGAGTGTTTCAAACGTATTTGTGTTAGAAATAAACAACACTTTGTTAGATCAATATAACATGTTAGAAGTATATAACACTTTTCACAATCCCGCGTTACGCTGATTTCACGGATTTCACGGATCGTCTGCCGTGGGGTTCCCTGGAATTCCGCCAAAGATTTTACACTTATAGAGACAATAATAATGCATACCAAAATATGGCGCAGACAGCGCCGATTAATTCATTTTACAGATAAAATTTCAGAAATCTCAGATATACTCAAATCCGCGAATATACAAAACCCGCGGGGATTGCCCGAAATCAAAAAATCCCGATTTAATCCCCGATATAATGAATTCCTAACGGAAAGAGATGAATAAATGACACAGCAGGAAGTAAAAATAACTCAGGACCGAATTGCGGTAATAATAGGAAAAGGCGGCAGAACCAAGCGCCTCATCGAGAAAAAAACAAATACGGCGCTTGAGGTCGACAGCGAGGAAGGAATCGTTACGATAGAAGCCGAAGACGCATTCGCGGTCATAAAAACCGCGGAAATAATCCGTGCAATCAACCGCGGTTTCTCGCCCGAACGTGCCTTCGTTCTTCTGGAGGACGAGGATGTCATCCTCGAGGTCGTGGATTTAAGTGCGGTCTGCAACACGCCCAAGCAGATGGAGAGACTCCGCGGAAGAATCATAGGAAAGGCGGGAAAGGCGCGCGAGCAGATCGAGAACCTGACCGGCGCCGAGATCTCGGTCTACGGCAAGACCGTCGCGGTCATAGGCGGCATCGAGCAGACAAAGAATGCCATTGCCGCAATCGACATGATAATCGAGGGTCTGCCGCACGAAAACGTCTTTGCTTTCCTCGATAAGAAGAAGAAGGAAGCAAAAGCCAATATGATAGAGTATTACTACTGAAGGTTTACTGCCGGAAGTTTACCGTTGAAAGTTTACTGTGAAAGGTACTGCCAAAGTGATTGATGCTGCAAAAGTGAGTAACGGCGAAGCGATTGTCGCGGAAGCGGTCAATACCGGAGAGGTTGCCGCCGAAGGTGTCATCGTTTCCTCACAATTTCACAAATTATTCCCATCCGTATACGGTGCCTTCCCGAATGTTCACATTTCGGTCCCGAAAATGAACAAATCCGTATCCCGGCACCACGGTTTTTCAATCTTTTTTAAGGCGCCGACAGATATATTTCCACTGAAAAACCGTTGCTCAAATTACGCTTCGTTTTCCGAAAACAGACCATGCATCACTTTTAGACAGGAAACAGTGGGGTGTCGTTTTCTGCCATGACAGCCCCGAAAATGACGACCCCGAAAAAGACGGGCGCTTCCCAAAAGAAGAACGCCTCGGGATACAGACTTGCCGACCTGCCTCTTCCGCAGGCGCTCATCGACGCATATGCGAAACGCGGCATAACCGAGCTTTATCCGCCGCAGGCAGAATGCGTAAAGAAAGGTCTCCTTGACGGCAAAAATCTCCTTATCTCGATTCCGACGGCAAGCGGAAAGACCCTCGTCGCCGAGATGGCAATGCACAGGCAGATAAGTGCGCAGGGAAAATGCCTCTATATCGTCCCTCTTAAAGCGCTTGCCTCCGAGAAATTTGAAGAATTCCAGAATAAGGGCGTCAAAGTCGGCATTGCCACGGGCGACCTCGATAAACGCGACGAGTATCTGGGAAAGAACGATATCATCATCACCACGAGCGAGAAGGCGGATTCGCTCCTGAGGAACAATGCGCGATGGATGGAGCTTGTCACCTGCCTTGTCATTGACGAGGCGCATCTCATCGATTCCGAGGACCGCGGCGCAACTCTCGAGATGGTGATTACAAAACTGCGGTATCTCAACAAAAACATGCAGATTATCGCGCTTACCGCCACTATCGGCAACCCGAGAACTTTCGCGGGCTGGCTCGATGCCGAGCACGTCTCATCGGAATGGCGCCCCGTTATCCTCAAGGAGGGCGTATTTTACGCAAATACCATCTATTTCGAGGAGGATGATCGGGAGATTGATATGCCGACGAAGGACGAGGATACCAATCTCTGTCTGGACTGCATCAAAGAAGGCGGTCAGTGCCTTGTTTTTGTCAATTCGCGACGCAATGCCGAAGGATTCGCAAAACGCATGGCAAAGGCTCTGGAAAAATACGACGAGGAACTCGAAAGGGTTCATGATAATGCACATGAAAATGTCCGTAAAAGAGCCGGAGGCGCGGATAAGTCGGATAAAACGGACGAATCCGATGAGTCGGATACGCTGCATGAGCCGTATAAGCCGTATAAGCATCTGACGGATACCGCCGTTCTTGGAAGAATCGAAAAAGAGCTTGAGGCTGTAGCCGAGACCGATATGGGTCAGACGCTGGCTCTCTGCACGGGTAAGGGTGCATCTTTTCATCATGCCGGCATGAAACGCGAACAGCGTCAGATTATCGAGCAGGGATTCCGCGACGGTCACATCAAGGTTATTTCTTCGACGCCGACACTTGCCGCGGGACTTAACCTTCCGGCAAGACGTGTCATCATCCGCGATTATATGCGCTTTGCCGAGGAGGGTATGCGCCCGATTCCGGTCCGCGAGTATCGGCAGATGGCGGGGCGTGCGGGCAGACCGCATCTCGACCCCTACGGAGAGTCGGTGCTGATTGCAAAGAGCCGCGATATGGCAAACGGGCTTTTCGAGGAGTTTATCGACGCTCCTTCCGAGGACGTGAAATCGCGGCTGGATGACGAGTCGGCACTCTGCGCCCAGATTCTATCCCTGATTGCGACGGGATTTGTCCGAAAGGACGACGATCTGATTGCGTTTCTTAAGCAGACCTTCTACATGTATACGAACAAGAAGAGTTCGTATCTCACGGAGATAGTCGGCGATTCCATCGATTTCCTCGAGGACGCGGGAATGATAACGAAGATAGACGGGTTTCTTTCGGCGACGGCATACGGAAGTCTTGTCTCGCGCCTTTACATAAATCCCGTCAGCGCCGAGATTATCGCCGGAAAACTGCGCGAGAAGCAGGCGGTGATTAACGAAGGTCTAAGCGGTGTTTCGGGAAAGGAAAAACTCCGCCGCTCGAAGGATCTTGCGGATGCCGGTTCGAAAGACGCCGGCGGCAGCCCGATATTTTCGGATATCGGTCTTCTGCAGCTTCTCTGCAAGACGCCGGATATGCACACTCTTTACGTGAAAAAGGACGAGATTGCGGTTATCAACCAATTCTCGATGGAGCATGAGGATGAGTTGTGGCTCGGCATCTCGTTTGACAGCATGGAGGAGGATTATCGCGCTCTTAAGACCGCGATGCTCCTCGATAACTGGATCTCCGAGGTCGGCGAGAATCTTATCTGTCAGCGGTTTAATGTCGGTCCCGGCGATATCTACAATGTCGTGGAGAGCATGAACTGGCTCTGTTATTCGGCGTCGCGAATCTCTTCGATGTTTGCCGAGGATCTGAGAGAGGCCGTCGCCGAGGTCGAACTGAGGATGAAACACGGCGTCAAGCGCGAGCTGCTTCCGCTTGTAAAGCTTCGGAATATCGGACGCGTCCGTGCAAGAAGGCTCTTCAACAATAATATCACGGGTCCCGCGGCGATTAGGTCGGCAAAGTTTGAGGCACTCGCATCGATTCTCGGTCAGAAGATTGCAAAGCAGCTTGTCGATCAGGTCTCGAAGATGGAGCGCGATTATTCGGGTCTTGACAGTCTGTCGTCACCCGATTATTCCGCTTTCCCTGCCCGCTCCGACCGCCCCGCCAGTTCTGATCGCACCGGCGATGAGGGAGGTAACGGCGATGCGGATGTTAACGGCGTTAACGAAGTCAAAGGTGCCAAAGATGCCGAAGTCGGGGATGCCGGCGAAGCTGATGATCTTGATGATGCCGATAATGACGATAATGCCGGTGACGTGTCGCCGGTGCCGAATCGGAAGAAGGGCTCCGGTGCCGAAAAAGAGCCGAATAAGGCTAAAGGTAAGAGTCCGAAAGAGAATAAAGCTAAAGACAATAAATCTAAAGATAAAAGTCAGGGTCGGAATAATCAGAAATCGCTTTTTGAATTTTAGGCGACAAAGATTAGGCGGCAAAAATGACTGAATCTGCGAATGCGGTTGGAATCCGTGAATATGAATTGCCATGAATCAAATGCGAGATGCAAGGGGAGAAGAGAGTATGAAGAATGAAACAGATGCAAACGGAAGAAATTTGAAAGATAACGGTAACGATGCAGGCGGCTCGAGACATTGTTTTGCGCTGAGTCCGGCGCCTGTGCCGGTATCCGCGGGAGAGGGTTCCGATGGAGAGGGAATCGGGATGTTCTGCAGCGTCGGGAGAGCGGAGTTGTCCGTAAAGGATATTCCGGAATGCCTAAAAGCCGTAAAGAAGGTTGCGGACGCGGAAAATGTGTACATAATCTGCCTGAACGCCGATTGCGTAGCGGGATACGGGCATATCGAAAGTGCCGTTTTCCACGCGAAACGCTCATGGTATGAGGACAAGCCTATAGCGAACTCCTTCGAAATGGAAGTTCTTCTCTACACGGGAGCAAGACGGCAGTGCAACGAGATCGGAGAATTCGGACTTCACAAAGGCAATAACGACCTGTTTGTCTGCGTATGCGGAGAGATGAAAAATAAGACGGAAGATAAAAAAGGAAAAGTTACCGAATGCCGTGCCGAAAACTGTGACGAACGATATGCCGAATATTGTGAGAAGAACGAGAAAGTTTTCTCCGAACTCGAGAAGGAGATTGGTCTTAAGTTGAAGAACGGCGATGGCAGAGGTAACAGCGACGATAGCGATGATAGATATGATAGAGATAACAGAGATGACAGGATCTCCGATAGGAAACTGAAGAAACTCATGAAGCTCTTCGACATTCCGGATGAAGAGTTATCCGAAGTCGGCATCGGAAGAATCGAGGAACTGATTGTCGAGAAGGTTGCTCTGCTTGACATTCAGAAGTAAAAAGTAAAGAGTAAAATAGATTGACTTTTATTTTTCTATTTTTTCACTTTCATTCTCCACGATTTTTGAGAGAGATTCGGAAAAAACTGTTTTAGGATTTTACGGAGATATTCGGATTATTGACAGGAACTTTTAAGAGATATTGAAAAGAGGAAGTTGCAGTTACCCCGACCCCATCATTTCGACTGGAGATATTTTTATAGATAGGGGTGTTGAGAAGTGAGTGCCGTGAAGAATAGTGCAGGTACTTTTTGAGATCGAAGAATAGTCATTGGTACCTATGAGAATAATAGTATATATTAATTGTTAAATGTAATACAAGGTGTGAAAAGTTTCTCATAACCACAATAAAAAATAAGAAAAATAAATCAAACTTTAAGATAACTCTATCATACACAACTCTGTCATATACAACTCTATTATACATAACCCTGTCATACAATTCTTCATAAATAAAAAAGACAATTTTTCGTCAGAAAATCAGAAAAATCTTCTTTCTTCGACTATTTTCCACATTCTTCCTCTTCCTCCACTGTCCTTCCTCCGCTGTCAATTTCTCTCACCCCCTCACACATAAAAACATCTCCAGTCGAAATGATGGGGTCAGTGTCAACATCCTTGATCCGGATTCCCTTTTTCTCTCTTCCCTTCTCCCTCTCTCTCCCCCTCCCCCTCCGTTAACTCTCATTAACTCTCTCCTGTCCCTACCATCTCCCTCCTCTCTCCTCCCGAACCCAGACCCCCTCCCTGTTTGCTCTTCCTTCTTCTTCCCCCTCGAATTCGGTTCCTTCCTCCCGGTTCCCCCCTCTGGAATCATACCCCCCTCTCACTTTGTCCTCCCCTTCTCAACTTTTCTCAGTTCCAATACCAATACCACTGCCAATAACACTACTAATACCTATACCAAAACCCGCTCCCGTTCCCGCGTTCTCCCTCATATTTCTCCCTCATCTGATCCTGTTCAACCTCACCACTTCCGACCTCTGTCCCGATTTCGCGATAGCGCTTCGCAGGCGATATGGATTGCAGAAATGCCTCAAATTCTCATGGTATTTCGAGAAACAACCCTTGATTGTCCCTTGAAGGTTCCGACCGGTTTCTCACTGCCTCACTCAAAACATAATGATTAATAATCTTTCAATCTGAATAGTATGTTTACACAAAGTTGCGGGCTCGAACAAGGGGTACGGGGAGTCTGGGAATCATTCGGGAAATCTCTCAAATTCTTGATGATTTTTGAAACGGAGTTAAATAGGGTGTGTTCTCATCCGAAAAATTATCTCTGAAATATAGGTAACTCTGCATGTTTTTCGTGCAATTTCCAGTTGAAATCCCACCATCTCCTCTAAAATTCGAATTCTGTAATTTGATATGTAATTCGGCATGTGACTTGGCATGTAACCACGGTTGGCATGCAACCGGGTATGTAACTTGACATGTAACTTGCATGTAACTTGACATGCAATTCGGCATGCGGCATTTCATCATGCGCCATCGGGATTCATCCCGCATCCGACAGTCATGCAGAAATCATAAAAGCCGTCAAATAAATTAAAAAGAGGTTGTATCTGTGCCTGACAATTATGAGGATTACTGGAGCGGAAACAAAGGGGATATCGGGGGCGATAAAATAAACAATACCCTAAACGATATCGGAAACAGCATTGGAAACAACAAAGAAAAAGAGTACGGAAACGGAAACGAAGGCGTGAATGAGAACGCCGGCAAATTCAAATCCGGCAATTTTCCAAATCCCGATGATCTCTTCGGGAAATATCTGGATAAAGGCAACATTTACAAGAACAGGGAAGTTCTGCTTCACACATATAAACCGAACGATCTCCTGCACAGACGCGACGAGATAGAATCTATTGCCGCCATACTTGCGCCGGCGATTCATAACGAAACTCCTTCAAATATCCTGATTTACGGAAAAACGGGGACAGGAAAGACTACTTCAGTGGCGTATGTCGGCACCGCTCTCGTAAGCACGTGTCAGAAGATGGGAAAGACCTGCAATGTCATATACATCAACTGTCAGATTATAGACACTCAGTATCGGGTTCTCGGTTTTATCGCCGGCGAACTCGAAAAACTGGGCAGCAAAGCGAGCGATAAGTTCCGTTCCGGCATCCCGAAGACCGGATGGGCAACCGACCAACTCTATACCGAACTTAAGAACATGATAGACACAATCGGCGGCGTCAACGTAATCGTCCTTGACGAAATAGACAAACTGGTCAAGAAGAGCGGAGATGAGACACTCTACAGCCTCACCAGATTCAACAGCGACCTTAAAAACGCAAAGATAAGCATAATCGGAATCTCAAACGACCTGCGTTTCACAGAATTCCTCGATCCGAGAGTTCTGTCGTCATTATCCGAGGAAGAAAAAGTCTTCAATCCGTATAATGCCCTTCAGCTTCGCGACATTCTGAAGCAGAGAGCCGATATTGCGTTTGTGGACGGCGCCCTCGAAGATGAGGTAATTCCGCTGTGTGCGGCACTTGCGGCTCAGGAGCACGGAGATGCAAGGCGTGCCCTCGACCTGCTCAGGGAATCGGGAGATCTCGCCAACCGCGAAAAAGCCGATAAGGTCACGGAGCGTCACGTAAAGAATGCGCAGCAGAAGATTGAGACGGATACCTTAAGCGACTGCGTATCGTCGCTTCCGACGCAAAGCAAGGCAGTTCTCTTCTCAATGCTGCTTCTTAACAGTAACAAACAGGCCTTCACGACGGGCGAAGTTGCGCAGACCTACAGGGAGGTTGCAAACGTCCTTGACCTTGACGTTCTCACGCACAGAAGAATCACCGACCTCATCAACGAACTTCAGATGCTCGGTATCATAAACTCCCGTGTAATTTCCAGAGGAAGATACGGGCGAACAAAAGAGATGTCATTCGGTCCCGGAACCGACAGAATCGAGAAGACACTTCATGACGATAAAAAATTCTACGATGAGCGTTTAAGCCTCATAGATGTCACACGTTTCAAAAACATGTACAGATAAAGACTCCATTTTTATTACATTTTCACTATTTTCCATGTTGTTCCATTACTCCGCTCCTTTTTTATTCCGTTCCCATGTGATTCCATAACCCCGCCCTTTTGTTATTCCGTTATTCCGTTCCCATGTGATTCCATAACCCCGCCCTTTAGTAATTCCATTCCCCCTGTTATTCAGCCCCCGTTATCCGATTTACCTGTTTATTCCATTCATTTTTTATTCCTTTATTTCGTTCATTTTTTCCATCATACCTATCCGTTTGCGGTTCGGATAATCGGCGAAATTTAAGGCATATGAGATAGTAATATAGTTACAATATGGACGACAAGGACAGACTAATCCTGACTCTTCTGGAGGAAGACTGCAAAGTACCTGTGGAATCACTTGCGGATATGGTCGATTTAACCAAAGAAGAGCTTCTGAGTCGCATTGAAGTTCTTGAAAAAGACAGAATAATTCAAAAATACACGGCATGTGTCGACTGGGAGAAGGCAGGCGAAGGCGTAGTCGCCGCAATCGTCGAGCTCAAAGTCTCCCCCGAGAGGGATTTCGGATACGACAAGATAGCCGAGAGACTCGCAAGGCACAGGCAGGTTAAGTCGCTCCGTCTGATTAGCGGAGCATACGACCTTGAACTCCTCGTCGTCGGCAAAAACATCCATGAGATAACCCGCTTTGTTGCCGAGCAGGTAGCCCCGCTCGAACATGTGCGCGAGACGGGAACAATACTCATAATGAAGACCTACAAGGACAACGGCATAGAATACTTCGAACGCAAGAGCGGCGAGAGGCTGCCGTATTCGCTCTAAGGAGGTAAAAATGAGGAATTTTTGTTCGGAAAGAGTCCGCTCCATACCTCCGTCGGGCATACGCAAGTTCTTTGACATCGCTCAGGAGATGGACGACGTCATCTCGCTCGGCGTCGGCGAACCGGATTTCGATACGCCGTGGAACATAAGAGAAGCGGCGATTCGCTCAATCGAGCAGGGACAGACGGCATACACGTCGAACACCGGTCTTCTTGAACTTCGTCAGGAGATACAGAGATACCTCGAGGAGTCCTTCGGCGTCTCATACGATTACCGCAACGAGATGATAGTCACGAGCGGCGCCTCGGAAGCGCTGGATATCGTAATCCGCGGCGTTGTCGACCCGGGCGACGATGTCCTTGTAGCCGATCCCTCGTATATTGCATACTGCTCCAATGTCATGCTCGCCGGCGGCAGACCCGTTCAGGTCCCGTGCCTTGAGAAAGACAAGTTCCGACTGACGCCGGAGGCAATACAGGAGAAGATAACGCCCAAGACCAAGGTGCTCCTCTGCAACTTCCCGAACAATCCTTCGGGAGCGGTCATGTCGAAGGATGACTATAAGGCAATCGCCGATGTCGTCGTCGATAACGATCTCCTCCTCGTCAGCGATGAGATTTACACCGAACTCACGTATGACGGTCAGAAGACGGCGGCGGCATCCGTCGACGAGCTTTGGGAGAGAACAATCACAATCAACGGATTCTCCAAGGCGTTCTCCATGACCGGATGGCGTCTGGGTTACCTCTGCGCACCGAAGGATATTGCCGCCGAAATCCTCAAGATTCACCAGTATGTCATGCTTTCCGCGCCAACGGGGGCTCAGTATGCGGGTATCGAGGCACTTAAGAACGGCATGGACGCCTGTAAGGAGATGGTTCAGGAGTTCAGGGTAAGGAGGAACCTCTTCGTAAACGGACTTAACAGGGCGGGATTAAAGACGCATATGCCCAGCGGCGCTTTCTATGCTTTCCCCAATGTCAGCGAATTCGGACTCTCGGACGAGGTCTTTGCCGAGAGACTCTTAAAGGAGCACCATGTCGCCGTGGTTCCGGGATCCGTCTTCGGAGACGCCGGTAAAGACCATCTCCGATGCAGTTATGCGACCTCACGCGACGACCTGATGAAGGCGGTCGAGAGAATCGAGGAGTTCATAGCCGATATCTCGAAGAACTGAGCTGTCGGATTTGTTGAAGTTGTCGAATATCTCAGAGATGTCGGATATCCCGGAGAGGTGGGAGCTGTCGGAATTGTCCGGGTGAACCGGTCACCTTGTACCTGCCCTGCCGGGACCTGCGGCACGGGGCATCGACGACAAACCGAAGTATTAATTAATGACCCGAAAAAACAACCAAATCCATTTTTAAGGAATTTAAATAATTTTGCAATTGTTTTTCATGAAATCCCAAACCCCACCATTTCCACTGGAAAATCGTATTTTTACATAAGTCTGTCCGAATTGTCATGACCAAAATGTTAATCATAAAATTTTAAGTAAGTCTCAAATGCATTTTCACATCAAATCGTGATACCGGAATAAATAACAGTGTGAAGAAATAACCCGATTTCCCGACCGTATAATGAGAATGGAAAAACAGGATCCGAAAAGGCGGCAGAACCCCATCATTTCCATTGGAAATCAAAATAATTTCGGTTTAAACATTAAAATATTCACAAATCGGAACTAAAAATAAGTCTCATTAACCTTATTAACCCATCTCAGCCGCGGCATCTTACCTGCCCTTAAGTAAAAATTTTTTTACAATTCGGATTAACGTTGGTTTACCGTTCGTTTTGCCGGTAAACAGCCGCAGACATACTCCGCTCCCCGGCCGTTTTCCCGCGCAATGCCCGTTCCCCATGCCTCTCTCAACCCCTGCCCTGACCCAAAAAAGCACTATATATATTTTTGGGGAAATGCGCGTCTATGATCTCAAAAACGGTCAAATCTGGCTTAAAATAATAAAACCCTCAAAGAGAGCGATTTCAAACTCGATTCATCGGGCTTAATTTCGTGTAACACATGATACATTTATTTAATATAAACTCACCAACTTTAATGAAATCCAATGAGTTGTACCATAATCGTAGGTGGCTTTTTTGGCGACGAAGGTAAAGGAAAGATCGTCGCTCACGTTGCGCACAAAGACAAACCCTCAATAATTTCACGCGGGGGTGTCGGCACAAACGCCGGACACACGGTTCAGGTCGGGGACAAATCCTACGGCGTCAGGATGATTCCGTCGGGATTCGTCTACCCGGGCGCAAAACTCCTTATCGGCAGCGGCGTCCTTGTCGACCCGACCGTCCTTAAAAACGAGATTAAGAACGTCGGCGTCGAAGGCCGCGTATTCATAGACAAGAGATGCGGCATCATCGAGCCCGAGCACATTGCGCAGGACAAGGCAAGCGAGCACCTATCAAAGAAGATAGGAACGACGGGAACCGGATGCGGACCCGCAAACGTCGCCCGTGTCAACAGAACGGCAAGACAGGCGAAGGACGTCCCCGAACTCAAGGAGTATATCGTCGATGCCGCTCAGATGCTCAACGACGCCATCGACCGGGGCGAGACCGTCCTCCTCGAAGGCACGCAGGGATTCGGAATCTCGCTTTACTTCGGAACATACCCCTATGTAACGAGCAAGGACACATCAGCATCGCAGATTGCGGCTGACAACGGAATCGGACCCACCAAGGTCGACGACGTAATCGTGGTCTTCAAGGCATTCCCGACACGCGTCGGCGGCGGTCCCTTCGAGACCGAGATGACCCGCGAGCAGTCCCACGAACTCGGTATTCAGGAATTCGGAACTGTAACCCACCGCGAGAGAAGAATCGGCGTCTGGGACGGCGAACTTGCAAGATACTCCGCCATGATAAACGGCTGCACGATAGGTGCAATCACAGGCATCGACCATATCGACCCGGCATGTTACGGCGCAACCGAATACAGCCAGCTTACACCAAAAGCTCTGGAGTTCCTCAAAAAAGCCGAAGAAGATATCGGCGCTCCCATCAAACTCATCTCCACGGGACCCGACGTCACACAGATAATCGATATCAGATAATCCGGGATATCGGATAAAATCAACAATAAAGCGACAAACAATAACAATCAACCAAAAACCAATAACAATCAACCACAACCACTGACAATCAACCAATAACCCTCATTTTTCATCAATTACTTATATGTCATATCTGAAGCAAACATGAATATACAAATTCCATGGGGTAAACAATATGAAGATGTCAACCTATGAACTGCTCTGCTGTCCCGTATGCAAGGGCGACTTAAAACTCACGGTAAACGAGAAAAGACAGCTTGAAAACGGCGAAGACGATGTATTGGAAGGCTCGCTCTTCTGCGAAAAATGCAATGCCGATTATAAAATCTCCGAAGGAATCCCCGACCTTTTGCCCAAAAATCTGGAATAATTGCTACACATCGGGATATCCCGACCGAAGTTATCCGAAACGTAGAGATCCAAACTGAAAGAGATGCAATAACGATATAGGCAATAACGACAGATAAGAAGATAATAAATATGAACGCCGCGTCACTCACGGTGATGCGGAAACGGGGGATAAAATGCCGGAATACATAATCGATATCAACAAAAGGAAGATAAACTCAGTCGAAGTCCCGAAATCAGCCGAGGTTGAGGTCGGAGATGTCCTTGTTCTCAGGCTCGTCAATCACGGAGCGCCGCTTCATGTCTCGGTCTCCGCGGTAAACGCACGCAGATATACCATTTATCTGCACGAAAACATCTATCTCAAGGAGGAAATGGAGTTCAAGGTGCCGATTCTTTCCACGGCGCCGACTGGAACATTCCAGATAGACATTATCACGGGTTACGGCATCGTAAAGGAGACATTCAAAGTCAACGTCACCGACAGATCGCTGGAGCTTCCCGAAGTTCTGGAGGATATACCTCCCACAACCGAAGAGCCGGAGAAGAATAATTACGGTTACGGGCTGACACTGGCTCTCCTCGTAATCGCAGGCTGGGCGGCGTACATACTCGCAATCGGTTACTACGGAATGGTCGCCGGTTTCTCATCGGTGATTCTGCTCACAATCGCAGTTTTAATTGCATGGCGCTGGCGGTCCTGACCCTATTACTCTCCCTTGTCATCGACAGGCTCATGGGGGATCCCCAGTCAAGGTTTCATCCCGTAGCCATGCTCGGCAATCTTATAGCGGTCTGGGGAAGACCCGGGCTCTACCCCGTCCGCATTCAGAGGATTGCCGGCGTTGTTTTCGCGCTTGCCACAGCCTGCATCTTTACGCTTCCGTTTCTCATTGTCGAGCGCTGTCTGCCTTTAGCGGGCGCATACCTTTCTCCGATTCTCTCAGCCGCAATTCTCGTCATTGTTTCGGCGTTTCTTCTCAAGGTCTGTTTTGCGTGGCGCTGCCTTGAGGAGCATGTCGAGAATGTCGAGAGCGCACTTAAAAGCGGCGGCGAAGGCAGCGGGCGGGAAGCCGTTCAGCGCCTCGTATCCCGCGATGCCGCCGTGCTCAAAGACGAGGAGATTCTCTCGGGCGCCTTTGAATCGATGGCGGAAAACCTAGTTGATTCCATAATATCGCCGCTCTTCTTCTTCACGATATTCGGGCTTGCGGGTGCGGCGTTTTACCGTGCGGCAAACACCATGGATGCCATGCTCGGATATAAGGACGAGAGGATTCGGCTCGGCTGGTTTGCGGCGAGGATGGACGACGTCTTAAATTACATCCCCGCACGTTTCAGCGGTCTTGTCCTGATTCTTTACTTCGCGGCAAGGGGTAAGTTCGGACCCGCTTGGAAGACCTTCATCGCGGACAGAAAAAAGCGCGAAGGGTTCAACGGCGGCATTCCGATGTCGCTCATCGCCGGCGGCTGCGAAACGGCGTTTGTCAAGCCCGGCGTCTACGTCATCGGCGGCGAATGCAAAAAACGCAGTCTGAGCGAGGCAAAAAAGGATATATTTTCGGCCGTAAGGTGGGCATCCGCGATATCTGCCGTAATCTTTTGTGCGGCGATGACGGCTGCGGGCGGAGTTATTTTCGGGCTGCTCGGTATTTAACCGAAATATTTTGAGCATTTTGAGCATTTTGAGTATATAGAGTATTTAGAGTATATAGAGTATTTATCCGGAGTATTCATCCGATTCAGTTTTTCGCCGATTTGAGAGCGGAGTCCAGAGCCGAGACAATCGTCGTTTTCATCTCTTTCAATCCGTAGTAGTAATACTTCAGGGAATCGAGGTAGAACTTCTTAAGGTCGGGTATGATAACCATCAGACCGCCGCCCGTTATCGTGATGGCGATTACGGTGAACAAAATCCTTGCCATAACGTTGTGCGCCCAGTAAAAGCTTTCAAACCCGGCAAAACCGCCGGAAACGGCGTCCGCGAAGAAAGGGAACCACTGGTCGGAGTAGGCAATAACGACGAATACCAGTCTGACGAGATTGATGACAATGAGAGTGGCTATCGCGTAAACTGCGCCGGCGAACTTCTGAAGGTACGTCCCCGCCGGACCGACTGCAAGCCCGAGCATAATCGCGGCGCCAACCACGGGCGTACAGGAAACCGTAATCTGGACGAAGTAGCCGCCGCTCAACATCGAATCCCACGAATAAATCGATGTGGCGTGCCCGATTGCGTTGAGAGCCGCGGCAGTGGAATTTACCTGAGCCGCGATCATGAAGTTCGCTATCGGCTCGACGAAGACGAGGAGCGCATAAATTGTAAACGCAATCGCCGCAACCGACGAGAGCTGAAAGACAATCGGGTCGGACTCAAGCGCACCCTTTACGGTCAGCGCCGCGAGCGGAAGGGCAATAAGCGCACATATCGGGTAAACAAACTCATTCTCTGGGAGATACGAGAACGAAACATACAGGAAGAGAATAATCAGAAATGTCCAGCCGCCCGCCGAAAAATACTTTTTAAACCCCGTAGGCGCCAGAAAAAGGATAAAACAGAGTAATGATGCGATCAGCAGGAGGAAAACTTCGGACATTCGGTAAAAAATATCTGTAACTGACAGTCAATAAAGCAGACTGATCGTTTATAAATACCGCACTATATATCTGAACAACTTCATCGACACCCCCGCGTCCCCGCCGCCACCCGCGCCCCATAGCAAGCGATACTCCTGCATAATCACAACCCGCACCCATCTCGTCCTCTGCCAGCACCTCCGCATCAACTCCCCTGCATCTCAACCGCTTCACCGATACCCCCGCCGCCACCCATGCCCCATAGCAAACGATACTCCTTCACATCCCGGCGCCCGTTTCGAACCGGCATAAACTTAGGCAGGTATACAAAGTTATTTTTAGAATCACCTCGAAATTTGAATCATTAATGAATCATTAATAACGGATAGGAAATCACAGCGGATAAAAAATCAACAGGAGAACAAAATGAAAACAATACTCAAAATATCCGGAATACTGCTCATATTACTCATTCTCTGCGCAATCCAGCCTGCGGGGGCAACCGATACCTACGCAAAGGGCGACAGCGTCAAGATAACGGGAACGGCGACGGGCAACCCGCAGCAGGGGCTTGCTTTCTGGGTCTTCGGTCCGAACTACTGGACACGCGAGACAAAACAGGTACAGGGAACAAGTTACACGTATGAACTGACTTCATCCAAGACCTCGGACCTCTCGCCGGGTCAGTACTACTGCATAGTCCAGCACCCGATGTACAACGGCGTCTTTGACGTCTACGTCAGCGGCGACAAAGTCGTCTCCTCGGACGGCGAATCCTTCGTAATCTCGGGAAGCAGCAAACTTCAGGGAAGCGCCGCGGCATACGCCCTCATGAGACTCCTCGACTCCCCGAATATCGACGACACGTACACGACAAACACGTTTATCATAGCCGAACCGTGGATCGCGTTCAGCAACCGCGCCGAATACACTGCCGGCAACAGAATCTACATATCGGGAACGACCAACCTCGCCCCCGGCGACAAACTGATCTATAACGTCCTGTCATCCTCGTTCGTGCCGACACAGAAGACACAGTCCTCGGAGTTCTCGGGAGAGAGCGGAACGATAACGGTCGGCTACGGAAGCCCCGACAATATCTGGGGATTCTACCTTGACACGACCAATCTGAAACCCGATGAATACACGGTCAACGTCGAGAAGAACGACGGCACGGTCTCGTTCACCGGCAAGTTCACGCTTGTCGCACCCTCGGCGACGACAACCGCAACACCGGCGGTAACGGCGGTGCCGACCGAAAACCCCGCACCTTCTCAGCCGGCGACGGCACCGACACCGATGCCCACGCAGTCGCCCTTATCTGTATACTCCGCCCTGCTTGCAATCGCCGCCGCCATTGTCGCGGTCGGCATTTCCGCTGCCGCTTTTGCCTCACGCGGAAAGAGTGACGACCTGATGACTGAAAGGGAATAATCGGGATTTCATCTCAAAAATACACCACTTTTTTAGCCATTCGCTAATATTTATTACAAATCATAACCAACTTTTTTCTATTATGGGTGCAAGGCTCAAACGATACAGTCAGATAGCCGACGTCATGGTGAAGTACGGATTCGGCATCATAGCCGATGAACTTGATCCCGACGGCAGAAGAAGGAAAAAACTCTTCAAAAACGACACAATGACCGACAATCGTTCGGTCTATGAGCGGATGAGACTTGCTCTTGAAGAACTCGGACCCACTGCCGTCAAATTCGGTCAGATGGCGGCATCCGACAACGAGAGGATACCCCCCGAACTCGCCGTGGAACTCCGCAAGCTCCACGACAACGTAATGCCGGTGCCCTTCGAAGACCTGCGCCCCACAATCGAAGAATACTGCGGCAACATCGACGACGTCTTCGAATACTTCGAGGAAACACCGATAGCCGCCGCATCCATCGGTCAGGTTCACCGCGGTATCCTCAAAGACGGCACCATAGTCGCAATCAAGATACAGCGTCCCAATATCACCGAAAAGATAGAGACCGACACCCTGATCATAGAAAACATGGCGTCGAGGTTCGAGAAGATAAACCCCGCACTCCGTGCATATAACCTGACGGGACTAATTGCCGACTTCACGGAAATGATGAAGAGGGAACTCGACTACGTTGCCGAAGGAAAGAATGCCGACATATTCCGCAAAAACTTTGCCGGCGACCCCGACATCTGTTTCCCCAAGATCTACTGGGAATATTCCGGTTCGAAGATGCTCGTGATGGAGTATGTCGAAGGTGTCCGCGTCGACGACGTCGAGAGCATCAGGATACTCGGATATGAGCCCAAGAGGTATGCGGCGCTCGGATTCCGCGCTTACCTGAAGATGATCTTCGAGGACGGATTCTTCCATATCGACCCGCATCCGGGCAATATCTTCGTCAACACCGACGGCAAGATGACCTTCATCGACCTCGGCGCGATTGCGGTGATACGACCCGAGCGGCGTCACACCTTCATAAAACTGCTCCTTGCAATCGTCAACTCCGACGTCGACGCAATAATCGAGAACTTCCAGAAACTCGGCGTCAGAATCGACCCCGACGACATGGACGAGATCAAGGACGGTCTCTACTATGCACTCTTCGGTGCCGAAAGCGCAAATGTAGCGGCGGTTGACAGCGGTGCTTCCCTTGCCGCCGTGCCCGACCTCTTAAACCAGTACGGCATCCAGATACCGCGTACTCTGATGGCGCTCCTCAAGGTTATCGTGATGATCCTCGGGGTCGGTCAGAAACTCGATCCGAATTTCAACTTCTACGATAATGCAAGACCTTATCTGACGCAGATCGTAAAACAGCAGTATTTCTCGCCGAAAAACCTTAAGAGAACGACCCATGTCATGATGGAGAGCCTTGACAGCATAATGAAGCTGCCCAAGATCTTCAACAATACCCTCAATAAGTGGGCAAACGGTAAATTCCAGCTTGAAATTGTCGCAAAAGATGTCGACAGGCTCTCGACGACCGTCGAGAAGGCGACGGACAGAATTATCATGGGTCTTCTTGCCGCTTCTCTGGTTATCGGAACCTCGATTGTGATGTATTCGATTGATATTCCCTATACGGCGAATGTTATCATTCTCATGGTTCTGGCATATTTCGGAGCGTTCACCTTCGCCATTGTAACCCTCGTAAGGTTGCTGTATCCGAATAAAAAGAAGAGATACTACGACGATTGAGTACTATTGAGCAGGGTTGAGCACGATTAAGCAATATTAAGCATGATTAAGCAAGATTGAGCAGGCAAAAAGCCTCAATCTCCCTCATTTTTCCGTAATCTCAATCATCTGAAATTTCAATTTTCTGAAATCTCAAAAGTCCTCAAGTTTTTTAGACAGTATTGAGGGCAGACCGTTTACTATTTTTGTCTCTTCGAAACGAATCGCGGGTGCGAAGATTTTCAGATCAAACGAGACCGTTCCCGCGACTTTGACGGTAACGCTACCCGTGAGGAAATCGGCAGCGGCGGATAAGAGCGAGGTATTCCTAAGCAGGACATCGATGCCGATAACGGTCTCCGATGACGGCGCAAGCCGCACATTCTCGCGCATACCATTGCCGAGATATTTGTCTCTGATGACTCCGTCATCATCCTCAGCAACCCTGTTGAGAGTAAATTCAATTTTTTTAAGCGAAACGGCTACGGGCATGGGGTTTTTGACGGCGACGTTCACGGTTACCTCCGTCTCCGAGATCGTCATGTCCCTGAAGAGTATGTCGCGTATCTCTACGGCAGGTGCTTTTTCCCGGTTTTCGGTCGGCATCGCGGTATTATCGGGCATATCCGTCATATCGTTCATATTGGTCATATCGTTTATAATTTCGGCGTATAGTGCTCCACACTGCCGAGTGTCTCGGGTTTTCCTTCCGAGTTAAGCACGGAGATTGTTCCGTGACCGCCGCAGATGAGGCATTTTCTGCCGGTTTTTGCCTCGTGCTCAAGTGCGAGCGCAACGGCGCTCTTCCTCTCTTTTCTTGCAAGTTCGCTGTCGACATTCACGGATGTGACGAGGAAATCGGCGATTGAGTTGTAATTGCGCCTCGAGGTATCAAAACTCGTGAAATTCATCAGAGTATCGGCGGTGAAGAGCAGGTTTGCGTCCTCGGAATAGAGGATGAGCTGACCGAACTGGTGACCGCCGTCGCTCAAGAGGACATTTATCGTGATGTTGCCGACGGGCAGCGTTCCCAGTTTTGCGAAGTTGCCGATTTTTTCGATCGAATCCTCGGGGAAGAGGCGTATATTCTTCTCTTTCGACGGGTTCCAGTGCGAGAAGTAGGCAATCATGGTAGTGTAGACCTTCTCGAGGGTCGACGATTCGTGAATCGAACCCCATGCACGATTGCCGCAGCGGATAATCTCCAGAGTTCCCGGGTGCATGTAGGCGGGCACATCGTATGCGCCGCCCGCGCCGCAGTGGTCTGAGTCGGCGTGCGTGACTATGATGAACTTCAGGCGCGAGATGTCCAGACCGTAGTATTTGAACATGCGTTTCGCGTCATCGGCATAGATTCCGTAACCGGTATCGACCATTACTATGCCGCCTTCGGTATCGAAGAGGAATATGCTGCCGCCGCCCGGCGTCTGGAAGCAGTAGAGGGTTATACCGTCGTTAATCTTCTGAATCTGGACATCGGCGTAAAATCCGCTGCCGCTTGTATTGAGCAGGAACTCTCCGCAGTCCGTGTAGTTCTTAAGAATCTCCTCTTTTGATTCCCCTTTTTCCGTGAGAATTTCCACGGTCTTTGCTATGCCGTCAAGGAAGTCGGTCAGTTTTTCGTCGACGCTCTTTTTGTCCCTGAAATAGATATTCTCCTCAATGCCGTTATTGGCGGTATTGTTGCCGTTATTGTTGCTGTTATTGTCGCCGCGATTGCCGCCCGACTCCTCGAATTTCGTCAGGAACAATCTTATCTTCTCTATAAAATCGTCCGAAAACGGGTATTTGTCCGTCATATTTTATTGCACCGTTTATTTTTCATGCCCTGCCGGTTAACCTGTCAATTAGCGATTGCTCTGTAATTACCGATTTCTTTGTAATTTCCGATTTCTATGTAATTCCCGATTACTCTGTTAATTGCTATTGATTACCCGATTGTTACCCTATTAATTATAATGATGGGGTAATAAGGTACATCGCCCAGCCTATATATTCCCTGCCGTAAGCGATGTATTCATCCTGAATTCTGTGGAAATATTCCAGAACCTCGCGGTAATCGTCGCTTTCCCTGTCTTCCTGTGCCGCGAGCCAGTCCTGGCAGTTTCTCCAGATTCCCGATTCGTAGATGTCCCAGTCGTCGTCGGAGGCGCGGATCAGCGAGCGGAGTTCGTATCCGTTGTCCTTGATTATCTGCAAAATTTCGTATTCCGTGAGTATCTCGGACCACTGGCGGCAGAATTCCGGAGGAACCAGATCTTTCTTCCAGTATCTGTCGCCGATTATGATGCTTCCGCCGTCGCTCAGGTATTCCGAGAGCGCTTTGAGGGTCTCTTCGATACCGCCCCAGATCTGGGAAGCGCCGAGCGCGACCGCGAAATCGTAGGTCTCTGATTCGTCTTTTTCGTATTCGGCGGCGTTCGCAAAGAATACGGAAACCTTGTCGGAAACTCCCAGTTCTTCGAGTGTCATGGACGCGGTCCGGCAGGCATCCTCGCGAATATCGATTCCGACGCCGCCGATTCCGAAGTTCTGTGACCAAAGCCCGAGAACCGTGCCGTTGCCGCATCCGAAATCAATGACGCTCTTTCCCTCCGCCATTCCCGCGATCTCGCCGATGTATAAGACTTTTTCAATGCTCAACGGGTTCATTATGCTTAGCGGACCCTGTGAAAGAGACACTATCTGCTGAAAATCCATATTATTCTCCGCTTATCTGGAAGTTTCACTAAGTTACTCTATATTAATTGTCGCTAAGTTCTGATTATTCTATTGTTTGGGATGTTAAGATGGGAAAAAGAAATTTTTTTATAACTCAGAATTCATCAATTGGAATTCCGATTAGCTAAAAAATTGTAAGCCCATTCATAGTTTACAACATATAATCTTTTACCATCGTCATCATTAATGTCAGCTTTAATTAAATCGTATACTTCCTGTTCATAAGGGATTTTCTGTGTATCGACAGGAATCCATTTTTCATCTTTAAATATGTATAATGTGCTGATAAATTTTTTAGGAGTAACATCATCAACATCTAGCATTATATTCGGAACAATGCGTGCATCAATTTCACTCAATGTTTTTCGAACTTCGTTTACGATAAGTTCTTTTATTATTTCTATGACGCGATCATCAAGGCCCTGATTAAAGATATATATTTTCTCCCGTAGTTGATCATTATTTCTTACAATGCGGAAAGTATAATCCGACATGGCTGATTGAAGTTCCGGTATTTTGACATTATTGACAAAATTGTCAAATACTTTCACGGCATTTTCGACTGATTTATCAGAATCAACTAATTGAATCATTAATTTATCTTCCATTTGATGATAGAGACATTCGTAATTCATGTTGATTACCTCACCACATTTCGGACACTTAAACCGGAAAATCTCACCTGACAGGACTTTAGCCTTTACCTCCGGGTTTATCATTGTATTGATGCTTTCCCATATGACGAAATCACTCTCTTCACCGCATTTAGGACAAGTGATTCTCTCTGTATGTTGCATTGACATTGTTTTAATTCCTCCTTTTTCCTCTGACATTAGGAATTGCCGTATCCGTGTTCTCTCCTGCCCAATAGGATACTTGGCATACCTTATGATGTTCTAATCAAATCATTACAGTATAAATTATATATTTATTGAGGGATGTGAGTCTTCAAATAATTTAGAGCCCATTCATAGTTTACAAAGTTTATTCTTTTGCCGTCGTCATTAGGATCTATCATATCTGCTTTAATGTCATCATACAATTCCCGCACAAAAGGTATTTTCTGTGTATTTGCGGGAGTCCATTTACCCTCTTTTAACATGTGCAATATGACGATAAAGTATTCAGGAGCACCCTCATTAATGTCTAATATTAATTCGGGAACTATGCGTGCATCAACTTCATTCAATACTTTGGTTATGAAAATGCATTTCATTATTTCGATGACGCGGTCATCAAGCCCTTGATTAAAGATGTAAACTTTTTCACGCAGTTGATTTTGATCTCTTACAATGCGAAAAGTATAACCTGGCAGTGGTATTTGAAGATCCGAGATTTTATCTGCATCTGTGAGTTTATCGGCAAATCTATCAATCGCTTTTAATGCAATATTGACGTCATTAGCATCTTTTTCAGAATGCAACAATTGGATCATGATTTTTCCCTCCACCTGATGATAAAAACAGTCATTATTGGCGTGCATTATTGCACCACATTTCGGGCACTTAAATAGGAAAATCTCACCGGATAAGAGTAGCTTTTTTGCTTCCGGATTAGTCTTGGTATCAATGTTATCCCATATTGCGAACTCATTTACTTCCCCGCATTTTAGACAGGGAACTCTCTCTGTATGTTGCTTTGACATTGTTTTCCCCCTTTTAATCCCCATGGTATAGTCGAATCTCCTACCCAATAGGACATCGGGAACACTCTATGGTGTTCTAATCACATCATTTCCTCCGTGTTATATTAATCTATTGTTTGCATGGTTGGCGTTGCATCGACCGCGGCGGGCGGCAGACGGCAGGCGGCATGCGGGGGGTTAAACACGGATAATTATCGTCGTTTTGTTCATTGCCTCTTTTTTACGCAATCTTTAAGGAAACTGCGACCGTATAGAGAAACATAGAACGATAAAGGAATCGGGGGATTTGATTTTGTCGCGGTATATAGAGGAATGCAGGCGTGAACTGGCGAGGGTGGTTGATCTGTTGAAAGGTCAGCCCGACGGACTGAGTATCACGGATATCTCGAAATCACTGGATATGAACCGCAACTCCGTCTCGAAATACCTCAATATGCTAGTTATCTCGGGGCGCGTCGATATGCGCAGTGTCGGGGTTTCAAAGGTCTATACGCTCTCCGACCGCGTTCCCGTCTCATCCCTTCTGGACTTTTCTTCGGATGCCATTCTCGTTTTAAACGGCAGTCAGGAGATAGTTATGGCAAACGCCAACTTCCTTGCATTCGCGGGACAGAAGCGGGATGACGTAATCGGCAGGAGACTGCCGGAATCCGCGCTGCCGATAGTATCAAGCGCCGAAGTCTTAAGACAGGTCGGCGAACTTATTCGCGAGCCCAAAGGCGGTAAGGAGATCGAATGGGCGGATGATTCGGGCAGCGTCTTCTTCCTGATTAAGCTCATTCCGACGGTCTTCGACGACGGCAGTCCGGGAATTGCCGTCATTCTCGAGGACGTTACCGCTCTTAAAAGAGCAGGAGCACTTAGCGGGAGAGAAGAGCCTGCGGAGTGATGCGCCATGCCGCCATGCCGTCACGTGTGACTTCCGGCGTCGACTTTCTGCGCGATCATGACGCGCGAAAAATTTCGCGGGCGCAGAGGTGTTATTTTCTTAGGTCATCACTCCGGCATATGGGGGAATACTGCCGTTATGTGGCAACTCTTATATACGCCGCACACTAACATTGTAAGGCTGAAAGTATTACGCCCCAAACACGGGAAAACACCCGTGAGAAATGCGGCGTAATAGAGCAGAAATTCAAAAATATCGTGGATTGCTCAAAGAAACGGTGAAAAACCGCGAGCAGAAAAAGTCCGCTGTATGAGAAGGAAACAACGTACTTTATTAGTAATAAAGTCCAATATTGTTTCCTCGAATTTCTTCTGATGGGGAGCCAAAACCGCTCGGATGGGAGTGTTGGTTCCGACGTTGGTACTGATAATGCGGAAATTT